>Ga0209305_1000013_pt1 | contig 149447 bp, 133 predicted proteins | sample COGITO_mtgs_1103_FD_184792 | JGI IMG/M metagenome (GOLD analysis project Ga0209305, IMG submission 184792) | Pelagic marine microbial communities from North Sea - COGITO_mtgs_110321 (SPAdes) (version 2) | ecosystem: Environmental > Aquatic > Marine > Epipelagic ...
CAGAACGCCAATTGACACTTTACTTGATGGGAAATCGATTTGGGCTGAGAAGAATTTAGCTCAAATTTAATCTGACAGACACCGCTTGAAAAATGGGTAAGTGTCAGATCAAGTCTGAGCTAGTACAGACTACTTAATCTTTTTGTTAAGTTAGCTTTGCAATAAGAAGAAATTCATCAATTGAGTGATGCTACAGTACTTTATAGATCGCATCCTCCAGTTTTTTAACAATACTTATTGTAGTCCGGTCTTCACGATCGTTTTGTTATCGCTTTCCTTTAATCTGTCATCCAGTTCTGCATGGAACTCCCTAGAGTCCCTATTACCCTTAACCAATTTTACTTTCTAATTATTTTTGCCCAGATCCCACTTATGAATGATGGATAATGCAAGTGATTGGTAATGTAAAAAGAGCGTGTTTTGACAGTACTTGATTCCAATATTGAAAACGTTGCATGTTCCGGTCGAAATCGACCGACCATTTCGGAAATCACGGACTGTTTTTACCGAAACACGCAAACGTGCTGGCAAGCTACAGACAATCATTGAGTTTAACTCCCTAGCCGCCAATTTATGAAGATTCCCCCTTTGACCTTCAGTAAACTCTGACAAATCACATAAACAAGAATGCAGGAACAATATCGTTGAGGAAGCCTTTGATATGGTTATTTCTTCGCTTACTCAAAATTGTAAGAGGCAACAAGCACTCGATATTGAAGGAGCTTCAACGCGTTGGGTGAGGCATGCCAGTGCAACCCAGGCACTTAGTGAATTAAACGAAACTATAAACACTAAAGTTTTGGGCCATGCTAGTGCAAAAACAACGGTTGAAGTCTATGCAGCACCAACGCATTGGCCCCCCAAAAAAGGGGGCCAATGAAAGTTGTAAAAACCGCGATTTTTCAGTTATTTATTACTTGATTTGTCTATATTTAATAGTGATTCGTAGTAAGCTCTATGAATTAGAACTGAAAATTTCTCGGTCGTAGTGTATTTTCCTTCATGTAATTCTATAGAATCTTTGAAACCTTTAAATTCCACATCTGCCTTTAAACGTTTTATCTTATGTTTTGCAATTGAGAGATTTATATCTGTGAAATAGTTACTAAAATCTATATTACCTTTAAGAATCATTTTTCCAGAAATTTTCGGAGTAAAGGTTATATCGGCCAATTCAAGCTCTTTGAAGGATTTAAATTCGAAACCTTTATCTATTAATGCCGCAATTATCGTACTTAATGAAGCTTTATGCTTACTAATGGAAAGATTAAATTCGGTACACTCATTTAGCTCATTTAAAAATACTTTTATATTATTGTTTGGGTTTAACAATTCTAATGTGTCAACTTCATTCCCTAGCAATTTAAATCGGATTGTCTCATACACTATTCTTTCATCAGTTTCAGTGTTACCAAATGGGTCAGCAAACTCTCTTTTGAGTAATTTACGTCGAATATAGCGCCCGGCAATTATTGTGTCTGAAATTGAATCAAACAGGAAACCTGACTCTCTTCCATCAATAAAGCCATGTTGTTTTAAGTTATGTATCAAACTATCCCTAGTGCAGCTTATGGTAGCTTTGAACCAGTATCTTCTTTGGATCACTTTATTTACCAAGGTCACTTTGCAATTTAAGGAATGAGTTAGCGGCTGCTACTTCGAGCTTGCCGTGTAACTGTTTTTTCTCTAGATTGCTAGGATGCGTAAACTTTTTTGTAACTGCAGACGTTTTATCACTATATCGGTAGATACCCCTTACTTGATATGAAAACCTATTCCGCTCTCCGGGATTTTTAAAGGAAGCCTCAAAGGCTAGCCTATCACCATTTGGCAACGATTCTTCTGATATCCACTGGATGCTGGATATGTAAAATCCATTGTCAGATAAAGACTTTAATTCATTTGAAAGCATTACTTGTTCACCATTAAGCATTGCGCGCTGGATGAAACTTGCCGAAATCTCCTCACTTTCAGACTCCCTGTCTTTTTCTGGATTGTATAGTTTAACATTGGTCACATCGTACAACTTAAGCCCCGAAATACCGTTAATCAGATGCTTAAAAAAATTGGAAACTATTAAGCGACAATATCCTTGACCACTTAGCGTCAATCAACTTGACCGGTCGATCTGTTAAGGTTCGTCACTGAAATTCGGAGGGAATTCAGTGTCGGGTAAATACATCACAGACAGACAAATCAGGTTATATATGACATTCCGAAAAGATTGTTTACAAGAGATTGCCGCTGCCAAGGCCGGCATATCTGTTAGCACTGCGGGTCGCATTGATAATGAACGACATCAGCTAAAACAAAGTAAAGTGCGCCAACGAACGCGGCTTGATCCCCTCAAGCCAATATGGGATCCAGTTGTTTTACCACTGCTAAAACAAGACCCTGACATCACCCCCATCGGCATTTTCGACCATTTATGTGAATACCATAGCGATACGTTTAGTTCGACGTCTCGGCGTACCTTAGAGCGCAGGATTAAGCAATGGCGACATTTACACGGGGAAGCTAAAGACGTTGTGTTCATGCAGGAGCACCCGTTAGGTAAGTTGGGGATATGTGATTTTACGCACGTAAAAAGTCCGGTCACCATAAAGTCTGAAGGTTTTAAGCATATGTTGTTCAACTATCGCTTGGTTGCTTGTGGATGGGTATACACGCAAGTAACGTATGGTGGCGAAAGCTTCGCAGCCTTCTCTGACGGCTTACAAAATGCGTTTGCTAAAAGCAATGGTGTGCCAACAGAAGTGCGCACAGATAGTTTAAGTGCGGCCTATAAAAACAGTGGCTCTCCTGAGGATTTCACTGCTCGCTACCAAGAACTGATAGCGCATTATGGGTTTATCGCAACGCGCAATAATACCGGTATTGCTCATGAGAATGGCGCTATTGAATCGCCTAACCGTCATATTAAAGCGCAACTTGAGCAAGCATTAAAAGTACGAGGCTCATTCGATTTTAATTGTCGCGCTGACTATGAGGCGTTCGTCCAAACCACGGTTAATCGTCGCAATAAACGCATCGCCACCAAGTTCAAAGCAGAGCAGCGACAATTACGCGCATTACCCGCACATAAGAGCGTCAATTACTCCCAAGAATCTGTGCGCGTATCGCGCACCAGTACGATTAACGTCAAGCGCGTGATGTACACGGTGCCTTCTCGCCTAGTCGATAGCCGTTTACGGGTGCATGTTTATGATGATCATATCGATTTGTTCTTAGGCCAAGCACTCACATATCGGTTAGAGCGTGTTTATGCGCCTGGCACAACCCGTAAACGCAGCGTCAATTACAAACATGTCATTGACGCGCTAGTGAAAAAACCACGCGCCTTCAGGTGCTCTCAATGGCGTGATGAATTACTGCCTAATGAGGAATACTGCACGATATGGCAGTATGTAGATACCACCATGAAAGCGGATGACGCCAGTCATTACATGGTCAGAATATTACATTTAGCCAGTAAGGCAGACAACGAAATGCGCTTAGGTCGGTTCATTACGAGCCAACTGGAACGAGGCCGATTGCCGAGTCTGTTTGATTGCCAAGAGCGCTTCGGCGCTAAGCCCAAAGACATCCCACTGGTGAATGTGGTGCAGCATCAGTTATCCCAATATCAATCGTTAATACCAGGAGGTCGCCATGAATAATGCAACGGCGTCCCTGCCACTTATGCTGAAAACGTTACGCCTAAGCGAATTTAGAGCGCAGTGGGAAAGTATTGCGGATAAGGCACTGCACGACCAATGGCGGCCAGAGCAGTATCTTAGCGAACTGTGTCATATTGAGCTGGCAAGTCGCACTGACAAGCGACAAATGCGTTATATAAAGGAATCGCAATTACCTTCTGGCAAGCACCTAGGTGGCTTCGACTTCAACGCCATTGAAGGTGTTACTAAGGCAAGAATGTATGAGCTTGCTGATAATCATGATTGGGTCAAACAAGGCGCTAACCTATTGTTATTCGGCGCAAGTGGCGTTGGCAAAACTCATTTAGCCAGTAGCTTAGGTTATAGCTTAATCGAAGCCGGCATACGGGTTAAGTTCTACTCAGCTAGCGCCTTAGTGCAACTGCTTCAGGAAGCAAAGAAGCAACTCAAACTGCAAGATACACTCAATAAACTGGACAAATACCAAGTGCTTATCGTGGACGACATCGGCTATGTTAAAAAGACCGAGCAAGAAACCAGTGTCTTGTTTGAATTAATTGCCCATCGATATGAGCGACACAGTTTAATCATCACATCAAACCAATCGTTCGAAGATTGGGACGAACTATTTACCGATACCACCATGACCGTGGCGGCCATTGATAGACTGGTTCATCATGCTCACATTATTCAATTACTAGGGGAAAGTTACAGAAGAAAAACAGCCATGAAAGAAGACAAATAAAACGGTGGCAACCGGTCAAGTTAATTGACGCTGACCGGTCAAGGGGATTGACGCGCTATAGGAAACTTGTAAGTTGTCGGTAACGCCCGATAAATCAATGCTTTCAGTAGTAAGATTTGTATTATTTGACTCTGATAACTCGCCTACAAGGTCCTCTACTATTTTATTCCCATAGTCGCTTGCAGGAGACCGTACTTTCCACGCTCCATCATTTTTTATTAGTTCAACTCTCGCCTTTTGTGGTTCGATTTGTTTCATTTCAGGCTTTGTTAAATCGTAGCTTTTGTAAGAGATGTCGAGGTAAAAGTTACCATCAGATTTAATAACCATCGCCTGAGAATCGGGGTTACTAGATAATTTTGTTTTTATCTTATTCAATGATTCTCTTATTTGGTCTTCTGTTATTTCTGAATCAGATCGCAGGTTTGTTGAACTGACATTTTGCCTTTTGGAGGACCCTTCCAACAATTCACTTAAATGCTTTCGATCATAGAAATCATACACTGAGCTAGAGAGATAATATGCGAGTTGTGCTTTATCTTCCTCACTCGATACCAAAATTCCTTTTTTCATAAGTACATTAATTATCTCTTGCCTTGAAACCTTGTGTTGATTAAGCCCATCAAATATAGCTTTATCATGAAAATAATAAAGAGATGGTCCAAATTTCTGGTGGCTCATGATTCTTTCCACCCTAATTCACCAATATTGTAATGAGAAGTAAGTCTGTTCACCTGACTTTGATTGATAAGATTCAACTGTCGTTCTCGCTCTTCATCGAGAGACCACGCTTGCATGTATCTGTACTTAGCGTTCCGAAAATTTGTCCTTATAGAATCAGATCTATTTTTGGCTATAAACCTAAGGTCAATTTTTAACCCCTGAGACAATATTTGATAGTGAGATAGCACATCAATTAGATATACAAATTCATCAACAGTTTCGCCGCTTCTACGATAATAAATAATGAACCCTTGCTCTTCATTCTTATCTTGATATTTTAAAATTATTATCGGGTTAACAAGTGTTTCAACAGTAGCGGCTTGATCCCAAATATCCCCATGTCTTACCTTGTGTAAAATCATATCGGGATACCAAAAAGAATATTTCGAAATTTTTAACCTACTTTTCTGTATTTCTAAATCAGAGCTTATCGCAAAGCACTCTTCTATTTGTGCTGGGCCAAATACATGTAACATTGTGTCTTTTACTATTGGTAGAGTACTTGGATTTGTTGCTGCTAGGTGTTCATGAAAATCATTTGAATATTCGCTATCATGATTATAAACGAACAGAAATCCTCGCACTTCATGATCAAACTGCTCATTCGGTAGAATATAATTATTCTTCCAAGATTCAGTAATTGATGCACAATGCGTCGCCATTGCTAGACTTTTCAAAGCCTTTTTAACTGAGGTGTTGTTGATGGTTTTAGCGCCGTAACTCTTTAGATCTGTGTTGAAATATACAATTTTTCCAGTATAGGGATCTGGATAAAAAAATACACAATCACTAGGGTGCGTCTTTTTTTCGTGAGCCAAAACTTCACAAGTAAGGTTTTGGTCGTATAGTTCAGATATTTTCCATTTAAACGTTTCAAAAATTTCTGTGGATATTTGTAAAGCCGCCTCAGCAGTATTTATTGTTTCCGCCACTATAACTCCTTGTAATTAAGTAATTTCCTTTGACTTTAGTATAGCTATGGATATCAATTTGGTAAATCCTAATAAACTATTTCAGCAGATGCAGGTAAGTCTAAAACTACACACCGATAAACACTCTACATAATACCAATAAAAATACTAGTTATTTAGTTTTATTAGTTTTGATATTATCCTCATTTTAAAAACCATTCGATTCTTAAATCGGTTGCGTTATGAATTCATGCCGCCTTTTTTACAATCCTCTATTTTCACTTAGCATTTGCCAAAGATTCTAACTATTGACTATTCAATCGCTATTCTGAGGACCCTAATGTCTGATACTGGACAGTATTAGACATAATAGGTGCTACAGTAAAAACGATTACTGACTTAAGGTTTTTCGCCTAGATCAATATATTCATTACATCTCTATTCTTTTTGCGCACACTCAAGCGTAATCGGTAATCTCCCATCTAACTAACTGTTATTATTGGTCATTTTGGTCAGGCCTGAAATTTCCTCTTCTAATGATGAATCATTTTCATATACTTCTATCTTTAATGGATTTGGAACATATGCGCCAGGATAAGTTTGATAAAAGTCACTGGTACCGCTTGTGTATAGAACGCCTTCATTTTCATTAATTGAAAATATAGTTTTTTTTGAATGCCGCCATGTAGAGAGGCGATTAGCGCTTTCTTTGCTGTATTTCGGCTATGCTCTATAAAAAATGAATGACCTATTTGGACTCCTCCTATTCAACATTAAATTGGGCAAAACTAAGAATTAAATACGAACTTTTTATGTAGCCTAGAAATGATATTAACACTACTGCACCGAGAGTTGGTAGATCATGATTTTTGCAGAAATCATAGCCAGTTGAATAATTGGCTAATCTGCTAATTGCAACAACTCCTGCCCTCTTGGATTGGAGGGCACTTAACTGTTCCATATGAGCAATAAACGCAGCAGTCGCCGCTCAGAGGCTTTAGCAGTGATTTGCATTTAGTGCATTCATAAAAAAATTGGCATGCCGTGGTTGGCATTTCTTCTTGCTGGCTGTAACTGCAATGAGGGCAAGTAATCGTCGATGAAAGTTCTATTTTCGTCATAGTTTTGTGTTCCTCAGAGGATTTTATTAACGTTCAACTAGCGAAGGCGTTACGACTTTACCAATGAAGGATAACCAGCATTCTTTGTAGCCTTCGTTAATGCATCAGGATTTGTCACCTCATCGTCAAATGTTACAACAGCAAGTTTATTTTCAAATGTCACTTCCACTTGTTTAACGCCTTTAACGCGCTCAAGTGCTTTTTCTACCGTTATCGGGCACGCTACGCAATCCATGGACGGAATTTCTAACGTAACAGTCACATCTTTGGCAAACGTTGCCGTGCTGCTTATCAACAATAATGTTGTAATCAATAACTTCTTCATCTTTCTCTCCAATTAGAGTTAAGTGATAGCACCTACACGATCCATATGATCCAGTAGTTGCTTGTAACAAAAACAAACGCCAACAGTGTTGTAAACCAAAATACTGCTTTTCGTCGCGTTCTTACCTTTGGAATTGCGCATGCCTCGCCATCTGCACAGTTTTCAACAGACTGATGTATTTTCCACCCAGCAAAGCCAAATAAAACCACAACCACGAATATAAAAATAGGACGATAAGGGTCTAAGAGCGTTAAATGACTAATCCATGATCCACTTATACCCAACAAAAGCAAAACAAGTGGCCCAGCACAGCAGGCACTGGCACCGATTGCTGCGGCAAGCCCGCCTAAGATTGATAGTTGACTACTTTTTACCATATTTACGTCTATTAAACTGTTCTTTTAAGTACAGTATAAACTCCGTATATGGGTACGGAGTCAAGTGATGTGTCATTTTACGGTTGGAGTGACTGAATGATCGGGCAATCTTTATCACTTGGATTATTTTTACAGTCTGAAACAAGTGAGACAAGGCTTTCTTTAAGGTTAAGCAAATCTCTTAACTTATCTTCAATTACTGCAAGCTTTTGCTCAGCGAGTTGCTGAACATCTTCACAATTACTAGCACTTAATATTAATAATGATGATATTTCCGCCAACGTAAAACCTAAATACTGTGCACGCTTTATGAACAATACTCTTGAAAGTGCTTGTTCTGTATATTGCCTGTATCCCTGCATTGGTTTGATGGGTTGTTCAAGTAAGCCTTTGCGTTCATAGAAACGAATGGTCTCTACACCAACATTTGACTCTTTCGCGAGTTTACTTATTGTATACATTGGTTACCTTTAATATTCTGATTAATTTAATAGTATACAAAGCGTCTAATAACCTCATGCTTCAAAAGAAACACTACACACTTATTGAAGTAAAAAAATACTAACTTTTTTTGAATGCGACAAAGTCGCTCGGTAATTAGACCCACACAATCCCTTAGTAATCACAGTTTTTAAATATGATATAAGTCCATGAGAGAACACTATATTTAGTAGCGGTATTGTCAACTTATTCGGTTTATCTGATTAAGTTGACAATACCTATAGAAAACCAGCAGCTAACTTATCCCTTTTGCACCGGATAATCTTTCGTTTTCCAAGCGCCCATTGACCCCCAAAATACGTTTACATTTTTGAAACCATTAGCGCTTAAAAATCCTGCAGCTACTGACGCCCTCATGCCACTAGCGCACATTGTTATATAGTTTTTATTAGTATTTAAATTGAGAATTTCTTTTGCAAGGTGTCCTAAAAAAACATGTTCACTATTTACAATTCTGGTCTGTTCGTATTCAGTTATTTTTCTAACGTCTAATAAGGTCCAATCTTCTTCAATAAGCTCTTTTACCTGCTTGGCACTAACAGCGTTTGTTGATACAAAACTGATACCGCCAGCGGCGACTTCTGCTAAATTTATCGCGCAGAAATAAGCGCAATTATCGTAGCCGATCCTAGATAAGTGTACGGCAGCGTTTTCTGCCATTTTATAATCATCTGCAATAATTACTAATTTATCTTCGGGTTCAAATAACCAGCCAGCGTATGCTGTGAGCATGCCTACTGGTAAACAGAAACTTCTATCGATATGTGCACCTAAAAACGATTCAATACTACGAACATCGATGAGTTTATAACCTTGTTTTTGCAAGTTAGTTAACTGTCCAGCCGCCACTGGCTGTAAACCTTGCGAGGTATTGATAGTCGATGCACCGTGCGAATTGAGACGCTCCATTTGAGAAAAGTAAGGTGGAATATAATGATGCTCCTGAGCTTTTCGTTGAATAAATTCGCTTCGATCTTTGATTTGTAATAGAGGATTATTCTTCATCTCGTGTTGTATGCTTGAAAATTCCCTATCAGCCATACCATCGCCGCAAACAGAGCCGGCGCCGTGTGCAGGATATATTAGTGCTTCAGGTGCTCTGGACTTTATTTTTTGTAAACTATCGTAGAGCAGACCCGCTATTACTTCACTTTCGTCTGGATAAAAATCAGTACGTCCAACATCACCCACAAATAGAGTATCACCCGTGAAAATACCTACTGGACCTTGATTAAAGTCTTGATCATAAATCATAAAACAGACGCTATCTTTAGTATGGCCTGGAGTTTCCAACACCTCGACAATGACATTGCCAAAACTAAATTGATGTCCTTCTTTTACCGTTTTTGCATATTTAATCTTCTCATCTGCATTGGGACCATGAAATACGTCTGCACCTGTGATTTCAGCAAGTATCGGCGCACCGCTTATCAGATCCTCATTACGGTGGGTTTCTAAGATATGGGTGATTTGGCATTCGTTTTGATGAGCCAGTTCGATATAAATAGCGATATCTCGACGTGGGTCAATAACAATTGCCTGGCCTTCTGACAGCACCATATAAGAAAGGTGTGCTAACCCTGGTGTTTTAATTTTTTCAAGAATCATTAGACCTCCTCGCCTAACTTTGTGTTAATAAAATGCTTGCTGTACGACAATACGTGACGCAAAAGTAATATCGTTGGAAATATTCGATTGCTCCAGTAAGCTGTTTAATTGACCATATGAATGTGTAATCCCTCCAGAAAAACGGAGCAGTTATAAGCAGAGTTTCCAATTAAGAAATAACTATATCTCTAATAGTAATTTTAAACTTAGGCCTCGGTTCGAAACTTACTCAAATAAAGCCTCTCAGCCCCTACAATGAGCACCAAGCCAATTATCGCGGCCCAGATCACCAAAATATCAGAGGATGCCTTTATCCAAATAAATGCCCCTAGCACCACGATATCCAATGCTATTGCACTTAACACGATTACAGCACTTGCGTTAACTTCTTTACGCAAGTGCTTAAACACGCCCCAATGTATTGCTATGTCCATGAGCAAATAAAAGATTGCGCCTAACGATGCAATCCGGCTCAAATCAAAGAAAATTGTTAGTAACATGGCGATTACCACAGTGTATACAACCGTGTGCTGTTGCACGCTGCCGGGCATGCCAAAGTGACTGTGCGGGACTAGTTTCATATCAGTCAACATCGCTAGCATGCGTGAAACGGCAAACACACTTGCAATAACACCCGACACTGTCGCAACAATAGCAAAGGCTACCGTGATCCAAAGGCCACTTCTTCCGAATGCTGGCTTTGACGCTTCAGCTAGCGCGTAGTCTTTTGCCACCACAATTTCATCTATCGATAAATTAGTTCCAACCGCTACTGCTACCAACATGTAGATTATAAAGCAGATGAATATTGAAATGATAATGGCTCGACCCACATTTTTTTTTGGATCAACAATCTCGCCTCCGCTATTAGTAATAGTAGTGAAGCCTTTGAAAGCCAAAATAGCCAACGCCACGGAGCCTATAAAGTTACTAACGCTCGTATCAGCAGGCACAATAAAAGTGCTAGTAAAACCCGCATCAGCAACGTAAATACCCCCGCCCGCTAACACCAGCAACCCCAATGCTTTGGCTATTCCCATGATAAAAGACGTCGTCTGAATAATTTTGTTTCCAAGTACATTAATCAAGAACGCGGCAATTAGTAAAGCAACACCAAGAGCAGGTACCATCCATCTCTCTGGCTCAATGTCAAAAGGTTGCAGAGCATAGTTGCCAAAGGTTCGCGCAACTAAACTTTGATTAATAACCATAGAAAAGTACATCAGTAAGGCACAACATGCGGTTATTGTGCCCTTCCCGTACGCTTTTTCTAAAAACATAGCAATACCGCCTGCCGAAGGGAAAGCGTTAGATAGCTTAACGTAGGAATACGCGCTCGCTGAAGATATGATGGCAGCAGCCAAAAAAGCAAAGGGAAACCACTCGCGAGCTAGCTCAGCTACTTGCCCGGTCAGTGCGAAAATGCCCGCGCCTATCATTACGCCAGTACCCATTGCTATTGCGCCGGCTAAGCTCAAACTGCCTTTGTCATAATTTGAATGTTCGTGTTCGGCCATTATTAACTTCCTTGATTATCATGTTGTACGGAGTACGAGGCATCATTTGTCTGTAAAGCGAAGCTACATATCTTGAAAACGATTCAAGCCTTGTGCCATTAATATTATTTCTTGATTTTCAAGCTTCAATAAGTTGCTTAGAAGCTCTATATGATGAGGAATAATGGCCTGCTCTTTTAAGTATGAGTATAGGTCTATTACCTGTTGATGCTGGTCAAGCACGTTAGCAACAATTTCAGATTCCGTTTTATTCTCAAAATCACCGTCACAATGGTCGTGCAGGAAAATTGGGTTTTTCTCCAAATATTCTATAAACAAGGTTTCCAATTCACTAAACTTAGCGTTATCGGAAAACGCTTTAACCAAAGCCGCAAGATGCTGTTCGTGAGCGAGCAAGTATTGCATTGCCATTTTTGTACGCTCTGAGTGACTCGGCGCGCAATGTTTCAGACATGTCGCCAATTGCTCATGGAATTTTACAGTCCAGTGCAGTATGTCGCGCATACTTTCTATCTTCATAAATATCCTTAAGTTCTGAAGGCTAACTAATGATTCTGCCAGCCATATTAATTTAAACGATGCAGATACAAACTTCATAACAGGCAGATTACCGTTGCATTACATCTTTGTCAGATAGCGGCTTTTATTGGGTGCTTTACTTTTATTTAGCGGGATTTACGATAATGTAAAAGTCAGATATAAGTCCGGTAGATATTAATGTGAGGTTGTAAATGAATAACACAAAACAAAATCAGCGGCGCACATTTCTAAGAAATGCCGTGTACACCGCTGGCGGTTTAGCATTAACTAGTCGAATGTCAGCGCCATGGGCTATGCCTCAGGGCTATACTAAAGAAAGCATAAATGAAAATAATTTGGCAATGAATTTTGGTAACAGCGTCGTTAGTGGCGAGGTCATCGATTTAACGATTGCAAAACAAGCCAAACATATTGCAGGCGGTACTTCTCAGCCTATTACTATAAACGGCACGTCACCGGGCCCATTATTACGTTTGAAAGAGGGCCAAAATGTCACCATTAATGTGACCAATCAACTCAACGATAGCACGTCCATACATTGGCATGGCTTTATTTTACCTTACACGATGGACGGTGTGCCGGGAGTCGCATTTCCTGGGATAGCGCCAAACTCGACGTTTCGATACCAATTTGATGTTGAGCAAAACGGTACTTATTGGTATCACAGCCACTCAGGCTTGCAAGAGCAACTCGGCCATTTGGGGCCAGTCATTATAGATCCGAAAGATGGTGACATTGGTGCCGACAGAGAACACGTCATTTTGCTTAGCGATTGGACTTTCGAAAACCCACATGATGTATTCAGACATTTAAAAGTCGCTGAAGGTTATTACAACTATCAACAAAGAACCATTGAGGACACCGTAAACGACATCAAAAAACGCGGCTTCATAAATACGCTAAAAGAGAGAGCGATGTGGGCTGATATGCGCATGAACCCACGAGATATTTTAGACGTTACCGCCTCAACGTACACTTACCTCATGAACGGGCGGGACGCCTCAACAAACTGGACGGCTTTGTACAAACCAAACGAAAGCGTGCGGCTAAGACTAATCAACGGTTCTGCTATGACCTACTTTGATTTCAGGATCCCTGGATTAGAGATGGTTGTCGTTGCTGCAGACGGACAGCCAGTAAAACCGGTTACTGTCGAAGAAATTCGTATTGCGGTTGCTGAAACCTACGACGTAATTGTGAGACCCAAAGGAGCCACAACCTACACGCTTTATGCTGAAAGTATGGATAGAAGTGGTTATGTTCGCGGTACATTAGCGACTGATTTGGGCGTTCAAGCATCTGTTCCTGAACTTCGCCAAATGCCAGAGCGCGGAATGGCAGCGATGGGAATGGGAGATATGTCTTCTATGGATAGTATGCCGAATATGGATGAGAACGGCTCAACAAAATCCATGAGCAAGCATTCAGATAGGTCAAAAATGAATGGCATGGGCGATTCAGAAATGATGAATATGCCGCAACGTAAAAAACCACTGCCCATAGACAGCATTGACATTAAACACGATGCATCGGGTCATGGCGTTGGGGCATCAATGATTGCAAGCAATCCGACTAGCCGTTTAGATGAGCCCGGCATTGGACTAGAAGACGTTCAGCATAAGGTTTTATTATATAGCGATTTAGTAGGTGCTGAACCATGGCCAGATGAGCGCGAACCAACTCAGACTATTGAGCTGCATTTAACCGGCAACATGGAGCGTTACATGTGGTCGTTCGATGGTCTTAAATTTAGCGAAGTGAAAGAACCTGTACACTTTAGATACGGTGAACGAATACGGCTTATTTTGGTGAACGACTCTATGATGAATCATCCTATCCATTTACACGGTATGTGGATGGAGCTGGAGAATGGCAATTATCCACCGCCAAGAAAACACACCATCAGCTTAAAGCCCAGTGAAAAAGTATCTCTACTCATTAGCGCAGATGCACCCGGAAATTGGGCATTCCATTGCCATCTGCTGTATCACATGGATGCAGGTATGTTCAGAATTGTGTCGGTATCTTAGGAGATGACTATGAAGAATGTAAATACTATTATTTTATCTCTTGCAGCGACTAGCATGACTGCCCTACTTGCAGGTGCACATGCACAAGAAACACCACCATCTGATTGGCCGGAGCCTGTTGTTGATTATTACACTGGTACGATACTGTTTGACCGCTTCGAATATACCCGCACCGATGAAGATGAAAATATTGGGGTATGGGATATGGTTGGCTGGTACGGTGGTGACACATATCGCCTTTATTTCAAAAGTGAAGGTGAAAACAAACAAAATGATGGTGAGCCAACAGACATTGAACGAGCAGAGATACTCGCTAGTAAATTAATTGCGCCCTACTGGGAGTTGCAAGCAGGATTAGGAACTCGAGGAACATTAACAAGCGAATCTAATATGGAGAATTATGCGGTAATAAGCCTTTACGGCCTGGCACCCTACCAATTTGAAATGGATAACTCGTTAATGATAAATGAAGATGGCGACATCAGTTTTGCAATGGAAGCAGAATATGAAGTAAGAGTCACACAAACCTCATATCTTCAGCCTCGTTTAGCAATTAGCGCCTCCCTATCGGAGTCTGAACGGTTTGATCGCCAATCAGGCTTCAATTCAATTCGATTAGGGCTTCGCTACCGTTACGAATTCTCGCGAGAGTTTGCCCCTTATGTGGGTATGTATTGGAGCAAATCGTTGGGCAACACCGCCGATGTTGCAGAGCTCGCCGGTGAACCGATAAGCGAAACTGGACTTGTTCTGGGTGCGCGTTTTTGGTTTTAAGAGGATAGAGAAGACAATAAAATGGAAGTTATACTTCAGCTTTTGATTGCTTTTGTAACCATCGGTTTAGCTACGGGCAGCCACTATTTTTGGCTGCAACAACTCAGAGCGTGGATGGACAACACCAGACTGTCGCCGCTTTTAACTCTACTAGGCGTCGTGTATGGAATAACTATTAGTCAGTTAACTGCGGCGCTGTTGTTTGCAATTAGCTTTAGAGTTTCCATTACGCTCGGGCTAGGTGATTTTGATGGAGAAGCCGTTGCCACCTTTGTCGACATCTTTTATTTCTCGCTAATCAATCTCACCACACTGGGAATGGCTCCAATTGAGCCATTACGGCATCTATATCTTCTTGCAGGCATTGAAGCCATGACAGGTTTCTTGCTTGTAAGCTGTTCTGCATCATTAATTTTTAAAACAATGAATAAGTAATAAAATAGGACCTAATAGGACCTAATAGGACCTAATAGGTCCTAATATGACCAAGTACACTAAATTTTTTGCAATGATTTTCACCTCAACCGCAGCAATGCTGCTAATGATGTATTTTAACACCTTTGCGTTTGACCACGTTTTCTTTAGTGAAACTCGTTTATATATGGCGATATATATGGGCGCAATGATGGCGATTATTATGTTGCTATTTATGTTGAACATGTATGAAAAAAAAGCAAAAAATACAATGATATTATTGGGTAGTGCAGTGGTTTTTGTCATATCCTTATTCTTGGTTCGCTCTCAAACGACAGTTGCAGACTCCTCGTGGATGAAAGCCATGATACCGCACCACTCTATCGCCATATTAACCAGCGGCAGAGCAAACATCGAAGACCCTCGCGTTAAGAAATTGGCAAACGAGATCATCAGTGCGCAAGAGCGCGAAATTAAAGAAATGAAATGGTTGCTTGAGGATATAGAAAAAAATGGTATTGCGACATCAGCCGATGACGCCTCTAAAAGAGCTGTCCCAGCATTTAGTGGACAATAATCAATAGTTAACTAGATTGATATAAGGACGATAAGATGAAAAAAACAGCAACGCTTTATCGAATGCACACCAGTGAGCATATTTGCCCTTATGGGTTACGCTCAAAAGACCTTCTCGAAAGAAAAGGCTTTGAAGTAGAAGACCATAAATTGAAGTCGCGAGAAGAAACTGACGAGTTTAAGAAAAAAAATAATGTTGAAACGACACCTCAAACTTTCATCGACGACAATAAAATTGGCGGTTATGACGATTTGAGAGATTATTTTGGCATGGAGCCGGCAGGTCAAACCGGCACAACCTATACGCCCGTACTAGCCATTTTTGCAGTCGCCTTTTTAATGAGCTTAGCCACAAGTTTTGCATACACCTCCGGCGTTAACTTAATAAATGTCGTTGAGTTGTTCGTTGCCTATAGTATGACCATATTGGCCATTCAAAAATTGCGCGACCTATACACCTTTTCAAATTCATTTATTACCTATGATTTGTTAGCCATGCGCAACATCAGATATGCCTATGTCTATCCGTTTGCGGAGGCGTTCGCCGGTATTGGCATGCTAGCGTCGATATCTGGATTTATTGTAGGACCTGTGTCCCTTTTCATTGGAACGGTGGGCGCAATATCAGTATTTAAAGCAGTGTATATCGATAAACGAGAGCTCAAGTGCGCGTGCGTTGGTGGAGATAGCGATGTTCCGCTTGGGTTTGTTTCGCTCACGGAAAATCTGTTCATGATCGGAGCTGGGGCGTGGATGTTGTACTCAGCTGTTTGAAAGTTAACCTCACTGACGTAGAGTATCGAAATAGATAGTCGATGCTCTACTTTTTAAGTAATACAGATGTCGAAGGTAATAATGTTTGATATTTCTTGATTTTTTTTGATCTTTTTGAGAAGCAATATGTTCTAAGTTCGACTACTACTGATGACACAACGCGACTTCTATCTTGTCTATTTACAAATACGTATTTAATGCAAGGAGCGGGCTTTTCGGCCTCAATATGGCTGAATTACAGCAGAAAGCGAACGTTGAGAAGTCATCATCAAATAGCTTCATTGGGCAGAAAGATACATATATTGTTATAGAACATAGTCAAAATTTAGCCAAAAAAGTTCTGTTCCCTTTTTCACATAGCGACTTTTAAAGCATCATCATATTTACTCAGGGCGCAAATTTTACCGAAATACTAATCCTCTAATAGTTGCAACACTCCGCATTCTTTCACCTTATTATTGTCATTGCAGGCCTCAACCATTTCCGCAAGGGTGGACTTCAACTCATTAAGTTCAGCTATTTTCTGGGATACCTCAACCATGTGGTCGAGTATCAAATTGTTGATGCTTGCGCAGCTCGTTTCAGGACTCTCTTTAGTTTCCAATAGCTGTGTAATTTCCGCCAAGGTCAAGTCAAGTGAGCGGCACTGACGTATGAAGCGCAAACGGCTCAATGATGATGCATCATAAAGCCGGTAATTACTATCTGTTCGCTGACAAGGACTAATGAGTTTTTCTCGCTCATAAAAGCGGATGGTTTGAATTGAACAACCGCTCTTTTTTGATAATTCGCCTATTTTCATAAAAAACGCTTTTCGTTAATTGACTCTATAGTGGGTATAGACTTTATACTAGTCTCATTAAGTATGAAAGAGGACTGTTTCATGAGCGGTTGCGGCTGCGAAGTTGAAATCCAAGATGCATCCCAAAAAAAGGTCTTGTATTGGCTATTGGGGATTAATGCGGTCATGTTTGCAATTGAGCTTGGCGTTGGCGTGCTCGCTGACTCCACTGCTTTAATTGCTGATTCGCTCGATATGCTGGCTGATGCCGTTGTATATGCGATTGGTATTTATGCAGTGGGAAAGTCTATTATTCACAAGGCCAAAGCGGCAAGAGTGAGTGGTTATTTTCAATTAATGCTAGGCGCTATTATCCTAATCGACATTATTCGTCGCTCCGTGATGGGAAGTGAGCCGGTCTCTCATCTTATGATAGGAATGGGCGCGGTGGCCTTGGTCGCCAATGTAATTTGTTTGTTTATTATCCGCAGCCATAAAGATGGTGAGGTGCACATGCGAGCAAGTTGGATTTTCTCAGCGAATGATGTGATTGCGAATATGGGCGTTATTTTCGCTGGCGCATTGGTGCTATGGCTTGACAACCGTTTACCAGACTTAATTATCGGTATGGTTGTTTCAATCATTGTGCTGCGCGGGGCATGGATGATATTAAAAGATGCGAAAAGTGAATTAGCCGCTAATCAAACACTAACTGACAATGCAAATTCTGAGGGCGTATCATGAGCTATTATCAAGCGGCAAAGCCTTTTGTTGAAGGTAAACTTAAGGACTATTCCAAAGCAATTCACAATAAGCAGTATGATTCGGCATTTCATCACTTAGAAGATGCTCACGTCATTGGTCAGCACTCCACTTACCTGCATTGTTTAGCACATTTTCACATGCTCAAACACGGCATTCAGCAACGCGACCCTAAAGAAATCATAGGACAAGTTTTTCGCTTAGTAGGAGCATTAACGAAAACAGCCATTGGCTTTATTCCAACAGGCAACACTGGCGGGGCAAATGTTAGCCCGTTTAAAACGCTACCCATAAGCGATGAAAATCAAAAAATATTGGAGCAAATTAATTATGCACGGCCATAACCATGCAAATGACAGTGACGGCGCTTCCAATCGAATAGGCTGGGCATTTTTCCTGAATGTGGTGTTTACGATTATCGAGTTTATTGGCGGATGGCTAACAAACAGCACCGCTATCATGGCAGATGCCGTGCACGATTTAGGTGATAGTCTATCGATAGGTACGGCTTGGGGCTTAAACAAACTCGGTGACAAAGAGGCCAATAATACCTTTTCCTATGGCTATAAGCGCTTTTCGCTGCTGGGTGCATTGATAAACGGGCTGGTCTTAATTACCGGCTCGGTGTGGATATTGTTTGAAGCTATTCCTCGTTTATCAAATCCCGAGATGCCACAAGTAGAAGGCATGTTGCTGCTTTCAATTTTCGGCATTACCGTCAACGGTTTTGCGGCCTATAAACTTAGCGGCGGCAGCACCCTAAATGAGAAGATCCTTAACTGGCATTTATTGGAAGACGTGCTTGGTTGGGTGGCTGTATTAATCGTCTCGATTGTATTGATGTTCAAACCGTGGGCAATACTCGACCCAATACTATCAATCGGTTTCACCCTCTTCATTTTATTTAATGTAATACGTAATTTAAAAGAAACATTACTATTGTTTTTGCAAGCAACGCCCGATAAGAAACAAATGGATGAGGTGCATAATACTCTGTCAGACAGTGATGAAGTGAAAGACATCCATCATTTTCATATCTGGTCGTTAGACGGTGAGCACAATGTGATGACTGCGCATGTTGAATTAAAGCAGGATATCTCTATTCAAAACATTACTGCTTTAAAAGAGCGGCTGCGCAAAGAGTTGGCAAAATTTGATTTTGTACACACCACGATTGAATTTGAATTTGCAGATGAAGCTTGCCGCGATGAACAGGATGAGCATTAATAATGTGCATATGTTTGTGCAAATGGTTTAGCGTGCTATTATTCACGCGTTTATTAACGGGAGTGCTTTAGCTACATGGCTAAACATAAGATGACAAGTTACATCGTGATTATGCTGATTTTATTTCAGTCGGTCACTGCTGTCGCCAGTTCATTGGATTTTCATACCGTTGATGTCACTCATTTATCCGAAATTCACGAGCATGAAAAGGACGATGTCTCATTGTCAGATGAAAAGGCATCAAGCGTACAATCCACTTCTGATAACGCCCACAACCCGTCAGATTGTCATCACTGTGGGCATTGCCACGGCTCACACACTCAATGGGTGACTGACTCTACTGGCATGCGATATAATCCGTTGAACCAAGGCCATGCCTTTTTCTACCTGTCTAAAGTAATAGACGCGCCAGTCACCCGCTTATTGCGCCCCCCGAAATTTACATCCTAACTTCATAACACATTGGTTCGCTATTCATATGGCGAGTAATACTTATTGAAAAATTAGGATGTAAACAATGATATTTTCCTCATTGAAACGCTCAATGCGCATTGGCGCTTGGGTAATATTCACTGTTGCCGCTTTTAGCGGGTCACTTGCGCGAGCGCAAGTAGACAACAGTGACGTTAAACAAATAAATTTAGAAAGTGCCATAAAACGCACCTTAGCAAATGCACCTTTCTTACATGAATTCACTTTTAAACAAAAAGCAGTAGAGGGTGAGCTTAAAACAGCCTCGCTTAAGCCAGAATTACAGGCTGGTATTGAGCTTGAAAACTTTTTGGGAACTGGGGAAGTGTCAGGGATAAAAGACACTGAAATCACTCTCACGCTGTCATCCGTCATTGAGTTTGGCGACAAGTTAAGTGCACGCTCCTCATTTACAAGTGCCAAATCACAGGTGATTGAGGCACAACAGCAAATTCGCACCTTGGATATTCTGGCTGAGGTTACGCGACGTTACATTGATGTATTAGCACAACAAGCCATGATTGATGCGTATAAAGATGCCCAATCCTTAGCAATGTACACCTATCAGTCGGTCACGAAACGCGTCGAAGCGGGAGCCTCCCCTGCTTTTGATCAGCAGCGTGCAAGTGCATCACTGGCTCGGGCCAGACTCGATGTACTAACCGCTGAGCAAACATTGAAAAGCCTGATTAAAAGTTTAGCCATAATGTGGGGTGAGCAATTCCCACGTTTTAATCAAGTAGAAGGTGACTTGTTTGCCTTATCACCGTCGCCTTCATTGTCAGTCTTATTTGAGCAAGTGGTTAAGAGTCCCAACATCGATATTTATACACAAGAAACGAGACTGCAAGAAGCGCAAGTGCGACTAAGCCAAGCCGCTAATCAAGCTGATTTAAGTTGGACAGCGGGTATTCGTCGCATGAACGGTATTGATGAAACGGCCTTTGTCGCAGGTGTGAGTATGCCATTATTTGCAGGCGACCGAAATTTAGGCGAGTTCGAAAAGCAACAAGCAATGTTGGGGCTGTTGGAGCAACAACAGCAAGGTGCAAAGTTAACGCTCTATCACCAACTTAATACCGCATTGATGGCACGGGACAATGCTTTACTCAATGTACAAACCTTACAAAGTGCAATAATACCGCCGCTTGAAGAGGCATCGTCGCTAGTAGAACAGGCTTATCTTGATGGGCGTTATAGCTTCCTTGAATGGGTAAGTACGAGCCAAGAGCTACTCAGTGCTAAACAAGCCCTCATTCAATCAGCACGCCTAGCTCATCAGCGAGCAGCTGACATCGAGTCGCTAACATCCACGCCAATGTCCTTATCGACATCATCTTCTTTATTACATTCTTCACCGAGTAAAACGCAATGAATAGACAATTAATGATTAACTTTATCGTATCCCCAATGAAACAAGCCATGATAATAGTGGCGTTACTCCTACCATTTGTAGCCTTTAGTGGTGAAGAGGACCACGGAGATGAAAAAACACATAACGATGAATTTGTCGTCATGACACAAGCTATTGCAAATGAAGTCGGTGTTACTACCGAAGCGGTGTCAGGTGGAACTTTAAACATTACGAAAACCGTTTATGGAAATGTGATCACCGACCCCGCTTCACTTAGTCATATTCGCGCTAGATTCGATGGCATCATTACACAAGTTAATGCCAATTTGGGCAGCAAAGTAAAAAAAGGCGCGACACTTGCCATTATTGAATCTAATGAGAGCTTAAAGAGCTACTCTGTTACCACGCCGTTTTCAGGTACGGTGATTGCCAGACACGCGAATGAAGGTGAGCTATCCAACGGGCAGGTGTTATTTTCTATTGCCAATTACGATGGTGTATGGGCACAGCTAAAGATTTTTCCCAATCAATTACGTGTAATCGCAGAGCAGCAAGCGGTCACGCTTAGCTTGTCAGGTGCCAAGGTAGAAAGTGTCATTAGCCACATCCTACCGTCTCCTGAAGAGCAACCCTATGTGCTTGCCTATGCAAAACTGGACAACACCTCTGGGCATTGGCCGGTTGGTGCTGCTTTGAGAGGTGATATCGCAATCAATACGATTGATGTCGATATGCTTGTGCCTAAAGCTGCGCTACAAGAATACGAAGATAAAACTGTCGTTTTTGTGAAAGAAGGCGATGAATATCACCCAGCCCCCGTCACATTGGGTAAGCAAGATAACAATAACGTTGAAGTGCTAAGCGGTCTGTCATTATTGGATGTAGTCGTCGTCAGCAATAGCTTTTTGTTTAAAGCTGATTTGGAAAAATCGGAGGCTGGACATGATCATTAATCTATCTCTACACCATTGCCTAACATCACTTTCTACTCACGCTTTTATATGTGAGGTAACTAGATGATTGAATCAATACTAAAACTGTCCATACAACGACGTGGACTCGTGCTAATGATGACCTTCCTCGTTATGGCGGCAGGTTTTTATAGCTACAACAAATTGCCGATTGATGCCGTTCCTGATATTACCAACGTACAGGTGCAAATTAACACCCAAGCAAAAGGCTATTCACCCCTTGAAACTGAGCAGCGCATTACATTTGTGGTTGAGACTGCGCTTGCAGGCTTACCTAACCTTTCTTATACACGTTCATTGTCACGCTATGGCTTGTCACAAGTCACGGTGGTATTTGATGAAGGGACGGACTTGTATTTTGCGCGTAATCTTATCAACACTAAACTGGGGGCGATTAAGAGTCAGTTACCGCAAGGCTTAGAGCCTGAAATGGGACCTATCGCCACAGGCTTAGGTGAGATATTCATGTATACCATCCGCGCACAAGATGATGCGCTCCAAGCAAACGGTGAAGCCTACAACTCCATGGCACTGCGAGAAGTACATGACTGGATTGTCAAACCACAACTTGCGCTCGTAAAAGGAGTGACAGAGGTTAATGCCATTGGCGGGTATGTAAAGCAATATCACGTTAATCCAGAGCCGCTTAAGATGCTTAACTTTGGTGTAAGTTTGCCAGATATACACCAAGCTTTAGAGCACAACAATGCCAATCAAGGAGCAGGATTTATCGAGCGTAATGGGCAACAAATACTGATACGCTCACAAGGGCAATTGCAAACTATTGACGATATCGAAAACGTGGTGGTTAAACGGTTGAATACTATACCTGTCATGGTTAAAGATATTGGTAGTGTGGCGATTGGAAAAGAGCTAAGAACGGGGGCAGCAACGCAAGAGGGACGAGAGACTGTTCTAGGTACTGCCATGATGATTGTTGGTGGTAATTCTCGCGCAGTCGCACAAGCGGTGTCGCAAAAAGTCGCTGAAATACAATCTAGCCTACCTGATGGTATTATCATTGACCCAGTATACGACCGCACCCAACTTGTCGACAAAGCAATCAGTACCGTACAAAAAAACCTCGTAGAGGGTGCACTATTAGTCATTGTGGTGTTATTTGTGCTGCTGGGTAATATAAGAGCAGCCTTAATAACCGCTGCCGTTATTCCACTTGCCATGCTTGCCACCATCACAGGTATGGTCAATTATGGTGTGTCTGCCAATTTGATGAGTTTGGGGGCACTGGATTTCGGCCTGATAGTGGATGGTGCCGTCATTATTGTTGAAAACTGTATACGACGCTTATCTGAGTCTCAAAAACGTACTGGCACGGTGCTGCCATTGAAAGACCGTCTTGATCTCGTCTTCCAAGCCACTAATGAGGTAATACGCCCCAGCTTGTTTGGTGTGCTCATTATCACCGTGGTATATATCCCCTTATTCTCCCTGACGGGGGTTGAAGGTAAAATGTTCCACCCGATGGCGGCCACAGTCATCATGGCGCTATTAGCGGCGATGCTCTTCTCAATCACGATTGTGCCAGCAGCGGTTGCCATGTTCATGAATGGAAAAGTGAGTGAGAAAGAAAGTCCTATTATCGTGGCGGGTAAGTCTCTTTATCGACCCGTTTTACACGTCGCCCTAAAACTGAGGTGGTTTGTGGTAGTAGGTGCCGCGTCTTTAGTGGTGGTCAGTGTTTTACTGGCGACCAGATTAGGCACGGAGTTTATTCCTCAGCTTGATGAGGGCGATATTGCACTGCATGCCATGCGTATCCCCGGCACAGGTATTGAGCAAGCGGTAGCGATGCAAAAAACGCTTGAAGCAAAGCTAATGACGTATCCTCAAGTGAAAACAGTGTTCGCGAAAACGGGCACCGCAGAGGTCGCTACAGACGCGATGCCACCAAATGTGACTGATACTTTTGTGATGTTACGCCCGCGAGATGAATGGCCCGATCCAACTCAATCAAAGGCTGACTTTGTTGAAACACTTGAGCAGGAATTACAAGGTGTTGCAGGCAATAACTACGAATTCACGCAACCAATCCAAATGCGCTTCAATGAGCTGATCAGTGGCGTGCGCTCTGATTTAGGGATAAAGATATTTGGCGATGACTTAAATACACTCGTCAGTTCTGCAAACGATATTCTCAAGGTGTTGCAATCCATAGAAGGAGTGGCTGACGCACGACTTGAACAAGTAGACGATATTTCGCTTTTCACTATCAATCCTAAACCTATAGCATTGGCACGCTATGGATTGGATATAAGAGATTTACAAGAGTGGCTATCGTCAGCGATTGGCGGTAATACAGCGGGACTAATCTTTGAGGGTGACCGACGATTTGAGCTTCTGGTGCGCTTTGATGAAGCCACGCGCAGTAACTTAGATGCAATTGGTAATATCCCAATTGCAACACCGGATGGGGACTTTGTGCCTTTGTCTGAAGTCGCTGACTTAGGCTTTTCTTCTGTCCCCAATCAAATTAGTCGTGAGAATGGAAAACGCCGAGTGGTGGTGACAGCGAACGTGCGAGAGCGTGACCTCGGTAGTTTCGTGAATGATGCCAAACTGCAAATAGCGCAGCAAGTAGATTTACCGGCAGGTTATTGGTTGGACTACGGCGGCACTTTTGAGCAATTAGAAAGTGCCAGTCAACGCTTATCATTGGTGGTGCCAGCCACCTTGTTTGTAATCTTGGTATTGTTGGTCGTGGTATTTGGCTCGTTTCGCGATGCATTAATTATATTCACAGGTGTGCCACTGGCGCTGACAGGCGGGGTGTTTGCGCTGTGGTTTCGGGATATGCCGCTTTCAATATCCGCTGGCGTGGGCTTTATCGCATTGTCTGGTATTGCGGTACTCAATGGATTGGTAATGTTATCGTTCATCAAGCAACAATTAGAGGAGAACGGTGATTTAATTGTATCGATTGTAGAAGGAGCAATTACTAGGCTTCGCCCTGTGTTGATGACGGCGCTTGTCGCTAGCTTAGGCTTTATTCCTATGGCGCTGAATGTCGGAACGGGTGCTGAAGTGCAAAGACCGCTCGCTACTGTCGTTATTGGCGGGATTGTCTCATCGACTTTACTCACCCTTATCGTGCTACCGGTGCTGTACCGAATGGCGCATGCTAAAAAAATGAAGTAGTCAGGAAGCCTCGGGTCGACAAGGCGCGAGGCTTTTTACTAATAATTACTTCATCTCTTAAAAGGAAAGTAAATTATGAAAAAATCACATATATTGACAAGATGGGCACTCTTAATAGCCCTAACGATGACTGTTTTGGCGTGCAGCAACTCCCCCTCCCTCAGACAAACTGAAATAGTAAACTTATCAAATGAAATAATAACAATTCGCTATGTGAATGTTTATCAACGTGCAGAAATCTGGCACGTATGGGGTGAAATACAATCACTCACCCACACAAAAAAGCTGAATGGGAATGTCAGGGTTTCTGTCATAGCGAATAATGGGGAGGTGCTATATCAAAAGGATACGGCATATAAAAGAAGAGTTGAGAACGGGAGACATCATAAAACTAGACATTCGAACAAAGCTATTTTCAGCGTTACATTTGAATCAATACCTGAAAATTCGAGAGTGGTTGCGGAACTTATCATCGTTGAAAAAAGAAAGTAGTTGAAAAATAAAAGGGCATCGCTTAATAACGTCGATGCCCACTCTTGTTACTTAATAATCATAGATTGCTAAAGACAAGACTTAAGCACTTACGCCAATCATAAGTAGATTCGGTACTAGACAGATCATGTCTGAACTAGTTCTCAACGACTGCTTTATCGTTAGTTACTCAATTGCGCTTATGCATTAATTGCCATCGTTGACTCCTAGAACTTTGCCGTTCTTCGCAATTTCAAAATAAATGACTTTTTGTGTGGTTGAATTAGTCGCACTGATAATAAAACCTGTGTCCAACACGTCGCTGATATTAACATCGTCTTTTGATAAGGATTTCCAACTTTTGTCGAGCTTTCCTACCTCATATCCAAAATCCTTAAAGGTGAGTTGTTGCAGGGACTTCATGGCAATATTTATCGCAGTTTCCTGTGTAATGTCATTGTGCCCTTCGTGAGCGAATGCTGGGCTTTGTCCAAAAAATATAATAAGCGCTAATGTACGAAGAATAATTTTCATGTTGTGGTCCTCTATATTATCTACTGTTTTAATCCAATAACGGTGTATTGCCCTTCAGCAATTAATTGGATAGCAACGGGCTGGTCGCTCGTATTCTTCCAATACCAACCATGTGAGCCATCAAAAGGAGCCGTAAAACTGCCTTTCATTTCAGCTAACGTGGCTATTGCATAGCTTTCAAAATAACCTGTGGTATCTCCTTCTGGCTCTCCGTGCAAATCAAAATAGAGTGGCTCGCCATCCGTTAGCCATTCATAGGTCATTTTATCGTACCTGCTCATCTGGAATTTGTATTCAATGCCTTTCCCAGCAGGGACGATTACTTCAATCACCTCCTGCCCTTGTTCAGTAGCGACAGAGCTTGATCCTGTGTCTGTTAATTCATCGTCATGATGCGCTAGAGCGGTTAAACCTAGTCTATGACCGATATGTGTCGGATCGATGTTGTATTCTGCTGGCAGAATAAAACACACAAACACCACAGCTGCGATGATGGTGGCGAAAATAGTCGACTTTACTAATGTTTTTGTACTTACTACATGTTGTGTCATTTCAATCTCTCGTTCAAATTAGTATAAATAATAACCAGTTAATTGAAGCCCCATCAGCATCAATCCAGCGCTCATTAACATCGTGTTTGTAACCGTTGAAAAGCGCTCGAATGAAGGGAGCTTTCGCCAGAAGTTAATTGCGATAACAATGAAAGCCAATGCCATGAATTGTCCTAATTCGACACCAATATTAAAGGCAATCATATTGGCAACTAGGCCCTCAGAAGGCAGTTCAAATTCTTGCAATTTGGTTGCTAAACCAAAGCCATGGAACAAGCCAAATATAAGCACCGCCAATTTAGTGCTCGGCTGCTTGCCAAATAAACGTTTAAACCCACCCAAATTATCGAAGCCTTTGTACACCACCGAGAATCCAATAATGGCATCGATTAAATAGGGATTAACTTGTATATCACCCAGCACTCCCCAAAGTAAGGTAATGCTGTGGCCTATCGTAAACATACTGACATACAGCAGTACATCGCGGCTTCGGTATAGGAAAAATATGACGCCGACTAGAAATAATATGTGGTCATAGCCCGTGAACATGTGTTTGGCACCGATATAAATAAACGGGAAAAATTGCGTCCCGGTATTTTGTTCCAAGAACAAACGGGTATCGTCATCAACGCCATGCGCTAAAGCGCCTAGTGACATACTCAACAACAGCAGCCCTAAAAACAGCGCGAAGATATACCTGATACTAGTTCGCATGAGATGGCTCCTTTTCCTCGGTTGGTATGTTGTCTTTATGTAATATTCGATAAAGGGCGGGAATGACAAATAATGTCAATAGCGTTGAGGATATGATGCCTCCGATAACAACCGAGGCTAATGGACGCTGAACTTCTGAGCCCATTCCCGTGTTTAGCGCCATGGGCACAAATCCTAATGACGCAACGAGCGCAGTCGTAATAACTGGTCGTAAACGCGTGATTGCACCATCAAATATCGCCTGCTCTAAGGACATATTTTGTTTTCTCAGATCGCGAATAAACGAAACCATGACCAAGCCATTCAGGATAGCTATGCCTGACAGTGCAATAAAACCGACCGCGGCTGATATTGAGAATGGAATATCTCTAAGCATTAACGCCGCTATACCGCCGGTCAGTGCAAGAGGTACGCCCGTGAATATGATCATGGCATCTTTAAATGAGCCCAGCGCTAATATTAGCAAGCCAAGGATCAATACTAGTGTAACCGGAACCACTATAGATAGACGCTGTGAGGCCGATTGTAATTTTTGATACGTGCCACCATACTCAAGCCAATAGCCTGCTGGAATGTCTACATTACTCTGAATTTGCGTTTTTATATCCGCAACAAAACTGCCTAGGTCTCTACCGCGAACGTTTGCTGTTACTACAACACGGCGTTTACCATTCTCCCTGTTAACCTGATTTGCACCTAACACCATCTCAATATTTGCTAATTCTTGCAAAGGTACATAGTGCCCATCGGGTAAGTGAATAGGTAAGCGATACAGGGCATCAACGTCGCTGCGCATAGTCTCTTGCAAACGGACCACAATATCTGCTCTAGCATCGCCTTCGTAAAATTTACCCGCTACTCGTCCGCCCAATGACGTTGCTAACTGTTCTTGAATCAACGCTTTTGAAATACCGTATTGTGCCAATTTTTCTAGCTTTGGAACAATAGTAAGCATAGGCAATCCTGTAGTTTGCTCCATCTGAATATCGGCAATACCTTCTACGCTGCCGATAGCACTTTGGATATCATTGCCTACCGAATCCAATATCTCAAAATCATCACCGAACACTTTGATTGCTAATTCTGCTCTCACCCCCGACAACAACTCATTAAAGCGCATTTGTATGGGTTGTAAGAATTCATAGCGATTACCTGGAATGGGTTCCACCAATGCTGCCAGATCTTCAACAATTTGCGCTTTTGTTTTCTTTGGATTTGGCCACTGCTCGCGTGGTTTCATAATAATGAAATTATCGGCAACACTGGGCGGAACGGCGTCTGTAGCAACATCGGCGGTACCTATTTTTGCGAACACTCTTTCAACTTCAGGCATTTCCATAATGCGCGCTTCTAAACTTTCTTGCAGGGCAACTGCTTGGCTTAAAGATGTACCGGGAATGCGAAGTGCGTGCATTGCAATATCCCCTTCATCCAAATTGGGCACAAATTCACTGCCTAGTTTGGTGGCTTGGTAACCCATTATGCTCACTAGCGTGACAGCAAAAAGCACAACAAACCATCTCGCTTTCATAACCCACTGAAGAGAAGGCCGGTAAAGAAAAGTAGCTCCCATCATGATGAAATTACGTCTTTCTTTGACCGGTTTTTTAAACAACAAAGCAGTTGCAGCAGGCACAAATGTGATGGATAACACCATGGCACATAACAAAGCGATAACTACAGTCAGTGCCATTGGGTGAAACATCTTCCCTTCCACACCTTCAAGCGCGAAAATAGGTAGATATACGGCGGTGATAATAAAAACGCCAAATAATGCAGGGCGTATTACTTCTTTCGTTGCAGTAAAGACAATTTCCAATCGGTGCTTTAAAGCTAATTGTTGACCACTTGGACTGGCTTGACTTAACCTACGCAAGCAGTTCTCAACAATAATGATTGCACCATCCACAAGCAGACCAAAATCGAGTGCGCCTAAACTCATTAAATTTGCACTAACCTTAGTTTGTACCATGCCGGTGATGGTCATTAACATAGCAAAGGGGATCACCAAGGCAGTTAAAAGCGCAGCTCTAAAGTTTCCTAGCAATAAAAACAAAATGACGATGACAAGCAAAGCACCTTCAACTAAGTTGGTCTTAACGGTGTTAAGCGTTTGGTCAACAAGCTTTGTCCGATCGTAAACAGCCGTGGCTACGATACCTTCTGGGAGTGACATATTGATTTCTTTGAGCTTCTCACCAACCGCAAATGCGACTGTTCGGCTGTTCTCGCCAATCAACATAAACACCGTGCTCATCACTACCTCGCGGCCATCTTGCGTTGCCGCACCTGTGCGTAGTCCATGGCCTTCAACCACGCTTGCAACATCACTGATGCGCACACTGGCACCGTCTGTAGTTTTCACTACGGTATTAGCAAGCGCCTCAAGGTTTTCAATTTGTCCTGGGATCCGAATCAACCATTGTGCACCGCTCTTTTCGATAAAACCGGCACCTTGGTTTATATTATTGTTTTCAATAGCGTTGACTAAATCAGCTTGCGTAACACCGTATGTCAGCAGTTTTTCAGGATCGAAGGCGACAACCAACTCTCGCTCAAAACCACCAATTGGATTGACCTCAACCACCCCCGGTACACGCATTAACTGAGGGCGGATAACCCAATCGTGCACTGAGCGCAGCTCCATGGGCGTGATCAAATTGCCATCTTTATCTGTCGCACCAGGCTTAGCATCAACAGTAAACATAAATATTTCGCCAAGTCCGGTGGCAATAGGACCCAATTGTGGCTCAAGGCCAACGGGTAGCTCTGATTTAGCACGAGAGAGTCTTTCATTTACCAGTTGACGCGCAAAGTACACATCGGTGTTGTCACTGAATACGGCAACGACTTGTGATAATCCGTATCGAGAAACTGACCGAGTGCCTTCTAAATTTGGCAAGCCTGCTAGTGCGGTTTCCAGCGGATATGAAATACGCTGCTCAACTTCCAGCGGCGTATAGCCTGGCGCATCAGTATTGATCATTACCTGCACGTTGGTAATGTCAGGAACAGCATCAATCGGTAATTTGGTGAAATTCCATAAGCCAAGGGCTGACACTGCCAGTACCAGCACCATAACAAGCATGCTGCGCTTAATGGAAAAGCGTAGTATAAAATCTAACATATGGCGCTCCTAGTGGTCGTGTGATGCGCCGGATTTTTCAATATCGGCTTTGATGATGTAACTATTGTTGGTGACGTATTCAGTGCCGGCATCAATGCCGCTAAGTACCTCAATCCATTCACCAGCCTCACGACCTAGCTCCAACATTCTGACTTCGTATTGCTCCCCTACTTTGGCGTAAACTACCGTAAAGTCTCTGAAAGCCTGAAGGCCAACTCGCTTAACTGCTAAGGGAACCTCAAAAGTTTCGATTTCTATTAGCGCGGTAACGAACATACCTTCTGTTAATAGCCCGCTTGAGTTGTCTACGTCTGCAAGAAATAGGCGAGCTTGATCATCTCTCATTCCTAGACGATTTCCACTGATAGCAGTGTCAATTGTCGCATTGTGACCATTAACCATAACTGTAACGGGCGGCGATTGTCTTATGGAGGCTACATCCATCGGGAATACAGCAAGCTCTGCAAGCAATTTATTAGACTGAGTGATTTCAAGCAGCACTCGCTGACCTGACTGTTCGCCGGTATTCGCTTTTTGCTCGGTTATTACCCCTGCGATTGGCGCTTTAATTTGATTAGATTGTAAGCTCTCGTTACTTTCGATAGTAATTAACAATTGTCCCTTTTTGACAACATCTCCAAGAGCAACATGCACTTGTTTGATTTCCCCTTCAAAACGCGCTTGGATTTGACGCTTAGCATTAGCTGGTAATACAAGCTTGCCATACACTTTGATGGTTTTATGTAATGTTGCTGCACCGACAAATTCCGTATCAATCTCCATCGCTTCTGCTACTTTTTCTTCAATCAACGTGCGGCCTTCAAAATTGTCATATTCCCACGTATAGGTTTTTCCCCGATAACGAGCGGCCACAGAAACCACAAAAGAATGAGGTTCATAAATAACGGTATCTCCACGCAAATAATCACCTTCCGCTTTGAAGTTAATGTCGTCTATTTGCTCTCCTAAGCGAATTAATTTGATGTTTAATTCCACTTGCTCAGGAGGCACGGGGTTTTCTTCATTAGTCACCCAAACCCTAAACTCTGGTGGAACGCCTGTTTCAAAGATGGAAAGTTCAATCGCAAAGTCGCCATCTCGCAGCATTCTTCCGCGATGTGGGCCTTTCTCAGGCTCGACCTCTACAGTTGTTTCAGTAGACTCAGCTAGAGCGCTGCTAGGCACTAATGCACTTGCTGCTCCAAGCTGACATAAAAATAAAAAAATAAAGAGTCGGTTATTCATTCGTTTCTCACTTAATTAGAAAGGCTTGTGCCGGTAAGGCGCTGAATTTCGATATGTTGAAGATGTATCGCCTGATATGCATCCAGTAACTGTGCTTGTGTACTGAGTAACTCTTGTCGAATTGACGTCCACTCTAAATAACCGAGGCGACCAATATCGTATGCCTTACTGGCCTCCTCAGTTGCTTTTTCGAGCAAGGGGATCACTTGCTCGGTGAGCGTATCAATAACATGCTTGCTGTGTTTCATGTTTTGCAGCAACACAAACAGCTGCGTGTTGAGCTTTCTGGCCAAAACATCAGCTTGGCTTTGATATTCGGCTTGCTGAGCTTGAATAACTTGTACTTCGCCCAAGCTTCGTGAGTCATTGCCAAACGGAATAGAGATACCTGCGACTAATCCGTAATCATCGGTAGCTTCGTAGCGTCTTATGCCTGCTGATACTTGCCACTTGGGACGCGCTTCAATGCGTGCTAGCTCAATCTGTGACTGGGCAATACGTTGTTTGTTAGCAAACGCTAAAAGCGCAGGATGAGCTTGTAGTTTTGCTAATTGCGAGGGTAAATCTTTGACGACAGGGACATTAAGCAATTCACCTTGAGGAACATAATCATTAACCTCACCGCCCCACTGAGCGACCAACTGATAACGACTCGCTTCTAGCTCATGCTCCAAGTCTTCTACCTCCAGACTTCGACGCACTAACTCTGCTTTTGATTGCAATTGTTCAATCGACAAGCTTTTTCCTGCTTCAACCCTACGTCTTATCGCAGATAACGCACTATCAGCCTGTTGTTCTGCCAGTTCCGCAAGTTGTAAGCGCTGCTCTAATATCAAGGATTCAATAAACAGCTTCGCCGTATATGCAGAGATATCAAGTGCCTTTATCTCAATGTCAAAATCGACTTGCGTAACCGCATTCGTTGCCGCATCTACACGTTTCTCAATTGCACGTTGTTCAAGCACCCATGCAATACTCAAGGTACTTTGTGCTGCACCAAAATTACTGTGAGTACCCGTACCCATTGCATCCTCAATGGTAAAGCCGATAGTCGGCCTTGGTAACACAGCTGCCTGTTTTACTTTTGCATCAAGCGCCTTACGCTGATGCCCAAATACACTCATTTCAGGGTGCTCTGCTAAAGCAAAGCTGATCGCTTGAGACAAATTCAACGCCTCTTTTGCTTGTACCTCTTGTGCATTAACGAAAAGTGGGAACATACTTAGTCCAGCAATAATATACAGTCCAAACTGCCTAACATCCCGGCTTAAAAACCGACCTACAATCGGTTTTAACATCGTGAAGAAAGTGAGCGAGCGTTGCATGGGGAGTCCTTATGAATGAGTAAAGATAGATTCGACTAGATGGTGAGTTGCGTCCACAGCGAAGATGGTTAAACATAGCATTACCGACATAAATGCGATGGGCACTATGACGGGCATCGATTTTTTTGTGGGTGTTAAAAGCTGCTGTACTCTATGAGCTATATCATGCGACCCGAAATAACTCCGAGAGCTGTTTGATTGACGTTGTGGAAAAGCTTTCTGTAACCGAGCAACCTTTACCAGTGTTGATGCTACATCCTCGGCGGCGTGCGCCGTTGCAGTTGATTGGTCTGCAATAAATTCGGTCATTAGCGCATACTTTGCATTAAAACGTTGTGCCAATTTTTTTGGGTAATAGGCTGAAAGAAAAGCAATAAAGAGTTTTGACAACGGATCTTTATTGCGGGCGTGGGCAAGTTCATGCTTAACAACAATATTAAATTCGTTATCGGTAAGATTGTCTATCAGCCCTTTTGATACATAGCAAAGGGGGCTGAAGAAGCCTGATGTAAACGCAGTAGGGATATTGCTATCAATGATTTGGACGCCTGGATAGCTCTTTGAGCCATGCACATTGTTTGAAAAATGGTTCAACGTTAACAGCGCATTACCTTGTCTATATAGCCCTGCTCCTCTAATCACTATTAGTGCCAGGCTGAACAACGAAAACAGAATAATGGTGACACCATGCCAACTGTCTAACTGAAAAACGTACAAGTGATGCCAATGAGCTACTCTATCAACCCACCTATAAATAGCTGTGTTCTCGAAAAGTGGACTAAAAAAAAGCATCGTCATTAAACCCAAAATCCATGGGCCTGACACCCATATCAAAATTAACATTTTTTGTGATTGAACGGAGTAAGCATCAACAGATTTGCCTACTATTTGCCACACTACAGACAACAAAAGTGCACTCACCAAAAATCCAAGCAATGCAATCGTAATAAGGTTCATGATGACCGCAGCATCACTTATCAGCACTGGTTATTCCTTTTTTTAATTGCTTTCGTTGAAGCTCGATTAATTTCTCTAATTGGTCCAATTGTGCTTCGTCCATTTCACTGGATACGGATGAAAAAGCTGCGACCATGCTGCTTTCACCCTTACTGACAAAATCACTGGCGACACTATCAATCAACTTAGCAATTAAATCACCTCTTTCAATCTGTGCAAAATACAAGTAGGCGTGCCCTTGCTTTTCGCGCCTCAATAGTCCCTTTTTAAACAGGCGCTCCAACGCGCTCTGCACTGTATTAAGAGAACTATCACGTTTTTTTGATAGTTCAGCATGCACGCGTTTAACGTCAACACCAGGCGATGTCCACAAATATTGCAACACCTGTTTTTCCAATTCACCGAGGAACATAGAGTGCCTTCCCTTTTTTTCATGAAGCGTATATACTCCCACAACAAAAACCGATAGGCAATCGGTTTTAATCTAAAAGGTCAATATATGGGTTGGTTAATTACAAAGTATCTTGTTACAGCGGGAATAATTGTAGCGGTGTCTGAAGTCGCTAAGCGCAATGATAAGCTAGGTGCATTGTTTGTCGCATTACCAACTGTCACGATCTTAGCAATAATTTGGCTCTATTTAGAAAATCAACCCAATGCAAAGATTGCTAGTCACATGCGATACACATTTTGGTATGTGCTACCTTCGCTCCCTTTGTTTTTGATTTTTCCTCTCTTGATAGACCGAGTAGGTTTTTGGATGGCGCTTTTTGCTGGCTCAATAGTGTCGATTTTTTGTCTTTACGTGCTGGCGTTTATCTTAAAACGGTATGATATTCACTTGTTGTCTTTTTCTTAAGTGCATCGAATCCGTTTAGGTTGATTTTACAAAGATGAAGTCCTTGTTGATGACCAAACTCGTAAAGGCAGTTACATTTTTTAGTATTCTAACTGTCTTAGGGGATGCAGTTCAAACCTCAGTAAGTTAAAGATTGTGAATATTCCGAACTAAAAGTGCGGATCACTAGCGTAGTAGTATCCAAGCATTAGGGTGCTTGGCAATTGTTAGGTCGCTCAAACTCTCCAAATATTTTTGGCATACCAGTGGGCCCTGTCATAATCTCAATAATTTCTGATAATGAAATTCTTATTGATGCAAAAACTCGTGTTGTGGACATCAATAGATAGATGAGGGTGTGCTTTGAAACGCGCCAAGCACTGGGAACAAAAATACAGTTCGACACCTTGAAAACTAAAAAACAAGGTGCGGTTAAGTTTTGTCATGTAATAACGGATTTTTAACTCGGCTATGCTCAAAAAAAACCTTTACGGTTAATTGTCTAAACCATTCATTAGATGGCGCAAGTCAAGATCTGTCGCTATTTTTTACCCTCCCACAATAATTTTAATCCATGGATACAACTTTCATTTTTTAAAGGTGACGATTTCTCTGACTAATAGACCACAATTGGTCTGATATAAATCATTTTAAAAATGGACGAGGGTTCTCAATGCAGAAACGCTGACTCAACACGAACAATGTTCAACATTAGATCGTTTCGCAGCCTTGCCTGCTTTACAGTCAGCTTTTTACGGTTGTAAGCGTCAAGAGGGGCGCCTAAATTGCCGGTTCATAAACTTATAATAAACAATATTGAAACCACTATTTCAATTCAGATATTGATGCTTTATGCAAACACACAATACCATCTAAACAGCTTACGACTAATAAGCTTATATCTTCCAAAATGACGTTTCCTGGTAAATAAGAATGATCATATTCTTCAGCCTCAATATGACTTACATTAAATAAGACATTGTCTAGTTTTACGACTACCCCAAAAAAACCAAAGCGACGAGACAATAATTTGATGTGACTGGCGGGTAAATTCCAATCTACCGCTCTTTCAAATATATCACTGCGCGGCCAGTAAGAATGATCGACTTGAGGCGTAGCTGAATCGTAATATTTATCAACATTAGTGAAAAACGTTTTAATTAGGTTTAGCGACTCGATGTGCATTTTAACCATCAAGGTCGTTATAGATTCGTCAGTCGATACTGGCACCTTCAATTGCATAATGATGTCGCCGGCATCAACAACATCCGATATCTTATGAAGCGTGAGCCCCGATATTGTTGGGTGGTTTATTAAGTAAGGCAGAGGCGTTGGTCCTCTTCCTTTTGGCAGCAAGGTAGGATGAAGATTGATTGCATATTTAACGTCAGTAGATGGCAATATGTGCAAATATTCTGCAACAATGAACATCTCGGCCCCTAGTAAAATAAGCTTATTCAAGTCATCTAAAGTAGGTTTAACCTCAGCCAAGGGAATATGATGATGAGAACATAAGCTTGTTATGGTTGAAGCACCATGTTCAGGTTGGTTCTTATAAACACGCAGTATTTGATGGCCTTCATCAAGTAAATATTTTAAGCATGACGAGAACAAGTTATTCCCAAAATACACAATTTTCATGATGCTTTCCGCCAATCAAAATAAACATGATGAAAGTCGTAATTAAATCTGGGTGTAAAGCCGTATCGATATAAAATAAAATCTTTGGGCTCACTGACTATTAGCATGTAACTTCCCTAACGACTGCGACAGAATAGCTCTGTGCTAACGAACAATGTTTTGCTTAAAAACCAAATATTGAAATCTCCGTCATTTTTACTTACGGAACGCGAGTGATATTTTGTGCTGTTAACAAAACTAACCACAAAGGTTTTTCTTCTTGCTTACATCAAGTCTTATCGGTTTTGATGTCTTGTAGTTTGCTTAAAACCTCTTCGAACTGCTGTTTGCCGCAGTTCTCACCGTCTTCTGCTTTTGGGTCTATTTTTTTAGTCGATTCAGTCTTTATGTCGATGCTTTTTGAAATATTATTCGCAATTTCCAAAGTTAATTCCTTAAATTTGATAGTGAAGCTAGATTTACAACGAGACCGTAAAATAAGTGATTTGATCCCTGAGTTCATTGCATGTGGATTACATTTTCATTACATTGCCGTCATTATTAGCATGAGCGATTACGGGGAATAATGAAATTTACTGACATTCTTGCCATGAGCCTATTGTACGATTGATTGCTTTTTGACAAGCTGAATTACCCCAAAGCCGTGGATGATGGCTCGATGTCTTGAGCATGTCGAGCATTCCAATTGGACTGCTGTGCTACCAAATTTTTTTACGGAATCTATAGGGCCATATCGCGACGGGTAATAATGCAAGTGTCAATTTAGTGCACGCTTAGTGTTTGAATTAAACGAAATATAGCCAACAGACAAAGCGATAATGACAATACCTGTCCATTGCCAAAAAGTTAAGGTCTCATCAAAATAAAACCACCCCAGATACAGCCCAAATACCGGCGTTAAAAAACGATACATATTAAGATGATACAAAGGTGCTTTGTCCATTAGCCAAAACCAGATGAGAAATGGAAGCGCTGTGCCGGGGATCGCAAGCAAAGTGATAATACTGGGATACACTATCGATTCGACTATCGGGTCAATCACGCTTGTATTTGTCATGTATGCCTGATAAAAACTAAAAATTCCTAATGGTATGGCACCAATCAACAGTTGAAAGCCCATGGCATAATAAATATCCACTTTATTTGCGATTAATTTAAGTAATATGTTACTTACTGCGATACCACTCGCTGCTATCAAAATATAAATAACACCATAAACAGGCTGTCCATTATCACTCCATAGGGACTCACTGCCGATCATCGCAATCCCCGCAAAGCCAATTGCCATAGCTAAGGCGACGCTTTTGTCCATATGCTCTTTTAGAATGAACCAACCAAGGATCCCTGCAATCAAAGGTTGGGTGTTAGTCAGCACGGTAGCCAAACCAGGAGAAATTAAGCTGGCAGCATAGAACATACCCCAAAATCCTATACTGGTAGCCGAAATACCAATAGCAGTAATAAACAGCCATTGTCGCCTGTTTTTAGGGAGTGGTCTTTTTAAAAATAAGGCAATGATTACCAGAAATAAGCCCGCTATGATAGAACGATAAAAAGCGGTAAGCATAACCGGTGCATAGTCTAATGTTAAAAAAATTAATGGATAACAACTTGCCCAAGATAACATTACACTAACTGCACCAATTTGAACTTTCACTTTTGGTTGACCATAAATATTATTTCACCTTAAATATTAAATTATAGTGGGCTTCTTTGAGCCGTTTTTTCGTGAGCCAAATGACTTGTATTGCGGGCTCTCAGCATTGCCGTAATATACTCTCCTTGCGCAACGTTAATCATTCTTTCTCGTTCTTGCTGAGCTTCCATCACTTCATCGAAAGATGATTGAACTGGGTCGGGTGGGTTGACGTCTTTAAGTTGAATCGTTTACGATTTTACTTTGTTGGTTCAAGATATTGAAATTTGATGAGGTATCTAAGTTTGCCATATTGCATTTCCTTAATTGTTTCTATCGATGTTGATAGTTTTAAGAATGAGCTCGTATATTTTTAGCCGCAAAAATTACACCAAAATGATGAATAATGGCCTTTCTAAGTGACCTTTTTACAAGCATGTAGAATTACTTTTCCGCATTGTAATGTAGACCATGGGCGAGCTCAGGGATACGCTAATGATGCTTATACCACCCAGCACGTTTAATATCATTCCAAGACGTCGATTGATGACAAGCGTAACATGCCTCTACTTTTGCTTTAGGCTCGCCGGCTACTTTTGCTGAAATCATTTCAAAATGTTGCATGTAATGGCTCGGCGGTGCTTCATGGCATTGGTTGCAATCACGTGACTGACTAGAAGGATGCGTATATTTAGGTAATGACCATGTATTTGTGCTATGACATTGCACACAGTCGTTTCCAAACAAACCAAAATGTTTATCGTCATTGCTGTGACATTGTGAACAATTGAGTAAAGCCTCTTTGTTGGTTACTTCAGGGTGAATAAAGAGCGGTTCAGGTCTTTGTTTATTCGTGAGCAAATAAGTAACAAGTGCAATGGTTGTGGCGTCCTCGTCAAAAGGCATATCAAGATTTGGAAGCATGTCAAAGCCAATATCAACCAACGCACCATGATCCATCTTAGAAATATTGGCATTGAGACCTTCATGCTCAATATGGCAACTGGTGCACTCCTGTATATCAGCATGGAAGGCGGTTGGTTGACGCGCAACAATATGCGTATCGTTTGCATGACAAGCAACACATTTATCTCTCTCTACCCCTTTAATTGGGGTATGACAACTTAAACAATCGTTATCAATAAAGGCATGAGGTTGACTAAGTGAGCCAGGGCTTATTGCCTGCTCCCAATCTAATTTGGATAAATCTTCAGGCTCGTGCCAAAAATGACTCAGGCCAAACGCTAAGACTATGATTGCTAATACACCGACAAACCATTTCATTATAGCCACCTAAGCCCAAAATAAACCTCACTTGCTATATGTATAAACAGAACACAATATAGCGTCATTGAAATAAAGATGTGAAACTTCAACCAGCGAGAAAACCAAGTTTTTGCTGTGTAATGGATCATAATGCTATATTCGGTGTCTGAGATGGCATCCACTATCTTCAGCAACTCTTTTTCTTTTAGCAATGATTTATCTTGTCTAGTGCCGAGCAAGCTTAGACTAAAGGACGGAAGGATATTTGAAGTGCGTTTAGTAAACGCTTCATACTGAGCATCACTAACGCCATCTCTCAAGTCGTTTTTTGAGTCATTTAATGCGTGTTGAAACTCGTTTAATTGACGCTTTTTTTCTTTCATTTTCGTTGATATTAAACCAAGTACATATCGGCCTACAAAACCGCTCAGAACCACTACCATCATAAACAACACAAGTATTATACCGACGGGACTAGCAAATCTGTGCGCGCTATGTATCAACGCCAATATTGGTCCTAGCACACCCGCGTAAATATGGATTTTGAGCAGAGTTGCCATAGGAATGAATTTTGTGATGCTCTTTTTTAGGGACTTTGTTCGCTTTATGAACATATATACAAGTGGGATCAGCATCAATATGCTGGCTAGTGCTCCGACAACAAAACCGCTTAGACTACCCGGAAACTGTGAAGAGCGATGCCACAAAAAGCCTAGCCAAAGTAAAATCATGAGTGCGACTAAGCTACCGACTAAATTTCGCTCATGTGTATTCATTTAAGCTTCGACCTCAACATCTGACGTTGGGATAGCCTGACATGCTAGTATATATCCTTCTTTTTTATCTTGCGGCTCTAACCCGTCATCAACGTCCATTTCTACGGCTCCTTTGGTGAGCTTTACTTTGCAGCTTCCACATGAGCCGGCACGGCAAGAGTTATCAATATCAATATCGAGTGAATCAGCAACATCTAAGATTGTTTCATCTGCATTCACCGGAGCTTGTTTACCAGAAAGACTAAAGGTAATTTGCTTTTCTCTCACTTTTTCTAGCACTTGCTGAGTAACGTTAGGTTTATTAAGGCTTTTAGGAGTTGCAGGACCAAAAGCCTCCGTTTTTATTTGGCTCTCAGGCACGCCTAAACCAGAAAGGATCCCCTTCATGGCCTCCATCATGGCTGGCGGTCCGCAGATATGGGCAGTTTTTGCTTCAATTTCAGGCACAAAATCTTGAATTAATCCAGAGGTCAAACGCCCCTGTGGACCCATCCATGACGTCCCCTTTGCTTGCGTCATACTCACAAGTACTTTCAAATTTGAATAACGAGCCTGTAAATACCTTAACTCCTGTTCAAAAATAAAGTCCTTCGTAGTACGTGTGCAAAACAGAAAATATATATCACCGTCCCAACAAGTCGTGGTTAAATATCTTACTGCGCTCATCATAGGGGTGATCCCGACACCGCCTGATATGAGCATGACACTGTTTTCGCCTTTCCCATTAAAAAAGAATTTTCCACCTGGCGCTTTGACCTTAAGCGAATCCCCAACTTTTACATTGTCATGCAAAAAACGAGATACCACACCATGCTCTTCACGTTTTATGGTGACTTCAAAATAATGTGTTTGTGTGGGTGATGAAGCTATTGTATAAGAACGTTTAACTAATTTATCGACGCCATCAATTTGCAGCGAAAAAGTGACAAATTGACCCGGCTCGTAACTGAAAGGAATGAGGTCATTGTTCGGATGAGCAAAGCGAAATGTTTTAACATCATGGGTTTCAATGAATATCGCTGTGACTTTCATCTCACCGCTAAACACTTTTCGTCGCATCCCTGAGTCAGCAGAATTTACAGGTATTGAGGCTGATAAGTCACTGTTTACACCATTATTAGTTGGGACGGATGTCGCTGTTTCTACATCAACTATTGGCGTATCAGTATTTGTGGGTAAGCCAGTGTTGTTTTTTTGACTTGTGCCTGAAGCCTGAGTATTTTTTTCATCATTTTTGAGTTGCGCGAGCAACACGGATGCTCTGCGCATTTTCAATCCATATACGTATATCATGACAACAGCAAAGAGCAATAAAATCACCATGATAGAAGTGTGAAACGGCGTCATCCCCAAAATAATAGTCTGATTGTCTTCAGGTATGCTGGGCAGTATATCCATCTGAGTTTTGAACCACGTTAAGGCTACGCGTCTTGGCTCCTGTCCATCTAGCAGCGCACGTTTAGTCGCAAGACCACTATCAAAATGGGCAATTCCCTCTTTTACCGTTTCAAGCGCGATTTGCATTTGGGCATAATCTTCTGCCTGTGAGGCCTCTGCCAACCGGGTAAACCCATTAGAAAGTTGTTCGTTGCCTGATCGCATTCGCTCAGTTGCTTTACTCAAGAGAAGTGTCGTTTGCTCAGGCGTAGCTGACTGCATTCTCATTAAAGAGGGATAGAGATCTTTGGGTTTGGGCGCTCCCATTTTCTCCATCATTTTGTCCATTCCTTTGCCCATACCAGGACCCATCATACTGGAAGCGTCAATACCTGGCTGAATGCTTGGGATCTCATTAGTTGGTTTTTCATCTTTGCTTGGATGATGTCCAGCATGTTCATCGTTCTCAGCTTGTTGAAGCGCCATTGGCTGAGAAGAAAAACCTATTACCGTCAAGGTAAACATGATTAAAAATACAAACCGACAATTCAGGGTAAATATAGGCAACAACGAAAATCTCATTGCGAAAGCCCTTTTTGTTTGTGCCAAAGGGCTTCAATTTGAGATAATTGCGACGGTGTTAAAACTGACACAGCCTCACCGACCAATACGATGAATTGGGTACGAAGCTCACTGTTTATAATTTCAATTGCAGAGATTGTACTTTTAATATCACTAAAATTCGGTAATCCTTTGGAGGTAAGCGTCCATAAGCTTGACTCTAATCTGCTTCGCTTTTCAGTGTGGCTTACTTGAAAGGTTTGCCATTTGTCCTGAATATTTACTAATAGATTTAGTTGCTCATCTGATAGAAACAGAGCGTCTTTGAAGTTCATAAAAAACGAGTCTTCTCCAAGATGATACAAATGTAATGCGTCGCTTTTGCCAGGTAATGTAATTAACGTATTTGTATCCGTTACCACTGGTGGTATTTTTTGAGGCATACCCATCATTGAGCTATTTTTCATCTTCATTTTGCACATCATTCCCATGCAAGACTGATTGGATTTAGACATCATTGTCATGCTATTTTTTCCCATGCCCATTGCTGGTTTAATTGTATTACTAGGTTCACCAGAAGTTGAAGATGGCTGACTGTATGCCTCCCTGCTTGTGTTTTTTTGTGTTGTGGGCGCGAGAGAATTGTCTAATGCTTGCAAGGCTTTTTGAATATCTGCAAAGTCGTCACTGGTTGACTTAGGAGCTGTTTGTTCTATTTGTTTATGCAATGCTTGCTCAGGTTTTCCAGCTTCTTCCATCGACTCAGTGACTTGAGTCGCAGCTGAGCAAGATACGGCAAAGAAGGCGCTAAATGCAATTGTTGCGAGGTTAGCACCCCACTTATATTTCTTAGAATTTATTCTAAGCTGAGCGCGTGACAGCCAAAGAATGATGTAAGGATTAAAAATCACGATCAAATTCAACCATGTCATAACGAACAATTTCACCATCTACCACAGTTGCTTCAGCAAAATGTTGATTCTTAGATTTTCCCAGTCTTATTTTTCCAATATATTCCCGTGAATATGCACTTTCACCTTCCGCTATCGCGGCTGGTTCATACACTGTTCGAAACACGTTAAAGACTTGATGCTCTTTCAATCCATCTGTATCAGACACACAAATAACTGCTTGTCGGTCGGAAACAGAGACTACTTGGCCGCTCATTACATAGTCATGGTAAACCTGACTAGTACAACCACTAACTAAGCCTATTGCTAAGACAGCAATTGCAAAGAACTTTATAAATCTATTCATAATATTATCCAACGATGATGGTGTTTTTGGATAGGCGCGTTGCACCTATCCTGCTATAAAACGACTAATTTTTTTTATGCTGATGCTTTGGTTTACTTTTTTCCGCTGTGTGCCCCATCATCTGCTCCATCATGTCCATCATCATACTCATGCGCTTTTCCATCATCGCCATTTTATCCTCAGCCGACATATCATCATGTTTATGTTTCATGCCTTTCATGTCGTTCATACCCTTGCTGTCATCCGATTTCATCATGCCCATCATGCCTTCCATTTTTTTAGCATGATCATGCAACATTACTTCTCGTTTGCTAGGATCTGTTTCTTTTTTAACCGCGGCTAACATTGCTCGCATGTCTTCCATATGACTTTGCATTTTTTTCATCATTTGGTCTTTCATCATCGGCATTTCATGCTTGTCCGCGTTTTGGTGTGCATAGACAGCAGAAATAGGTGAAATGACTAAAACGCTGGCGAATAATAATGAAGTTATTTTTTTCATGATTTTATTTCCTTTAGTGATACTCAATTGAGCAGCTTATGTTTAAAAATGAATTTTGCTTATGCTGAATCTGTATTTTTTTGACGACGCTACGTTATTTAGGCGACAAAAACACTACCAAAGCTGCGATTTCTTCATCGGTTATGGGCATTTTCGGCATCGCTGACGCAGAGTTATTAAATTGAGGCTCTTTAACTTTACGCTCAAAAAATGCTATTCCTTTTTCGCTGATAATATTATCGAGTGACGGGCCAAGGGTGCCTCCTGCGCCTTGCACCTGATGACACCCTTGGCAACCATAGCGAGTCAGAACTTCTCTTGGCTCAACGGGTTTATTGACACTCGCAAGAACTTTCGGTGCTTGCACAGGTGTTGAAGCAATTTCCATAAATTTGAGAATGGCCTGGACTTCTGCTCCCGTTAGGTGTGCCTTTTCTCGCATATGTGGCATGATGACTTTCCATTCACTTATGGAAAACTCTTGGACTGGACGGCTGTTATGGCATCGCGCACAATTATTGTTGATCAATTCTGCGCCTGACAGTGGTTCGCTGCTATTCACGTGTAGCGAAGTGAATAAAGAAATAAACAACACAAGTATGTTAATGGTAAATTGATGTTTCATAAATAATCCTCCTAGAAGCCATAACTGAATTGCACAGCAAAACGTTTGTCATCAGGGCCATCAGCCACGTTTGTATCTTCGTAACCCACTTTGATGACTGAACGCGGATCCAACCAGTAATTAACACCGACCATCCATCGCTCGGCCTCTTCTACTTTTTTTGTTTGCGCACGTTCAATAACAATTTCCGTACTCCCTAGCCCTTCGAATAGGTGACCCACGAAAAATGTCCCTTGTAAAAACCACCCATTGCGAGAAAGTGAATTAACAACTTCCTCATGGTCTTGCTCAATAAACGCTTCCGTTTTTGTACGAATATACTCTCCTCTTACCATCAGATGCGTACTGATGAAATTAATGTCAACACCATTTGCCTTAATATCTAACTGGCTGTTTTCGTCATACGCACCTTGGTAATAGGAAGTGCCGATTTCTATTGAGGGGAGTAACGCAACGGCAAGCCGACCACCAAACGCCTTGTTACTATTGTTGTCTGAGCTTGTCGCTTCGAATTCCACTTCAGGAAAAGCTTCTGTGTGTTCATCCCCGTCTGTATCCGGATCTAATGAGTTAGCAGGTGAAGACAAACGAGCAAGGGCGATATTGTGGTCGTCATCAACTTCCTCTTCATCATGAGATTCTTCAGAACTAGGCCCATTTGTCATAAAGACATCCAGAAAAACCTTGGCTGAACCCACTTGATAGACTTGTTGTGCTGCAATACCAATATCGCTCAAAATCGGCAGCATGGGATCCATTGCTTGGCTAGAGCCGTGTGCACCATATATTCCAGGGGTCCATATGCTGCGATTTATCCAACTGGGATGCCAGTTGGCACTAAATTGGCCAAACGGTAATAGAAATTTCCCCGCTGTAATCGTTGTATTGTTGTTCACAAAATAATGGATATCAGCATATTCAAGTTCGGTTTGGGTCTCACCGTTTTCATTGATACTTACTTCAAGTTCCGCCTCTACGTGCATCTTGTCATTTAGATTGAACAAAAAGATTGGCACGAAACGCGTTGAAAAACTGTCAGTACCCGCGACATCGGCACTTTCATATTTTACATCTCCGTATCCAACAAAAACGAATCGATCATTGGATTGTGCCGCATACGTTGGCGTTTGCCAGACGATAGCAGCCGAACAAAAAGTCACTAATTGTATTGTTTTAACCATCCGCATAGCATTTTCCCACTCTATTTATTGCGATTAATTAACGTAATATTTTTTAATCACATATCTGCGCGTTGAATATAGGTTGTATCCTATTGGTATGGGTTTCCCACTTCTTGATTTGGATCAATATTTTCAAATAAGTAGATTACAAGATGATTACATTTTTGTAATAAAACCATTTACTTACTTAAATTTTTCCTCATTTCAAATATGAACCAGCACAAATTTTTCTTTGGCTAGACTGGACATAAAAATCACAAATAGATTGAGTTCATTTGGCATAAACTAGGCGTCAATTTTTGACTATGAGCACGCGAACGCGAGTTGGCAAGGAAACTAAATTTTGTTTTATGCTTTTATTCCATGTATGGGCCCGAACATTAAAGTTGTGTGCTGCAGTGGTCGATTACTGTCGACCATTGTTGGATCATTGCGTTGAATTAAATTTGCGGCTATGGTCGTGCAACCACGCAGTATTTCGTATACTAGTGCTTGCCCAACGAGAATATTCTGCTCGACTGTCCCACTCTCAAGTCGATTTTACAACACCATCTTTTATGGTGAACTAACGTTTTTTCCGACTACCCGGTGGCGAAGAATGACAACTCCACGGCTTGTGCTTTGCATTTTCCCTGATGTTTTCATCGACAAATTGATAATAACCTTCTTTAAAATTCGTCCACCAATCATGAGATATATCGCCGCCGTTTAGTTTCACTATGTTTTCAATACCATCAAGTTCACAATGGGTAACGTCGTAGCCTATATGTAAGGTCTGTTTATCACCTTCAAAAGAAACAGCGTCGACACCAAACGCGGCATCGATATCGCGAATAATAGCGCTGATTTTAGCGTCATCAATGTTCGTCAATTTAAGGTGGCGAAGCACTAAGTTCGCCTCTGATACACCGACTCTGTGTTCTAAGTCGCTCATAAGATATTTTCTCCTTTTTCCATTGCACTTAAAATCTACTAGTTATATTTTGGCTTGCTTAATAAATGACTTCCATTGCTCTATGCGCGGAATAAACATTGGCACATGTGCTTTGTAAGCCAAATATTCTCCCCCAAATTCAGCAATCACTTTTTTCTCTTCGCGCAAAGATAGACGATAATAAATAAAAACAATTATTGGAAAGAGTGCCACTGAAAATAAAGTAGGCCAATGCACAACGCCTTCGCCAAATAGCGCAATAAACAAGCCTGTATATTGGGGATGTCTTGCCAATGCGTACAAGCCATCTGTCACTAATTTTTTCTCTTGTCGCGCTTTATAAACTTGGCGCCAACCTTGAAAAAACAAGCCAATACCCAAGAATAATAAAATGTATCCCAAGACCATTGAGATCATCATGCCAGTCTCTCCCACACCTAAAAGAGACGACCACAAATTGGCACTAAGCTCAGTTCTATCCAGACCTCCAAAACGTGCCAAGAGGTAAATGGTCAATGGAAAACCATACATTTCGGCATACAAGGCAATGATAAAAGCTTGTACTACGCCCGCCCCTGCCCACTCGTGCCAAGATGAGGGTGCCATATACTTATATAGGTACCAAGACGCAACGACTATCATGATCAGCGCTAAAATCCATATACCTGAATGTGCTATCGGTTCGTTCATAAATCTATCTCCACTAGTAGATAGTCAAAACACGCATTGCTGCTATTTCGCTTTGCTACCAAAAAAATTATACAACGGCACCCAAATAAGGGTGATAAACCAGCCGTACATATAGCTCTCTACGAGCCCTAAAAAGAAACTTTGCCAGCTAAGCCATTCAACGCCTGGCAACAACTTTAACCAAACGTCATACATGGCGCTTTGTGGAAACAACAAGCCAAACGCGACGCAAAGGACAAAACTGATGCTGATAAACAGACTACTTGCATGACCAAAGGCCATTAATGATATTTTATGGGTCACGATATCGCTCCTGCATTGTTAAGTTTATCGATATACTTTTCGGGTTGTTGGTCAAACTCGTCAAGACAGTGCTTCGAGCAAAAGCGATAAAGCTCCCCCTCGTGCAGTTTCCCGTATCCTTGTTCTGGCTCCACAACTTTGTGGCAAACCGGATCTATGATGGGTTCCACTTTGTTCGAACTTGTATCTTTATGATGACCATGTGACATATGTGATCCACAACCCAAACGCATCATCAGGTAGAAGAAAACCGCAAATAACAAAAATGAAAATACGCCGTCCATTTATCACCTCCTAGTTAAGTTGAGCAATTGGGCTCAGTTCTTTTACTGTTTATAGAATTGAAGAATACTTATGCATCCCTCGACTCATTCGAAAATCAACTCACCCACATACATTTTCATTTGGCAGTGAAAAGCGTGCTGTCCCGGCTCTGTGGGCGGTATCGATACAGTCACTTTTTTGTTTAAGGTCAAGCTTGCATTGATATCCAAATCTGGGATTTGTAAAGACTCAGAGCAAGGGGATGAATCTACCCTCGTAAATGTGAGCATTGCTTTTTGATTGGCCGGCAGCCTTATTTTCGAGGGTTGATAAACGCCATCTTTAACTAATATTTCAATCGCGCCATCTTGTATGGCGACACTGGCGGATTTATATATCCAAAACCACCACACAATAAGCGCGATAAGTGCTGCTCCTGCTAAATTTATCCACAACATAATTCAAACCTCCTAGTGATCTTTTGCTTTAAAAAAGCGCAGACGATTGGCATTAGTTACTACCGTTAATGACGAAAATGCCATAGCAGCGCCAGCTATTATGGGGCTTAACAACAAACCAAAGAATGGATATAAAATACCGGCCGCTATCGGCACACCTGCCACGTTGTAAATGAATGCGCCAAACAGATTTTGTTTGATGTTTGTTAAAGTCGCTTTGCTCACAGCAATAGCATCGGCTAAGCCATGCAATGAGCCGCGCATAAGGGTGATATCAGCGCTCTCAATGGCGACATCAGTGCCAGTGCCGATGGCGAAACCAACATTGGCGTGTGCCAAAGCAGGCGCATCATTAATACCGTCGCCGGTCATGCCGACTATTTCGCCCTCTTTCTGCAATTGGGCGACTTTGTTCGCTTTATCCTCTGGCATGACTTCAGCGACAAATTCTGTGATCCCTACTTTGCTCGCAATGGCTTTTGCCGTTAAGCGGTTATCGCCAGTTAACATAACAATGCGGATCCCATTACTCTGAAGGCGTTTAATGGCCTCGACCGAGTCTGGTTTAATGGGGTCAGCGACCGCTATTACACCAGCTAATTTATTGTTGATAGCAAAGTACATCGGGGTTTTAGCCTCTTCGGCAAGTGTTTGAGCTCTGTCTATGAACGCTCGAATGTCTATGCTGCGTTCTTTCATTAGCTTTTCGTTACCAAACAACAGCTGACTGTCATCAAGTACCGCTTCAACGCCTTTACCAGCAATTGAAGCAAAAGCACTGACTTTACGCGCTTCAATACCTTGTTCTTTAGCGCTTTCTACAATGGCCATTGCCAGTGGATGCTCAGACCCCGCTTCAATACTCGCAGCAAGCATTAATACATGCTGTCTAATTTGCCCCTCAGCTAATAATACGTCGGTAACCTTTGGAGCACCTTCGGTGATGGTGCCCGTCTTATCAAGGATCATGGTGGTTATTTTAGACGCTGTTTGCAGCGCTTCACCGTTTCGGATCAACACGCCAGCTTCTGCAGCTTTACCCACCCCAACCATTACCGACATGGGTGTAGCCAATCCCAGCGCACAAGGGCAAGCGATGATCAGCACTGTGGTTGCAGACACAATCGCAAATGCGACTGCTGGCGAGGGGCCAAAATTTAGCCATGCTAGTGCACTAAGTACCGCGATAATCATAATTACCGGGACAAAGTACGCTGAAATCACATCCGCTAAACGCCCTATTGGTGGTTTAGAATTCTGCGCTCTTTTAACCATATTGATGATTTGCGCAAGCGCAGTATCCTTGCCTACACGCGTCGCTTTAAATACAACTGAACCAGACTTGTTAATGGTGCCAGCCACCACTTTGTCTCCATCACTTTTCTCAACGGGCATAGGCTCACCCGTTAACATGGATTCATCAACCGCCGTATGCCCTTCAACTACTAAGCCATCAACGGATATTTTTTCGCCTGGACGCACCCTAATTAAGTCATTGAGCAACACATCTTCTATCGGGATATCAATATCTTTGCCGTCTCTAATCACCCTTGCAGTTTTGGCTTGCAAACCAATTAGTCGTTTAATCGCTTCTGAGGTTTTCCCACGCGCTTTTACCTCTAGTGCTAAACCTAGATTAATTAAACCAATGATCATGGCGGTCGCTTCAAAATAGACATGGCGCGCCATTTGCGGCAATAGTTCTGGAACGGCAACGACCACCATCGAATATACCCATGCGGTGCCCGTCCCAAGTGCAATGAGCGTATCCATATTGGCTGAATGATTTTTTAATGAATTCCACGCGCCAATATAGAAATGCTTGCCTGAGAAGTACATTACGCCAAGCGTAGCCAAACCAACCGTTAACCACCCAATTCGCTCGCCAGTAGTGTTAACCGTCATCTCGCCTATCATGAGGCCATATATCATCAGTGGTACACCAAGTAACAGCGCAATAGTCATGTCTCGCATGAGCTTTTTATAATACTGCCAATCCGCTTTTTCTTTTTCGTCTAGCGCTTCTTCTTCTGACTCACTGGTATCTACTTTTGCGTTATAACCGGCAATTTCGACTGCTGTAATCAGATTCGAGTCCATAACGTTGCCAGTAACGATGACGCTGCGTTGTGCGAAGTTCATTTCTGCACTTTGCACGCCATCAACAGCACGCAATGCTTTTTCAATCTTAGATACACAGCTAGCACAACTGGCACCATCAATAATTAAATGATGTTCTTCAGTTTTGTTGGATTGAGCATTGGCAGTGCTAGGGGTGTCGACCTTCTCTTGCTTAGGCTCGTCTTTAGTAGCTGCTACTTTGCCGCTAGGTGCTTTTTTGTTGCTACAGCATGCGTGTTTTGTTTTACTCGCATCGTTGTTTGTATTACTCATCAAACCCTCCGTTTAGAATGGTTACGTGTTCTTTTATGTCTGTACGTTACTGTTTTTTTGTGTCGCTTTGTACGAGCTCGAAATCTTCAATTAAATGGCAGATAACGTTGCTACAGGGCGCTTTGTCTGGCATATGATCCCAAGCCTTTATTGCGCTTTGCATTCGGTCTCTCAGCTTCGCCATTTCAATAAACCGTTGTTCAGTTTCTTGCAGCCTTTGTTCAATTAACACTCTTACTGTTGGGCAAGGTGTCTTACCCTCATCAGATTCTGAGAATATTTGTTTTATGTCTTCAATCGAGAATCCTAAATCGCGTGCGCTTAGAATGAACCGAAGACGACGCTGCTCAAACCTATCGTAGAATTTGTAACCATTCTTCAATGCCTTTGATGGACGAAGTAAGCCAATCCTTGTGTAGTATCGAACGGTGTCTTTTTTTACGCCGAATGTGTCTGCTAATTCTGTCACTTGCATATCAGGCTCCTTTTGCACTTTGTTTACATATCCAATTCAAGAAATAATGCTTGTCTTATTTACTGCTGCAGGATAAACCTGTGAGTTGCTGACAGGTCAATACCTATTTTTAACCATGTGGTGCTGGCATCGACCAAACAATCACTAGCACTAAAATTCCTGATAGGATTATTGAACCGGATAGCTTGAACCAATCATCAAACATCTTGTTTTTACGTTTTATCAATAAACAAGATGCTAATATCGTTTGAGATAAATAATAAAGCGCAAATCCTTTACTAGCTAAGTTGATAATTTCAAATACATCACTTGTCCATACAAGCGCAATAGCGATGCCGATAATCAACATATAATAAAAATGGGTAGAAAAACGGGCTCTTATAAGTTCTTTCAGTAACCCCCCTCCGCCGATCGTGTCAGCTAGCGCAGCGCTCAACTGGCTCGCGGTTGCGGCTATTAATAATAAAAAAGGAAGGACCCAAACTGCTTTACCTAATGTGTTGCTAATTGTCGTTTCATTTAATTCCACAATTGGATACACATTGAAGAGCGGACAAGTCAGTGCAATGAAGGCAATGTAAATTAACGTTGCGATACCTTGTGAATGATTAACTGCTCTTACGCGAACCTCTGTCGAATATTGCCCTCCCATAAAACGGGCGGTCTCAAAACCTTGAGTTACCATTAACATCCCAGCTAAGATGCTTAAGGTCTGTAGAGGACCAAAATTGTTAAGCGCTTCGTGCTGAAACCACGTTGTGTTGCTGCTTAAGTCAAACGTAAATAAGGCAAATAACACACCAACGATGATTGCTAGCTTTATTGTGACAGCATACAACTCAATGACTTCCAAGCCTTTGGCGCCTCGTAACCATGCAAGTAGCATAATGGCGAGCAATACAAAAGTAGTAACGATTTTGATTGCATCACTATTCACTATATCTAATCGATCAAACAAAAATGAAGCAAAGAGGCTGATATAGAAAGCCACTGAAATAGCGTAGGCTGCCCCTAAGCACCACTGACCAAGTACTTCTATTTTAGCGATACCGCTTTTTGGAAACTTATCTAAATACGGCTCGGCATTGAAGATATTGAAACGAATGACGCCGCCTAAGCAGTATGCGAGCATCGATAACAAGATCATTCCGAGCAAAGCCCATTTACCCATCACAGAATGAAGCAACGGTGCGACAATCAGAAAGCCGCTGCCAATAATTGATGCTAATGGAGTTACGGTCGCTCGCCACTGATTCGACAGCCTGATCTGTCTGCTAAACAAAACCCAACCAACAATCATTGTCGACGTGATTGCAACCCCATTAAAAAGCATTGAGAGCATTCCGTTACTCGGTTAGATAAAATTTATGATTTAGGTTCAAACTCAACAATATCATTTGCAAGAACATTCCCACTTACGATAGTCGCGCCAGCAAAATGCTCATTTTTTATGCCACCTAATCGCACTTTTCCCACATACTCTCTGGAGTAACCTGATTCACCTTCTGTGATAACGCTTTCATCATAAACAGCGCGATAGACGCTAAAGATCTTATCCACTTGCAGATTGTTAGTATTCGAAACGCAAACTACCAACTCGTTTCCGTTGGTTGATACAACCTGACCGCTCATGATGTAATCATGATAAATTTGACTTGCACAGCCTCCTAAAAAGAATAAAGAAACTGTTAATACCGTTAGTATTTTAGTGCTATTTTTCATGAACCTTTCCTCGCTAATACTGATAAAAATTTCGTTATGTGTACGTTGTAAAAATCTTATACATCGCGAAAACAAGCATACTGAGGTGGCTGTCAATTTACATGATCTACATCAATGATTTGCAGCAATTGCATTACCATTCAATTACATTTTTGTAATGAAAACATTGTGATAAATATCTATTCAGCGTAATGAAACATGTTACCTACAATCAATTGGACCAATGTATATGCGTAATTTTCCATTTATCGTCGTGCTTCTTCAGCGCAATCGTTTCATTACCTATTCGGTCAATATTCTTATCTTTGTAGGTCCCTTTTACGCTGCTTCTTGATATCGATATTGCTACGACATCGAATTGAGTAACATGGTGTTCAATAGACTCAATTGTCATTGCTTTTAAATACTTCATATCAGATAGCATATGATGACTCGCATACTCCTGTGCGCTTCTTTCAACGCCCTTTCCTTCGAGTATCAATACGTCATCAGCAAGCAAACCACGGGCGGTTTGCGCATCACCGGTTTCGAGAGCTTTATGGAACGCTAACACAGTCTTGCCAGCTGACGTTTCAAGACCAGTGAACATCGTCGATTTTGCTTCTTTGTCCGTCTCATTTTCATGAGAAAATACTGACCCACTCAACAGAATAAGAGTGAAAATTGTAAGGAGCTTGGGTTGAATAATGTGTTTCATATATATGACCTTCAATAAATAATTTAATTAATAAGTTAACAGTGGCACCCATTACATCGGTGGCCCAACTGCTGTTGTGACAACGCTAGTAGTGATTAATACGAGCAGACCTACACACGCTTCAGCAAATATAGAATGTCTTAATTTTATGTGTCCGTTTTCTTTTTGTAGTATGTGAGGTACGAGAAAAAACTTATGCGCGAACGCAAAGACGAGCAGCATCAAAACGCCGGAAATTTTGAGCATGAAAAGTTGACCATAGGGGCTATAAAAAAGCGCATCGATGTTTGGCAATAGCTGCACCAACATTCCTGAACCGACAATCAGCAATATAGTCACTCCCCATGACGCAAAACGACCAAACCTGTCCATCAATACATAAAGTTCGTTTCTGTTAAAGGTGGAACATGCATTTATCAATGGCAAGAGGGAACCAAGCCATGCAAAGGCCACCACAACATGCAGGGTAATAAGGGCGATACTTCCAAACCCAAGCGTATTGGTATGTCCAGAAAGGGTAAATGAAGCGCTGAGCAGCAATATTACTATAAGAGCAAAGAGCCCAAATAAAACTAACTTGGTCTTACTATTCAGAGGATTAGTTAGCCTTAATATATAAATCATCATAGCTGCTGCTAAGACAAACGCTATTGCTCTAACAAGGGTCAATGTGCCAACTGAGCTAACCCAAAGCATATTAAGCATAATGGGTTCAGTCATTCCTTTTAAACCTGTTTCGGACATGTTTCCCACTTGCACGAAAAAGTCAAAAAGGTTAGCGATCAATCCAACAGTAATAAATAAAACACCATACTGGCTAATGCTTGTTTGCCATTGTCTAACAACATAGTAGCGAGTTGATAGAGCATCGAGGTGCGTAAATAAAAGCATCGTTGAAAAACCACCAATGGCCGCCGCTATACCTAAATACACCAGGAATTTATTCAATATGAGTAATGTTGTCCAAATTTCTGGTGTCATGATAGTTCCCTGTTAATGGTTGTTATGCTCTGAGTGATCCATCTTTTTGTCTTTCATATCTTTCATCCCTTTCATCCCTTTCATCCCTTTCATTTTGTCCATTGCATGGACCATAAACGAAAAGTCTCCCTTCATTTTATGCCCATCATCACCCATGATTGTCCAAGATACTTTGTAGGTACTTGGCATTAACATAGGCAAATTGTAGGAAAAGGTGTCACTTGCCTCCATGCTTGGTTTGAACGCTGTTTCGATAGGCTCTCCTTTAGTATTAGCGATAGATAAGCTCACCAAACGAACAGGATTACCAAACGTCACTTCTATCACTTCAGGACTTTTCATCAGCATGGCATTGTCAGCAGGCAAAGACGATGTCAATCCTGTGTGAGCGAATACCGACATACTGGTCATTGTTGCGAATATTATTGCGATATACTTTTTCATTTTTTTCTCACTTAGTTATTGTTTAAAGTTAAGGGTTAAAAGTTGTCATCTAATTTGTGTATTTGTCTCCTTTTCCACAGCAAATAAATAGCGGGCAATACCAGCAAGGTAAGTAACACTGCGCTCATCATGCCTCCTACCATCGGTGCGGCAATGCGACTCATGACTTCTGCACCTGTGCCGGTCCCATACAATATAGGTAATAGGCCCAGAATAATGGCCATCGCTGTCATCATCACAGGTCTTACTCGAAGTCCAGCGCCATGCAACACTGCTTCTGTCAATTCAGCATCACTTGGTTTGGTGTTGTTCTCTCGACAACGCTCAAGTAGCGCGTTGTACTCTTGGTTGAGATACACGAGCATAATGACGCCTATTTCAACCGCGACACCTGCTAGTGCAATGAACCCAACGCCGACTGCAACAGAGAAGTTAAATCCTTCGAGATACATCAACCAAATACTCCCCACCATGGCTAAGGGCAATGTACCCATAATAATGGCGACCTCAGTCACGTTTCTAAAATTCAGATACAGCAGAATAATAATGATAGCTAGCGTGAGTGGTACCACATAAGTTAGTTTCTCTTTGGCTCGCTGCATATATTCATATTGACCTGACCACGTAATTGAGTAACCTGCTGGCAAGACCAATTGATCGCTTACCGCTTTTTGGGCTGCCACTACATAGGTGCCAATGTCTACGCCATCAATATCGACGAATACCCAACCATTTAAGCGCGCGTTTTCACTTTTTATGCCTGGAGGGCCATCTTCAATGTATACATCGGCAACATCTGCCAGCGCGATGCGCTTACCCTGTGGCGTTATAATTGGCAATAGGGATAATGCTTGGGGTGACGAACGATATGACTGAGGGTAGCGAACGTTAACCGGATATCGCTCTAGCCCTTCAACACTCTGCGTCACATTCATGCCGCCTACAGCGCTTGCCACAACCGACTGAATATCAGCGATATTCAAGCCATATCGTGCCGCTCTTTCGCGCTGAATATCGACCTTCACATAACGACCGCCTGCAACGCGTTCGGAATAAACAGAAGCTGTCCCGTCAACCTTCGTTAAGATTGTTTCAATTTGCTGCCCAATCCCTTGTATTTCTTTAAGTTCGGGACCGCCAATCTTAATTCCCACAGGGGTTTTTATACCGGTTGCTAGCATGTCAATACGGGTTTTGATTGGCATTACCCAGGCGTTCGTCAGACCGGGGAAATCGATCAAACCATCAAGTTCTTTGATTAGGTCTTTGGTGGTAAGCCCTTCGCGCCATTCATCATGAGGCTTCAATTGAATGAAGGTTTCAATCATAGTCAGAGGTGCCGGATCAGTTGCCGTATCCGCTCTGCCCACTTTGCCAAACACCGTTTCCACCTCTGGAACGGTGTAGATCAACTTATTGGTTTGTTGTAACAATTCACGCGCTTTACCAATAGATATCCCCGCATACGTGGTTGGCATATACATCAAATCGCCTTCATCCAATGGTGGAATGAACTCACTACCTATTTTATTAATGGGCCAAAAGCCAATCACCAAGACCACTAATGCACCTAAAAGCGTTAGTTTAGGAAAACGAAGTACTGTTTTGAGTGAAGGCATATACAACCACGATAAGCCCTTGTTCACTGGGTTTTTGTGCTCGGCGAGCACTTTGCCTCTTATGAAATACCCCATCAACACAGGCACAAGCGTAATCGCTAGTGCAGCCGATGCAGCCATCGCGTACGTTTTAGTAAAGGCAAGTGGTGCAAACATTCTCCCTTCTTGCGCTTCGAGGGTAAACACAGGCACAAAACTTACCGTTATAATAAGTAAACTAAAGAACAGTGCAGGCCCTACTTCTGTGGCCGAGTCCACTACAATTTGCCAACGGTTTTCTTTCGTAAGTGGCGTTCGTTCCATGTGTTTGTGCATATTCTCAATCATGACAATAGCACCGTCAATCATGGCCCCAATGGCAATCGCGATACCTCCTAGAGACATAATATTCGCGTTGATACCTTGAAAATACATCACAATAAATGCCGCTAAGATACCTACCGGTAAACTCACTATTGCCACGAGTGACGACCGTACATGAAATAGGAAAGCCACACATACAAGCGCCACTACCGCGAACTCTTCTAAAAGTTTAAAGCCTAGATTGTTAACAGCACGCTCTATTAAGGCTGAACGATCGTAGACAGTGACAACTTCAACACCATCAGGAAGCCCTTTTTTGAGTTCCTCGAGTTTTGCTTTAACGCCATCAATCGTTTTCTGTGCATTTTCGCCATAGCGCATGACAACAATACCACCCACGGTTTCGCCCTTGCCATTAAGCTCGGCTATACCGCGGCGCATTTGTGGGCCAATTTGTACATCGGCAATGTCCTTTATTAAAAGTGGTGTTCCATTGTCATTGACACCAAGTGGTATCAACTCTATGTCACTTTTGTTCTCGATATAACCTGTTGCTCGAACCATGTATTCAGCTTCGGCCATTTCAATAACTGATGCTCCGACCTCTTGATTACCTCGCTTAATTGCCATTTGTATGTGCGATAAGGGTATGCCATACGCCCTTAGTTTTTCAGGATCAACGCGAACTTGATACTGCTTGACCATGCCGCCAATGGCGGATACTTCCGAAACACCGGATACTGTTTGTAACTCAAATTTTAAAAACCAATCCTGTAAACTGCGCAATTGACTAATATCGTGTTGGCCGGTTTTATCAATCAGAGCATACAAATACACCCAGCCTACACCGGTCGCGTCAGGCCCTAACTGCGGTCTTGCGTTATCAGGTAAATTAGGTGCAACTTGAGACAAATACTCGAGTACTCGGCTTCGTGCCCAATACAGATCGGTATCATCATCGAAGATAATGTAAACGTAAGAATCACCAAAAAATGAATAGCCGCGCACCGTTCTAGCCCCAGGAACCGATAACATTGCGGTGGTTAGTGGGTAGGTAACTTGATCTTCGACAACCTGTGGTGCTTGTCCAGGGTAACTTGTTTTTATGATGACCTGCACATCTGACAAATCAGGAAGTGCGTCCACAGGCGTATTTTTTACCGTAACAAGACCGCCACCGACGATAATTAATGCCAAAAGCAATACAAAAAATCGATTGGTAACAGACCATCTTATAATGGCTGCAATCATTAGTGTTGTCCTCCATGGCTAGAGTGATCGACTTCCATTTTCGTTGTATCCGGTTTGGCAGACTTATCCATATCATTCATATTATGCATGTCATGCATACCGTCCATATCATCCATGTTTTCGTCATCATTCATGCCGTCCATGTTTTCCATCTGCATCATATTGCCATCTTCATCAACAATATGGATGGTAGTGACCAAGTAGTCACCAGTGTCTAACTTAGTAATTTGGAGGTGCAGTGACATCCCTGCAGATAACTGTGAAATATCAATGTCATCTGCGACATTGAAATCCATGGTCATGCTAGGCCAGCCCCAATCTTCAATCTCTGCATGATCGAGATTAACCATACGGTGTTCTATCATTACGCTGTTTATGGTTGCTGTTGTCCACACCATGGTAGGCGCAGCATCTGGCTCTTCCATTCGTTTGAAATCTGATGAAATACTGCTTTCTGAGTCCAACAAGAACTGCGCCGAGGTGACAATGCGATCATCCTTATTCAAGCCCGCTAAAATTTCCGTATATTCATTCACAATATTGCCTACTTCGACTTCAACTGATTTGAAACGACCCTCGCCTAATGCCAACACGACTCTATCTTGTGTGCCTGTGCGTATAACTGCTTCGGTAGGAACCAGTAAGTTTTCATCGTCTAAGTCAGAATGAATGGTCACTTGAGCAAACATGTTTGGTTTTAAGAAGTAGTCTGGATTTTCAAACCTTAGACGTGCTTTCAATGTTCTTGTTTTTTCGTCGAGCGTTGGGTAAACGTAGTCGACTTGCCCTTGCCATTCTTTGCCTGGTAAATACTCTAAGGTCATCGTTACGGCTAACCCTTCTTCAATCAGATTAGATTGACGTTCAAATATTTCAGCATCTACCCATACTTCGTCTAAGGCACCAATCGATAAAATAGTGATACCAGGTTTTACATAAAAACCTTGTCTAACATTGAGATTATCTACAAAACCAGTTTGTGGGGCAGTAAAGGTAATTGTGTGTTGCACTTTACCAGTATTATTCAATTTTTTAATAGCTGACGCCGGCATTTGTAGTGCTTCTAAACGAGATGATGCTGCCTCAATAAGATTCTTATTATTGCGAGTGCGCGCGAGTAAATACTCTTCTTGAGCGTTGACTAATTCAGGAGAATAAAGCGCGTATAGTGGCTCACCTTTTTTAACATAATCACCGGCGGCTTTAACGTAAAGATTATCAATCCACCCCTCTACGCGAGGATGAATGTGAACGAGGGTGTCTTCGTTGTATTGCACATAGCCCACTGTTCTGATGGGCACATGTAAGGCCTTTTTCTCAACTTTAGCGGTTCTTACACCCAAATTATTTTCCACATTAGGATGTATTTTTATCGTTCCAGGACTATCAGCATTGTTACCACCGTCGTCATAAACGGGGATCAGGTCCATACCCATCGGAGACTTTCCAGGCGTATCTCTTCTATAGTTAGGATCCATTGGCGCGACCCAATACAAGGGTTTGTCCGCGTCAACGGTGCTATCAGAAGGACTGTTGTGGCTTGTCGGCATCATGTAGGTATAAACAAGCGCAGTAATTACTGCACCTGCAAACAAGCCTATAGCAAGCGTGCTAGTGTTTTTCATTATTTCTCTCCGAAACGGGTATTGGCGATTGATGGCTCATCGCTAAAAAAGTAGTTTAATTGTGATTGGGACTTGAGTAAGTCTACGTCAATGTTGAGAGCATCTATTCTGGCGTTTAGATCAGCTATTCTCGCCCTAACAACTTCAGCAAAATCACCGTCATCGTTGGTATATGCGGTTAATGAAGCCTCTGCTTGGTCACTCATTTGTATTAATATATCGGTTTGGTACAAGGCTTCTCTTTGCTGCAGTCTTCGGTGAGCGGCGTAGGCTGATTGCAGTTGCGATAGCAGTGACCTTAGGGCGAGCCTTTTTTCAGTTTTGATCGCCTCAGTTTGACTGATGGCCGCGGACACTTCTTGGTCTTGTTTATTTCCGGTAAACAGAGGAACATCAAAAGTTACTCCAACAGAGATAAAGTCAGCTCTGCTGCGCCCCAGCTGGTCGTCTGCGCGATAAGCATAACTTGCATTAACTCCCCATTGCGGTTTGTATTGCTGTTTGGCTAAGTCTATACCGGTATTACTTGCTTCAATCTTCTGCTCTATTGCCAGCACAGCGGGGTGATTATTCAGCAACTCTGCCAATATATCGATATTGCCGTTTTCTAACTCTTTCGTGGCATTCAAATATAAGCGCGGGATTGTTGGTGCTTTTGCAGGTAGGTCAACATGTTGCTGGTAACGCTGCGTATTTGTAGACCAAGTCTGTTCATCCAACAGCCATTCTAATAGCTCTGCTGTTGCTTGTTCTTTTTGAGAATGCAGTTTGGTAAGTCTATCTTCAAGTCTGGTCAGTTCGAGCTGCGCTCTCACAATGTCCTGCTGGCGTACTTTGCCGACAGCGGACGAGTAACTGGCTTGTGCAATTTCGCCTAACTGTTCGAACAAGGCTCGGTCTTGCTCAATCAATGCAATAGTTTGCTGTGCGCGAAATATCTCTAACCACTTTATTGATACTGTCAGCGTTGTTTTAGCTATTCTATCTTGACGCATTATTGGATGCTGTTTGGCAAGCTCTTGCAGTTGCTTACGACGGATATCCAAACTATCTCCCCGTGAAAACATTTGCGACACGCCTGCTTTTAGCTGGGTCATAGGCTCTTGGTCAAAAGCAAACCCATCGGTAGGCAAGTTCGCTAAGCCAATCGACACAACTGGGTCAGGTAAAGTAGATGCCGCAACGCTGTTTGCCATTATTGCTTCCTCACTATACTGACTCCCCTTCAACCACGGGTCTTGTTTGACGGCCGCCGTTATAGCTTCTTCTAGGGTTAAGATACTTGAGTCAGCAGCAACAGCATGGGCAGCAACTAATATAAACGTTGCTACTGACATCAAAGTTATGAAAGGTTTCATCAAAATTGCTCCTCGTAAGTCGCTATCTCTGCGTAAACTGTTGCGCTACCGTCGGCATGCAAAAGGAGGATTTGATAAGGCATAAAACGTTCTCCCATTTCCATTCCAGGCGAACCAACAGGCATAGCAGGCACTGATAAGCCAATACTATTCGTCGGCACTTTAGCTAGATATTGTTTGATGTATTTCGAAGGTACATGTCCTTCAAACACGTAACCGTCTTTTGACTCTGCTGTGTGACAAGAGCGGTAGTTAGGCGCAATGCCTTTGTCTTCTTTTAGATCGTTTAGATATGTTATGTTGTTAGCCGAAATGTCAAATCCGCTCTCTTCGGCATGAGTTATCCATTTTTGGCAACAGTTGCATGTCCTGCTTTTAAATACAGTCAGCTCAATGGGGGTTGCCTGTGTTGAATCATTTGTGGCTATTTCAAGTGTGTCAATATCAGATGCGTCTGAGCATGCAGTCATTATCAAAACCGATGCAAATATGCTTGCCTTAGTTACTAACAATACAGAAAATTTCATAGTGAATTCCTCTTCAATGAATTGTGTTTAGTATGATTAAGCGAAAACACCGTAGTAGCTTACAAAAGGTTATTTTCACAAAGTTGTTGTTAAAAAACGGGAGTAACTAAACAGTAAGGCGCTTCGGAGGGCGTTGCAGTTGCGCGGGAAAGATGCTTGTAAATGCTGAAATAAAAGAAGCCCCTTTTATTTCAGTGAAATTTGGTTCCACTGATAGATCGTCATCGATAAGTACAGCAATGGTTAATAATGCGGCGGGGCAACAACAGTCTTTAGCGCAACAATTCAAGTCGCGACTATCTATTTCGCCATTATCCATTTCGCTTTTAGTGTCAGATGAACTGTAAGTATCCAGTTCGCTCATACTAGGCATCACCATATCGTCTTGCGAGCAAGGCATATTAGCAGCAGCAAATGCCTGTGCACTTTGCGATACAATCATCGTGATGATGAAAATGATGTGTATAAAACGTTTTGACAATTTAAGCTTATCCAAAGGTTTGAGGATTTAAAATACTCTATTAAATACAAAATTTGCATGTCATGATCCTGACCGCAAAGCTATATTACAGATTCAACCTGACACGTTGATTACGTGCAGATTACAATTCTGTCATCAAGCCAATATTTAGTGCGTTTTTAACGTATACTGCGGGTTCGCGATTTGCTCATCTATGAAATTAAGTAGAAAACGCGAGCGCACACAAAAATTAGATGCTGTAGTCTAGTCTCATGAACTGGAGCTTAAATGAAAATACTGGTAGTTGAAGATGAACCCAAAACGGGCGATTACATCAAACAAGGTCTGTCTGAAGCGGGCTTCGTTATTGAACTGGTTAGAAACGGTTTAGACGGTCACCATAAAGCCATGACAGGTAATTTTGAACTGGTCATTCTGGATGTGATGTTGCCTGACATAGACGGTTGGAAAATAATGAGCTCCTTACGAGAGTCAAACAACCCTACTCCCGTTTTGTTTTTAACTGCCAGAGACAGTGTAAACGACAGAGTTAAGGGACTTGAGTTAGGAGCCGACGATTATCTCGTCAAGCCATTTGCGTTTGCTGAATTGCTCGCTAGAGTCCGTTCCTTGCTAAGAAGAGGCATTGCAATGCCTACCAACACTCTTGCAATAGCCGATTTAAAATTAGACATACCCTCTCGCATCGCTTCTCGCGCAGGTAAAACCATTAATCTCACTACGAAAGAATTTACTCTGCTTGAACTGATGGTCAGGCGACAAGGCGAGGTATTGCCCCGCTCACTTATTGCTTCACAAGTTTGGGATATCAATTTTGACAGCGATACCAATGTAATCGACGTGGCTATCAGAAGACTCAGAGCAAAAATTGACGATGATTTTTCACCAAAATTAATACAAACCATTCGTGGTATGGGCTACAAACTATCAGCGGTGGACAATGAATAAGTGGTATAGCGTGGCTAACTCTCTTGCTTTTCGAACAACCAGCCTCGTGGGAATAACGGTTTTATTATTTTTTTCCGTGATGCATGCAATTGTCATCCATTCGATAGAACAACATTTTACCGAGCAAGATGCATCAGAACTAAATGAAGTTTACCGAGCGGTTGACGCCAAGCTCAAAGATGCGGCATCGAACCATACGCCGCCATCAGAAACTCTATTTGAAGCAGTTTCTGGTCACCACGGCGTTTACTATCATGTTGAGAACGCAGACGGCGAAACTCTCTTCTCAAGTGACGAAGCTGATTTTAGTTTTTACCCTGAAAACTCCCCTTCTTTTGCAACAGTTACTCCTGATAATTTAATTTTATTTAAAGACACGCAACATATGTTGCGTGCAACCAAACTAACAACCAGTGTCAATTTAAGCGGTACAGTTAAAACGTATACCGTCATTGTTGCTTCCAATATGGAATTCCACATGTCTTATATGGAAGACTTTAAAAAAACACTTTGGTTATTCACGCTTTGCGCAGCCATTGTGACAATATTAGCTGCAAGGATCGCAATCCATAGAGGCCACTCGCCGCTCAGAAAATTGAGTAGAAAAATTGAAACAATATCTGCTGACCACCTAGATGCCCGATTAAGCACAAAAGGTGTCCCGCGCGAACTGACCGTTTTAGTAGACTCGTTTAACACCATGATCCAGAAGTTGGAAGATGGTTTTTCAAGATTGTCCTTCTTTTCTGCCGATATCGCACATGAATTAAGAACCCCAATCACTAACTTAATCACACAAACGCAAGTGATATTGAGCCGAGAAAGAACCAATGAGAATTATACGGATATACTGTACTCACATCTTGAAGAATACGAGCGCATGAGCAAAATGGTAAGCGATATGCTTTTACTAGCGCAAACCGAGCATGGCTTGATTAAGCCCAATAAAGATGAGGTAGCCGTTAACCAAGAAATAAAGGACTTAATGGAATATTTTGAAGTGCTGGCTGATGATAAAAATATAAAGCTTACTCTAATTGGTCCGCCAGTAGTGATAGTGTGTGATAAAACAATGCTGCGCCAAGCACTCAGTAATTTAATTTCCAACGCAATTCGTTATTCACCTAAAGATGATAAAATCGTAATTGCTACAAAAAATACTGCTGACGCCATCTCTATTTCAATTATTAATCATGGCGAAGTAATATCTAAAGAGCATTTAGGCCGCTTGTTCGACCGCTTTTATAGAACCGATTTTTCGAGAAAACGAGATGGGCAAGGAGCTGGCCTCGGTTTAACAATTGCAAAGTCCATAATAAAAATTAATGGGGGTGATATACATGCAGAATCTTCCGTTAAAAACACCTGCTTTACCCTAAAGTTCTTGAAGAATAAAAAATGAAGTATGCTGTAAAAAGGCGTCTTATGTGTGGCGTCAAGAGGATAATCTTTCCATTATCGAATTCTCACACCAGGGTGACAAATATTGGCGCAATATCATGTTGTATTTGTCATGAATCCATCATAAAAGGTATTTCACAATCACCGCAGATGATATTCAATAAGGCCTTCCCGTAAACCTTTGTATTGCAACCCGGGCAGATATACCTTGTTCGCGTTAGGCGCTTGACAACTTCAGGGATGAAAAAAGAATCTGGCATAGACGTTAAGTCCTCGCGCTCAGATGAAGTTAAAAGCCGGTCTGCAGGACCAAGATCAATTGGTCATGGCCAGTAATGCCTTGTTACGCAATATGATTATTCTATGGAACTACTTGTTTTGTCTGACCATTGACTATCTCTTAGTTCACAAGATAAACGTGCGAATGTCATTATCAATATCGACTGGATCGGTTATCGATTGGGCGCACATTAACTTTATGGGTATATATGAACTTAACCCAGTTGTGCGGAGCCAATTTGGTTCTAAATAAAAGCAGATGAGAGACGTGTCGGCTCTGCACTTAAAGTCATATCTGCAGATTCCAAAACAAGTTTGGAATGACAGTTCAAAGCCAGTAGAGGTTGGGAAAAAATCTAAAAAGTTCCAATCTTTATTGCCCTGCGACACCCAGACTATTTTTATCGGTTTACAATCTCTGTTTATTCCAGTAGCTAGTTGGATCTTTGCCTGCCCAAATAATTTTGTCTATCATGATCTGGCCATTATTAAATTGCGAGAGATGGCTGTTCATAATATTGCTGATTATTGGGGTTATCATCTTACGATATAATGCTTCATTAAAAAGCAGAACATTACCGGTACGAGAAACAACATGATGACTTAATGCAACCATACTCTTTTCACCGTTGCCCTCTAAAGTATTTTTATAAGAAAAAGATGTATACCCATTTTGAATACACCAATTTCTCAATTTCAACGTCAAGTCTACCCAGACAGCTTCTTGGTACTTAGTTTCGTGAAAATTCTCCCCTACATATCGCGCGCGCGCGCGTCTTCCTCTATACTCAGCAGCGCCTAATTTATCCTGTTTAAAATCAGCAATTAGCGACTTTATTTCTTTTCTTGAGTATTTCAAATGTAAGTGTTTTGGAAATATAGGTCCTTCAAAAGGTTTAAAAATTGGCCAAATGCTTACTAACTCATCTTTGGATATTGCATTCTTATCAAATATAGCCATGCCACCGCTTCCAATTGGGTCATCCATCCACACATCATGGAGTGCTAAAGCCTTACTGTCATCGAACTGATATTCCATTATCGAAACATTATTCATCATTGCACAGAATTCACCGAGGATTTCAGCACTATTCATTAAGCGAGGCGCGATGGAAGGATATGGCATATAGATGAAGCGACCATCATTTCCTTCTACCAATCCATTTTGTCCAATAAACATAGTCACCATTCGATATATGGCCGCTTCTAAAGAGCCAAAATGTTTTAATACTGAAGATTGGTCATGATCTTTGGCGCCACGATAAACTACAACCACTGCATACTCCCAAAAAGTAACCAAAATAGCCCAAATAGTAAAAAATAGTATCTGAAAAAATAATCAATCATTAGTACCGAAAAGCCATAACTCAGCGTTTACTATTAGATACATTTTCGATTCTAGTTCTTGAAAAAACACCTTTAAATAATAGAGAGTTGTAAAATGATTCTGAAAGTGAAGGATTACGTCGCGCCTCGTCTACAATATCCCTATCTTTTAAAGGCTCGTTTACTGTGTGATGGGTCTCATTTTTTGATGTAGTCTCCTGCATTTTTACATTGCCTAATCGGGCCAAAGTACTATCTTTTACTAGTTTCACTGAACCAATACCCGGAACATCATCGGTTAGCCTTTTTGAGTACTCAATAAGCTTTGGCTGCGCCGGCGTAAATAGATGCGCCTCACTACTTTGCTCCCCTCCAATTACTCGCATAATTCGCCCTAACACTTGACGAAAGTGCAATTCTGTTTTTATACGAGTGAGATGACAACAAACTTGTAATCGCGGAATGTTTGTCCCCTCACTGACCATACCGACAGCGACCAACCAATCTATTGACGAGTGCTGAAAATTACTAATAATCGCTGCACTGTCACTATTATGGTAGGTAACAATGGTAACTGAACATGAAAACTTATTGTGCAGGATTTCAGAAATCTTATTCGCATGCTCAACAGATGTGGCGACTACCAAACCAGCAGCGTTTGGGTTCTTTCTTTTAATTTTAATTAATTGTGATAATGATTGTTGGAGGCAGAATTCGATAATTGAAGGCGTTTCTACAATACTCTGATAAGTAACCTCTTCTGATTCAATTGCTAGCTTAATGCTTCTATAGGTTTGCTGAGGCTTTGTGCCCTTTTTCAATATTATACGATCATTATCTATCACGGTAATAAAGGGAGTTCTGCATACTGAATGACGAATTGCTTCAGCGAGCCCATACTCATAATCACAATAGATTTTACCGTCTATATCGCTATATTTTGAAAGCGTTACCGGTTTGTTATCAGAACGCCAAGGCGTGCCCGACAATGCTAGTGTAAATCGAGCGTAATTCTGAATATTAACGAGTATATGTTGAGCCCATATATTGGAATCTTGTATGTTGTTGCCCCCGCAGTGATGTATTTCATCAAATACAGCAAACACTCTGTGTGTCTTAAACACGTTCCAAAAATCAAAGTCCTTATGGCTGAGGGATTGATAAGTGACACACATACCTTTGGCCCCTATCCTCCCATTTAACGGTGCTCCAAGAAAGGTTTCCATCGTTTTTTGCATTCCATTCGCAGTGACAATAGATGGCGTAAAGCAAATAACGAAATCAATCTTATTTCTTCTAAAAAGCTGTTGCACAATCTCTGCTGCCATTATAGTTTTGCCAGCTCCAGGTGTCGCTAAACATAAAAAGTGTTCGCCATTTTTCATAAACTTACTTAGTGCTCTTATTGAGCACTCTTTTTGCCATTTTCTTAATTCCATTAGATATTGTCTGAAATAAGTGATTCGATTGCATTTACTCTACCTATAAACTCAATGTTTTTTTCCTTCGAAGTATTGAATTTGCTTTGTAGATGATCTCGTTGATCTGGCCATAATTCACTCAAGTCCTCAAATTCTTTTATTTCTGCTGAGCTAATTAACATTTCTAATTTATATTCGCGAAGACGTGACTTTAGAACGTCGATTTGGTTTTGCGTTAGTTTGTAGCTTTTTGCCGGGGAGTCAGTTGTACTGCTTACTTCACTAAGTATCTTATGCGTATTTTTGAAAGTGGTTCTAATCCCTGATTTCGAAGAAACACTAAGGTATTTGTGCTTAATTAGTGTTTTGAACTGTCCATTTACCCAACGCCTAGCATCACTCTTATCCGTTTTGTCATCGATGCACTTAATTACCAAATCACGAATATCAGTGACGGTGAATTCGGTTTGTTTTTGCTGTTTTAGTATTTCAAATAGTTGTGCGTTCGGTTTATAAATACCCTTTGGCATATAACTCTTATTTTTGGGTTCCTAGGAAACTAAGAAGGAAAATCAATATGCGGATTATAGTCCGTGGATACTTAAGCCGCAACTAGAGATATTACTGGTTTTACAAAGATAGAACCGTAATGAATGATTTAGCCGTTACAGTAGGTGCAAAAATTAGAGCGCTCAGAAAGGAAAAGGGATACTCTCAAGAGCGTCTTGCATTAACGGCGAAGCTAGACCGAAGTTATGTCGGTAGGATTGAACGCGGAGAAGTAAACATTACAATAGAAACACTATTTCAGTTGGCTAATACCATAGGCTGCGATGCGAAAGACCTGCTTCCATAAATCAACAAATCGTAAATTAATTGAAGATAAATAGGTCAGGTTGTTTACATGTTTAATACGGTCTAGCTGATTAAGTGTTTGCGTCTTTATATTTTTTCATTACTTCCTACAATTTGTGAATAACTTGTATTCGATAACGCATAGAGGCGTAATTCACGAAAAAAAGAGGAGTTCACAATCGCCACAAATCACATTTAAAGAAGCTTAACCGTAATTTTAGTATTGCAGCCAAGACATCCGTACTTCGATTGTGATTGGCATTTAGCTACTTCGGCTACAAAAAATGAGAAAAGCATTGTCATATAGTCGTCTTGATCACGTCGGACTATTCCACTGATTAATCCCTCTTCTATTGAAACCACGATTGCATTTAAGACTTCCTCACAGCTTGCAAAGTTCTCGACCTTTTCGCAAAAAGTATTGATATTGAAAACTATCGTGAAAAATCAATTAGTTCATTTGGAATGATTTCATCACCAAGTTTTAAAGAGTGATCAGATATAAGAGGCATACAAAATTATTAAATTTAATCCTCGCAAGAACTTATAAAATAATTAGTCTAACGTATTTTTTGAAAGCATATTAAACAAGAGGAATTCCTAGCGGCCGAGATTATCAAATGCATCGTAGTGTTCCTGCACAACGTGCCTTAAATCTAAGTGAAACAAGTCCAAATTGTAGGTATCGGTCGCCGTGTTTTTATCTTTGATAAGGAAGTCATTATCTAATACATTCACTTCAATACATTTTGTCGAAAAATATTTCATCTCGTTTTCAGCAAAAGTGCCAAACCATATCTGAAGCTGTTGCTCGGCTAGTTGCTGGACACTCATGCCTCGCCGTCTTATCAAAAATAGAAAGACCCTAAACGTAAACAATTCAGAAGAACTAAATTTCTTTTGTTCCCCACACGGGTGCAAATGACAACGCCAATACCGGAAGGTTTGGCTCTTCACGCCTAGCATTGACGCACAAAGAGAAGGATTTAGGCCCATTACAGACACTCAAGTTTGTTGTTGACCACAAATATTATTGTTGTTTTGAGCAAAATATCAACAGTTATTGTATTTTTTTTACTCATGGATATTGAGTCAAGGCGCGTATGGAACTTCGTTTATCAAAATTGAATGTAAATAGCCCCAAACAATGCAGTCTCAACGCGAAAACCTTGGTCAAACATGATTTTTATGAGAAATGCATGTTAAAGCATCCGTTGCGCTCACATTTTACGAGTAGATTTGTATTGCTATATGCAGCGCTTTTAGAATCAAAACCGTCAGTTATTTCATATGTTCCACGCCCTTACAAGATCGCATTCCAGAAGACTTTTTATTATCCTGACTTATACGTAGCGACAAAAGAACAGCGATTTGTGGTTGATATCCTACCGGCAGCGATGCCGGCAAACGGAAAATCATCCGGCCCTTCAGTAGCAGAAAAAGAGTCTTTATTCTCAGCAGCAGATATTGCTTATAAGGTAAAAAGCACGAAGGATATTATCAATAAACAAATTAGAGCTGAAAGCTGGCTTGATATTGTACAGCGGTTGTATTTGGCAAAATCTATTGATACCGACTTCGAATATGAAACTATACTATCAGTATGTGGATACGGACAAACTGGTACTAGCCTATACAAAATCCTACAAGACGCGATTGAATTAGATCCCTATAGAGCAGAAATTGCGTTATTAAGATTAGCTTTTGATGGAAGGCTTAAGATTGACGTCAACAAGCATCCCTTCAATCATCATACAAAGGTTTCCGGAAAATGAACTCTTGGAAACAAAGATTGATCGCACAACCAGAATTTAGCAATCTTAAGTACTGGCCTGAAATATCTTTAACGCAATTATCGTCAAATCAAAGAAAGGTATTTGATAAAAACGCTAGAATAGTGGCATGTGTATTAAATGGAGATAGTCTCACTACCGCTGCAAAAAAACATAGCGTTTCCATCTCTCAAGTTTATAAAATATTAAATAGAGCTTTGGGGGGGAAGCTCAATGAGCCCCCTGCCCTTTATCAAGCGCTTATCCCTTACTACCGAGTAAAAAAACCAAAACGAATCAGCCCCCTTGACTCACTTGAAGAAAAAAAGGGAAATGTTTATTCGTTTCAAGCTTTGCTAGAACAAGTCCCGAATTTAAGAGAAAACCTAGACCGCTTGTTAAGGGCGAGATTGAGGGACGCTAGAAACGGCCAAGTGGACAGCGTTAGAGGCTTTTTTGGAGAATTTAAACGAACACTTGAAGAAGTAAATTGGCCTAAAAATATCTATCCATATACCTGTGTGAACTGTGGTTATGAGGCTGTTCGATTGTACTTTCACAAACGAAGGCAACACCTCATTGAGACTACAGCTCAAAACAAGCAGGCTAAGAAGCATCGGTCTGAATATTTTAATTTACCTTCAGATGAGCGCGCATTACGTGAAATTCAAATAGATGAGAAACTCATTGATACGCCAACGAATATTAGTATAACGTTTGGCAATCAGGTGCACGTTCTTAGGGTTTCAAGGTTCTCACTTATTGCAGCTGTGGACACCGATACTGATTGTTGTTTGGGCCTTCAGCTTGTATTTTCTAGAGCCGCAAACCAACAAGATATGTTGGCGCTTTTTAGAAAAATTCTTACTCGACAACAAACGCCTGACTTGGGCGATTTCGCGTCTGAATTATTGGACGATGCCACATTTCCATTTTATAAAGCAGGTAATAGTAATGGACTGCTCTTCTCAAATATTAAATTAGACAACGCGCTTATACACCTAGCTAATTCAGTGAGAAGTTTAGTGTGTGATAAATATGGCGCTACATTGAATGTTGGACGGCCTGCGAAACCAAATGATCGCAACTGGATTGAATTTGCGATGAAAAGACTTAATAGCTTTGCGCATAGATTGTCATCCACGACTGGAACTGGTGTAAATGACGATAGGAAAGAAAGTAAAAAACTGGCAAAAACGGCACCCATAATAAACTTTCAGCATCTACAACAGGCTCTGCACTTAGAAATGTTGAATCATAATGTTGTGCCACAGGTAAGACTTCATGGAATATCCCCACTCGCAAAATTCAATCGTGATATAGCTGAATTAAGCATCCCTAGATTACCTTCATCGATGGAAACGTTTTGGGAACACTACAGCGAACGCGTCAAAAAGAAAATTCATGGAAAAGCTACTGGGGTCAGTCGATATGTAAATTTTCATTACTTGAAATACACTGGTAATGCACTTTACGAAACCAACGATGACCAAGTTGAAATAAGGTTCAACCGAGAAGACGTTCGTATTTTAGATGTTTACAGCCTATCCGGTAATCAGCTCGGCCATATAAAAGCCCCTTTGTATTGGCAAACCTACCCCTATAGCATTTATTTGGTGTCACTTTTGTTTAAAAAAGTAAAAAAAGAAAACTTATCGAGAGTCGATCCCTTTGCCGACTATTTTTATCGATTGCTCAAAAATAAAGACAAACCTAGCTCAGTTTTAAACTTAACTCAGTTGTTAACAGATATTGGAACCATTTCAACGTCCAGCTTCAATGTTGGTGAAACATCAAATGACTCTTCCAAAGCGGTCAACCGCGATATTTACTTAACACAAATTGGTAACGATAAGTCAATAAATAGCGATGCCATCTCAAAAGCAGAAAGTATAGCCACCGACATTCCAGATTGGGATGAGATTATGTTTAACACAACGTTTGGGGAAAAACATGACATTTGATTCGACTATTCACCCGTTATTCAAACCATTTGGTCTTAAGTTGCCAACGCAACAAATTACTACTCTGCACAAGACCATCACTCAATGGATTTGGTTTGGTGCAACTGGAGGATATATCGAGGGCGATTCTAGAGCGGGCAAAACTACAGCTGTTGAAATGTTGTCGACGTCACTCAAAGATAGAGAGGGAAATATCCTACCATCGATGATAATTACTGTACCGGAGAGAGACAATAAGACAGTTAGAGCAATACATTTAAACAACTGCGTTGTCGCAGGAATACCATTTACAGCCAGAGTTAGTTCTGACGCATTGAGCGCTGCCTGGTGTTTTCGCATAGCTGAACGATGCGCGCAAGAGGAGTCAAATACCTTTGTGTTATTTGTAGATGAAATGCAAAGGCTTATCCCAAAGCAATTTAACGCGTTCGCAGAATTGCACGATAAGTTGAGAACTATGGGGGTGTTACTGGTAGTAATATTTCTGGGTAATCGATATGAAAGCAATGAACTCATTACCGAAGTACAGTCAAATCGTTTTAGTCACATCAGAGGGCGTTTTTTTGTGCATAGCACCAAGTTTCATGGATTAAGAAACAAGGATGAACTTAAACAATGTCTTTCTCTATACGATACTACATTCTTTCCCCTGGACTCATCTATTTCGTACACAGAGCACTTTTTGCCTCAACAATTTTTGAACGATTGGCGTTTAGAAGCGCAAACCGAATTAATTTGGAATGTGCTAGACCAATACAAAAAAGACATGGGCTTAGAGTCAGTCGGAATGCAATATGTCATCATGATAATAAAGCTTCTACTTTGTGATTATTTACCTAAAGTAGGCGTAGAGCGTTTATGCCATGAAATGGTTAGCAAATGCGTGGAGTTGTCAGGTCTTCATCATTCTAGGTTTCTGTAGCATGGACGAGGACATACCGCACAATTTTTTCAATGACCTACTCAGTAGATATTTATCGGTAAAACAAAACAATAAAGAGAGCAGCGCTGACAATGATCGCTTTGCAAAGCTAACATTCAATACTGGAGAGATGTATCGATTATCATGGGAAAGTGGTTTCGCAAAGTTTAGGCGGTTTTTAGCAGTCAATCCAAACATACGATTCAGCAACCTCAACAATAGATCATTAAATAAAACTATTAGAGGAGAAGCGCTTAGTGCGGTTTTTACAAGGTTATTTGCACTTGACCCACCAGAGTTTAGTACGTGTCGTCCATTATTTATTCTGTCTTCTGGTTCTCAAGGTATCTCTAGAAATTGTCCTGAATGCACCAAAATTGGGTTTCATACTGATTTCTTTGAATATAGTTGGGTTGAGCGCTGCCCTGTTCATAATATTCCACTTGTCGAAGAATGTCCCGGCTGCAATAAACCATGGCCGATTATTAACCAATATAATGCCAGAGATTGCTACTATTGTACTAAGTTACGCCCTATAAAATTAGGCGATATGAAAAAAATTAGACAAAATCATAACCAAGCGATAAGTCAGTTTGAAAGTTGGAAACATTTTATTGACCAAAGTCCAAAACTTGAAAGTAGTCCCCAAAAAATTGATTTGTCAAGCTTTCAATTCTCTAAAATGACTAGCAAGTTCAGGAGGGTTTGCTTGTCTGACAGGGATGCCTTGGAATATGGACAGCATTTCGGCCTTTTACATAAAGAGCGCAACAATGAGATTAAGACGGAAACCTCCCAAATTATTTCAAAAACATTTAATGTCACCTCAATAAGCCGAAAATTACATGGGAGTGACCATTATTATCTTGACAAGTATCTAACGAGGCGAAAAAAGTGGATTAAAGGGCCGAGGCGCAGGGTCTTAGGCGATATAGTAAAATTTTGTGTTAACCACGCCAGTAGTAAACATGTATTTCATCGCCAAACCATTTTTTCTTCACATTTACACTCTGACCATCAAGTAAAGATTTGTCCGTATTGTTTCTCTATAAATTTATGGTTAGATACAACAACAAATTTTGCTTTGTCATATGAAGACAATGATTTTCATATAGATCAGTATTCAATCGATGATTTGTTAAGAGAAGCGCCATCGTATAACTCACTGGCATTCGTAGAACAAGATGTCGGAGATAATCACTTGATTATTGAAGATGCAAAGAATAATCAAGCATATTTGAAATGGTCACTAGAATATCATTTAAGGGGTTGGTTTATTGAAATATTCACTTCAGTAAATTATGCATTGCCAGCCTTTGAAGAAGAGGAGTTGCCTCAACTAGACTGTCATAGGCAATTTGGAAGATTTCTACAGTCTCGCCTACATTACTTTTGGAACTCTATTAATCACTTTGGAACGATACGCACGTTCAATAACGCACTTGGACAAGTCACAGTGACCGGAAAACATAGTTTACTGCCATCCTTTGATGATTTATTTAAGCTTACATCTTATTCGGGTTTAAGCTGTAAGCACTATTTTGATTCCACTGAAGAAGTCTTAGATAGTGACGAGAGAGCGAGGTATAACTGTTATACTAGAAACCGACTTCGCCGATTCACTAACAGTCCAGTTTATTATGGAGGGAGCAGCCTAGAGGAAGTAAAGAATTTTATTAAAGCAAGACGACTTAATAGGCAACATCTAGAGGATAAACTCAAACAAATCATTCTAGAATTCGCTGAAAAATCAAATGATTCCTCCTTCAGGAAAAGGCTCAGAGGCTCTAGACTTCCATAGGTCATATGCAGTGGGCCGACAGACTCCTTTGGTAATCACAGTTATTCAGATTTATATGTATGACCATAATAATGTTTGATAAAAATCGACGGACTACTAAAGATTAAAAGACATAATGTTTGATAACTTTATAAGTCTATTATTTCTTTTCAGCATAATATAGTTTGATAATATTGGATTGCGCTTCACTCGTTCAAACGTCGTCAAAGTCCTCGAGAAGGCGTTATTTCATTAATTTGGTTTTTGAGTCCCTGAAGCGGTCATTGAGCCTTGCTAACTTCACCGGCCCTTCCACGGCAATTGCAGTCATACGCACTTAAAATTCTGCAAAAATCCATACTGCTTTTTATTTATTAGAATTGGATCATTGACTGTCTCCTGTGAGGCAGATAGCGGTCAGTCGATTATTGTAAATCGTTAGGAAAATAAGCCTAAATGTTGACCTAAAGTGATAAAGAACACTGTTCTCCTGACCAGGTGGGGAGGCTTTCAGTGGCATCTTCTTTTCAGCACTTCTTTGACATGATCAATTTAGTTGTTGGCACTAAGTAACGTTCACTCCCACTCTTTATGGTTCTAGGGTCAAACCTCCCAGATGCTTTGTGAACTTCTTCCAAATCCACAGATACCTGTTTGAAAGAAAAACATAGTCATAGCTATTGTATTGATAATTTTTCACTCAAAAATCTTTAAAAACTGCCCTGTTCTTTGCGTAACTCTCTCTCTTAAAAGCGTTGAAGATTCGTTTATATCAATATTATATATTGCTCTAACAATATTTAAGCCAAACAACATTCCAATAAACAATTCTGCATTTTCGGCGGGGTTAGGAAAATAGTAAGTGCCCTTCTTGCTTTCTAGTTCAAGCAGTTGCGCCAGCTTTTGCTTTGTTTTATGAGGCCCATTTTCATATATTTGAGTTAAGTCTATTTGTGTTTTGTGTAGCGATACCGATGAAGCCTTTAAAAAAATCGTGTGCTCATCGCTGTGTATAAATGTTAAAAGGTTGGTACCAAACTCGATTAACTTTTCGCTGAGGTCTCCAGATTCAATGTTGGTAAGCCCAAGAGAATCTGTCATCTCATCACATTTCATAGAAACGATCTTTTCAAGAAGCTTGTTTTTATTACTGAACCGAGCGTAGATGGTGACTTTTGAGACATTTGCTAGTTTAGCGACTCGTTCAATCGAAAATTTCTCTGGGCCCTCTTTAAACCAAAGGTCATGGCCAACTTTCAAAATAGCATTTTCCTTGTCTAAATCTACTGGTCTACCCTGATGTTTTGTCACAACTCTCTCACTTGTTATTCATTATTGTTAGCGTTTCGGCTTTGTAAATTCTTGACGCAACTTATTCTAACTATAAAGTGTTAATGGCTTTCGTAAGTGTAGCATCCGTCACAACCATGCTCCACCAAACGCGCGATAAACTTCAATCTGACTAATCGCGACTGATTCTTTGTTAAGTAAAAGCAACATTTTTTCTCGCCGTGCTGTCTGCTCAGACTCGATTAGCGCAATTTTAGACACCAAACCCTGCTCATACATTTGCTGTTGATAGCCCGTCATTACATTTTGCATGTCGGTTATATTTTGTTTAGCTTGTAGTTCTTTTTTTGAAAATACGTAAGCTGACAGTGCGGCCTCAACTTCACTCACAGCATTAATATAAACGCGCTCATATTCAAGCTCTGCAATACTGAATTGACTTTGCGCCAACTGCACATTGAGCGCTCTTATACCGCCATCAAATATTGGCCAACTTAGCACAGATCCTAACGACCACGCTTGGCTAGCAGACTCAAATAAATCACTTATGTCAGCGGATTGTTGACCGATTGCTCCGGTGATGGAGAAAGCAGGATATTTATTGGCTATTTGTACGCCAATCCGTTCGTTGGACGCCTTTAATCTATACATTGCTTGCTTTACGTCGGCGCGATTTTGCAATGTAGTACTAGGTATTCCAATAGGCACATCAGGAAGCTCCCAATTACTATTTTCAATATCTTGAATGAGAGTCTCGACATGCTTCGGTGTTGTTGATAACAAATTTGCAAGACCGGCCAAAAGTTGATGATGTTCATTCTCGAGCATAGCAAGCTGCATAAAATTGGCCTCTAGTAAGCTCCTCATTTTTAACACGTGTGTTTCATCAACTAGTTGCTGCTGCGCTAGTAGTTCATTCAGCTCTACAGAATATGCTTGATGGAATAACACCTCCATCATTATGCTGCGCTGATAAATATTGCGTTTTAACCGTGTATAAGTAATCCCCACTTCAGCAAATAATGACACCATAAGGTCACGATACGCCATTTGAGAAGCTTCTATCTCAAAGTCTAATGCGTTCTCTTGCCCCTTAACTCTGCCAAACACGTCTAATTCCCACGTTAGATTTAAGCCAAGGTTAAAAACATTTTGCTGATTGGGTGCCCCAGGAGGTGGGCTCAAGCCCTCAAGTAGCGTACTCGCTTTTTGCCTACTCGCCAATGCACCTGCATTGATAAAAGGCACTTTTTTTGAGGATATTGCTTTGCGAGCCAGTCGGTTTTGTTCAATAGATAGCACTGCTTGTTTCAGCGATATATTTTGACGGTGCGCAATATCAAGTAAATTCGCCAAGACTGGATCATGGTAATGCGTCCACCAACTTATATCTTCTTCTAACATATCATCGTATTCGTCAGCATGAACGGTAAGTCCATCGCTTAATTCAAGCGTATGCGGCTCAGGCACTGTGAACTCAGGTGCAAGCGTACAACCTTTCGCCAATAAAATGGTTACGAATAAAATTAGCTTCTTCATGCTTTGGCTCCTTGGTGGGTTCTTTGCTGCTCAGCTGTTGCTGTGCTTATTCCGTAAAACAAGCTATATAAAACCGGCGTAAGCATAGTAGAGATAAGCAATGTGCCAATACCTAAACCAAACGCCATCGCAATTGCCATGTCATAAAATAAGACATCTCTTGAAATAATAAGCGGTAACAAGCCAACTATCGTGGTAATTGTTGCCATTAGGATGGGTCTGAGCCTTCGCTTCGATGCAGTAATTACCGCGTCAAATGGAGAATGGTCTTTACTGTTAATTTCGGCATCAATTCGGTCGACTAAAACGATAGAATTATTGACGATAATACCCATAAGTGCATACAGTCCTAGAATTACCATGAAGCCGAATTGCCCATTAAATAACCATAAACCAATTGATGCACCAATAACGACTAGTGGCAAAGCGATAAGCAATATCGCTGGGCCTTTAAAGCCGTTAAATTGGGCAACGAGCAAAATTAAGATAATAGAAAATACAATAGGCAAAGTAGCCGCTAACGCTTTGTTTGTTGCCGCCGTATCGTTCAATATTCCATCAAACTCTACAAAGTGACCAGCTTCAAGTGTTTGTGAGAACTCGTTAAGCGTATCTTTGAGCATCGGTGCCATGTCTTCTGGCGTCAGGCTAAGATTTCTGCCCTCTATCGTCAGTGTATTGATTAGATCCTCTTTTTGAATGAAAGGGAATGAAGGGGCTCTGTCGATGCTTGCTAGCGCAGATAATGGGACAGTTGCCGTCGTGCTCGTTGAATAGATGGGCGTTGTGAGAAGCGCGTCAAACGACTTTCTTTCTGCTTCGGTTGCCCGCAGGATAACCGGGATGACTTCATCACCATCGCGAAAATCGGTTAAATGCATACCATTATTATGTCGTGCTAAAGACATGGCTATATCTTGTGTACTTACGCCTATTTTCTTCGCTTGCGCGTAATCAATATCAAGCGAGAAAGTATCTGCTTTGCTATACCAATCTGACCAGACATCAATCATATTGGGCACGCCATAGAGAATATCTTTTAGCTCATCAGCACGGCTATAGATATACTGCGCATCGGGGCCTCGTAATTGAATCTGAATGGTATTTGGGTCTTCAGGGCCTAAGAACATGCGAGAAATGCGGGCGTTGACACTGGGCACCATTTGTCGAAAATCAGACCTTAATCTAGGCAACACTGCTTTTGCAGCCTCCAAATTTTCAACGTTTATTAGCATAAACCCTTTATGAGGAGCTGGATCTACAGGCGTTAACGACAGCACAAAGCGAGGTCCCCCAAAACCAACGTAGGCAACCACATCCTCAATTTCAGGGTAGTTTTCTTTATTGTTAGTTATTTGCATCAAAGCACTAATTTTTTCATCAGTGATGGTTGAAGAAACATTTACGGGAGCGTCTACATAAACGAGTAATTGCGCTCTATCGCTATCAGGGAAAAACTTTTTCTGAACGGTGCCTAGTAAGCCTATTGCGCCTGCGAATAAAACGAATAAAAAGGCGATATAAAGCCACCGATAAGTTAACACCTTTTCTAAAACTGCGCCGTAGAGGTCTTCTATTTTTAAAAAATAATCGACCTTCGTCTGATTAGTTTTGTTTACTTTATTTACGTTTGATTGCGCAAAAGGAATATATTTATGACAGAGCGTCGTCGTGATCGTCATGGCGAAAATCCAGGAAATAGATAAAGCAATTAACATGACTATTGAAATGGAGCGTGTATATTCACTTGATGATGTTTGAGCAATCATTAGGGGTAAAAACACAGAGATTGTTGTGATTGAGCTGGTTAATAAGGGTAGCGCTAAATCCTTGCTCGTATTTTTAAGCGCATCAATTTTTTCTTGCCCCTCTTCTAAGCAGCGTTTGAAATTTTCTGCCACTACGATGCCATTATCGACTAAAAGTCCCAGTGAGATGATCAGCGTCGCCAAACTCATTCGCTCAAGTGGCAATCCAAACACACCCATTATGCCCAATGTGGTGAGCACAACTGCAGGGATAATAGAGCCAACAATTAATCCAATCCGCAATCCCAAAAACAGGATAACGACTACCATTACGATAACGAGGGTTTGTAGCATGTTAATGCTGACCCCATATACCGTATTTTCGACTTGGTCAGATTGAAATGTGATGTATTCGAGATCTAGGCCCACAGGCAAGCCCAAGGCAAGCTCATCTATTTTAGCCTTTGCGCGCTTGGAATAATTAATGACCGACTCAGATTCGAACATTGCTATCGCAATCACTAACGATTCTTTCCCATTAAAATAGGCTTTTTGAACGGGTGGATCAGCATATCCTTTGGTGATAGTGGCAATATCTCCTAATCGCCAAAAACGTGCTCCATTTTGGGAAGGGATTTGGATGTTTTTTATCTCATCGAGATTAGTGAATTGACTGTTTGTGTCAATCAAAAATATAGTTTGCCCACTGTCAAATTGCCCACCTGTGCTTGGAATATTATGCGTGTTTAGCGCATTGGCAATCTGCATTGGGGAAAGTCCAGTTTGCAACAAAGACTTGTTTTGATATTCAATAAAAATCTGCTCTGGCTGCATGCCAACAATATCTACTTTTTTGGTGCCTTGAACGCCAATTAAGTTGTCTCGAAGATGTTGGGCATAATCAAATTTTTCATCTAGCGAATAATCAGACCCAGAAAGCGCAAGAGTGATGACGGCAACATCACCAAATTCGTCATTAATTTGAGGCGTAAGTGTGCCAGGAGGAAGGCTTGCACTCATGGCTAGCACTTGCTCTTCTAGCTGGTCCCATATTCCCTCTAACTCCGTAAAATTATCAGCAATAGTGGCATGAATAATTGATGTCCCATTCATCGATGTTGATTTAATTTCACTGAGCTCAGAAATCTGCAGCAACGCCTCTTCTATGGGTTTAGTGACTAGCCTCTCTATATCTTTGCTAGACAACTGTTGATTGTGAGTCACCACAACAGCCTCTCTTATGAGCAGCGCTGGGTCTTCTCTTGCTGGCAACGTAAAGTAGCTGTAAATACCATAGGCCATGAGCAGGCTTACCATTAAAAAGACGACAGGTTTATATTTAAATGCTACTAATGAAATATTCATGCTCGTACCTATTGATTAAATCTATTAATGCTTGTGTTAGCAGGTTGCACAACTTCGCCGTCTTTTAACAACACGGCGCCTTTTGCTACGATAAGTTCATTTGTGTTTAGTCCTGATATCACAGGAATACCGTCATGTAATGGAGCGTCGACTTGTACCTTGGTCTTGATTACGGTTTTGCTGTCTGCAGAAAATGTGAATACAAATGCCGTATTTTCAGTGTCTGGAATAATAGCGGACGTCGGTACGATGAGTCTTTGGGCTGCGCTTGTAGGTGCCCTGACGTAAACGGTTTCTCCCGCGGCTAAGTCAGTGTTGTCAACGACAAGTGTGATGGGGAAAAGGCCTGAACTATCTGCACTTGCGCCAATTTCGATGATAGTAGCGGGCAATAATGTTTGTCGTATTAACACATTAGTAGAAGTGTCTTTATTTTTTATAAAAGCATTGCGAACATGACTAGGTACATTGGTCACTACTTCTACGCCTGCTTGAATGCCAGTGACTGATAATATAGCTTGATTGGCAGCGGTATTCTGTGAAGGCTCTGCAAATCTATGGGCGACTTGGCCATCAAAAGGCGCAATGATATTCGTGTCTTTTATGACTTCTCTAGCTTGACTCACATTCGATTGCAAACTTTCCACTATATTTTTTTGGCTCAGATATCGGGCTTGTGCAAGGTCGATTTGCGCTTGAGATACTGCGCCTGAGCCGTCCAATGCGCTCTTTCGAGAATAGTCGAGTTGTGCCTCGGTGAGTATAGCTTTTGCGCTATTTAGCTGTGCCGTTAGATTCTCAAGTGACAATTCGGCATCAATAGGTTGCAAAGTTGCGAGCACGTCTCCTTTTTTGAAGGTATCACCCACTTCCACATGGATTTCCTTAATTTTACCGAAAATTTCAAAAGACAAATCACTGCGATTTGCCGCTCTGGTAACGCCAACATATCGCTCAGCTGAATCTGAGCTGGTCAGCGATACACTCATAATCTCGACTAATCTAGGAGAGGGCTTCTCTATTTCTTTTTCGCTCGTACATGCACTCAAAGCAATTAGGCTGAGGCTTATTGATAAGAGACGGCTCAATATGTTGCTAGGCGTTAATTTACATTCATACATTTTTTTTCGTCCGCAGTAGATTAATGAATTAATTCCAGAAAACAGGTAATCAAATTACACTTATTATGTGTACGATACCGTACATATAATATTTTGTGAACGATTAAGTACATTAATTATTATTAATCTAATTAAGCATCTGATTTATGATGAATGTAGTTTTCAAATAGAGGGGGATGATGGTTTAGCAATAAGGCTACTAGCAATTTCCTTAAATAATATTTAACTAAATCGCGTGTGCAGAGGTAACTCCGGACATGTGCATCAAACGTAAAGTGCGAGGACTGCCAAGGAGGAGATATACTTAACGTTAAGATCAAAAAGCATCAGAGAACGTTTTACACGATAATTAACAACCCACTCACATAACATAAAAAGTATACTAATATTTCAAGTTCTAACATATTGTGTGGATTTTCTTGTTAGAAGTTCAATCATGCTTATAAATTCACCGCGTTTGGTTAATGCTAAATTTACTTCTTTAAGTTCATCAGAGCTTGAGAACATTGCCTCGGTCATCGCGTTGCTCAGCAGTGGACCAAAAATAATTTGTTCAACAACCCGCATTGGTAAGTGTTTATGTGAGCCGTGCTCAATTACATCAGCGTAGGCGATACACATTGCTTGGCGAAACCTGTTGATATAGCGTTCACTAAATCCTTTAGCCACCTCTGGCACTTTGCTAGCAGTCTCAACGATTACCGCCACCATTTTACCCATAGACGCATTCATCATGGCATCATGAAAAATCCCCAATACTTGAACAAATCTATCCTCAGGGCAGGTAGTTTTGTCTTCGATAATACTCTCTAATGCATCAAGTGGGCCCTCTACTTCGGCAGTCAAAGCTGATAAAAACATCTCTTGCTTGCAATTAAAATGATGATAAAGCGAACTTTTGCTAATACCAGCGCTCTTTGCCACTGCCGTCATAGAAGCACCAGCATATCCTTTCGCTAGAAATACTTCATACGCAGCAAGCGCAAGTTCTCGTTTCCTATCGGAATGTATATTATGAGACTGTTTATGATTTGTTGACAAGGCATCCTCTTTTTTGTAGCTTACATCGCTAGCCGACCGAACGTTCGGTTTATTTTTATTCAACTTAAGTAATGTTAACACAGGGGCGAGATAGGTAAATAATGAAAAAGATAAATGCTTTCACTCTATCGATCATAGGATTACTGTCTTTGTTAGGACCATTGGCGACCGATATGTACCTGCCAGCCGTGCAGCACATAGGTGAAGATTTAGTTGCCAGTACACAGCAAGTCCAGCTTACGCTCATCGTATATTTTTTAGGATTTGGTATGGCTCAATTAATATGGGGGCCTTTGAGTGACAGCTTTGGCCGCCGTCCCGTGCTGATAACCGGTACTAGTCTGTTTGCAACTGCCACAGTTTTTTGCGCTGTCGCGCCCTCTATTGAATGGCTAATTATCGGTAGATTCGTTCAAGCTGTTTCTGCCGCAGCGTTATTGGTTGTTTCGCGAGTCATTGTAGTTGACTTGTATGAAGGGCAAAAAGCAGCACAGGTAATGGGGTTAGCCACTATTATTACTGCTGCTTCACCGATGTTTGCGCCATTAGCAGGCAGTGGCATTCTTTTAGTAGCAGACTGGCGTTATATTTTTCTCGCAATCGGCATCTTGTCTATTATTACTCTAATTATTTGTGTTTTAAAACAACCCGAAACAATTGATGCCAGTGACTTAAAAGTAATGAGTATACTAACGGTATGGAATTCCACTGTTGATTTGATAAAGGTAAGAAACTTCTCAAGAGCCTTGACGGTAAGCGCATTCAGTTTTGCTTGTTTTTCAATTGTAATTATTGGTGCGCCGTTTTTCTATTTAAACCAATTTTCGCTTTCACCCTTTGCATTTAGTTTAGCATTCGCTGTTAATGCTTTGGGCTTCACTATTTCAGCAGCATTTGGTGAGAAATTAGTTGAGACGTTTGGCATTGAACGCGTTTTACGCATAGGTCTTATCCTGCTTTTAGTCACATCGATATGCGCTGGCTCGGCGGCTTACTTGTTTTCGATACCGCTTTGGTTTGCTATTGCTGGATTGTCGGCAGTTCTCTTTGCAATGGGAATCGTTGTGCCAACAACAATGGTGATTGCCTTAGAGTCGGTCAGTAGTAACAAGGGTTTAGCCTCTTCACTGTTAGGCTTTTTTCAACTATCAATTGGTGCAGCAGCAGCAGGGATATTTAGCTTAATATTTAATGGGACATTTTATATGACTCTCCTTGCCATTAGTTTGTTATCAGTGCTCGCAGTTAGCGTGAATAGTTTTTTGTCGTCAAATAGTGAGCCTTGAGTTTGTTTCCTATAAGTGTTCCAGATGTGTAAAAAAAATATTTTCTTCACTCTCGGGTAGCCGTAACGAAAATACGTTTTACAATTCATATTTAACTGTGATTTTGCAGGGTCTTCTTTGGAAGTAGAGCTAATCTTCAAAGCTAAACTTACGAACTTCAGGAAATAGCACTACCTGTGTAAAAACTTGGCATAGAGCGTATAACCTGTCATATCAGTCGGCCTATTATTAGTGAGTAACGTTTTAGTATAACTGACCATGGAAAAGTACGTTATGAATTGAAAACACCCTATCTAGAGGGCATCACAACGAAGCAAAAATAGCCATAGATTGGCCATCCAAGGAAATGAGCAATTGGATAAACCCTACCATGCGCGAGGAGTGACGTGGGCCCAGCGTTTAAGGAAAGTATTCAATATTGAAGTCACGTTGAACAGTAAAATCGTTTGGGTAATGTTTTTCAGGTGGTGCTTACAAGACTAAAAAAACTATCTTATGAGGTGCTATGACCGCTGCACGCCCTGAGTCATTCAACAAGCTTTTTATGCAGCTAAAAGGGGAGAATTTCTCTCTTTTAGCGCTTTTAAATATTTCGATTCATCATAAGGCGTTCTCGTCTTCCAACATCTAAACACTATCCTCACCCATTTGTATGCTAGCGCTCTGACGGCTTGCTGATGAGACTTCCCTTTTGCTCTTTGGTTAGCATAATAAAGCCCAGCCCAATAAGATTGATGGACACTTTTTGCAGCCCATTCAATAAAGCTTTGTCTAACAAACTTCGAACATTGCCAGCGCCAGTGCACCCAACACGATTGCCCACTTCGCTCTGTCACTGGTGATAGGCCTGCGTAGTTTTGGATTTCTAGTGCGCTATTGAAACGAGACCTAACTTCTCCAATGGCAGCCATGAGCCTTGGCGCAAGACAAGGCCCCGTGCCAGGCAGAGATTCAAACAATTCAGCATCAGGCATCTTGTGGAATAGCTCATTGATAGCTTTGTCGAACACACGTATGTTCTCGATTTGAGTTATGATTTGCTTGCACAGCGCAACAACTAACATTTGATGAGGGATAATAACGGCCTCGTCTTCCGTCAATGGTAATGATGTTTTTATCGCTTCAATTCGCTTAGCCGTGTTAGATACAGCATTGCCTCCATACGACTTAAAGAACTTCTCTATTGAAGTAGCTCTGGCTCGTTTGACAGATTGTAAACTGGGCCACTTTATTAGGAAGTCGCAGAACAGCTCAGTGTCACGATGCACGAACCAGCTTAATGGCTGCGGGTAGTATTGCTTTAACGCATTGATCAAACGATTCACATGACGACGCTTGTCATCAATCAGCGTCCGGCGCTGTTCAACTAAATGATTGAGTGTGCGCGTGTCATTACTACTGGGTTTGAGCGGTTTCACTTTCTTGGGATAGTGTAACATCATGTCAAGCGCAAGCTCAGCATCCGATGGATCGTCCTTAGCACCACTTGGGAACATCGCTTGGCGATAACGAGCAAGCGTTAAACCATGGATAGGATAAACCGTGACAAACGAATATTTCTGCAAGGCATATACAACTGGGCCTTTATTCAACTCAAGCACAATAGCGATATTGCCTTTAACCTGCTTATGCAAATCAAACAAATATTGCTCAATTGCTTCTGGTGTATGTGCAATCACGTAATAATTACGCTCGTCAACATCGCCTACTTGCATACATAAATCGTGTTTTTTATCTGCCCAATCTAAACCAATATAAGTCGCAAACTGAGACTTCATACCATTCATGACAAATCTCCTAATAGTGAAATTTGCTATGTACCCTTTACTCTTCGAAATAAATATTGACAGCTATTCTTAAAAAGCACGCCCTGAGGATTCGTTGTAAGTAAAGGTACTTGTTGCATCGAAACAAAAGCGGGGATCATCGAATGATCTTGGATGTATATTCGTATGCAACAAGCACATAACCTTAATCATCATAATTGATGAATATTTAAGGTTGAATGACAATATTTGGATGGGACTTGCCGGTCAGATATTCTAGTCAAATCAACATTCCACTCTAGAAATAGCGCTTTATGGCAATGTCGGCAATCTGCCCAAACCTGTCCTACAATCATTATTTTGAAACGTCTGCTTACTTCAGTAATGCAAATAATATTGGGCACGATATTTCCGCTTCTGACACTTTTCGACCATTTGAGTAGAAATTCTCACAGCTTTTTTACCGATTAAAAATATGAAACTATATTAAGAAATATCAAACATTATTAGCGTCTGACATAATAGATATCTGAATTTCCTTTATAGCATTTACTGTGCTTGAATTTAAAAATATCAGTTAACAGTTTTACTACTTAAGAAGTCAGTAAGCAAGATTGGTAGATGAAAAACAAAATTTTTACTACTTAACAAGGAATCTGAGCCATACTTCCGCAAAGTTGATTGTTTTAGCGTAGATATTTTTTACTACTTTAGAAGGTTGTCCGAACGCTGTGTTGATGAAATCATTTTTTACGCATGCTGAGCCTGTTTATTTACTCTCGTTTACGTTTCAATAATTTATTGGGTTGGATTATTTGTGTGAGGATTTATAGTTTGTGTGTGGTAATTCGATAATTCAGTGTTTTAGTGTTTTAGTGTTTTAGTGTTTTAGTGTTTTAGTGTTTTAGTGTTTTAGTGTTTTAGTGTTTTAGTGTTTTAGTGTTTTAGTGTTTTAGTGTTTTAGTGTTTTAGTGTTTTAGTGTTTTAGTGTTTAGAATAACTATTAAAACCATTTAGCTCATCTTTTTGTCTGGCAAGTTAATCCTTCTGTTGATGAGTACCCTTGTCGTAGCATCACATTAATCACTTTTTTCTATTTTGCTCCAACATGTCCGTTCATGTGCTTGTAACCGGCAGTAAAAAAATAGATTACGTAGAATAAAGCATTTATAGAATGTAAAACCGTTTATGAGTTTGATTTCAAAGGACGACAATCAAAGGAATTTAACTAATAAACTATGAGTTATAAATAATCGATATCTATCGTCGTTTGAAATGTTCTGTTGGTCAGAAGCGGCTAAGTAAGCTTCTCGAATTGTCTCTATTAATCTTCATAGACGTTATTAATACGATGAATTGCAGCGCTATAAAATGTCGTTTTATAGCTAATAAAAGTTTGTTTCTCATGACTCGCAAGCTCCGTAAAAATGCACAAAAATGGCGCCTTAAATAATGCTTAAAAGTGCCCTATTCAATTCGATTTCGGTAACGCATAACTCTTGCACCATAGGTTATTAGCAATGTCGCCTCGTGTTGCACCTCAGGTGTCTTTTTTTATTGAATGATAAATATCAACGTGTTTGAAACTAAAACGCCCTAGCAAGGTCAGATTGAGAACAACGGAATGGATATCTGAAACACATTTTGAATGTTATTGGACTTGAACCAGTTGCCAACAAAAAAACAATCAAGCGCAAGTATTCAAACACTGCGCTTCTTTTGCTATCACTGCTATTGCACGTTGCCATCGTTTATTTACTCGTGTTTAATTCTGATATACCGCAAAGAATAAAGACAGTCGATGAGGTAATCATAAATAGCTATTTACTGGAAAAGAAAACTCTAGCAGAAAATGTCAGCGTTGATGGAAGTCCCCTTACAACGCTGCCAGAAAATCAGCGCGAAACATCCCCAAAACCTATTGATGAATCTACAGTCGAAGAAAAAGCCCCTATTATAGTCAGCAAAAATGCGACGAATAAAACGGTACAAACGCCAACAGAAGTAAAAAAGCAGCAAGAACCGGATATTCAAAAAAGCAGCAACGTACTCTCCCACAAACACCTCAGTACAACTGGTTTGCCTACCAGTACTATCGATTTACTGCAAAAAGATGCCTATGAGGCGATGTTAATACAAGAAACTGAGTTGTTTAATAAGCTGAAAAACTCACCAATTATCGATACTATAGGAACGCTAGATACAACGAAACGCCCTGAAGCCAATCAACCTAACATAGTTTATTGCGACGGTGCAGTAACTAATACCATTGTGGCCTTGGGCTCACTTACGGGTGGAAATGTACAGTGCAAAGCATTGGAAATTCAATCTTTTATAGATAAGAGACTTACTAAAAACGCTGAGCAACCTTAAGTCCGTAGCTTGGTGAAGCAAACTAACGAGGAAAAAAATGAGTATGAATATCGCGTTTATCGGTTTAGGTGCAATGGGCTATCCAATGGCTGGACATTTATCCAATGCTGGACACAACACAAGCGTATACAACCGCACATCTGCGAAAGCTATTAGTTGGGTGGAAGAGCATGCCAATGGTACTTATAAAGAAACACCCCGCTTAGCCGCGATGGACGCGAAGGTTGTCTTACTTTGTGTAGGCAACGATGACGATGTTCGTTCGGTTGTATATGGAGAAAATGGTGTTTTTGCGGGAATGTCTCCAGGCGATATACTCGTCGATCATACAACCACCTCCGCTGAACTTGCTCGCGAACTCTTTAAAGCTGCAGACGATTTGGGTATACAGTTCTTAGATGCTCCAGTTTCTGGAGGTCAGGCGGGTGCTCAAAACGGTAAATTAACGGTTATGCTAGGAGGTGAACAAGGAGCATACGATTCAATTGTTAATTTGCTAAATTGTTATTCACAAAAGCATCAGCTTATGGGGGCAAGCGGCAGCGGTCAATTAACCAAAATGGTAAACCAAATTTGTATTGCTGGCGTTGTTCAGGGGCTATCAGAAGCCCTCCACTTTGCTGGCAAGGCAGGATTAAATGCAACGCAAGTTGTGGATGTTATTTCGAAAGGTGCGGCACAGTCTTGGCAGATGGAGAACCGTTCAAACACGATGATCAAAGGTGAATTCGACTTTGGTTTTGCGGTTGATTGGATGAGAAAAGACCTCGGTATTGTGTTGGATGAAGCTAAAGTTAACGGCGCAAACCTGCCTATTACAGCCTTGGTTGATCAATTTTACGGGCAAGTTCAGGCTAATGGTGGCGGACGCTTCGATACCTCAAGTCTGATTACTCTGCTGAACAAATAGTCATTTTACAATCTATATAAAAATAAAAATTTAAGCATTGGATGAAGTAATGCACACCCGCTCAGCAATGGGCGGGGTCAAAATTTATTGAATTTAGGAACGTATCTCGGGCACTCTTTGGTTAGCTGATGCTTTCAAATATGCAGCCCCGCAATGCCCGCCCGTGTAAACAAAAAAGATTGCTCACACATAAAGCAAACATATTTGATTGCTATTTCTTATTGCAAACATATTTATTTGCATGTACTTTAAATATTAAGAAGCATATTAAGCGTTAACTGATTTTAACAGGAGCTTTTATTTTGACCAGTGCAGAACCAAAGCAATATGCTGTATTAACAACTGATATCGTTCATTCGACTAAGCTTAGTGCAGCCGACTACTCCGCAGTGATGACCACGCTTGAAAAAATACTTCAGTCTCATCAATCGAAGTATCAATGTAAATTCGAAATATTTAGAGGTGATAGTTTTCAAGTCCTTTATCCCAATATCAATGATGCAATGAAATCCGTATTATCAATTAGACTTTTTTTGCAATCCTCGATTGACTGCCCTGCCGTAAAGTTGACTCAATCACTTGCAACAGGGACCGTTGATAAGGCTTCACAAAAACTCAGTAGCTCTCTTGGCGAAGCTTTTATTTTGTCTGGAAGAGCATTAGATAAGGCGTCAAGAGGTGACTTAGTCGTCAATTTAGCGAGTACGGCTAAGTCAAACGATTTGAAAATATCAACTTTGTTCTTGCATCACTTACTCGATGGTTTAACAGAGAAACAAGCTGAAGTGCTGTATTATTTCATCGACTTTGATTTTCCCGAGCACCAGAGTATTGCTGACCACATGAAAATGACTAGACAGAACGTCACTGCACATTTAAAACGCAGTGGCGCAGACTTGGTTAAAGCATACCTCTTAGGCTATCGAGAAATTTGCATAGGAACCCAAAAATGAAGCTATTTTTCTTATTATTAGTCGCACATTTTATCGCAGATTTCTATTTGCAAAAGCACAGTTGGATTATGTGTAAAGTAGAAAATAAGCATCGTTCAATCGGTCTGTTCAAACACATGCTGGTGCATGTAGCTTTAACTTCAATAGCGATCGCGCTGAGCGGAATATCGCTCGACTCTACGGCACTTATTGCGTTGATCGTGATTATTGCAAGCCACTATGCTATTGATATATGGAAAACCTATCGTATTTTTGTGTTGAAGTATTTTCTGATTGACCAAATAGGTCATCTTATTTTCATTGCAGCGGTATCTGTTTGGGTAAGTGGACTAAGTTTACAGGCGGTACTCTCTGAGTTGCATACTTTTTTCGACAGTAAAACACTGATGTTGATCGGCTTTTACCTATTCTTATGTAAGCCCGTTTCATTGATTATCACACTTTCATTAAGAAAATATACTGAGCAATTTGATGAGTCTGAAAAAGCAAATGAAGGCTTAGCTTCTGCCGGTGAATTCATTGGCTATTTTGAACGTGGATTAATCGCCACTTTTATTTTACTTGGGCAATTTGCTGGCGTGGGATTTTTGTTGGCGGCAAAAAGCGTTTTTAGATTTGGGGATATGCGCCGTCAAAGCGATAGAAAACTGACCGAATACATTATGCTGGGAACTCTGTTCAGTTTTAGTTTTGGAATTGCTGTTGGGAAATTAGCGGATTATTTACTAACTGTTTTGTAATCTCACTACTACTGCTCATCCAGTACTCTTACCTTTTAGATGAGCAGCGTTTCGAGCAATACTTCACTTCTTCCCAGTTTTTCTCCCACTTTTTACGCCAATTAAATGGCCGATGACAAACTGGGCAAACTTTACTTGGTAACTCAGACTTCTTCATTATTTTCCAGTTTTATAAGGAATGTATCTGCGTCTTCAAGCATATGATTGAACTTTGTTTGGTCCATTTTAGACATGGTTTTGTAAATCATGGCCATTCTTGGATTGTTGCTGAAGTTTTCTTGGTGACGATATAAAAAATGCCAATATAAGTAGTTGAAAGGACAAGCTTGTGGTCCTGTTTTTTCCTTCACACTATATTCACAGTTTCGGCAGTAATTAGACATCTTATTAATATAGGAACCACTCGCAGCGTAGGGCTTGCTTGCCAACTGACCGCCATCGGCAAAAAGGACCATACTGCTTACGTTTGGCATCTCAACCCATTCATAAGCATCTGCATAAACTAATAAATACCATTCGTTGAGCGCCTTTGGCTCAATTCCAGTCAACAGGGCAAAATTTCCGAGCACCATTAGACGTTGAATGTGGTGTGCATACGCATATTTTTTAGTGTCTTGCACGCACTGTGACATACAGTTCATTTTTGTTTTGCCACCCCAGTAAAGCTCAGGCAACGACCTTGACGCTTCAAGATAGTTTTTTTCCTTCAATCCTGGCATAAAGTACCAGTAGAAACCGCGAACATATTCACGCCATCCAAGAATCTGCCTGATAAACCCTTCAGCAGAATTAATGGGAACATCGCCATTCAGATATGCTTCTTCTGCCGCCTGTATTACCTCATCTGGCATCAAAAGGCCGACATTAAGATAAAGACCTATGTGAGAATGGAATAGCCAAGGATCGCCCTCAAGCATTGCGTCTTGATATTGTCCAAAATCAGTCAATCGTTGTTCAACAAAATCAGATAAAACGGCAAGCGCACCCTCCCTCGTTACCGCGAAAGCAAAATGATCGATGTCACCAAAGTGATCGGAAAACTGAGACTCGACTAAATTTAGAACGTCCTCGGTTATCTCATCGGGGGCGAACTGCGTCCGCTCTGGGATGTCGGGATTCTTACCAAACGGTTTACGGTTGTCTGCATCATAATTCCACTTACCACCGCGCGGCTGCTTGTCTTCCATTAAAACACCCGTTTTCTTTCGCAGCTCCCTGTAAAAAAACTCCATCCTATATTGCTTGCGACCCTCAGCCCAATCAGAGAAAAACTGCTGAGAGGCGATAAACCGATTGTCCGGCGTTATATTTACCGGTATGTTTAGCTTACTTTCCCATGTTTTAACTTCTTCCAAAAGCCGATATTCGCCTGGATGGGCAATGGTGATCGAACTGTATGAATTGTTCTTGCATGTGTGCTTTATTTGCTCGAATAATGAGCCTTGGTTATCCTTCGCATCATACTTAACGTAAAGCGTGTTATGCCCCTCTTTTTCCAACACATGCGAGAAGTGGCGCATTGCGCTAAAAACAAACGCTATCTTTTGTTTGTGGTGCTTAACATAGGTCGCTTCTTCTTTAACTTCTGATATGAGCACCGTGTCAGTATCTTTGTTGAAGTTGAGCAGTGAACTCATTTTTAAATTGAGTTGATCACCTAAAACAATGACTAGATTACTCATGATATTGCCTTTAGTTGAGCGAATGCATCAAGTGCTCTTTTCCTAGACTCTTTTAAATCAACAATGGGCTTCGGGTAATCTTTGCCTAACTCGATACCGCAGGCTTTTAAGATTTCTGCAGGGGCTTCCCAAGGTTTATGAATAAACTTTTTAGGTAGTTTTTTAAGTTCAGGGCAATATTGCTTAACGTATTCCCCCTCTTTATCAAATTTTTCTCCCTGTAGAATGGGATTGAAAACTCTAAAATAGGGAGCCGCATCCGCCCCAGAACCAGCTACCCATTGCCAGCCCGAAGAATTGCTCGCCATATCAGCATCGAGCAATGTATCCCAAAACCAACGCTCTCCTTCTCGCCAGTCAATCAGTAGGTTTTTTACTAAAAATGATCCAACTACCATTCTTATTCTGTTGTGCATATAGCCTGTTTGATACAACTCACGCATTCCTGCATCTATAATAGGTACGCCGGTGTTACCACACTGCCATGCTTTCAGGTCATCCGCACTCGAACGCCATGAGAAATGGTCAAATTTTGCATTAAAGTTTTTATGTTGAATTTCTGGCCAGTGAAAAAGCAAATAATAGCTAAATTCGCGCCAACCTAACTCGCTGAGGTAAACATCGAGATCTTTATTATCAAAAGCGTTTTCAAATGCGCCCTGAATTGCATACCAAGCCTGATTAGGAGAAACTTCACCGAAATGCAAATGTGGTGACAACAAAGACGTGCCTTTGACCGCAGGTAGGTTCCTAGCATCTTGATAGCTAGTTGCTGCATCATTGATAAATCGCTGTAGCCTATTTGCAGCGCCATCCTCTCCGGGCTCCCACTGCGCTTCTATCTCTTTATACCATTCGATTTTAGGAATAAGCTCTAAACTAAGTAAGGCATCATTAGAGAATTCAACACCTTCTGCAATGTCCATTTGTACTGGTTTGGTCAAAGGAAATCGAGGAGCTTGGCGAGTTAAGCACCCTTTTCTATAATATGGTGTAAAAACTTTGTACGGCGTTTCGTCTTTCTTTAGCACCGACATTGGCTCCCAAAGCAAGGAACCATTTAAGCTTTTAGCATTGATGTTGTTTTTCTTAAGCTCTGTTTTGATATTCTCGTCTCGTGACCGTTGCCAAGGTTCATATAACCTATTCCACACGACGCTGTCAGCCGAGAACTCTTCAGCAATGTCGGATAGGATACTGAGCGGATTACCACGGCGTATAATTAGCCTGTTGCTCAACGATTTGCTTAACGAAAGCAACGAATGATGAAGCCACCATTTGCTAGCGCCTCCTAATACAGCCTCAGCAGGCGCGTCATCATCAAGAATAAAGACGGGAATGATGCTGCCATTATCAGCGGCGAGACTTAGAGCAGGATTATCTGTAATGCGTAGATCTTGCCTAAACCAGACGATTATTTTTTTTGTTGGTGTCAAACTCAAAGCTTTATTTCCATTATTAGCACTGCATAATTTGCTTGGTTAACTAGTATAGCAGTTGATCTCTTTAGAGCTATTATTACAGGATTCACAGTTAAATAGATCGAAAATACACGATACAAAGTAGCTACCTTATAGTCTTAATATAAAAGAAAAGAGTGATGAGCAAAAAAGTTGGTATACATTGGTTCAGGAAAGACTTACGCATTCAAGACAACGCCAGTCTTGCTTCAATCGCCTCTCAGGTAGACGAATTGGTGTGTGTTTATCTATATCAAGGCCAAACTAGTCCAAATAGTGTTGGTATTGATAACAAAGATGAAGCTATCGGAATCCATAGAATAAACTTCATCAATCAATCATTGATACAACTACAGGACGCATTAAACGGCTTGAATCAACGTTTAATTATTCTTCCAGTAAACGGATCCAGTTCGCTTCAGCAATTGTTGGACTTAGTGGATGCACTTAACGCCACACACGTATCGGCCGAATGGCACTGTGGATTCAATGAGCGCCAGCAGTGGCAAGCATTACAAGATACTCTGCAAGAGTCTGCTTCTGACGTGCAATTTATTCAGGAAAATTCATCAACCCTATACGATATTTCCCAATTTCCCTTCTCGATAGAAAATATGCCTAGCACATTTTCACCTTTTCGAAAAAAGCTTGAGAAATATTGTGAGGTACAATCAGTGGTTGCAAAGCTACATTCACTACCAAGAATGTCAGAGCTTACTTTAGAACAAGCAATGTGTTCGACAACGCTAGCCATTGTAGACAATCATTATCCAAAGTTGGCTGGCGGAGAATTAAGCGCCCATGAGCAACTTGAGTATTACTTGTGGAATACCGATCACATCAGCAATTATAAGGAAACAAGAAACGGACTTGATGGATGGGATTTTTCAAGCAAGCTTTCTGCTTGGTTATCTATTGGTTGCGTTAGCGCAAGGCAGGTATTCGCAGAATTAAAGAATTATGAATCAGCGCGGGTTAAAAACGATTCAACATACTGGCTTTTCTTTGAGCTACTGTGGCGAGAATTCTTTCATTGGCACCACTTTGTTCATGCTGAGCGCCTATTTTCTGCATCAGGTGTGCAAGGCATAGCTCGCTCGCGGAACTTTGACCCCAATAAGTTTCAGCAATGGCAGCAAGGCGAAACCGGCTTCCCGATTGTTGATGCCTGCATGCGCCAGCTATCAACAACAGGGTTTATATCTAACAGAGGAAGGCAACTGGTAGCGAGCTGTTTTGTGCATGAACTCGGCCTGGATTGGCGATATGGCGCCAAATACTTTGAGTACCAGCTCATAGACTTTGATGTCGCTAGCAACTGGGGAAATTGGCAATACTTAGGCGGTGTTGGCGCAGATCCCAGAGGCCACCGTCAGTTTAATTTGGTAAAACAAACGGAGATATACGACCCTAACCATGAATTCATCAATAAATGGGCCAACTAAAACCCATTGAGCATGACGGTCGCGGTATAACCGTCATGTGGTTCAAGAGAGACCTGCGTTTACGCGATAATGACGCGCTGAAGACTGCCTGTGAGCAGAATAGACCAGTAGCGCTCCTCTATATCGTGGAGCCCATCATGCTAAACGACCCGCATATGGACATTCGCCATTGGCGTTTCATCGTGCAGTCAATTAAAGATTTGAATGAGCAACTGGCTGAGTATAATTCGTGCATTTCAATACTCTATGGAGCTGCGCTGGATGTTTTCGCGCAGTTACATGAAAAATATAAGATAAAGCAGATCGTCAGTCACCAAGAAGTGGGCTTAACGCATACTTACTCAAGAGATAAATCCGTTTCTCATTGGTGCAAAAACAATAAAGTAGAATGGACAGAACTTGCACAAGGCGCCGTTTACCGACCATTGAATACTCGAAAACATTGGCCTCAGCTCTGGAATGAAAGAATATTAAGTTTTGCCAGTCAGCCCGAACTTGAAAATATGCAGTGTATTTCAACTATCAGCGACAGCTTGGACTCTCAATACATTTTCGCCATTCCTAAACCGTGGCTAACAGCTGACGATAATATGCAGCTAGGCGGCGAAAAGCGCGCTTGGTATACGATGAAGCACTTCTTTAAAGAAAGAGGCAAAGCTTACTTCGGCAATATTGGTGACCCTAGCATGTCTCGACAAACTTGCAGTCGACTATCTCCTTACTTGGCTTGGGGGAACATTTCTTTAAAACAGGTTTATCAATTTAGTTTGACACAAACTGAGCGCAAGGGTTGGGCAAGATCTATCACCGCTTTCCAGTCACGATTACACTGGCATTGTCACTTTATTCAGAAGTTTGAAACTGAGTCGGCCATGGAGTTTCGACCTATAAACAAAGCCTATCTTGATTTCCCCTATTGTGAAGGTAACGAAGAGGCGCTTAGATTGCATGCATGGAAAACGGGATGCACAGGTGTGCCTATTGTCGATGCTTGCATGCGTGCAGTCGTTAAAACGGGATATATTAATTTCAGAATGAGAGCAATGGTAGTTAGCTTCTTATGCCACCATCTCAACATCGATTGGCGCAAAGGCGCTAGTTTTCTAGGAGCCCAATTTTTAGATTTTGAACCCGGAATACATTATCCTCAATTTCAAATGCAGGCTGGCGTTACAGGCATTAATACGCTGCGCATTTATAATCCCGTAAAGCAATCTATCGACAAGGACCAAGAAGGTCTGTTTATCAAAAAATGGTTGCCACAACTTGAACCATTACCGAATCCACTCATACATCAACCTTGGGTAATAACGCCGATGGAGGAAGCAATGTACGATTTCAATTGTGAAAGAGATTACTACTTTCCCATCATTGATGTGGAGAAAGAGGCAAAAGCGGCAAGAGATAGAATGTGGGCTTATCGAGACAAGCCTGCGGTAAAAAAAGAGGCATCACGTATATTAAAGATACACACGATCTAAGCACTCGCTTATTTTATGGCCTACTTTTCTTCGCCATCGCTACTTTTATCTTGCTCAGCCTGTTTCAATAATAACTTACGCTTTTTTTGGTCTTGTTCTTTTAGCCACTGATTCAAGAGTCTTATCTGACCATTTTTATAGGCTGCAAACGTTATGCGTAACGAATTTGATAAGACGTCACTATCGGTCCAACCTGTTTTCTCTACGATTTCTTTGTAGTTTTCCATTGCTGCCGGCGTGACATAGCCCCTTATCAATTTTTTGCCTAAGGACTTTTGTTTTTCACGAAACCGTCTTTGCTTTTCTGCGTTTGCAGATTTCTTTGGATTCTTCATTTGCTCATTATTTGGTTTAAAAACATTCAGTTTAGCCAGTGTACTGTAAAAAACTGACTTTTTTTAGCAAAATTAACTGTTCAGAGTTGTTTAGCGTACAAGTGTTCGCTAAATTACACCCTCTTATGGAAAACTAGTGTGTGATATGACAAATACAAAATCAGAATTCAATAGAGATGACCTCTTAAAATGCAGTTCAGGCGAAATGTTTGGACCTGGCAACAGTCAGCTTCCTGCACCAAACATGCTGATGATGGATAGGATTGTGAAAATTACAGAGGATGGTGGAGAGTACGGTAAAGGCCACATCATCGCGGAGTTGGACATTACACCTGACCTATGGTTTTTTGCTTGCCACTTCCCTGGTGATCCAGTTATGCCAGGTTGCTTGGGATTAGATGCAATGTGGCAGCTTGTCGGATTTTTCCTTGGATGGTCTGGAGGTCCTGGTAAGGGTCGTGCTCTAGGCGTTGGAGAAGTTAAATTTACAGGCCAAATTTTGCCAACTGCTAAAAAAGTGACGTATGAGATAAACCTTAAACGCGTTGTTAAGCGTCGCTTATTTATGGGTTTGGCAGATGGTACTGTAGCAGTAGATGGTAAGGTCATTTACGTTGCGAAAGATTTGAAAGTTGGCCTCTTTCAAGATACCAGCGCATTCTAATTTAAAAAAGAAAAGTTAGATGCTATAACGCAAAAAGCCCAATAATTATATTGGGCTTTTTGATTTTAAATTAGTGAATAACTAGCGTCCAACTAAACCGGCTTGCCTGTCGGTTAGAGCTTCTCTCCAACCCCCTAACCATTCCGAGCGCGCTACGGTTGCTTGGAAGGGACATATTTCCTTTGATCGACCTGAGATTCCAGCTTGATAACCTTTTGAATGGGCACGTGTTAACTTGTCTCTTTTTTGTCTTTTCATCGATAAACCTCTCTTGGTTAAAATATGCAACAGAAGGAAGTGAAATCAAAAAAATTAGTTGTCAGTTTCTTTCCTTTGCCACATACATATAGATATCGTTTAGATGCAAATAGTTCAACGATTAAATTTTGACACTTGCAAGGTATGTGAATAAGACACTGAAAAGTATTGAAATGTTTCGTTGGTTTAGTTTGATCTATGCAATCATGTTTATAGACCGCTTAGTTATTAAAACAAAAAAAGCCCCGATAGACGGGGCTTGTAGAGTCAACTCTTAGTAGCTAAATTACTTCACTAACCATCTTCTGAAATAAGTTGTAAAAGCAAGAACGGTAAACAAAATCACACCCGTACTTCCTCCCTGCCGCTCAATCACACCTAACTCTTCATCTGTACATACGGCCGGTGCCTGACCGGTCGGATTTAGTTTCAACGTAACAACCGTGTCTACCAGTATATTTTCACCACTATCATCAAGTAAGAGTTCTCCACGCGCATTTTTAGATGGTCTTTTAGTTAATGCTGATACAACGATTTCGTTATTATCGTTAATGCCAGTTGCTTCAATCAAATCATATGGACTGCTGCAGCTAATCAGCGTATTCAGGTTGGTAAAAGTATCCGCTTCAATATCATACAAAAATGCCGCTGTTTTCCTGATGCTGGTATTTGTTGCTTCAATGTCTGCGGACCCAACGACTAGGTTATTATTATTTAAGGCACGTGGTGTGGTGCTTGAACTAGTAAAGAAATCATTAGGGAAGTTTACCGTGTCGTCATTCATATTGTAGAGAAACATTTTATTTCGAGAAAATCGATTAATACTTTGGCTTCTGAACCCGACGACATAGCCAGAATCATTTATTGCGATAGCACTGTTCGGCAAAAGATCGTCATCTTCTAAAATCCGCACTACTTCACCGCTTTGCAGAAACAACGAAGCTGCAGTTGTTAACACTGTTTGTTCTCTGATATCTACTTTGACACTTGACAATCCAGCGGCAACACCATTGTTATTGACATCTAATGCCTGACTTGAACCCTGCGCAGCGAGCTCTTCTTCATCTGTCACAAGGGTATCAAACGTCGTTGTATCAACAACGTTACCCTCTACATCCAAAGACCATAACGTTGCACGTTGAGACCATACACCTGTGCGCCTTGCAGCGTTTTGGGTACCCTGTCCAGATATTAGAATAGTCCTGTAACAAGCCTCGATAGGCTGATCACCGCGAGTTTCATCATCGCCACAATTTTCAATCGCTGTTGTTGTTGATGTGCTAGGAGCAACTGAACCAGTGCCTGCCACTAAATAATTAGCGTTAATGCTGTTAACTTGGCTTATGCCGCCCAATGTTGTATCGGTCGGTAATAGCGGCACGACATTTTGTCCAACTTGCACAAAAGCACGACGGTCAAAGTCACTCAATATGAACTTGCTTTCGGTTCCACTGTCTGCGACATAATCAATGGTTCTGAATGGGCCAACGCTATTGCCGACAATATGTGTGCCGCCGACTGAATCCCTTGGTGTGGTATTCATAGAATGCGAGAACCCGTTTAGTTCTGCATTTTCTGTATCAAACGCATTGATAAAATCAGCGCTATTAACAGAGCCATCTGTTTTGTATCCCTGCAATCTGCCAAGTTGCTGTGTAAAGTAACTGAAGGTGCTTGAACCGGACCTTGCTACATTGATTAAGTAGGTATAATCAGCGAGATTAAAAACACCGTTCTTTGCAGACTCAATATCGGTCAAATTCGCAATAATAGTCGCGTTTTCAAAGTCGATTGTATTCAAATCTACTGGCGCGTTATAAATATTTTCAACAGCCGTTAGTATAAGGCCGGTATTGTCTATAGAAACACCATATTGAATTGGGCCTAGCGTTTCTGTCGCCAGTTCAGTGACTGTATACGAAGCGGCTAAAATTGGCAGAGATGCGGTATAAAGTATCACTGCTGACGCTAATCGGTTAAATTTCATTAATTATCCTGTTACTGCTCGTTATTTTGTAAGCTTTCCAATTCATCCCAGCGCTTATAAGCGACTGATAATAATTGTTCAATGTTTGTCAATTTGTCTAACACCGGCTGCGTGGCATCGGCGTCTTTTTGAAAAAAGTCAGCGGCATTAACCTGCACTTGTAATCCCTCTAGCTCTTCTTCCATTTTTTCAATTTTTTTAGGTAAATCTTCAAGTTCTTTTATGACTTTGTATGATAGCTTTTTGTTGCTTCTAGTAGAAGTAGAAGCAACCGGCTTTTCTTGTGCAATTTGAGTTTTAGCTCGCTTTTCAAGGTCTTCGTTCATTTTTTTCGCAAGCAGCTCTTTTTCATCATACCAGTTCCGCATATCAGTGTAGCCACCAACGAATTGTTTTATCATTCCGTTGCCTTCAAACACTAAGCTAGAAGTCACTACATTATCCACAAATTCCCTATCGTGACTGACCAATAAAACCGTGCCATCGTAGTCAACTAGCAGGGACTCTAACAATTCGAGGGTTTCGACATCGAGATCATTAGTTGGTTCATCGAGTACTAACAAATTGCTCGGCTTCAACATCAGCTTGGCTAATATTAACCTGTTTTTCTCCCCTCCTGAAAGTGTCGATACTGGCGCGTTTATGCGGTCTGGAGAGAATAAGTAGTCTTGCAAATAACCAATAACATGGCGCGTGCCACCGTTAAAAGTGACCTCTCTTTTGCCATCAGCGATAACATCAATAACTGACTTATCGAGTTCAAGTGTTGAGCGATGCTGATCAAAGTACGCAACTTCTAAATTGGTTCCTCTGAAAATTTCACCTTTGCTTGCCTCAAGCTCTCCTAAAAGTAATTTGATCAGAGTACTCTTACCGCAGCCGTTACCGCCAATTAAGGCAATTTTTTCACCGCGGGTAATTAACAAATCAAGATTATCGACAAGTAACTTATCTTCGATGTTGAAGTATAGACCTTCTGTTTCAAATACACGTTTACCTGACTTACCGCCTGCGTTCCGATTTATTATCGCACTGCCCGTCACGTTTCTGCGCGAACTGTATTCATCTCGAAGAGCCTTTAATGCTCTAACTCGGCCTTCATTTCTAGTACGTCTAGCTTTTACGCCTTGTCTAATCCAAACCTCTTCTTTCGCCAATTTTTTATCAAACTCGCGGTTAGTGCTTTGTTCAACCTCCATATCGTGCGCTTTCTGCGCAAGATATGTTTCGTAATCACCGGGGTAGCTCACTACTTGCCCGCGATCAATATCGACAATCCGCGTGGCTAATTTACGAATAAATGCCCTGTCGTGACTGATAAATATGATGGCTCCGTTGTAGTTAAGAAGTGCTTTTTCTAACCATTGAACCATGTCGATATCGAGGTGGTTAGTTGGTTCGTCCAACAATAGTAAATCGGGCTCACTCACTAGGGCTCTCGCCAGAGCTGCTTTTCTGCGCCAACCGCCCGATAATTCTGACAGAATCTGGTCTGGTTTCAATTGAAGCTGTGTAAGCACATTGCTAATCCGCGTTTCAAACTGCCAAGCATTTCTAGAATCCAGTTGCTCCTGCAGTTCTTGCATGCGATTTAAGTTCTTTTCACTTGGATCGGCACCAATGATATTGGTTATGTGATGGTAGTCCTTAAGGATTTGAGCGACGTCTTCTAATCCTTCAGCGACATAGTCAAACATATCACCACTAATGTTTTGTGGCGGATCCTGAGGTAACCTTGAAACAACCGTTCCAGTGGGCAGAATTATCTGTCCCTCGTCCAATTTGGTCTCACCTGCAATAACTTTGAGAAGCGTTGACTTGCCACTTCCATTGCGTCCAACTACACAGACGCGCTCTCCGCTTTGTATATTCAAGGAAGCACCATCTATCAAAGGCGGTTGGCCAAATAAGATGGATGCGTTTTTTAATTGCATTAAATTCATTTTAAAAACTCGATTAAATCGTCAAGTGTAAAGGGCCAACCTAGTTCCGAATCTGATTTCTCTATTTTTAACACAGGGATCCTCGCGCCGTATAGATGATATAGATCGGCAGAATCCCTAATGTTTACTTTTTCAAGTTCGACTCGCTCACTGATAATGTCTGTTGGACTAGGTTGAAAAGCAGGTTCATTGGTCGTATTTGTGTTCGTATAAAGCGCGTTAAACTGTTCAACAATATCGACAGCTAAATCACACAACGAACAATGAGGGCCTGTGTATAGCACTATTTTCACAAACTTAATATCCAACACTTGTGAATTTTTTGATTACGTTTGAAGTCTTCTGGGATCGTTTTTTGCGTGATATCTTCAACCTTAAAACCCAAGGCTTCAACAGCGTTCTGGTCAAGTTTAAATTGACGCAAATTATTGCTGAAAAATATTTTCCCGCCTGGTTTCAAACAAGCTCTCGCGTCACTCAATAAGGTAACGTGATCGCGCTGTACGTCCCAAGTGTCATCCATTCTTTTAGAGTTCGAAAAAGAAGGAGGGTCAATAAACATGAGGTCATATTGACCATGTTCTCTGGTTAACCATTTCAAACAGTCTGCTTGAATAAACTGGTATGAGCCATTCAGTTTGTTCAACGAAAAGTTGTCTTTTGCCCACTCTATATAAGTATTTGACATATCTACCGTGGTGACACTTTTCGCTTTTGCCTTAGCTGCATGCACCGAAACGCTTCCCGTGTATGCAAACAAGTTGAGGACATCTTTGTTTACGCAGTGTTGCTTAAACAGTAACCTCGTATCTCGGTGGTCCAAAAACAAACCAACATCTAAGTAATCTGTTGGGTTGATATAAAACTGAGCTTCATGTTCATGCACAATGACGCGCTGGCCTTTCTGGGCCACTTTTTCATACTGCTCTTTGCCTTTGTTTTGGCGTCTCACTTTAACTGCCATCTTGCTCGCCGGAATGCCTAATACTTTTGGAATATGAATTAGTGCCTCTTGCAAACGTTGCTTTGCTTTTTCTTCAGGTACGTCTTTAGGAGCAGCGTATTCTTGCACTACAACCCAATCGTTATATATGTCAATCGCTAGGTTATAGTGCGGCAAGTCGGCGTCATAAACACGATAAGCGTTGGTGTCACTGCGCTTTATCCAAGGTTTTAAGCGCTTTAAATTTTTGCGCAATCGATTTGCAAACTCATGGTTTTCATCGGTCTGACTTTCGAATATTTCTAAATTTTGACCGCTAATTTGATAATTCATGAGTACGCACTCAAGTTTACCATTCATGAGTTTGTAGCTTTTTGTATACCTGAGCTTTAAAGCTTTAAGAAGATCTTGGTTAGAACTTAATAACGAGACATGCCAATTGGCAAAATGTTTTTTCAGATGATGCCCTAACTTATCAAACAAAGGTAATAATGAGGTATATTCACCCAATCGTTCACCGTAGGGTGGATTAGAAACAATATACCCTTTAACGGCAGGTTCACTTGCCTCGTTTTCAGCATTATTAAAAGCTGTATTATTAGGGGCCTCTGCAATCACAGCGTCCAAGACATCACATTGTTTAAACGTGATAAAATCAGCAACACCTGCCCTGATAGCATTTTGCTCTGCTAGTTCAACGACTTTTGTGCTTAAGTCATAGGCATAAATTGCTGCGTTAGGCGTTTTTACGCGCTTACTTGCTTGCGCTACTACTTCACTGAATATATTTTTTTCGTGCTGATTCCAGTGCTCAAAACCCCATGTTTCTTTATCTAAATTTGGCGGTATATTGGCTGCCATCATTGCAGCTTCAATAGGTATTGTACCGGAACCACACATAGGGTCGAGTAACACACTGTTTGCATCTTGCGCCCAACCGCTGCGCATTAAAATGCCTGCCGCAACATGCTCTTTCAATGGTGCTTCGCCTGCGTCAGTGCGGTAACCACGTTTATGCAAACTACCACCTGAAAGATCGATACAAAGGTGAAGACTATCTCGTCTTAATCTTGCTTGGATCACAATTCCTGGCTTCAACTTGTCAACAGAAGGACGCTCAAACCCAGCTTCCTGAAACTGGTCAACAATGGCATCTTTTACCTTCAACGCACCAAACTGACTATTATTGATTGCGTTGTTAGTGCCGTTAAATTGGATCATAAAAGGAACATAAGAGTCAAACTGTGATGGCCAATCAGCTTCCTTGGCAACATCATATAACTCTTCCGCGCTGTTCACTGTGCCCTCAGCTACTACCAACAGCACTCTATTAGCAAGTCTCGAATGGAGACATAACTGATAAGCGTCTTTCAACGTTCCTTCAAATGAAACCTGACCTGGTTGCAATTTTAGCGTTGGTAATTCGTAGTCGTCAGATTCATCTTCTGCGCTGGCGCTATTTTTAGCGTCACTCGGGCTTTCAATAATATTCAAAGTGCTTAAAATTTGCTCGATTTCTGTTTTGAGTAGTTCATCGAGACCTTTGGATGTAGTAACAATTAGCTTATGCATTAACAAGCTCCTTAATAAGTGGTGGACCTTGATAAATAAAAGATGAATAAACCTGCACTAAAGTAGCACCGGCCTCAATTCGTTGTTTAACATCTTGCGGGCTGCTAATGCCACCTACACCAATGATAGGCATTTTGCCATCTAGTGCTTTCGCGAGTATTTTGGTTAAAAGAAGACTTTTCTCTGTAAGCACTTCACCGCTTAGTCCGCCTGCTTCCTGAGCATGCTCATGCCCATTTACCGGCTCACGATCTAGCGTTGTATTTGTAGCAATCACACCATCCATTTTTGAGTGAATTAACGATGCCGCGATTGATTTAACTTCGTCTTCACTTAAATCTGGTGCAATCTTGATGAGTATTGGCACATATTTTTTGTGCTCAATTTCAAGTGATAATTGTCTTTTCTTTAAGCCAGCTAATAAACTATCGAGTGCTTCACCATATTGTAGGTTGCGCAATCCAGGGGTATTTGGTGAGGAAATATTGACCGTAATGTAAGAAGCAACGGCATACACTTTATCCAGACAAATTAAATAATCATCAAGCGCACTTTCGTCAGGCGTGGTTTTATTTTTGCCAATGTTAATGCCTAAGATGCCTTTGTAATTTGCACTTTTAACTTGTTCAACTAAGTAATCGACGCCTTTATTATTGAAGCCCATACGATTAATGATTGCACGATGTTCAGCAAGCCTAAACAAACGAGGCTTGTCGTTACCCGCCTGAGGTTTTGGTGTAACGGTACCTACCTCGATGAAACCAAAACCCATTGCTGCAAATGCGTCTATACACTCACCATTTTTGTCTAAACCTGCAGCTAAACCGATTGGGTTTTTAAATGTCATTCCTAAACATTCTACTGGCTTGTTTTGCAAGTCCTGTGCGTAAAACTTTGACATGAAATTTCGTTGTGATCGCTTAAGAAAGCTAATTGAGACATCATGGCTCCATTCTGGATCACGACTTAATAAGAATTTTTGAACAAAAGAGTACACAGTTTCCCCAGACTAAAAAAAAGCCCCGCAAAGCAGGGCTATTTGCAAACACCTATATTCTAATGGTTTGCCTTCACGCTTAACAGCATCAATTCTCTTAATGCGACAGAAAATTTAGCAAACTCATGATTATCTGCTGTTTTGAACTCTGTCATCATGTGATACCAGCGATCTAATGCTTCTTTGTTCGCTTTACACCAATCGCTTAAGATTTTATCAGCGTCTTTCTCTTCTGGTTCAATATTAAGCAAAACAGAGGTTAAAGAGCGCTGCTGCCAATCAAGTTCTTCTCTATATGAAGCTCTAGCCAAGGCTTGCCAATGGTTTGAAACTGATTGTTGGTTAATTTGCTCTAAGAACCAGTGCAGCTCGAATTTTGAGCCCAACTGATAATAAAGCCGCGCAACCACTTCAACAGGACGTTTTTCAATTTCAGCTATTTGAGCTAAGTCCATACTTGAGAACATATTGCTCAAGCTTGCGATTCGATTAGCTATATCTTTTGGCACTTTGGCTTCAATCAAGCGTTTCGTCTCATTCTGAACCTGCTCAAACTCGGAAGCGACTAGCAATGAACCAAGATTTTCAGAAATGCATTTAAAAGCCGGTTTGTATCGACTAATTGCTTTTTCTATATTGTTTGTTTTACCACCGTGGCGAATATACCAACGACACGTTCTGCGCAATATACGACGCATACTGTCTAATATTTTGAGCTGCAGTTGGGCGTCGATTTTGTTATCAAGGTCTTCAACACTTTCCCACAGTGTCGACATCTCAAAAACGCCTTTCACTACGGTGTATGCCTCTGCAACTTGCTCAACAAGTGCCCCTGTTTCTTCCTGCAAGCGATAAACGAAATTCAAACCCATGTCATTAACCATTTCATTGGTTAATTTCGTGGCGATAATTTCACCTCTCAGAGGATGATCCTGCATTTGCGCTTGATACTTTTCTCTTAATACCGGAGGAAACGCATTGACTAAAAATCTGTTGTAATAAGGGTTATTGGTGATTTTTGGGATATTAAACTTATCCTTCATCACCATTTTACCGTAGGCAATAAGCACCGCTAGTTCAGGCCTAGTAAGACCTTGGCCGGTGACTACTCTATCTGAAATTTCATCGTCAGAGGGAATAAACTCAAGCTCCCGGTTAAGGAAACCTTCACGCTCTAGGCCATGGATGAAGCGCAGCTGCTCTTTCAATTGCTTAACACCCCCTAGATTAGTGATAGAAATTGACTGAGTTTGGCGATAACAATCTTGAATAACGATATCTGAAACGTCATCTGTCATTTCATATAACAATGCGTTGCGCTGTTTAAGCGTTAAGTCACCCGCGTTAACTAGAGTATTCAGTAAAATTTTAATGTTTACTTCATTATCCGAGCAATCCACGCCACCCACGTTATCAATAAAGTCGGTATTGACTAGAACACCATTGGCGGCGAGCTCGATACGCCCTAGTTGGGTTAGCCCTAAGTTACCACCCTCGCCTATAATTTTTGCTTTCACATCTTTGCCGTTTACGCGAGTCGTATCATTAGCTCTATCGCCGACTTCAGCATGAGTTTCTTTGGAGCTCTTAACGTAGGTTCCGATGCCACCGTTCCAAATCAAATCAACCGGCATTTTTAAGGCATTGTGTATTAATTCGTTTGGAGTCATCGTCGCTTGACGTGTTCCCAACCACTTTTTCATCTCAGGTGACAGTGGGATTGCTTTTTCAGAGCGCTTAAAAATGCCACCGCCCTTCGAAATGAGTTTTCTATCGTAGTCATCCCAGCTTAAAGATGGGTCTTCGAACAAACGCTGACGCTCTTTATAACTGGCTTTTTCGTCTGGTGCCGGGTCAAAGAAAATATGCAGATGGTTAAACGCACATACAACTCTGGTTTGTTCAGACAACAACATACCGTTGCCGAAAACGTCACCCGCCATATCACCTACACCGACGACGGTAAAAGGCGTTGTTTGACAGTTGGTGCCAATTTCGCGGAAATGGCGCTTAACAGACTCCCAAGCGCCACGGGCTGTAATCCCCATTTTCTTATGGTCGTAGCCGACGCTTCCGCCTGATGCAAATGCATCACCCAACCAGAAATGAAACTCATCCGAAATGCCATTGGCAATATCTGAAAACGTTGCGGTTCCCTTATCAGCCGCAACAACTAGATACGGGTCATCTTCGTCTAATCTAATCACATCTTTTGGCGGTACGATATTTCCTTCAACTATGTTGTCGGTAATATCGAGTAAACTGCGAATAAATATTTTATAGCAGGCTTTGCCTTCTTCTTGAATTGCAGCGCGATCGGCATCAGCTGGCATCGCTTTACAAACAAAACCGCCTTTTGCGCCAACAGGAACAATCACAGTATTTTTAACTTGCTGTGCTTTGACTAAGCCTAATATCTCAGTTCTAAAATCTTCTTGTCTGTCAGACCAACGCAATCCACCCCTAGCAACTTTTCCACCGCGTAAATGCACACCTTCAACTCTCGGTGAATATACGAATATTTCAAATTTAGGCATAGGTAGTGGCATTTCACTAATTTCACTCGGCAGCAACTTAAATGAAATATAAGATTTTTCATTCCCCTCGCTGTCGTTTTGATAAAAGTTGGTGCGCAGCGTTGCGTTCAACAGTTCCAGATAGCGACGAATTATGCGGTCATCATCCAGATTCGACACTTTATCAAGTTTCGCTAAAATTTCGGCCTTCAGATTTTCTATCTTTTTCGGCATCCGCTTAATCGTTGGGCAAAATAATAATCTGAAGAGACTAACAACATCAGTTGCAATATCCGGATAGTTTGCAAGGGTGTTTGCCATATAGTCAATACTGAATGACGTGCCTATTTGGCGCATGTATTTTGCATATGCACGCAAAATCGTCACATTGCGCCCAGTAATACCAGCACTGAGAATTAGACGGTTAAAACCATCATCTTCTAGGGTCTTGTTCCAAGTTTTACTGAATCCGTCTTGGAATAGCTCTTGCGCCTTCTCCATTTGGAAGCTTTGGCCATTCTTGTGTAACATCGTGAAATCCATGATCCAACTAACTTCACCTTCGTCATTAGTAACACGAAACGGGCTTTCATCAATGACTCTCAAGCCAAAGTTTTCCAACATTGGAAGCACATCACTCAAATGAATTGGCACATGACGGTGATAAAGCTTTAATTTAACAATTTCACTATCGGCACTTTCTTCCTGAGGACGGTAAAACAGCATGTCGAGTTCGTTTTCATCAGATAACAGTTCAATACGCTCAATGTCCACCATCGCTGCGCTCGGCAAACTTTGCTCTGCGTAGCTTCGACTAAACGCATTTACATACTTTTTCTGAATTGCCTTTCCTTTAGCTTCACCATATGCAGATGTGATTTTTGCAGCTAACTTGTCTTGCCATGACTTAGTTAACTCAATCAAATTATCTTCAATTTCTTTCACATCAAACTCCATATTGTTGTTCTTTACGCGCGCTATGTAGTGCGTTCTTGCATACACAGATTCTGAAAAGTACGTATTAAATTCAACTTCTTCGTCCGACTTAAACGAGCGCTTCAGTAGCTCTTGAGTCTCTTTTCTCAATTGAGTGTTGTAACGTTCTCTTGGCACGTAAACCAAACAAGAATAGTAGCGACCAAATGCGTCTTTTCTTACGAATAAACGAGAAATACCTCGTTCCTGCATCTGAAAAATACCCTTTACAATTTGTGCTAATTCTTCATCCGAAGTTTGTAAAAGCTCATCACGCGGATAGGTTTCAACAATATTTACAAAGGCTTTATAAGCATGCGTACCTTTGTCGAAACCGGATATTTCACACATTCTATCGATTTTTTCACGCAACATAGGTAAATCAGTGGCACTACTATTGTAAAATGCGGCTGAATATAGACCTAAAAACCGGTGTTCGCCCGTAACGTTGCCTTTCTCGTCAAATTCTTTAATACCGACATAATCCATGTAGGCGGGACGATGCACGCGCGATCGGCTATTTGCTTTAGTTAAAATTAACGGGTTATCACTTAATGCTGCGTCTCTTGCAGTTGTCGGTAAATTAGACAAAACGCGTTGACGATCATTTATAGAGTTTTTCATCAAACCAAGGCTTGAATCATTTTCAGGGATCCAGCGATGGTCACCCTGTATCGCCTTTACCTGATAATATCGATAGCCCATTAACGTAAAGTTATGATCGTTTAACCAGTTTAAAAACGTTTTTCCTTGCGCTTTTATTGCTGAGGATGCTACCGACTTCGATCCTTCAAAGCTTTTGGTAATAGTCGCCAACTTCTCTCTCATTGGCTGCCAATCAGAAACAGAGAGTGAAACCTCATCTACCACTGATAATAATTCAGCGCGCAGTTTCTCGATGTCTGATCTTTTTGCTTGACGATCAATCTCAATTAGAAACACCGTCTCTGACGAATATTTAGTAGACTTTGACTTACTATCTACGAAGCCTGTTACTTTGTTATCTTGATTGCGAGTAACATGCATTGGAGAATGCAATAAAAGGTGAGCAGCGATACCAAATCGATTAATCGCCATGCGCACAGAATCCACCAAAAACGGCATATCCTTTACGATAATTTCGATAATGGTATGTGAAGACTGCCAGCCGTGTTTGGCAATTTCAGGATTAAAGACCTTAATGCATGGAGTACCAACGTGAAAGGTCTGCATGAGCTGCCATAAACTAAGTGTAGCGCCATAAAGATCGCTGTCACTGCGCCCATTAATGTCCTCAAACGACATATTTTTATATAGCAGGCGACCAAATTGTTGAATTAACGGAGCATCGCCGTTATCTACTTTTTCATTGATGAGGGAAAATACACGTTCAAGTAAAACAGAATGTTGATGGTTTGTTACCGACATTTACGTTCTCGTTAGGTTGTATGTTGTGTGTGTGATGTAAACTTGGCCGACGACTATTTTTACTTTTTTAGCTGCAAAAATATTGAGTTATCAAAGCCAGTTAACCTTCTCTATCTCTTTCTATATCGGTATTTTCGCTAAAATATTAATGATTTGAAAGCACTATTTAACCTTTAATTTACAAAGTGCATAAGCATGTTCGTTTTATGCATAAAAAAAGGCCTTACGGCCTTTTTTCAAATAATTACTCAAAAATACTTTCTACCGTTTGAACCACAATAGTCTAGCAATGGCCGGAAGTACAATAATTGCACCTAACATATTCACAATAAACATAAATGTTAGCAATATACCCATGTCCATTTGGAACTTGAGTGTTGAGAATACCCACGTACTTACACCAATTGCTAAAGTAATTCCGGTGAATAGAACAGCACTGCCGCGTTCTTTTAAAGCCTCAAGATAAGACTCTTCAACCGAAAGACCCTCTCGCAATTTTATATTCATGGTTGAGAGGATATAAATACCGTAATCCACCCCAATACCAACACCAAGTGCAATCACAGGTAAGGTTGATACTGTTAAGCCAATTTCTAAATATGTCATTAGTGCCTGAGCTAACACGGAAACAACGTATAAGGGTATTACAACCGCTAACGTCGCTCGTATTGACCTGAAGCTTATAAGACACAGCACAATCACGGCACCAAAAACGTAGTACAACATCGGATCTTGTGATTCTTTAACCGCTTCGTTGGTTGCAGCCATTACACCGACCGGACCTGACGCAAGCTTGAACTGCAGGTCATCTTTCGAAAATTCTTGGCTAATTTCCTTCACCGCTGCAACAACCGTTTCAATTGTTTCAGCTTTATGATCTTCCATGAATAGGATAATTGGCATAACAGAGCAGTTTCTGTTTAACAGACCTGTTGACGTAGGAACACGAGATATTGCCTGCACAATGGTTGCCTGATTTCTTGGCAAAACTTCCCATTTAGGATTACCTTCGTTGTAGCCCGCATTAACACGTTTCGCAACAGAGGCCAATGAAATTGCTGACTGAACTCCGTCAACATTTTCCATTCGCCATTGAAAATCATCCATCGCCGTCATGTATTCAAACTCAGTACAGGCATCTACTTTTGTTTCGACAATAACGGATATGTAATCTACCGTGATTTCATACTTATCGGTGATTAAAAACGTATCTTGGTTATAGCGAGAGTTTTCGTGAAGCGCTGGCGCACCTGCGTGCAGGTCGCCAATCTTCATATTTTGCGACTGCATGAATCCAAGCACGAATAGCACAGCGGTTACTGCTACGATAACAATCGCAACTTTAGGGCTTGCACATTTTGCAACAAGGTCCCAACTATGCTCATTCTTTTTACTCGACTCAGCAATTTTTGCTTTGTATTTATCTGACACTTTTACGTACGACATCAATACAGGTAGCAGCAAAAGGTTGGTCAAGATAATAACGGCAACACCCATGCTTGCCGTAATCGCTAGCTCTCTAATAATACCTATATCAATAACTAGCAAAGTCATAAATCCAACGGTATCAGAAAGTAACGCAATACCACCCGGAATAAGGAGTGTTCTAAACGCCAGTTGCGATGCAACCTTAACGTCCATGCCCGCTGATGCCCTTTTTCCTACCGCGTTAATCATTTGAACCCCATGACTCACACCAATAGCAAAGACTAAGAAAGGAACGAGTATGGACATTGGGTCAAGGCCGAAGCCGAACAACGTCAGTAGCCCTAACTGCCATACAACTGCAACAATTGAGCAGAATAATGGCAAGAAAGTTAGCATTAAGGATTTTGAAAAGAAGAAAACCATGATGGCTGTGATGGCTATCGCGATGGCAAAAAACATGAGAACGTCTTTTGCACCTTGAGCAACATCGCCGATCATTTTTGCAAAACCGATGATATGCACAGACGTGGCTTCATTTTCATAAAGACCGCGAAGTTGTGTTTCTAAATCGGCAGCAATGGCTAGAGTATCGAGAGGTAATCCAGTTTCAGGATCAATATCGAGTAACTGTGCCGTCACCATGGCGCATTGGAAATCATTAGACACTTGTCTGCCTAGGATCCCTGCTTTATCAATATTTTTGCGCACGAGTTCCAGTGCAGCAGGATTTGACGAATCGAAATCTGCTGGAATAACTGGGCCACCGGAGAAGCCGCCTTCGACGATCTCAGTGAATCGAGTTGCAGGCGAGAACAAAGATGTGACTAACGAGCGATCAACACCATTAATGAAAAATACTTGGTCGTGAACATTTTTAAACGTATCAAAAAAATTCTGATTAAAAATATCACCATTCTTATCACAGACTGAAACGAGCACATTATTGGCACCGCCGAAATCCTGTCGGTGCTTCATGTAGGTTTGCATATACTCGTGATTAAGAGGAATGTTTTTTTCAAAACCCGCATCTAATTTTAACTGCGACGCATTATAAAGAAGGAATAAAGTCACTAAGGAGAAAAAAGCAATGACTGCCACTCTATGACGAAATACAGCTTTTTCTATTACGTTGATAAAATTTGTCATATTAATTATTTTAACTCAATTTGCTTAATGCCTGATGCTGTTACAGCAAGAATGGCGTCGTTGATAACCAAACCATTTAATATGGAATCGCTCAAATCATTTTTTAATTTTTTGATTGAAATGTGCATAGCACAGCCTTCATCATTCGCCGGATAATATTGATTAACGCCAACGCTTGTTTGGTCGAGTGACAGCAAAACGCCGTTATTACCCGTAATGTATATATTGTTATTTTTGCCATGAACAATCGAATTCAATGATGTCGTTACGCAAGTTTGCAACCTGTTCCAATCATCGGAGTCGTTATCGGCTAGAAAAATATTGCCTCGTAAACCAACAGCAAAAAGCTGGCCGTTTTCGGTTTCTTGTATATCGAAAAATGAGCCTCTGTAGTCTAAGTCGAAGCGTCTCCAAGAGCGCCCAAAGTCTTCACTTACTGCAAGCATTCCTGCTTCACCAGCCATGTAGAGCCTACCATCAGTATAACTAAGCCGATTAAAGTGCGGTAATATAAAAGACAACTCTTCTTCATAAAAAGCAGGATCGTCTTTTATGCTCTCTAAGTAGTCAATGTCGTCTTGTGGGAGGACTGACGCATGCAGTTCTTTTATCCACGTAACACCGCCATCTATTGTTCTGTAAAATAAACCATAGGCACCTACAGCAACACCGTTATTTTCATCCATAAAAAATACATCGAGAAATGGGCGGTCTAATTCAGGCATACTAAGTTGTGCTTGCCAGTTTTGGCCAGCATCCGACGAATGCAAAATGCTAGCGTCATGGCCAACAGCCCAAGCATGAACGCCAGAAAGAGCAACTGCCGTTAATGTCGTTCGTGTGGGCACGGAAACTTGAACTAAGTCTTGTTGCGCAGTTCCAGTTAAGATATGCCCTCGTTCACCCACTATCACAATGCTATCGCCAACAGCAATATCAAGTAAAAGTGATTCTTTAACAAGTGGAGCCTGATATGAAGAATTTGCGGAAAGCATTGCACTAAAAGCAACAAGCCCCGCTAGAGAGAAAGTTTTAAAATTTGAAGTCATTTATTCACCGTGGTTAAAAAAAAACGGCTGGCTAAGCCAACCGTCTGTTCTGTTTTATCTCTTGCCTTCTCGCCTTAGTGCTTGCGGCGTGAATTCTCGGTCGTCTGGTTTGATACTAAAGTCATACATTTGCTCTTCGTTATCCAAACCAATCGCCAAATAACGACGAGAGTTTAAATCATGATATACATCAAGTGTAGACCATTGAGTCGGAACTTCGTAATAGTTTACACCATGAGCGATGCCGACACGATATAATTCACCACGGTTATCATACATATCTGCAACTTGGATTTGCCAGCTATCCTCGTCTATATAAAAAGTACGCTTTTGATAGACGTGACGAAACTCTTCTTTTAGTGTCGCTTCAACAACCCATACACGATGTTTTTCAAAACGAGTCAAATCAGGATTTACGTGATTTGGTTTTAAGATATCGGCATAAGACGCATTATCACTGTGCAAAGCATAGTTATTATAGGCAACGTAAAGTTCTTTTTTACCTTTTAATTCCCAGTTATAACGATTGGGTGAACCGTTATACATATCGAAATCATCAGTTGTTCTCAAACCATCAGCTGCTGTGCCTGGCGCGTCATAAGCGATGTTAGGCGCACGTCGCACTCGGCGCTGTCCTGTATTGTAGGTCCATGCTTGACGAGGTTCTTTAACTTGGTCAACTGTTTCGTGCACCAATAGAGCAGTACCTGCAAGTCTTGCAGGACTTGTTACGCTCTGCTTAAACTTAAATAAGATATTTTCTTCGCTTAACGACTCTGGTGTTGCGCCCATCTCAGAATATTTTATCATTAGCTGTTCGTCAAAACCGATAACGTTAAAATCACCGCTTGCGGTTACTGCCGCTTGTCCACCATTTCGCTGAACGGCTTCACCACGATAGCGTAAGGTATGGTTCCATATTGCTTCCAAACCATTTGTTGGAATTGGAAAAGGAACGCCAACAGCAGCTCCTTTCAAGCCATTCCCGCCGTCCAGTAATTCAGCTCTTGTTGCGTTAGCCTTAGTCGCATCATAAACACGCTGAGGATTACTTGCAGAACGTCGAGTTTGATATACCGGCATTTTGTAAGTGTCCGGGTATGTTTCGAATAATTTTTTCTGGCCGTCAGATAAAAACTCTGCGTACTCTTTATAGTTTTTCGCTGTAATAGTGAACAAAATTTTGTCGTCAGCAAATGGATCGATATGAAAGCTGCCTGGCGTATATCCAGCTGGTAATTCAGTAATACCACCTGTCCACGCTGGGATTGAACCATCCGCGTTACCCGCTTTTTCCGCACCTAAGGGAGTAAGCTCATTGCCTAATTTATCCGCTTCGGCTTGAGTTACTTTAGATAACACTGATTGACTCGATAAAGCTATCGCAAGCCCTACCGTAATTAAACCTAGTTTTTTAATCATTACTACGTCCTTAAATTGCGTATTTAATATTGAAAGATACGAAGTCTCTGTCTGCAAGCGCATTTGTTGTTCCTAAACCGCCCCAAAAAGAACTATAAGAAGCAGTCACCGACCACTTACTTAAATAATCAAACGTAAATGCCACGTTTGCTGACTTTCTATCTTCCAAAAATAAGAATAATGGATCAGGCGTTGTACCGTTTACGTCATGAGCAAAAGTTGCTCTTGCACGTAAATTGAAGCCTGCGAAAATATTATTGTAATCAGCTACTGCTAGTAAGCGATATCCCCACGCGCCTGAAGTAGCGAATGGATTGGTTTCAGGGCCATTGGAAACCCCCGTATGCAAGCCCGCTCTATCACTTATAACATTGCCTTGCGCATCTAATACCGGCTCTAAGGAAGGTGTTCTTGCCGTCCCTGGAGAGTTAAGTCTAATTACGCTAGGATCTGGAAAATCCATAATCTTCACATAGCCAGCTTCACCCAATACAATGAAGTTATCGGTACCAAATTTTGGACCGAATACATGAGAAGCCGTCATTTGCGCTTGCCAAGTATCTGACAGTAAGTAGCCCAATGCAGTTTCGCCTGGGCCTACATTTCTACCAATGTTATTTAACTGAGAGATACCACCAAGATCTGGTCTCAAGCCTGCATTTGCAAGTTGCTCAGGCATACCTGTATACAACAATTCGACATCGTCAATTTGTAAAGGTTCATCTTCCCTATAAGCAATCTCAGCAGCGATTGCTGTTTCACCTACTGTCGTGTTGAAGCTGAAACCGTATAACTTGATATCTTCAGGATAGTCAAAACGAGATTTAGTAAAAGCACGTAAATCGGCAAGGTTATCTCTTGTGATACCGCCAGGCGACGCAAGTAACGCTAAATCAGCAGCTATTGCTTCCGGACTAAAGTCAGAGGTTACACCTGCAACTAATGGACGTTGGCTATGATAATTAATGTGATACAAACTGAATTCTGTTTCATTCAAATCAGCGGCGAACCACGTTAATTTCAAACCAAACTGCCCCTGATCATCAGCATCGTTATGCGCAGCATCACTTTGTTCACGCACCGCAACTTTAGTTGGGTAAGCAAGATAAGCTTGTCCAATTGCTGCAGGACTTGCGCCCATTTTCAATGCCGAACCTAATTCATTTAACTGAGTTAACAGCGTATCAGCATCGATATCAGGATTACCCGAAAAACCGAGTTGAATATTGTTAAATGAACCGCCCTCACCTGCGAAGTCATTTCCGGCTAAATAACTGCCTGATACAGGTAAACGCGAGCGTTCCCATTCATACTGATAGTATCCAGACAAACTAAGCGTGTCAGTTAGCCCAATTGAACCGAACAACATACCAACCGGAATAAATACTTCTTTTAATTCTGCACCTGGTGCTTGTGCTCTGGAAACATCTACAGGGTTCGTTGTGTTAATACCATGCTGGATGAAGGTACTCTCGCCCCAGCTCACTACTTGGTCGCCGAGACGCAAAGAAACCGGCATCTCACCTACCCAAAAGTCTGCATATACGAACGCATCTAACAGTCTGAAGTCTTTACATAGTTCTTCAGACGCTTTGTCGTCCCTACAAGGATCAGCAACGTTACCCGTTATAGGATTTCTATATGCACGATCGTTATCAGAGTTCTCAAAGTCGTAAAAGTAGAAACCACGAGCGAAAAACCCGAAGTCACCGTAAACAGCTTCTAATTCGTGCAAACCGATGAACTGTGTTGAAAATGCATCACCCTTGTCGTAAGACAAGTTGCCAAGATCACCGTTGGTCGAATATGCGCCATCGTTTAATGCCCAAACGTCAGCTGAGGGGTAAATTACGTTTGTCGCTGCGTTATAACCAGTCCAATCAAGGCCCGGTTGGTTGCTATTTCCGATAAGGCTGAAATCACGTTCTTCTGTTCTTATACTGGTAGCAAGTGTGAAATTTGAATCGAACGTTATTGATAAATCACCAAAATTCCAATCAGCTGCATTAGCGCCTTGAGACGTTGCGGCTAAAAGCACAGCAACACTTGCTGCGATTGAAGACTTTTTAAATGCGCGAGGCTTATTTGTCATGTTCCTACATTCTCCCGAACTATCGCCTGATGCGATACTTTTCTAGTAACTTCTAAACTATTAACAAAATGATTACATCATTTTACATCAATCGCAAGAACAAATCGTACCAGTTAACAATTTATGCAATAAAACTACATAAAATAGCTTATTCTGCTCTTTTTTCAACCAGTCACCCTTTCAAATGACTGTATTTTATTTTCGTCATTGACCGTCAAACAAAACTTGCCTTTAATTCCCGTCGGTTCGACAAAAGGCCGTAGTCTAATTGATGGAATTTGCACCCTTTCTCCAGTCGTTGCGGTTACAACAACGGTTTTCACTGTTGTAAGGTAAAGGTTCTCACATTCTGCATAGGACAGACTGATTATAAAAAGGTAGCGTTTCATAGCGTTTAATTCACTCTAACAACACTCTAAATAGAAGGCTCTTGTCGAGAACCTGGCTATAAAAATAGCCGAGCTTTTAACTAGTCAGACTTTTACTAACTTTTTCGTATAAATCTTTGCTCAAGTTAGCCCGGTTGAGCAGGCGTTTTAACTGCATTACCATCATTTCTTGATGGCTTTTCGCAAACTTCTTATATTGAATAAGTGGCGTCACTAGCCTCGCAGCAATTTGCGGGTTTATTGGGTCAAGCTCAATCAAATAGTCAGTTAAAAATTGATAACCACTACCATCAATCGCATGAAAACCGTCTGTATTATAAAATGCAAAACTGCCGACTAAAGACCGCACCTTGTTTGGATTTCTAAGGTTGAACTGTCGATGACTTGCCAGCAACGTTAGTTTAGATAGGATGTCCTTGCTTTTAGTGGTTGCATGCAAAGCAAACCATTTGTCCATCACTACAGCGTTCTCGAGGTATTCGCTCTCAAAAGACAGCATTAGCTTTTCAAATAGCTCAACCGAACATATTTGGGAAGCCTTCAACATAGTTAGCTTGTCCGTCATGTTATCCGCACTATTAAAACGCTTCTCTAATTGCGCAGCGATCTCCGGTGCTTTTGAATAACTTAGCAACTGCAAAACAGCACTCAGTACCCGTCGTTCGTTAACTTGAACCTTTGTATATTCGTAACTTTCTTGCGCTGTGTTAGCTATAATTTCAAGTAAAAAGTCATGTAGATTTTCCTGCATTTGTACAAGAAAAGCAGACCGCGCAGCTGACAACTTAAGCGGCTCTGAAAGCTCAACACCTTGAGTTAAGGTTTCTACACTAGGTATTGTTAGCATCTCATTTAACAGTTCGTAGTTACTGCAAGCTTGCCTCAATGCAGCTTCCAGCTTTCCCCAAACAGATGTTGATAATTCAACGCTTTCATTTTGATAAAGCTCAGTTATGAGGCTTGAATATAGTGCTTGGCTTGCATCCCATTTTGAATAATCGCTAGATGAAAATGTCATGATAAGCAAATAATCTTCTAAGGAATAAGGGTAATCGAGTATCACAGGTGCAGAAAAGTCGCTTAATAATACCGGAACAAAATCCTCGCTAGGAACCGTTAGGCTAGCATTGGCTTTATCTAAAACAAAGGTATCATTAGTTAGGTTTACATCGATTTTACGACCGCTACGTTCTAAACATTCCATCTTAATCGGTAGGTATAGAGCTTGCTTATCTGCCTGATCGGCAGTAGGATTTGTGCGTTGAGTGAAGTTTAGCTCTTTACTGCCGCTTTCTAATCCGCTTTCAACCTTCACTCTTGGCGTACCTGACTGCGAGTACCATAGTTTAAAATGATCAAGGTTGACTTCATTAGCATCTTGCATCGCATTCACAAAATCATCGCATGTTACCGCTTGTCCATCATGTCTTTCAAAATACAAATCCATACCACGTCGGAAACCATCAGCAGTTAACAATGTGTGCAGCATTCTAATAACTTCAGCGCCCTTATCGTAGACAGTAACAGTATAGAAGTTATTCATCTCAATAACTTCATCAGGTCTGATGGGATGACTCATCGGCCCGGCATCTTCAGCAAACTGATGTTCGCGCATGACCTTTACTTGGCTTATGCGAGTGGCGAGATAACTAAACATGTCTGCAGAAAACTGCTGGTCCCTAAATACAGTTAAGCCTTCTTTCAAACTTAATTGGAACCAATCTCGGCACGTGACTCTGTTGCCCGTCCAATTATGGAAATATTCATGGCCAATAATCGATTCAATATTAAAAAAATCGTCGTCTGTGGCAGTGTTGGAATCTGCTAAGACGAATTTACTGTTGAAAACGTTTAGCCCTTTATTTTCCATTGCTCCCATATTGAAGAAGTCGACGGCGACAACCATATAGATGTCTAAATCATATTCTAAGCCAAACACATCCTCGTCCCACTTCATCGCTTTTTTGAGCGATGCCAAAGCGTGATGACCTTGTGAGGCTTTACCTTTATCAACAAACAATTCTAACTGTATCTGACGACCCGACATTGTTGTAAATGAATCACTTAGCTTGTCGAAATTACCGGCAACTAACGCGAATAAATAACAGGGCTTTTTGAAGGGGTCATGCCATTTAACTAACTTTTTGCCGTCAACAAGGTCACGTTCTTCTACTAGATTGCCATTCGACAATACGTGCGGAAATGCTGATTTTTCAGCAATGATGGTAACGGTATAAACAGACAACACATCGGGACGATCTAAGAAATAGGTGATCTTGCGGAAACCTTCTGCCTCACACTGTGTGCAGTAAGCCTCATTAGATAGATAGAGTCCTTCCAAACTTCCGTTATTGATTGGGTCAACGCTATTTTTAATTTGCAGAGTGAAGGTTGTTAGCTGCGCAAGCTCAGCCTGCGGGATAACAAGTTTACCCTCTTCTATTCGATAGTTAGTGAACGCCGAACCGTTTAAAAAAACGCTGATTAATTTAAGGTCTTCACCATCCAGAATTAGATCTTGCCCGGAAGCCCCGCCAGCATTACTTGATAAAGCATGTGACGAAGTTTCACACATCAGCGTTGAGGTAATAATTGTATCGGTTGGATCAAGTTCAATAACAAGATCAACTTCATTGATGAGGTAATTAGGCGCTTGATAATCTAAGCGCTTTTTAGCTATTGCTTGAGACAAATTTAGACTCCTTGGTCTACCACCTTCACTTTCGGAGGTGTTAAGCGTAAAATTTTAATGCCTAAATAAGCATAAATTACGGCAAGAATAGGGTTAATAAGGTTAAAGAAAGCATACACAAAGTAATCATAAACAGAGACGCCCAATACACCCGACATGTATGCGCCGCAGGTGTTCCAAGGGATAAGTGGTGAGGTTAATGTTCCCCCATCCTCTAAGCTTCTAGAGAGATTAAGTTGGTCTAAACCGCGCTTTTCAAACTCTTCTTTATACATGCGACCCGGCATGACGATACTGATATATTGATCCGCAGTAATGATGTTTGTACCGATGCACGTTAAGATTGTTCTGCTAATCATGTCGCCCGCACTCGTTGCACCTTTTAAGAAAGTGGCAACAACCGCTTTTAATAAACCTACTTTTTCTAACACGGCACCGAAACTCATCGCACAGATAATTAACCAAACCGTATTAAGCATGCTGGACATGCCACCGCGGCTCAGCAATTTATCTAAGCTTTCATCGCCAGTATCAAAACTGACACCGTCGAATAATGCGCTCCAAGTCACCATGATGTGCTTAACCCACTCTGGAATTTCTTTAAAAAGCCAGTGAATAGCGTCTGGTGCCGTAACTGTGAGCTTGTCAGCAAATGAGGAAACCAAGTTATCCTGAAATAATAAAGCCCAAATGACGCCTAATAGCGCGCCAATAGCAATTGCAGGGAAAGCCGGCATTTTTTTAATGGCTAAGGTCAATAAAACCACAAGCGGGATCAACAGATGGATACCAAGCTCAAACTGACTTGCTAATGTTTGCTGCATTTTTTCAATGCTGTCACTCACTTGGCTTGTATCTTCTGTTAAACCGATAATAATGAAAAGAACTAAGGTAATTCCGAAGCTTGGTATCGTTGTCCACAGCATATATTTAATGTGTTCGAACAAATCTGTGCCCGCAATTGCCGGGGCTAAATTGGTTGTTTCGGATAAAGGCGACAGCTTATCGCCGAAATAAGCGCCGGATACGACGGCACCGGCAGTTATAGCAAGCGACATTTCCATTCCGGTTGCAACGCCAATCAACGCAACCCCTACGGTTGCTGCTGTTGTCCACGAACTACCGATACTCATTGCGACCACAGCACAAATGATTGAAGCGGCGGCATAGAAAAACGTAGGGTTAAGTAAACTCAAGCCATAATAGATGAGCGTTGGAACGGTACCTGCCAGCATCCACGTGCCGATAAGAGAACCAACCACAAACAATATCATGCAGGCTCCCAAGGACATCGAAATCCCCTTCACTAAACCTTCTTCTATTGATCTCCAGCGGTGGCCGTTTTTTATGCCTATAATTGCCGCGACGCCCATAGCAAGCAATAGAGCTATCTGATTTGGTCCATATGATGAATCTTCACCATACAAAAAAACCGCACTACCCATGAAAAAAACCAAAAGTATAATCGGAATTAGCGCGTCTGTTAGGGTCGGCTCTTTGATGCGTGGTTCAGTCATTATTTGATTTCCCTATGCGGTCAGTGAACGGTAAAACATGAATGCAATAACTATTGGGCATACAAATTTTATGTACCAAGGCCAAATTCTCCAGAACAAACCTTGCTCAACTCCGTCCTGCCCTTGTTTAAGTTCAGTTAATATCTCGTTTCTATTCCAAACCCACCCAGCAAACAAACATAAAACAAAACCAAGTAAGGGCTGACTGTACTGTGTCGTTATCGAAATAACCAAACCAAATAAAGCATCAAAGTTAAGAATGATTACGCTGGAAATGACCAACACAACCACACTGAGTATTGTGGAAGCTTTCTTTCGTTGTACTCCCTGATGGTCTACTAAATAAGCGACAGGCACTTCCAACATTGAAATTGAAGACGTTAAGGCAGCAATCACCATAAGCGCGAAAAATGCAGTTGCTACAACCCATCCAACCACGTCAATGGTCGCAAATAGCGCAGGTAATACATTGAATATTAGGCTGTCACCCTGAATAAGAGCGCCAGTTTCAGTAAATATTTGCACACCATTATTGGCCGCTACGTACATTGCTGGAATGATTAGCATCCCAGCAAAAACAGCAACACCAATATCAACTAAAGCGACGGAAGCCCCTAACTTGGGTAGGTTTTCATTTGCTTGAATGTAAGAACCGTAAACCAGCATCGTTCCGACACCAAGAGACATAGAAAAGAAAGCTTGTCCCATCGCATCAATCAGTAAACCAGCGTCTAATAAACGACTAAAATCAGGAACTAAATAGGCCTTCCAACCTTCAATAGCACCATCCTGAAAACTGACGTAAACAATAAGGATAACAATAATAGTAAACAGAGTTGGCATTAGTCTGACCGACCAACGCTCTATTCCATTACTCACACCACCGCTGACAACGAAGCCAGTCAAAAAAAGAAATAACGCCATAAATGTCGCATTTCTTGAAATTGAAAATTCCGTGAGCCATGGAATGCTAAAACCAAGCATGTTACTTGCTGCGTCAACGAAAAACGCAATCATCCAACCGGCGACAATACTGTAAAAAGCAAGAATGAAGACCACGGTCAGCAGACCGATAGAGCCAGTAAAAATACCAGCAACTCTAATTTTAGAGTTTGAGGAGAGAGAGCCAAGCGCATCGATCATATTAGCGCGCTTTGCACGACCGATAATGAGTTCTGCCATAAGTACAGGGTAAGCCAATAAAAATGCCATCACCAAATACATCAACACAAAAGCGGCGCCACCGTTCTCGGCAACCTTTGTGGGAAAACCCCAAATATTGCCTAATCCGACAGCAGAACCTGCCGCAGCCAACACGAATCCTATTCGCGAAGAAAACTCACCGCGTGCACTCATAAATTACCCCATTATATTTATTTTTATTAGTGGTACTTTTTAAAGCGAATAAAGGCAGCTTTGGCGCTGCCTTTTATTCTATCTATATGTATTTCAAGTTTAGTCTTTTAGGTTTAATGCATAACTTCCTGAACTCACCATATCAAATGTGATATTAGCTGCTTCAGATAGAAACGGGTCTATCTTTTCAAGCGCTTCAGGTAATTCGTCCTCTAAGGAAGTTACTTTTTCAAGTCCCATCCGTTCGAGCCGCTCATTAATTCTAACGAGTTGTTTCTCTTCAGTTTCTTTTTTAGTCTCAAGCCTTTCTGACTCAACCAGACTGATATAATTTTTATCTTTATTTTTGTTATATTCTTCAATATCACTAAAGATATATGCAAATTCTGGGTCTTTAATCACGCGAGCAGCATGCTTTGCAGCAAGCACATCGATAACACCATCGTAACGACCTAATTGGGAGTAATTGGCTTTCTGAATGCTATCGTATGGCAGCGCATTTTCTTCTTTACTTTCGCCCCACTCAGCCGGATCTACTGGTGACGGGTACAGAATGTCAGGCAATACACCTTTGTGTTGCGTGCTACCGCCACTAATGCGGTAGAACTTAGCGATTGTAAATTGAACAGCCCCTAGCGTTTTGTCTAAGTCATAAATACGGCTTAAACCTCTGTGTTGCTGAACCGTTCCTTTACCAAACGTTTGCTCACCAATAATAACCGCACGATTATAATCTTGCATTGCAGCAGCAAATATCTCGCTTGCAGAAGCACTGTAGCGGTCAACCATCACGGTTAATGGACCACCGTAATAAACGAGTCCATCTGTATCACGGTCAACACTAATGCGTCCGTTTTCATAACGAACCTGCACAACGGGACCTTTATCAATAAACAATCCACTTAATAAAACTGACTCAGGAAGAGAACCTCCACCATTACCGCGCAAATCAACGATAACACCTTCAACATTCTCGTCTTTCAATTTATCTAATTCTTTTTTAACGTCTACATGCAGGTTATGGTAAAAACTTGGAATATTAATCACACCCAATTTCTGACCTTTGTGCGGCCCAGAATCAGGAATATAAACTTCTGATTTTGCAGCTCTGTCTTCTAACTTCACTTTGTCGCGCGTAATTTGGATCTCAGCAATTTTCTTACTTTCGCTGCTTCCCTTTAATACTTGAAGCTTCACTACACTGCCTTTCGGTCCTTTGATGAGTTCAACAACCTCATCTAAGCGCCAGCCAACGATGTCGACAAACTCTTCACCTTCTTGCGCAACTGCAATAATTTTATCTTCAGGCTTAATTTTAGCGGACTTATCAGCAGGCCCGCCAGCTACAAGACTAACAATAACCGTATGATCGTCCTCACTGCGCAATACTGCACCAATCCCTTCTAGGGAAAGGTTCATTTCCATTTGGAAACGCTCAGTATTCCGGGGAGAAAGGTAGCTTGTGTGAGCTTCAATACTGCGAGCAAAGGAATTCATTACCGTTTGAAATACGTCTTCGCTGTTAGTTTGACTCAGTCTTTTAATCGCGCGTTTATAGCGTTTCGTAAGAATGTCCTGCGTCTCTTCCCACGTTTTATCAGCCATTTTTAAATTCAATGCGTCGTATTTTACGCGTTGACGCCACACTTCATTCAATTCAGCGCTTGTCGCGGCCCAAACTGCTTTTTCTCTGTCATAGAAATATTTGTCATTCTCTACTTCGTAATCAAACGGCTTATCAAGCAGCGTAAGGGCGTAAGTAAAGCGCTCGGCTCTGCGCTTCAAATTAACCATATAAATATCGTATGCAATATCTAACTGACCTTGTCGAATCGCGTCATCGAAAGAATCTTTAGACTTTTCAAACCCAGTAATATCCGACGCTAGGAAGAAGTTTTTATTCACGTCAAGTGAGCGCAAATACCTTTCAAATACTTTTTCAGAAAGTTCGTCATCTATTTTGATTTTTTTGTAGTGCGAGCGTGTGAAATGGTCGGTAATACGTTTTGCAGATTTGCTGTGTTGGGATTCTTGCGAAAGCTCAGGAATGGAATCAGCGGTTTCTGTAGATGGGCCAGCGATGCTGACACCAACAACTAAAGCACTTGCGACAGAAATCCATATCAGTTGCTTTTTAAAAGACTTACCCAAATTTAACTGCATATTACCTACCTTTCTGTTTTGGCTTGACGTTAAAGCGTTAGACGCAACTGTGCGCGTTGTACTTTGACTGTCATGCCTGAATTTAGTTGCACTTGAATACCGTCTTTTGCAACTTCAGTGATTGTTGCAGGCATTGGAGAACTGCCTACTTTTACTGATACTTCTACGCCGACTTTTAAATCATCGTCCACTAACTCGCGAACTTTTACCTTAGGAGCTGCCTGTTTTACTTTACGCTCTGCCGGTTTTTTGTCTTTTGCGTCTCCCTTACCAGGAATTTTTGCTCTAGCTTTAAAGCCTTTTTTGTCTTGAGCTTGCTTTTTCTGCTCTTGACGTTTTTCAGCAGCCTTTGCCTTACTCTCTTTTAATTGAGTTGCAGCATGATCAGCATGCTCTTTCTCAACTTGGTCTCCATCAACACCATCTAAATCAATGCGATGAACACCTTCTTTTACCGATGCAAGATATTTCCAACTACTGGTGTAATGCCTTAAAGACATTCTCAACAGACGTTTACTTAATCGAGTGTCGTCTTTTAGGCGTTCAGACAAATCGTGAAAAATGCCAATTTTAAGTGGTTTAGCGTCAGATTGAAGCGAAAAGCACTTAGGGAATTCGGTAGCAAGAAAGGCTAACACTTCTTTGCTATTTGCTAATTTTTGTTGTTCGTCCATTAAATTACTTCGTAGTTTGTGTTGTTTACAATTCTTCGGATTCGGAATCATCCCAAGTTGAGAGTAGATGATCCACCCAATCAACCAAGTCGTCAACCTCAATATCTAATAAATAGCTCTCAAGATGCCAATGTTCCCACGTTTTCTCTATAATTCTGTTAATTTTTTCAACTTCTTCGTCTTCGTCTATGTGATCGAAAACCATATGCAGGATAGTGTTTAACTTTTCAGACGCTTCATAAGGGTCATCATGCACATCTTCCATATCATCCGGCGTGCTTAATAATACATGAATATCGACTAAACACTTCATTATGATACTTCAGCGGCAGTGAATGACGCCTCAAATGTACTCACTAGGGTTTCTAAACCCACACGATCATCATCATCAAAACGCGCTGTTATCGGACTATCAATGTCTAGAACACCAATAAGTTGATCGTTTACAACGATAGGCACAACCACTTCCGAATTAGACGCAGCATCACAAGCTATATGTCCCGCAAATTCGTGCACATCCATAACAACCATGGTTTCTCTGCGAGATGCCGATGTTCCACAAACGCCTTTGCCCATCGGAATTCGTATACAAGCTGGCTGCCCCTGAAATGGGCCCAAAACCAGTTGCTCTTGCTTATAAAGGTAAAATCCAGCCCAGTTGACCTGTTCTAAATTGTTGAAAAGTACAGCTGCAATGTTCGCCATATTGGCTATCATGTCAGACTCACCAGATATAAGCGCCTGTACTTGCGCATTGATCAGTTCATATTGCTTTTGTTTGTTGCTCATTTGTTGGAAGCGTCGCTTAATAATAGGGTTAAAATTGAACTATCCGCATAATAACACTCAGTGAAAGGGCAATAGAAGCGCTTTCACTAACTTTCTATAACGATAGCGTGTTTAATTGTTTCTACATGTGTCGATATGGAGGCGATCAGTTATAAAACGACCATAAATTGTATAAAAATAGCACCGAGCCTCGTCAACAAAGAAGCAACGCTAATTAGACCAGTCAAAAATAGTTGTGCCACCCACTGAACAAGCGATTAACCAAAGAACCAGTAACTTACACAAATCGCAGCAAAAATACCTGCAAAGTCTGCCGCTAAGCAGCAACCCACAGCATAACGACTGTGTTTAATGCCAACGGCGCCCAGATAAACGGCTAACACATAAAATGTTGTTTCTGTTGAGCCTTGCATAACTGACGCTAGCCTTCCGACAAATGAGTCAGCACCATGATGCTGCATTGTCTCAATCATTAATGCTCTAGCACCACTGCCGCTCAGAGGTTTCATCAATGCGTTGGGTATCGCTTCGACAAACCGTGTGTCGATTCCAATGCTGCCAACAACATAAGAAAAGCCATTCATGACAATATCAAGTAAACCACTCGCTCTTAGCATACCGATAGCAAACAGCATGGCCAGCAAAAAAGGAATGATAGTCACAGCAACTTCAAAACCTTGCTTTGCTCCATCAACAAATTGTTCATACGTGTTTTGCTTTTTTCTCCATCCCTGCACTAATACAACAACAATAAATAACAGCAGTAGAAAATTAGCGATCAACGAAGACTGGGCGGCTAACTGGTCTGCAGCCAATTTAGAAAAGTATAAAATGACAGCGGCAAGTAAGCTAAAAACACCCACTAAATATGTAAGAACCACGCGATTGAATAAATTCACTTTTTGCACGGCACACGTAACAAATAAACCGAACAAAGTGGAAGCGCTGGTTGCTAGTAAAATTGGAATAAAGACATCTGTCGGCTGCGCTGCGCCCTGCTCTGCTCGATAAAGAAAAACGGCAATTGGAAACAAGGTGACCGACGATGTATTCAGAACTAAGAATAAAATTTGAGAATTGCTAAGCGTATCTTTTACCGGCGATAACGTTTGCATATCTTGCATCGCTTTTATACCAAACGGCGTGGCTGCGTTATCCAAGCCCAGCACGTTCGCAGACATGTTCATTGTAATACTGCCGAGTGCAGGATGCCCGCGAGGAATGTCGGGCATAATCCGACACAAGAGTGGCTCAAGTATTTTTGAAAATTTAGCGATTAGCCCCGAATTTTCAGCTACCTTAAAGATACCTAACCAAAATGCGAGTAAACCAATTAACCCCAAAGCGATATCAACGCTCGTTTTCGCCATTGAGGTAACGGCATTCATTACTTCCTCAAAACCACCTAGATCGCCAGTCACCGCAACTTTCCAGCAGGTAGCAACGAAAGCACTGACAATAAAAAACAACCAAATTCTGTGAAGCATTATTTCCCTTTATTTTTGTTATTTTCTAACACTCGCAAACGTTATTTATTCTGTTTATCGATACTGTTGTAGCCTGTGAAATGTGCTACCAATCATTGGATCGACGGAGGCTTTTCTATAGTTTCGGTAAAATTAACACAATACATAATCAAACTCAGTGATTTTTACATCCTTATAAATAAGTTTTTCAGCCTTACAACTTAAAAATGAAGGCTACCTTTAATGCTAGCTGTGGATAAGCTGTAGATATCCTGAGTATAAACTGTGCAGAAAAAACAAGCTAAGCCATTGACTTTAAATAGTTTTAGGTATTTTAATTATTTTGTGTTATTTTTCATTTAACAAAAATTTGTAAATTAATTGAAAAAAACTGTTTATATTTCAATCAAATTTAGTCTATTATATTCGTCCGTTGTATTTTGTAGCACGCTTCTCCCTAATATGGACGTTGTACTAAAGATATGAATTACGTGTTTAGACCTAAACACAATATCCGCAGTAAAAGTTAGCGCACGGCTCAGCAATGAGCCATTCCCCTAAGCCTGGAACGATTGTTCCGGGCCTTTTTATTTCTAGACCTAGAAACGTTACCGCAAATTCAACCGTCAATGCGACTGTTTAACTATAACGACTGCTCATTCAGTTCTTTTTTAAAGCGTGCGGCATTCTTTTGATAATGCTCAGCTGATTTTTCTAGCATGTCAGCCTGCTCTGGCTTAATCGTTTTAACCACCTTTGCTGGCGAGCCCATAACCACTGAGTAGTCTGGGATTTCCATCCCTTCTGTTACCAATGCATGTGCTCCGATAACGCAGTGATGGCCAATTTTAGCCCCGTTCAGAACCACAGCATTTATTCCAATTAAAGAATAATCACCAATAGTACAACCATGCAGCATAACTTTATGACCTATTGTCACGCCTTTTCCGATGAGCATTGGTAACCCGTAGTCAGTATGCAAAATCGAACCGTCTTGAACATTGCTACCTTCACCCACCTCTATTAGGTCGCAGTCTCCACGCAAAACAGCGTTAAACCAAACGCTTGCATTATCATGTAAAACGACTTTCCCCATAACGTGAGCGCCCGGTGCTACATAGGTATTTTGTCCGAGTGTTACTTTGTCTGAACCTAATTGATATATCATTTTTCTACCTTATTTATAAAACCTTGTACTTCACGAAAGCGTGACTCTAGTGCATTTTCTTATGCTTTGCTTGAGCGATAACTCATTGCTGCCTAAGGCTAGTACACAGCCATTATTCTACGGCGTCACTTGGCGCATAAGGCCCTCTTGAACCGTTGTGGCAACAAGCGTACCGTGCTTATCAAATATTTTTCCTTGCACTAATCCACGACCTGCGCCACTGAATGGACTTTCCATTTCATACAGCAACCAATCATCGAATTTAAAGGGCTTATGAAACCACATGGCGTGATCGATGGTCGCTAGTCTAAGGGACTTATCATGCACAGCTAAGCCATGAGGTTGCAGAGAGGTACTTAAAAAATGATAGTCTGACGCGTAGGCAAGCGATGCTTGATGCACTTGCAGTGGGCTATCAAGTTTATCTCTTCCCTTTAACCATATAGCACGCTTGGGAGCGCGTTTTTCGGCTGTATACGAATTAGCAGAGTCTACAGTGCGAATATCAACGGGGCGGTGATAACTTAGAGATTCCTTCATTCTTTCTGACAATTGTTCATAATTATCTTCGTAAAACCGAATATCCTGTGCGACGTCATCAGGGTCGGGCACTTTGGGCATAACCGCGAACTGGTGCGTCAGACCGGGTTCTGGGGCATGAAAAGATGCAGTCATATCAAAAATAGTACGTCCATTTTGTATCGCTTTGACCCGCCTAGATGAAAAGCTTCTACCGTCTCTTACATTTTCTATGTCATAGATAACCGGTTTTTGAGCATCGCCCGGCAGCAGAAAATAAGAATGCAGTGAGTGAATAATACGCCCTTCTTCAACAGTCTTATAGGCTGCCGCGATAGACTGACCCAAAACTTGACCGCCAAATAGCGCGCGAAAACCTAGGTCCCAACTTTGGCCTCGATATAAACCTTGTTCAATTTTCTCCATCTCGAACAATGACTCTAATCTAACGTCTGACAATGTAACCTCACTTTGACATATAGTTAATTAACTACAAATTATCTGCTTGTTTAGGGTTTCTTGGGTAAAATTTTTGCTGCATTTTAGTTTGATGCTTAAAAAATCGCGTGTCTTTGTAAGGTAGTTTCATAAAGCCAGAAATACCTAAACCATCAATTTTTGGGATCAAATCAATAATCTCTTTTAATAAGCTTTTAAATTCCAACTCCATACCGTGATCGAGCAATGTATAATAATTATGAACTTTCAAATGCTTTGGAAGTGCTTCAAAAATAATGCACCCAGTATGATGAATTGCATTGAGACTTTTAATTTTTGACATAAGCGCTTCTGGTAACTTGAGTAATTCATCTGGATCATCCCCGTCTTCAAAGTAAGAATGCATACGGCTTTCGTTTTCGGCAAGCGATGTTTTACTTAATTCGTAAGGTATTTGCATTTTAGGGTGAGGAATAAATGGCTTTTTTTCTGTTACTCGCTCAACGTGTAGCGTATTTTTTGCATTAAACATACAGCTTTTAAACACACCTTTGCGCAGAATGGCTCTCGCTAAATTGATCACATTATCAACGCTTCTGTCAAAGGACAACTGCAGCCTAGGATCGTATAAATTAAGGCTAGAGTCGACAAAAATACCCTCGTCTTCCCAGCGAATAGCTAAGCCGCCAACAACAGGATATTTACCTAAACGACTGACTGCGGCAATAAAACCCTTTTCTGTCTCACCCATGCCCTGTAAATAATTTTTATAGTAGCGTTCAAATTGCGCGTCGTCGATGTAATTTAATTGGCTCATATCGATGCCTTCCTGCTGGCGTAAATATGACTTTCTCGAACTATAAACAACCGTTTCTATGTCTTTAACTTCCTGATGAACCCAAGTTGGCACCAAACAAGGATGATCTTGATGTTTATCTTCAGCAAACACCCACTGATGAAAGCGGTTATATTGCTTCAATAAATAGTCTCCGCCTTGATTTCTCTCGTTAACGTCATCGCTCATTAAAGCGGTTAACACATTGGCAAATTCTATCGGTAAACCCAGCGAGTCAGGGGGAATCGCTTTTCGTCCATACCGCGAACCCTGTCCTGACGCTAAGGCGTATATTGTGCTCGCTAAGCCTTGTTCATCAAATCTTGGACTCGATAATTTACCATCAAGCTGATCGTCACCAATAAAATAAACATCACCGAGTCTCGCATTGGTTTGCTGTAGGTCGGCAGACATTAGATCCATAACGTTAGTGGTAATGGTCTGCCCCGTTGAATCGATTTGCGCAAACACGCAAGAGCCCCAATCTATCAGGCAAACCTGCTCAAGTGTTTCATCCCAGACTAAATTGGATGGTTTAATGTCGCCATGCACAATCGGACGAAATACTCCGTTCTGCTGAAACTCTCTTAAAAAACGTAGAATTTCGCAAATCTGCACGGTGATTTTTACAATAACTCTGGGCGGCAAAGGACCGAAACGCAGTGAATACTTCTCTAGATCAACGCCTGTCGCTCTCTCCATTACTAGGATTGACTGCCGTTTGATGCGCTGAAACTCTATTAGTTTAGGTACATTCGGATGCTCAACTAAGCCTTGCATAAAAGCTTCTTCTTCGAGTCTGTCTTGTATGTGTTGTGGCAACGTGATGCGAGAGAATTTAAAAACTAATTCATTGCCCTTTTTGTCAGTACCTGCAAATGCAAATCCAAACGCCCCTTTGCCGATCATTTCTATATCGGTATAGCCTAATTTTTTTAATTGGGATATACACAAGCCAAACCAATTCTTGAGCTTTTTTGCGTCCTTATGGGACAGCAAATATACCGATTGGTCGTCAGGGATGTAGAAATGTTTAAGCTGTGGCTGCTTCATTATTCAGTTTTTAACCATTCTATTTTTGACAGCTGATTATTATCACCTGACAACTGTTTCTGAATGATAAAAAGAATGTCTTTTAGGTCATTCTCTAATTGCCAAGGTGGGTTTATAATACACATCCCAGAACCATACATGCCCACGGCGGCTGATGGTTTTACTGAGCAAAACTGAATATTCAAGACCGACTTTACATCGAGACCTGAGAATTGAGATAACATTTTTTTGCTCAATGCCGCTTTTGGATTATTGACTATTTCACCGGTTTTTCTGTCTTCTCTGGTATCAGAAAGCAATGGATACCAAATCATGTAAATACCGATTGGCCAGCGCTTAACCGCTCTGAAGACTGCATCAACGACCTGCTCATATTCACTTGGCTGTTCGTAAGGAGGGTCAATCAGCACCGCGCCTCTATTTGGCGTCGGAGGTAACACTGCATTCATCATTTCATATCCGTCTCGATGCTGTGCTTTGATTGCTGTACGACGACAATTATTCTTCAATGATTCAAATGCTTGCGGGTGTAACTCTGCGGCAAAAGCGTTATCACCTTTTCTCAACAGAGCAGAGGCAACTACAGGAGACCCGGGGTACTGCCCATCTACTATGTATTTATTGATAATGTTGAGATAGCTATCTACAAAAGCGGGAAGATCTTCAGTCGTCTTGTCATTCTCTTCATCTGCCTGAGTGCCCAAGTCGAATTTTAACACGCCCGTTTTTGCTTCTTCATTTTGTAAAGCTTGCTTGGAGCTGAGTTCGTATACACCATCACCAGCATGCGTGTCTAAAAAGAAATAAGGTTTTGATTTTATATTGAGGCGTTCTAGTACAGCTACTAGCGTGAGATGTTTAAGCACATCTGCATGATTTCCAGCATGAAACGAATGTTGATAACTGAGCACAAAAACTCTCACTCTTAAATTAAAAAGCCCGCACAATGCGGGCTAATAAAACACGTTGATGCGTCTATATTACAATGATAGACGCCAAGTTAAAAAGGCTTACTTCAGATGAACCAGCATTTTTTGCGGCGACTGCAAGTAACTCATCCATAAGTTATTGAACCGAACCATTGTTGCTCCATCAATGACACGATGGTCACCCGACCAATTCACCATCATGATACTTTGTGCAAAAACCTCTCCTGCATCATTGAATCGCGGCAATTTTTGCGTTTTACCTAAGGCGACTATCGCAACTTCTGGTTTATTGATCACCGGCGTTGCTGTTATTCCACCCAAAGCACCGATGTTTGAAATGCTGATCGTACCGTTGCTGAGGTCAGTGTTAGACAGCTTACCTTCGCGCGCTGCGTTTATAATACGATCGCATTCTTGAGCAACTTCAAACAATGACAGATTTTGCACATTCTTTATATTGGGTACAAGCAAACCAATTTTAGAATCTACCGCCATACCAATATTGTGCGACGTCAAATAATGTAATTCAGAGTCTTCTTTGGTTAATCGTGAGTTAATTTCAGGGAAGGATTTCAAAGCCAACGACAGTGACTTAATGAAAAACGGCATAAAGCTTAACTTCACCCCCTGTTGTTCAAACTCAGGTTTAAGCTGTGTCCTCAGTGCGATGAGATTGTCCATAATCAGTTCATCGGACACCGTGAAGTGCGGTATGGTGCTAACACTAGCCATCATCTGTTTAGCCATTGCAGCCTTGATACCGCGCATTGCAATTACTTTGCTTACTCCTGACGAAACATTCGAACCACTGTCTTCTTGGCGACCGTCATTGACAACTGAGTTGGTCGTTGACGTAGAAGGCGCTTGTTGAGTAGTTTGTTTATCAGTGCCACCGCTTTGAACATACAACTCAATATCTTGCTTCAATACACGCCCTTTTTTGCCTGAGCCAGCAACCAGAGCAATATTGATTTTATACTCTCTAGCGATCCTTCTCACTGCCGGACTAGCAAGGGCCTTTGCGCGATTGCTTTCGGCTGTTCCCACTTCGTTTGAAGTGTTTACCTGTTGAGTCGTTGCTTGTGATGAAGCACTTTTCGATGGACTGTCCTGTTCAACTTTCGTGTCTGAGTTCGCTGCAGCGTCAGTCGTTGTCGCGCCATCAGCTAGTATCAGTTGGTCGAATAAAGGCGTATGAACTTGGGCTATATCTCCCTGCTGATAATGCAGCTTAACAACCTTACCTTGATACTTTGCTGGTATCTCTACTACGGCTTTATCGGTCATGACCTCGACCACAACTTGGTCTTCTTCAACCAAATCGCCTTCTTCGATGCACCATTTCACAATTTCACATTCGACGATGCCTTCACCTATGTCAGGTAAAATAAAGGCTTCAATTTTCTCGCTGCTGCCAGCGCCAGAGTGCGTTTCTGCTGAAGATACATGATGACTTTTCGCATGGTCTTCCTTCACGCTTGATTCATTTACAACAGCGTCACTATTTGCTGCGGGAGTATTTACCTCATCGCTATCTTCACCCTCAATGTCCATAGCAAATAAAGGAGCATGTACCTTCGCAATATCACCCTCTTTATAATGCAGTTTTCTCACTACACCATTGTGCATTGCGGGTATCTGTACCGTTGCCTTATCGGTCATAACTTCAGCAACGGGTTGATCTTCAACAATCACATCGCCTTCTTTTACTAACCATTCAAGCAGTTCGCACTCTACAATTCCTTCGCCTATATCAGGCAATATAAATTCGTTCATTATTGCCTCCTAGTAATCCATTGTGCGTTTAATAGCTTCAAACGTTTTCAAATGATCCGGCATGTATTCTTTTTCATGCGCCAACGGATAAGGGGTATCAAGACCACAAACTCGTGCAATTGGCGACTCAAGATGCAAGAAACATCTTTCTTGAACGGTTGCGGCAATTTCACTTGCGAAACCACCCGTTAATGGCGCTTCATGATTAATTAACAGTCTGCCAGTTTTGCAAACGGATTCACAAATTGCTTCCACATCCCAAGGTAATATGCTTTGCAAATCGATAACTTCACAAGACACGCCTATTTCCTCAGCCATCGCAGCGGCTTTCTCTATAATTTCAACCTGCGCACCCCATGCTAATAATGTGATGTCGGTACCTTCTTTTACTAAATCGGCTTTACCCAATGGCAATTCATAATCAGTTTCAGGCACATCGCCAACCGCAGCTCTGTAAAGCTTTTTCGGTTCCATAAATAAAACAGGATTGTCGTCGCGAATCGAAGCAAGCAGTAATCCTTTCGCTTGTTTAGGGTTACGCGGTATCACTATTTTCATACCTGGAATGTGTGCAAAGAACGCTTCAGGCGACTGAGAATGGTAGTGTCCGCCTGCTATGCCACCGCCGTAAGGCGTTCGAATAGTTAAGGTACCGCAGGTGAACTGACCACCTGAGCGATAACGCCATTTAGCTGTTTCATTCACAATTTGGTCAAACGCAGGGAAAATATAGTCACTAAATTGTATTTCTGCTACCGGGACTGAACCGTGTGAGGCTAAGCCATTAGCAAAGCCTATTATGCCTTGTTCTGTTAGTGGAGTGTTGAAGCAACGGCCTTTGCCGAACTTCTGCTGCAAATTACTGGTTGCTCTAAAAACGCCGCCAAAATGACCAACATCTTCGCCGAATACCATGACTTTTTCGTCTTCTGTCATTGCCGTAACTAGCGCGCTATTGATCGCTTGTAATAAATTCATTTGCGCCATTATTTTAGTCTCCCAGAGGTTTTAGGATAATGCTCAGGGTATTTAGCAATGTGAGCTTTTAATTCAACAAGTTGTTCTTTTAGGTGCCAAGGTGGTGTGTCGTACACATCTTCAACGATGTCCTCTATTGGAGCAACCGGCACTTTTTCAGCTTTCTTCAGAGCTGCTAGTATTTCTGCTCGTGACTTTTCTAAAAATGCGTCAGTCGCTTTCTTGTCGAACCAACCTTTTCCGTCTAACCATTTATTGAAACGTTCGATTGGGTCTTTTGCTCTCCATTTGTCTTCTTCGCTTTTAGAGCGATATCCACTCGGATCATCCGACGTTGAATGCGCTGCTAAACGATAGGTCATCGCTTCTATCAATACAGGACAGTTTTCAGCCAACGCGATCTCCCGCGCTTTTTTAGTCGCTGCATACACAGCCAGCACATCATTGCCATCAACGCGAATCGTTTTGACGCCGTATCCTATGCCGCGAGAAGCAATACCATCACCTTTGAATTGTTCCTCAGAAGGCGTAGAGATGGCATAACCGTTGTTTCGGCAAAAGAATATAACTGGACAGTTAAGTACAGCCGCCATGTTAACGCCTGCGTGAAAGTCACCTTCGGAAGCTGCGCCTTCGCCAAAATAACAAATAGTAACGGCCGGCTCACCCGCCATCTTTTGTCCGTATGCATAGCCTGCAGCTTGTGAGATTTGTGTACCTAATGGTGATGAAATCGTCATGAAATTCAATTTCTTATCACCATAGTGAATAGGCATTTGTCGACCCTTGTTTGGGTCCAATTGGTTACTGAACATTTGGTTCATAAACTGGTCAGTAGTATAACCACGGTAGGCCAATGCACCCTGCTCTCTATACTGAGACATAATCATGTCGTTTTCAGATAAAGCGGCAGCACTACCAACGGTCGATGCTTCCTCGCCTGTACAAGCAAGGTAGAAACTGATTCGACCTTGTCTCTGTGCACCCACCATGCGCTCATCCAGCAAGCGGATGTATTGCATCGTCGATGAAATTCTCTTCGCCGTTGTCTCGTTTATTTCTGGACTTTGTTCTTTATTGGTTTCGTGTCCATTTTCATCGAGCAACTGCAACATGGGTATTTCTACCAGGCCATTTTCAATCAAGGAAACGCTATTTGTTGCTTGTACATCAGAAAGATGATTTCTGTCTTGCATGTTCAACATCCATTAGAGTTAATTTACCAGCTATATTCTAATTAAGGTTTGTCTCTTTTGTTTTGCTATTTTTTTCATATTTTGCAAAGGACAAATGATAAACCACCTTGTTCTCACATATTTTTGAATGAATCATCCTATTTGTTAACTATTTGCAAATTTGGAGTTAAATCTTCGTCCGTAAGAGACGGCCTCTTCAACGCCTGTTAGGAATGCATTCACCACGTTCCATTTTAACACTGAAAGCAAAATCTATTGATAAGTTAATAATCACCCGAGTTGCTTTTTAGTCCCGATGACTATGTTGTTCATCGGCCAAGTGACTTATATAGTGTAGAAACCTGAAAAAGTATCAGTTTTAATTGTTACTTAATTCTACAAGTAGGACGTCTCTTTTTTTGCCCGAATAATATGTTAGTATCGGCAAAAATTTTTCACTGAACCAATCTCTTGAACCAAACAATTACTAAACAAGCCTTTCTAACAGAAATGAAAACGCTGTTAACGCTGGCTTGGCCGCTGCTTATTGCACAAGTGACGCAAACGCTAATGGGTGTTTCAGACACTATCATGGCAGGCCGCTACAGTTATACAGATATGGCCGCAGTTGCCATAGGGTTTAGCATCACAATGCCCGTCTTAATGTTCATTCAAGGTGTCACCTTAGGTCTATCTCCAATTATCAGTCGCTTGCAGGGCAGCAAGCAAACCAATAAAGTCGCAAACGCGCTACATCAGTGTATTTGGTTATCTTTAATACTGAGTGTTTTTGCCTTATTGCTTATTTTTGTGGTGGTGCCACTGCTTGAGAATATTGAAATGGAGGCCGCTGTAAGAACCATTACAATAGACTATATTATTTATATTTTGCTCGCAGCCCCTGGTTTTGCCTTGTATCAAAGTTTACGAAACTGCTGTGAAGGCTTGTCGAGCACTCGTCCCACCATGATCATTATGTTTGCCGGATTACTGGTTAATATTCCTGCGAATTATATTTTAATTAATGGTTTGTTCGGTCTACCGGAAATGGGTGGCGCGGGCTGCGGCCTTGCTACTTTATTGGTTATTTATGTTATGGCGTTTGTCACTTTGCTATACATGATGATAGCCAAGAAGTTGAAGCAATATGACTTGTTCACGAAGTTTCATTGGCCAAAACTTGACCTACAGCTCTCACAATTAAAAATTGGCTTACCGATAGCTTTCACTATCGTTTTTGAGGTCACCTTATTTGGTGTTGTAGCGGTGTTGCTTGCGCGTTTTGGTGCAGAGGTTGTTGCTTCACATCAAATTGCACTTAACTTTTCTTCTTTGATGTTTATGTTACCAATGAGTATTGGCATGGCCGTAGCGATCCGTATTGGTTACTCCGTGGGCAATGAAGATGCGCTAAACGCTAAAATATCTGTTTACTGCGCTCTGGTTTGTTCAATAGTAATTGCCTTATTTACGGCAACAATGACCGTTATTTTGAGCACTGAGATATCGGCCCTATATACGGAAAATCAGGGGGTTATTATGATCGCTTCTAGTCTTTTGTTTTTCGCTGCTCTTTTCCAGTTCAGTGACGGCATTCAAGTTGTATCTGCAAATGCGCTGCGCGGATATAAAGACACAAAGGCCATGTTAATTCTAAGCTTTGTGTCATATTGGTTAGTTGGCCTGCCTGTTGGTATTATTCTTGGTCTAACAGATTGGTTTTTCCCTGTCATGGCAGCAAAAGGCTTTTGGATAGGTTTTATCTCAGGATTGAGTTGTGCAGCAGTGTTAATGTTTTGGCGCGTTAAGGTGATTCAAAAACGCGTGGCACATGATGTCAAAGCTTATGCATAATTAACGCTCTGTAAAGGTTTTCGTTGAGCCTTCCAATGCTTTGTTCATTTCTGCCATTTCGGCAGCCGTTAAATGTCGATACTGCCCAGGCTTAATACCACTTAAATCGACATGCATTATGCGCTTTCTAGTTAAACGTGTGACTTCATAGCCTAAGTATTCGCACATTCTGCGAATTTGACGGTTTAAACCTTGGGTTAACACAATATCGAAACCAAACTTCCCTGCTCGCCTAACGTCACATGGCTTAGTAACAGTATCTAAAATTGGCACACCGGACGACATTTTCTGAATAAAATCGTCAGAAACCACTCTGTTCACAACCACACGATAGTGTTTTTCGTGCGCATTTTCAGCTCGCAATATCTTATTCACGATATCGCCATCGCTGGTTAGTAATATCAAGCCTTCAGAAGGTTTATCTAAGCGACCGATAGGAAATATACGCGTCGGAAAGCCAATAGCATCAATTATGTTACCCTGCACTTTACGTTCAGTTGTACAAGTGATACCCACAGGCTTGTTGTAAGCCAGATAAACGCGGTCAGTTTTATCTTCTGCAACGGGTTTGATTAACTTGCCGTCCACAGTGACTTGATCGTCAATACCAATTTTAGTGCCAAGTTCTGGCACCGCACCATTTACTCTGACACTGCCTTTTTCAATTAAAGCATCTGCTGCACGACGTGAGCAAAAACCGGAATCACTGATGTATTTATTAAGACGTTTTAACATTTGGCTTCCCTGTAATAAGCGCGGCCAATGATACAAGCTTACCCCGCTATTGTGCAATGAATAGCGGGTAACTTAACTCTTTTTCAACAAGGTTTTTATCGATTCTGTTAATCCGTCAACTGTTAAGGGGTACATTCTATTTTTCATCAACTCCTGCATGATCTGCAGTGACGCATGATAATGCCAATACTGTTTAGGCTGCGGGTTTAACCACACTGCGTGATCAAAATGTTGCAGAAGGCGCTCCATCCAGACAGCACCAGGCTCTTCATTCCAATGCTCAACGCTGCCGCCGGGATAGGTTATTTCATAAGGTCCCATAGTAGCGTCACCCACAAATATTGCTTTATAGTCAGCGCCATATTTATGAATGATTTGATACACATCCATGGTTTGCTGTCCGCGCCTTTGATTGTCCTTCCAAACACCTTCGTAAATACAATTGTGAAAATAGAAAAACTCAATGTGCTTAAACTCTGTGTGCACTGCTGAAAAAAGTTCTTCGCAACGTTTGATGTGTGCGTCCATAGACCCACCAACATCAAAGAATAACAGCAGCTTTATCGCGTTGTGGCGTTCAGGAGCCATTTTTAAATCTAAGTAACCGGCGTTTCTAGCGGTCGAGCTAATTGTATCCTGCATGTCTAGCTCTTCACTGGCACCAGTGCGAGCAAACTTGCGTAAACGGCGAAGCGCAACTTTAATATTTCGAGTGCCAATTTCAACGTCGCTAGAAAGATTTTTAAACTGGCGTTTATCCCACACTTTGACGGCTGAAAAGTTACGGTTCTTATGCTGCCCAATACGCACGCCCTCAGGGTTGTGACCGTCCGCACCAAACGGCGAAGTGCCGCCAGTACCTATCCACTTATTTCCCCCTTGATGACGCTTTTCTTGTTCTTTTAGGCGTTCTTGCAAAGTTTCCATCAACTTGTCCAGACCACCTAACGCTTCAAGCTTTTTCTTTTCTTCGTCAGTTAAAAACTTTTCCATTTCGGACCGCAACCAATCCTCAGGAATTTCTTTATCAAACAAATTAATCGACTGCACGCCTTTGAAGTAGTCTGCAAATGCCTTATCAAACTTATCGTACTGATTTTCATCCTTGACCAATACTGTGCGCGCCAAAAAGTAGAAACCTTCAATATCAGCGTGCACAACGTCATGATCGAGCGCATTCACTAGATCTAGCCATTCAGTAATACTCGTCTTTAAACGGTATTCACGTAATTTAAAGAAGAATTCAATTAACATTAACGACGCGCCATAAACATGAGTTTTTCAAATAAATGAATGTCCTGCTCATTTTTCAACAAGGCTCCATATAGCGGAGGGAGTGCGTTCTTTGCATCGTTATCTTGCAATACGGACGCAGGAATGTCATCCGCGACTAACAGCTTCAACCAATCAATCAATTCTGACGTAGACGGTTTCTTCTTAATACCACTGACTTCCCTAATTTGGAAAAAGGATGTTAGTGCCTTTTCAAGCAAATCTTTTTTGATATTAGGGAAATGCACGTCGACAATTTGCGTCATCTCTTCTCTTTCTGGAAACTGAATATAATGAAAGAAGCAGCGGCGAAGGAATGCGTCTGGCAGTTCTTTCTCATTATTAGAGGTAATGATGACTATGGGACGTTGCTTAGCAACAATTCTCTCTTGGGTTTCGTAAACGAAAAACTCCATTTTATCGAGTTCTAGTAATAAGTCATTTGGAAACTCGATATCGGCTTTATCAATTTCATCAATCAACAAAACGGGGCGACTTTCAGCCGTAAATGCTTGCCATAATTTGCCCTTAATAATGTAGTTGCCTATATTATGTACGCGATCATCGCCGAGTTGCGAGTCGCGCAGGCGTGAAACAGCATCATATTCATATAAACCCTGCTGGGCTTTGGTTGTCGACTTTATGTGCCACTGCAATAAATCAGAGCCTAGCGCTGACGCTAACTCTTCTGCCAACATTGTTTTACCGGTGCCTGGCTCGCCCTTAATGAGAAGTGGCTTTTCCAATGTAATGGCTGCTTTGACCGCTAACTGTAGCTCTTTGCTCGCAATGTAATTCTTAGTACCAGTAAACCCCATGGGATCCCTCAACTTTTGTTTTTATCGTAAATGAAATAATGATTGTGAAATAAAAATCGTGAAATATAAAATAACATATAGCAAAAAAGCACTTTGTTTTTTTTTATTTGCGCATACTCTTGTAACTGTGAAGTACAACTCTAAAAGTTTTACGACAAAGAGAACACTAAAGATTAATAATAGCTACGGGTAACTCTCGGTGATAGTTGTTTTTTTAACAAGCCTCAATGAGAAGTTAACTCGTCCTGATTGTTTACTAAAGGAACAATAATGAAAACATTTGACGACCACTCACTTGCTATTGGCCGCACGCCCCTAGTCAAACTTAACAGAGTTACTGGCGGTAACGTATACGCAAAAATTGAATCCCGCAACCCGAGTTTTAGTATCAAATGCCGCATAGGCGCGAACATGATTTGGGACGCAGAGAAAAAGGGATTACTAACGGAAGGCAAAGAGCTTATTGAGGCAACTAGCGGCAATACTGGTATTGCACTTGCTTTCGTTGCAGCGTCTCGTGGCTATAAATTAACCTTAACTATGCCCAGCAGTATGAGTTTAGAGCGTAGAAAATTATTAAAGGCCTTAGGAGCAAACTTAATTCTCACTGAAGCACCTAAAGGTATGAAAGGCGCACTAGCAAAAGTTCAAGAATTAATGGATGCGGATCCAGGACGTTACGTTCCCCTGAATCAATTTGACAATCCTGCTAACCCAGAGATTCATGAGAAAACGACAGGTCCTGAAATTTGGGACGATACAGAAGGCAAAGTTGATGCTTTCGTCGCGGGTGTTGGTACTGGCGGTACGATTACTGGTGTAAGTCGTTACATTAAGAATACCGCAGGCAAAGCAATTACGGTTGTCGCTGTTGAACCAACGGATAGCCCTGTTATTACACAAGCGAGAGCTGGTGAAGAATTAACGCCTGGGCCTCACAAGATTCAAGGCATTGGCGCTGGTTTCATTCCTGGTAACCTTGACCTGAGCATGATCGATGAAGTTGAACAAGTCAGCAATGACGATACCATGGCCATGTGTAAACGTTTGATGAAAGAAGAAGGCATCCTAGCGGGTATTTCTTCTGGCGCGGCTGTTGTTGCTGCCAAGCGTTTTGCAGAGCGACCTGAAAACAAAGATAAAATTGTAGTAGTGTTACTCGCAAGTGGCACAGAGCGTTACTTAAGCAGCCCATTGTTTGCTGATGAATTCACCGCGGAAGAAGAAATCCAGTAAAAGATTCAGCAAGGTATCGGCTTAATAGCTCATTATCGCTTAGCGATGTAACGTAAATTTAATAGGCTATTCCGCCAGCTTGTAAAGGGACTTTTTAGTCCCTTTACTTTTTGCCGATAAACAAACACACTAGAAAGATAGTGTCCGTGTTTTCAATTATTGAAATTGGCGGCTGAATTAAGCAAGTCTAATACTTGCGAGCACAATTTATTACGGTAGTACTGTTTATGAACAAAGTATGCAAAGTTATTTTATTATGTCTAGTTGCACTTACTGTGACTGCTTGCAATAAACCGGAACGAGAAATAAAAGCCGGACGCTACGGAATGATGAGCGATGAAACGCCGCAGTATGCCGCACTCGTATTTATTATGGTTATTTATGAAGATGACAACCTAGAAGATGCAATCAAAATATCAACTGATAAATTTGGGCGTCTTCTAAAGTCCTACCACACTAACAGCGGCGTTCAGCGTCATGTTCTCAATTTGCGCCTGACAGAGATGACCGTTGAACCAGTCTCTGGTGGCTTTCAGGGTATGACTGAATTCAAAAAAGAAGCCACTGTTGACGTTAAAATTACTGGCACGTATAACCATAATAAAATTGTCGATTTAAAAACAATTTCAATGGTCAAAGAATCTGGGGATTGGAAAATATCTGGAGTGTCAAATACAATCCCTTAGTTAAGGGATTGTATTAATTGGTAAATTTAACGCCCTACTGCGATACCTTCACGCCGCGGATCTGCGCCCCCCAAAATTTTACCATCAATCAATTGTATACCGTGTAAACCGCTGTTGAGGTCTAGTACCCGCACACTGTGACCTTGTTTTTCCAACTCGGCTTGTAATTTGGGCAGCTGAGTACCCTTTTCCAGTGCAGTATAATCATTGCGATTGGTAACTCTCGGCGCGTTTATCGCTTCTTGGATATTCATATCGAAATCGACTACGTTGATAATGGTTTGCGCAACATAATCAATAATCCGGCTGCCACCTGGTGAGCCAATAATCAATTCTAATTCACCTTTGTCATTGAACACCATTGTAGGACTCATTGAGCTTCTAGGGCGTTTGTTTGGCTCAACCCTATTCAATGCTTGAAATCCGTTTTTAGATGGTGATAGAGAAAAGTCTGTCAATTGATTGTTCAATAGGAAACCATCGACCATCACACCGGAACCGAACATAAATTCAATGCTCGTTGTCATCGAAATGGCGTTACCTTCTTTATCAACAATAGAAAAATGACTGGTGCTTGGCAATTCAGCAGTGTGATCATCCCCCACCATTGCATTCAAATATGGCGTTCCTGCCTCAACCTTAGAAAACGGTTTATTCAATCCAACGTGGCCCGCTCGCTCTGATAAGTATATCGAATTGATGAGAGAGAGTGCAGGTAAATTAGTAAAGTCAGTGTCAGCAATATATTGATTTCTGTCGGCAAATGCTAGCGCGCTCGATTGAGAAAACAGATGAATAAACTCTTTACTGTTTGGACCATACTTTCGCAAATCGTGCTGCTCTAACATTTTCAAAATTTGATAAACGGTAATACCGCCAGAACTTGGTGGGGCCATGCCGCAGATATTTTTGGTGCGATAAATAGCGCAAATTGGTGCGCGTTTTTTAGCTTCATAATTTTCCAAGTCGGCGGCGGTCATGAAGCCCGGATTGATGCTTGTTGTTCGTGCGGCTTCAGCTATTTTTTCCGCTAACTTGCCCTTATAAAAGTAATCCGTTCCCTGTTGTGCAATGTTGCTTAATGTAATGGCGAGTTGTTCATTCGTTTTTGTTATGCCTTCTTGCAGAGCTTGCCCATTAGGTTTGAAATAAGCTTGAGACGACTTGAAGTTATTCAAACCCGGATGAACGTCAAGCTTTACTAATCTTTCGAGTCGTGGCGATACTGTAAAACCCTCTCGTGAAGTTTTAATAGCGTCATCGAACAAATCTTGCCATTTTAGGTTCCCAAATTCTTTTTGTGCCATTTCGAGCGCTTTTAGTACACCGGGTACACCAATCGCCTTCCCGCCAACAACGGCGTCAATCCAACGCATGGTTTTGCCGTCTTCGACAAAAATATAAGGCGTTGCATTTAGAGGTGCGGTTTCGCGACCATCAAAGGTATGCAGCTGTTTGTTTTTGTTGTCCCAGTACAAAATAAAAGCACCACCTCCGATACCTGAAGACTGAGGTTCAACCAGTGTCAACATAGCCTGTATAGCGACAGCGGCATCAATTGCCGAACCCCCTTTTTCAAGTATCTCTTTACCCGCCATCGAGGCATAGGGATTAGCTGCCACAACCATATACTGATCTGATTCGAACGCTTGCTTGGCCGTTTTACCTGTATCAGCTTCGGGTTCGCGATCTTCTCTCACTTGGTTTGCTGATTGAGCGAAGGATGAAAACGCGAATGCGGTTAATGTAGCGAGGACTAATTTCTTCATTTTATACCTGTATCGATAACGAGATTTTTGCTGATGCAAACGATTTTTTGGATTGGGTTATTTATATATCAACCTATTCACGGGTCTCTTTTCTAAAAATGCTGAGAACGCTTCCTTTGCAGGTTCACTCACCATAGCTTGTGCAAAAACAGCTAATTCGGCGCTAATGTGTTTCTCTATCTCTGCGCTCTGATTACGCAAAAGCGTTTTCGATTGAACAAGCGCCATCTTGGGTTTTGCGACCAATTTAGCGAGAGTCTGAGCGACAACTTCCGATAGCGTTTCATCAGTATGAATGCTCGTAACTATACCACATTCATATGCTTTTTGAGCGCTAAAGGTTTCACCTAACAATAAGAGCTCTGCCGCTTTTAAATTACCGGCAATACGAGGAAGAATATAGCTTGAGGCATATTCAGGAACCAAGCCCAAATTGATGAACGGCATTGCAAACTTGGCACTGTCTGCACAATAAACAAAGTCACAGTGCAATAACAGCGTTGTACCAATGCCAATTGCCAGTCCTTCAACTTTTGCAACAACAGGCACTGGACAGTTCACAAGCGCCATCATAAAGCGAAACGTTTCGTTTATATCCTGATCATTGCCTTTTGACATAAAATCAGAAATATCATTGCCCGCCGTAAAACAACCTTTTGTTCCTTGAATAAGCACCACATTTATATCTTCTTCACTAGCAGATTCCATGGCTTCTGCAATATCAATATACATTTGCGGCACTAAGGCGTTTTTTTTCTCAGGTCTATCAATTTCAATTTTCAGCACGGCGTTGTTGCGACTTACGTTAATCATCTTTTATCATTCTCAATTTCAAACTATCCACTGCAGCTAATTTAACAGATTATGTGAGCGCTTTGTTGTTTTCTAATGATAAGATACCATCAAAATAATCTATAAACGCTTAAGCCACCAACACATGATCCAGTTTCCTACTCGCCCAAAACAGTACTTAGGCCCGCTCATAATAGGTATCATTAGCATCGTTGCATTTTTGTTTGAACCCATGAGTTCAGAGTATTTTGTACTTGAAAGGACTTGGTTGGCACAAGGACACTATTATCAGCTTGTGACCGGACACTTTTTGCATACGAATTTCATTCACATACTATTTAATCTTTTAGGTTTATTACTATTGTGGGCATTACATGGTGACGACTACGAAACTCTTTCGTACCTCGCCAAATTTGTTGTGATTTGTATTGTGATTTCAATTTGTATGTATATTTTTTCACCTGAGATTACTTGGTACGTTGGTCTATCAGGAGCAATTCATGGTGTTTTTGCTTGGGGCTGTGTAAGGGACTTGGAGAACAAGCGATTAAGTGGCTGGTTACTAATTATTGGGCTCGCAATTAAAGTAGGAAATGAACAATTAAACGGTGCTGGTTCTTTTATGCCTGAGCTTATCGATGCAAATGTTGCCGTCGACAGTCATTTGTATGGCGCGCTTAGTGGTTTGCTCGTCGGTGTAATTAGTTTACTAAAGCGGAAGTTTTGGACGCTACGCCGACGCTGATAAAGGACACAAACTTTGGCATCCCCCTTATGTATTTGCTTTCGAACCAATCCATAGAAAACCCACTGTCTTCTATACTTTCAATAATAGGTCTATTTAAATTACAGCCACCGAAGGCTCGACTCCACAGGCCATTTGCACGGTCTTGCCATTTAACAACTGATTCGTCAGGGGCTTGCCCATGTTCGCAAAAGAATATTTTACCGTCCGCTTTTAAGACTCGGTGCATTTGCTTCATAGCCGCACGCCAATCAGGAATGGTGCATAAAGTATAGGTTAATACGATTGAATCAACAGAGTTATCTTCTAGGGGAATTTGTTCGCCTGGTAAACTCAACCACTCGACTCGAATAGCAGATGAGGCGATGTTTTTCTGTGCTTTTTTACGCATTCCAGTAGAAGGTTCGAGGCCCCAGACCATATTAACATTTGTAGCATTGTACAGAGCCAGGTTAACGCCCGACCCCATTCCAACTTCCAAAACGTTTCCATAAGCCAAAGGAACGACTTTTTCTCTTAGTTTCATTATTGCGCTTGAAGAACAAGCGCAGTTAATGAGATGAGGGAGTACGTTATTTTCGTAAAAGCTCAAAGGTCTCTCACTTCTCTAATTTAATGATTTTATGCTTTGTCACGCACCCTACAAATTTTCTTCAAACAATTTGTATATGCGACGATATTCATCCAACCATGAACTTGGCTGCACAAAACCATGCGGCTCAACAGGATAAATTGCCGTTTCAAAGTTTTCTTTTTCTTTTTCGATCAAGATTTGCACCAGTCGAACAACGTCCACAAAGAAAACATTATTATCAACCATGGGCGCATTTATCAGAAGTGGCTTTGTTAGGCCTTCCGCAAAATAAATTGGCGAACTACGTTCATATGCAATAGGGTCAACATCTGGTCTATTTAGAATATTAGAAGTGTATCCATCATTGTAATGCGCCCAATCAGAAACGGGACGTAAGGCAGCACCTGCTTGAAATAGATCTGGCTCAGTAAACAGTGCCATAAAGGTCATGAAACCACCGTAAGAACCACCATAAGTGCCGATCCTTTCTCGGTCGACGTTAGCGTTTTCTACGAGCCAGTCGACACCGTCTTTTAGATCTTGTGTCTCTGGAGTGCCCATCTGGCGATATATTGCCGTTCTCCAATCACGTCCGTATCCAGCTGAAGCTCGGTAGTCCATATCCATGACAACATAACCTTGTGATACTAGGAAGCTGTGAAACATAAATTCACGAAAATAACCTGACCAGCCTAGGTGTGAGTTTTGTAGATAACCCGCGCCATGGTTAAAAACAACCGCTCTATGTTTCTCGCTCGCCGGCCCCTGCGGAGCGTAAACGCGAGAATAAATGGGTTGCTCTGTATGACTAGATTTAACCGCAACAATGGATGGTGATGTCCAATCTATGCTTAAAAAGTCGTCACTTACTGTGCTTGTAATTTTAACTGGCTTGAACGAATCAGCACGCAAATCGACCGAATACAACTCGGGAGGCATAACTAGCTTTGAATGTGTGAGTAATAACGACGATTCATCTGGCGACAACTGATAATCTGTCATTCCATTCAAATCTGTTAG
>Ga0209305_1000016_pt1 | contig 142725 bp, 131 predicted proteins | sample COGITO_mtgs_1103_FD_184792 | JGI IMG/M metagenome (GOLD analysis project Ga0209305, IMG submission 184792) | Pelagic marine microbial communities from North Sea - COGITO_mtgs_110321 (SPAdes) (version 2) | ecosystem: Environmental > Aquatic > Marine > Epipelagic ...
TCTACCAATAACTATTTTATTGTTATCACTATGGCTTCTAATCCAAATTCCATAAGCAGAAGCAAACTTTACAATGTCTAATGGAGTTAAATTATCTCCTACTACCCCACCTATAGTGCCTCTAATACCAGAAATTGATTTAATTAATGTCATTTATTATAATTTTTTACAAATATAACACATCATAGTTTTAATTCTAATTTTGAATAAGTATTTTAGGAGAAAATTGCACCAAATCATGACCTATCGTTTCACATTTATAATACTTATATTTTTTCAGTTCAGTTGTAATAAAGTTAATATCGATACAGGAGTTATCTCAGAGAACGCAATGGTTGTAACTGCTCGAGAGGAAGCTTCTAAAATTGGTATAGAAATATTAAAAAAAGGGGGTAATGCTTTTGATGCAATGGTAGCTACGGAGTTAGCATTAGCTGTAGCTTATCCTTATGCAGGAAATATAGGTGGTGGTGGCTTCATGGTTTTTCGAAAAAATAATGGAGAAGTTGGCTCATTAGATTATAGAGAAAAAGCTCCAATTGGAGCAACAAGAGATATGTATCTTGATAAGAACAATAATGTAATTGAAGGGCTTAGCACTGTTGGTGGTTTAGCTGTTGGGGTTCCTGGTACAATTGCAGGTGTATTTGAGGTTTATGAAAAATATGGCACTTTAAAAATTGAAGAAATATTTCAACCAGTAATTGATTTAGCACTTAAAGGAGTAGTAGTCACAAAAAAACAAGAAGCTAGATTAAAACAGTATTATTCAGAAATTAATCATAACAAAACTTTTTGGAATGGCTCTGAGAATGTTCAGTATGATAAATCTAGTTTATGGAAAAGAGTTTGGAATGAAAAAGATACTATAAAATATACTGCTTTAGCTAAGACATTAAAAAGAATAATGTTAAATGGTAAAAAAGAGTTTTACGAAGGTAAAACTGCTAGTGAATTGGTTAAATTTGTTCAAAAAAATGGAGGAATAATAACTTTGAAAGATTTAAAATCATATGAACCAAAATGGAGAAAGCCAGTTATTTTTGAATATGATGATCTAAAAATAATATCTATGGCTCCACCCTCTAGTGGTGGGATTTGTTTGGAGCAAATTATGAAGATGATTAATCCTTATGATCTTCAAAAATACGGTCATAATCAGGTCGACTATATAAAATTATTAGTTGAAGCGGAAAGAAGAGCTTATGCAGACAGGAGTTTTTACTTAGGAGATCCTGATTTTAATGAAATTCCTTACAAAAAAATAACTAGTGATGAGTATTTATCAGCAAGAATGAAAGACTTTTCTTTTTCAACTCCTACTCTATCCAAAGACTTAAATCCAGGAAAAATAAATATTACTGAAAGTAGTGAAACTACTCACTACTCTATATTAGATCAATTTGGAAATTCGGTTTCTGTTACAACTACGTTAAATGCAGCGTACGGTTCAAAATTATATTCAGATGAGTTAGGTTTCTTTTTAAACAATGAAATGGATGACTTCAGTAGTAAACCTGGTGTTCCGAACATGTATGGGCTGATTGGTTCTGAAATAAATCAAATTGAACCAGGCAAAAGAATGCTAAGTTCAATGACTCCGACAATAGTTGAAAAAAGTAACGATTTATATATGGTATTAGGCACTCCTGGTGGATCAACTATTATCACTTCTGTTTTACAAACTATATTAAATGTTCACGAGTTTAAAATGACTATGCAACAAGCAGTTAATGCGCCTAGATTTCATCATCAATGGCTGCCTGATGTAATACTATTTGAAACAACTGGATTTGATAAAAAAATAACAGACAAGGTAGCTGCAGACGGATATAAAACTCATTTTGATAGTTCTAGAATAACATCAAAAGTTGAAGGTATTTTAATTTTAGATGATGGAAAAATAGAAGGAGGAGCAGATAAAAGAGGCGATGATAAAGCAGTCGGATTCTAAAAATTTATTCACCATATATAGTTCTAATAAATAGCATAAAATTGTAGATTTACATTATGGAAGAAATGGGTGGTAAAATTGAAATTAAAGGAGCTAAATCTCATAATTTAAAAAATATTGATGTCTCCATACCAAGAGATAAATTAGTAGTGATTACTGGTTTGTCAGGAAGTGGTAAATCTTCTTTAGCATTTGATACCATTTACGCAGAAGGACAAAGAAGATATATTGAAACCTTCTCATCTTATGCTCGACAATTTCTAGGTAATCTTGAAAGACCTGATGTTGATAAAATTGATGGATTATCGCCTGTTATTGCTATTGAACAAAAATCTACAAATAAATCTCCAAGATCTACAGTTGGGACTATTACAGAAATCTATGATTTTTTAAGATTGTTATTTGCTAGAGTTAGTGAAGCATATAGTTACAATACCAATAAAAAAATGATCAGTTATTCTGACGATCAAATAATAGATTTGATTCAAGAAAATTATTTAAATAAAAAAGTTATTCTCTTGTCTCCAGTTATAAAATCCAGAAAGGGTCATTACAGAGAACTATTTGAACAAATAAGTAAACAAGGCTTCACCCAAGTTAGAATTGATGGGGAAATTGTTGATTTAGTAAAAGGGTTAAAACTCGATAGATATAAAATACATGATATAGAGATTGTAATTGATAAATTAAAACTAAACAAAGAAATAAATAATCAAAAAAGATTATTGGAAAGTATTAAAACTGCAATGTACCACGGAGAAGGGACTATAATGCTAGTAGACATATTGGATAACTCTATTAGATACTTTAGTAAAAATTTGATGTGTGAGGACACTGGATTGTCATACCAAAATCCAGAGCCTAACAACTTCTCATTTAATTCTCCAAAAGGGGCTTGTGAAGCTTGTAATGGAATTGGTACTAATAACTTAGTTAATATTGATAAAATTATTGTTGACAAAAATAAATCTATTGAAAACGGAGGTATTTCAGTTTTAGAAAACAAGAAGGGATCATGGATTTATAAACAAATTGAAACAATTGCTAAAAAACATAAATTTAGTTTAAAAGACCCTATTAAAAACATTCCTAATAAAGCAATAGAAATGATTCTTTACGGAGGCAAAGATGATTTCATAGTAGAAAGTAAATCTTTAGGTGTTAAAAGGGAATATATTATTGATTTTGAAGGAATTGTAAACTTTATTAAATATCAATTTGACAATGCCGAATCGATGTCAATTAAAAGATGGGCTAAAAACTACATGAATAGCGTAAAGTGTGAAAAATGTAATGGTAAAAAATTAAAAAAAGAATCACTTAACTTTAAATTAAACGATTTAAATATAGATGATTTAGTAAATAAAGATATTTCTGATCTTTTAGATTGGTTTAATAATTTAGAAAAGCACCTTTCTGAAAATCAAATGAAGATTTCAGAAGATATAAATAAAGAAATTAGAACTAGGTTACAGTTTTTAATTGATGTTGGTTTAGATTATTTGACCTTAAGCAGAAGTGCAAAAACCCTTTCTGGAGGAGAGAGTCAAAGGATAAGGTTAGCTACTCAAATTGGTTCTCAATTAGTTGGGGTTTTATACATTTTAGATGAACCCAGTATTGGTCTTCACCAACGAGACAACGAAAAGTTAATAAAATCACTTGAGTCCCTTAGAGACATAGGAAATTCTATTATAGTCGTTGAACATGATAAAGATATGATGGTTAGTGCAGATCATATAATAGATATTGGACCTTTTGCAGGGAAACATGGAGGAGAGATTATTTCACAAGGAAAATTAAGTGATATTAAAAAAAGTAGCTCTTTGACAGCCGATTATTTAAATAATATTAAGCAAATAGTCAAACCAAGTAAAAGAAGAAAAGGAAACTCTAAAAAAATCACATTAACTGGATGTACTGGTAATAATCTAAAAAATGTAAGTCTTTCCATTCCGTTAAACAAAATGATAGGAGTAACTGGTGTTTCAGGAAGTGGAAAGTCATCTCTTATAAATGAAACTTTATATCCTATCATGAACAACTATTATTATAATGGATTTAAAGATATACTTCCCTATAAATCAATAAAAGGTCTTGAACATATAGATAAAGTAATCGACATTAATCAATCTCCGATAGGTCGTACACCAAGGAGTAACCCTGCAACTTATACTGGCTTATTTTCTGAAGTTAGAAACCTATTCTCTAAAGTTCCTGAATCGTTAATTAGAGGCTATAAGCCTGGAAGATTTAGTTTTAATGTTACTGGCGGTAGATGTGAGAATTGTAAAGGAGGTGGTTTAAAATTGATTGAAATGAACTTTTTACCCGATGTATTTGTTGAGTGTGAGGTATGCTTGGGCAAAAGGTTTAACAGAGAGACATTAGACATAAGATATAAAGGTAAATCAATTAGTGATGTACTTCAAATGACAATAAATGAAGCAGTAAGCTTTTTTGAACATATCCCAAAAATTTATAAAAAATTAAAAACAATTCAAGACGTCGGATTGGGTTATATCAGCTTAGGTCAACAAAGTACTACATTATCTGGTGGAGAAGCCCAAAGAATTAAACTTGCTACTGAATTATCTAAAATTGATACAGGTAATACATTTTATATTTTAGACGAACCTACTACCGGATTACATTTTGAAGATATAAGAGTTTTAATGATCGTGTTAAATAAACTTGTTGATAAAGGAAATACCGTTCTAGTGATTGAACACAACTTAGATGTAATTAAAATGGTAGACCATATTATCGATATAGGTCCAGAAGGTGGTAACAAAGGTGGTAATATTATTTTTGAAGGAAAACCAGAGGATATTGTTAAGAATAATAGTAGTTACACTGGAAAGTTCTTGAAAAAAGAATTAAATTAGAAAAAAAAGACTATGTCAAGATTAAACCCAAAAGGATGGAATGAAATAAAAACCAATGACTCATGGGCCATATTTAAGATTATGGGAGAGTTCGTTCAAGGTTTTGAAAAAATGAGTAAAATTGGACCCTGTATATCAATATTTGGTTCAGCAAGAACTAAAAAAGATAATGAATATTACAAGTTATCCGTAGAAATTGCTAAAAGTATTGTTAAATCTGGATATGGAGTTATTACTGGAGGGGGACCAGGCATTATGGAGGCGGCTAATAAAGGGGCTAAAGAAAATAATGGAAGATCTGTAGGTCTTTGTATTGAATTACCTTTTGAACAGTTTGATAATGTCTACATAGATGATGATAAAAAAATTGATTTTGATTACTTTTTTGTCAGAAAAGTTGTGTTCATGAAGTATTCACAGGGTTTTGTTGTTATGCCTGGTGGTTTTGGAACACTAGACGAACTCTTCGAAGCAATAACACTTATACAAACACATAAAATAGAAAAATTTCCAATAATTTTAGTTGGAACTAAGTTTTGGTCAGGTTTATTAAGTTGGATTAAACAAACACTTCTTAAAGAAACAAATAATATTAGTGAAAAGGATTTAGATTTGATTCATGTGGTTGATACAAAAGAAGAAGTAATTGAAATATTAGAGCAATTTCATAAAAGTTATGGTCTTAGCCCTAACTTTTAAAAAATTTAATTTTGAAAAAAATTCTAACCCCATTAATTTCACTATACTCACTCCTACTATTTAGTCAATATGACATAAAAATTATTGCCGAGTTAGATACTATTTCAGATATTTTAAATGTTAATCAGGAGATAGAAATAATTCAATCAAAGAGTGTAAGTGAAGATTTAATATTCCTTCTTGATTGGAATAATAGTTTTATTTCTAAAGAAACTCCTTTAGCTAAAAGTTTTTCAGAAGAATACAATAAAGCCTTTCATTTAGCAAAAAATAAAGAACGAGGATTCACTAATATAAAGTCTATCAGAAATGGTAATGGCGATAAATTAAATTTTTTTCGACTAGAATATAATCAAGATGTTGTAGCTATAAAACTAGATTCATCAAGTTCAATTGTAAAAGTTGAATACAGTGTCAAGATACCAAGCAAAAAATTTACCGGATATGGATATACTAAATCAAAAGATTATTATTTACAATATTGGCATTTGATCCCATCTTTAAAAATTGACAAATGGACCTTTTACAGTAATAAAAACTTAAATGATATTCCAAGCTCTAAATATAATATTACAGAACTAGAAATTAAAATTCCTAAAAATTATAAAGTTTCGTCAGAACTAAAACAAAGCAAAAATGAATTTATAAAAGATGGATTTAAGTACTCATACTGGCAATCAAATAAACTTCATGATCCAAAAATATATATCGAAAAAGAAAAATCATTTAAAAAATTAAATGGGTTAAAAAATATATATAGCAACTACTTTAAAAATATTGAAAAAATAGCTGAAGATCAAGTTAAAATAAGTAACGTTAAGATTGTAGATTTCTTAAAAAATGAATTGGATATAAATTTAAATCATAAAATACTTCTAAGTAAAACAGATTTTAAAGAAAATAAAATATATGATTTAAATATTTTAAATGAAATTTTAGAAGTATATCCAAATGAATTTATTTATGAATTACAACTACTTAAAATTTTACTTAGTAAATTATTAGATAATTTATTAATTATTAATCCAAGAGAAGATTACTGGATAAAGGACGGAATCCAAACCTACATGTTGATTGAATATGTAGAAAAAAAATATCCAAATATTACACTAGCTGGTAATTTATCTAAATTTCCAGGACTAAAAAGCTTATACGCTTCAAAATTAAAGTACAATGAAAAATACTTTCTTAGCGTCACCCATATGGACAGAATTAATAACTCTCAAAGTTTAGATACTCCTAAAGATTCATTATTGAAATTCAATGAAAGAATAGCCAACAAACACAAGTCAGGTTTAATTTTTTATGATATTCTTTCAAAAAACAAAAAAGATGATTTTTCTGTGATTATTAAAAATACTTTAAAATCAAAGAATCAAAACTCAGTTTATTATTTTAAAAATGAATTAAAGAAAAAATTTAATTACGATAGATCTTATATAGATTCTATTTTAAAGCTTAAAACTATAGATCATTTAAATTATTTTGCTAAAAAGAATAAAGAGTCAAATAAATTAAAATCTAAGCCATTTAAACTAAAATTAGGTAAAGATATTGAAGATCCTGATTTTAATCATATCTACATCACTCCTATTATAAGTTATGAAAATATATATGATGGAGTAAATATAGGAGCCCAAATTCATAATAGATCTATTTTTAAAAGGGAATTTAATTATAAATTTAAACCTTTATACAGTGTAAATTCAAAAGAACTTTCTGGATCAGCAATAGTATACAAAACAAAAAATATTCGAAATAAAGATCTATTTATGATAAACTATGGTTTGTATGGAAACATTAGTTCTTATGATCAAAATTCATTAGCAAAAATATATACCCCATTTATCAATTTTAACTTTAGAGAAAGTTCAAATCTCAGAGAAAACAAATTAAATTCATTAAATCTTCGGTTTTTAAAAATATCAAATAACGGGAATACAGATATCACTCCAGAATATCAAATATTTAATTTAAAATATGTAAGTCTAAAATCAGGTGTTATAAATCACAAAAAATGGTTTTTAGACTATCAAATTTCCAAAAGCTTTTCTAAAATATCATTCAGCTATGAATTTAGAAAATTATTTAAAAGTAATAGGGAATTAAACATTCGTTTGTTCACTGGGTATTTTATATCTAATAAAAATAGTAGCGATGATTACTTTAATTTCTCTTTAGACCGTCCAACTGATTATTTATATGACTATAATTATTATGGAAGATCTGAGAATAATGGTTTTTTTAGTCAACAAATAATTATGGCTGAAGGTGGTTTTAAATCAAAATTAACCAACCCTAGTAGTAATAACTTTATATCAACTATTAATATAAGCTCAACCCTATGGAAAAGCTTATTATTATATGTCGATTTAGGAGTTTTAAACACCAAAACAAATAACTCCTATAGAGTGGTTTATGACTCTGGCTTTAGGTTTAATATTATAGCTGATTATTTTGAAATATACTTTCCAATTAAATCTAGTAATGGTCTTGAAATTGAAAGACCAAATTATAATGAGAAAATTAGATTTTTATTCACTTTTGAACCTGATGTACTCTTAGGGTTATTTAGAAGAAAATGGTACTAAGGTTTATTACTGAGATTGCGTAAAAGCTATAGATTAACTACATTTGCAAATTCTTAATCACCTTAATTAACGATGAAAATTTCCAAAGAAGCTAATCCAGTGTTATCCTACAAAGATTTTGTTGATGAAGTCATTAATGATTATAAAATTGCTGTCACAAGTAGAGAATGTAGTATTCTTGGAAGAAGAGAAGTTTTAACTGGAAAAGCTAAATTTGGAATTTTTGGAGATGGAAAAGAAGTTCCTCAACTTGCAATGGCTAAGTCTTTTAAAAATGGTGACTTTAGATCTGGATATTATAGAGATCAGACTTTTATGATGGCTATTGGAAAGTTAACACCTTTGGAGTTTTTTGCTGGATTATATGCACATACTGACTTAAATTATGATCCAATGAGTGCTGGAAGACAAATGGGTGGACATTTCACTACTCACAGTCTAGATAATCAGTATGAGTGGAAAGACTTAACTGCACAAAAAAATTCAAGTTCTGACATATCTCCCACAGCAAGTCAAATGCCTAGATTATTAGGTTTAGCTCAGGCTTCAAAAATATATAGACATCAAAAAGACTTTGATTCTAAAAAGTTTTCTAAAAATGGTAACGAAATTGCATGGGGAACTATTGGTAACGCTAGTACAAGTGAAGGTTTATTTTTTGAAACTATTAATGCTGCGGGAGTATTACAAGTTCCTATGATTACAAGTATTTGGGATGATGAATACGGAATATCTGTACATGCTAAACATCACACAACCAAGGAAAATATTTCTGAAATTCTAAAAGGATTTCAAAAAACAAACACAAAAGATGGATATGAGATAATGGAAGTTAAAGGTTGGGACTATGTTAACTTAATTAAAGTTTATGAAAAAGCTGAAAAAACTTGTAGAGAAAATCATATACCTATTTTGATTCATGTTACTGACCTAACTCAACCTTTAGGTCATTCTACATCTGGATCTCATGAGAGATATAAAGATACTGACCGGTTAGATTGGGAAAAGCGCTTCGATTGCAATTCAAAAATGAGAGAGTGGATAATTTCAAATAATATTAGTTCAAATGATGAGTTACTTGAGATTGAAAAAACAATAAAAAAACAAGTAAAAGAAGACAAAGCAAAAGCTTGGAAAGCTATTATATCGATAAACAAAAAAAACAGAGATGAATTATTAAATATAATACAAAGAATAGATAGTGAATTTATTTCTGTTAAAGTAAAAACATTAGTCGATTCATTAATAAGCATTACTGATCCTAATAAAAAAGATGTAATATCTACAGCAAGAAAAGTCATACACAACTTAAATAAAGTTGAGTTTAATACAAAAAAAGAATTAATTAACTGGGTAAATTCTAATGATAACATTAATTACTCTGACTACAGTTCGCATCTTTACAGTGAATCAAAATATAGTCCTCTAAATATAAAGGAAGTAAAACCAAAATATAACCCTGATTGTAAGGAGGTTGATGCAAGAATTATTTTAAGAAATAATTTTGATAATATATTAGAAACAAATAAAAATGTGATCATATTTGGAGAAGACATCGGCAAAATTGGTGATGTAAACCAGGGTTTAGAAGGCTTGCAAGATAAATACGGAGAAGTTAGAGTTTCGGACACTGGTATTCGTGAGGCTACAATAATTGGGCAAGGTATTGGACTTTCATTAAGAGGTTTAAGACCAATTGCTGAAATTCAATACCTAGATTACCTATTATATGCAATTCAAATCATGAGTGATGACTTGGCTACACTTCACTACAGAACTAAAGGAAAGCAGAAAGCTCCAATGATTATAAGAACACGAGGACATAGATTAGAAGGGATTTGGCATTCAGGGTCTCCTCTTGGTGGAATTGTTAATTTTTTAAGAGGTATCTACGTTTTAGTTCCTAGAAATATGACTAAAGCATCAGGGTTCTATAATACAATGCTAGATAGTGATCAGCCTTGCTTATTGATTGAATGTTTAAATGCATACAGAGTCAAGGAAAAAGTACCATCAAACCTCTATGAAATAAGAACACCTGTAGGTGAAGTTGAAATAATAAATTCTGGAAATGATATTACAGTAGTATCCTATGGGTCTACTATAAACTTAATACAAGAGATAATCCATGAATTATCTGAATTCAATATCTCTATAGAGCTGATTGATGTACAAACTTTAATACCATTTGATCTCGAAAAGGGAATTTTTAAAAGTGTTTCGAAAACAAATAGATTAATTATAATTGATGAAGATGTTCCAGGGGGTGCAACAGGTTTTATTTTAAGTCAATTGATCTCTAAACAAAATATATATAATTTTTTAGACAGCGAACCAAAAATATTATGTGCAAAAGATCACAGACCTGCTTACGGAACAGACGGAGATTATTTTTCAAAACCTTCAAAGGAAGACATTTTTGAAAAAATTTATGAGATGATGAATGAAGCAGATCCTCAACAATATCCAAAATTAATGTAATAGCTTAAATATTAATTCTTTAAGGATATCTGAATTAGAAATGTTATTAGCTCCAAGTCCTTTAGATTTTAAATCAAATTCTCTTAAAATAGATATTTTAGATGAAATACTTTTCATAGAGTAATTTCTTGCAGCTGAAGAATAATCTTTAACAAAATATGGATTTACTTTTAATGCAGATGCTATAGACCTCTCTGATTTATCAGAAAGACTATGATATATAAATAGCTTAATAAAAAAATCAAAAACTAAGGAAATAACCACAACTAAAGGATTTGACTTAGGATTTTTTGAGAAGTAATCAATAATTTTCATACATTTAAATAAATCCCTTTCTCCAATTGCTTTTCTTAATTCAAATACATTAAACTCTTTGGAGATACCGATATATTTTTCAATATCATCCTGAGTAATTGTCTTATTTTTTCCTTTTAAAACTATTAGCTTGTCTAATTCATTTACAATTTTATTAATTTCTGTTCCTAATAACTCCGTAATTAAAAAAGAAGATTTTTTATCAATATTAAAATCGAAAGATTTCAAATAAGATAAGATCCAATCTTGAGCTTGATTTTCATATAATCTTTTGCTTTCAAAAATTAAACCATTCTTTAGAATTGCTTTGTAAATGGCTTTTCTTTTGTCTAAAGACTTGTGTTTAAAATTTAAAACTAGGATAGTTGAAGTTAACGGATTGTTTACGTAATTAATTAAATCGTCTAAAGAGTTTCCTTCAGTATCTTTTTTTGATAGATCTTGAGCCTCTTTAACAATAACCAACTTTCTTTCTGACATCACAGGGTATTGCTTTGATATTGAAATTATATCACTAATTAGTGTGTCTTTTCCGTAGAGTATATTTAAATTAAAATCTTTTTCATGATCTTGGAGAGAATTATTTATAATTAATTTTGTCAAATAATCGATATAATATTCTTCTTCACCCATAAATAAATAAACAGGTGAATAAGTGTTATTTTTTATATCATTTTCTATTTGTTTAATTAAATTCATAAAAAAATACGAAATTTGTACTATGTTACAATTAGAGTTTCCAAATTATACATTTAAAATCAAAAACAATGGAAATGGTGACTATATTTTTGATGAAATTAGAAAAAAATATATTAAGCTAACTAAAGAAGAATGGGTTAGACAAAATTGTGTTAAATTTCTTATAAATGAAAAGAATTTTCCTAGTGTTTTAATTAATATTGAAAAAACAATAAAAATAAATAAGCTCAGTAAAAGATATGACATAGTTGTTTATAAACCAGATGGGGGAATCAAGTTATTGGTAGAATGTAAATCACCTGAAATTAAAATAAATCAAAAGACTTTTGATCAAATTGCTGTTTATAACATGAATTTAAAATCTGAACAATTAATGGTTACAAATGGTTTAGAACATTATTATTGTGAAATTAATTACGAAAATAAATGTTACACTTTTTTAAAGGATATTAAAACTAAATGAAATTAGCTATTGTCATATTAAATTGGAATGGGATAGAACTATTAAAAAAGTTTTTGAAGCCTCTAGTAATATATAATACTGAAAATGAAATCTATGTAATAGATAATAATTCTAGTGATGATTCAACAGATTATATTAAATCAAATTTTCCTAATATTAAAATCATTGAAAATCCTGAAAACTATGGTTATGCTAAGGGATACAATAAAGGTTTAAAGAAGATTAATGCTGATATTTTATGCTTATTAAATAATGATGTTGAGGTTACCCAAAATTGGATTAATCCCATAATGGATGAATTTAAGAATAATTCTACTACTGCTGCCATTCAACCCAAAATATTAAATTACAAAAACAAGGATTATTTTGATTATGCTGGTGCTGCAGGGGGGTTTATAGATTGCTTAGGTTATCCTTATTGTGATGGGCGTATTTATAATATAATAGAAAAAGATAACAAGCAATATGATTACAATAAAGACATATTCTGGGCTTCTGGAGCTTGTTTATTTATAAGAAAAGAAGTTTTCATAAATTTAAATGGTTTTGATGAGTCATTTTTCAACCATATGGAAGAGATTGATTTATGTTGGAGGATATTAAAAAGTGGATTTAAAATTAAATATGTGTATAAATCCAAAGTATTTCATGTTGGTGGAGCTAGTTTAGAATATAATAATCCAAAAAAAACATTTTATAATTTCAGAAATAGCCTTTTCACAATTACAAAGAATACAGAAAAAAACCTTTTTGTAAAGCTTTTCTTTAAAATGATAGTTGATGGATTAATTGGAGTTTACTTTCTGTTAACGTTTAAATTTCTACATCTTTTAGCAATAATCAAAGCGCACTTTGCGTTTTATATGCAAATACCTAGATTGATTAAACAAAGACATCAAACAAATCCAAACTTAAAAGGTTTCGAATCTACTTTTTTAATCACAAAGTATTTTAAGTTAAAATTTGTTAAGTTTTTTAGTAATTAACTTTAGCTTTTTTTTACTTTTACATTATTAGTTTAATTTTTTTAAAAATATCAGATGAAAAAACCAATTTTATTAAGTTTATTAACTGTTTTAATTTTAAGTTCTTGTGTTACCAAAAAAGAATACACATCACTGGAAAATAAACACAGGAAAACTCAGGACTTATTGAACACAGCAACTGTAAAATTAAATGCTTGTATTGAAGAAAAAGCTTCAGCAGTTGCATTATCAACTGCCTATAAAGATCAAGTTGAAGACTTAAGAAGAACAACACGTGATTTAATGGTCAGTACTAAAGATTTAACAATATTGACTTCAAAAGGTGCTGATAATTTAGAAAGATCTCTCGAGAGCATGAAAGAAAAAGATTTAAAAATTTCAAGACTTCAAGATGCAGTAAATAAAAAAGACAGTGTAACATTAGCTATTGTTACAAGTTTGAAGAAAGAAATTGGTATTAATGATCCAGACATTGAGGTTAATGTTGAAAAAGGAGTTGTATTTATATCTCTTTCTGATAAACTTCTATTTAAAAGTGGTAGCTATGTTGTAACAGAAAGAGCTAAAGAAATTCTTGCAAAGGTTGCTACCGTTGTTAATGCAAAACCAGATTTCGAATGTATGGTTGAGGGTCACACTGATAGCCAATCTTTCCAAAAGGGAGTTTTACTGGACAATTGGGATTTGAGTGTTAAAAGATCTACATCAATTGTACGTGTTTTAGAGACGCTAGATGTAAATCCTCAAAAATTAATTGCAGCTGGTAGAAGTTACCATGTCCCTCTAGTTGATAACGAAACTGCAGCAAATCGTTCTATAAACAGAAGAACAAGAATTGTAATTATGCCAAAAATTGATCAGTTTTATGACATGATAGAAAAAGAAATGAAAAATATGACTGAGTAATTTTTATTTATAATCAATAAAAAAAAGAGGTTTAACAATTGTTAAACCTCTTTTTTTATCCTATAATTTTAAGTTTTGCGAATCTTAATAATAATTTCTTTAATCCTCCATTTTCAAATTTAATTTCTGCCTTTATATCAGCTCCCCTTCCCTCAATATTTACAACTTCACCTTTTCCAAATCTAATATGCTCTACTAAATTGCCTACTACTAAATTACTGTCAAATAGATTGCTTTTATTTGAGTTTTCTTTAAGTTTCTTGAAATTACCCTTAGGTTTAGCAATAACCTTCTTAAATCTAAGCTTATTAAAGCTAGGTTCGTTGTTTGGCTTTGAACTAACTAAAGGTTTAAATTTGTTTTCATTAATTGATGTTAATATGTCTAAATAATCCTCATTAATTTCATCGATAAATCTACTAGGTTCAGAATCAGTTAATTTACCCCATCTATATCTTGAAAGAGCATATGATAAATAGGCTTCTTTTTCAGCTCTAGTTAATGCAACATAAAATAATCTTCTTTCTTCTTCTAAATCATTTCTTGAGTTTAAATTCATTGCACTTGGGAAAAGATTTTCTTCTAAACCAACAATATATACAATAGGAAATTCTAGCCCTTTGGCCAAGTGAATAGTCATTAAAGCTACTTTATTTGTGTCTTGGTCATCCTTATCTAAATCTGTAGCTAAAGCAATATCTTCCAAGAATTCGCTAATTGAACCAGTTGACTCAGGAATTTCTTTTTGAATTTCAACAAAATCTTTGATACCATTAAGCATCTCTTCAATATTTTGAATTTTTGCTTGATCTTCAATAGATGTTAAAGCACTGTAAGTTTTAATGATTCCTGTATTGTTTACAACCTCATTAGCAATATCAAAAGCATTTTTAGTTTTTGCTGATATTTTAAATGATTCTATAAGATTTATAAAATTTAAAACTTTCAATTTAATACCTGAACTAATATTTACGTCCGCCCTATCAATATTTTTACATAAACTATATAAGGATACATTCAAAGTATTTGCCTGAACGACCAATTTATTAATTGTTGTTTGACCTATACCTCTGGTAGGGAAATTAATAACTCTTTTAAAAGCTTCTTCATCATTTTCGTTTACCATCAAACGCAAATAAGCTAAAACATCTTTTATTTCTTTTCTCTGGTAAAATGAAAGTCCTCCATACACTCTATATGGAATATTTCTTTTTCTTAATGAATCTTCAAAAGCCCTAGATTGAGCATTTGTTCTATATAAAATAGCAAAATCTTTATTTTGTAACTGTTGAGAATTTTTATTTTCAAATATAGAACTTGCTACAAACCTACCTTCTTCACCATCTGTTAATAATCTGTTGACTTTAATCTTACTTCCTTCATCATTATCAGTCCAAACAACCTTTTCTAATCTTTTTTGATTTTTTTCAATTAAGCTATTTGCTGCTTTTACTATATTTTTAGTAGATCTATAATTTTGCTCCAATTTAAATAATTTAACATCATCATAATCTTTTTGAAAATTTAAAATATTATTGATGTTTGCGCCTCTAAAACCATAAATACTTTGAGCATCATCTCCAACAACACAAATATTTTGAAACTTATCAGCTAGAGCTTTTACAATTAAATATTGAGAATGATTTGTATCCTGATACTCATCTACCAAAACATACCTAAACATGTTTTGATACTTTGACAATACCTCAGGAAATCTAGATAATAATTCGTTTGTTTTTAATAGTAAATCATCAAAATCCATTGCGCCAGATTTGAAACATCTATTTACATACTCTGAATATATATCAATAAGTCTAGGTCTACGAGCTTGTCTATCTGCCTCAATTAGTTCATTGTTAGAATTGTAAGCTTTAACTGTAATCAAACTGTTTTTATAGCTAGATATTCTAGAGTAGATCTGCTTATATTTATAAATTTCTTTATCAAGATTTAATTCAGAAATAATTGAAGAGACGAGCTTTTGAGAATCTTGAGTATCATAAATAGTGAAATTTGTAGGATAACCCAATTTATCTGCCTCAATTCTTAAAATCTTAGCAAATACAGAGTGAAAAGTTCCAATCCATAAATTTTTAGACTCATTATCATCAAGCATAGAGGATATTCTTTCCTTCATTTCCTTGGCTGCTTTATTTGTAAAGGTTAGGGCTAAAATATTAAAGGCATCTACACCTTTACTCATCAAATAAGCAATCTTGTAAGTTAAAACTCTAGTCTTACCTGATCCTGCACCAGCTATAACAATCATTGGTCCATCGGTCTGTAATGTAGGCTCTAATTGAGAAGGATTTAAATTCTGTAGTAAATTGTTCAATTATTAAATTTTAAAAGTGAAATTAGATAATGTATTGGATATAATAATAATTTATGTTTAATAATTATAAACAATTTAATATGAATTAAAAATAATGAGTTAAGTAAAAAAATATTATTTTTATTTCAATGAATTCTAACTTACTAAATACTCCAATTGATTATTTAAAAGGGCTAGGTATTAACAGGTCTGACTTAATAAAAAAAGAATTAAAAATCTTTAATTACAAGGATTTAGTTAATCTATTCCCTAAGAGATACGTAGATAAGTCTAAATATTATAAAATTAAAGACCTTCCTAAGTTTAGTTGTGATGTTCAAATAATAGGTGAAATTTCAGAAATTAGTGAAATAGGTATTGGAAGAAAAAAAAGATTAATTGCACAATTTACTGATGGAGAAGATGAAATTGAACTTATTTGGTTTAAATCTTTAAAGTGGTTAAAAAAAAGTTTGCTAATAAACACCAAATACATAATATTTGGGAAATTAAATTTTTTTGCTAGTAAAATATCCATTCCGCATCCAGAAATTGAACTGTTTAAAGCTGACACTCTAAGCAAAAGGGTTAAAATTCAACCTATTTATCCATCCACTGAAAATTTGATAAAAAAAGGAGTTACTAATAAAGTCATTTCTAACCTAATGAAATCCTTACTTTATGATTTAAAATTAAATTTTAAGGAGACTATTCCAGATTATTTAATTAAAGAATTGAAATTACTTGACAAAAATACATCAATTTATAACATTCATTTTCCAAAAAATAACGAATTATTGGAAGATTCAATTAGAAGATTAAAATTTGAAGAATTACTTTACCTACAGTTACAGTTATTAAAAAAAAATATTAATAGAAAAGATAAAATTAAAGGTTACAACTTTAGTGTTGTTGGAAAACACTTTAATAAATTTTATAATGAAGTACTGTCCTTTGAATTAACTAATGCCCAAAAGAAAGTTTTAAAAGAAATTCGAAATGATTTAGGTAGTAATGCACAAATGAATAGACTGCTTCAAGGTGATGTAGGTTCTGGTAAAACTATAATTGCTTTTATGTCTATTTTAATAGCATTAGATAATGGCTATCAAGCATGCTTAATGGCACCGACTGAAATTTTGTCAGTACAGCATTATGAAGGTTTTATTAAAATGTCTAAGTTACTTAATATCAATATAGTAATACTTACAGGATCAACTAAAGCTTCAATAAAAAAAGAAATCTATAAGTCGCTAGACAGTGGTGAAATAGACATTATCGTAGGCACACACTCTTTAATTCAAGACAAGGTAAAGTTTAAGAATTTAGGCCTAGCCATAATAGACGAACAACATAAGTTTGGTGTTGCTCAAAGAAGTAAATTATGGGCAAAAAGCACCATTCCTCCGCATATACTAATTATGACCGCAACCCCAATTCCTAGAACACTAGCCATGAGCGCATATGGAGATCTTGATATATCATTAATTGACGAGCTACCACCAGGAAGAAGAGAGATAACAACCGTTCATAGATTTGACAGCAACAGATTGAGTGTTTTAAAGTTTATTAAAGAACAAATAAATGAAGGTCGGCAAATATACATTGTATACCCTCTAATCGAAGAAAGCAAAAATATGGATTTCAAAGATCTTATGGACGGATATGAAAGTCTTTCTAGAGAATTTAAACAGCCTAAATACCAAATATCTATTGTACACGGAAGAATGAAAGCACAAGACAAAGAGTTTGAAATGAAAAGATTTGAAAATAAAGAAACTCAAATACTTATAGCCACAACAGTAATTGAAGTTGGTGTAAATATTCCAAACGCATCTGTAATGATTATTGAAAGCTCAGAGAGGTTTGGACTTTCTCAATTACACCAGTTAAGAGGTCGTGTTGGAAGAGGAATTCACAAAAGCTACTGCATATTAATGTCTGGAAACAAATTAAGCAATGAAAGTAAACTAAGACTCAAAACAATGACACAAACCAACAATGGGTTTACAATCGCAGAAAAAGATCTAGAAATTAGAGGTCCAGGTGACATAATGGGAACTCAGCAAAGTGGAGTAATTGATCTTAAAATAGCAGATTTAATCTCAGATCAAAAAATATTAACTTACGCTAGAAAATTTGCAAGACAAATTTTAGAAGATGACAAAAACCTATCCAAAGAAAAAAACAACAAACTTTTAAACACATATAACCACTTAGTTAAAAATAAAGATCTTTGGAGTTACATAGGATAAATAATTAAAACTTCAATTTCCTTGCATAAATCTTATAGTATCATCAAACTCATTAATAAATTCAATATATTTTTTTCCAGTCGCAGGACCATTAAATCCAGTATGAATTTTAATAACATCTTTGTTTTTATCTAAAAAAATTGTGGTAGGATATGAAATTATATTATTAAGCATTGGAAATTTTTCTAATGCCTTTCCCTTATCTGAACTCCCATATTGAGCTAATAAAATAGGATAATCAATTCCTATCTGATTTTTTAATTTTAATATGCTACTTAATGCATCATCTTTAGTTTTTGCATACTCAAAAGCCAAAGCTACAAACTCAATGTCATTAAGTTTATTTTTATTCAGATAATCAACATAGAATTTAGATTCATCAAGGCAATTAGAGCACCAGCTACCCATTAATTGTATAACCATAGACTTACCATCAAAAATATCATCATCAATTGATATTAATTTACCGGCAGTGTTTTCAAATGAAAATTCAAACTTTTGGTTTTTACTCTGTAATGAAGTTAAACTGTACTCATTTGATAGCTCAAAAATATTATCTAAAACACCCTCTATTATTGTTTTAGAGTGGTTTCCCGAGTACATAATCCCATTTATACTGTCATTGCTATTATTCAACTCAGCTTCTAAAAGATAAGCTCTTGAGCCGTTAAATGTTGATAAAACTATCTTACTATCTTTATAACCACCATGCATATATCCATAATCTCCAGTAGATGTTCTAAAAGTTGCACTAATTTCATTATGCCCTATAGGATTAAATATACCTAAAGAGAGGGATGCATTATCCATATTAGGGTTAAAAGTAAACCTCCATCTGTTTAGTGTTAATTTTTCATTATTTTCAAAGTCAATATTAAAACGTTTATTACTATTGTATGAAGTAAAGGGTACAGATCTATCTAAACTCTCAATAACAAAAACACCATTAATTTTATTGTCGTCCAAGATTCCTTTAATGTATCCCTCAAATACTTTTGATCTAATAAAAATTGAGTCCTTTAAGTAATCTATTGAAAAGCCAACAATCTCAGATGAATTTTGAACGACTAATGTACTGTCATTAGTTACTGAAAAATTAAATGGCAGATATTTATTATTTTCAACCTCTAGCTTACCTACATAATCTCCTTGCAGCAACCTGTCACTAACCTCTGAATTACAAGAAATTATAAGAACCAAACCAATCATAAAAAGAGAAAAACGCATCAATATTTTTATTTTAAATAACATAAAAAACTTATAATTAAAAAACTTAATCAATTTCATTACAAACTTAGTATTATTATATTTGTATTCTTAAATATACATAATGAAAATATCTTACAACTGGATAAAGCAATTTATTAACATTAAAGACAATTCTGAAGAAACTGCAAAACTTCTAACTGAACTTGGACTTGAAGTTGAGGGTATTTCTAAATTTGAATCCATAAAAGGGGGTTTAAAAAATGTAGTAATTGGTAAGGTTATTTCTTGCGAAAAACATCCTAATGCAGATAGACTTAAAATAACTTCTGTTGATATAGGTGAAAATGAGAATCTTCAAATAGTTTGTGGTGCTCCAAATGTTAAATCTGGTCAAACTGTTGCTGTGGCAATGGTCGGAGCAAAACTTTATTTCAATGATGAAGAAATAACGATTAAAAAAAGCAAAATAAGAGGAGAAAGTAGTCAGGGTATGATATGTGCAGAGGATGAACTTGGCTTAGGAAATTCTCATGATGGAATTATTGTATTTGAAAAAGCGCATAAACCAGGAACTTTAGTCAATAAAATATATGAGATTGAGAACGATGAAGTTTTTGATATAGGCTTAACTCCAAACAGAGCTGACGCTATGAGTCACCATGGAGTTGCCAGAGATTTAAGAGTTGGGTTAGCTCAAAAGGGGATTAAATTAGAACTAATAACCCCATCAGTTAGTGATTTTAATATTGATAATAGAGCAATAAGTTTAAAACTGGATGTTAAAAATTCAATTAAAGCACCTAGATACTGTGGAATAGTAATTAACAACATTACTGTCAAAGAATCTCCTGAATGGTTAAAAAACAGATTAAAATCTATTAACCTCACACCTATAAATAATATTGTTGATATAACAAATTACGTTTTACACGACTTAGGTCAGCCTTTACATGCTTTTGATTACGACAGCATTGTCAATAATAAAATCGAGGTTACAACATTAAAAAAAGGCACAAAATTTACTTCTTTAGACGGAGTAGAAAGAGAATTAACTGATTCAGATTTAATGATATGCAGTGGGGATAAACCATTATGTATGGCTGGAATATTTGGTGGTTTACATTCAGGAGTTAACACTTCAACCAAATCCATATTTTTAGAAAGTGCTTACTTCGATCCAATTTCAATTAGAAAATCTGCAAAATATCATGGACTTAATACAGATGCATCATACAGATTTGAAAGAGGAGTTGATCCTAATATTACAAAATACGCCTTGAAAAGAGCTGCAATTTTAATTAAAGAAATTAGTGGAGGAGTTATTTCTAGTGAAATCGAAGATTTATACCCAAAAAAGTTTAATGATTTTGAGGTGCTATTAAATTATGACCAAGTTGATAAACTTATAGGTCAAAAAATTGATCACGAAACAATAAAGGAGATTTTAACTTCATTAGATATAAAAATAAATAGTATAACAGAAACAAGATTAGGACTCAGCATTCCTTTTTATAGAAATGATGTCCAAAGAGAGGCTGACGTTATCGAGGAGATATTACGAGTTTATGGTTACAATAACATAAAATCAAATCACAAACTCAACTCTTCTATTAGTGATATTAAACTTTTTTCAGAACACAATGTTCAAAATTCAATAAGTGATGTATTAGTTTCTCAAGGTTTTTATGAAATAATGACAAACTCATTAACCTCTCCCGCTTACAGTAATTTAAGTGAAGATGATATGATTGAAAATGATATTAAAGTATTAAACTCACTTAGTTTAGATCTTTCTGTATTAAGACAAAACATGATGTTTTCTGGACTTGAAGCTACTTCTCATAATATAAATCGAAAACAATCAGATTTAAAATTATTTGAATTTGGTAAAACTTATAAATTAATCAATCAAGATAGGATTGAAGCTAAAAAACTATCTCTTTTCATCACTGGTGATTTATCTAAGAAAAATTGGAATTCGGATAAAGTTAAATCTGATTACTACTACACTAAGGGTATAGTTAAATCAATACTTGAAAGAATAGGGATAAAAAATACTTTATCAAAACCAACTACACTTTCTAATTTAGCAGATGGTGAATCATTGTTTTTAGGTAAAAAAGAAATTGTTACCTACGGATCAGTTAAACAAATAATCTTAGATAGTTTTAATATAGATCAAGAAGTGTTTTATGTTGAATTCAAATGGGACTCAATTATTTCGATGACTAATAACAAACCTATTCATGTAAATGAAATACCTAAATTTCCTGAAGTTAGCAGGGATTTGTCCTTACTATTAGATAAGAATGTAGATTTTGAATCAATTTACAATAGCTGTATAAAAATTGATAAAAAATTAATAAAAGATGTTAGCTTATTTGACGTGTATGAGGGTAGTAAATTACCTGAAAACAAAAAAAGCTATGGAGTTAGTCTAAATATTTCTAGTAACGAAAAAACATTATCAGACAAAGAAATTGATAATTTAATGAACAAGATAATTAAAAACTTAAATTCAAATTTTGGTGCTGAACTAAGAAATTAATTATCATACATTTTGTTTCTTAATTCTTTAATTTTATCATCCTGCATATACTCATCAAACTTCATAAATCTGTCAATAACTCCATTTGGTGTTAGCTCTACTACTCTATTAGCAATTGATTGAGCAAATTGATGATCATGCGTTGTAAACAAAACTGTTCCTTTAAATTTACTCAGAGAATTATTAAAAGCGGTTATACTTTCTAAATCAAGATGATTAGTTGGTTCGTCTAACATTAAAACATTCGCTCTAAACATCATCATTCTAGATAACATACATCTAACTTTTTCACCTCCAGATAATACGTCGCATTTTTTCAGAGCCTCTTCTCCACTAAAAACCATTTTTCCTAAGAAACCTCTAAGATAAACCTCTTCTCTTTCCTCTTCAGTTGTAGCCCACTCTCTCAACCATTCAACTAAACTCAAATCCTTATTAAAAAACTCATGATTATCAATTGGTAAATATGATTGTGAAGTTGTAATACCCCAATTAAATTTTCCAGTGTATTTATTTTCACTTGAATTAATTATTTCATAAAAAGCAGTAGTCGCTCTGGAATCTTTAGAAAAAATAACAACCTTATCACCTTTGGCAATATTTATATCAATTTTATCAAAAAGTTTATTCTCATCTAGAGAATAAGAAAGGTTCTCAATATTTAATATCTGATCACCAGCAACCCTATCCCTTTCAAATATTATTGCTGGATACCTTCTACTTGATGGTTTAATTTCTTCAATATTCAATTTATCAATCATTTTTTTTCTACTAGTAGCCTGCTTACTTTTGGCTACATTAGCACTAAACCTAGCGATAAATTCTTGTAGTTCTTTCTTTTTTTCCTCTGCTTTTTTATTTTGTTGAGTACGCTGACGCAATGCTAACTGAGATGATTCATACCAAAAAGTATAATTTCCAGAATAATGAGATATTTTATTAAAATCTATATCTGAAATATGTGTACATACAGAATCTAAAAAATGTCTATCGTGAGAAACTACAATAATACAATTGTCAAAATTTGCTAGAAAATTTTCTAACCAGAGTATAGTTTCATAATCTAAATCATTTGTTGGTTCATCCATTATTAAAACATCTGGATTACCAAATAGAGATTGAGCTAGTAAAATCCTAACTTTTAACTTAGCATCAACATCCTTCATTAAAGTATAATGAAGATTTTCCGAAATACCTAAATTTGACAATAAAGCTGCAGCAGAGCTTTCTGCATTCCATCCATCCATTTCTTCAAACTGCTGTTGCAATACACCAATTTTATCTGCATTTTCATCATTATAATCAGCATATAAATTATCCATCTCAATTTTAACATCATACAAAGGCTTATTACCAATAATTACAGTGTCTAAAACATTTTTATCATCGTAAATATTATGGTTTTGTTCTAAAACAGACATTCTTTTTCCAGACTCTAAGTGTACATATCCAGATGTTGGATCTTGCTTTCCAGCTAAAATTTTTAAAAAAGTTGATTTTCCAGAACCATTTGCTCCAATTATCCCATAACAATTGCCATTGTTAAAAGATGTATTTACATCATCAAACAAAATTCTTTTACCAAACTGAACTGAAAGATTCGAAACAGATAACATATATAAATAATTTATTTTTTTGCAAAAATATAAAATCTAAACACTAAAAACTTAATCTTGATAAATTAAATAGATGTAATTTAACAGGTAATTAACACAAATAAAGATCTTGTATATATATTTTTGATTAATTATATAAATACAGTGAAAAAAATTTTTACCTTTTTTTTAGCCTTTGTACTTCTTTATGGATGTAAAGACATTAAAGAAACAAACCATAGTTTTATTGGTGGTGAAATTATAAATCCCAAAGATACCAAACTAACTATTTTTAAGTCAAATACTATAGTTGATACAATTAGATTAGATTCGGAAAACAGGTTTTTATCTAAAATTGAATCGACTAAATCTGGATTTTATGGCTTTTCACACGGAAATGAATATCAATTAATTTTATTAGAACCTAATGATAGTATCACCATCAGAGTTAACACCTTAGATTTTGATGAATCTTTGTCTTTTAGTGGTATTGGATCAAAGAAAAACAATTACTTAATTAGCTTGTTTACTAAATACGAAAACTCAAAAAGAAATAGCTCTAATTTGTTTAAAGCTAAGCCAAAAGAATTCAAAAAAGCAATTGATTCATTAAAAAGAGATGAAATTAACTTACTTAATAAATTTATCTCGGGTACTAACTTAACTTCCCAATTATTTGAGGAGATTGCTACAAATACAATTAATCATATTTTTAACGCTAAAATAGAGGCCTACCGTTTTATTGAAGTCAATAGAAATGAGACAATTTACCCTGAAAATTTTTATGACTTTAGAAAAAACATAAATTATAACAATATTTATTTTGAAGAATTCTATCATTATTATAATTTTTTATTTCCTCATTTTGACAATTTAGCATATGAAAAGTTTATAAAAACACACAACAAAAAATCATTTAATAAAGATAATGTTGATTATAATTTAATAAAGTTAGAACTAATTGATAGTCTTGTTCAAAATAGAGAAATTAAATCTAGACTAACTTCATTCATTGCAAGAAAATTTCTATCGTTTTGCAAAAAACAAGTAGAAGCTAACAAAATATATAATTATTATTTGAAGATTAATAAAACAACTAACAATGACTCTAAAAACTATCAGCAAAAAAGAGTAATTAATCTATATAACAATTTAAAGAAACTAAAAAAGGGAAATAAATTACCAATTATTGAATTAATCGATTCCAAAAAAAATTCTGTAAACATAAATAAACTAATTACAGACAAAACATTAATTTATTTCTGGAGTAAAAATTCTAAAAATTCTTACAAATATAGCCATGATAAAGTAAAAAAATTAAGAGCTATATATCCTAATATAAGTTTTATTTCTGTAAATATAGATAAGATCAGAACTGAAAAGTGGTTAGATAAATTAACAATCAACTCTAGTTATTGTGATTGTAATGGGTGTAAGAGCAAGAATACATATGTAAATGAATTTAAATTACGCAATCCTGATATCGCAAAAAAACTTCTTGGTATACAATATATTAGAAAAACAATAATAGTAGATTCAAAAATGAATATAATTGAATCAAATGCAAATCTCTTTAGCGATAATTTAGAAAAAATTATTAATTAATTCCCTTTTTTGTAATCACTCAGAAATTTTTCTAATCCAATATCTGTTAAAGGGTGTTTTAATAAGCCTGCAATGGAACTCAAAGGACCTGTCATAACATCAGCACCTATTTTTGCACAATCAATTACGTGCATTGTATGTCTTACTGAAGCTGCTAGAATTTCTGTAGTAAATCCATAATTATCATAAATTAATCTTATCTCAGCGATTAAATTTAAACCATCGGTAGATATATCGTCTAATCTTCCAATAAATGGAGAAACATAAGTAGCACCGGCTTTTGCAGCTAATAATGCTTGCCCAGCTGAAAACACTAAAGTAACATTAGTTTTAACTCCTTTATCACTGAAATATTTTGCCGCTTTAACACCATCTTTTATCATAGGTAACTTGACTACAATCTGGCTATGTAAATTGGCCAGCTCTGTACCTTCAGTAACCATATTATCAAAATCTGTAGCAATAACTTCTGCCGAAACATCACCATCAACAATTTCACATATATCTTTATAGTGTTGTAAAATATTATCTCTTCCAGTAATACCTTCTTTAGCCATTAATGACGGGTTAGTAGTTACTCCATCTAAAACACCTAAGTTTTGAGCTTCTTTGATTTGATCTAAATTTGCTGTGTCTATAAAAAATTTCATCTGTTGATTTTTAGTTTAATCAAAACTACAATAAATTAAGTTTTTAAAAATAAAATTGAAATAAATATATTAACATACTAAAATAATCGTTTTAATAACTTCTCATTATTAAATTTTCAAAAACTTTTTGCGGAAGAAGAAGTTTTAAGTAAGGAGCTATTTTCTCTATAAATGAACCTGCTATGTATTTTTTTTTTGGATTTTTAGAATTTATAATTTTAAAAATTAATTTTCCAATTAGCTTAGGGTCTGCCCCTGCATCAACGTGATTATTCATTAATCTTAGAGCTTTAGAGTAATTAAAATAATAGGGGGAGGATTTTTCAGATGATGCGTGGTATCTTCTTGATGCTATGTTAGTAGAAAATTCACCTGGAGCTACTGTGACTACTTTTATGTTAAATGGTTTAGTTTCCATATTTAAAGTTTCAGAAACTAAATCTAAAGCAGCTTTACTTGCACTATAAACAGACCTGTAAGGTGTACCAACATATGCTGCGAGTGATGTAATATTAATGATCAATCCACTTTTTTTAGATCGCATAATGGGAAGAACTTTTTTTAAAATATTTAATGGACCAAAAAAATTAGTTTTAAAATTATTCTCAATTTCTATTTCAGGGATTTCTTCCAATGGACCTGTGATGCCTACCCCAGCATTATTAATTAAAACATCAATACTACCTTCGATTTTAATTATTTCATCAATGCATTTATCAATACTAACCGAGTTGTTTACATTTAAACTTAATAATTGAAAATTTGAATCAATATATTTGGAAGGATCTCTACTTGTACCATAAACTTTAAAGTTTTTGTTACATAACAAATCTCCAATTGCTTTTCCTATTCCGGAGGAAGCACCTGTGATTAATATAACTTTTGACATCTGGTAAAATTATAATGGGAATATATAAAAAAAAAGGCAAGCTACCTACATCACACTGCTACAACCGTATACCTTTGCTGTGTTCCCACTCTGGAGGATTAAACAGGAGCTAGTTGTGTAGGACTTGCCGATGTAAATATACAAATGATTTATAATTGGTTAAGATTTTTTTAAGTTAATTTAAATAAATAAATTGCCAATATTCTAATGATTATGACTTTAAAAATATTTCAAAATTTTCTACTATTATTTTTAATTAATTGTGGTAATGTTGAAAATTCTAATTTAGATATCACCACCAATTTAAAAAATAAGATGAAAATTGACGAAACCTTTGTTTTCTCAATCAACGAAGCATCAGATTCTATTAAGGTATTTAACAGAGGCAATTTAATTTACAATAATAAAAAAAGAGATAAAAAAAGTATCGAGATTGACTTAAAGAACTTTAGATTAGGCAAAAATAGCCTCAAAGTGATTTCTTATCATAAAAGTAACATTAAATCTAAAAATATTGATTTTATTGTTCTAAATGACAAAACTCCAAAAATTTACAACTATAAGATAATCAATACATACCCACATAAAATTAATGCTTACACTCAAGGTTTAGAATTTAATAATGGATATTTATATGAAAGTACAGGAAAATATGGTAAGTCAAAATTAAAAAGAGTCAACTTTAAAACTGGCGACTCATATGAAGAGGTTAATTTATCAAACAAATATTTTGCTGAAGGAATAACTATCATAGATAATAAAATAATCCAACTTACTTGGAGAGAAAATACTGGTCTTATTTATAATCTACAAACATTAGATTTAATTGGTGATTTTAAATATAATAAAAGCAAGGAAGGTTGGGGATTGTGCAATGATAGAAATAAAATATTTAAAAGTGATGGAACTGAAAATATTTGGATATTAGATTCAAAAACATTTGATGAAATTGATAATTTTCAAGTTTACACAAATAAAGGGAAAGTTAATGGGCTAAACGAACTAGAATGGGTTAACGGAAAAATTTATGCTAATCGTTACGGCTTTAATGGAGTAGCAATTATCAATCCAAATAATGGGGCTGTAGAAGGGGTGATTGACCTTTCAAGTTTAATAGAAAAAGTACAAAAACATGATAATTTAGATGTTTTAAACGGTATTGCATATAACAATGTAACTAAAACCTTATTTGTCACTGGAAAAATGTGGAATAAGATATTTGAAATTGAAATTTTTAAAAAATAAAGATGAAAAAGATATTTTCATTATTGTTAAATATTATTATTATTATTTTCTGGAGTTCTTGTAGAGATGATTTTAATTTTAACATTACAGAAACTCAATTACAATTCTCAAAGGATACTGTCTATTTAGATACTGTTTTCTCAAATATTGGATCTAGTACTTACAATTTAAAAGTTTATAATACTTCAAATGAAAATATTTTAATCCCTTACATAAATCTAGAAAATGGACAAGACTCTTACTATAGGTTAAATGTTGATGGTATGTATGAAAATCAGGGAAACGTTAGTAATTACTTTGAAAATATTGAATTACTTGCCAATGACAGTTTATTTATTTTTATTGAAACTACAATAGATATAAATAATTTACCAAGTGAATCAAATCAATTTTTATACACTGATAAAATAAAGTTTGATACAGGTTATAATCTACAAACAGTAGATTTGATAACATTAGTTAAAGATGCAGTATTTATTTATCCAAATAAATACACTGACAGTAGTACAGGAGAAACAATAATTGAAACATTAAATTTTGATATAAACAATGATGGTATTTCAGACGAAACAAATATTCAAGGACGATTTTTATCGGAAAACGAATTAAACTTTACAAATGAAAAACCATATGTTATTTATGGATATGCAGGTGTGCCAAGTAATAGTATTTTAACAATAGATAAGGGTGCTAGAGTTCATTTTCATTCCAACTCAGGGATACTTGTAACTAGTGAAGGATCTATACAAGTTAATGGCGAATTTAGTCAAGATCAAGAAGTATTAGAAAATGAAGTTATTTTTGAAGGAGATAGGCTTGAAAATAGCTTTGCAAACACACCTGGTCAATGGGGCACTATTTGGCTATTTAGTGGAAGCACCAATAATATTATAAATTTCTCTACAATAAAGAATGCAACTATAGGTATTTATGCAGAGAATCAATTAAATACCAATACCAATCAGCTAACCATAAATAATTCTAAAATATATAATTCAAGTAATTTTGGAGTTTTAGCAAAATCCTCATCTATTACAGCTAGTAATTTAGTTATTAATAAAAGTGGACAATCTTCATTTGCTGCTACTTACGGAGGACAATATGAGCTAAATCATTGTACTATAACAAATTTTTGGAATAATAGTTTTAGACAATTTCCAAGTTTATTAATAAACAATTATTGGATTGACAGTAATGGAAATGTACTAAATAACTCAAACTTAAATTTTAATATTAACAATAGTATTATTAGTGGTAATGAAAACATTGAATTTTTAATTGAACAATTTGATGATTCAAATCTGAATTTTAAATTCAAAAATTGTATGATGAAGTTTAATGACTACAATGAGATATTTACAGGACAAAACAATTATGACTTTTTAAATTTAGAAAAATATGAAAATATTTATCTGAACTTAAATACAGATTTTAAAAATGAATATAATAATGAACTATTTATTTTACAAAATTCTGAAGTTATTAATCTGGGAGATCAGCAATTAGCAGCTATTTACCCACTAGATTTACTTAATGTAAATAGAGAAAATTCGCCTGACTTAGGCGCCTACCAACACGTCATAATAGAGGATTAATCTATTAAGAAAATAGAGGGAATTTACTCATCATAGAATTTACCTCTTTACAAATATCCTTTAATTTAGTTTCATTATCAAAATTCATTATTGCCTGATCTATAAAATTCACAATTTTCAACATATCATTTTCAACAAGTCCTCTTGTAGTAACAGCTGCAGTCCCCACTCTAATGCCTGAAGTTATAAATGGAGATTTATCATCAAAAGGAACCATATTTTTATTTACTGTAATATCTGCTAAACCTAAAGCATACTCAGCTGTCTTACCATCAATATTTTTATTTCTAAGGTCAATTAACATCATGTGATTATCAGTTCCGTTTGAAATAATATTATATCCTCTTTTAATAAACTCATCAGCCATTACATTAGCATTTTTTTTGACTTTTAAAATATAATGCATAAAATCATCTTGAAGGGCCTCTTTAAAAGCTATAGCTTTAGCAGCTATTACATGTTCTAACGGACCACCTTGATTACCAGGAAATATAGCTAAATCAAGTAAGGAGGACATTTTTTTTAATTTTCCACTTTTAAATTTAACTCCAAAAGGATTTTCAAAATCTTCACCCATTAGAATTAACCCTCCTCTAGGTCCCCTCAAAGTTTTATGAGTTGTAGTTGTTACAATGTGACAATATGGAATAGGATCATTTAAAATACCCTTTGCAATTAAACCTGATGGATGAGAAATATCTCCTAGTAATATTGCACCGACACTATCAGCAATTAATCTAAATCTCTCATAATCAATATCTCTTGAATAAGCAGAAGCACCAGCAATAATTAGTTTAGGTTTTTCTTTAGTAGCAATTTCTTGTATTTTGTCATAATTTAAAACACCTGTATTCTTATCAACTCCATAAAAAACTGGATTATATAGTTTTCCAGAAAAATTAACAGAGGAACCGTGTGTTAAATGTCCTCCATGTGAAAGATCAAAACCTAAAATTTTATCACCAGCATTCAAACAAGCAAAAAATACTGCAGAATTAGCTTGACTACCTGAGTGGGGTTGAACATTAGCCCAACATGCTCCAAAAAGTTCTTTAGCTCTTTCTATAGCCAATAACTCTATTTTATCTACAACTTCACAGCCACCATAATACCTCTTTCCAGGGTAACCCTCTGCATATTTATTAGTCAATACAGAACCAGTAGCTTTCATTACACTATCACTAGTAAAGTTTTCGGATGCGATAAGCTCAATACCTTTAGTCTGTCTAGTCTTTTCTTCATTAATTAAATCAAAAATTATTTTATCTTTTGACATAGAATCAATTATTATTTATTATAATCCAAAAATAAACAAATGATAAGTTTAATAATGCAAAAATCCTATATTTGGTATCTTAGTTATTAAAAACTAATTAACAATAACCAGTTTTATAAAATGAAGAATAAAATAAATATTACAAATAAAAAAGCAAAATTTGAATATGAGATTTTAGATAAGTATAATGCTGGAATTGTACTAACTGGGTCAGAAATTAAATCAATACGGCTAGGAAAAGCATCAATTGCTGAGAGCTTTTGTGAATTTAATGATTCTATCGAACTATTTATTGTTAATATGACAATTGAGAACTATTCATTCTCTTCTGCTTTTAATCAAATCCCTAAGTCAACCAGGAAGTTATTATTAAATAAAAAAGAGCTTTTAAAGCTCAATAAAAGTGTCAAAAATTCTGGTCTTACAATAATACCTCTAAGGGTATACTTGAGTGACAAGGGATTAGCTAAGATTGAAATAGCTTTAGCTAAAGGAAAGAAACTTTATGATAAAAGACAAACTTTGATCGATCGAGATAACAAAAGAAATCTTGATCGAATTAAAAAAGAAAATAAAAATTAATTTTTTTCTTTCAATAAAGGCACAAATTTAAACTCACCAAATTCATTTTTTTTAAATTTTTTTTCTGAAATTCTTGTTATTAAAGTCATTATCTGAGTTTTTTCTCCAACTGGAATTACAAGTTTTCCGCTAATCTTTAGTTGATTAAGCAAATTCTTAGGAATAAATGGTGCTCCTGCAGTAACTAATATGGAATCGTATGGCGCTTCACTTTCGTAACCTCTATAACCATCACCAAAAATTAATTTTTTTGGATGGCAACCAATTTTTGGTAAAAATAAACTTGTTTTTTTGAATAATTCCTTTTGTCTTTCGATAGAATAAACAATAGCTCCCAATTCACATAATACAGCTGTTTGATAACCACTACCGGTTCCAATCTCTAATATTTTATCTCCTTTTTTTACATTTAATAGTTCAGATTGAAAAGCAACTGTGTATGGTTGGGATATTGTTTGTCCAGCTCCAATGGGAAAAGCTTTGTCTTGATAAGCATGGTCAATAAAACTAGAGTCCATAAATAAATGTCTTGGAATTGATTCAATAGCATTTAAAACACGTAAATCTAATATACCTTTACTTTTTACTTCTGAAGCTAGTTTATTTCTTAATCCCTTATGTTTGAATGTGTCTTTCAAGTTTATAAAAGTAAAGATATTTGCATTAAAATTCTAAGTTATTTATGCTTATAAAAATATTACATTTGTATTAGATTTTTAATATATACAAATGCAGAAAAATATTGTCGTCATTGGAGCAGGAACCATGGGTAATGGTATTGCTCATACATTTGCACAAAACAACTTCAAAGTTGAACTAGTAGATGTAAACATCAAGTCATTAGACAAAGCAATTCAAACAATATCTAATAATTTAGATAGAATGATAATTAAAGAAAAAATATCAGATTTAGAAAGAAGAAACACTCTAAAAAATATCACTAAAAAAACTACAATAACTAGCACCTCCAAAAACGCGATACTAGTTATTGAAGCAGCTACTGAAAATTTAGAATTAAAACTTCAAATATTTAAAGATTTAGACAAACATTACGATCAAAGCACAATTTTGGCCTCAAATACCTCTTCAATTTCTATAACTCAAATTGCTTCATCTACAAAAAGACCGAATAAAGTTATAGGGATGCATTTTATGAATCCAGTTCCTTTAATGAAACTCGTTGAAGTCATTAAAGGTTATGAAACTGATTTAGAAACATTAGAGTTTATTAATAATATTACAAAAAAAATTAATAAAACAGCAGTTGAAGTAAATGACTATCCAGGTTTTATTGCCAATAGAATTTTGCTACCAATGATTAATGAAGCTATTGAATCTCTACATCATGGAGTTAGTTCAGTAAAAAATATTGATGAAATAATGAAATTAGGAATGGGACATCCAATGGGTCCACTACAATTGGCAGATTTTATAGGTTTAGATGTTTGTCTGTCTATATTAGATGTAATGTACGAAGGCTTCAAGAGTCCAAAATATGCAGCTTCACCCCTACTTAAAAATATGGTATTAGCAGGTAAATTAGGAATTAAATCAAAAGAAGGTTTTTATGATTATTCCAATAACAAAAAAGCTGAAGTCGTTTCTAAACAATTTCAATAATAATTATGAGTATAAATAAACAAATAGATTTAATTAATGAACAAATTGGAAAAAACGTCTCTCTTGTTGCTGTTTCAAAAACTAAATCTGAATTAAAAATTAAAGAAGCATATGATAGCGGCCAAAGAGTTTTTGGTGAAAATAAAGTTCAGGAGCTGGTTTCAAAACAAAACAATTTACCTAAAGATATTAGTTGGCATATGATTGGGCATTTACAACGTAATAAAGTAAAATACATAGCTCCGTTTATAAATTTAATACACGGAGTTGATAACATTAAGTTATTGAAAGAGATAAATAAGCAAGCCAGAAAAAATGACAGAATAATTGATTGTTTAATTCAAGTAAAAATTTCTAGTGAAGATAGTAAGTTTGGTATTGATTATAAACAAGCTAATGAATGGTTAACAACAGACTTACTAATAGATTTTAAAAATATTAGAATAACAGGTTTTATGGGGATGGCAAGTAACACGAATAATGAATTAAAACTAACAAAAGAATTTAGTAAATTGAATAATTTCTTTAATAAACATCAAAATACAAACATAAAGATATTATCGATGGGCATGAGTAACGATTATCTTTTAGCAATCAAAAATGGCAGTAATATGATTAGAGTTGGAAGCAATATCTTTGGAGAAAGAAAATAAAAAATTATCATATACAGTATTGTAGATATAGAGACAACTGGTGGCAAATTCAATGAAGAAGGAATTACAGAAATTGCTATCTATAAATTTGATGGGACTGAAATAATTGATAAATTTATTTCATTAATTAATCCAGAAAAAAATATTCAACCTTTTGTAGCTAATCTAACTGGAATAAATAATAAAATGCTACGTAATGCTCCCAAGTTTCATGAAGTAGCTAAAAGAATATTAGAAATAACTGAAGACACTATATTTGTAGCTCATAATACTTCATTTGATTATAGAGTTTTAAAGACCGAATATAATAGACTGGGTTATAATTTTAAAAGAAATACCTTATGCACTTTAGAATTGTCTAAAAAATTAATTTTAGATGTAAATTCATATAGCTTAGGCAAGCTAACCAAGCAGTTAGGTATTCCTCTTACACAAAGACACAGAGCAAGCGGCGATGCATTAGCTACAGTCAAATTATTTAAGCTACTACTAGATAAAGATTTAGATAAAAATATTATTATAAAAAATATTAAAAATACTAGTAAATCTAATTTACCTAACAAACTAAATGAAATTTTAGATGAATTACCAAGTTCAACAGGGATATATTATTTACACAATAAAAATTCCGAAATAATATATATAGGTAAAAGCAAAAACATAAAAAAAAGAGTTAATCAACATTTTACTGGAAAAGACCGTAAGTCACAAAAGTTACAAATTAACACAGTTACTGTCAGTTACGATGAAACTGGAAGTGAATTAATAGCTTTACTTAAAGAGAGCAATCAAGTTAAATTACATAAACCTATTTTTAACAGAAAGTTACGCAAGACTATATATCCTTACGGACTTTATAAAAGTATTGATAAAAATAATTATATAAATCTAAGTATTTCTAAAATTAGCTCTGGTAGAAATCCTTTAACAACATTTAAAAATATTAATAATGGATTCTCTTTTTTAAACAAACTAATAGATAAAAATGATTTGTGTCAAAAACTCTGTGGAGTATATAAGTCCAACAATAATTGCTTTAGATATTCCATAAATGAATGCTATGGTGCATGCATAAATATTGAAAAACCTGATCAGTATAACGAAAGAATTTATAAAGCTATTAAATATCTAAATTTTGAAAATAAAAATTTTGCTATAATAGATAAAGGACGAAATATCGATGAAAGTAGTTTTGTTTTAGTTGAAAACGGCTTGTTTATTGGTTTGGGATATTTTAACTTAAACTTTCAAATAAATAACATAAAGGTTTTAAAGAAAATTATAATTTCAATGGAGCACAATAAAGACAATCAACAAATAATTCAAAGTTTTTTAAGAAAAGCCAAAGGAATTAAGATTTTAAATTATTGATGATGAATAAATATCTTATATCAATTCTTGGGCCCACGGCAATTGGTAAAACAAAATTAGCCATAGAATTAGCAGAAAAATATGGCACAGAGATAATATCAGCTGATTCTAGACAGTTTTACAAAGAATTGAATATAGGGTCAGCTAAACCTTCAAATGTAGATTTAAATAGGGTTAAACATCACTTAATAAATAATAAAAGCGTGAAGGATAGTTATTCTATAGGTGATTTTGAAAAAGATGCTCTTAATAGTATTTCAAAAATTCATAAAAAAACAGATTTAGCGGTTCTTGTAGGTGGATCTGGATTATATTTGGATGTCATTAATTACGGATTAGATCAAATACCCAAAAGCGATGAAAAAGTTAGAGACTTTTTAAATAATGAATTTAAACTTAAAGGTCTTAAACATATGCAAAATGAGTTAAAAGAAAAGGATTTAATTTCTTTTAAAAATATTGATTTAAATAATCACAGAAGAATTATAAGAGCATTGGAAGTCACTATTTCTAGTGGTAAGCCATTTTCTTCTTACTTGAAAAAAGAATATACTCTACGTAATTTCAAAAAAATACAAATTGGACTAAGAGATGAACGAGAGATGATATATGAAAGGATAAACACAAGAGTTGACAATATGATAAATGAAGGATTAATTAATGAAGCTATTGATTTAATTAGTTATAAAAATCTTAACAGTTTAAATACAATAGGTTACAAAGAAATTTTTAATTATTTAGATGGAAAATCAAATTTAGATCATGCAATTAATGAGATAAAAAAAAATACAAGAAGATTTGCAAAAAGACAAATGACATGGTTTAAATCCAATAAAAATATAATTTGGTTTAAAACAAACTATAAAATTGAAGAGGTAGTTAAATGTATAGATGACTTAATTACTGACTAATCTAAACCCTTCACCATGAATATTGATAATCTCAACAGACTCATCATTTTTCAAATATTTTCTTAATTTAGCTATATAGACATCCATACTTCTAGAAGTGAAATAGTTATCATCTCTCCAAATCTTGGTTAAAGCTAATTCTCTTGGCATAAGATCATTTTTATATAGTATCAACATTTTTAATAATAAATTCTCTTTGGGAGATAGCTTAACTGGAGTATTATCTAAATAGGATAAATGTCTTAATTTTGAATTGAGATGAAAACTACCAAAATTAAATTCAAATTCAGATGATTCAACAATTGAAGTTCTAGTATTTCTATTAATAATAGCGTTGATTTTCATTAACAAAACCTCACTATCAAAAGGTTTTTTTAAATAATCATCAGCACCAACTTTATATCCCTTTAATACATCTTCTTTTAAAGATTTCGCTGTTAAAAATATAATTGGAATGTCAGGGTTCTTTTCTTTAATTTCCATTGCTAGAGTAAAACCATCTTTATATGGCATCATAACGTCAAGAATACAAAGATCAAAATCATTCTTTTTAAACTTTTCAAATCCTTCCATTCCATTTTTAGCATGAATTACATCATAATTATTTATAATTAAATAATCTCTTAAGATAATTCCAAAATTTTGGTCATCTTCAACTAATAAAATTCTATTATTTGTATCATTCATATTATATTGTATTATTGTTGTTAACTGGTATTTTTATTTCAAAGGTACTTCCCTTCCCTACTATACTATTTACGGATATTTCACCTTTATGATAATTTACTATCTTTTTTACATAAGCTAAGCCCAAGCCGTGACCTTTAACATTATGCAAATTACCAGACTGTTCTCTATAAAATTTATAAAATATTTTTCTTTGAACATCTTTGGACATTCCTCGACCATTATCAGAAATTGACAAAATAATATCTTTTTCATTTAATATTTTATCTATATTTCTAGTTGATATTTTTATTATCGGATTGTTATCAGAATATTTAATTGCATTATCAATAATATTAATTATAGCATTAGTAAAATGCGTTTGATTAGCTTTAATAAATGAATATTTTGAGTTTAAATCTAATTCTATCTTTCCATTATTATTTTTCATTATCAAATCCAAATGTCCTACTGCATTATTTATTAAGTTATGTAGATCTAAATTAGTTTTTTCAATATCTAATTCATTTTTGTCTAACCTTGATATTCTTAAAACATTTTCCACTTGATCATTCATTCTATTATTTTCATCTTTAATCATATTCAAATAACCAATAACTTTATCTTTATTTCCAATAATTTTAGGGTTCTTAATTGAATCTAAAACTAAATTAATTGTAGCAATAGGAGTTTTAAATTCATGTGTCATATTATTTATAAAGTCAGATTTAATTTGAGCTATTTTTTTCTGTTTTAATAACTGTGAAATTGTACTTACATAAACAATTACAATAATTAGAGTAAATATTACAGATAAAATAACTACTTCAAAATCAAAGGAGACTAATGAACTGGAAGATAAAAATTGATTTCTCAAATTTGGAAAATAGATACTCAATTTAAAATCACTATTATTTTCATTGTCCTTAAATAAAGTAGTTGTAAAAATTTTATCCTGACCTTCATTAGCATAAAAATCAAAATTTGATGACTGTACTCTTGTTAAAAGTTCGTTATCAAAAATTCCAAATTCGTAATTTAAATTTATTTTATACTCAAGTAAAGCATTGTTCAAAAGAGACTCAATCTCATCAGATGAAACTCTTCTGTGAATTGGGTTTCTTTTAGCTAAATCTTTGTAGGCAGTTTCAAATAGAATTTCTTTACTTCTTGAAATTTCTCCAATTCTTAAAAGGAGTTGTTCGGGAGTATATTGTCTAATATCCTCTGGGTCTGAAAGACTAAAAAAGTTTTTTTCTCTTTCATTAGATATTCTAGTAATATTAATACTATCAATATTGATATCTAAAAACGAAGGCAACTTCAAACTTTCTTCTATGATACCGTTTCTATAAATAATAGTTTCGTTAGATCCGTTGTTTTCACTAATAAAATATAGATTATTAATTGCTGTAGTATCTATATTAACTCCAGAGTTAATTAATTCATTAAACTTATATACGTATTCAGAGTATTCTCTTTTTTCAATATCGTCTGAAACTGATGTCAAGACTTTACTTATACTTAAAGTAAACTCTTCTTTATTTTTATCAAGATTGCTCTTAATAAAATAAGTCTGAACAGCAATAATCCCAGAGAGGGATAAAGTCATCGAAATCAATATTAATATGAAAAATTTCTTGTTCATATATCTAAATTAACATTATTAATGTTAGGGTATATACATTTAACCATAAGTTAACAAATTAATTATCTAACATCTGCGAGTGAATTTTTAAAATATCATTGTTTAAATTATTATTTAGATTATTATAAATTAAAAAATCAGAAATTCTAATTATATCTAAATCACCAGTCTGATTTTTCATAATATTAGTAATTGATTCTCTTTTCATACCTCTTTCTAATAACCTAGATATTTTTAATTCAGTATCAGAAATTACACCAATTATTTTATCAAATTTGTCTGTACTATCGTTTTCATAAATAATTGCAGATTCATAAATAGTATAAGTAGCTTTTTGATTCTGTAACCAGGCATTATAATCTAAATTAACAAAAGGGTGTACAATTGAATTAATCAATCTTAATTTAGATTTATTATTAAAAATAATTTTTGAAACAAATTTTTTGTTTAATTCATCTCCAATATAACAATCATTACCAAAGTTATTAATCATTGAAGTTTTAACATTAATGTTAGTCTTCATAATGATATTCGCTCTGTCATCGGAATTATAAATTGGTACTCCTAATTTTGCAAACTTATTAGATATATAAGATTTTCCACTGCCTATTCCACCTGTTATCGCTACTTTTTTCATTTTAAAAAAACATATTGAATCTCATTATTATTCAAACGAAGGTTTTTAATAAGTTTTGGTTGATTTATTACTTCAGCAGTTAATTTTCCATCTTTACTAATTTTATTAAAATCACAAATAATTTTAAAGTCTTTGGATGAATATTTTTGGTAATTATCTAGACTAACAGTGAATGAAGCCTTAATTGTTTTTGGATAATAATTAATGTTTATTTCTGTTGGAATATTTGTTATTGAAACAGGGATATCTAGGACAGATTCAGTAGACTTTTCAACATCAATAAACACTTTTACTGATTCATTTGAATATTTTAAATTAGTCGTATTTGAAATATCAAGTTCTATATCTTGATTAACACTAGATTTTAGATTATCGATAATTAATTCCTTAGTATTAACAATATTTATTGAATTTAAAGCTATTTCAGAGCCAATCACAGAAATGGAATCTGGCAACAGTTTAAAACTTTTAAAATACTCAAATCCTTGTGAAAAACTTATAGAGGATTTCAAAACAACAGGAACATTTTTCGTCCCTAACTTATCATAATTAAAAAACAAACTGTCAAAATTAATTGAAATCAATTCAAAACTAGGATCAATAAAATTATCAATTTGTGTATAGTTTTTTGACTGAGTAATAACATAAGATTGTGAATTATCAAATATATCATCAGTAGATATATTTATAGTTTGATTAGATAAAAAGTATTTAATAAAATCAAAGCCAAAAGAGGAAACAGTTAATTTTAAACTATCAACAGATTGATTAATTATGATTTTATCATCAGGAATATCAGTTAAATTAATTTTATAACTAATATTTTTAGTGTAAACTTTAGTTAACTTAACCACGGTGGAAAACAGAATCGAAATCAATAAAAAAATAAAAAAATTATTGAATGATTTATAGTTAAATATATTTGATTTATCAATTTTCATTTTTCATTATTTTAAAAAAATAAGAAGGGAATTTATCTTCTATATCTTTATTTGAATATAACAAAATAATATTTGATTTAATAAACCCTAAACCATATCCTATAAACTGAATTAAAGAAGTAAAAATTGAATAAAACCCAACAAGAATGCTTTTATTATTAATTAATGAATTGAAAAAAATTAATAATAAATACAACATTACTGTATACAACGGAAAATATAACTTAAAGAAATATAGAATAATACTTAAAAGTAAATAGATGGTGACAAAACTTGGAAGCCAAAAAATGATCTTATTTGATGCTGGATGCCACTTATTAATGATAGGTCGAACCATACCAAATTTAAAAACTTGATTAAAAAATGCAATAATATTAACTCTTCTTTTATGAAAAACTTTGACATTATTATAAAGTGCAGAACTTAAACCTAGTTTAGAAATTCTTAGAGATAAATCAGGATCTTCACCAGGGTGAATATTACCAAAGCCATCAGTTAATTCAAAAGTTTTTTTTGAAATACCCATATTAAAACTTCTGGCTTGAAAATTTTTATATTTTGATCTATTTCCACGAATACCACCTGTTGTTAAGAAAGATGTCATTGTAAAATTTACAGCCTTTTGAAAACTTGTGAACGAATTGTGTGAATCATCTACTCCACCAAAGCAATCAACATATTTATTATTAATATTTGTAAAAAAGTTAGATAAGTAGTTTTTTGGCAATATACAGTCTGAATCTAATATTATAAAATAGTTACCCTTTGCTTTTTTCATTCCAAAATTTCTTGAATCTCCTGGACCAGTATTATTTTTTTTGAAGTAAGAAATATTCAAATAATCACTATAATTGGAAATTATCTTATCCGAACATTTATCAGATCCATCTTCGATTATAACGATCTCAAAATCATAATTTCCGTCTAAATTATTTAAGCTTTCTAGTAACTCGTTAATTTCATCAGGACGATTATAAACGGGTATTATAAAAGAAACATCGATAATTGCCATACAACAAATGTAGGAAAAGGATAAAGAAATAAACTATGTTATTCTGTTATTGAATCCATTACAGAATCACTAACTCCCATGTTACTAAAACCACCATCATTATATAAATTTTGTAATGTAACTCTTTTGGTTAGATCACTAAAAAGTGTAACGGTATAATTCGCACAATCTAAAGCAGTTGCATTTCCTAATGGTGACATTCTCTCTGCGTAAGTAATAAAACCATCAAATCCTTTAACTCCACTTCCAGCTGTAGTAGGGGTTGGAGATTGTGAAATAGTGTTGACTCTAACTTTTTTATCTTTTCCAAAGAAATATCCAAAACTACGAGATATACTTTCTAAAAAAGCTTTATTGTCAGCCATATCATTGTAATCTGGAAAAACTCTCTGAGCAGCCATATAGGTTAATGCTACGATACTACCCCATTCATTCATAGCATCTGCTTTATAAAGAGTTTGCATAACCTTATGAAATGACATTGCAGACACATCAGTTCCCTTTTGAGTCCAATCATATTTTTGATCAGTATAATGTCTTCCTTTTCTTACATTTATTGACATACCTATGGAATGCAAAACAAAATCAAGTTTACCACCTAATATTTTTGTAGATTCTGATATCAAATGCTCTAAATCTTCAATTGATGTAGCATCAGCTGCTATAACTTTTGAACCAGTTCTTTTAGCTAATTTATCAATCTCTCCCATTCTCATAGCTACTGGTGCGTTTGATAAAACAAAAGTACCTCCTTCTTCATGAACTCTTTCAGCGGTTTTCCAAGCTATAGAATTATGATCTAATGCTCCAAAAATTATACCTTTTTTTCCTTTTAAAAGATTGTGTGACATATTATGATTTTTTACAAATATAAGATTAATTGAGTAATTGTTTGGCGTGTGCAACGGCAGATATAGAAATATTATCACCCTCGAGCATTTTTGCAATTTCAACAATTCTTTCTTGATTATTTAATTTAATTAAATTTGTTGTAGTAGAATTATCCTTTTCTGTTTTATAAACTTTAAAATGAGACTCTCCTTTTGCTGCAATTTGAGGCAAATGAGTTATTGTAAATATTTGCATACTAGAACTCATTTCTCTCATAATATCTCCAATTTTATTAGAAATTTCGCCTGAAACACCTGTGTCTATTTCATCAAACATTAATGTTGGTAGTTTTCTATAGTTGGCAATAATAGATTTAATAGCTAGCATAATTCTAGATATTTCTCCACCTGATGCAGATTGTTTTAGAAGTTTGAAATCGGAACCTTTATTTGCACTAAATTTAAATTCAAGATTATCAAAACCATTACTCAAAAACTTTTCTTGAGAATTAATTTCAATTAAAAACTCAGCACTTTTCATGCCTAAGTCATTTAGTATTTCTTTAAGACTAATAACTAATTTAGGGATAGAATGTAACCTATTTGCAGAAAGTCTTTTTGCTAAATCTAACAACACAACTTTTAACTCAGAAACCTTTAAAGTCACTGAAGATATTTCGCTATCGATATTGTTTGACATAGAAACCTTTTTAATCAAATCCAATTGGACTTCCATTAAACCATCAATATTATCAACAGAATGTTTTCTTAAAACATTATTGACTTTTGATAATAAATCACTGACTTCAGATAATTTTCTAGGGTTATTGGTAAGGTTATTATTAAAGTTTTCTAAATCTGCAGAAACATCATCTAAGTCAATATAAATAGAGTTAATTCGATTGTATAGACTTAAGAAAGTATTTGATTTGGCAGATAAGTTCTTTAAATTAAGCTTTAGTTTATTGACCAAGGATATTATACTATACTCATTATTATTAAGAAGTGAAACACTGTGATTTAAATCGATTTTTATTTCCTCGAAATTTGATAAATCTTTATAAGAATTTTCTAAATCATTTAAGTTAACATCAGAAATGTTTAGCTCATTAATTTCCTCAAGTAAATGGTTGTTATAATCATAAGCTTTTGAGAGTTCAGATTTGGTATGTTTAAGCGAATTTAATTCTGCCAAAAGAGATTTATATTCAGAAAATTTAAACTTATATTCTTTAAGGATTTTAAAATTATTAGCTACTGAATCAATGACATCAAATTGAAAATCAACATTAACTAAATCTAAATTTTGATGTTGAGAATGAATATCAATTATATATTTACTAATTGAAGCTAGTTGATTTAAAACAACTGGCGAGTCATTTACAAAAGCCCTGGATTTTCCTGACGGTAAAATTTCTCTTCTTATAATTGTGTCTGTATCATAATCAAGATTGTTTTCTGAAAATATTTTTTTTAAATTATAATTTGCTAAATCAAATGTAGCTTCAACAATACATTTTTTATTCAAATTATTTATAAATGAGCTATCAGATCTTTTACCTAACACAAGAGACAATGCATTTATTAAAATTGATTTACCAGCACCGGTTTCTCCAGTGATGATTGTTAGACCATTATTAAAATCTACATTTAAATCTTCAATTAATGCGTAATTTTTTATAGATAGGTTTTTTAACACACGAAATAATTATTAAATAAAGTTAATTAAAATTTTATTTTTCTCCATTTACTAGAATGCATTGGAGCTAATTTTGATAATGTAGAGGATAAATTAGTTATTTCAACACTAGGTCCATCACTAAAAATATCTTGAATTTCATCAGATTTAGTATCAAAAAAAACTTTCATAATATAAGAATTAGGTCTTCTACTATTCATTCTCTCTAGTGAAATAATAGATTTGCTAATGTTTAATTTTGATTTTTTTGTATCATCATACATTTTATCTAATCCGTTTAAATGGTAATTATATAAAACATTACTAAACTCTTTAAAGGTTGGAGATAAAATATTGTCAATTAAGTAATATCTGTTTTGACGACCATCCTTAGCGTTCCATCCAAGATAATTAGTACTACTAGAATAATCTAAAATACTTCTAGCTTGCTGGTAATGTCGTTTACCTGAATTTAACTCAAAAGTATCAGAATCAATTCCTAAAATTATATATACATGAAAAGAAAGAATAGAAATTAAATTTGATTCAAATTGATTAGGATTAAAGATGAAATTTTGAAATTCCTGGTATTCAAATGAAAAATCTTTATCTATGTAATTATAAACTGTAGATTCATAAGATGAATTAAATATAGGTCTAGAGGATTGAATTTGTATTGTGCCCTGAAAAATGTTATTATCGTAATTACTAATATTTATGACCATTGAGCAATTAATTCTTTGCTTAGAAGTGTAAGAGTTTTTAGTCCAGTTTGTATTGTTTATAAAGTCAGATATCTGATTTTCTAAAGTCTTGAATATTTGAAGATTTTCATCGCCAGTTTGGGTTGCATTAACAACAACATTGCAGTTTAACTCCTGTCCAAATGAAGTAAAAGAAAATATTATAAAAATGTATAAAAGTATTTTATTCATTAATTAATTCAATTATTTTATTAATGATATCAAAGGAAACAGATTTCTTATCTTTTAACGGGAAATTAATACTTTTATTATCTTTAGAAATGATGGTAATTTTGTTGGTTTCGACTCCAAAACCAGCACCTTCATCATTTAAGGAGTTTAAAACGATTAAATCTAAATTTTTATTTTTTAATTTAAGTTTAGCATTTTCAATTTCATTTTCAGTTTCTAGTGCAAACCCAATCAAAAGTTGATTTTTTTTATGCTCACCTAAGTATGATAGAATATCTTTTGTCTTTTCAACTTCTATAGAAAGAGTTTGATTAGATTTTTTAATTTTATGATTAAAAGTTATTTTAGGTTTAAAATCTGCTACAGCTGCTGACATGATAATCACATCAGAGTTACTAAATTTAGCTATAACTTTTTCATACATTTCATCAGAGGAAGTTATAAGTGTAAGGTCAATAGATAAGTCAGAAAGTTTTTGATTCGTAGGTCCACTGATAAGAATGACTTTAGCACCTAATTTAGAAGCCGTTTCTGCTAATGCAAAACCCATTTTACCACTAGAGTGGTTTCCGATAAACCGAACAGGATCAATGGATTCAAAAGTTGGTCCAGCTGTGATTAGGAAAGTTTTGCCATTTAGAGGTAGTGGTTCAGAAAAATTAGTTTCAATAAAACTAATAATTTCCTCAGGCTCTGCCATTCTACCTTCACCAACTAAACCACTAGCTAATTCACCAAAAGCTGGAGGTATTAAAAAATTACCATAAGAAATTAACTTAGAAATAGACAACTGAGTTGAATGATGTTTATACATATCTAAGTCCATTGCAGGAGCAAAAAAAACTTTACATTTTGCAGATAAATAAGTGGCGATTAATAGATTGTCACAATTACCATTAGACATTTTAGACATTGAATTAGCAGTAGCGGGACAAATTATCAATAAGTCGGCCCAGATTCCTAATTCAACGTGATTATTCCACAATTCATCGTCTTCATCAGTTGTAAAAGAAGATAAAACTGGATTCTTTGATAATGTAGATAATGTTAATGGAGTTACAAACTCTTTAGCAGCTGGGGTCATAACAACTTTAACTTGACAACCACACTTAATAAAAAGTCTAACTAAATTAGCAGTCTTGTAAGCGGCTATACCGGCGGTAACACCTAGTAAAACTTTCTTTCCGCTTAAAACTGACATTAGATTATTTTTCTAAAGATTCCTCAGAACTATTTCTATGATAAATTTTATCTTCAAGCCACTCTTGGATAGCTAAAGCATGTGGCTTTGGCAATCTTTCATAAAATTTAGAAACCTCTATCTGCTCTTTATTTTCAAAAATTTCTTCTAAGCTGTCATTGTAAGTTGCAAATTCTTCTAACTTATCTATTAATTCAGTTCTAATATCAGAATTAATTTGTTCAGATCTTTTAGAGATAATTGAAATAGCTTCATAGATGTTATCTGTTGACTTATCAATAATATTTCTATCGTAAGTCTCTGTGTTTACTGGTGCTTTTACTTTTTTTAAATCCATTATATTTTTCTAAGTTGTTTGTAACTGCTTTAATTCGTTAAATTTTGTGTTTAAATCTTCCGTATATTCAGAGCTATCATAATACTTCATAAAAGAATTATAATATCCCATTGCATCCTTTATTCTATCTTGCTTCTTGTAATCAACACTGTTTATGGCTAATTTGTATGCTGAATCAAATTTAAAATACAAAACTTTCTCTCTTAATGTTGAGCCTGGAAATTCGACTATAAAATTGTCAAATGATTTAATTGCAGATTCGTGATCATTTAGGGTGTTATATTGTAAAGCTTTACTGTATGATTTAAATTCTAATTTGTAATCTAATTCGAATATTAACTCATTAACTTCTGTAATGTACTCAGAATCTGGGAATGTATTTATAAATAATTGTAATTTATCAATAGCAACTTTTGTATCCGTTTGATCTTTTGAGAAAATAGGTGACATAAAATAATAGCTTTTAGCAGCTAAAAATGCTATCTCTTCATTTTTCTCGCTATTTGGGTAAGTATTTACAAACTTTTCCATTCTATAGTTAGAAGTATAGAAATCCTTTGTTTCATAAAAACACATAGCATGCATATACATTAACTTTTGAGCTTGAGGCTTACCTCTGTATTTAGGAACAATTTGTTCAAATAAACGATTGGCTTTAGTGAATTTTCCATCATCAAATAATGATGTTCCTAAGTTAAACTTAGTAGCGATATCATCGCCATTTATAGCTTTTTGATATTCACCACAAGATAAAAATGATAACAATATCAATAATGTAAGTATAGCTCGTTTCATATTTATAATCAATTTGCAAAATTAAACAAATTTAATGTATTTAAAAAAAATACTTCTTATAGACTTTATAACGTTATTATAGATTAAAATTGTTCAGTTCCTCATTAATTTGACTTCTTAGTTCTTTAGAAACAGACATCAATGGAAGTCTTAATACATCGTTACACAGATTCAGTTTATTTAATACATATTTTATACCAGCAGGATTATTTTCTTTAAAAATCAAAGAAATAATTTTAAACAAATCATCATTTGTAGATTTCGCAATTGAGTGTTTGTTATTTAATGCGTCATTTATCATTTTAGAAAACATTTTAGGAAAAGCCTGAGCTATGACAGAAATAACACCGTGACCTCCAGAAATGACTGAGGAAAGAGCTAGATCATCATCACCAGAAATAATCAGAAAATTATCTGGTTTATTTTTAATTAGCTCTAAATATTGATTGATATCTCCCCCGGCTTCTTTTACTCCTATAATTGATTCAAATTCGTTAGCTAATCTTAAAATAGTATTTGGAACCATATTTCTTGATGTTCTACCGGGAACATTATACATAATTATTGGCTTAGAGATATTTTTCGCCAAATAAGTGTAATGCTCATAAATTCCTTCTTGTGTTGGTTTATTATAGTATGGAGATACAGATAAAATAGCAGAAATATCTTGTAGATTTAATGAATTAATTTCTTTTACCAATCTTAAAGTATCATTACATCCCATTCCTAAAACTAATGGTACCCTATTGTTATTTACATTAACAACTGTATTAATGATCTTATCTCTTTCAATAGAATTAATGGTTGGACTTTCAGCAGTAGTACCATTTATAACTAAATAATCAATTCCATTTAAAATATTGTATTCAACTAATTTTTCTAAAGAACTATAATCGACAGAAAAATCTGAGTTAAAAGGAGTAATTAAAGCAACACCTGTGCCAATAAATTTATTGTTAATCATATCTTTTTAAGCCCTTTTAAATATTTTTCAAGTTCAACTTTAAATATATCTATAAAACTACTTTTGATATTGATAATAAAGTCATGTAATCTTTGGTCTTTATTAGAAATTCCGATTTTAAAATTTGCTTTAGATTTAGCAGTAATTAGGTTTAACTCGTGAATATTCTCATCATAATAACTGATTAAGGCATCAAATTCAGTTTCAATAAACTCATTAATATCATAATTAGATATATTCCCATTCCAACCAAAATCTAAAGGCGTGAAATACGAATCCCAGCTTGTCAACGTTTCATCTTTTTCAGTTACATAAGCTACAAATTTTATTTTATTTTCATTTACACCTAGATAAGTAAAGACATTTCTTAGGGAATCATAATCATTAAATTCTTCTAGATTAATAATAATACCAACAGACTTTATTTTGTTATTATTAACCGAAGATTTGCGATTATTAAGAATATTATTTAAATATTTATCGTTTGATTTTTTCTTGAATAATTTAAAAAACATATATTTAAAACTATAATACAAATGTAATAAAGATGAATTTGATTTAACTATAAAAACTCTAATGAAATCAATTATTAAGCTATTTAAATTTTCTGTTTTACTACTAATTATAAGTTGTGGAGATAATTGGCAACTATATAAAGCTGAGACTAGTAGAATTGAAGTAAATTCTGAAATTAATGTTGACTCAACTATTTTTAAATTTATAGAACCTTATAAAAAAAATATTGAAAAAGATCTGTTTACAACTTTTGCCTACTCAGCTCATACTTTAGATAAAAAAGAAGGGGAATTAAATACAGCAATAGGAAATATGATGGCTGATGCAGTATTCGAGTTAAGTAACCCTGTTTTTAAATTAAAAAAAAATAAAAATATAGATTTTGTTCTTTTAAACTATGGCGGAATTAGATCAATAATTTCTAAAGGAAATATAAATGAAAAAACCGCATATAATTTAATGCCTTTTGAAAATGAAGTTGTTGTTACTAAATTAACTGGAAAAGATATTTATACATTGATTGATTATTTGAGAATAGTTAAAAGTGCACATCCAATTTCAGGGCTTAATTTAGAGCTGGATAAAAATTATAAGCTGATTAAAGCAAGAATCAATAATAAAAGTATTGATATCAATAAATACTACTATGTAGCTACAAGTGATTTTTTACTTAACGGAGGAGATAAAATGGACTTCTTTAATAAAAGTTCAGAAAATACTTTTTTAAATTATAAAATAAGAGACTTATTAATTGACTATTTTATTAAAATAGATACTTTAAAGCCTAAGATTGACAACAGATTTATTAGAATAAAATAATGAAAAGAAGAAACTTTATTAAAAACACATTATACTCAAGTGCTGCCCTAGCATCTACGTCTATGTTGACCAATAGCTGCAGTAATAATAAGCTAAAAAAAATAACTATTCTTCATACAAACGATGTACATAGTCACATAGATCCATTTGACAAAGACAATGATAAGTTTGCATTTAAGGGAGGTGTTTCTAGAAGAGCTACTATAATTGAAAAAATTAGAAAAGAAAACTCAAACACTCTTTTATTAGATGCAGGAGATATTTTTCAAGGAACTCCCTATTTTAATTATTACGGTGGTGAACTAGAGTTTAAGTTAATGAGTATGTTGAAATATGATTTAGCAACGCTCGGTAATCATGATTTTGATAATGGTATTGATGGGCTTTACAAACAAATGCCACATGCAAATTTCAATTTTGTTTCTGCAAACTATGATTTTACAAATACAATATTAGATACAATCGTAAAACCTTATCAAATTTTCTATAAAGATGGAATTAAAATAGGAATATTTGGATTAGGAATAGAGTTAGATGGAATGGTAACAAGAAACTTGTACAAAGAAACTAAATACTTAAATCCAATTGAAATAACCCAAGGAATAGTAAAAAATTTGAAAAGGGATGAAAATTGTGATTTAATTATATGTCTTTCTCATCTTGGGTTTAAACACGATAATTTACCAAATAAAATATCAGATTTTAAATTAGCCAAAGCAACAAAAGATATTGATTTAATTATTGGGGGTCACACACATACTTTTATGAAAAAACCAGTAGTTATTGATAATCTGGAAAACAAGAAAGTAATTATTAACCAAGTAGGCTGTCACGGATTATTTTTAGGAAAAATTGATTTTTACTTTGACTCTTTTAAAAACAAAATGTATGATGGGGTTTCGATTGAAGTTTAATTAATCAGCTGAATGAAATCATCTTCTGAAATTATATTAATGCCTAAAGATTCGGCCTTTATTTTTTTACTTGGACCCATATTATCTCCAGCAATAACGTAATTAGTTTTGGCGGATATCGAAGATTTCACCTTGCCTCCATTTTTTTCAATCTCAAGTTTTAAATCGTCTCTTGAAAATTTTGAAAAAACTCCACTTACGACGAATAATTTATTCTTTAATTTACTAGATTTAACAACTTGACTTTCTTCAATTTCAAAGTTAAGACCATAAAATTTAAGATCGTTAATCATCATTAAATTTTCCTGAGTATTAAAAAAACTAATAATGCTTTCTGCAATCTTTCCTCCAATCTCATCAACAGACTCTAAATCTTCATAGCTTGCACACATTAAAGCATCGATATTGTTATAATGTTGAGCTAACTTTTTAGCTACAGTAACTCCAACATGTCGAATACCTAAAGCATAAAGAACTCTATCAAAACTAATTTTCTTTGACATCAAAACTCCATTAATTAAATTCTCAGAACTTTTTTCTGCCATTCTTTCTAACCCTAGTAAATCTTCAACTTTTAATCTATAAATATCAGAATAATTATTAATTAGTTTGTTCTCAACTAATAAGTTAACTGTCTCTGCTCCAAGCCCATCTATATCCATTGCTTTTCTAGAAATAAAATGCTGAATTCTGCCTGAAACCTGAGGTAAACATAAAGTAGTATTTACACAATAATGATTTGCTTCACCTTCATTTTTTTTCAATTCGGATCCGCATTCAGGACAATTTGAAATAAATTTAGTTTCAGTTGATAAATGATCTCTTTTACTGATATCTACTTTAACTATTTTAGGAATTATATCTCCACCTTTTTCAACATAAACATGGTCGTTTAATCTAATATCCATTTTTTTTATAAAGTCAGAGTTATGCAAAGAAGCTCTTTTTACAACTGTACCTGCCAAATCTATAGGATCAAAGTTAGCAACAGGAGTTATAGAGCCTGTTCTGCCTACTTGATAAGTAATGGAGTTTAATACTGTAGAAGATTGCTCAGGTTTGAACTTATATGCAATTGCCCATCTAGGAAATTTTGAGGTAAATCCAAGTTCATTTTGTTGATCGATATCATTTACTTTTATAACTATACCATCTATTTCAAATGGTAATGAATATCTGTTGGATTCCCAATGAGAAACAAAATCGTAAACTTCCTGAACAGTTTTAACTAAAACAGAATAAGGAGAAACATTAAATCCCCAACTTTTTGCGCTTTCCAGAGATTGATATTGAGATTTAATTATACCTTTTTTTTCAACAATGGAATATAGTAAACACTCTAAAGGTCTTTTTGAAACTTCTTTGCTGTCTTGCAGTTTCAGGCTACCAGAAGCAGTATTTCTGGGGTTTTTAAATGGTTCATCGCCGTTTGACACTCTTTCTAAATTGAGTTTCTTAAAACCATCTATAGGCATTACAATTTCACCTCTGATATCAAAATCACTAATGTGATCGCCATGAAGGACCAAAGGAACTGTGGGAATAGTCTTAATATTTGCCGTCACATCATCACCCTGAATTCCATCTCCCCTAGTAATAGCTTTAACAAATTTACCATCAATATATGAAAGGCTAATCGATGCTCCATCATATTTTAACTCACATGTAAACATTATCTCACCATCTATTATTTTCCTGATTCTTTTTTCCCAATCATATAAATCTTCTATTGAGTAAGAGTTATCTAATGAATACATTGGAGTATTATGAATTTCAGTCTTAAAATTCTTTGTGATTTCACCTCCTACTCTAACTGTAGGAGAATTAGAATCATAAAACTCAGGATGCAAGTCTTCAATCTTTTTAAGTTGATTTAATTTTGAATCAAATTCATAATCTGAAATGGTTGGGTTATCAAGAACATAATAATTGTAATTGTGCTTATGTAATTCTAATCTTAAAAATTCTATTTCTTCTTTAACAGTCATTAAATATACGGTGGATAATAAGCTATTTTTAATTATCTTTAAGCACCTAATATACTAAAATGACACGCAAGAAAATAATTGTTTTTACTCTTTTTTTAATTTTTAATTTATCATGTTTTGTTGGATTTTCTAGTGAAATAATTCCTAATCCAGATTCTCGAATTTTTACAATTGGTGAATTTATTTTATCCAACAAAACAAAAATAAATTACTCGGAAAATTTTAAAATTTCGGGAGAATTTTTGAAGAATTTTCTAAAGATTGAATCAAAACTTGACAAATATTCAAATCAAATTAATTTTCTAAATAAAGATATCAATAATGAAGAAGGTTATATTTTAGAAATATTAGAAAAAAATATAAATATTTATAGTGAAACTAACAAAGGAGCTTTCTATGCCGTTCAAACTCTTCGTCAACTATTACCATTTCAATTAGAAAATGATAAATCTATCGTAAAGGAGTTTAAAGTTCCATGTCAAATAATTAAAGATTCGCCAAAATTTAAATATAGAGGAATGCACTTAGATGTAAGTAGACATATGTTTTCTGTCGATTTTATTAAAAAATATATAGATGCTTTAGCTATGCTAAAATTTAATACATTTCATTGGCACTTAACCGAAGATCAGGGATGGAGAATTGAAATAAAAAAATACCCAAAATTAAATACCATAGGCTCATATAGGGATTCAACACTTGTTGGGCATTACACAGATAAACCCATTAGGTATGATAAAAAAAAATACGGTGGTTATTATTCACAAAAAGAAGTCAAAGACATTGTCGCTTTTGCCAAATCAAGAGAAGTATTAATAATTCCAGAGATAGAAATGCCTGGTCATGCTCAAGCCGCTATAGCCTCATATCCATTTTTAAGTTGTGAGCAAAAACAAATTGGAGTAGCATCAACATGGGGTGTATTTGAGGACATCTATTGTACAAGAGAGAGTACATTTACGTTTTTAGAAGATGTTATAGATGAAGTAATGGATCTATTTCCTGGAAAATATATTCATATTGGTGGAGATGAAGCCCCAAAAAATAGATGGAAAAAATGTAATGATTGTCAAAACTTGATAAAGAATGAAAAATTAAAAGATGAGCATGAACTACAAAGTTATTTTATAACTAGAATTGAGAAATATATTAATGCAAAAGGAAAAAAAATAATTGGTTGGGATGAAATTTTAGATGGTGGGTTAGCTCCAAATGCAACAGTGATGTCATGGCGAGGTGAAAGCGGTGGGATTAAAGCAGCTAAAATGGGACACGAAGTTATAATGAGTCCAAATGCAAATTTATATTTTGATCATTATCAATCTAAAAATGAAGGAGAGCCAGTAGCAATTGGAGGCTTCACCCCTATCGAAGAGGTGTATAATTACAATCCAATTCCAAAGGAATTAGATGAAAACGAGAAGAAATATATTATTGGTGCTCAGGCTAATGTTTGGACAGAATATATGAAAACCAGTGAGCATGTAGAATATATGGTATTTCCAAGAATATTAGCTCTTACTGAAGTTCTTTGGAGTAGTAATAGGACTAATTTTACAGAGTTTAAATTAAGGGCTGAAAACTACTTTAAAAGATTAGATAAACTAGATATTAATTATTCCAAACATCTAGAAAAAGAAGAGACAAAATGATATTAGAGGTTTGCGCAAATTCATATGAGTCTGCAATAAATGCTGAGAAAGGTGGCGCACACAGAATTGAACTTTGTGAAAATTTATCTGTTGGCGGTTTAACCCCTAATTTTGAATTAGCTAAAAAAGTAATAAACGAGTTAAATATTCCTGTATTTATCTTAATTAGACCAAGAGGTGGAAATTTTATTTATTCAAATGAAGAATTTGAACAAATAAAAAAAGATATAATTCTCTTTAAAAAAATTGGATGTAAAGGAATTGTTTCTGGCATATTAACAAAAAATAAAAAATTAGACATTAATAAAACAAAAGAGTTAATAAAACTCTCAAGACCGTTAGAATTCACATTTCATAGAGCTTTTGATGAGGTTTTAAATCCAATTAATGTATTACATCAATTAATAAAACTTAGGGCAGATAGGATACTTACTTCAGGTCAAAAAAAAACTGCAATTGATGGAATAGAACTAATTAAAAAATTAATTAATATTAGTAATAATAATATTAAAATTATGCCAGGTAGTGGGATTAACTCAACTAATATTTTAGAAATAAATAAGCTTAATATAAACGAAATACACGGATCTTTTACTGGAAGTTCAAAAAACAACAAAAAGTTATCTAATTTTGATGAAATATCAAGCTGTATTGAATTAATGAAAAGTGATTAGTGTTTAAAAAAATTATGATTAAGCCTTAATTCCACTAATAAACCTGTATTTTCCAAAAAAATCTTTTTTTAACTCTATATCGACATATCCAGTTGAGATTAAAAGCGCTTTCATCTCATCATATAAATATTCATTGATTTCAAAATAAATTTTTCCTTTTTCAACTAAAGTATTATGAGCGAACTTCAAAATTGCCCTGTAAAAAACCAAAGGATCATCATCTTCAACAAATAAAGCTAATTCAGGCTCAAAATTAAGGACATTATTTTGCATTTTATTTTTTTCTAAATTTCTTACATAAGGTGGGTTAGAAACTATTAAATCATATTTTTTATTCGATTTATATTCAAAAATATCTGCTTCAATAAAATTAATATTTACATTATTCTTTTTAGCATTTTGTTTAGCTAAATCTAATGCAGAACTACTAACCTCAAGTGCATCCACCTCAAAACTATTATGATTTGCCAGTGATACAGAAATACAACCAGTTCCAGTTCCTATATCTAAAATTGAAATTTTATTTCTTTCAGATTTAATAATCCAATCTACTAACTCTTCTGTTTCAGATCTTGGAATTAACGCTGAAGGGGTACAAATAAATTCAAGTCCATAAAAAGATGTTGTCTTTAATATATACTGTATAGGCTCTTCATTTAATAGCCTTATAATTACTTTTGAGAACATATCAGCCTGCTTTTTATTAATCAGCTCCTCGCCTGCTAATAATAGTTTTGTTGGAGAAAAATTCAAAAAATCTTTACAGAGTATTTTAAAAATAGACAGAATTTCTTCATTTGGATAGGTAATAGCTAATTTAGATATAAAGTCTTTTTTTAAATCTTTTAATTTCATTATAAATTCTTAATCATATGTACATCACAAGAATAATGACAAGTATTACCAATGGGTCCATCAATTCTATTAAATCCAAACTTGTAGTAAAGATTTATAGCAGAAGTAAGTTCATTTATAGTTTCTAAGTAACAAAATTTGTAATTAGAAGTTTTTGCAAAATCTAAGCATGTTTCCAACATTTTTTTTCCCAAACCTAATCCTCTAATATTTTTAGAAAAATACATCTTTTGAAGTTCGCAAGTGTTTTCATTTCCCTGATTTAAAGCTTTTATACCTCCCCCACCAAGAACCTGTCCATTGAAATCTATCACAAAATATCTTTCATTTTTGTTTTGATAACTTTGATACATACTTTCAGTTTCATCGTCCTGGTAAGCTGTGCCGACTAATGGTAATTTTAACTCAACAAAAACATCTCTTATCACTTTACATATATGCAAATTATCCTCAGGTTTTATTTCTCTAATAATGTAAGTAAAATCTTTCAAATTTTAATACTATTTTTGTTAAGTGAATATACACGAAAAATATATTAATAGATGTATACAAATAGCTAAAAATGCCATTCCTTTGGCATATCCAAATCCAGCTGTTGGCTGCTGTATTGTTCATAAAAAAAGTATTATTGGAGAAGGTTATACTAGCTCATATGGTGGTAGTCATGCCGAAGTTAATGCAATTAGTTCAGTTAGAAATAAAGATCTTTTAACTGAATGTAGTTTATATGTTACTTTAGAGCCTTGCTCGCATTTTGGAAAAACACCACCCTGTTCAGATTTAATTTTGAAATATAAAATTCCAAGAGTATTTATAGGAATTAAAGATCCTAATCCTAAAGTAAGTGGAAAAAGTATCAAAAAATTAAAAGAAAATGGAGTGCATGTTGAAGTTGACATATTAGCAAAAGAATGCAAAAATCATCATAAAATATTTTTAACTAATATCATTAAAAAAAGACCATTTATTATACTAAAATGGGCTGAAACATCTGATGGATATATTGCACCAGAGAAAAAAAATATAGCTAAACCACTATGGATTTCTAATGAACATTCTAGACAGTTATCCCACAAGTTAAGGTCTGAATTTGATTGTATTTTAGTTGGTAGTAAAACTATTATAGATGATAACCCAAGGTTAAATACCAGGGATTGGCCAGGAAAATCTCCAAAGATTGTAGTTTTAAATAGAAAAAATAATTTAGATAAAAAGTTAAATGTTTTTAAAACAGGTTCAGAGGTATTAATAATTGATGAAAAAACAATTGATTATAATAAGAATATTGCAGAACAAACATTAATGTATTTAAAATCCAAAGACATTTATAGTGTTATAGTTGAAGGTGGGGCTCAGACACTTAATACATTTTTAAAAGAAAATTTATGGGACGAGATAAAAGTTTTTAAATCACAAAAAAAATTAGTTAGCGGAACTAATGCCCCTATAATTCAATCAATAAATTTCAGTGAAAAGAAAATAGTAAATGATAGATTAATTACATATTGTAACAATTAATTTAAATTTTATCCAAAAGATATTTTGGGCATCTCTGTGGCTTCCCTGATTTCTTGTTCATAAACGCTAAATGAGTAATTCCTTTTGTAATTATATCTTTGTTCTTGTTATAGATGTTATAGCCAAATTTAATTTTAGAAGTTGGTTTTTCTAACAAGAATGTTTCAATTATTAATTCATCATCATAATATGCAGGTTTTAGATAATTAGTTTCTAAAAACACAACTGGTAAAAGAATTCCTTTTGATTCCATATTTTTGTAGGAAACTCCAATTTTGGTAATCCAGTCAAGTCGACCCATTTCAAAAAACTGTGCATAATTCCCGTGATGGACAAATCCCATTTGATCAGTTTCGGCATATCTTACTCGAATTTTAGTAGTAGTTTTTTTCATTAAAAAAATATAGATTTTTTAAAAATAAATTATTAAATTTAGCAACCACGAAACATGCAAAAAAAAAAGTTAATAATCAACCGTTTTTAATTTTTTTTTTTCATTTTTTGTTCACATATTTGCCATTCAGTTTTATATTGTTTAACTAAAGACTGATATCAAATTAAAAGCTAACTAAATTACAATTAATATTACCAGTTGATGAATATCACAGCTAAATCTGTTTGGACTAATTGCCTAAAGTTTGTAAAAGACAATATTCAACCTCAAGCATATAAAACATGGTTTGAACCAATTGAGGCAGTTAAGTTAACTGATAATTCACTAAGTATTCAAGTTCCAAGTAAATTCTTTTATGAATGGTTGGAGGAACATTATGTGAAGCTTTTAAAAGTAGCATTGAGTAAAGAGCTAGGAGATGATGCTAAACTAGTATACATTATTAAAATGGAAAATACTTTCGGCAATACACAACCATTTACAGAAAAGATTCCAAGTTCTAATAATAACTCAAGTAATTTTCAAAATGCAACTACTTACGTTAATAAAAAAACACCCGAGCTAAAAAATCCATTTATTATTCCTGGAATTCAAAATGTTAAAATTGAATCTCAACTAAACCCTAGCTATACTTTTGATAATTTTTTAGAAGGTGACTCAAACAGACTAGCAAGAAATGCTGGTATTGCTGTTGCCAACAAGCCGGGCGGAACTTCATTTAATCCTCTTTTAATATTTGGAGGTGTTGGTTTAGGTAAAACTCATTTAGCTCATTCAATAGGCATTGACATAAAAGATAAATATCCAGAAAGGACTGTCTTATATATAACCGCAGAAAAATTTACTCAACAGTATATTGAAGCTGTTAAGAAAAACAATAGAAACGATTTTATTCATTTCTATCAAATTATAGATGTTTTAATTGTTGATGACGTGCAATTTTTATCAGGCAAGTCTGGAACTCAGGATGTATTTTTCCACATATTCAACCATCTACATCAAAATGGAAAGCAAGTTATTTTAACTAGTGATAAAGCGCCAGTTGACATGCAGGATATTGAATTAAGATTATTATCTAGATTTAAATGGGGACTCTCTGCAGAACTGCAAAACCCTGACTTTGAGACTAGGGTGTCAATTTTAAATAATAAATTATACCGTGATGGTGTAAACATGAGTGAAGAAGTAATTGAATATGTTGCTAAAAACATTAAAACAAACGTACGTGAATTAGAGGGTGCAATTATATCTTTAATTGCTCAAGCTTCTTTTAATAGAAAAGAAATTACTTTATCCCTTGCAAAAGAAATTGTTGAGAAATTTGTAAAAAATACAAAAAGGGAAGTATCAATAGATTACATACAAAAGACTGTTTCAGACTATTTCCAAATGGAAGTTAGCACATTACAATCAAAAACAAGAAAAAGACACATAGTGCAAGCGAGACAACTAGCTATGTTTTTTGCAAAAAAATTCACAAAAGCATCTTTGGCAAGTATTGGTTCACAAATTGGAAAAAGAGATCACGCTACAGTTTTGCATGCTTGCAAAACCGTTGACAATCTATCCTCTACTGATAAACAATTCAGAAAATATGTTGAAGATCTAGGCAAAAAACTCTCTATCTAAAAACTCAATCATCAAAGGTATATTATATTTAATTCCGAATACACTTGGAGAAAATGAACCTCTTGAGGTTATCCCTATTTCAGTTAAAAAAATAATTGAGTCAACTAATTACTACCTTTTTGAAAATGAAAAAGCAGGCAGAAAATATATAAAGAAAATATCACCTTCAAAATCCCAAAGCACATTAAAAGTCAACTTAATTAATAAATTCACTTTAGATGAAGAACTTAACTCTTTTTTAGACCCTATTCATAATGGTAATAACATTGGTCTAATTTCAGATGCTGGTTGTCCTGGTGTAGCAGACCCAGGATCTGATATAATAAAAATAGCTCATCAATCTAATATAAAAGTTGTACCCCTTGTAGGTCCATCATCAATATTACTAGCGATAATGAGCTCAGGTTTAAATGGACAAAATTTTGCATTTAATGGCTATCTACCCATAGATAGAACAGACAAAAAAAACAAAATAAAAGAACTAGAAAAAACTTCTCATAAACAAAATCAATCACAAATATTTATAGAAACTCCATACAGAAATAATAAGATGTTAGAAGATCTAACAAAAACTTTAAGTGGAGATACTAATCTTTGTATAGCTTGTGATATAACTCTAAATACTGAGTATATAAAAACATTATCAGTTAATGAATGGAAAAAAAATAAAATTAATATTGATAAAAAACCTGCTATTTTTATAATACACAAAGACTAGATCTTATTTTTTTATTCCTTTTGAATCTAAGTATTTGTGAAATTTCTTTGCATTATTATTATGTTCATACAAAGTTCTTGAAAAATTATGGTAACCTATATTATTAGGGTCAGCAGAAAAATAAAAATACTTATGCTTTTCAAAATTTAAAACAGCGTCTATAGAACTTATATTTGGAACTGAAATTAATCCAGGTGGAAGTCCTTTATACTTATAAGTATTAAATTTAGAATCAATTTTTAAATGCTTATATAAAACCCTTCTAATAATTTCATTTTCATACTCTGGTAATTGATATGCAGCATACTTTACGGTTGGGTCAGCTTGAAGAAGCCAATTATTATTTAATCTATTCATATAAACCCCTGCAATCGTTCTTAACTCACTTTTCATTTTTGATTCTTGAGTTACAATTGAAGCTAAAATCATCACCTGACTTTGATTTAAACCAATTTGTTTTAATTTTCCCATCCTTGAATCATTCCAAAATAAATTATATTCCTTTAACATTCTTGATCTAAATGAGTTTGCATCGGTATCCCAGTAAAAATTGTAGCTATTGGGTAGGAAAATGGAGAGATAATTATATTTATTAAATCCTTTTGATTTAAAAAAATCTATATCTGTAAAAGAATTTAATAATGACAAACTATCAGCCTCAATTTGTTTAGAAATTTTACCTGCTAGCTCATATTCATTATCAATATTATTAAAAATAACATCAACAGTTAATTTACTTGATCTTAAAGTATTAATTATTTGATTATTATTCATGCCATTTTTTATAGCAAATTTTCCAGATTTTAATGTTTTATCATAACCTTTTCTATTTGCCAATCTTTCAAAAGAATTTACATTTTTTAAAATTGGATAAAGGTCTTGCTTTAATTCCTCAAAAGTTTGATCTGAGTAAACATAGACATAAGCTATTTCATTATTAAAGTTTGTGTTAGAAACAAACATGGTAACATAAACAAAATATGAGAAAATTGATATTATAACAAGACCGATAATAGAAATAAATAATAATATTTTTTTTATGTACATATCAATTGTAATAACAGTTCATTTTTATATTTTCCATCAAATTTTATCCAATCTTTTTTTAAACCAACTTGTTTAAATTCAACACTTTTAAAGAGATTGACACTATGTGTATTATCCTCTAGTATATTGCAATACAACTGATGAAGCGAAAGGTGAGTTTTAGAATACTTAATAAGCAATTCTAAGGCTTCTTTAGCAAATCCTTTGCTTCTCATTTTTTCATTAATAATTATGGCAACTCCAGCTCTATTATTTTTAAAATCTATATCAAATAAATCAATTAATCCAATTGTAATATTTTGAAAATCAGCTATAACTAATCGAAGTTGTTTTGCTTCATAAATATCCATATTTGAATTATTCAAATATCTGTTTAACAAATATTTTGAGAAAGGGATTTGAGAATCACTAATGCTCCAATACTTTTCGTTATTCTCTATTGAGAATAAATAGTTAATATCCTCCAATTCTAAGGCTCTTAAGAATATGTTTTTTCCTTTTAACGTGTTCATATAAATCCTTTAAATACTTCAATTGCTGGACCTTCTAGCCATATATTGTCATAAACATTATTAAACTTGAACGATACAAATAATTCGCCACCTAATGTATTTATCTTAATTCTATTTGTATCTACAAGGCCTTTACTGTAAGCTGACAATGCTGAAGCTATAACTCCAGTGCCACAAGATAGAGTTTCGTTCTCAACGCCACGTTCATATGTCCTAACTTTAATTGAAGAATTATCAATTATCTCAGTGAAATTTATATTAATACCGTCTTCACTTATTTCTTTATTATTTCTTAATTCTCTTCCGGATTCAAAAACATTGATGTTATTAATTGAGTTGCAAAACTTAACAAAATGTGGAGAACCTGTATCTAATATACACCCATTATGGACTTCATGAATGATAGAGACTTTTTTCATTTTAATTTTAATTATATCCTTATTTATTATTCCTTCGTGTATACCATCAATTGCTGAAAAAGTAGCTTTATTATCTATAATATTCAACTTATTAGCAAACGAAATAATACATCTCCCACCATTACCACACATACTAGTTTGTTTTCCGTCAGAATTGAAATAAATCATTTTAAAATCATATTGATTATCATTCTCTAAAAGAATTAAACCGTCAGCTCCTACACCTGTATGTCTAGAACATATTTTGGAAATAAATTTTATATTATTTTTATCAAAACTTAGGGACCTATTGTCAATTAAAACAAAATCGTTACCAGTTCCGTGGTATTTGTAAAACTCAGCTATCATTAATGACAAATATATAAAATACAGTATTAATTATAATTGTTAAATGAACGTTAAAAGGTTTAGATCTATTTGCAATTTATTTTAATTTTAATGTAATGTTAAAACAATTAATATGAAAAAATATTTATTAATTTTATCATCTTCTATTATCGGAGGAATAATGGCAATTTATCTATATGAAAAAATAATCTTAGAGGATTATAAAGAAAAAAACATAAATAATCTTGTCTTAACTGAGCAGTTACCAATAAAAAATGTATTTAACTCTCCAAGCTTATTACAAGAAAGGCCAGATTTTGTAGAAATAGCTGAAAATACAATTAACTCTGTAGTTCATGTCAAAAACTCTCTTTCTAGTTCTGATAGAATTAGTTTAGAAGATTTAATGTTTGGTAGAAATCAAGATGAAATGCAAATTGGCACAGGTTCTGGAGTCATTGTCTCTGCTGATGGTTATATTATAACTAATGCACATGTCATTGATAAAGCTGAAAAAATTCTAATTACGACAAATGACAATAAAGAATTTGAAGCTAAATTAATTGGCAGTGATGAGCAAAATGATATTGCATTATTAAAAGTAGAAACTAAAAATGAATTACCCTATGCAATATTTGGTGATAGTGATGCAACCAAGATAGGGGAATGGGTATTAGCTATTGGAAATCCTTTCAATTTGACATCAACAGTAACTGCAGGAATAATTAGTGCAAAAGCCAGAAACTTAGATCCAACAGGTAGAACAACTCAATCATTTATTCAAACCGACGCTGCAGTTAATCCAGGAAATTCAGGTGGTGCATTGGTAAATACTCAAGGGCAATTAATAGGGATAAATACTGCAATTCAGTCGCAAACTGGTTCGTATATTGGTTACTCATTTGCAGTACCCAGTAATATTGCAAAGAAAGTTATCGAAGATTTAATGGAGTTTGGAATTGTTCAAAATGGATTCCTAGGAGTTACTGGAACAGCACTAAATAACAGTATTGCTAAAGAATTTTCAACCGACGAAATTGAAGGTTTTTATATAAATTCAGTTGAAAAATATTCTGGAGCAGATTTAGCTGGTATAAAAAAAGGAGATATTATTAAATTTATAGATGAAATAAAAATTTCAAAATTTTCTGATCTCAAAGGATATTTAAGTACAAAAAGACCTAATGATTTGGTAATGGTTCATTTAGTGAGTGATAACAAAAGAAAAAAAATAAAAGTAAGATTAAATAAAAACGAAAGAATTTCATTTAATGTTATTGGGATTTTAAAGAACTTATCTGAAGAAGAACTGAAAAAATATAATAAATCCAGTGGTGTAAAAATATCTGACTTTAACAAACGATATGAAAAGTATTGGAGAGACTACGGAATTGAGATAGGAAATATAATAAATAGCATTAATGGAGTTGATATTAAATCAATTAGTGATGTTCAAAATATTTTAAATGACATGAATAATTATGGCCCCCTTAGAATAGAAATAATTAATAGTAATGGAGAAATGGAAAGATTTAATTTTAGATAAAAAACTTTTAAATTATTAGTGATATCTTCGAACTATGAGAATTGATATAATAACTGCCTTACCAGATTTACTTAAAAGTCCTTTTGAGTCATCTATGCTTAAAAAAAGTATAGATTTAAAGCTAGTTGATTTACACATTCATAATTTAAGAGACTTCACAAAAGATAATTATAAAACTATTGATGATAACCAATTTGGTGGTGGAGCTGGTATGGTGATGATGATTGAACCAATTGATAAATGTATCAATAAATTAAAAAATGAACGCCATTATGATCAAATCATATACTTGTCTCCAGATGGTGAAAATTTAAATCAAAAAATATCGAACAAACTCTCATTATTAAAAAATATTATAATTCTCTGTGGTCACTACAAAGGGGTGGATCAGCGTGTTAGGGATCATTTAATTACAAAAGAAATATCCATCGGTGATTATGTATTAACCGGCGGAGAATTAGCTGCTGCAGTCTTGTGCGATTCTATAATAAGATTAATTCCTGGAGTGTTGAGTAATGAAACATCTGCATTAACAGATTCATTTCAAGATAATCTCTTAGCTCCACCAATATATACAAGGCCAAGAGACTATAATGGATGGAAAGTACCTGATGTACTATTAAGTGGAGATTTTCCTAAAATTGAAAAATGGAGAGAAGAAAAAGCTATTGAGGTTACATTAAATAAAAGACCAGATATTAATGATTAAAAAAATAAAGATAAATAACCCTTAAATATTGCATGTTATTAATTAATGTTTATTTTTGCAGCCAATTCGAGCTAACCTCTCAACGATAATCGTTCATGTTGTCTCAGAATAATTTTAAAATTAAATAAAATGAGTTCATTAGTAAAATTTGTACAAGACGAGTTTGTTCCAAAAAATACTTTCCCAGACTTTGGAGCTGGTGATACAATAACTGTTTATTACGAAATTAAAGAAGGTAATAAAACAAGAACACAGTTCTTTAGAGGAGTTGTACTCCAAAAAAGAGGTAGTGGTAGTTCAGAAACATTTACAATTAGAAAAATGTCTGGATCCATTGGTGTTGAAAGAATATTCCCAATTAACTTACCTGCATTGCAAAAAATTGAAGTAAATAAAGCTGGTAAGGTCAGAAGAGCAAGAATTTTCTACTTTAGAAATCTTACAGGTAAAAAAGCAAGAATAAAAGAAGTAAGAAGAAAGTAAACAGTTTATAAACATTTGTTAATAACACTGGTTTACAAATAGTTAAGATCTTTATTGTAATTTTTCTTGTTTATTTAAAATCATATTATACTTTAGAGTCAGAATCATGGCTTATTGCAGTTTCGTTTACGAGATGATTGATTCTTTAAAGACGTTCTTTGAAACAATTACCTGGTTACGATCTAAAAAGAGATTTATCTCTTAGATCATGAGGAAGTTTACTAAACTTAACGAAAGTCTAGCATGTAAAATCCGAAAAAATGAAAGTTAAAATTCACAGCGAAAGCCTGAACACAAACTTAAAACCTAAATAAGATTATTTATTGCCACTAGCATTAAATAAAATACTTAAATAGGAATAGCCTTGTAATTAAACTGAGATATAAAGGTACTAAAGAGCAATCTAAAGTACACTACTTTATGTTTCAATTGAGTCGAATACCTCAAAATTATTGAAAAGTGCAAGCTTGAAAATAATTGGTTGAAATACCACTGAAATTCGAACTCATAAAAAGCCATATTAGTTCAGATTTATCTGCAATAATATGGCTTTTGTTTTTAATAGTAAATTGATATTTATTAGAATTTTTAGAAAGGCAATTCATATATTTGTTTGATTAAAAAAAATACCCATAACGTTAAATCAGCAGATAACAATGTCAAAAATAATATATACTAAAACTGATGAAGCACCTGCCTTGGCTACTCTATCTTTCTTACCAATTGTAAAAGCATTTACAAAATCTTCAAAAATAGTAGTTGAAACAAAGGATATATCTCTGTCAGCAAGGATTTTAGCTAACTTTTCGGAATTTTTATCAGAAGATCAATTAATAAATAATGATCTCGATTACTTAGGAGAACTAGTAAAAAAACCACATGCAAATATCATAAAACTCCCAAATATTAGCGCATCAATACCACAAATAAAAAATGCAATAAATGAATTACAGAAGCTTGGGTATAAAATTCCAAAATACCCGAACGATGCTAATTCAGTAATTGAAAAAAAGATTAAAGCTAAATATGATTCTATAAAAGGAAGTGCAGTTAATCCAGTTTTAAGAGAAGGTAATTCAGACAGAAGAGCTCCAATAGCCATAAAAAATTATGTTAAAAACAACCCTCATTCCATGGGTGAATGGAATAGCAACTCAAAAACTCATGTTTCAACAATGTCTGAAGGAGATTTTAGAAATAATGAAAGATCTTTTACATTAAATAACAATACTGAGGTTTACATATCGCACACTGATACAGATGGTAAAGAAATATTGCTAAAAGATAAATTTAAATTACAAAAAGATGAAATCATTGATGCGTCAGTGATGAGTATTAAAGCCCTTAAATGTTTTTTAAAACAGTGCATAGATGATGCCAACAAAGAAAATGTTTTATTTTCAGTTCATTTAAAAGCTACAATGATGAAAGTTAGTGATCCTATAATTTTTGGGCATGTAGTGAAAACTTATTTTTCTCAAGTTTTTAAAAAATATGATGATATTATTAAAAAGCTTGAAATAAATGTAAATAATGGTTTTGGACATTTAACCGGAAAAATAAACGATTTAAATGATGAGTTGAAAAATGAAATTATTTCTGAAATTAATACTGCATATAAAAATGGTCCAGAAATAGCTATGGTAAATAGTGATAACGGAATAACCAACTTACATGTTCCGAGTGATGTAATTATTGATGCATCAATGCCAGCTATGATAAGGAATTCGGGTAAAATGTGGGATTCAAATGGTAAAGCCAAAGACACTAAAGCAGTAATTCCAGATAGTAGTTATGCTTCTATTTATCAAGCTACAATTGATTTCTGTAAAGATAATGGAGCATTTGATCCAACCACCATGGGTACTGTTCCTAATGTCGGGTTGATGGCTCAAAAAGCAGAAGAATATGGATCTCATGATAAAACATTTGAAATTGGTAAAGCTGGAACTGTTTGTATAAAAAACAATAAAGGGGAAATTTTATTGAGTCATAATGTTGAAAGTGGTGACATATGGAGAATGTGTCAAGTAAAAGATGGTCCTATTCAAGATTGGGTTAAACTTGCAGTTAATAGAACTCGACTGACAAAAACTCCTTCAATTTTTTGGTTAGACAATCAAAGACCTCATGATATTGAATTAATAAAAAAAGTTAATTTATACTTACTTAATCATAACACAAGTGGGTTAGATATAAGGATTTTGTCTCCCTACGATGCAACAAAATTAACCTTAGAAAGATTAAAACAAGGAAAGGACACCATTTCTGTCTCTGGAAATGTATTAAGAGATTATCTAACAGATTTATTTCCAATTTTGGAAGTTGGAACTAGTGCTAAAATGTTATCAATTGTACCATTAATCAACGGAGGTGGTTTATTTGAAACTGGAGCAGGTGGATCTGCGCCAAAACATGTTGAACAACTAGTTAAAGAAAACCATCTGAGATGGGATTCATTAGGCGAATTTTTAGCACTTGGTGTTTCGCTGAATCACCTTGGGATGAAATTTAAAAACTCCAAAGCAATTGTACTTGCAAAATGTCTTGATTTAGCAATAGAAGAACTTTTACTAAATAAAAAATCACCTTCTAGAAAAAAAGGAGAAATTGATAACAGAGGAAGTCATTTTTATCTCTCATTATATTGGGCTAAAGCAATCGCTAATCAAGATACTGACCTCAGTCTGAAGAGTGAATTTGCCAAGCTATTTAAAGCTCTTTCTGAAAATGAAACAAAAATATCAAACGAACTAAAACAAGTTCAGGGAAATGAAGTAGATTTAGGTGGTTATTATAAACCAGATTTAATAGCTAGTAATAAAATCATGAAACCTAGTTCAACTTTTAATCAAATTATTAATAATTTATATTCTGTAAATTAAGATACTATTGAATAAATTTATTAAAATAACAGAACAAAATTCAAAGTATAACTCTATTGAAAATAAATCTATTGATTTAATATTAAAAGAAATTAATTTTGAAGACAATAGTGTTGCTCAAAATATTAATAAAGAATTAGATTCAATAGCAATAGTTATTCATGAAGCCATAAAATGTCTTAAAAACAATGGAAGGCTCTTTTATATAGGTTCAGGGACCAGTGGTAGAATGGGGATTTTAGATGCTTCAGAGTGCCCTCCTACATTTGGAGTGGATAATAATCTTGTTATTGGTGTAATTGCTGGAGGAGATAAAGCTATAAGAAACTCTCAAGAATTTGCAGAAGATTCAACAAATCAAGGTTGGCTTGACTTGAAAGAAAAAAAAATTAATCAGAAAGATCTTGTAATAGGAATTGCAGCATCCGGAACTACCCCATATGTAATAAACGCAATTAATGAATGTAATAAAAATAATATTTCTACAGCTTGCATTACTTGCAATAAAAACAGTCCATTAGCAAAGTTATCCAAATTTGCCATAGAAATAATTGTTGGCCCAGAGTATATAACTGGAAGTTCAAGAATGAAGGCTGGTACTGCTCAAAAAATGGTTTTAAACATGATAAGCACATCGGTAATGATTAAATTAGGTAAGATAAAAGGTAATTTAATGATTGATATGCAGCTTTCTAATAATAAACTTATAGAAAGAGCAATCAATATGGTAATTAGCTCATTAAACATATCTTACTCAGATGCTAAAAAACTGATTGAAAAACATGGAAGTGTTAGAAAAGCAATTGAAAAATATAATGAATAAAACTCACAAAAAAATAATAGAAAATTTACCCAAAAGAAATGAGTTAAGGCTAAAAAAACTTTACACAGGTATTCAATTTTTATGTATTTCTTTAATTACAATTATTAGCGGACCAATATTGATTCAAATTGGATTTGTTAAATCTAAAGGTCAAGTTAATCTTTACTCCATTTTAGGAGTTTTAGTTTGTGTATTAGCTATTATATTAATATATAAAGGGATAAAAAAGATAGGAGATTATATTTTTAACAAAAATGTTAGATAATAAATTATATTAAATAAGATTATAAAATTATATTTACTTTTTTAAAGAATTTTTATGATTAATATCACACTTAAAGATGGTTCAAAAAAAAATTTTCCGAAAGGAATCTCTGTTTTAGATGTAGCCAAAAGTATAAGCGAGGGTTTTGCTAGAAACGTGATTTCTGCGCAATTCAATGATATAATTATTGAAACTACTACTTGTTTAGATTGTGATGGATCCTTAGAACTTTATACTTGGGATAATGAAAACGGAAAGAAAGCATTTTGGCACTCTTCTTCTCACATTCTAGCTCAAGCTATACAAGAACTTTATAAAGGCGCTAAACTGACTATAGGGCCAGCAATTGATAAAGGATTTTATTATGATGTTGATTTTGGAGACAAATCAATTTCTGAAAAAGATTTTAAAAATATAGAATCTAAAATGCTTGAGATAGCCAGAGGAAAACACGATTTTAATATGAGATCGGTGAGTAAAAGTGATGCTTTAAAATTTTATTTATCTGAGAAAAATGAATATAAAGTTGAACTTATAAAAAATCTTAATGATGGTGAAATAACATTTTGTGATCATTCAAATTTTACAGATTTATGTAGAGGTGGACACATTCCCAATACTGGAATCGTTAAGGCTTTCAAATTATTAAGTGTAGCTGGTGCGTACTGGAGAGCAGATGAAAAAAACAAGCAATTAACAAGAGTATATGGAATATCATTTCCAAAACAAAAGCTACTAAATGAGTACTTGGAAAATTTAGAAGAAGCTAAAAAAAGAGACCATAGAAAAATTGGCAAACAATTAGGCTTATTTACATTTTCTCCAAAAGTTGGATTAGGATTACCCTTATGGCTCCCAAAAGGAACTGAATTAAGATCAAGGTTAGAAAACTTTTTAAAGGATGCTCAAAAGAAAGCTGGATATGAGATGGTTATTACTCCCCACATTGGTCAAAAAGAATTATATATAACCTCAGGTCACTATGAAAAATATGGTGAAGACAGTTTTCAACCAATCGGAACTCCTAAAGAAAATGAAGAGTTTCTATTGAAGCCTATGAATTGTCCTCATCATTGCGAAATTTATAACACATTTAAATTTAGTTATAAAGATCTACCTGTTAGATACGCTGAATTTGGTACTGTTTACAGATATGAACAAAGTGGAGAATTACATGGTCTTACTAGAGTAAGAGGTTTTACACAAGATGATGCACACATATTTTGTACAGAAGATCAACTAAACGAAGAATTTAAAAATGTTATTGATTTAGTTCTTTATGTTTTTAAATCTCTAGGATTTAATAATTTCACAACTCAAGTTTCATTAAGAGACCCTGAAAAATCTGAAAAATACATTGGTAGTGATGAAGTTTGGGAAAAATCTGAAAATGCAATTTTAAAAGCTGTAAAAGATAAAAACTTAAAATATAAAATTGAAAAAGGAGAGGCAGCATTTTATGGACCTAAACTTGACTTTATGGTTAAGGATGCACTTGACAGAGAATGGCAATTAGGTACTATTCAAGTTGATTACAATCTGCCTGAAAGGTTTAAACTAGACTATAAAGGTAGTGACAACCTACTACACAGGCCCGTAATGATACATAGAGCTCCATTTGGAAGCTTGGAAAGATTTATTGCAATTTTATTAGAGAGTACAGCAGGTAATTTACCTATTTGGTTAATACCTGAACAGGTTGCAATACTTAGTATTAGCGATAAATACGAGAAATACACTAAAAAAGTTTTAAATTTGTTAGAAATTAACGAAATTCGCGCCCTGCTTGACAATAGAAGTGAAACAATGGGTAGGAAAATTCGTGATGCAGAGATAAACAAAACTCCATACATGATTATTATTGGAGAAAATGAAGAAAAAGAAAACTGTATCTCATTAAGAAAGCACGGTGGGGAAGATTTAGGTAAAATGAGTGTTGAAGATTTTGTAGACATTATTAATAATTCAATTAAAAAAATATTTAATAACTAAAAATTATATACTATAGCAATTAGAAGAAGAAAACCTAGAGGACCCGCAAGGATAATCAAAGTTGACGAACATAGAATAAATAGTAAAATCCTGGCACCAGAAATAAGGTTGGTAGGTGAAAATGTGGAAATTGGAGTATATTCAAAATCAAAAGCGTTAATAATAGCAGATGATTTGGGTTTAGATCTTGTGGAAATATCTCCTAAAGCAAATCCTCCTGTATGTAAAATAGTTGATTATAAAAAATTCCTTTACGAACAGAAGAAAAGAGAAAAAGTTTTAAAGGCAAAGACAACTAAAGTAGTAATTAAAGAAATTAGATTTGGACCTCAGACCGACAATCATGATTATGAATTTAAAAAGAAACACTCTGAGAAATTTTTAAGGGAAGGTGCTAAACTAAAAGCCTTTGTATTTTTTAAGGGTAGATCAATTATTTATAAAGATCAAGGAGAAATCTTATTATTAAGATTAGCTCAAGACCTTGAAGAAATAGGAAAAGTAGAACAAATGCCAAAATTAGAAGGAAAAAGAATGATAATGTTTATAGCACCAAAAAAATAAGTAATTAATAATTAAAATTGACTAAATATGCCAAAAATGAAAACTAAGTCTAGTGCAAAAAAACGTTTCAAAGTAACGGGTACTGGGAAAATTAAAAGAAAACATGCTTTCAAAAGCCATATTTTAACTAAGAAATCTAAAAAAAGAAAATTAGCTTTAACACACAGTACGTTGGTACACAAAAGTGATGAAGACAATATTAAACAACAATTAAGATTAAAATAGTTTAAAGAAGGTAAATATTAACCATGAATTGGGCAATAAAGAGTTTTTAAAACCGCCTAACTCAAAAAAAACAAAAACAAAATGCCAAGATCAGTAAATTCAGTAGCAAAAAGAGCTAGAAGAAAAAAAGTATTAAAACAAGCCAAAGGATACTTTGGTAGAAGAAAAAATGTATGGACAGTAGCTAAGAATGCTGTTGACAAAGCAATGCTTTACGCATTTAGAGATAGAAGAAATAAGAAAAGATCATTCAGAGCACTGTGGATTATGAGAATAAATGCTGCAGCCCGTTTGCATGGTATGTCTTATTCAGAATTTATTGGAAAATTGAAGTCAAAAAACATTGACTTGAACAGAAAGGTTTTAGCAGACTTAGCTATGAACAACCCAGAAGCCTTCAAAGCAATTATCGATAAAATAAATTAAAATGGAAGATCTGAGTTATCAGGCAAATTAAATGCCTGATTTGGATCTGGTTTAAAAGTATCATCATTCGCTGCTGCATTCATTTTTGAATGAAACTCATAAGGCGAATCGAAATCATCTATATTTTCAAACCTACCTAGTTCCTTGATGAACTTAAGTCTCAAGTTATCGAGTCCTCCATTTCTATGTTTAGCTACAATCAACTCAGCTTGACCATCAGTTGGTGACCTATCATCATCATCCCATTCGTCAATTTTATAATATTCTGGTCTGTAAATAAAAGATACTATATCTGCATCTTGTTCAATTGCACCAGATTCACGTAAATCAGACAAAATAGGTCTTTTGCTACCTCCCCTAGTTTCAACAGCTCTAGATAGTTGAGAAAGAGCTATAACAGGGATACTTAATTCCTTTGCTAATGCTTTAAGGTTTCTTGAAATTGTAGATATTTCTTGTTCCCTATTACCTCCTTTATTATTTCCTCCAATAGTCATTAATTGTAAATAATCTACAATCAATAATTTTATTCCATGTTGAGAAGAGAGACGTCTAGCTTTTGCTCTCAAATCAAATACGGATAATGAAGGAGAATCATCTATAAAAAGAGGAGCTTTTTCTAAACTCTTAACTTTAACATTTAGTTGCTCCCATTCATGCTTTTCTAATCTACCAGTTCTTAACTTTTCAGATGACAAACCTGTTTCTGACGAAATTAGTCTTGTGATTAATTGAACAGATGACATTTCTAAAGAGAAAAACCCTACAGGAATATTTTGATTAACTGCTATATTCCTTGCCATAGAGAGTGTCAATGCAGTTTTACCCATACCAGGCCTAGCTGCGATAATAATTAAATCACTTTCTTGCCAACCTGATGTCAATTTGTCAATTTTATCAAATCCTGAAGGAATACCACTAAGACCATCTTTATTTGAGATTGCTTCAATTTTTTTCTTAGCTTGAATAACTAAACTCTGAGCAGTTTCAGAGGATTTTTTTATATTTCCTTGAGTTACATCATATAGTTTAGCTTCAGCTTTATCTAACAAATCAAAAACATCTTTCGTTTCGTCATAAGATTCCTCAATAATTTCATTAGAAATTTTAATTAAACTTCTTTGGATATATTTTTGTAATATGATTCTGGCATGAAATTCAATATGAGCAGAAGAAGAAACCTTTTGCGTAAGAGAGATTAAGTAAAAATCTCCACCAGCTAACTCTAATCGATTGTCCTTTTTTAATTGAGAAGATACAGTAAGGAGATCAATAGGTTCACTATTTTCAAACAAAGAAAGAATAGCTTCAAATATATATTGATGACTTTCTTTATAAAAGGCTTCTGAATTTAATATATCTATAACCTCATCAACACCCTTTTTGTCTATCATCATAGCACCTAATACTACTTCTTCTAAATCAATTGCTTGTGGAGGTATTTTACCTTTTTCTAAATTAATAATTGAGTTTCTATCTACTCTTAAGTTTTGATAAGGTTTTGTTTGCTTCATAGAGCTAAGTTAATCAAATAATGAAATGAAAAATAGAATAAAAAACTTAACTTTTTAACTTATAATAAACATTATTGTTGTTAATAAAAGCTGAAAATTGTTAATATAGGTCAGATTTATTTTAACCATTAAAAACACCCATAGATGAGTATTTATCCATTCTCTTGATAACTAAATCTTTTGATGATAAATCTTGAAATTCGGAGTAAGCTCTAAGTATAGCATCACGAACATTAAGAAATGTTTTTTCTCTATCACTATGTGCTCCACCCAAAGGCTCTTTGATAACTTGATCAACTAATTTCATTTTTTTCATGTCTTTAGCAGTTAGCTTTAAAGCTGATGCAGCCTGCTCTTTATATTCCCAACTTCTCCATAAAATAGACGAACATGATTCTGGTGAAATAACTGAATACCAAGTGTTTTCTAACATTAAAACCTTATCTCCGACTCCTATACCTAAGGCACCGCCCGAAGCTCCTTCACCAATAATAACAGTTATTATAGGAACTTTTAGTCTAGTCATTTCTAAAATATTTCTTGCTATAGCTTCACCTTGACCTCTCTCCTCTGCTTCTAAACCAGGATATGCACCGGGGGTATCTATTAAAGTTACTACTGGAATATTAAATTTTTCAGCAGATTTCATTAATCTCAAGGCTTTCCTGTATCCTTCAGGGTTAGCCATACCAAAGTTTCTAAATTGTCTGGTTTTTGTATTAAATCCTTTTTGCTGACCAATAAACATAAATGACTGATCAAAAATTTTACCAAGACCCCCAATCATAGCTTTATCATCTTTAAAATTTCTATCTCCATGAAGCTCTAAAAAAGAATCTCCAAAAATAGCATTTATATAGTCAAGTGTATAGGGTCTGTCAGGATGTCTTGACATTTGAACTCTTTGCCAGGGACTTAAGTTGCTATAAATTTCTTTCTTAGTTTGTTTTAATTTATTTTCAATTTGCTCATAGGTCTCAGAAACATCAACATCACTCTTTTCTCCAATGACTTTACAGTCATTTAATTGATCTTCAAGTTCTTTAATAGGTAATTCAAAATCTAAATAATTCATATGAATAGTTTATTAAACAAATATAAAAACTTTAGCGAGGATTAGATATCAAGAAGATACTTTTTTATTGTTCTTAATTTTTAGAGCGGAATTAATAATAATTGTGGATATTATAATCACAGTTCCAATATAAAATGAAAATTGCATTTTTTCAGTTTCAGGAAAAATAAAGATCGCCAATAAAATACCATATACTGGCTCTAAATTATAAGTTAAAACTAATGTATATGGACTTAAAAATTTTAAAATATGAATTGAAGCTATAAACGCATAAGCTGTACAAATAGAACCTAAAATAAATACATAAAAATAATCATAACTGAAAAATGAAGTAATAGCTAAATCACTTAAATTGTTTGAAAAAATTAAGTATAATAGTATAAAAACCACACCAGATAAAAATTCATAAAAAGATATTAAAAACGGTTTATTATCCTGAACTAATTTACCATTAAAAACTGAAAAAAGGGATGCTAATAATGCAGATACAACTCCCAATAAAACTCCTGTAAAACTATTAATATTTGCCCGTAAAATTATAAAAACTCCACATATAACAATACAACCTAATATAATTTCCACAGTTCTTATTTTTCTTTTGAAGAATATTGGTTCAAATAAAGAAGCAAAAAAAGCACCAGTAGAAAACATAGCTAAGGTTATAGAAATATTTGATTGCTCAATGGCTTCAAAAAAAGTTATCCAATGAAGGGCAATTATTATTCCAGCTAAAGAGAATTTTATAAAATCTCTTAAAGTAACTCTTAAATTATATTTACGATATATTAAAAATAAAAAAGTAAGAACAAAAGCGATAAGCATTCTATGCCAAACTAATGCGATAGAACTTAAAGAAATTACCTCGCCTAGTATGGCAGTAAATCCAGCTATAAAAACTAAAAAATGCAGATGCAGGTAATGTTTGATATTATTTTTTTGCATTGTATAACAAATAAATTGCAAGAACACCAAATAAAATATTTGGTAACCAAACTGCTAAAATTGGAGAGAAATCAGATTGCTGTGCCATTACTCCAAATACCTTATCAAAAAAAACAAATATCATAGCTACAACTATTCCAAAAGCTAAATTAACCCCAGTCCCTCCTCTTCGCTTTACAGATGATACAGAAAAAGCTATAATTGTTAAAATAAACACAGAAAAAGGTATACTCCACTTTTTATACTTAACAAGTTGATATCTACCAATATTAGAGGATCCTCTAAGTTTTTCTTGTTCAATAAAAGAAACTAGTTCTGGATAACTCAAAGTTTCTGCTATATATTTAATTGGAAGTAAATCCTTTAACTTAAAAGCAAATGATGTGTCAAGTTTTCTTTTCTTAATTATTATATCATTTTCTTTACCAATTATTCTTTTTGTATAGTTAGAGAGTCTAAACATGCTATCAGAGGGAAGGTATCGAATATTACTGGATTCAATTTTATATTTTAAAGTATTAGATTCAAAATGTTCTAAGGTGAAGTTTGACCCAACATTACTTTTTGGATTAAATTGACTTAAATAGATATAATCATTTGGACTAATTTGTCTATATATATTTTGGCTATCATAACTCTTTTTAGAGCCTTTTAAATATTTATATGAAAACTCGTTAAAATCTTTACTAGCATTTGGCACAATAAATAATCCAAACAAAAAGGTAACTATAGCAATAATTAAAGCACCCAAAAGGTATGATCGTAAAAACCTAAAAAAAGATATACCAGAACTTAAAAAAGCTATAACCTCAGTATTAGAAGCTAATTTTGAAGTAAACCAAATAACTGAAAGAAATAAAAAAAGTGGTAATAATGAACTAGAAAAATAAATTGTAAAATTAAAATAGTATTCAGCCACAAGATTAAATGGAACTTCGTTAGCTAAAATCTTATCAATATTATCAGCAAGATTGACTACGATAGCAATAGGTATAAATAATAATTGAATAGTAATAAAAGTACTTAAGTACTTTTTTAATATGTACCAATCTAAAATTTTCATTAATTATAACCTGTTACTTAATTTTTTAACCATGTTGTTTTTCCAATCTACAAAATTTCCCTCAATAATTCTTCTCCTAGACTCTTTAACTAGCCAATTATAAAACCCAAGATTGTGGATAGTAGAAATCTGTTTAGCTAATAACTCATTTACAGAAAATAAATGCTTTAAATAAGCTTTTGAGTATTCTGTGTCAACATAAGTATGTGCCATATTATCTAAACAACTAAAATCATTCTTCCATTTACTATTTTTAATATTTATAGTTCCTTCAGATGTAAATAACATTCCATTTCTTGCATTTCTGGTGGGCATTACGCAATCAAACATATCGACCCCTAAACTAATATTTTCTAAAAGATTAATTGGAGTGCCGACACCCATTAAATATCTTGGCTTTGACTTTGGTAAAATTTGACAAACTAAATCTGACATTTCATACATTTCTTCTGAAGGCTCTCCTACTGACAGACCTCCAATTGCATTTCCGAAACAGTTAGTTTCTGCTATATATTCTGCAGATATTTTTCGTAAGTCTTTATATACACTGCCTTGAATTATAGGAAAAAAAGCTTGCTCATAATCATATATAAAAGGCGTAGATTTTAATTTTTCAATACACCTATCAAGCCATCTATGTGTCATATGCATTGATTTTTTTGCATATTCAAAAGTACAAGGATAAGGAGGGCATTCATCAAAAGCCATAATAATATCAGCACCTATTTTTCGCTGAATATCCATAACATTTTCTGCAGTAAATTCATGAATACTGCCATCGATATGACTCTTAAATTTAACTCCTTTTTCATTTATTTTTCTATTTGCTGCTAAAGAGTATACCTGATAACCACCTGAGTCAGTTAATATACTTCTGTCCCAATTAATAAACTTATGAATACCTCCTGCTTTATTAATAATATCTATGTTAGGTCGCAAATAAAGGTGATAAGTGTTGGCTAAAATTATATCAACATCAATATCATTTTTAAGCTCTCTTTGATGAACCCCTTTAACACTACCAATAGTTCCAACTGGCATAAAAATTGGAGTCTCGATAATTCCGTGATCTGTATTAATTACCCCAGCCCGAGCAGATGATTTGGGGTCTGTTTTAATCAGGTCAAATTTCATAAAATTAGTTTAAACAAATATAAATAACATAAATCCAATATTCATCTATTAAACATAAATGTTAGTAAATCAAATACATTGTTGATAAAAGATCAAGTCTCAATGATTTAAAACTTATATATTAAATTAATTTTACGCTTATATAAAATAGAAAATGGAAGAACTTCAAAAATTAACAATACAGGTCAGAAGAGACATCTTAAGAATGGTGCATAAAGTAAATTCAGGTCACCCTGGCGGATCTTTAGGATGTACTGAATTTTTAGTGGTTCTATACAAAATATTAATGGATAGGAAATTAACTTTTGAGATGAATGGGTTTGATGAAGATTTATTTTTTCTCTCTAATGGACATATTTCTCCTGTATTTTATAGTGTACTTGCGAGAGTAGGATATTTTGATGTAGATGAACTAAATACCTTTAGATTATTAAATTCAAGACTACAAGGTCACCCAACAACTCACGAAGGGCTTCCTGGAGTTAGAATTGCATCTGGATCACTTGGTCAGGGTCTCTCTGTTGCTATAGGTGCTGCAGAAGCTAAAAAACTAAATAATGATAATAATTTAATTTACAGTCTTCATGGTGATGGAGAATTACAAGAAGGGCAAAACTGGGAAGCTATAATGTATGCTTCTGCAAAAAAAATTGATAATATTATCGCAACTGTTGATCTGAACGGAAAACAAATTGATGGAGCCACAGATGATGTTCTACCAATGGGAAGTATAAAAAATAAATTTGAATCTTTTGGCTGGTTAGTAGTTGAGATAGAAAACGGAAATAATATTCAAGATATTATAAATGGAATGCAAAAGGCTAAAAGTTTAACAAAAAACAATAAACCTGTTTGTGTTTTGTTAAAAACAATGATGGGTAATGGTGTAGATTTTATGATGCATACTCATGCATGGCATGGAAAAGCTCCAAATGATGAGCAACTTGAAAGTGCATTAGAACAAAACCCAGAAACCTTAGGTGACTATTAATAAAACTGCAAAATAGATATGAAAAAATATACATATACACAGAAAAAAGATACTAGAAGCGGATTTGGTGCAGGTTTAGCGGAATTAGGTAGAACCAACCCCAATGTTGTAGCACTATGTGCAGATTTAATTGGTTCGTTAAAAATGAATGAATTTATTGAAGAAAATCCTGAAAGATTTTTCCAAGTTGGAATAGCTGAAGCTAATATGATGGGAATTGCAGCTGGACTTACAATTGGTGGTAAGATTCCATTTACAGGTACTTTTGCAAATTTTTCAACAGGTAGAGTATATGATCAAATTAGACAATCTATTGCCTATTCAAATAAAAATGTGAAAATATGTGCATCCCACGCAGGCTTAACTTTGGGTGAAGATGGTGCTACACATCAAATTTTAGAGGATATTGGACTTATGAAAATGTTACCAGGAATGGTAGTTATTAATACATGTGATTTTAATCAAACCAAAGCAGCAACAATTGCTATAGCAAAATACGATGGTCCTGTTTATTTAAGATTTGGAAGGCCTTCTGTACCAATTTTTACTGATGAAAATCAAACTTTTGAAATTGGGAAAGCTATTAATCTAACTGAAGGTAGTGATGTTACTATTGTAGCAACTGGTCACTTAGTTTGGGAGGCGTTACAAGCATCAGAAAAATTATTTGAAAAAGGAATCTCTGCTGAAGTAATAAATATTCATACTATAAAACCATTAGATAAAAATGCTATTTTGGAATCAGTAAAAAAAACAGGTTGTATTGTTACCGCAGAGGAACACAACTATTTGGGTGGTTTAGGAGAGTCTGTTTCAAGAGTTTTAGCATTGGGACATCCAACCCCTCAAGAGTTTGTTGCTACAAATGATACTTTCGGAGAATCTGGTACACCAACTCAACTAATGGAAAAGTATGGATTAAATGCAAATTCAATTATAGAAAAAGTAAATAGAGTTTTAAAAAGAAAATAAATTTATTTTTTTCTTTAATTTCTTTTCAGTTCCGCTCTATGTTTAATTTATCAACTACATCAATGCTCTCCCCTATTTCATAGAAATCAACTGTAATAAAGTTGGGGAACTTATTTTTTAAGTTTTTACAATTAAAAATATGATTCATAAGGTAATTGAATGAATTTACATTTTTGGCATTATTTTTATTACCTGTTAATGAAGTAATAAAATGATTGAAAATAAAAAGACTATTTGTAGGACTACCTCTATTAAATTCGCAATTGATTTCACCATACTTGTTTTCTATAGCAAAATTCCAAATATAATGATACCAACTTTGGTCTTTGTTTGCATCATTTTTATCTGAAAATATTACTAGCCTCTTATTAGAATCAATCATGGTTTGTAATTTTGGCCACAAGGAATTAATTTCTTGGGTATGTAAATATTTTAATAACCCACCTTTGATTATTTCATTTTCTATTGCGTTTGAAGAGGTATAAGATTCTAATATAATAGTGATTATTTCATTTGGATTATTATCTAAAAAATATTTTATATCATTAAAATAAATAGATAATGGTTTTGATCCTAAAAATTTATAAGCGTGATAAACAACTGTGGTTCCATTATCATCATACACATCAATCATTAGTCCTCGTACACCATTATTAAGCTGTTCGGATATGTTAGATTTATGATTCGGAAAAAGATACCCGTCTTGTTTTGAATTAAAAGCATTATGGGTAGTAAGATAGGCTACTTCATTATATCTCTTGTCACAAAGATCTTTAGAACCGTTACATTGTCCATAAATATTAAACGCAAATAAAAATAATAAGTAATAAATATATTTGTGCACTAATTAATCATTTCTTGAAGCTGAATCGTCCTCATCCAAATAATTAGGAATTCCATCACCGTCTGTATCATCATTAGTTGGATCGCCATCTCCAATATCATTAGTTGGATCGCCATCTCCATCTCGATCAACTGAAAGATCTGTATCTGGCTCCAAATCTTCATCAATGGTTAAGGTACCATCATTATCATCATCACTATCAACAAAATCGTAAAAAGTATCCCCATCAGTATCATCATCAGTTAAATCTAAGTTTCCATTTAAATCCTCTATATAGGAAGGAACGTTGTCTGAATCATGATCATTACTTTCCATCTGGAAACAAGAAAACTTAAAAGACAAACAAGAATATACTGGTATTGAACCAGCAGCACTTGAGTAGTAAGCTAAACCAGAAGGAATAAACATAACACCAATCCCAGGGTTTGTGTAGCTGACTGTACCATCAGAATTAACATAATAATCTTCAGCTGTATTAAATTCAGGTAAAATTCTTCCCCAACCAGCAACAACTGCTGTTAAATCGAAAACAACTGGTGAGAATGTATTATCAAAAACCTCTCCATCCAATAAATTACCTTCATAATTAACTCTGACTTTATCTGAAAAATTTGGAGAATCTTCTCCTCCACCTTGATTTAAATTTAAATAATAGTAATCATACTCTGTATCTTCATATACAGTTGAGCCTGTAATAACATCGTCGATTAATAATGTATTTATATCAGGATCTGGTAAAACACCATCTTCATCGAGAGGAGTAATAACAATATCGTTGATAGTAAAACTAGACATTTGTGAAAGCTCACCAGCATTATAGAAATGAGTTTCTAAATAATTATTTAATATAGAATCATCGACAACTTGCTGAATAGTTCTATCAACTTCAGGGATAGAAACAAGGCCATCATCATCAGGAGGACAAGAAAACAAAAGAAAAGTTAAAACTAGTGATACAAAAAAATAAATCTTATTTTTCATTATAATTATTTAATTTTATGTCCGCAAGATACGATTAAATAACTTTTTTTATATTAAGTTTAACCATATTTTAAGAAAAAAATTGTCTTCTTTAAATAAATAAATTTATTAAAAATAACAGCCCCCTATGAAAAAAAAAATAATTCTTAACGAAGACCAAATAAATCAAAAAATCTCAAGAATTGCACATCAAATTATGGAGTGTAATATTGGTGAAAAAGAAATTATTATAGCAGGGATTGAAAAAAATGGATATATTATAGCTACAAAACTTAAACAAAGTATAGCAAGTATTTCTGATGTAAAAATAACAACCTGTAGTGTTAAAATAAATAAAGAAAAACTGTTAGATCAAGTAACAACTTCTATTGATAAAAATTATTACTTAAATAAATCTCTGGTGTTGGTTGATGATGTATTGAATTCTGGAGCTACTCTAATATACGCTGTAAAGCATTTTTTAAACACAGAGGTTAAGCAATTCAAAACAGCTGTACTAATTAACAGAAATCATAAAAAATATCCAGTAAAAGCAGATTTTAAAGGAATTTCCTTATCTACTACTACTGTAAGTCATGTTAAGGTTAGATTTACAAATAATAATGCAGAAGCATTCTTAACTTGATAAATTTACTATTTCATTAGCGATTTCTTCTTGATTTTTTAAATCACATTGAATTACATTTAAAGCTTGATTGTAATAATAGTTTCTTTCAAATAAATGTTTTGCTATATAATCGTTCATTGAATCTATATTGTTAATATTTGATAGAATAGGTCTAGATGATTTAATGTTGATTAATCTCTTTGACAAAACTTCAATTGAATATTTTAAAAAAAATGATTTAGAATCCTTAATTAAGGCTAAGTTATTAGAATAACAAGGAGTGCCGCCACCAAGTGATAATATAATATTATCATATTTAGACATAATTAACTTCAAAGAATCTGATTCAATTTTTCTAAAATAAACTTCTCCCTTTGAAGAAAATATTTTAGAAATAGTTTGATTTGTTGTTGATTCAATGTATGAATCTAAGTCTATAAATCTTTTACCAGTTATTTTGGATATAATTTTTCCAATTGTTGTTTTACCACAGCCCATATAACCTAATAAAACTATATTCATATCAATTTTTGAGTTAATTATTATATGTAAAAATATGTATTAGAATTAATAATTAATATTATCGAAAAAATCATTGTAATATAAATTAAACATTTTATATTTGCAGCCTTATTGAAATAAATAAGACCTGGTAGCTCAGTTGGTAGAGCATCTCCCTTTTAAGGAGAGGGTCCTGGGTTCGAGCCCCAGCCAGGTCACAAAAATCTCATCAAAATTGATGAGATTTTTTTTTAATATTTAGGTTTCAATCTTCCTGGTGTATAAGGAGCTTTTATTATTTTTAATTTATTTTCAATTTCTTTTATATCAACTTCTATTAGATTTTTTATTTTGTTAAATATTGGAATAAACTCATCTTTAGCAATTTCAAAGCTTTTAAGATGAGTTACAGTAGGAGACGAAGTAGAATATTTTTGTTCGTATAATATAGAACTTAATCTCCCATAAGCTGTTGGAACTTGCTGAATATCAAGCTTACTTTTTAACGAATTTCCGTAAAAACTTGTATTGATAGATTTTATTTTAGAATCAGTATTAAAAATTAGTTTAGATAGTTCATCATAAGGAGCTTCAACTAGCTTAATTGCTTGTTTAAAATATTTAATTTTATTAGAAGCTTCTCCTAACATTTTTGCAGCAGAGAGCATATCGCCTTCTAGACTTGAAACTTTTCTTTGAAATATTACCTTCTCAGCTCTATCTAAAGCAGGCATGGAAGTGTTATTTAGTGCTAAGACATTAAAAAAAACTGGATTAGATAATTTCTTAAATGTCGAGCCATTGAATAAATCCATCTCAATAGAATATTTTCCAGGATTAACTAAAGTCCCCTCAGAAACACCAGCAAAAGGATTATAAAAACTAGATTTAGCGAAACTAACAGGTACTTTTTCTTCATAACGAAGATCCCATTGAAAACGTTGAATACCCAATTTTGGGGATTTGAATACTTTTTTAATAACTAGTCCGTCAGAGTCTTTGATTGTAAAAATTAACTTGTCTTCATATTCATTCGATTCATTATACAAATCTTCATAAGAAGGATAAGTTACATCTTTATTATTTTTAGTTAATTCTTTTTCACTTTTTTGTCTTTTAGATTTCAATGAACTAAAATTATCATTATGATAATATGTTATCATTGCTACTGGACCTAAGTTTGTAGCTGAATAAAAGTTGTCACCTTGAAAAGCTTTTCCTGGAAGTCCTAAAGGCATACTTTTTTCCCACATCAAAGGGTCTCTTACATTAAAGATATTAGAATTAGTAGTAGAGTAATAATCTTCAATTGATCTTAATGAGGAATAATCATCTAACACGTAAAAACCTCTTCCGAAAGTCCCAAGCACTAAATCATTTTCTCTTTCTTGTATTGCTATATCTCTAACTGCAATTGTAGGTAATCCATTATCCAGTTCTTTCCATCTACTACCAGAATTAGGTGAAAAGAATACTCCAAATTCAGTTCCACAAAATATCAGATCTTTATTAATATGATCCTCTTCAATTGAATATACACTACCTCTTTGGGGAAGGTTGTTTGAAATTGATTTCCAGGTTTTGCCTTGATCTGAAGATTTATAAATATAAGGTTTAAAATCTCCAAATTTATGGTGATTAAATGCGACATACATGACATTTATGTCATGTTTAGATAAATAAATACTATTAGTATAGGAGAAGTTTGGAACACCTTTAATATTATCAATTTCAGTCCAATTTTGACCACCATTTTTTGTGATTTGAATTAGACCATCATCGGTTCCAACTGCAATAAAATTAGGGTCTAAAGGAGATTCTGACAATGATACAATTGTTCCATAAGGAGATGTTGATCCATTCTTGGCTACTGCATCCATACTTAAGACCCTATCATAAACTTTAAGTTCATTTCTATTAATTTTTCTAGAAAGATCATCACTTATAACCTCCCAGCTGTTCCCATAATTATCAGATCTAAAGACTTTGTTTGCGGCAAAATATAATCTCCCACTTTTATGTTTACTTACAGCTAATGGAGCATCCCAATTCCATTTATAATCTAATTCACCTTTTCTTGCGATTGGTTTAATTCCCACTTCCTCTCCACTTAATTTATCATATCTAACTAACCACCCATATTGTGACTGTGCATAAACAATATTTGGGTTTTCTGGATCAACTTGAGATTCAAACCCGTCTCCTCCATGAGTAATAAACCAATCTTGATTAGTTATCCCGTGAGCAGTTTTGACTCTTGAGGGACCACCCATACTAAAATTATCTTGAGTTCCACCATAAATATTATAAAATGGTTCAGCATTATCTACTGCTACTTTATAAAATTGAGTCACAGGTAGGTTTTCTTTAAAGTCCCAGTTTTTTGCATTATCAAACGTTTCATAAATACCACCATCACAACCCACTAACCAATGAGAATTATTGTTAGGATTAATCCACATAGCATGATTATCAACATGTTTGAAATCTTCTCCAACATTTTTAAAGGTTTTACCTCCATCATGAGTAACTGCCATCCATGTATCCATCGTGTAAACAACGTCTTGATTAACGGGGTCGGCAAATATCTCTTGATAATAATTACCACTTGTAACCTTGCTACTTTGTTTTATCCAACTCTCCCCCCTGTTGGTTGATTTGTAAAAACCACCCTTTCTTTCAGCAGCCTCTACAATAGCATAAATTATTTCTGGATTTGCATCAGAAATATCCATTCCAATTCTTCCAATTTCAACACTTGGTAGACCTTTATTTATTTCTTTCCATGTTATACCACCATCAACTGATTTATGCAAACCAGATCCTGGGCCACCTCCAACATAGGTGTAAACATGTCTTCTTCTTTGATGACTTGCAGCATATAAAACATTTGGATTTCTAGGATCCATGTGTATCTCGTTAAAGCCTGTATGTTCGTCAATATATAGTATTTTATTCCAGGTATTTCCACCATCTTCAGTTTTATAAACACCTCTATCTCCACCTTTACTCCATAATGGTCCATATGCTGAAACATAAACTATATCAGAATTTTCAGGATGAACTAAAATATTACCAATATGTTCAGAGTTTTTAAGCCCCATATTAATCCAAGACTTACCACCATCAAGAGATTTATAGACTCCATCTCCATATGCCACAGATCTTTGATTGTTGTTTTCTCCAGTGCCAACCCAAACAATATTGGTATTATTTGGATCAATCGTAACGCAACCAATGGAATAAGATGATTCATTATCGAATACAGGAGTATAATCCAAGCCCCAATTTGAAGTTTTCCATACACCTCCAGAAGAAACAGCCACATAGTATTCAAATGATTTATCAGGGTTAATTGCTAAATCTGAAATTCTACCCGAAGTTAAAGATGGACCTACACTTCTCCATTTAAGGCCATTCAAACTAATTTTATCTAAAGGATCATTTTGAGTTTTATTTTTGTCTTTGTTGGCAAAAGAATTATTTGAGTAAATGAATAATATAACTGCTATATATATAAGTTTTTTCATGACGTAAAATTTAATTTTCATACCAATTTAAGAAATATTACATAATGTTAAATAATTAATAAAAAATTATATTTAAATAAAATCTTACATAGTAATGATATAATATATTTTATATTTGTTTTTCTGATTTTTTAGCGTACGTGGCGGAATTGGTAGACGCGTTAGGTTGAGGGCCTAATGACTTATTTAGTTGTGGAAGTTCGAGTCTTCTCGTACGCACAGAATATATTTTATGAAAAAAAGTATTTCAATTATTGGCTCTGGTTTTTCTTCTTTATCTGCCGCATGTTATCTAGCAAAAATGGGGCATAATGTTGAGGTTTTTGAAAAAAATGATGATTTTGGTGGTAGAGCAAGACAATTTAAAGAAGATGGGTTTACTTTTGACATGGGTCCTAGTTGGTACTGGATGCCCGATGTCTTCGAAAGGTTTTTTAAAGATTTTGATTTCAAAGTAGAAGATTTTTATTCTCTAAAAAAGTTAAATCCTGCATACCACGTATATTTTAGTAAAAATGATTTCATAGCAATTCCAGATTCTTTAGATAAGATTTATCAAGTTTTCGAAAATGAAGAAAAAGGAAGTTCAAAAAAACTTAAAAAGTTTATCTCCAGAGCAAAAGATAATTATAAAATAGCTGTAACAGACATGTTATATAAAATGCCAGGTTTATCTCCATTAGAGCTGATATCATTAGATACTATTAAAAGATTAGGGTATTTTTTTAGCAATATAAAAAAGGAGGTAAATAAAGACTTTAAAAACCCTAAACTTAGATCAATTTTAGAGTTTCCTGTTTTGTTTTTGGGTGCTGAATCCTCAAATACTCCAGCTTTTTATAATTTTATGAATTATGCAGATTTTGGTTTAGGTACTTGGCAACCAACAAATGGATTTTTTGATGTAGTAAATGCTATGATTAGCGTTGGAAAGAAACTTGGAGTTAAATATCATAATAATTCTAATATAGATGAGATAATAACTATTAAAAATTATGCAACTGGAATTAGGGTGAATGATAAAATAATAAATTCTGATATAGTATTATCAGGTGCTGATTATAATCATACTGAAAAACTTCTACCCAAAAATTTAAGACAATATTCTGAAAAATATTGGTCAAAAAGAGTTCTAGCTCCTTCATCTCTATTATTTTATCTTGGTTTTGATAAAAAATTAAATAATCTAGCTCATCATAATCTATTTTTTGATACTGATTTTAATTTACACTCCAAAGAAATTTATAAAGAACCAAAATGGCCATCTGAGCCTTTATTTTATGCTAACTTTACTTCTATTACCAATAAACATACAGCACCTAAAGGGTGTGAAAATGGTTTCATTTTAATTCCTTTAGCACCAGGATTAAATGATACTCAAAAATTAAGAGACAAGTATTTTGATATAGTTATAGATAGAATTGAGTCAATAACTGAGCAAAAAATAAAAGAGAGTATTATTTTTAAAAAATCTTTTTGTGTTAGTGATTTTATTGATGAGTATAATTCATACAAAGGAAATGCTTATGGATTAGCAAATACACTTCTCCAAACTTCATTTCTAAGGCCTAAATTAAAAAGTAAATTAGTTAAAAATATGTATTTTACAGGTCAATTATCTGTTCCAGGTCCAGGCGTACCACCAGCAATAGTTTCTGGAAAACTTGTTGCTGATTTGATAAATAATAAATAAATTGTATTAGCTTTAACCAAATTAATTTTTTTATGAAAACTATTTTTGATGATGTCTCAAATGATTGTAGTAAGATTGTTACAAAAACTTACAGCACTTCATTTTCATTAGCCACAAAAATGTTGTCTAAAGGAATACGTCAACATATTTATAACATATATGGATTCGTAAGATTTGCTGATGAAATTGTAGACTCTTTTCATGATTATGATAAAGAAACGTTATTTAAAGACTTCTCATCTGATTTAGAGAAATCCCTTAAAAATAAAATTCATTTAAATCCAATTCTAAATTCTTTTCAAGCCACCTACCACAAGTTTAATATAGATAAAGATCTTGTTGATTCTTTTATGAGCAGTATGAAAAAAGATTTACACAAAACAAAGTATTTATCAAATCAAGAATACGAAGATTATATATATGGATCTGCAGATGTAGTTGGACTAATGTGTTTAAAAGTCTTTGTAAATGGAGATTCAAAAAAATATGAAGAACTAAAGTCCTTTGCTATGAGACTAGGTTCTGCATTTCAAAAAGTTAATTTTTTGAGAGATTTGAAAGATGACTTCGAAGTCTTAAATCGAACATATTTCCCAAATACTGATTTAAACCAACTAGATGAAGAATCAAAAATTAAGATTATTGACGAGATTGAAGGGGATTTTAAAGAAGGATTAAATGGAATAAAAAAACTACCAATTGAAGCAAAATTTGGTGTTTTCATGGCTTACAGATATTACAGTCAACTATTAAAAAAACTAAAAAAAACCCCGGCATTAGAAATAAAGAATACTAGAATAAGAGTACCTAATTATAAAAAAATTGAACTACTAACTAGAAGTTATGTTAAATACCAACTTAATCTATTATAAACTGTTATGAATATAATCTTTTGGCTAATTACATTTTTTGTCACATTTTTTATTATGGAATTTATGGCATGGTTTACACACAAATATATAATGCACGGATTCCTTTGGAGTGTTCACAAAGATCATCATCACAAGAATCATGATAGTTGGTTTGAGAGAAATGATTTATTTTTTATTTTTTATGCCGTAGTTAGTATGGGCTGTTTTTACCTTTGGAGTTATGAAGGATTCTGGTATGGGTTGCCTATTGGTCTTGGAATAATGGCATATGGAGCATCATATTTTATTGTTCATGATATTTTTATTCACCAAAGATTTAAGTTTTTAAAAAAAGCAAATAACTGGTATGCTAAAGGGGTCAGAAGAGCACATAAAATACATCATAAGAATATCGGAAAAGAAAAAGGAGAATGTTTTGGAATGTTAGTTGTTCCCTTCAAATATTTTAAATAATAGTAATGTGAAATACGATTATATTATTGCTGGGGCCGGTTGTTCAGGATTAAGTCTATTGTACAAAATAATTCAAACTCCTTCATTACAAAAAAAATCTATTTTAGTCATTGATAAGAATCAGAAAAAAAACAATGATAGAACATGGTGTTTTTGGGAAAAAAACCCTGGCCCATTTGAGTCTATTGTGTATGCTAGATGGAATACTTTAGAATTTATTTCAGATGATATCAATAAGAAAGTAGACTTAGGTCCATATACTTATAAAATGATTCAAGGAATTCATTTTTATAATTTTGTTCTTGAATATGCTAAAAAATTTAAAAATGTTGTATTCATACAAGAATCCATAATTGATATAGATTCAATATTTAATGAAGCTAAAGTGATTACAAAAAAAAATACTTACACGGCAAAGTATGTGTTTAATTCTACAAATTTATTTAATCCAAAGATTAATAAACAAAATTCTTTATTACAGCACTTTAAAGGCTGGAATATAAAAACAGTTGACCCCGCTTTCAACTCAAAAGTTGGTAAACTTATGGACTTTAGTGTTTCACAAGAAAATGGTGCAACATTTATGTATGTTTTACCGACTTCTTCTACAAATGCATTAGTGGAATATACATTATTTAGTCCGAGTCCTCTTAAGCAAGAAAAATATATTAAGGAGTTAAAAAAATACATAAAAGAGGTACTAAAAATTGAGAATTACACTATTGAACATGAAGAATTTGGAATTATTCCGATGTCCTTAGCAAAGTTTGAACAAAATCCTAAACCTAATGTTATTAATCTTGGAACATCAGGCGGATATACTAAAGCTAGTTCGGGATATACATTTCAGTTTATACAAAAAAATGTTTTGGATATAGTAAAAAACCTAAAAGCTGGAAAAAGTCCCGTACAAAATCTTTCTTTTAAAAATAAAATTTATCGTTGGTATGACAGAACACTTATTAATGTATTATTAACAAAAAAATTGACTGGAAAAGAAATTTTTACAATTATGTTTAAGAAAAATTCAGCACATAAAATTCTGGCATTTTTGGGAAATGAAAGTACTATTACTGAAGATATTTTAATTATGAAAAAATTTCCAAAAATACCATTCCTATTAGCAGGTATAAAAAGTTTAAAGCAAAAAGGTATAAATGATATATAAACTAAATCTTGTGTAAATTATTTTTTTAACCAGTTACTATAAAATTCACAATCTTTATACTCATTAGCGATTTTAATATACGTGTCATCAATTTTGGTGTTTTGCCATTTCTCAATTTCCTTTAATTTTTTATTTTGAAGTGCTAAGGCTTGAATTTTTATATAATCAGTTGCAAAATTAGCTTCGTGCTCATCAATTCGATCTGTTACAGTTAAAATTTTAAATTTAACCGGGTTTAATCTATCTTCATCTCTTAAAACTATACTCACGTCACCGTCTTTTAATTTTTCTATTTGTGAATACAATTCAGGATCCATTTTTGTTAATTCAAAATTAAAGTCCTGAGTTTCTGGATTTATTAACTTACCCCCCTCAAATTTAGTTTCAATTTCATCGCTAATTTCTAAAGCCACTTCAGCAAATGTCAAATCACCTGATAATATAGTATTTCTAGCATCTTCCAGTTTTTTTGCTGCTTCTGCTATATCAAAAGGTTTTAGTTTAGGTCTTAACAAAATATATCTTACATCATATTCTTGGCCTCTAATTTTATCCAATATTATAATGAAATATCCAAAATCTGATTCAAATGGATCAGAAATCTCTCCTTCTCTTAAAGAAAAAACTGTTTCCACAAAATTTCTATCAAACTGACCTCTTTGTTTTTTTCTATTTAAGGTTAATTTACCTCCGCTTCGTCTAGAAACTAAATCATCACTATATAGAACAACCTTTGTAGTAAAATTAGCTCCGTTATCTTCAACATCTGCTTTAAATTCTTTTAATCTATCAATAACTTTTTTCTTTTCTTCCTCAGTTGTCTTAGGGATAATAACTATTTGAGCAACTTTTAACTCAGTTCCAAAAAATGGTCTATCATTTTTGGGAATTGAATTAAAGAACTGTCTAACTTCTTCAGGTGTTACTTCAGTTTCGTCAATGATCTTTTCTTGCATTTTCTTTGCTAACTCTGAGCTTTTATTTAATTCAAACATTTCATTTCTAAGTTCCTGTTCAGAATTTTTATTGTAGTAATTGATTAGTTTTTCCATTGAACCAATCTGTTCAGCAAAAGCATCTATTTGTTGATCAACAAATGACTGTATTTCTAAACTATTAACAGTAATACTGTCTTGAATTGCATGATGTTGATATAATTTATCTTCTAATAACTTACCAAAAACTTGACAAGTAGTCATATCATCAGTAGAAATTCCAGAAGCTTTAAGTTGATTAAATTGTTTTTCAATATCTGAATCTAGAACAAGAAAATCTCCTACAACAGCTGCCACACCATCAATCTTATTTCTATTATTATTAATTGTACTGTTATCTTGAGAAAGTAATAAATTCGATGTTAAAATAGCGATAACAACTACATAATTCATGAATAAATATTTAGTAAATTTCAAAACTTTTATTTTTAATTGCATCTTTGGTTATATCTTTTCTTAGTTGATCTATAAAAACTGATTTTCTTTTATTAATTATCATCCTCTTTAAAGTCTCTGAAACATAATCTAGAGGGGCATATTGATTAACTTTTAGCATATCTTTTATATTAATCAAATATAAACCTAATGAGTCTTTGATTTCAATAAAATTAGATTTTTTTAACATATACTTATTCACCTTTTTTAAATTAGGTAGCTGATAAAAAACCTCATTTTTATTTTTCCAAATAGTATCATTTAAAGAGAATCTATTGAATTGAAAAGAAAGTGAATCTAGGTATCTGGCATCGTCTATGTTAAATCTTCGTAATTTTTTTTTAAAAAGTGAAATATCAGGATTTAGATTAGAGATATATATAAATCTAATTTTAAAGAGTTCTTCAGTAAGTTTGAAGGTTTCTTTATAATTATCATATAAACTGTCTAACTCAAATTGTGTGACTTCTAAATTCATATTTTGATTAACCATAGCATCGATATATGTATTAATTAATATATCTGTTTTATAATCATCTACTAAATCTTGAATTCTATCTTGGTTTTCTTGAGGAAGGTTTAGTAAAGCACGTTGAAATAATAATTTATTAGCAGCCCAATTATTTATATAATTATTTAAAACCATCGTACTATCTGCAAAGTTTGTGCTGTTTTCAAATATACTTTCTATTTCATTTTTTGTCAAATACTCATCATCTACCCTAGCTAAATCTGAATTTGATTGATTTTTAAAATAATTATCACAAGAAAAAAACAAGAAAAATAATATTATGTAGCGCATTATTTAATTTATATTTTTTTTAATTTTTTTTAAAACTTTTTTATCAATAAAAATAGTTCTTTTTTTTCTTAAGGAATTAATCCATTTTTTTTCAAATAATACTTGATAATTTGAAATAACCTCACCTGAAACTTCATGAAATGGTTTTATTGATTTGTCAATATTCATAAAAAGTGATTTATTATTGTTGTAATATTTCTTTAAAGCTAAAGTGTCTTCTTTTACTCTATTCCAAACCTCATTTTCCATTAGATCAAATAATAACAACCCATCTCTGTATTCATTATAAATGAACCTGTATTTATCATTTTCTGTGTATAAATTTTTCTTATAATAATCCATTAATGACTTATTAACAAAGTCTTTATATAGATTTTCAATTGGTTTATATGTTAATTGATTATTTAATGCATTATTAACAATGTAATTAGCAAAATCTAAATAATTAAGCTTAACATTATTATAACTAATTAATACCTTATCCTTTTCTATATTATTTGGAATTACCCAGGGATTATTATTATCGGCGTCTTTTAATTCATTTAAAAAATAAGTCAAATTATTATTATAACTAACAGAATATTTTTTTAACAATTTTTTGTAAAAAGAATTAGAGATGACAGATGATCTTGAATTATTTCTAATTTTTTTTAATAACGATGGTTTCAATTCTTTAAAAGACTTTAATTCAGATTTAGAATAAAGCTTCAATATGTGCCATCCAAATTTAGTTTGAATAGGTTTAGAAATTTGACCAATATCTTCGAGTTCAAATGCTGCTCTTTCAAATGGTAATGAATTTAATTGACCACTTGTAAACGGCTTTAATTTTCCACCCAAACTAGATGTTTTTTTGTCATTTGAATATTTTTTGGCAAGAGATTCAAAATTAGATCCATTAATAATAGAATCATAAATAGAGTTTATTGTTAATTCAGATTCTTTATTGTTTTTAAATAACATTATGTGACCTACTGAGACCTCACCTAAAGAATTTCTTATATCATTAACTTTTACAATATGAAAACCAAATCTGGTTCTAAAAGGCATAGAAACCTCATTAATATTAGTTTGATAGGCCTTTGTTTCAAAAGAATAAACCATTTTAAATGCTGAAAAATAACCAAGATCCTCAACGAAAACATTTTTGCCATCGTGATATTTCTTTGTTAAATATTCTAATTTATTATTTTTAAACTCACTTCGATATGACAAAAGTCTATTGTAGATATCTAAAGTATCAATACTTTCTTGATTAATTCTAATTAAAATATGACTAGCATTAATTTCTTTTTTTGTTCTTTCATAAGCTTCATTAAGTAAAGAATCTTGAGAGGTTTTATCAAACAAATAATTAGATGCTAATTGAGCCGAATACTTATTTAATTCAGAGATATAACTCTCATTTTTGTCATATTTCTTATCATAAGCCTCTAAAACCTTTAACTTATAATCAATATAAAGTTGCAGGTAATTGTCTATATTTTTTTGAGATATATCAGTAATTAAATCAAGATTTTTATTATATACTTTTAAGAATTCTTCACTAGTAACGTGATTATTATCAATAGAAAATAAAATATCTTTTCCATTATTTTGGGCAAAAAATAATAATGGAAAAATAAAATAAAATAAAAAGATGTTTTTCATAATTAGCTAAAATTAATAAAAACAGAAATTATCTAGAATAATTTGGAGCTTCCTTAGTTATGCTGACTCCGTGGGGGTGACTTTCAACAATACCAGATGAAGTAATTCTAATAAATTTTGATGTATTTTGAAAAGTTTCAATATCCTTAGAACCACAATATCCCATACCCGCTCTTAAACCACCGATAAATTGATGAATACTTTCATTAAGCTTTCCTTTGAAAGGAACTCTTCCAACAATTCCTTCTGGTACTAATTTTTTCAAATCATCTTCAACATCTTGAAAATATCTGTCTTTACTTCCTTGTTTCATAGCTTCTACTGATCCCATTCCTCTGTAAGTTTTAAACTTTCTACCCTCATAAATAATTGTTTCACCTGGTGATTCTTCAGTACCTGCAATTAACGACCCTAACATTACACAATCTGCTCCGGCAGCAATTGCTTTTGAAATGTCACCTGTATATTTTATTCCTCCGTCTGCGATTACAGGAATACCTGAACCTTTTAAGGCAGAAGAAACTTCTATAATAGCAGATAATTGAGGATAACCTACACCTGCCACAACTCTAGTTGTACAAATAGATCCTGGACCTATACCAACTTTTACAGCATCTGCTCCTGCTTTAACTAAATACTTAGCTGCTTCTGCAGTAGCTATATTGCCAACTATAATATCTAAATTTGGAAAATTCTTTTTAATTTTTTTTAGCACTTCAACAACTCCTTTGGTATGTCCGTGAGCAGTATCAATAATTATTGCATCAACTTCAGACTTAACTAAGGCCTCTGCCCTTAATAAGGCATCTGAAGTTACTCCAACAGCTGCAGCAACTCTCAATCTACCATATAAATCCTTATTTGAATTAGGTTTTAATGTAAGCTTTGTTATATCTCTAAATGTAATTAAACCAACTAATTTATTGTCTTTATTTACAACTGGAAGTTTTTCAATTTTATGATTTTGTAAAATAACTTCTGCTTCAAGTAAAGAAGTACCTTTAGACACGGTTATTAGATTATCGCTTGTCATAACTTCAGCAATTGGCCTACTATTATCCTTTTCAAACCTTAAATCTCTATTTGTTACTATTCCAATTAGTTTTTTATTATCATCGACAATAGGTATACCTCCAATGCTGTACTCTTTCATATATGATTTAGCGTCTGATACGGTTGAATCTAATGGAAGAGTAACAGGATCTATAATCATACCGCTTTCTGCTCTTTTTACGCGTTTGACTTTATCTGCCTGAGCTTTAATAGTCATATTTTTATGTAGAACTCCTATACCTCCTTCTTGTGCTATAGCTATAGCCATTCTACTTTCTGTAACTGTATCCATGGCTGCAGAAATTATAGGAATATTAATCGAAATGTTTTTTGAAAATTTTGTTTTAATTGAAACTTCTCTTGGGAGAATTTTAGAAAAGTTTGGGACAAGTAGAACATCATCATATGTTAGACCTTCTCCGATAATTTTATTTTGGTGTGATTTCATTGCAATTAGATTGTAATTGCATGCAAATATACGATTAAATATTAACTTTTTAGATGATTAAAATATCATCAAAAATGATCCAATAAAAAGAAGTTTAATCGAAATATAGATCACAAAATTAAATACACAATATTATTTAGAATAATTTTAAATAATAATTTAAAAAAAGTTATTTATGTATCTTTGTGCGTATGAAACAGTTAAAAAACACTATTCTATTCGATAGTAAATGTAACTTATGTTCAAAGACTGTGAAAAGAGTGATGAAATTGGATAAGAATAAATTATTTACATTCATCTCAAACAAAAGTGAATATGGTAAAAACATCATATCAAAGAACAACTTAAATTCGATCACTACTGAAACAATAGTACTGTTTACTACTGAAAATAAATTCTTAATAAAATCAGACGCTGCTATTTCTATAGCTGTTAAACTGAATCCATTATTTCTAATATTTAACATACTCTTTATTGTTCCAAAAAAAATTAGAGACAGGGTTTATGACTATGTTGCAAAAAATAGATATAAATGGTTTGGAGAAAATGAAAGTTGTGATATAACTAATGAAATTTATTGAAAATTTCTAATGACTGGTTATAACAACTCTCAAAACGCAATGAATTGACATTATTAGATGTTTTTTTAGTATTAAGGTAAGATAATATTTTCTCTGTAGGCATATTACCAACTAATTTATTGCTTGCCATAGGACATCCTCCAAATCCTTTAATTGCACCATCAAATCTTCTACATCCAGCATGAAAAGCACTATCTAATTTATCATACCATGAAATCGGATCTGAGTGAAGATGAGCTCCAAATTCTATATCTTTATGATTTTTTAATACCGAATTAAAAATAGATTTAATAGATTCTGGATTAGACGATCCAATAGTATCACTTAAAGATATATAATTAACACCCATTTTACTCAACTTATATACCCAGTGATTAACAATATCCAGGTTCCATGGATCTCCATAAGGGTTCCCAAAACACATTGACAAGTATACCACTACTTTTTTATTAACTTTTTCTGCTATAGAAATGATTTCTGCTAATTCGTATTCTGAGTCCTTGATAGTTTTATTTGTATTTCTCATTTGAAAATTTTCAGAAATTGAAAAAGGATAACCTAAGTAATCAATTTTATCAAATTTAGAAGCATTTATTGCCCCCAATTTATTTGCAACAATAACTAGAAGTTCAGAATTTGAATTTGATAAATCAATTGAATCAATTATAATTGATGTATCAGAAAGTTGAGGAATAGCTTTAGGAGAAACAAAACTTCCAATATCTACAACATCAAAACCAACGTCTACAACACTTTGTAAATAACTTAACTTAGTTTTAGTAGGAATAAAAGTCTTTATGCTTTGCATAGCATCTCTTGGACATTCGATGATTTTGACTTTATCGATCATAAAATAAAAATAAAGCTATTTTATTTAAAAATTGATCAAACTGAAAAAAGTATTACAAATGCTATAGAAATAAAAATCAATATTTGAATCCATTTCATAAATATGTGAAATATTTTAAAATCAACTAGGTATTTTGAAATTTTAAAAGAAAAAAATACTATTAATAAGAAAACAATTAAAGTTGTAGACATAAATAAAGCACCTAAAATATAAAATTGATAAACAAAGCTTAATTCAAAAGGTTCTAGAAATAAAAATGCTGGAAAGAAAGAGAAAAAGAAAAAATATACTTTAGGATTTAAAATATTCATAAGAACCCCAGTTAAAAAATTATTAACATTTGATTTCTTTTCTTTTTTTATTTTATTAACGTTAAAAGAAATAGAGGAATTAAAAACTTTTAATGCTAAAAAAAACATATAAGAGGATCCAAGCAATTTGATTATATAAAAAATATTATCATCAAATCTTATGAATTCAGATATTCCAAAAGCTACTAAAGTTGTATGAAATAAACACCCTGTCACTAATCCTAACACAGTGAAAATACCAGCCTTCTTTCCATTATACAAAGAGTTAGACAAAACAAATATATTGTCGGGTCCTGGAGATAATGCCATAAAAAAACTAGCGACAGTAAAAGAATATAAAACTTCCAAATGGGTTCAAATTATAAGTAAAAATAATAATTTTAATATTTAGTATATTTGTGAAAATATTCAAAATTCGTGAAAAATATACACTCAACATTAACTACATTATTTTATTTATTAATAACAATAAATTGCTATTCACAAGAAAGTCAATATTGTGCAACTCAAACTTCAGAAGAAGATATACAATTTATAAATAACAATATGGATTTAATAAGATATTATGAAAATGAATATTTTCTTATAAAAGAAAGTAAAACATCGACTGCTTTGACCAGTATTCCTGTAAAAATTCATATTGTAACTAATGATGATGGAAGTGGAGGTATTGAAATAAATGATGTTTTATCAGAACTAGACGAGGTCAACTCTTATTTTCAAAATTCTTTTGTTGAGTTTTTTGTTTGTGATGATGTAAATTATATCAACAGCTCTTCGCTTTATGATTTTGATTCTGACACTCAACAAGATTTACTTTTTTCAAACCATCAATCTGATATTTTAAATATTTACTTTGTTAATGATATTTCATTTGGAGCTGGTGGTGCATGTGGTTACACCTACTTACCTGGAAATTCTAATCAATATTATGATGCTATTGTAATGGATAACGACTGTACGACATCAACAGATGGAACTACATTAACTCATGAATTTGGACATCACCTAAATCTAATACATACGCATGGACCACAAAATGGAAGCCTGACAGATGAATTAGTTAATGGCACCAATTGTAGTGTGGCTGGAGATTTATTATGTGACACTCCTGCAGACCCTGAGCTAGGTGGTAATAATGTTAATAATGTTAATTGCCTGTATTCTGTTTCTGGAACACCACCAACAGATGCACAGGGAAATTTATTTGACCCTGATACTAGTAACATTATGTCTTATGCACCACAAGTATGCACAAACACTTTAAGTGATGACCAATACGCTCGCATGTATGCTGGATATCATGCTTTCAAAAACTATTATGCATGCCCATCATTAAATGTTGATTTTAATACTGAAGAAAATACAATAGATTGCGGAGAACAGTTAGTAGTTAACTTTAATGACAATAGCACAAATGCAGTAAATTGGGAATGGGATGTTGATGGAGATGATGTTATAGATTACAACGAATCAAGCTTTTCCCACACCTACGAATCTCCAGGGAATTATGATGTTAGTTTAAAAATTTCTGATGGCAGTGAAACCATCACAAAAGTTTTCCCTAATTACATCAGTTTCAGTGCTAATATTTATGAAACATCTAAAATATATTTAAATGTAAGTGTAAAAAATGGAATCAATGAAAACACATGGGAGTTAAAGGATAGCTCCGGCTCAATTATTTATTCCGGTGGACCTTATGATTCAAATGGTTTATATGAACACGAATTTGACGTTGCATTGGATTGTTATGAATTTATCATGTACGACTCAGCTGGTGATGGATTAACTAATGATAGTTGGAATCTTGGCTCAGAATATTACGAGTTGCTTGACGAAAATAATGTTACTATTAAATATGGAAGGGATTTTGGATTCGAAGAATCAACGTCAATAAAAAATGAATATTTAAGCTTATCAAATCCTTTGGATTTTAATTTTATGATTTATCCAAACCCAGCTAATGATTACATCAATTTAAAAAGTGAATTAATTATTGATAGATACATAATTTACGATATAAAAGGTAGTTTAATTTCAGAAAAAATAAATAATTCAAATTATTTAAACATTTCCTTAAAAAACATTTACTCTGGTATATACTTTTTAGAAATAAAATCTGGGATACATAAAGAAACAGTCAAGTTTATAAAAAAATAAGCTTAAACTCTATTTAACAAAGCTTTATTAATTGATCTAATTAAGTTAGGTCCTTCATAGATAAAACCAGTATAAATTTGTATTAAATCTGCACCTGCATCAAATTTTTCTAGTGCATCTGCAACTGTATTAATACCTCCAACTCCAATTATTGGGATTGTTTTATTACTATTTTTTGAAATGAATTTAATTACTTCAGTAGATCTTGAAGTTAACGGCTTACCACTCAGTCCTCCAAGTTCGTTTTTATTTACTGATTTTAAATTATTTCTGTTAATGGTAGTATTGGTTGCAATTACTCCATCCAATCCAGTATCCTTAACAATAGAAATAATGTCTAGTAATTGGTTATTATTTAAGTCCGGTGCAATTTTAAGTAAAATTGGTTTAGGTTTTTTTTTATTACGGTTAATTGAAATTAAAGAATTAATTAATTTTGTTAGTGGTTCTTTTTCCTGTAGATCTCTTAAATTAGGAGTGTTGGGAGAACTTACGTTTACAACAAAATAATCAACAAAATCAAATAGCATATTAAAACTAGTAACATAATCATCGATAGCTAAATAATTGGGAGTAATCTTATTTTTGCCAATGTTACCACCAATTAATGTACTTTTATTTTTTTTTAAATTTTCAATTACCTCTTCTACTCCAATATTATTAAAACCCATTCTATTAATTATAGCAGAATCTTCTACCAGCCTAAAAAGTCTTTTCTTTGGATTGCCTGATTGAGGTTTTGGAGTAACTGTTCCTATTTCAATAAAACCAAAACCAAAACTAGTTAACTCTTCGTACAATTGAGCATTTTTATCAAATCCAGCAGCTAATCCAACAGGGTTCTTAAATTTTATTCCAAATAATGATTTTTCAAGTCTGGAATCATCAATTATATAAAATTTACTTACCAAAAATTTAACAAAAGGAAACTTGAACAAAATTTTAATTGAAGAAAATATAATATTATGTACTTTTTCAGGATCAATTAAAAAAAGAACAGGTAAAATAATTTTTTTATACATTATTATATTTTAGATATACAAAAGTAAAATAAAAACAATGAACTAGAAAGTATGCAAGATAGTTCTTGCCAGTTATTATTTAGATACATAATTTTGAGAAAAATGATATTAAATGTTAGATGAAAAAAAAATAATAAATCGCTTTATCTCTTATGTAAAAATTGACTCTCAGAGCGACCCTTGCTCAAACAGTACTCCGAGTACAAAAAAACAATGGAATATTGCAAATAAATTAGTGCAAGATTTAAATGACATAGGTCTAAGTGATGTCTCAATTGACAAAAATGCCTATATATATGCAACTCTTCCATCTAATATGAACAAAAAGTGCCCGACAATTGGTTTTATATCACATTTTGATACGTCTCCAGATTTTTCAGGAACAAATATTAATCCACAAATAATTAATAATTACGATGGCGGTGATATCATATTAAATAAAAAAAAAAATATCATTTTATCATCAGAATATTTCAAAGAAATAAAACAATACAAAGGTCAAACTATTATAACTACTGACGGAAACACTTTACTAGCTTCCGATGATAAAGCAGGAGTTTGTGAAATCATTTCAGCTATGGAATATTTGATTAATAATCCAGAAATTAAACATGGTGATATAAAAATTGGATTTACCCCTGATGAAGAAATTGGAAGGGGAGCTCATAAATTTGATGTTAAAAAATTTGGTGCAGATTGGGCTTACACAATGGACGGAAGTCAAATAGGTGAATTAGAATATGAAAATTTTAATGCTGCATCGGCTTTAATAAAAATTAAAGGAAGAATTGTTCACCCTGGCTATGCTAAGGGTAAACTTATCAATTCAATGTATTATGCAAGTGAATTTATTAGTAAAGTACCTTTAAATGAATCTCCAGAAAAGACTGATGCATATGAGGGATTTTATCATTTAACTTCAATTAAAGGACTTGTAGAAGAAACAGAATTACAATATATCATCAGAGATCATGATTTTAATAAGTTCGAAGAAAGAAAGAATTTTCTAACTAAGCTAGTAGAATTTGAAAATAAAAAATTTAATGATATAATATTTGAGATTAAAATTAAAGATCAATATTTCAATATGAAAGAAAAGATTGAACCGCATATGCATATTGTAGACATTGCAGAAAAAGCAATGATATTATTAGGTATCAAACCAATTATTAAACCTATTAGAGGCGGTACAGATGGCTCTCAACTAAGCTATATGGGGCTTCCTTGTCCAAATATATTTGCTGGAGGACATAATTTTCATGGTAAATATGAATATCTTCCTGTCAAAAGTATGATTAGCGCAATAAAAGTTATTTGTAAAGTTTGTGAGATAACAGCTTCAAAAAATAAGAATTAATGAAAATATTAAAATTTGTTTTTTTAAGTACTTTGCTGTTGACAATATCTTTCGTTATTTTTTTTAGCCAAAAAGATATTCCTTTAAACAAACTAAAAGAAAAATATACAAATTCATATTCTTCATTTATTGATATAAGTGGAACAAATGTACATTATAGAGACGAGGGTATCTACAATGATTCAATTCCAATTATACTTATTCATGGTACCGGCTCTAGTTTACATTCATATGATATATGGACTAAAAGCTTAAAAAAAACTAACCGTGTAATTAGGATGGACTTACCTGCTTTTGGGTTAACTGGTCCTTTTTTAAACAAAGATTACTCCATATCGAATTATACAACTTTTTTAGTTGAATTTTTAGAAAGTTTAAACATAACGCAATGCATTTTGATGGGTAACTCTCTTGGTGGAGAAATTGCTTGGAGATTTGCAGTTAAAGAACCAAAAATAGCAAAAAAACTTATTTTAATAGATCCAGCTGGATACCCAGTTAAATCTAAAAGTGTTCCAATAGCATTTAAATTAGCAAAAGTTCCAATATTGAACAAGCTACTAACTTATATTACCCCCCGTTTTCTTGTAAGGTCTAGTGTTGAAAATGTTTATTTTGATAAATCAAAAGTTTCAGATTCACTTGTAAATAGGTACTTTGATTTAACTCTAAGAAAAGGAAACCGTGAAGCAATTATAGATAGGCTAAAAGTTTCTACAACTTTAACAAATAGAACAAACACACATTCTAGCGTAAAAAAAATCAAACAACCAACCCTAATAATTTGGGGAAACAATGACCGACTAATACCCGTGGAAAATGCATATAAATTCAAAAATGATATTGCTAATTCTAAATTAATAGTCATGCAAGAGACAGGACATGTTCCAATGGAAGAAAAACCATTAGAAAGTTTAAAACATGTAACTGATTTTCTAAAAAACTAAAATTTAAATTTAAGCTTTAGGTTTATTTAATTTTTGAGTCAAGTCCATAGAAATAGCTTGACGATCAAATTTTATTTTACCAGCCTGAGTCTCAATAATACAACTATCGTCCTTATCATTTATTTCAAAAACCTTTCCATACATACCACTTTTTGTTATTACCCTAGTACCTCTTTTTAAGGATGAAGCAAATTTTTTCTCATTTTTAGCTCTAGTCATTGGAGGTCTGATTATAAATAAATAGAATACTAAAAGTAGTGCAAACGGAAAAATGTAATCCATAATGATATGTACTATTATTGGTTAATTTTAGGTAAAAGAGGTTGTTTTACAGATCTTGGATTATTAATAAAAGCAGATATCCTAACTGTTTCTCTTCCTTTTTTAGTATTTGCTGTTACAGTAACAGTTTTTGAAACTTTATTAGCACCTTTCCCATTAAATTTAACTGTAAATTGTGATGACTCACCTGGTGATAGAGGTTGTCTACTCCAACCTTGAGGTACTGTGCAACCACAAGTACTTTTAATATCAGTAACTACTAAAGGAGTGTCTCCTGTATTTGTATAACTAAAGGTAGTCTCTTGAGCTTGACCATCATTAATAGTACCGAAGTCGTGAGAAGTTTTGTTAAAAGTCATTTCTGCAAAATTTGTTGCAACCGCATCTCTTTGTGAAGCAACTTCTACATTTTTAGTTTCAACTTTACTAAATGGATCATTACCACAAGATGTTAATAAAAAGGCAACTGTAAATGCTACAAAAAAACTTGTAGCTGAGGTTAATAAAGTATTTTTTTTGATTTTCATTTTTAAAGAATTTGTTATTTAGTATGTTGTAAAAATAGAAAAAAAACTTATTCTATCAAACCTCTACCCTCTTTAATAATTAAACTATTTTTTGAATATTCTTTAACAATTGCATCAAGAATTCCATTAACAAAGACATTACTCTTTGGAGTTGAATATTCTTTAGACAATTCAATGTATTCATTTATAGTAACCTTAACCGGAATAGTTGGAAAATTTAAAAACTCACAAATTGCCAAATTTAAAATTACATAATCAATATTTGCAATTCTTTCGGGATCCCAATTAGAAGTCTTGTTTGAGATTTCTTCATTGTATTGCTTGTAATTATCAATTGTAAGTTTTAAAAGTTCAGAAGCAAATTTTTTATCCTCAAGATCTTTAAAAAGTGTAGGTATATAATACGAGTCTGGCGAATCCAAATAAGACTTGTTTAACATCTTAACAATAGATGTATTAACTACAGGAAAATCATCACTCCAGGTAATATTTTTATCCTCTAAATAATTGTAGAGCTTTTCATTTGGAACAACTATTTTTTTAAAAAAAGAAACAACAAAAATTTTATCTGAATTGAAATCATCAGATGAACCAGACAAATAATCTAAATAAATATCGCTTTTTATTAAATCATTGAAAATAACATCTACATATTCGTTATCAAGCTTCCAAACATTTAATTTTCTTTTTTTTAATTCGCCTTGGATTAGTTTATTTGATCTTAGTTGAAGTATAACTCTATTATTAATAAACTTTTTACTCGGGTTTTTATCATCAGAAGTAGCTAAATGTTTCTGTTGAGCTAATTTTAAGTATGATTCAGCTTTAATTTGAATTTCAATTAAAATTGAAATTAAAATTAGGTACAAATCGTATATATCTTCTAAACTTTTGAATAATTGCTTCTCGGAACTACTATCATAATTGAAGTCAGAAATTTTTAACGCGTAAATTAATTGCATTATTTTTAGACGAATATGTCTTCTATTTAACATTTTAAAGAACTATTAGTAGATATTAATATTATTTAAAAACTTTAATCTAATTTTGCGCAATATAATATAAAATACGAAGTATTATTTATAAGTTAGACATTTAAATACAAATCTATAATTGAAAGAACTATCCTACATAAATAAATACTTTTCAAAGTATAAAAAAAATTTAATAAGCGGCATTATAATTATAATTGCTGCAAGAATATTATTATTAATAACCCCAGGTTTAATTAGAAATTCTATAAATGTTATTGACAATTATAGAACAGGAACTATCTCTAATTTTGAAATTGTTGAAAATGAGTTAATTAATAATATATTTTTGATTTTACTAGCCTCAGTTCTTGCTGGGGTATTCACATTTTTAACTAGACAAACTATTATTAATGTTTCAAGATATGTTGAGTTTGACTTAAAAAATGAAATATATGACCAATACCAAAAATTATCATTAAACTTTTACAAAGTCAATCAGACAGGAGATCTTATGAACAGGATAAGTGAAGATGTGTCCAAAGTAAGAATGTATGTAGGTCCTGCATTTATGTACTCAATTAATACAATTACATTATTAGTTATTGTTATCATTTACATGTATAAACAGTCACCTATATTAACTTTCTATACACTAAGTCCACTTCCATTTTTATCAATCACCATATATAAACTGAGTAAATTAATAAACAAAAAAAGTATTGTTGTACAAGAAAAATTATCAGAATTATCTTCATTTACTCAAGAATCCTTCAGCGGAATAACCTTAATTAAATCATATTCAATTGAAAACAAAAACTATGAAGATTTTAATTCACTTTCTGAAAAATGTAAACAAAGCCAAATAAGCTTAGTTAAATTACAAGCTTTATTTTTTCCATTAATGATTTTGTTAATCGGATTAAGTAATTTATTTGTTATTTATATAGGTGGAATACAATACTTTGAAGGAAATTTAGAAGGAATAGGCACTATTGCTGAGTTTATAATCTATGTTAATATGCTTACCTGGCCTGTTGCTTCTTTGGGATGGATTAGTTCAATAATTCAGCAGGCCGAAGCTTCACAAAAAAGAATAAATGAGTTTTTAAAAGAAAAATCAGAAATAGTTAATCAAAATGATACTAAGTTCAATTTTAACAACGAAATAGAATTTAAAAATGTAGGGTTTACTTACAAGGACACTGGAATCAATGCTCTAAATAATATCAATTTCAAACTTAAAAAGGGTGATAAATTAGGAATTATTGGTAAAACAGGCTCAGGTAAATCAACTCTTTTGAATTTAATAGTAAGACTTTACAACCTTGATGAGGGAGAAATTAAAGTAGATACTAAAAATATAAATTCTATTGATATTCAGTCCTTAAGATCTCACATTGGATATGTGCCACAAGATGTTTTTTTATTCTCTGATACTATCGAAAATAATATAAAATTTGGATCAATTAATTCTACAGATAAAGAAATCATTAATGTTTGTAAAATTGCTGATATTCATAATAATATTGAAGGGTTTGAAAATAAGTATAAAACACTGTTAGGTGAAAGAGGAGTTAATTTAAGTGGTGGGCAAAAACAAAGAATATCTATAGCTAGAGCATTAATTAGAAAGCCTAAATTACTGATTTTTGATGATTGCCTCTCAGCTGTAGATACTGAAACTGAAGAAAATATCATTAAATCATTAAATAATCTAAATTACCCTACGACTTCTATATTTGTTAGTCATAGAATTTCCTCTATAAAAAATGCAAACAAAATAATTGTTTTAAATGATGGTAAAATTGAACAATATGGAACTCACAAAAAATTAATGAGTGAAGATGGATACTATAAGCAAACTTATAATCAACAGTTAATTGAAAAAGAAATTTCTTAATAAGTTGTGAAGTTTAGTTTTTTTTATAGATTTGATTAATTAATTAAATTTTTATATTATGGAAAACAATGATTATAGAGATAGAGAGGAAATATTTTCAAAAGTATTAAGAGCAGGAAGAAGAACCTATTTTTTTGACGTAAGATCGACAAAAGCAGGAGATTATTACTTAACTCTTACAGAAAGTAAAAAATTCACTAATGATGATGGATCTTTTCATTACAAAAAACACAAAATATATCTTTACAAAGAAGATTTTAGTGAGTTTTCAAACATACTTAATGAAATGACAGATTATATAATCAATGAAAAGGGTGAAGAAGTAATTAGTGATCGTCATCAAAAAGATTTCAAAAAAGAAGACTATAATTCAGAAAAAAATACGGATAAATCTGATGAAGAAAATTCAACTGATTTTACAGATGTGAAATTTGAAGATATTTAATTTTAACTAAACTAAATTAAATTAAAAAACCGTAATTAATCATTACGGTTTTTTTATATTTAAAATAAAAATAAAACTACCTTTTTATGAAAAATATTATTTCTTTATGCATTCTAAGTCTTACATTAATATCTCATGGACAAGAAAATACAAGCTTAGATTACTACTTTTCACAACAAGATATCTCAACTCTAGACAAAGATATTCCAACTCCTGAAAGTGTTATTGGTCACTCTGTAGGAAAATGGCACATAAGCCATGATAAACTGGTAGAATACATGAGAAAACTAGCTTCAAGTTCTGAAAGAATTACTATTGAAGAAAGAGGTAAAACTTATGAAGATCGACCATTAATTTTGTTAACTATCACTTCTAAAAAAAATCACGAAAATATTAATCAAATTCAAAAAAATCACATAGATCAAACTAATGGAATTATAACTCCAAAATCAGATAGCCCTTTAGTTGTTTATCAAGGTTTTTCTATTCATGGAAATGAGCCAAGTGGATCTAATTCAGCATTACTTTTAGCTTATTACTTAGCAGCTTCAAATGACGATTTTGTCAATAATCTTTTAAACAATACAATTATTCTTCTAGACCCTTCTTTCAATCCAGATGGATTACAAAGATTTGCTTATTGGGCTAACACCAACAAAAACATAAATTTAAACCCAGACTCAAATGACAGAGAGTATAATGAAGTTTGGCCAGGCGGAAGAACAAATCATTATTGGTTTGATATGAACAGAGATTGGTTACCTGTTCAATTACCTGAGTCTAAAGTACGAATTAACACTTTTCACAAATGGCTTCCAAACATTTTAACAGACCATCACGAAATGGGAACTAATTCTACTTTCTTTTTTCAGCCAGGTGTACCATCAAGAACCCATCCTCTAACATCAAAATTAAATCAAGACATTACAAGAAAAATATCAAAGTATCATGTAAAAGCATTAGATAAAATAGGTTCACTTTATTATTCTGAAGAAAATTTCGATGATTTTTATTATGGAAAAGGTTCTACATTTCCTGATATAAATGGTGGGATTGGGATATTATTTGAACAAGCAAGTTCAAGAGGTCATATTCAAAAAAGTGACAATGGAATACTAACATTTCCATTTACTATAAAAAATCAACTAACAGCTGGATTATCAACTCTTGACGCTGCTTTAAACATGAGGAATGAAATATTAAATTATCAATATAATTTTTACAAGAAATCTAGAGAAGAAGGGTATAAACAAAAAAAATCAGCTATAATATTTGGAGATGAAAAAAATGCAGCAAAAACTTATCATTTAGCTGAGATTTTGAAAAGACACAAGATTAAATTTCATCACTTAAAAAATAATTTTTCAAAAGATAAAATTAATTACAAAAAGAACTATTCATATGTTGTTCCAAAAAACCAGAAAAACTTTAAATTGATAAATGCTATGTTTGAAAAAAGAACAACGTTTCAAGATAGTCTATTTTATGATGTCTCAGCTTGGACATTTCCTTTAGCATTTAACCTAGACTATAATATGGATATATCGATGGACATGGCAGGTGAAGAAGTGCTAGAGCTAAACAAGCCTTTAGGTGCTGTAAAATTTAAGAGTAATTATGCTTACTTAATGAGTTGGAATGAATACTATTCTCCGAGTGTTCTTAATGAAATATTAGACAATAATATTTTAGCAAAAGTAGCACTAAAAGAATTTAAGTTAAATAATAAAAAATATGACTACGGTACAATTTTAATTCCAGTACAAAATCAAAACATTTCAAGTAACTCATTATTTGAAATGTTAAATAGTTTAGCTACAAAAAATAATTTAATTATTGATGGGGTTGATACAGGGTTAGCAAATGGAATTGATCTTGGCAGCTCTGAGTTTAAGACTATTAATAAACAAAAAGTTGCACTTATAGTAGGTGAAGGAGTTAATTCATACGATGCAGGAGAAATTTGGCATTTATTTGACGTTAGGTATGGTATTACTATTACTAAATTAGATGTTAAGTCTATTTCAAGATCAAATTTATCAAAATATACATCCATTATTATGCCTAGCTCAAATGGTTTGTCAGATCTAAATACATCTAAAATTGTCCATTGGACTGAACAAGGTGGTAACTTAATTGCTTTTAAAAATTCATTGAATTGGATTAACAAAAACAAGTTACTAGATCTAAATTTTAAAACTAAAAAATTTGAAACAAATAATATAAGTTTTGGTGAAAGGAAAAATCACTTTGGCGCTCAAGTTATTGGGGGTGCAATTTTTGAAGCTAAACTAGATCTTAGCCATCCAATAAATTTTGGATACAAGAATAAAAATATTTCACTTTTTAGAAATACAACAATATTTATGGACCAAGATGACATCAGCTACAATAATCCAATAATTTACTCTGAAAACCCTCTTCTTAGTGGTTATATTTCAAAAGAGAATTTAGAGTTAATTAAATCAACTGTGCCATTTAAAACTGGTGCTTACAAAAAAGGTCAAGTAACATGTTTTACTGATAATACAAACTTTAGAGCTTTTTGGTATGGAACTAACAAGTTATTAATGAATGCAATTTATTTCAGCGATCAATTTTAAATTAAGCAACCATAGTTCCGTTAATTACTTTTTTTGAAGGTATTAGCAATGTAGTATTTTCTTGATTAACTGCGGCTAAAACTAGACATGTGCTCATAACTTTTCCTATTTGTTTTTTTGGTAAATTTATAACAGCAGTAACTTGAACACCTATTAAATTTTCAGCTTTATAATTTTTTGTTAGCTGAGCAGAAGATTTATACATACCCAGAGGGCCAAAATCAATAATTAATATAAAAGCAGGTTTTTTAGAAACTTTATTTATATAAGCGTCTAAAATAGATCCAACTCGGATATCTATTTTTGAAAAGTCATCGAAATTTATATCTTTAATCATATTACAATAATACAATTTTTAATCTCTATAACTATGGCAAGAACTAATTCAAATATGATTCCTTTGGGAAGTAAAGCTAAAGATTTCTATTTATACGATACAGTAAGCGAAAGTAAAGTTAGCTTTAAGAAGATTAAAGGTTCAGTGGGGACTATAATTTTATTTATATGTAATCACTGTCCATATGTGGTTCACATAAATCCAATATTAATTAAAATTTCCAGTAAATATAAAAAGTTAGGTGTGAGTACTATTGCTATATCGAGTAATGATGTAGATAAATATCCAGAGGATGGTCCATTAAAGATGAAAAAGCATGCGAAGGACAATAAATATGATTTTCCTTACTTATTTGATGAAACACAAGAAATAGCCAGAACATATGATGCTGCATGCACACCTGATATTTATTTATATGATAATAACAACCTACTTGTCTATAGGGGACAAATTGACGACTCTAGACCTGGAAATAATGAACCGCTAACTGGTGGAGATTTAATACATGCAATTGAGTGTTTAATAAATAAAGTTGAAAATACGAAAACTCAAAAACCAAGTATTGGGTGTAATATTAAATGGAAAAATTAATTAATTACTGAGACTAACTCTACATCGAAAATTAGATTTGCATTAGGCGGTATAACTCCACCAGCACCAGCCTCACCATAAGCTAAGTCACTAGGAATAATAAATCTAGCTTTATCTCCTTCAGACATAAGAGCAAGACCTTCATCCCATCCTTTAATTACCTGACCTATTCCTAAAGTAAATTCAATGGGTTCATTTCTTTTAAATGAGGAATCAAAAACTGTTCCATCAATTAACTGGCCTTTGTAATGAACTTTAACATTCTTTCCAACAACTGCAGAATTGCCGTTACCTTTATCAGTAATTTTATATCTAAGTCCAGAGCTTGTAACCTCAAATCCTTTAGAAATATTATTCAAATTTTTTAAATTATTTTCTTTAATTTCTTTTTCCCTTTGAATAGCAGACTCATTAAAATCATTAAAAGATTTCAGTGCATTAAAACTATTCGCTTCATCCCCTACTCTTGAAATTTTAATATCGATAATTTCATCTCCTTGTTCAATAGTATTAACTATATCCATACCATCTAAAACACTTCCGAAAACAGTGTGTTTATTGTCCAGCCAGGCAGTTGGTACATGAGTGATAAAAAACTGGCTTCCATTTGTACCTGGACCAGCATTAGCCATAGATAGTATACCAGCCTTATCATGTTTTAATTCAGGGTGAAATTCATCATCAAATTTATAACCTGGATTGCCTGTACCTGTCCCTAACGGACAACCTGCTTGTACCATAAAGTCATTTATAACTCTGTGGAATTTCAAATTGTTATAGTATGGAACACCTAAATCTTTTGACGAATTTTTCATTTCTCCTTCACAAAGTGCTACAAAATTTCCAACCGTTGCTGGGGTTTTTTCAAATTCTAAATTTAATGTGATATTTCCCTTTGAAGTTTTCACTATTGCGTACAATCCATTTTCCATAAAATAATTCATTTAGAGCGCGAATATACAATATTAGTTAGCCTATTGAAAAAGTCTTTTGAATTAATTTGCAACTTCACTCAAGAATTTAATTCTAAATAACCTAAGGTCTTCCTCTTCATATTCACCATCAAATTCTTCAATTGCTAGTTTTAAATCATCAGATTCAGATTCCATGAAGTAATCGTTAAGTTCATCCTGCTGGTCTTCATCAAATAAATAATCAATCCAATATTTAATATTTAATTTTGTTCCAGAGTAAACGATAACCTCCATTTCTTTTATAAAATCTATCATATCCAAAGATTTTGCGGATGCAATATCCTCCAAGGGAAGTTTTCTATCAATACTTTGAATAATATATAATTTTAAAGCAGAATTTGTACCTGTAGATTTAACTACTACATCTTCCTCAATTGTAATATTATTTTCTTTAACATATTTACTAATTAGGTTAATAAAATCAGGACCATATTTTTTTGACTTACCTTCACCTACACCATAAATATTAGACATTTCAGAAATCGAAGTTGGATACTTCAATGTCATATCATTTAATGATGGATCTTGAAAAATCACAAAGGGAGGGATATTTAATTTATGTGCGATATCCTTTCTTAAATTTTTAAGCATTTTTAGCAAGATATCGTCTCCAGAAATGTTTAAGTTTTTAGAAGATGAACTTTTATTGGGTTGATCTTTATAATGATGATCTTTAGTCATCATAAATGAGACAGGCTTACTTAAAAATTTAAGTCCTGTTTCAGAAATCTTAACAATTCCATAAGTCTCTATATCCTTTTTTAAAAGAAGTGCTATTATACACTGTCTTATTAAAGCCATCCAGTAATCATAGGGTTTATCTTTTCCAACCGCAAACAACGAACTGCTAGTAATACTATGAGATTTAATGAGTGCATTTTCTTTTCCAACTAAAATATCTACCAAATCCTTAGACTTATAAATTTCTTTTGTTTCATTGATTATTTTAAGAATATTTAAAACATCTAACTTGGCTTCAAATTGAGGTTTAGGATTTCTCATATTATCATCTAACATACCACCTTCACCAGTTTTATTATCAAACTGCTCTCCAAAATAATGCAAAATAAATTTTCTTCTTGAAATTGACGTTTCTGCATAAGAAACCATTTCTTGTAATAATGCGTGACCAATTTCTTGCTCAGCAACTGGTTTACCAGACATGAATTTTTCTAACTTTTCAATATCTTTATAAGCATAATAAGCTATACAATTTCCTTCCCCTCCGTCACGACCTGCCCTACCTGTTTCTTGATAATAACTTTCGATACTTTTTGGAATATCGTGATGGATTACAAAACGAACATCAGGTTTGTCAATACCCATACCAAAGGCAATTGTAGCTACTATGACATCAACATCTTCCATTAAAAACATATCCTGATGCTTAGCTCTTGTTTTAGAATCTAAACCAGCATGATATGGGAGCGCATTTATTTCATTTACTTGTAAAAGAGATGCAATTTCTTCAACTTTTTTTCTACTCAAACAATAAATAATTCCTGATTTCCCAATATTATTTTTTATGTATTTAATTATATCTTTTTCAACATTATCGTCTTTTGTTCTTACTTCGTAATATAAATTAGGTCTATTGAAAGATGCCTTAAAGGTGTTAGCACCAGAAATTTTTAAATTTTTTATTATATCCTCTTGAACTTTTTCAGTAGCAGTAGCAGTTAATCCAATAATAGGGATTTTTTTATCTAATTTGTCTAATATATTTCTAAGATTTCTGTAATCAGGTCTGAAGTCATGACCCCATTCACTTATACAATGAGCCTCATCTACAGCCATAAATGAGATATTCTGTTTTTTTAAAAATTCTATATTAGACTCTTTAGAAAGTGATTCAGGTGCCATATATAATAATTTTGTCTTACCCATTGAAATATCCATTTTTACTTTGTCTATTTCTGTTTTATTTAAAGAAGAATTTAAAACATGAGCAACTGAAGTTTCGTTAGAAATAAATCTTAGTGAATCTACTTGGTTTTTCATTAGTGCAATTAGTGGCGAAACTACTATTGCGGTACCTTCACTTATAAGAGCTGGGAGCTGATAACATAGTGATTTACCCCCACCTGTAGGCATTATTACAAAGGTATCATTTTTATCAAGTAAGCTTTTAATTACACTTTCTTGTAATCCTTTAAACTTATTAAAACCAAAATATTTCTTTAATTCTGCGTGAAGTTTATGTTTCAATATTTGCTAAAAATTTAAATAAATTAATATTAATCAATTCTATTTATTAATATAATACCTTGAAATAAATTAGAGTCTGATAAAAATTTTGTTTTTTTGTATATTAAATATAGTGTATAAGTAAATTATTAAAAAACTAAAACTAAAAAAAATTGAATTCAAATCAATCAATTTTAAAGATTGTTAAACAAACAATTGATTTACAAAGTGAAAGCATCAAAAATTTAAATAAATATTTAAATGTTGATTTTGTTGATTGTGTACAATTAATTTTAAAATCGAAAGGAAGAGTTATTGTTAGTGGTATTGGTAAAAGCGCTATTATTGCTCAAAAAATTGTGGCTACACTTAATTCAACTGGAACCCCTTCAATTTTTATGCATGCTGCAGATGCAATACATGGTGATTTAGGCTTAATTCAAAAAAATGATGTAGTTGTATGTATTTCTAAAAGTGGTAATACTCCAGAAATAAAAGCACTAGTTCCATTTATTAAAGCAAATGATTCAAATAAACTAATTGCAATAACGGGAGACATAAATTCATTTTTAGCAACTAGTTCAGACTTTGTATTAAATTCTAACGTTGAAAAGGAAGCTTGTCCTAACAATCTAGCCCCTACGACTAGTACAACAGCTCAATTAGTCATTGGAGATGCAATAGCTGTTACTTTATTAAAATTAAGAGGATTTGATTCAAAAGATTTTGCAAAGTACCACCCAGGAGGTAGTTTAGGTAAAAAATTATATTTAAAAGTCAAAGATTTATGTGATACAAAAAATAAGCCTGTTATAAATATTAATGCTAATATTGGTTCAGTCATAGTTGAAATGTCAGAAAAAATGTTAGGTGCAGTAGTCGTTCTAAACAATTCAAATGAAATAATGGGTATTATAACAGACGGAGATCTTAGAAGACAACTTGTAAAAAGCTTAAATATTTCAAAAATTAAAGCTAAAGAGATAATGACAAAAAATCCATTAGTAATTAATGCTAATACAATGGCTATTGATGCTTTAAAATTAATGAAGTCAAAAAAAATATCTCATTTAATTGTTGAACAAGATAACAGATACCATGGAATTATTCATATTCAAAACATTATTAAAGAAGGAATAATCTAATTTTTATGGATAATAGTAAAGAAATGTCATTTATTGACCACCTAGAGGAACTTAGGTGGAATGTAATTAGGTCACTTATTGCAGTGATGACAATGGCATTTGTCTGTTTTATATTTAAAGACTTTATTTTTGATGTGATAATATTTGGTCCAAAAAAATTATCATTTCCCACCTACAAATTTCTGTGTAATGTTGCAACTTTTGTTAATATAGAAACCAATTTTTGTGGTGAAGAATTCCCTTTTGTAATACAAAATAGAACAATGGCAGGCCAGTTCTCTGCTCATATATGGACTTCAATAATCGGGGGATTTATAATATCATTTCCATACATAATTTATGAACTATGGAAATTTATAAGTCCCGGTATGCATGAAAATGAAAGAAAAAAATCAAGGGGCTTTATCTTTATAACTTCTTTATTATTTTTTATTGGAGTTTTATTTGGATATTACATCGTAACCCCTTTTTCAATCAACTTTTTAGGATCATACCAAGTTTCTGAAGAAGTTTTAAACGAAATAGATTTAAGTTCTTTTATAGGCCTAGTTAGATCATCTTCTTTAGCTTGTGGTTTAGTATTTGAATTACCTATTATAATGTATTTTTTAACAAAGGTTGGATTAGTAACACCTGAAATTCTGATAAAGTACAGAAAATATGCATTAATTATGGTATTAATTTTAGCAGCTGTAATTACTCCTCCTGATGTAGCAAGCCAGGTAATTGTTGCTATTCCAATACTTATACTTTATCAGATTAGTATATATATATCAAGAATAGTTATTAAAAGAGATTTAAATAAAAATTAATATGATATTAAAAGCTCAAAATTTAATGAAGTCATACAGTGGAAAGAAAGTTGTAAAAGATATTTCTTTAACTGTAAATCAAGGTGAAATTGTTGGTTTATTGGGGCCAAATGGAGCAGGAAAAACTACTTCTTTTTATATGATCGTAGGCTTAATAAAGCCTAATGGAGGTAAAATTTATTTAGATAATCAAGAGATTACTAAATTTCCTATGTATAAGCGTGCTCAAAGCGGTATCGGTTATTTAGCACAAGAAGCGTCAGTTTTTAGAAAGTTAAGTGTAGAAAACAACATTTTAAGTGTACTACAACTAACTAAACTTTCAAAAAAACAACAATTAGAGAAAATGGAATCATTAATTGATGAATTTGGCCTTAATCACATAAGAAAAAATAGAGGGGATTTACTTTCAGGTGGAGAGAGAAGAAGAACAGAAATTGCTCGAGCATTAGCCACAGACCCAAGTTTTATTTTATTAGACGAACCATTTGCTGGGGTAGATCCGGTAGCTGTAGAGGATATTCAAAGAATAATATCAAAATTAACTAAAAAAAATATAGGTATTCTGATTACTGATCATAATGTTCAAGAAACATTAGCCATTACAGATAGGACATATTTAATGTTTGAAGGTAACATACTAAAAGATGGAAAGCCTGAAGAACTTGCAGAGGATGAAATTGTTAGAAAAGTATACTTAGGTCAAAATTTCGAGCTCAGAAAAAAACACTTAAACCTTTAAATTAGTTTCTAAAAGCTAAAAAAGAGGTTAAAAAATAAATCACGAAGATTACAGGAATAGAAATATAACTCATTGTAAAAAATAGTATAAAGGAAATTACAATAATAAAATAACGAGAGTTGTTTAATCTATTAAAATTATAATCATCAAATTTTAACGAAATAAACTTATAATTTGAATTCATCAAAAAACTTGATACAAGGACAACTGCTATTAGTAGAAAATCATTTGTAATTATATCAATGACAATCTGATGATTACTAGAATGAAATATTAACAACAATGATAATATTAGTATTGTATTAGCAGGAACAGGTAATCCTATAAAAAAGTTTTTTGAATTTTCTTGAATATTAAATTTAGCTAGCCTGTATGCTGAAGAAATAGTAATTATAAAAGCAAAATAAGCAAACCACTCATTAGAAATAATTGAAAAAGTCAAATCATTAGGTATTTTAAACAACCTGAAAATAATAATTCCTGGAACTAAACCACTAGTGATTAAGTCAGCTAAAGAGTCTAATTCTAATCCTAATTTAGATTGAATATTTAGCTTTCTAGCAAAAAAACCATCCAAAAAATCAAATACTATTCCTGTAAAAATAATTAGAGTGGCTAAATAAATATTAATTTCATTTTCAAATAATAAAACTGTAGCTATACATCCACATAAAAGATTCAATAGGGTAAATAAATTAGGTATATGTTTTATCATTATAGTAATTTAAATGTAAAAGTAATAAACTAATTTTGTAATTATTATTATAAACACAATAAGCTTTAGTTTAGTTTGTTTTTAAAGTATGAAGTTTTTACAATATTTTGTTTTCTTGTTTTTTGTTCTAAGCCATTCACAAAACAATTCAAAATACTCAAATGAGTTTATGAATATTGGTGTTGATGCATCTTCCATTTCAATGAGTGGTGCAGTAACTTCCTCAATTAACGATGTGAACTCTGGATATTGGAATCCTGCTGGATTGACAGCAGTTGAACAAGGTGAAATATCATTAATGCACTCAAATTACTTTGCAAACATTGCAAATTATAATTACGTAGCTTATGCTAAACCTATTGATAATCAATCTGCAATTGGATTATCAATGATAAGGTTTGGAGTTGATGATATTTTAGACACTACTCAATTAATTGACGATCAAGGAAATATTAATTATGACAGAATTAACTTATTTTCTGCAGTCGATTATGGATTCATTATATCTTATGCAAGAAAAATGTTAACTAAAGAAATTAGTTATGGAATAAATACTAAAATAATTAGAAGAATCATTGGTGATTTTGCGTCTTCATGGGGTTTTGGCTTAGACATTGGGTTACAATTAAAAACATCAAACAATTGGAGGTTTGGATTAATGGCTAGAGATATTAGCACAACATATAATTCATGGTCAATTAATGAAACCAGATTGATCGATATTCAAAATGCAATTGATGGTCAAAATCAAGATGTACCTAATTCAACTGAGATAACAATACCCAAAATTCAATTAGGTATATCAAAATTACATAATATTAATTATGATTATAGCTTACTTACTTCAGTTGATTTAATTATGAAATTTGAGCAAAACAACAATCTCATATCTTCAGAATTTGTTAGTATTAATCCAGCAATTGGTTTAGAACTAGGTTATACAGATTCCGTGTTTTTTAGACTTGGAATAGGAAATTTTCAAAATGAAATAGGTTTTGATAATAGTACTAATTTGACTTTTCAACCAAATTTTGGTTTAGGGTTTAAATTTAATAATTTAGAAATTGACTATGCGTTCACAGACATAGGTGACCAAAGTGTTGCTCTATACTCAAATATATTTTCTTTAAAAATTGATTTTGATATATTTAGATAATTATGAAAAGTAAAATTTTTACAATCTTATTTTTTTTCTCAACAGTTCTAGCAGCTGAAACAAAAGATTATGTTATTAGTGTCCTTACAATGGGTCCAGGTAGTTCATTAAGTGATTCTTTCGGACATAGTGCAATAAGAGTTCAAGATAAATCAAAAAACTATGACCTTGTTTTTAACTATGGGGTATATGATTTTAATGACCCTAACTTCTATTCAAATTTCATTAAGGGATACCTTAATTACAGTCTAGGAGTAAGTTACTATAAAGACTTCAAATCTAGTTATATTTCTAATAACAGATCTATAAAAGAGCAAGTTTTATTATTACCAGATGTATTAAACAGAAAAATAGCTGATCGACTAATTTTTAACTCAAAACCTGAAAACAAAAACTATCGCTATGATTATTTTTCAAATAATTGTTCAACAATAATTAAAGATATAATTGATGAGTCTTTAATTGATTATGATTATGAAAACGACTACATTGTTGAAAATAAAGGTAAAAATACCTACAGAAATTTGATATATGAAAACATCAACAAAAATAGCTGGGGCTCATTAGGAATTGACATATGCCTAGGCTCATATATAGATCAAGAAATAGATGTAAAAAAAAACACTTTCTTACCTGAATATTTATTTGAGTATTTAAATTCATCATACTATAAACATCCAGATCTTAGCAATAAAATAAAACTTGTAAAAAAAAATAATTTTATAAATTATGAGAATAAAGAATTTCAAAACTTAAATAGTAACAATTTATTTTATTCTCCTTTATTTATTTTTATAATCATATCTATTTTCTTGTTATTTTTAAGTTTAAGAGATCTTAATAATAAAGCCATACACCTAATATTGCAATCAACTCACATTATAACTTCAGCAATTGGTTTTTTACTTTTATTTTTATGGTTCTTTACTGATCATTTCACTTCTGCATACAATTACAACTTACTTTGGGCTAATCCATTAAATATAATTTTAATATTTAAGTCTATTAATAAAAAGTGGAAAATAGCTTTACTAAAATTATTATTACTTTCATTAGCTCTAATTGTGCTACATTCAATAACAAATGTTCAAGTTTTTAATATTAGTTTATATCCGTTTTTTATTTTTTTAGCTTTTAGATATTTACAACTTATTAAGTATTATTCAAAACATGATGATCTACAAATTATTTAGATACGTTTCTTTTTTTGTTAGTTCTATTGATCAATACTCTGTACATTCTCCAATAGTTTTTAAGCTCTTAATCGAGTGTATTTACAAAATAGATAAAAAGCTTATTTTAAAAGATCTGTCTATCTTAGAAAAAAACATTAGAGATATATATCTAGATGAATTTGAAGTTAATTATATTGATAATATATTATCTGTTAACATCAGTGAGTTTGTATTAAAAGGAGACAGAATTATAATCATAAAAAACATAAGAAAGAAAAATGAATATTATCTTTGGAAAAAAATAATCCTAGATAATAAAATTAAAGTAAGTTTAGATTTTTATTATTTTGGATTAATTATTAACAAAAGTAAAAATCTACAAAAACAAGATTATCAGATTAGATTATAATAAATTGTATATTTAAATATCTTTAAAATAAAGTCATGAAAATTTACACTAAAAGTGGTGATAAAGGAAAAACTTCTTTGATTGGAGGAAAAAGAGTTAGTAAAGACGATATTCAAATTGATGCATACGGAACAATTGATGAATTAAATTCTAACCTAGGATTATTAAGAGATTATTGCTCTAAAGAAAGTGATAAAAGTTTTATTTTAAATATTCAAAAAGATTTATTTATAATTGGCTCTTTATTAGCTTTAGATTATTCAACAAAAAGTAATGAAGAGCACATTGATTTTTCACAAAACAAAATTATTATAATCGAGAATAAAATAGATGAAATTGATTCAAACCTACCTAAAATGACCAACTTTATTATTCCTGGTGGTCATGTAACAGTTTCTACTTGTCATATATCTAGATGTATTTGTAGAAGAGCTGAAAGAAAATGTATCAAGTTTGCGAAACAATTTGAATTAAATAATGACATTTTAATATATTTAAATAGACTTTCTGACTATTTATTTGTTTTATCTAGAAAGATTAGTTTAGACACAAATACTCAAGAAATTAAGTGGGTTAACAAGTAATTGTGAAATAATATTAAAATAATTTGTGTAATTCCATTAAAAATTTATTTTTGCAAATTACTAAATGATATATTATGTATTGGACACTAGAATTAGCATCTTTTTTAAGTGATGCTCCTTGGCCAGCAACAAAAGATGAGTTAATTGATTATTCTATTAGAACTGGTTCACCGTTAGAAGTTGTTGAAAATCTTCAATCAATTGAAGATGAAGGTGATCTATATGAATCAATTCAAGAGATTTGGCCAGACTACCCAACTGATGAAGATTATCTTTGGAACGAAGATGAATACTAAATAAAAAGTCTCTTACGAGGCTTTTTTTATTTAATCATTTTCTTCAAAAGAAAAGCTACATATTGTATCTTTGAATTCTATTAAAAAAAATTATGAGTTTTTTAAATTCAATACTTAAAATTTTCGTAGGTGATAAATCTAAACAAGATGTTAAAAAGATTTCCCCTGTTGTTAAATCAATAATTTCTTTAGATGAAAAAGTGTCTTTGCTTTCTAACGACGAATTAAGAAATAAAACTCAAGATTTTAAATCTTTAATTAATGATTCTTCCAAATCTCTTAATGATCAAATTGTCAAATTAGAATCTGAAGTTGATTTAACTCAAGATTTTGACAAAAAGGAAAACTTATACAATGAGATTGACAAATTAAAGGACGAAATATATCTTTTAACAGAGAAAACTTTAAATGAGATTTTGCCAGAAGCATATGCAGTAATTAAAGAAACTGCTAAACGATTTAAAAATAATAAGCAAATAAAAGTTAAAGCTAACAACTTTGACAGAGAAATTTCTGGAACCAGAGACTACGTCAATCTTGATAATGATTATGCAATTTGGAATAATTCATGGGATGCAGCAGGAAAACCAATCACTTGGGACATGGTACATTATGATGTTCAACTTATTGGAGGCATTGCTATGCACCAAGGAAAAATTGCTGAAATGCAAACTGGTGAAGGTAAAACCTTAGTAGCTACACTTCCAGTCTACTTAAATGCTCTTTCAGGAAAAGGGGTCCACTTGGTTACTGTAAATGATTACTTAGCTAAAAGAGATAGTGCGTGGATGGCTCCAATATACGAGTTTCACGGCTTAAGTGTTGACTGTATTGATTATTATAAGCCTAATTCTGAAGAAAGAAAAAAAGCATACCAAGCTGACATTACATTTGGCACAAATAATGAATTTGGATTTGATTATTTAAGAGACAACATGGCTAATTCCCCTGATGATTTAGTTCAAAGACCACACAATTATGCAATTGTTGATGAAGTTGATTCAGTTTTAGTGGATGATGCAAGAACTCCATTAATAATTTCAGGAGCAACACCAAAAGGAGATGTTCATGAATTTAATGAATTAAAACCAAAAATTGAAAGTATCGTTTCTGTTCAAAGAAAATATTTGACTAGTTTATTATCAGAAGCAAAAAAAATGATTTTGGATGGAGACGAAGAAGAAGGTTCATTCAATTTACTAAGAGTGTATAGGGGTATTCCTAAAAATAAAGCATTAATAAAATTTCTAAGTGAAGAAGGAGTAAAACAGTTACTTCAAAAAACTGAGAACTTTTATATGCAAGATAATAATAGGGAAATGCCTAAAATAGACAAAGAACTATATTACGTAATTGATGAAAAAAATAATCAAATTGATCTAACTGACAAGGGAATTGAGTTTTTGTCAGGAAAAGATGATCCTAATTTTTTTATTATGCCAGAAATAGGCATTGAGGTATCAAAAATTGAATCACAAAATTTTGAAGCTAAAAAAGAAGCTAGTCTTAAGGAGAGTCTTTATCGTGATTTTGGAATTAAATCTGAAAGAATCCATACTCTTAGTCAATTATTAAAAGCATATGCATTATTTGAGAAAGACACTCAGTATGTTGTTATGGAAAATAAGGTTATGATTGTAGATGAGCAGACTGGTAGGATAATGGATGGAAGAAGATACAGTGATGGATTACACCAAGCTATAGAAGCTAAAGAAAATGTAAAAATCGAAGCTGCTACTCAAACATTTGCTACGATCACTCTACAAAACTATTTCCGAATGTATAAAAAGCTTTCTGGAATGACTGGTACAGCCGTCACAGAAGCTGGGGAATTATGGGAAATATATAAATTGGATGTTGTTGAAATACCTACAAACAGGCCAATTGCTAGAGACGATAGAGAGGATTTGATTTATAAAACTAAAAGAGAAAAGTATAATGGTGTTATTGATGAGGTAACAAAACTATCCAAAGAAGGTAGACCTATACTTATTGGTACGACATCAGTTGAAATTAGTGAAGTTTTAGGTAAAATGTTAGGAATAAGAAATGTACCTCATAATATTTTAAATGCAAAATTACACAAAAAAGAGGCAGATATTGTTTCTCAAGCTGGTAATCCTGGACAAGTAACTATAGCTACTAACATGGCAGGTAGAGGTACTGATATTAAATTATCAGAACAGGTTAAGAACAATGGAGGATTGGCGATAATTGGTACTGAGCGTCATGACTCTAGAAGAGTCGATAGACAACTAAGAGGTAGAGCAGGAAGACAAGGAGATCCAGGAAGCTCCCAATTTTATGTTTCATTAGAGGATAATTTAATGAGATTATTCGGAAGTGATAAAATCGCTAAATTGATGGATAGAATGGGTCTAGAAGAGGGAGAAGTGATACAGCACTCGATGATCACCAAGTCAATTGAAAGAGCACAGAAAAAAGTTGAGGAAAACAATTTCGGAATTCGAAAGAGACTTTTAGAATATGATGATGTAATGAGTGCTCAGAGAGAGGTTGTTTATAAAAGAAGATACAATGCTTTATTTGGAGATAGATTAAAAGTTGATATTGCTAATATGATTTACGATACTACTGAAATCATAGTTGAAAATAATAAATTAGAAAATGATTATAAAAATTTTGAATTTGAATTAATTAGATACTTTTCTTTCAAAACAAATATATCAAATGAGCAATTTTCTTCAATGTCAGCGGAGGAAATTACAGACCAAATATACAATGCTGCATTAAAACATTATTTAGAAAAAATCCAAGAGAGTGCTTTATTAGCATTTCCAGTAATAAAAAATGTTTACGAAACCCAAAAAGATAAGTTTAAAAGAATAGTTGTTCCTTTTACAGATGGAATTAAAACTCTTCAAGTTATAACTGATTTAGAAAAGGCTTATAATTCAAAAGGAGAGCAACTTGTTAAAGATTTTGAAAAAAATATTTCTTTAGCAATAATAGACGATTCTTGGAAAACTCATTTGAGAAAAATGGATGAATTAAAACAATCTGTTCAATTAGCGGTTCATGAACAAAAAGATCCATTACTTATTTACAAATTTGAGTCATTTGAGCTATTTAAAGCTATGATTAACCAAGTAAATAAAGATATCTTATCATTTTTATTTAAAGGAGAGATTCCAAGAGAAAATACAAATAATATAACTGAAGCTAGATCAAGAAAAAAAACTGCTTTAAAAACCTCTAAAGAAGAAATTCCTAATATGGATGAGCTGAGTGCAAGAAACAAAGCAGCTGGAAACAATCAAGGAAGTAATAGAGAAAGAGTTGAAACTATCATTAGAGATCAACCAAAAATTGGGAGGAATGACAAAGTATTCATAAAAAATATTAAAACTGGGGAAAGTAAACAAGTTAAGTTCAAACAAGCCGAACCACTGATTGTTAAAGGAGAATGGGTTATTTTTAATAAAAATTAGTTAAATTATTAACAATTATTAAAATAATACATTGGTTAATATATCTAATACAAGAACTTTAAATCTAAAAAATCTAATAAATAATATTCTTAATGGAGATACTGTATCTCTGAGTAGGGCAATAACACTAATAGAAAGTAAAAAAAATAGCGATAGAAAACTAGCAAATAATATTCTAAAAGAGTGTCTCTCTAAGAACAAAAAAACTTCAATTAGAATTGGGATAACTGGTGTTCCAGGAGTTGGAAAAAGCACTTTTATTGAAGCTTTGGGGACATACTTATCTAAATTAGAAAAAAAAGTAGCAGTTTTAGCTGTTGACCCTTCCAGTTCAATAACTAGAGGTAGTATTCTTGGAGATAAAACTAGAATGAAAAATTTAGTCAAAGACCCAAATGTTTATATTCGTCCAAGTCCAGCTGGAAACGAGCTCGGAGGAGTTTCAAATAAGACTAGGGAGTCCATAATTTTATGTGAATCAGCTGGTTATGACATTATATTGATAGAAACTGTTGGTGTTGGTCAGAGTGAAACAAGTGTTTATGAAATGGTTGATTATTTTTTATTATTAAAATTAGCAGGAGCTGGTGATGAACTTCAGGGAATTAAGCGTGGAATAATTGAGATGGCAGATTCAATTATTATAAATAAGTCAGATGGAGATAATATTAGTGCTGCAAATCAAGCACAATCTGAATTTAGTTTGGCACTAAGCCTTTACCCTGTCAAGTTATCCAAATGGAAACCTAAGGTTACTACATGTAGCTCTATTAACAATAATGGAATTGAAGAAATATGGAAAGATATCTGTGATTATTTTAAACTGACAAAGAAAAATGGATACTTTTTAAAAAATAGAAATAATCAAAAAAGGAATTGGTTAATGCAGACTATTAATAATAGAATTCAAGATGATTTTTACAATAATAGTAAAACAGTGATTGAAATTGATAATCAAATAGAATTGTTAAAGAAAAATAAAACCACTGTTCTAGCTGCTGCTGAAAAAATTATTAAAAATGGTACATAAGATGAAAGAATCCTTAACTATTGTAGTTCCAATTTATAATGAAGAACAAAATATTGAAAGACTTTGTAAAGAGCTTAATTCCTTTGTAAAAAAATCAATAGTTGAAACGCAAATATTATTAATTAACGATGGGTCTAATGATAATAGTGAAAAATTAATACATAGTCATTGTCGTTCAAATGATAAGTTTAGTTACTTAAGTTTTAAAAAAAATACAGGATTGAGTGCTGCTATAAAGGCTGGTTTCGATTACACAAATACAAGCCTAGTTGGTTATATTGATGCGGATCTACAAACCGATCCTGAAGATTTTAATTTATTATTAAATAAAATTGATAAATATGATTTAGTAACAGGAGTTAGAACCAAAAGAAAAGATTCATTAATAAAAAATATCTCTTCATTCATTGCTAACTCAATTAGAAGAATCTTTACAAATGACAATATGAACGATACTGGTTGTCCATTAAAGATCATTAAAACTAGTTTCGCAAAAAAAATTCCAATGTTTAAAGGAATTCATAGATTTTTACCTGCTATGATTTTGCTTCAAGGAGGTAAAATTCATCAAATTCCAGTCAGGCATTATCCTAGAATAGCTGGAAAAGCTAAATTTGGTTTTTTCAATCGTTTATTTGGTCCACTTATGGATTGTTTTGCCTACTTATGGATGAAAAAGAAGTACATAAATTATCAAATAAAGAAAAATGAATAACATTATTCTTTATCTAATAGGCTTTTCGGCTCAATTATTATTTTCTTCAAGATTAATAATTCAATGGTTTTATTCAGAAAAAGAAAATAAAATAATAACCCCCTCTGTTTTTTGGATTTTAAGCCTATTAGGATCCTTTTTATTATTTATATATGGGTACCTAAGGGACGATTTTGCAATTATGCTTGGGCAATCACTGACTTATTTTATTTACATAAGAAATTTACAATTACAAGGAGAATGGAGTAAATTAAATTTCTACATAAGATTTTTATTTTTGACATTTCCAGTCTATATCATTTTTTACTATTACAATAACAACGTAATTGACTTGGATATTTTAATCAGAGAGACTAACATTCCTAGTTGGCTCTTTACATTAGGTATTACATCTCAACTGATTTTTAACTTCAGATTTATTTTTCAATGGATATATTCAGAAAACAAAAAAGAATCTAGTCTACCACTTGGATTTTGGTTATTAAGTATAAGCGGATCAATGTTGATTTTAGTATATGCTATTTTTAGATTTGATCCAGTACTGTTTATTGGTCATGCAATTGGTTCTTTCATATACGCAAGAAATATTTACATATATTTTAAATTTAATTAGATGAATGTATCAAAAAATATTTCGAATTCATTTGTGATTTTTATAATTGTCATTGTATGTCTAATCTTTACTGTCAATATTAATCTTGTTGATATAACTATTATGGAAGCAAGAAATTTTGTTACCGCCAGGGAAATGCTTCTTGATAATAATTGGCTTATGCCAACATTTAACGGAGAACCAAGGTATCAAAAACCTCCTTTACCAACATGGACAGCTGCAATATCCACATTAATTGCAGGAACAAAAACACTATATATCTTTAGAATTCCAGGATTTTTATGTTTGGCCCTTATAGGGATTACTACCTATTACTTTAGCTTAGAATTACTAAAAAATAAAATTTACAGTATTGTAAATTCTTTTATTGCAATTACTTCATTTTATACAATTGCTATAATTATAGAGGCTCCATGGGATATATTTAGTCATTCCTTTATGTATATAGCTATTTACTTTATCTATAAAAATTTAAATAATCAAAAGTATTACTTCAAAGAAATACTATTAATTATATTATTTATTGCATGCTCTGTTTTATCTAAAGGACCAGTTTCACTCTATGCTCTATTAGCTCCATTTCTAATTTCTTACTTTATTTCATATCCCACATCAATTGGAAAAAAATTAGCAAGAATACTACCAATTATAATAGCAGGAATATTAATCGGATCTTCATGGTATATAATGCTATTATTTCAAGATTCTGAAAATTTAATTTCTACAACTAGAAAAGAAACTTTAAACTGGACAAATTACAATATTAGACCATTTTACTATTATTGGAGTTTCTTCATTCAATCTGGTGTTTGGACAATAATTGGATTAATAAGCCTTAGCTACCCATACTATAAACATAAAATAAAAAGCTATAAAGAATATAAGTTCACATTTTTATGGACAGTGATAGGAGTAATTTTATTATCCTTAATTCCAGAAAAAAAACCAAGATATTTAATGCCGGTTCTTATTCCATTTGCATTGAACATTGGGTTTGTTTACAGGTACTTAATTAGTGAATACAATAAAAATAAAAGTGCAAATATTTTTCTTTTTGCACATTATTTACTGATAACATCTATTGGGTTATCATTTATAATTGTGAAACTTTATATTTTTAACTTATCAATTAATTTTATAGATATAATCCTCTCTATATTAAGCCTATTGATCCTTTTAAAGTTAATTAATATAAAATTTTTAACAATTAAAAAAATTAATATAATTAGTCTCTTAATTATAATTTTATCTATTTCAAATTCTCCAACATTAATATTAAAAACAAATAAAGATTATAAGTCAGTGAAGAATTTAAACTCAGATGAATTAGAATTTTATACAAATTATTTAATATCACCTGAGATAATATGGGATTTTGGAAAAAAAATCATTCTATTAAATGATGTAGAAATAAGAAAAATTACTCAAACTAGGAAAAAATTTGCAGTATTTACAAAAGATCCTATATCGACAAAGGATACAATTATAAATAAATTGAATTATTCAATTAAGCTAATTTCGAAACATGATCTAAATTCTACAAGCAAAAAAAGTAGACTTATAACATACTATCACTTATTTACCCCTAATTAAAATAAGTTTTTCTGCTATTTTATAACTCAATATTCCAAATACAAACCCGACAATTAATCCGAAAATTATATCCAAAGGATAGTGTACTCCAAGGTAAATTCTGCTGTAAGAAAACACAATAACCCATAATAATAGAAAATAATTTAAAACTGTATAATTATTATTACTAAATAGTTTGAATAAAAAAACAGAAACAGCAATAGAGTTTGAGGCGTGAGCCGAGAAAAAACCATACTTTCCACATCTTACTTCAATAGATCTTAATAAAAAGTTTAAAGTATCATCACGACAAGGGCGAAGTCTTTGAAAAGAATCTTTTATAACATTGGTGAATTGATCTGTAAGTAATATTAACATTGCAATAGATAGTAAAATAAATAATGATTGTTTTATTGAGAAATTTTTAAAAATTAAATAGATAACAAATAGAAAAAATGGAAAATATGTTAATTTATTTGTTAATGTCAACCACAGAAGGTCCCAATTGTTTGAGCCAAGATTGTTTAGATAAATAAGAAATTCTCTGTCAAGATTTAAAATATTTTCCATCATAATAATTATTCATATCTACTTACCTCTCTATCATAAAACATAGATGCTTCTTCTATAAGATTTTTAGTTTGAGTTACTAGCTCCTCCTCATCAGAACTACTAAAACTTTCTAACCATTTTATAGAGTCGTTTTCTAAGTTTAAAATAAATCTAGGATACTCAGTGTGTACAATAAATATTGAATCAGGAAAATCAGTATTATCTCCTAAAATGAACTTAGGTAAATCCATATTTTTAATTTTTTGTAATTAATCTATTTGTTAAAATATTAAACCTAATATACAATAAAGTAGCTGCAATTGTTAATCCACATAATAAGCCTATCCAAATACCCTCACTTCCGAGCATATCATCTGAACCTAAAAAATAACTTACAGGAAATCCAATTAACCAGTAAGAAATAAATGTAATTAATGTAGGAATCTTTACATCTTGCATACCTCTTAAAGCAGCTAAAATAATAACTTGAATTGTATCAGATATTTGATAAATAGCAGCAATTATTAATAATTTAGAAGTAATACCTATAACCTCTAAGTTATCATCATAATTAATAGGGTTATTTAAATCTACGTAGATATATGGTAAAATGTCGTTAAACAATATAAAACAAAGGGCAAAAAATAGTGCCAATATTAATCCAAGTAGTAAAATAGAAAACGAAATTCTTCGTAAATCTATATAATTCTTTAAGCCTTTTTGATTCCCTACTCTAACCATTGCAGAAACACTTAATCCACTGGCAATCATAAAAGTCATAGAGGATAAATTTAAAGCTATCTGATTTGCAGATTGCGGATTTTCTCCTAATAAACCACTTAACCATATGGCAGTTGTGAAAAAGACAACTTCAAACACCATTTGTAAAGAACTAGGTATACCAATATTTAAGATCTTTTTAAACATTAACTTATCAAATTTTATTGATCTGATGTTGTTTAAACATTCTTTTATTTTTGAGTTGTATTTTATGATTAATATTAAAAAAACTAACATTACAACTCTAGAAATTAAAGTACCAATTGCAGCACCAATAATACCCATTTGAGGGAAACCAAACTTTCCAAAAATCAAAACATAATTAATTAAAACATTAATTACATTGGCAAGCACTGCAGCGTACATAGGATAGATAGTTAGAGAAAGGCCATCACAAAATTGCTTAAAAGCTTGAAATATTAATAATGGAATTAAAGAAATGACTACCAGTTCAAGATAGGGCAAAGCTAATTCCACCACTTCTTTTGGTTGATTCATAAGAAGCATTATATCTCTAAAAAGAAAAATAGATAAAAAGAGTATTAAACTTAGAGCAGTACATAAAATTATCCCATGAAAAAAAGTAGATTGTAACTTGTAGTGATTTTTTTCTGAATCTGCTTCAGCAATTAATGGAGTAATAGCAGAAGAAAAACCTATTCCAATTGCCATTCCAATAAAGATAAAACTATTACCAAGTGAAACTGCTGCAAGATTTGTTGGGTCTAATTTACCAACCATAATATTGTCAACTAGACTTACTAAAGTATGTCCTAGCATTCCAAGCATCACTGGAAGTGACAACTTTAAATTATAACTAAATTCTTTAGTGTAATCCTTTAGCACCTATTTCTTTTTTGAGCTTTTAAAATATTTCATTTCATAGTCAAAACTCAATTTACCTGATGATATTTTTAATAATTTTTTCTTTAAAAGCTGTTTTTTAAAACTAGATAACTTGTCTGTAAATAAAACTCCTTCAATGTGATCATATTCGTGTTGAATCACTCTGGCTAATAAACCATCAAAAGAATCAGTATGTTTATTGAAGTTCTCATCATGATATTGAATTGTTATTTGTTTTTGTCTTAAAACACCTTCTCTTATATTTGGGATACTTAAACAACCTTCTTCAAAACTCCATTCATCTCCTTTTTCATCAATAATAATAGGATTAATAAATATTTTTTTAAAAGATTTTAATTGATTTCTGTCATTGTCACTCAAACTATCGTCTTCAGCAAAAGGGTTTGTATCAACAATAAACAGTCGGATCGATAAACCAATTTGTGGAGCTGCTATGCCTACACCGCTGGCATTATACATTGTTTCAAACATATTTTCGATTAATTCCTTTAGCTTAGGATAATCTTTATTTATAACTTCCGCCTTTCTTTTTAAAACAGGATGTCCATAAGCTATAATTGGTAAAATCATATTAAAAATTTTTGTAAAAATACAATAGTTATTTCTAGAATTAAGAAGTAATTAAATTTTTCTGCTTTGTAAATAATCTTGTAAAATTATTGTAGCGCTAACCATGTCTATAGTTGCTTTATTTTTTCTTTTTTTCTTATTTAAACCACCATCAATCATTGCTCTAAAAGCAAGTTTTGAAGTAAATCTTTCGTCAAATCTTTCTATTATTATCTCAGGAAAATTATTATTAATTATCTTAATATACTTTAAAATTAATGGTTCTATCAAAGAATCCTGATTCAACATATTTTTAGGCTGACCAATTACTATAATTTCTACTTGTTCATTTTTAAAATAATTTTTTAAAAAATCAATTAGATTGTCTGTAGTTATTGTAATTAATCCAGAAGCAATTATTTGGCTTTCATCAGTTATAGCTATTCCACATCTTTTAGAACCAAAATCTATTGAGAGTATTCTAGGCATAGTTGTACAAATATAGTGCAACTAATAAATAATTTATTATATTTTTTTTAATACTTCATTAAATGAATCTATAATAGAATTATATTTGTTAGTAAGAACACTACAATGGAATTAAAACAAAAAATAGAACTAGCATGGGACAATAGAGACTTGTTAACTGATTCAAGCACTATTAAAGCGATTAATGATACTATTGAGTTAGTTGACTCTGGTAAATTGAGAGTTGCTCAATTAAATCAGTCCAAATGGATTGTTAATGAATGGGTTAAAAAAGCAGTTTTATTATACTTTCCTATAAATAAAATGACAACTTTACAAGCTGGGCCACTAGAATTTCATGACAAAATACCTTTAAAAAGAGATTATGCCAAAAAAGGAATAAGGGTTGTTCCAAGTGCTATATCTAGATATGGATCCTATATTTCTTCCGGATGTATATTAATGCCTAGTTATGTTAATATTGGAGCTTATATTGGTAAAGGCACAATGGTAGATACTTGGGCTACTGTTGGTAGTTGTGCTCAAATTGGTGAAAACGTTCACATTTCTGGCGGTGTAGGAATTGGAGGTGTTTTAGAGCCTGTACAAGCTTCGCCTGTAATAATTGAGGATAATGTTTTTTTAGGCTCAAGAAGTATTATAGTTGAAGGAGTAATTATTAGAAAAGAAGCTGTTCTTGGAGCTAATGTAGTTTTGACTGCTTCTACTAAAATTATTGATGTTACTAATGATATTTCTATAGAAATAAAAGGAGAAATCCCTGCAAGATCAGTGGTAATTCCTGGAACAGTTCCAAAAAAGTTTAAAGCTGGAACTTACAACGTTCCATGTGCGCTAATTATTGGCAAAAGAAAGGAAAGTACAGATAAAAAAACTTCGTTAAATCAAGTTCTTAGGGAACATAATTTAGCCGTATAATTATTTTATATTATGAAAATAATTTTAATTGATGCATGGAATACTTTTATTAAAAATAAAAAAATAGATAGTACTATTTATAATATTCTGGAGGGCCTAAAAAATAAAAAAATAATATTAACAAATGCTAATGATAAAGAGCTTGTTAATTACGGTATTATTAATATGCCCTATGAAGTTTTTAGTCTCTCTCACGATCCAAATAAGGATAATCCATTTTACTTTAAATTACTTATTGAAAAATATAGTTTAAGTATTGATAATTTGATTTATATCGAACACAATAAAGAAGCCGTCAAATCAGCAACATCCCTTGGAATAAAAACACATCATTATAATCCTCATGAACCTATTGAAGAACTTTCTAAATTTTTATTAAAAAACCTGTAAGTGGCGTATAATATTACTTTATCTAACAAAAATAAGGAGATTGCTGAATCACTTTTATTAGAAGTTGCTAAGTCTCTTGACAAATTAAATATAGAATATTGGTTAGAAGGTGGAACTTTACTGGGAATTAAAAGAGAGTCTAGACTTTTACCTTGGGATAATGATCTAGATTTATCAATTAATAAATCACAAATAGGTAAAATAGATAAATTGATAAGTGATTTAAAAATAAAAAACTTAAGAGTTAGGGTTAGAAAATTTAATGAATCATCCGAGATTTTTAAAAAACATGATATTAGAATTATTAAAATAAGAAACAGGCGATTTTTTAACCTATTAAAAGGTAAGGTTTGTCTTGAAATATTTGTTAAATATCCAAAATCTAATAAATCATATTGGATGATTGGAAATATAACTAAAAATGTTCCATCAAAATTTTATTCAAAATTTAAAACAATAAAGTTTAAAGGCTATTCTTATTCTATTCCTTTTCTTACAAAAGAATATTTAACTTATAGATATGGAGATTGGGAAAAACCTGTAAAAGAATGGAATACTTTTGTCGATGACAAAGCTCTCAATTAAATTTTACTATTTGATAACAGGCCTTTTAAAATAGTACTACTTACGTTTGGAGTGTAAGTAAAATACTCAACTGGGCAAGAAGTTTTTGGATAGCGACCTTTCCAGTCGTCACCAACAGAAATGGCGTCAATATTATATTTATCTATAGCCTCTTGCTTATTTTTATTAGTTTGAGGCACAACCATATCAACATATTTGATAGATTCAACAATTTTTACTCTCTCTAAAAATGGAATTACAGGTAATTTACCTTTCTCCTTCAGAATTAATTCATCAGTTGAAACTCCAACTATAAGTTTTTGACAAAGATCTTTAGACTTACTTAATATGTTTAGGTGCCCATAATGAAATATATCGAAACAGCCGGTCGTGTACATAATCTTATATTTTTTTTCTGAGACATTATTACATACAGTAACCATGGAATTATTATTAAAAATAATTGAAATAGTATCTCCATATTTAAGAAAAAGCTCATCAAATAGCTTAAATATATTATCAGTAAATGTTGATGTAGAATGAATTGAAAAACTATTTGAGTCTATAATACTCAATTGAATATTAGAAAACTTTGTTATTAATGAGAGTAAATATTTTTTTTCCATATTATGTATAATACGTAAAATTACAAAAAACAAATCTTAAGATATCATTCAAATTAATTATTATAACTTTGATAAAATTAATCTGAAAATATGAAAATTATAATTCTAGCTGCTGGAATTGGATCAAGGTTAGGAAATCCTTTTCCTAAACCCTTAACTAAGTTAAATAATAACAAGAGCATTATGCAAATGATGACTGAAAACATATCCTATATATTTGATACGGATATGATTAACCTTGTTGTAGGATTTAAGAAAGATTTAATTATGGAAAGCTTTCCAAACTTAACCTATGTTTACAATCAATATTTTGATCAAACCAATACAGCAAAAAGTTTATTAAAAGCAATAAAAAAGTACAGAAAAGAATCAATTCTATGGATGAATGGAGATATAGTTTTTGATAAAAAAATTTTAATAAGATTGAAAGAGTACATTGATAACGATATTTCTTTTGTGGCAGTAAACACAAGTAAAGTTGCAGAAGAAGAAGTTAAATACACAGTTAAAGATGGAAGTATAAAAAAGTTATCAAAAGAGGTAGAAAATGGATTAGGTGAAGCTGTTGGAATAAATTTTATTTCTGCAACTTATGTAAAAAAGTTCATAAAAAGACTAGAGGATTGTAGAGACAATGACTATTTTGAAAAAGCTTTAGAAACAGCTATAGAAAAAGATAATTTTATAATAAAGCCTGTAGATATTTCAGATTTTAATTGTATTGAGATAGATTTTGAAGAAGACCTTAAAAATGCAAATAATTTAATCTAATGAATTCTATTTTATTTTGTAAAAATAAATATGCATTTGGAATATTAGAACCAATACAAAAGGAATTAAAAAATCTAAACTATGATTTTATATGGTTTGTTGACAAAGAAATACTAAGTGACTTTCCATATAAATCTGATCAATATACCACTTCTATAAAAGAGTTGAAAAATTATAATAGTGAAGCAATTTTTGTATGTGGAAACGCTGTGCCTCACTATCTAAAAGGAGTCAAAACTCAAGTTTTTCATGGTTTTGCTGGAGAGAAGAAAGGTCATTTTAGAATAAGAAGTTATTTTGATTTATACCTAACTCAAGGTCCTTATTTTACAAAAGAATTTTTAACTAAAAAGGAAATACACAAGGATTTTGAAGTAATTGAAACAGGCTGGTCAAGAATTGATAATTTATTTAAATGGAGTTCGGATTTAGATAAAAAGAAAGAAGATCTATTAATAAAGTCCAAAAAAGATAAAGTGATTTTATACGCACCAACTTTTTCTCCTAAATTAACATCTGCTCCACATTTAAAAAAAGAAATAATATCAATAAGTTACAGTGATTATTTAATTCTAATAAAGTTTCATCCTTTAATGGATAAAAAAATAAAAAATGAGTACAAACAAATAGCCAAATTAAATTCAAATATTTTAATCTATGATGATAATGATATTACAGATTTATTGAAAATATCTGATCTATTAATTAGTGATACATCTTCTGTAATATATGAGTTTAGTCTACTAAATAAACCTGTGATAACTTTTAATAATATTGCAAAAATCAAATATTGGCAAGACTCCAAAAAATACACGGACTTACATGCACTTGTTGAAAATAATTTAAATAATGATATTTTTTTAGAAAGAAGAGATGAGCTAATAAAAAAATATCATCCATATACAGATGGAAAATCTTCACAAAGAATGATTAAAGCTGTTAGAAAATATATATCAAATAGTGGTGTACCCAGAGTGAGAAAACTATCTTTTTTAAGAAGACTAAAAATTTATAAAATTTTTGGATTTTAAAACTTGAACTTTTTTAATTTTTTTAGCTTACTTCTGTTTGAGAAGAATTTATTTGAATAGAATAACATTTTTTTATAGATTATATCATTATCTACTTTGTATAAACTAGCATATTGTTCACTAAAAATCTTTATTACTTTAGAGTCCTGGGTTAATCTGTTAAAGTTTTTCATTCTATCATCAAAATTCATTTTTTTAAATTCCATTCTATTTAAATCAATTAGGTAAAATTTATAGTTATTTTCATTTACTTTAATTAGTGTGTTCCCTGGTGAATGGTCTAAATAATTGATATTATTTTCATGGAGCTTATATGTAAATTCAGAAAATAACTTTAAAATTTTTTCACGATTGTTAAAGTTTGAATCTTTGATTACTTCTCTAATTGAAAAATTATATTCAATATTTTTAGAGACATAATAACTATTTTTCAAAAATAATCTTGTTTTAAACTCAAAATACGCTATTGGATCAGGAGTATTAATTCCAATACTTAATAGTTTTTGAGCATATCTGTAAGATCTCTCTGCCTTACTTGTTCTAAATTTATTGTATATAATTGCATTAAAAATATTGGGTATTTTGAATGACTTTATATTGTATATAAACTTATCCGATTCAAAAGACTTTATTACATTTCTTGAATCCTTGATTATTAAACCTGAATTAGTAAAATTATTGATGAAATTTTCAATAACATCGCTAGAGGAATTATAATCAGTATTTATTAATTTAACTTTTATCAAAAGGTTATTTTTATATTTGATGTAAATATATTTATTAATGATTAATATTATTAACAAAGAGGTTGAAAAAGCTGCTAAAATTTTGAGCAGCGGGGGTGTTATTGTTTATCCTACTGATACAGTATGGGGACTTGGGTGTGATGCTACCAACGAAGCTGCAATTAAAAACATTTATAAAATAAAGCAAAGAAATTCATCAAATCCAATGCTTTGTCTACTAAATCATACCTCTATGTTAGAGAAATATCTAACTTCAGTTCCTAAGCAGTCAAGAGAAATTTTAGAAAAAGCTTTATCACCAACTACTATTATTTATAACCATTCAATCAACATATCCAAGCTATTAACTGGTGAAAATGATAGTATAGGTTTTCGTGTTGTTGACAATGAATTTTGTAAAAAGATTATAAAAAAAATTGGAAAACCGATTGTATCAACTTCTGCAAATTTAAGTGGTGAACCAACCGCATATAATGTTAAAGAAATCAACACCAAGATTTTAAAACAAGTGGACTATGTCGTAAATTTGCCAAGCAATAACTCATACAATAAAGCATCTTCAATTATTAAAATTAATTTGGACGGAACAATTTCAAAAATTAGGTAATAAATTACAAAATGATTTATACAGAAGCTCTTAAAAATAACATATTTAATTTAATTAGTTCATGTGCGGGCGAATTAGGTTTAGAATGCTATGTCATTGGAGGTTTTGTTAGAGATTTTATAATTAGTGAGTCGACTCCTAAGGATATCGATATCTTAGTTATTGGTAATGGTATTGATTTTGCAAAATATGTATCACGAAAAATAGAAAAAACTCCAAAAGTTACTGTTTTTAAAACCTATGGTACAGCTATGTTTAAATATAATAGCATGGAGATTGAATTTGTTGGAGCCAGAAAAGAATCTTACACCCTCGAGAGTAGAAATCCGAAAGTTAGTATTGGTAGTTTAAATGATGATCAAAATAGAAGAGATTTTACTATCAATTCCATGGCTTTAAGTTTAAATAAACATAATTTTGGGTCTTTACTAGATCCTTTTAATGGATTAAGTGATATTGAAAATAAAGTCATTAGAACTCCTCTTAACCCTGAAATAACTTACAACGATGACCCTCTTAGGATGTTAAGAGCTATTCGTTTTGCTACCAAACTAAATTTTAAAATTGACGAAAACTCTTTAAAATCTATTAAAAGTTTATCATCTAGAATTAAAATTATTACAAATGAAAGAATAGTAGTAGAGTTAAATAAAATATTACTATCGGACAAACCATCAATTGGTTTTATATTATTAGAAAAATGTGGGCTTTTAAAATATATTTTACCAGAAATCACTTTTCTAAAGGGAATTGATGAAATTGAAGGACAAACTCATAAAGACAATTTCTATCATACTTTAGAAGTTTTAGATAATATCTGTCATCATACAAATAATTTGTGGCTTAGATGGGCAGCTCTTTTACACGATATTGGAAAGGCACCTACTAAAAAATTTAGTAAAAAAGTTGGGTGGACATTCCATGGACATGAATTTGAAGGTTCTAAAATGGTTTATCATTTATTTAAAAGATTAAAACTCCCTCTAAATGAAAAAATGAAGTATGTCCAAAAATTAGTATTTATGAGCTCTAGACCAATTGTCTTAGCTCAAGATATTGTAACTGACTCAGCTGTCAGAAGATTGGTATTTGATGCTGGTGATTACGTCGAGGACCTAATGACTCTTTGTGAAGCAGATATTACCACTAAAAACGAAAAGAAATTCATCAAATACCATAACAATTTTAAAATGGTAAGAAATAAGATTATTGAAGTTGAAGAAAGAGATAATATTAGAAATTTTCAACCCCCAATAACAGGTGAAGAAATCATGACTAAGTTTAAAATTAAGCCCTCTAAAGTTATTGGAACTTTAAAAGAAATTATCAAAGAGGCAATCTTAGAAGGGGTTATACCAAATGAATATAATGCAGCTTATAAGCTTATGATTAGCGAAGCAAAAAAACTAGGTTTAAAAGAATGAATAAAAGATTCAACCAACTTACTAAAATCTCTTTAGTTTTAATTTATCTAGTGATTATTGCTGGTGCAATTGTTAGAATGACTGGTTCTGGTATGGGGTGTCCAGATTGGCCAAAATGTTTTGGGTATTATATACCTCCTACTGAAGAAAGTCAATTGATATTTAAATCATTTCATAATTACAATAAGGGCGAAATGATTCTTCTAAATTCAGAAAATTTCTATACAGCCATTAAAGATTTTAAATCTGAGGAATTAATTAATTTAAGTAATTGGAATTTATTTCAAAAGCACGACTATGTTGCTTATGACCCTGTACATACATGGATTGAATATCTTAATAGATTAATTGGAGCCTTGGCGGGAATACCAATACTACTTTTTACTTTGATAAGTATTTACTATTGGAAAGATTACAAATATCTTTCGATAATTTCTATACTAACTGTACTTGGGATGGGATTTCAGGCATGGCTTGGAAAAACTGTGGTGGACTCAAATTTAGCTCCATACAAAATAACTATTCATATGTTAATGGCATTAGTAATAGTTGGTTTAATATTATTATTAATAGTACAAACAAAAAAAGCAAATATATTAGAGAACAAATTATTTAAAAATCTAATTATAATTTCAATATTACTAACACTGGTTCAGGTAGTAATTGGGACACAAGTTAGAGAGTTTGTAGATGAACAAGTTAAATTAATAGGTTATGATAAATCAAATTGGCTAACAGGTGTACCATTAAAATTCTACGTTCACAGAAGCTTTTCAATTGTGGTATTATTAGTAAACTTGTATCTTTTCTACTTAAATAAAAAACTAAGCTTAGGATTTAATAAAATTAATTATGTGATGTTTTTCATTGGAGTTGAAATTATAACTGGAATTTTAATGTATTACTTTGATTTTCCTGTGCTAAGCCAACCTATTCACTTAGTTATAGCTACTATAATTTTTGGATTACAGTTTTATATTTTACTAGAATATTTAATTAGAAATAAGTTAATTCGCAAAATAGACATAAAATGATTTACAGACTCAGAGTAATACTTGACAATGATACTGATGATGATATTTTTAGAGATATTGAAATTAATAAATCTGCTAATCTTGAAGACTTTCACAATTCAATCACACAATCTTTTGGTTTTGAAGGTAATGAGATGGCATCTTTTTACTTAAGTGACAAAGAGTGGAATCAAGGAGAAGAAATTTCATTATTTGATCTCGGAGATATTGGTGAAACTAATAGATTAATGAGCGATGTTTTAATGGAAAGTGAGATTAATAATGATAACAATAGAATAATCTATGTTTATGATTTTCTAAATCTGTGGACCTTTTTAATTGAATTAGTGGAAATTGTAGAGCTAAACAGTGGAGTAAATTATCCTAATCTAATTTTTTCAAAAGGTCAAATACCAAGTACCGTTCCTGAAAAAAAATTCAAAGCTGAAAAAAGATTTGATGAAGAGAATGAAGATGATGAGTTAGGAAATTACAATGAGTACGATGATTTTTATAATTAATTAGATGTAATTTAACTAAATGGACTTTAAAATACAATCTGATTTTAAACCAACAGGAGATCAACCAAATGCTATCAATCAGTTGACAAAAGGGATTGAATCTAATGAAAAGTATCAAACTCTTTTAGGTGTAACTGGTTCAGGTAAAACCTTCACTGTTGCCAATGTAATAGAAAATGTTCAACGCCCTACATTAGTTCTTGCACACAACAAAACTTTAGCAGCACAATTATATTCTGAGTTCAAGCTGTTTTTTCCAAATAATGCCGTCGAATATTTTGTTTCTTATTATGACTACTATCAACCAGAAGCTTATATGCCCGTTAGTGGTACTTACATAGAAAAAGATTTATCTATTAACGAAGAAATTGAAAAGCTTAGGTTAAGTACTACGACTTCTCTACTCTCTGGAAGAAGAGATATTATTGTTATTGCATCAGTGTCTTGTCTATATGGAATTGGTAATCCTGTTGAATTTCAAAAAAATATAATTGAATTAAAGGTTGATCAAAAGATATCAAGAACTAAATTATTAAATCGATTAGTTCAGAGTTTATATTCAAGAACTGAAGCTGAATTTAATAGAGGTAATTTTAGAATAAAAGGTGATACTATTGATGTATTTCCAGGTTATGCAGATGAAGCTTATAGAATTCATTTTTTTGGGGATGAAATTGAAGAAATAGAATCTTTTGATCCAATTACAAATAACAAGATTGAAAATTTTAAAAAATTAAATATATTTCCAGCTAATATATTTGTTACCTCTCCAGATATTTTACAAAATGCAATAAAAAATATTCAGGACGATTTGTTAAAACAACATGATTATTTTAAGGAAATAGGAAAACATCTAGAGGCTAAAAGATTAAAAGAAAGAACAGAGTTTGATTTAGAAATGATTAGAGAATTAGGCTACTGCTCAGGTATTGAAAATTATTCAAGATATCTTGACGGTCGAAATCCTGGAACAAGACCTTTTTGTTTACTTGACTATTTTCCTGATGATTATTTAATGGTAATTGATGAAAGTCATGTTACTGTTTCTCAGGTACATGCTATGTACGGAGGAGATAGAAGTAGAAAGGAAAACCTTGTTGACTATGGATTTAGACTTCCAGCCGCGATGGATAATAGACCTTTAAAATTTGAGGAATTTGAAAGTTTACAAAAAAATGTAATCTATGTAAGTGCGACACCAGCTGATTATGAGTTAAGTAAGACTGAAGGGTTGTATACAGAACAAATAATTAGACCAACTGGATTACTAGATCCAATAATTGAAGTTAAACCAAGTGATAAACAAATAGATGACTTAATTAATGAAATTCAAATAAGAGTTGTAAAGAATGAGAGAATATTAGTAACAACACTTACCAAAAGAATGGCTGAAGAACTTACTAAGTATTTAATTAAAATTGATGTTAGAACAAGATATATTCATAGTGATGTTGACACGTTAGAGAGAGTTGAAATAATGCAAGATCTTCGTGAAGGCATATTTGATGTTCTTGTTGGAGTCAATTTATTAAGGGAAGGTCTAGATTTACCAGAAGTTTCATTAGTCGCAATTATAGATGCTGATAAAGAAGGTTTTTTAAGATCTGCTAGAGCTTTAACACAAACTGTTGGTAGAGCTGCTAGACATCTTGATGGTAAGGCAATAATGTATGCTGATAAGATTACTAAAAGTATGCAAAAAACTATAGACGAGACTAACTACAGAAGAGAAAAACAGATTAAGTATAATAAAGAAAACAACGTCACTCCTACTGCTATAATAAAATCTTTAAATAACGCTTTAACCAAAAATAAAGAGGCTCAAAAAGAAGAATTAAAAATTATAAATAAAAGAAGTGAACATTTTATAAATAAAAAACAAGTAGATAAAAAAATTAGAGAAATAAGGAAACTTATGGAAGGATCAGCAAAAAACTTGGACTTTATAGAAGCAGCAAAATATAGAGATCAGATTAAAGAATTACAAGACGTAAAATCAAGTAAATTTAGCTAGCTAAAACACTTTGGACTTTTTGAGCAGCTTCTTCAAACTCAACTGCACTTTGAACATCTAAGCCAGAACCATCAATTATTTCTTTGGCTAAGCCAGCATTTGTTCCTTGCAGCCTAACAATAATAGGGATATGTATAGAATCCTTCATATTGTTATAAGCATCAACAATTCCTTGGGCAACTCTATCACATCTTACTATTCCTCCAAAAATATTAACTAAAATTGCTTTGACATTAGGGTCTTTTAAAATAATTCTAAATGCAATTTCTACTCTTTCTGCATCAGCAGTACCACCAACATCTAAAAAATTTGCTGGTTCGCCCCCAGATTGTTTTATAAGATCCATAGTAGCCATGGCCAGTCCAGCACCATTAACCATACATCCAACATTTCCATCTAAATCAACATAATTAAGACCAACTTTATTAGCTTCAACTTCAATAGGATTCTCTTCTTTGAGATCTCTAAGCTGGGCATAATCTTTATGTCTAAATAGTGCATTGTCATCGATTGAAACTTTAGCATCAACAGCTAAAATTTTATCATCACTTGTTTTTAAAACTGGATTGATTTCAAACAATGAAGAATCTGATTTATCATATGCATTATAAAGAGAAACTACAAATTTGGTCATTTCCTTAAAAGCCAAACCACTTAACCCTAAATTAAATGCAACTTGACGAGCTTGAAAAGGTAATATCCCCGTAGATGGGTCTATATCAACTGTATGAATTAAATGAGGAGTTTCTTCAGCAACAGTTTCAATATCAATACCACCCTCAGTAGAGTACATAATCATGTTATTTCCTGTAGATCTATTTAAAAGTAC
>Ga0209305_1000023_pt1 | contig 110651 bp, 87 predicted proteins | sample COGITO_mtgs_1103_FD_184792 | JGI IMG/M metagenome (GOLD analysis project Ga0209305, IMG submission 184792) | Pelagic marine microbial communities from North Sea - COGITO_mtgs_110321 (SPAdes) (version 2) | ecosystem: Environmental > Aquatic > Marine > Epipelagic ...
CTCCATAGCCACCGTGACGCCGGGATATTGTGCAATGGTTTGAACAAACTTAGTACGCGATACTTGCTTGTTAAATACGGATTTACCCGCGCGATTCACACCACATAGTTGATATATATTTTTAGCAAGGTCAATAGCGATTAATTCAACAGACATAAAATATTCCTTCTGGTCAATAAAAAAACATGATTAACTCATGTTAGCGATTTGGCGGTAGGTGTCCATTTCATCAATACTATGATCCAGTCATTGGTCGTTTCTACTCAAATGACCCTGTTGATGCACTGGGACACATGGGGCGTGGTAACCCAATTCACGGGTTCAACAGGTACACATACGCTGTAACCCTCCCTTTTATCAATCAAACTTCAACAGAGCTTTACTGATTTAAAAGAATTAGACCAAGCGAGACTGATTCAAGCAGTAAAAGTAGCAGTATCAATCTACAGTCCTGATTAGCTATCAAATAATTCATCAAAAAAGTAAAGACAAGCCGAAAATATTTTGTTAATTTTCAAAAGGAACCACAAAGGACTGTGCTGCAAACAGGCAGCACATTATGAAAGGAACTTTATGAATTATCGATATTTGCTGCTCGCACCCTTCCTTGCGATTAACTCTTCCTTCAGTTTTTCTGCCATAGAATCTGGCGATACATTAGACAAGATTGATTTGTCGCTTGAAACTGCTGACAAAAATTTAGTCCCCCAAGCATCTAGCGCTTTTGGACCTGGCGGCGGGTTTGGTCCGGGCGGCGGCTCGGAGCCCGACCCAGCCATCATTGGAGTAGTCCCTGATTATATCGAGCGTCAAAACGTAAAAGGGCGTCTTCAAGTCTTTGGCGATACCATGCTTGGTGATGGTATCGATAAAAATACCGGCGCAGTCGTATTTGATGCTACAGACGTGAGTATTCCTGGTAACTTCGCATTATCTGTCGCGTTTGCGAGGACAAGAGCCAGTAGCGGCAATTCGGGCGAGCGCGACGAGTTGGTCCAAAGTGTATTATCCAAGGCATCTGAGCCAACGGGTCGACACAGTTACATGGAAGATTGGACGATTGATGTCCCCATCGTCGAATGGATATATCCCGTGCCCTTGCAATCTAATGGCGTCACCACGACAGCACCGTCCTCAGCTGCGAAAAACTTCTGTGGAAGTTCGTACACCATGACGATTTTCCCAAACAGCGACGACAGTACTCCATTTGGAGATAATTTTTTAAAGCATTACGAGTTGTCAAACGGTATGCAAATGAGCATACCGGGAAATGGTAAAAAAAAGCTGCTAGACACGCCTCAAGGTCTCTCATGGCCTTCCGGTACTGTTAAGTCAACCAATGACCATTGGAAAGCAAGCTGTATCACAGCGAACAATGGAGCGTCTGGACTTTTAGTGACGGCACCTAATGGCGATCAGTACCGTTTTGATAAGTTTTTGTATCGTCCTGCACCAGCATTGCCGTTTACCAATTTTCGCAGTGGGTCTGGAGGTGTTGATACAGTGGTACCGCGCGTTACATCAACGCTATTAGCAACACGTGTTACCGATGTCCACGGCAATTGGGTCGATTTTGATTACACCAGCAGTGGTCGCATAACTAAAATTAGCAGTAGCGATAATCGCACGATTACGATTTCCTATGACTCAGCGAATGATAGAATTCAGTCAGTGACGGCGAATGGCAGAACATGGCAGTACTCTTATGGGGCGGCCGGGCCTGAATCATTTCTACGTTATGTAACGCTCCCTAACAGTAGGCGGTGGGAGATTGATTTCAGTCCTCTTTGGCTAAAAGCAGATAACCGTATTGGCTGTTCGAAATCCAATCAGACATGGGAAATAACTCATCCCTCCGGCATAAAAGGGACCTTTATCTTTGCTGAAAAAGCACACCGAAAATCGAATACACAGATATCATATAATTCTAAGACGCCAAGGTGTAATGGTGGTGAGCCAGAGGGCATACCAACCTACGATACCATGTCGCTTATCTCAAAGAGATTGCAGGGGCCGCGATATTCAACAGCCACTTGGACCTTTAACTACGGTTATCACAGTACGCAAAGACTAAAATGGACTGACAGCAATTCTCCTGAAGGTGGTCGCACTCGCACATGGTTCCATCATGGCGATAACGAATCATTGGAAGGGCTTCGTAAAAAAGTCGAGACTTTTGATGGTTCTTCGTTGCTAGAGCGCAAGGAGTTTGCCTATAGCGTTGAAAATCGCCTCGGTGTAGAACTGTTAAGTAATGAGCATCCTGCCAAATCTACATCGCCTCGACTTGTGACGAAAACAAAGCTCTATCGAGGCTCAGACCTTTTCACTACAGATAATTTCTATAATCACACACAATCCTCAACTAGTTATTCGTTTGGCAAACCTATTCGCATTGAGCAATATAGCTCTGTTTCAAGCGGCAAACGCACAAGTGAGATTACCTATTCGCATTTTCGAACCAACTGGGTGCTAGCACTACCAAGGTTAATCAGAAAAAACGGTAAAGAATTTTTTCAAGCGCATTATAATTCCTTAGGATTGCGACAATGGTCAGAATGGATGAACCGTCGTTGGTTAGATTTTACTTACAATTCTGATGGCACTATTCGAACGGTAAAAGATGCACTTAACGAGACCTCGACATTTTTAGACTATTATCGCGGAAAGCCAAGACGCATTGATTTGCCTGATGGGACACTACTGAGACGCAGTGTTGATGCCAATGGATGGACAACGAGCATTACAAACGGCCGGAATTTCACCACCGGGTTTGGCTATAACAATGTCGGCTGGATGACCAGTATCGACAATCCTAGCCCCTATGCAGACGTATCAATCATCTATCAAAATCTCGGAACCTCTAATTTCACGAAAACGACAAAGCAAGGCAGTAAAGAAACGGTCGATTATCTCGATGGCATGTATCAAGTGGTGCGAACCAGGACGCGTCCACTTTCTGGTGGAGGCAAAACCTCCTATGTTGAAACGGCATATGATAAATACGGGCGCATCATCTTTAAGTCTTTGCCATCTTCGGCAGCTGGGTCGACAAACGGTACCCATACGACGTACGACGCGCTAGGGCGAGTTACTGAAACGCGCGAATCGGTATATCCGTTTGCAAAGACGACTACGGGCTACATCAACGGTAACAAGACCGTCACCACCAACCCTCGGGGCTATGTCACTACCACGACCTATTCGGGGTACGGTTCACCAACCGACGGGAACATCACGCGAATTGACTCACCCGAGGGCGTTTATACCTCAAAGACGTACGATATTTACGGTAACATCCTAACTATGACACAAGGCGGGAACCATGGTGGTTATAGCGCGACCAATACGCATTCATGGTCATACGATTCTTTACTTCGCGTTTGCCGCTATTATGTGCCTGAATTAGGAAGCACGGTAGCTAAATACGATAACAAAAATCAGGTTATTGAATATGCTGAGGGCATAAGCGGTTCTACAGGTTGTGTGACCACCATTCCGTCGAGCAATAAAATCGTGAAAACGTATGACGAACTCGGTAGAAATCTCACGATTAACTTCCCCGGCTCCACGCCAGATATCACCAATGTATACGAGGGTAACGGCAATGTTGTGCAGAATACCCGTGGTGGTGTGATATGGAACTACGCCTATGACGTTATGGACAAAGTAATATCCGAGCGCTTACGAATCGATGGCAGAGACCTTAGAGCCGAATATACCTACAATAATATTGGTGCACTAAATACTTATCGTTCCCCAACTGGTCGCCAAGTGCGTTACTCTCCAAACGGATTAGGGCAAGCAAGGGAAGTCGTTTACTATGCAAATAATAATAACTTTGTGACGAATGTCTCGTATCATGTTAACGGAGCTGTTGAGCGCTTTAACTATGACAATGGTATTGTGTATGAGTCGCAGCTTGATGCACGGCAATTACTCTATCGATTGACGTCAAAAGTTCAGTCCTCATCGTCAGCTATCTTGGATTTGATGTATCAGTATGACGAAAACGCCAACATTCAATCCATTACGAATTATTCTGCTAGCGCAGACAATAGGTCGATGACGTATGACGGGCTTGACCGCCTCAAAACGGCAAGCGGACCATGGGGTAGCGGTACGTTTAAATTCGACACGCTCGGCAATATTCGAGAAAAACAGCTTGGCTCAAGACGCGTAACGATGAGCTATTCCAATAATCGACTTGTGGGTTTTAGAGATACTGCACAGGGCAATAATGCCTATCAATCTATCGGATATGATTCCAGAGGCAATATAACCGACTCTGGTACCTCTTCGTTAAATGGCATGCGGTTTTCTTACGACTGGTCTAATCAACCCGTCACCGCGATAGATGCTCACACCGCAAACTTCGTATACGATGGCAATTTCAAACGCGTCAAACAGACCGTAAACGGTAAAATTATCTATTCCTTTTATAGTCACTCTGGAAAGCTGCTTCATCGCATACATGTATCCGACTCAGCTAATAATACGGACACCTACTATCTGGGTAATATCCCTGTAGTGCGCATAAAGGGCGATGATTCTAGCTATAGAGAAATTTCGCTTCACAACGATATTCTTGGGACACCTTTGACAGCGACGGACTCTAATGGAAGTGTAAAATGGCGTAAAAGCTACACACCATTTGGTGAAGTTCATTCAGGTCAAGGAATAGCGGAGGACTATATTGGTTATACCGGGCATGTAGAGGACAGTACAGGTCTAATATATATGCAGGCACGATACTATGATCCAGTTATCGGGCGGTTTTACTCAAATGATCCGGTTGGTGCAGTATCCCACTTAGGGACAAGCAATGGTATCCATGGATTTAATCGTTATGCCTATGCTAACAATAATCCTTACCGATATATTGACCCCAATGGTGAATCTTCTGTGGCAATATGGGGGACGCGTGCGGTAGGTGGTGTTTCACTGTTCGTTCCAATTCCAGGAGCGCGGGTATTTGGCGTTGCTTTGATTGCAACCACACTTACTTCCGACACGCCTCAGAACAGTCATAACGAAACTGCCCCAGCATTACCAGAAGGGCTTGTCGGAACTCAGGATGACCCGAGAGCTGGGCAATCGAGAGGTAAAAGACATAATAGTGGCCCACTATCCGCTGATAATGGCGGAACAGGTAACCCTGACGAGGATTTCGAAACACTTACTGGTGGAACAGGCGAGTCTAATCCAGATAGAGCTCCTGGCTCGTCAACGGGAGCGAATGGTATTACCATAAGGCCGGGTAAAGAAGGTGAAGGGCCAAGAATTGATATTCCAGCAAATGGTGATAAGCCGCCTGAGACTTTACATTATCCTGAAGAGAATAATTAAGATGCGTACAATATATTTCAAAAGTAACTTGAATTTGGACCTAGAAAACTTGTTTAAGCGAGGTCTTAGTGCTTACAGTATAATTAACGGCTCATCTGGAAGACCAGATAAAGTTATTTTTAAACTATGTGATGGTAAGATATTTAAAATACAGTCTACCCTCATAGATTTAGAAGATTGGGATGAGTTAGGAACTTTAGAGTTCTCATTTGTTGACTCCGCCGAAAACTTAAAGGTCTTGGACCAAACTTGGAACAAAATTGTGAAAGTTTTTGTACTTGCAATTAGAGAGCCTAACGTAGAGTGTCAATGTGGCCTTACAATTGAGAATATACTCGGGGAAAAGCTGTATATTACTCCAAGCTCTTTTCCATTTTCGATAGAATTGAAATCCAATTTTTATAATGGAAGCTTTGAGCCTGAATGTGAGTTACATGATTACTCGTCATACTCTCTGACGAGTTAATCTTATCTGAGTGTTGCCAGATATTTTTGATATTTATAACCAAGTTATGCTGCCGATATCAAATTTACTTCACTAGGTATTTGTAGATGATCGCTAAGTATCATTAATTCAGTACCAATTCTTTTGTGTGATGCACTATAGTTAAGGTGGAACCTGAATTGCCGCTTTCCTTCATACAGACTCTGAATTGCAGGAGAATTATCGTAAGTTAACAGCCACGGTCGGTCTATTTCTAAAAGGGCCTGAGCAACTTGCTTATGGTCTTCTGGCTCATAAAAATTGGTATAAAGAGAGGAGCCCTTGGAAAAATAGGGAGGGTCGACACAATAAATAGTATTGGGTGGCAAAATATTATCTGTTTGTTCTAAAAACTCAATAGCGTCGAGATTGTAAAAGTGGATGCGATGTCCATATTTTTTAATGCGCTTTATTTTTTCAATAAGCCCTTCTTTATTAAATCTACAATCTAATTTGTAATTACCATTTTGCTCTAAACCACCGATCACACCTGCTTTAAGGATTATCCCAGAGCGATTGGTTCTGTTGAGAAAGAAAGAAGAGAAACCAAGTTCGAAATCACTAAAGAATTCTTTGTTTTGTTGGATGTTTCGCTGAAAACGCCATTCATCTATTGTTACTTCAGTGGACATGATTTTGTCAATAAAATTATCAGTTTCGTTCGTAATTGAATTCCAGAAAGACCAAATGGAACGGTCAATATCATTTAAGTGCAGTTCATGAACAAACCCTTTTAATAATAGAGATAATGCTAACCCACATCCTCCTGCGTAAGGCTCGCAGTAGTGCCCTCTAGATAAACCATTAGCACTAATTACTTTTGACACTAAAGGCCAAATTGCAGTTTTTCCACCAGGGTATCTAAGTGGCGATGGTGTCTGGGGCATAATATATCCTTATAATAACAATATCGCTAATTTTACACTAGAAAGTCTCTACTGGCCATCTATTATGATACTTAAAAATACTTCATCATGTATTGAAGTATTTTAGAAATGTTATCGAATTCCTGCTTCAAAGTGAACGCATTGGGGTAACTGGCTAAATGAGCGTTAGCACCGAGTGAATCAGGAGACAAAGGGCTATCTTTTCTTGATTGAATTTTTCGTAAGTGCTTAAAGGCGCTTTTTTCCGGTCTAGTTAAATTATCCTCATCTTTTTCAATGAGTCCTATAACCTTGCCTAGCACTACATTGACTTTTTCACCTGGATAATTACCGTCAATTGATTTGTGGTACATGATATAAACATTTTCTAGAAATGCTCTTATCAAACATGAGACCGCAAGAGTGTTAGTATCAACTTCGATATTTTTTAATTCTCGAAAAACTCGCCGAAGAATTTTGTCATTTATTCTAGGATTGAAATCGGAGGGGATTATATATTTGCGTTGGTCCGGATCTTGAGTCTGTCCAAGCGATACTATTGCCGTGGGCTTGCTAGTTTCTGTGCCAGGTTGCTCATTTTCCAATGTGTTATTTGGACTTTCTACTAACGGAAAATTATCAATTTCTGAATTCTCAATTTCGTCATGACCGCTATTATTCTCACGATCTTCAACTTTTACTGATGCAATTAAACACTCTGATAACGAATGAACTTCAACGATCTGCGTCGGAGCAATCCCGGCGGTACTAAATGTCCGAGCATATTGCTCCCAATCAGGCTTTTTTGAGCGCGAAGTTACTATCGTGTTCTGTAGTAAATCGCTGCAAAATTTTTCACACATTATATCAAACTCTCGACACGGAACGTTTAATAGAACATTTTTTTCTGACCTTGAACTTACGATGCCAAACACCTTTCTAAAAAATGGGTTTCCTAAATAACGTGATGCAGTGGTCACAATCTTGTCTTCATTGTCTGTAGGTAAAAAACCTTTTTCAATAGAATAGTCCATTAGTGATATTGTGAGAGCGTTTGAATCCTTTCGATCATTCTTTAGGTTATTCCTCGCTTTAGATGCTGCATCCCATTTTCTGACGCCAACACCATCTTGCTCCCCATCATGCCTTACAATCATCCATTCTTTGGCCTCTTCGTAATTCTCAAAAAGAACGCAGTTGATTGAACTTGGTATTTTGTCACTACTTAATGAAAGCCTTTTGAAATAAGTTATTTCTCCAGATGGCGCAAGACTTGGGTCATTTAGTAAAAGTAAAGAGCATAGTCTTCTGTTACCTTCAACCACAATATAGTTATTATTTTCGTCTTTTATCAAACCTATCAGATCGAGAGGACTAACCCCATTGACGCACATATGGCGAGCAAGAGTCTTCACTCGTTGTTTATCAACCAAATGTCTAATTATTTTAGCTTGTTCGTTTATTGGATCATGACGAGGGTTTTCGGTATCAAGATAAATGTCTAAAACGTTTATTAATATATTACTACTCATGTTTCAAATTCCAATATTTTAGCAATGGCTTCCTTAGCCGTATGCTTAGATATTAATCAGAAATCGACGAATAAACAAGACCATAGTTTATATTATGCTGCAAGAATCAAAGTTGTTTCTTCTTAAATCGAGGGTTCGTATTGTTATTCATTTGGTCCAATCTGGAGCATCGTATTGGTCCAAGAATTTATATCTATGTGGTTCGAATTATTGCACATTGCGGTCCATGATTTCGGGATTTTACAATTGTATATTCCCATAAATAGGACCTGCTTTGAGCTTTGGTGTGTTACACCATGATTATTTCACTGGACCACAAAGCGTGCTACTTTTGGACCAAAGTCAGTATTTAGCTACACTAGCTCTAGTATGGTAAAGATAGCTCCTCGAATGTTTCTGATGGCGGCCTCAAAGTATTCTTTCCTCTTCGGCGAGTTTTAAAGAGATTTGCAGTAATATTATCGAGTGGCATCATTTGTGTTGGTTTGTTTGCGGCAATTGACGAAAGCCCTTGAATTATCTTTTTTCTATCAGTATCCCGATAAAGTAGATTCAGAAACAAGGGTGCGTCCTTAAAATCCTCGATCATGTTTGCAGCTATTGCTGAGTCTATAATCACTCGCTCTTCATCAATCATCTGATCGAATAATCGTATCGGCATAGTCCAACAACTTAATCCCATTCTTTGTAATATGTCAGGGTCATGTTGGACTACATTTGATTTTACCCGTCGCCATATCTCGTGACGAAAAGCATAAAATGACGGGTGTTGGAAAAAGCTCATTAGTAATCTATATGCCGATAAGTGTACATGAACATCTTCGAAATTTTCGTTGCTATAATCTTTGTCTCTCAAAATTAAGAGCATCGCAGCTAGTGCATCATATGAGCCGATTTTTTCCAATTTCATTATCTTTACATTGCCAGGACTACTCTGATGTCTCGAAAGTGTATTTGACCCACGCAGCGTTATCTTAATAATACGTTGTATTTCCAACGGAAGAGAATCATTGATTTTTTTTATATCGTCCTGATTCATTTCGTCTTGCAGCGCATGCCATAGTAGGCACTGATTAAGCTCTGTTAGTTCCGCTTTTGCGATGTACTTGTCTCTTTTGGAAAGCTTGGCTCTTTGAATTGACAAAGAATCAATCATTCTTTTTAGAGATGGCGCAGTGATGGGACGTCCTTCATTCAATATCGAACGCCATTTATTACTGTCCTTTATTCTTGGCTCGATGAATGAATAAAGCGAGGTTCCATTACATTTTATACCTACAACATTGCAGAAGTAATGGAATATGATCTGATTTTTAAATTTAATATGCGTTCTTTTTTTATTTGATTTGAGCATGATTTAGGTCTCTCATCAGAATGGGTAAAGTAACTATTAAAATGAGCGTATGCAATATAAGTACTTGATAAATATAATTATGTCAAGTCTATGGAAAATGAGATTGTACGGTTTTTATTTCTTTGCATAATCATAAATTATAGTAATCTGTGTTTGTGCGTAACATTACAGGATATAGAATGGCAGATGAAGATGACCTAGTTGAAGCGCTCGCTAGTAGCTTAGAGCAGGATTTACTCATAGCGTTTGGCCCAATGATATACGGGCAATTGTTGTATAAGTCCCTTGGCTATACAAGTGCAGACGCATTTCGCCAAGCAGTAAGCAGGCAGTCAGTGCCTGTAGAAACCTTTCCAATTGAAGGGCGTCGCGGCAAGTTTGCATTAACGCGCGATGTGGCAAAATGGATTGCTACTCAAAAAGTCAATAATTCTCAGTTAGCAACTAAGGAGGCGAAATATGAATAACTAAATGTAATTTGGATTTTTTACGGCGTAGAAACGACAAAAACCCAAGGCGGCAACCTATGGGTTTCTGAAAAGTTATCGAATTTGAGAACCCGATGACTCAATAGTCGTTTATTGATCGGCATCTGTCAAGTCTTTCAAGCAATTTTGAAAGTCTGTGTCGGCCTACGCCTTTATTTTACTCATTAAATAAAGGTTATTAATATGATGAACATTAGTCAAATTCGCTCTGCCATCAGAGCAAAGTTCTTTTCTCCCGCTATTACTATTCGCCAACAAGGGCGTGTAGCGAAAGCATCCCACCAATCCATGCTGCGTTTGAACCAGCGTTGCGATAACTTAGCGATGGATTATCCGACAATCGAGTCGCTTAATGATAGTGAACTCGTCAACAAGCTCTATCCTGCATTGGTTGAGCCTGCAAGGCAGAAACGGCAGCCGGATATCGATGCCATATTGACAGAGCTGACCAAACCGCGAGGTAAACGAAAATCGCGTACTGTTTTCTATTTAGAGTATGTGGCAGAAAATCCTCAAACAGCTTTGAGTCGAACGCACTTTTTTCGTATTGTTCGAAAGGCACTTAAACGGTGTAAATTAACCATGCGTCAGCTGCACGTTGCCGGTGAAGTCGTTTATATAGATTATGCGGGCACTAAAGCCTACTACTATTTGAATGGTAAAAAAATATGGGTTAAGTTTTTTGTCGCGGTACTTGGGTCAAGTCAAAAAATGTTTGCTTGGGCTACGTATGGCGAAAAAACCGAGCATTGGATTGATGGCATGACACACATGTTTGAATACTATGGTGGTGTTACCGAAGTTATCAGTATGGACAATGCAAAAGCGTTAGTGACTAAGCCCGGCGTAATTGCTGATATCAATCACAATATTGAAGGCTTTGGTGAACATTACAACGTCATTATCGATACGTGCCGGCCACATCACCCTCAAGATAAGGCACTTGCGGAGCAAGTCGCCAAATTCGTTACCATCCGTATCATTATCCCTATGATGCAAAATCATAAGTTTTTCAGCTTAAAAGAAATTAATGATTATTTGCTTAAGGAAGTTGAACGCCTTAACGAGTTGCCGTTTCAAGGCACAAATACATCTCGTAATGACTTATTTGCCAAAAATGAGCGACATGTTTTAAAGCCGCTACCGCATGAAGCCTTTTCAATGATGGTAGCAAAGGAGAAAGCAAGAGTATTACCGAATTACCACGTTAGGTACAAACACGGTCAATACTCGGTGCCCTTTGACTTACGTGGGGATATGGTAGATATCATTGTCGACCAAACATCGCTTAAAGTGGTTCACGACAATTGTGAAGTTGCCCAACATAAGCTACTTGGTGAAGAAGAAAAGTACAGTACGCAAGAAGCGCATATGCCTGCGGAGCACCTTGCGGATATGCGCAATAATAGCCAACCAGATAATCTGGCGTGGGCTAAAAATACTGGTAGCGATGTGGCAGCGCTGGTGAGTAATTGGTACAACGCCACCATTAATCCATCTTCACGGGTAATCGGAAAACGCTGTTTAAAACTCAAAGAGTTTGTAAAAAAACACGGTGCCGATACGGTGAATCAAGCCTGTGAATATGCCATGTTGCACAATATGAAAACGCCCGATGGTGTATCACTGATTATCAGTGCACAAGCCCATGAAGATGGTTTTGAGAACCTACCAGTATTTAATCCCGCTCATCAAAATGTTCGCGGCAAAGAGTATTATGGGGGCCGTCATGAAGCTTAAAGAAAAAGTCTTAGATGACATGGCTAAGTTGAAACTGCAAGGTATGATTGACGGGCTTAAAACCCAAATGGCCAGTGCAGAGTTTGAGAACATGGACTTTTTAAGTCGCTTGGATGACCTCTTGAGCCAAGAATTTATTCGTTGTCAAAATAAGAAGTTGGCTTACTTGCAAAAAGCTGCGAAGTTGCGTTGGCCGAATATCACCGTGGCTAGTTTAGATTTCACTTTGTTTCCTTCCCTTAAACAGGCAAAGGTAAAAGAGCTTGCGCAATTGAACTGGATTGCTAATTGCTACCACCTCATTATTACAGGTGCAACCGGCACGGGGAAAACCTCGATTGCTTGTGCACTTGCCAATAAAGCTGTTAGCGAAGGTATTCCTGTTTTGTATTTTCGCTTTAACGAGCTGATTTTGAATTTGGTCGCAGCAGATAAACAAGAAAAGTTGGTTTATTTACGCCGCAAACTGCTTAAAACACCGTTAATTATTCTAGATGATTGGGGTATTTCACCGCTTAGTGCGATTGAGCGTCACTTACTCTTTGAATTAATTGAAAGCAGAGATAAAAAAGGCTCCATGTTAATCACTTCCCAATACCCGATAAAGAGCTGGTATGACGCGTTTCAAGACCCAACGCTAGCAGACGCCACGCTCGATAGAATTGTGCATCAAACCCACGAAATCAATCTCAAAGGTGGTTCAATTCGCAAAACGATAGGTATGAAGGAGGAAATTCATGGATAAGCTACAGGAAGTAAACGATCAAAATCATAAGTACCATGCCGCATTGGCACAAATCGATGTAGGAGAAACGTATATAAAACAACTGTTCGATTACTACCATCAGTGTTTTGTGGAAAGTGACTGGGCATGTATGTTTGTCGAGAATGCAGTGGCTATTCCGAATGACCTCAAAGAGCATTCGTTTCCTTGTTTATGTCTAAGGAAGCTATCCATGCAGATTGATAGTCGCCGCACGCTGGAAGGCGGCGCTATTAGGGGCGCTTTGCAACAAGATGGTTTGTTGCTTGCCACGGGCGGAGAATTGTTTCGAGGGTGTATTGTATTTCCCGACATTGATGAAAATGACCACATTTCGTCTGCCGTTGGATATCGATTTGCTAAACGCATTAGGCGAGGAAAATCACCCGTTGTGCATTGGCAACGTCCAGAATCTGAACACTTAATAACACAAAGCATGACAACTATTCAGGAGGTCATTCATGAAAAAGCCAACTTCTAATCACATATGGCGATGCGTACATTATTATTTGAAACTCTGCAAAGCGCGAGGGCAAGCGAACGATACCCTTCGCGGTAAATATTCAGGGTTAAGGAAGTTTTTTATATGGTGTGTCACTCAAAACATCCGTTACATCGACCAAGTCACACTTGATGTCATGGATAGCTATATGGAATATCTCAATAGTTACCGCCAAGCGCTGAGAGATGCGCCGCTTTGTGTGGCGCAAAAACGTAACTTGTTGACCTTTGTGAAAACCTTCATTGGAAAAATGCATGCGAAAGGGTTACTCGCCAACAACGCATTGATGCATATTGAGTTGCCCAGTAAAGGTCGCACATTGCCTAAAGCCTTGTTTACCCAAAGTGAAATAGAGAAAATACTGTCGTTACCGTTGCAGTTTGGGACACATGGTTATCGTGATCGCGTCATCATGGAAGTATTCTATGCCACCGGTATTCGTCGAACCGAGTTAATGTCTTTAGACATTGACGATATAAACCTGTCTGAAGGCTTGCTCAGAGTGAATCACGGTAAAGGTGGGAACGAGCGTATTGTGCCTATAAGTGTTCGTGCGTGTGAATGGGTAGCCCTGTATTTAACAAAAGTACGACCGCACTTTGCTAAAATAAGCTCAGGTAGCACTTTGTTTTTAGCCAATAACGGTAAGCGCTATAAAGCGGGCAAGTTGTCTGAAATGGTGGGGCGTTATGTGCGATTAAGTGGTATGAAACGCGGTGGTGCATGTCATCTATTTCGTCATGCCACCGCGACCATTATGCTGGATAACGGTGCAGAGCTTCGCCATGTACAAGAAATGTTAGGCCATGCCGATATATCTACTACGCAGATATACACGCATGTATCGCGAACAAAGTTAAACGAGGTATACAACAAAAGTCACCCATCAGCTTTGAGTGATCTACGCTTATACTAATCGTTATTAAAAAACAGCATTAGCAATAGTAATGCATATGCATTACTATTGCTTTATCAAATAAATTGAGCACAGCAACATGCCACAATTACCACTACAAACTGAATCGACTTTAACAGACCGTTATCAAACCACGGTGCCTAGCGTTGTCCGCAAAGCTCTGCACTTAGGTAAGAAAGATAAAATTAAGTTCACAGTAGAATCAAATGGCAGCGTCACCTTATCGCGCGCAGAGCAAAGTGACGAAGACCCTGCATTAAATGCGTTTTTATCATTTCTAGGGGACGATATTCAAAAGCACCCTGAGCGAGTTCAACCGTTAAGCATGTCGATGAAAAGTAAAGGCGCTGGCTTGATAGAGGATGTTGATATTGATTTGGATGCACCGCTCACCGATGAAGATGAATAACATTGACTGACGTATCGCCAATTGTAGTCAATGGATGGACGCTGTTTGCTCACCCTCTGTTTGTCGAGCAATACCAAGAACTAACCCAAAAAGTCGAGAAACTAAAAGCAAAAGACCCCTTAGGTTACATCAAAAACAATGCCACAAAGCGATTGGCTGCCATTCATAAGCTGGCATTTGACATTACCCCACAAGACCCTACAAAACCAGAATATCGTCAGGGCGCAACCTTAGGCGATAACAACAAGCATTGGTTTAGAGCCAAGTTTTTTCAGCAATATCGGTTATTCTTTAGATACCACCAAGCCTCAAAAGTCATTGTATATGCGTGGGTAAATGACGAAAACACAAAACGCGCATACGAAAGTAAAAGCGATGCTTATAAAGTATTCAGTAAAATGCTAGCATCAGGTAATCCACCCGATAGCTAGGACGCTCTTTTAAAATCTGCCTCTTCTTTAAAGCCTACTTCAAAGTAACTTGATGGTTATCTAAGCTGGAAGCTTGGATGGTAAAATCGATTACTGTATATGCAGGCACGATACTATGATCCAGTTATCGGGCGGTTTTACTCAAATGACCCGGTGGATGCATTGGGCCACATGCAGCGTGGTAACAGCATTGCACATGGCTTCAACCGCTATGCCTATGCAAACAATAATCCATACAAATATGTTGACCCAGACGGTGAATTTGTATGGTTCGCTGTAGCAGCAGCGGTTGTAGCATACGCAGCATATGAGGGCTACCAAGAAGGCGGAGCTAAAGGGGCTGTAGCTGAAGCAACGGGATATAATGATGCGGTTGACTCCGTAAACAGCATATCTGAAGGTGACTTTTCAGGTGCGGCAATGAGCATGGCCGCTGTATTTATCAAACCAGTGAAAGCACTCAAAGCGCTCAGTAAGTCTCAAATCAAAAACAAGAATATAGATGCTGAACAATTTAAAGCAGATCAGGTCGGGAGTAAGGAAGCTGCAAAATTTAATATGGCAGTTGATAAAGATGGAAATGTTTCACTAGTCCCTGTTAAAAAAGGAGCTTCGGAACCAATACCCACTAATCAAACTTTAAAAGAAGTCGAAGACAATTATCAATTAGAGGATAGAAATTGAATTCTGAAAAATCAGCGCCACAACTGAGAACTATGTTATACATCAGTGGAGATTCTATTAACTTCGCAGACTTGGAACAGCTTATACAAAAACAGCCTACTGAAACTGGAGTTAAGAATGAAGTAAGGCCAAACAAAAAGTTAGTCCATGCAGAGTCTTTTTGGAAGTATAGTGAAGAAACTAATCATTACAGCGTCGATGACGCAGTTTCGGCTCTGCTTAACATACTGGGTGGTGCTGTCAGTCAAACTTTGGGAAATTATTTGGCTGAGCACATGCTAGATTTGTCTATCATATGTAATGTTACGATCTACGATGATCGACCAGTTTATGAACTCAGCAGAAAGACAATTAAGGAATTAGCAAACTTAGATGCGGAATTTATCATGGATATTTTTGACTATTCTGATTAAAAAATATTCGATATCTAATTGCTAAAGGTATGGACTATTTTAAGCACTAAAAATTTTAAAACATGGCAAGAGCATCGCACTGAAATGCAACAAGAAGAGCGCCGAGAATGGTTGCAAGTGGTCGCGATTTCACTTGTGGTGATTGCAGCAGGAACGCTGCTGGCCTATCTGGTGCAGTGATAACACTGGCAGCGGAAAGTCAGCCAGCTTGGTGATGATAGAATAGCGGGGATTGAGCATATCGGTTCCCGTTTTTTGCTGATTTTACTTGGAATTACCTGCCATTTCATTTTGGATCCAATGCTGAATTGGTTAGGAAAGGGTGCTGGTTTTGAGTGGATTTTGCAGTTGTAGAGTCCATAGAAGTCGGCATGCGATCCTATCATATTTGGCTTTGATCCAAATAAAATCGGCATAGCTTTAGAATCTGGGATTTATTTTCGAAATTTTGAAATGGGTCTTCAATCAACAGCAAGATGTAGGAAGTGGGTGATGTTAAAAATACGGGGACATTATCTTTTCGATTGACAGTTGTTGTTCTGAAGGTCGACCTTTATTGAGTTTTTTCATCATCCAACGCAAGCCTTTACTTGAGGTTGGTGATAGCCCACTAAAATTAGGCTCCTCATATATGCTCGCCATTTCATGAATGACTAAGTGTTTGTTAGCGCGGTGTTTCCAAAAGTAAAATTCTTCGTGGCTAGTTGAGTCGTCAATCAATCCTAAATCTTCAGCCAGCATCATATTTTTTGATTCAATCCAAATCATGTACTGAATAACCTCTAGTGACTCTGGCCACGGTGATGCCCTGAACCGTTTAGGCACGGTATAAAAAAAATTCTGATAGATAAATTGATATAGTTCTGAGTAAAATGTGAACGGGCAAAATCGACAGATAAAGTTGAATATAACGTTGTAAAGCGCCGTTTCCACAATATCGTGAACAAACACGTGATGATTAAATTGACGAAATAATCCGAATAATGCAGCCATAGCATTCTCGTCACCCTTTCGAATCAATCGTTGCAGTGGAAAGCTTTTTCGGTCTGCGCGAACATCAACCCTGTGCGCAATAGCGATAAAGTTATTTACTTCGTTTTGAGTGTCTTTATCCAGGCGACGATATAGTGCATCAAACGCTGCAGCATCTTTATGTTTTGTTTCGAGCGCATCCCATATCGGGGATGACAAGTACTTTAGGGCATAACCAGCTTTTTCTTGAATACGCGAATAAGACTTGGTGCCGGGTGACACTCCTTGATGCAAAAAGCGCCTCCATTTTCCCGAATCATACGTTAGCTCTGTGTACTTACGAGGTTTAATATTTTCTGGTTCGAAAAAACGCTCTAACGCATAGCCGCTAAGTGGCAAATGTTCCTTGCATGCAATCAAGTGCATCATGTACTTAACTCGAAGATACTCTACGGGATCTTTTGTAGGTCTTGCCATTACGTAATCCTCACCACCCTAAATCCACGACATGTCACGGTTAACTATAGCAAGTCACGAATTTTAAGCGAATCTTTACAGGATCATAACTCATCGTTTTACTCCTGCTGGCGGGCTGATGCATTTTATTCTAGGTTATTTAGTAACGTGACAAGTAGGACTAAAAAGGGCTGATATGACAAAGCAAAACAAAATTGACACATTGGCTCTTGAATTAGAGGAAAAGCTGTTTGAAGAGAATGGCCCAATGATGTTTGGAGATTCGCTGAGAAAAGCGCTTGGCTATCGAAGTGGAGACGCTATTCGACAAGCTGCTCGCAGAGGTACGTTGCCTATTTACACGTTTAAAATCGAGAGCAGGAGAGGTCGATTTGCCATGACAAGGGACGTCGCTCAATGGTTGGCATGCCAACGTTATTCAGATGAAGGAAACGTATGATTTAAATTTTCAAGGCGCATAAAGTACAACGCCAACAATTGACTGGTACTCAATCGTTGGCGCCGATGATTTGTCTTTTGAACAGACACTATAATCATCGTACATTTTGGCAATTTGTCAAATTATCTTGTTGATGATTTGAGCCAGTCTGCGCCTTTATTTTTCTATATAGAGGTCACGATATGATTGAAATCCACAAATTAAGAGAAATTATTAGGCTACTCCTATTACCTGCCAACCTGTCCCATGTTCGTGTAGGAAAGCTTGCACAGTGCCCAAGGCAAACAGTCGATGACTTGCATAAAAAGCTGATAGTCGCCAATATCGACGCAAAGGTGTTTATTAACCTAGATGACGATGGACTCAAGAAATTAATCTATCCGAAGATGGTGTCGAAAATACCGCTTAAGGTTGAGCCTGATTACGCCCAAATCGTCTCTGAATGCATCAAAACTCACAAAAAGTATCGTAAAACTATATGGACCAAATTTTGTGAATATAAACAAAAGTTCGGAGATAAAGGGTATGGTCGCTCTCGCTTTTATCAGCTGATTGCCAATTATATTAAGAAAACTCGGCTATCGATGCTTCAAGTTTTTGCGCCTGGGGAAGTGATGTTTATTGATTACGCAGGCGCCACTTTATCCTATAAAGACTCTGGGGAAAAAATTAGCACATATGCATTTGTCGCGACGCTAGGTTATAGCAAAAAACGCTTTGCATATACCACCAAAGATATGAGCTCCAAAAGTTGGATAGAGGCATGTATTGCAGCTATGGATTTCTTTAATGGTGCGCCAGAAACCATTCATTGTGATAATGCAAAAGCCATGGTGAAAAAAGCGGGCCTGTTAGCAGAGCTCAGTAAATCAGCTAATGAATTTGCTAAACATTATGGGGTATTAATAGATACTTCTCAAGTCGCCACACCCACTCACAATCCACTGGCAGAAAACCGAGTCAAGGAACTCACTCACAGCGTTTTTGCCACCATGAATAAGGATTTGACGTTCTTTTCCATTGAGGAGATGAATGTGCATCTTAAAAAAGAGGTGGATAAACGCAACGACAAGCTGATTCAACGAATAGGATTAAGTTCTAATGACCTGTTTTATTCGGATGAATGTCATCAGCTTCAACCGCTACCGAAAAAACCGTTTGAGCCTACCATCTTTCGAAGCGTTATCAAGGTGCCAGAAAACTACTTTGTTTGGTACGAAAACAATCGCTATTCGGTGCCCTACGAGTACCGCAATGACTACATTGAAATGCGGGTCAAAGGCAACAAGCTTCATATCCTGCACAAAGGAATATTGCGCGTTACCCACGACGTCGTAGAGGGCAAAAACAACGTGGTGTCTATAGATGCACATCTTCATCCAAGGCACATCGCTCAAAAATATAAAACGAAATCACACTATATGGCATGGGCAAAGTCCATTGGGATTCCCACAGAGCTTATTGTAGATAACTTTTATAGCAAAACACAGCACGAACATTCTCGACCGACGGGTAAACGCTGTCAGGCATTGCAAAAGCTTTATGACAAATTTGGTGATGTAGCGTTTATTGCTGGGTGTGAGCATGCGCTTAATAACGACATGATGAGCATTACTGAAATTGAACTCATCTTAAAATCTAAAGTGTATGACGTAGAGCCTGAAGCATCCTCTATGTCACACAAAAACTTACGCGGACAAGACTATTATGCAGGAGGTCAGCATGAATAAGACAGAATTGATTAGAGCCCATTGTAAATCACTAAAGCTAGATGGTTTTCTCCAAGTCCTTGAACATCAGGATTTCTCTGCAACGTCCCACGATGAGTTCCTAGAGGCGCTGCTATCCTCTCAACTCACATTGAACAGTGAACGGAAAATAAAACGCCTGACGGCACAGGCGAAACTTAAATATGCAGATGTTTATTTGTCTGACATCGATTACGCGTTATGCCCGTCACTTAAAGTAAATCAGGTCAACCAGCTGGGCGAATGCCATTGGGTAGATACCAATAAAAACGTCATCATCATTGGCGCTACTGGTACAGGAAAAACATCACTTGCTTGCAGGCTGGCGCAAGAAGTTATCGCCAAACAGCAAAGCGTCATGTTCTACCGATTATCGCATCTGTTGTTGGAACTGGTGGCAGCGGACAAAGAGGGTGAGTTGATGAAACTGCTTAAGAAACTTACCCGTTTCAACGTCCTCATTATTGATGATTGGGGCAACGCCTTAATGGATAAAAACGAACGGCATTTGCTCTTTGAGTTGATTGAATATCGAGAGCAGAAAGGGGCATTATTAATCACCTCTCAGTATCCCATATCGGCCTGGCATGAGACTTTTGGTAATGAAACGATAGCTGATTCTGTTCTCGATAGGATTGTCCATAATAGTCATCGAATTAACCTCAAAGGCGAATCAATACGAAAGCTCTTGGCAGAAAGGGAGTGAACCCATGTATGAATCCCTTATTAGCAATATGGCCTTGGAGGATATCTATGTCTCTCAGGTTTTCGATTACTATCATGCCTGTTTTGTGAACAGTGACTGGTGTAAGTCATTTGTGGCTGATAGTCCGCATATCCCAGACGGATTAAGGAAAACAGAAGTGATTGGGCTTTGCGACCGCACTATTCATAAAATAGTGCCGGTCGCTAGAACACTAGAAGGTGGTGCTATTCGCGGTGGCCTCCAGCACTCGGGGCTTATTACGGCCCGAGGGGGAGAGCTATTTCGTGGCTGCCTAGTGTTCCCTAAAGTTGATAGGACAGGCATGATAATAGAGGCGATGGGTTATCGATATGGCAAGCGTATACGCCATTGGCAGTCATTGACCATTCACTGGAAACGTCCAAACTCTGATGTGTATTTGGCAGAGGGAATGGCACTAGCACAGAAGTTCGTTCATGCGAAAGCCTAATAATAAGCGGATTTGGTGCTGCGTAAAATACTATTTGTATCTTTGTCAGGCAAAAGGTCAAGCCCCCGATACCATCAGGGGCAAAATCCATGGCTTGAAAAAGTTTTTTAAATGGTGTTTAACCAAAGAAGTGTATTTTATCGACCAGATTGATTTGGATTTGATGGATGAATACTTAGACTATCTGAACATTTATCGAAAGCCACTGGATGGTAGGCCTTTATGCGCGTCGAATAAACGAGCATTGATGACCTTCGTCAAGACTTTCGTGGAAAAGCTTCATGCAAAGGGGTTATTGCCCGAGAACACGCTGGCGCTAATTGAATTGCCAAGTAAAGGCAGACCTCTGCCTAGAGCCATATTCAATAGACAAGAGATAGAAAAAATACTCGGTCAAACCATGATGTTTGGAACGTTCGGATTACGTGACCGAACCATCTTGGAGGTCTTTTTTGCGACAGGTATTCGAAGAACGGAATTGATGTATTTGAATATCGAGGACATCGATTTTCAGTCGCAGCTCGTTAGAGTGAATCGAGGGAAAGGTAACAAAGAACGCATTGTTCCGATAAGCCAACGAGCGTGCGAATGGGTGGCGTTTTATATCAGTAAAATTCGGTCGCAAATTGCCTACTTAGGCTCTGGTACCACACTATTTCTGGCAAATAACGGTAAACGTTTTAGACCTAACCAATTATCTGAACTGGTATCTCGCTATGTCAGGCTTGCAGGCCTAAAACGTTCAGGCTCATGCCATCTCTTTCGCCACGCTACCGCTACCATTATGTTGGATGAAGGTGCAGAGCTTCGCCACGTGCAAGAAATGCTGGGGCATGCAGATATTTCAACCACACAAATTTATACACATGTTAGTCGTTCAAAACTCAGTGCGGTTTATCGTGATACCCATCCCTCCGCTCAATCTAACAGTGGGCTGTTTAAATAACATGGCAACCCATTCACTTCTTAAATTTTATTGCATAGTTAGCATGCCCCTGCGCCTACAAAAAGTGGGCATTACAACTTTATTTTGACATAATCGACAACGCAGGAGAGACTGGATCGTGTTTTCGATTACTTTATATGCAGGCACGATATTATGATCCAGTTATCGGGCGTTTTTATTCGAATGATCCTGTTGATGCCGCGACATTCTTAAGGCAAGGAAATATTCAAGGGTTTAACCGTTACGCATATGCAAACAATAATCCATACAAATACACAGATCCAAATGGCGAAAATCCAGTTTGCCTTACACCTTGGACTGCGTTGGCATGTGCTGGAGTAGCTGCGGTAGGTTATGGCGTATATAAATTTACCGACAAAACGGAAGATTTGGGAAATTCAAAGTTGAGAGAAATGGAAGCTGACAGACTTCGACAAGAAGCATATATTAATTGCGTAAAGTCAGGAGGCCGAAACTGTGGTGATATTGGTCCATCAGAAAGAGAGCTGAGAGACCGCAGAAGAGATACATTAGAGGACGCCGCTGAAGCTGCTGAAGCTGCTTGCATAGTTGGTACTACATGTGGAGGTAGTATACCAAATAGTACTGAGGAAAATGCCGTTAACGGATTGGGAGCATTATGGAACTGGATTACAGGTGGTGATCAGAAGGAGGATCAAGAACCACCAGAGCCTCAAAATCAGGAAGAGGATAGAAAATAAAGATGAGTAAGAAAAAACTTGTTTTAATCAACCTTATTATCTGGCCCATTGCTTTGATACTCATATTTTTTAACAACTATGCCGTGTGGAGTTATTACCACTTAGTAAACGGTGACTCGTTCTCGCTGAACCATATTGAGTATGCTATAAGTAGGTCTGCATTCATTATCGGTCCAACAGATTCGGGGAACATCGTTTTGGGGTATGTTCAAAACAATGAACTAACTAGTCTATATTTAAAAAGCGGCTCATTGGGCGAAATAGATGAGCTTGAAAATATGTTTTCAAGTGATTTGAAAACCATTGAAAAAAATGGTTGTAAGTTCCTGTTGAACAATAGTGATTCAAACCTCCCATATCTTTCATGGTCAAAAGACAAATTAAATATTTATTTTACAATTACTGACAATCCTGAGTTTGATATAGACCTTGGGAAGTTGTGCAATGCTGTAGTAAAATAACTTGAATCCAAAGCCTCATCGCGGGGCTTTGTTGTTTCTGACTCTGAGTTTGTTTTCAAGGCTGGCTAATTTGACTGAAAAGAAATAAAAGGGGTCAGAGCCGAATTAAATAGTCTAATCGATAGGGGCAGAGACGTTGATTGAAATACTCTAAAAGTTCTATCATTAGGTAGAGTTTTTTCGTGTCTACGGTGGTTGGCAGCACCAGCAGACTGGGCAGTGGTTTCCGGTAGAAGTGGTCACCTGTTACCAGCAGGCTAGGCAATTCGTTGCAGCGCCACTAATTGGCGACACCAGTTGTTTTGACTAGGCTCACCGTTTTATTCTGAACGGCCAAACCAGTTTCACTTGCCTATTCAAGCGGAAAAAGTGCCTGCTGTTGTGCATTTGAGATGGAAGTCAATTAACGTTTACTTAGTTGTCACTATCGATTCGTTTATTGCGAATATCCTTGTGCGTTTCGATTATTTCGTTTATATTCGTTGTCAATTATTGCGCATATCTGCAATCGGACAGGAGAAATTGGCGATGATATCAACTAAACACTATGACAATGTATTTAGCCCTACCGAGCACGATGTTGACTTGGCAAAAATAGGTGCGCCAATATTGTCACAGATATTAGGGCGGCACAGAAAAGAAGTAGATTTTGATGAGCGTATCGAGTTTGTAGACGAACAAGGGGCGCAAGTTGTGTTGCCCGCGTCTGCGTTAGAGTTGTTAAAAAGTATTCTCGTGCAAATGGCACAAGGTAATGCCATGACACTCATGCCTATTCATGCGGAGTTAACCACACAGCAAGCCGCCGACATTTTGAACGTGTCGAGACCCTACCTTGTCAAATTACTAGAAGCAGGCGAAATACCTTTTGCTAAAAAAGGAACCCATCGGCGTGTACTTTTTAAAGATATTGAAATGTATAAAGCTAAGATTGATGAGCAAAGAATGGAAGCTCTAGACGAATTAACAGCGCAAGCCCAAGCGTTAAATATGGGATACTAGCGACGTGAAATATACGGCCGTCTTAGATGCAAATGTTCTCTATCCCGCACCTTTGCGAGATCTGCTGATGAGACTGGCCGTTACTGATATATTTGCTGCTAGATGGTCAAACAGAATCCACGAAGAATGGATACGCAATCTCTTAAAAAATAGAACTGACATTACACGTGAACAGTTAGAACGAACAAAAGCCCTAATGAATAAGAGTGTGCGCGATTGTGTTGTCGAAAACTATGAGCAATTTGAAGAGCAATTGCTTTTACCTGACAAGAACGACCATCATGTACTCGCTGCTGCCATAAAATGTAATGCACACGCCATCGTTACGTTTAACCTTAAAGACTTCCCTAGTAGTGAATTAAGCAGGTATGACATTGAGGCTATAAGCCCTGATGAGTTTATTCAAAACCAGCTAGATTTAAATTTTAGCTTGGTTTGCAGAGTAGTAAAGCGACATCGAGAGTCACTTAAAAATCCCCCCAAATCAATAGCACAATATCTTGATACGCTTGAGAGTTGTGGGCTTGTTATTTCTGCTGATGTGTTAAGAGGTTTTGCTGAAAATTTGTAATCGGTAATATTGAGGTTAAGTAAATAGTGCTGTATTTATCTATATGCAGGCACGTATATGGACACCTACACTTTTTCAAGTATAAATTACTGGTTCTTTGCTTTTGAGTAATGGGTAACGCTACCTACGTATATTCGGCCTCCAAGTGAGATTCTATTATCTCGGGCCTTAATGAAAACCGCACCGCTTCAGCAAAATCGATACTACGACTTTTAATAGCCACGTGCCTGCTCTGCATGTAAAGCGGTTCGGCGTAACCGATTAACTCATTAACACTCAGTGCTCGTTGGTGTGAACCCTATCCTTTTGGTGTTTGCTAGTTTCCATAATTAAAATCTTGCTTGTAATGCGACATTGCCCAAACGATACGTGCCAATTTATTTGCAATGGCTAACGACGCGATTTGTTTTCCTCGTCGCTCAATGACCTTTTTTGCCCACAAAGACAAATTGTCAGTCGCACTCTCAATGCGCCGGATAATCGACCATGCACACTGCACAAGTAAACGCCGAATGTATTTATTGCCACGCTTAGTGATACCGCCCACTTTTTGCTTGCCACCACTTGAATATTCTTGTGGCACTACGCCTAAACAGGATGCGTAATGCCGCCCATTTTTGTAGTTATGAGATGCGCCCATATGCGACACAATTGCGGTTGAGGTCAGCTCAGCAATTCCCTTTATTTGCATCAGTCGAGTGGCTTTTTTATCAGCATGGGCTTGACGTTTAATCAGTGTATCCTGCTCAGAGATTAAGATATCTAAGGCCTGCCATTCTTCTAGTAGCAATTGAAATTGTTGCCGCGCGATAATAGAAAGCTCATTTTCAGCATCGCCTAATATGAGTGGCAAATCAGCTCTTAATTTGTGAATGCCTAGTGGAACGGTAACGCCATATTCCATAAGCAAGCCTCTTACTTGATTAACTAAGGCAGTGCGCTCGGCAATTCTACGCTCACGTATTTTATGAGCGATTGACATATCGGTTTGTTCAATACTGCGAGGCTGCACAAAATGCATGTCCGGGCGCCTAGCCGCTTCGGCAATCGCAAAGGCATCGTTGCGGTCATTTTTATTTCCTTTTACGAAGGGTTTGACGTGATTCGGCGGAATAATGTTGACATTGTAGCCCATGCGCAGCAAAAGCCGACCGATGTAATTTGAATTACAACACGCCTCCATAGCCACCGTGACGCCGGGATATTGTGCAATGGTTTGAACAAACTTAGTACGCGATACTTGCTTGTTAAATACGGATTTACCCGCGCGATTCACACCACATAGTTGATATACATTTTTAGCAAGGTCAATAGCGATTAATTCAACAGACATAAAATATCCCTTCTGGTCAATAAAAAAACATGATTAACTCATGTTAGCGATTTGGCGGTAGGTGTCCATTTCATCAATACTATGATCCAGTCATTGGGCGGTTTTACTCAAATGATCCGGTGGATGTGATGGGTCATATTGGACGTGGTAATCCAGTTCATGGATTTAGCAGATATACTTACGCTAACAATAATCCCTACAAATATACTGATCCTGATGGAGAGTTTGCGATTCAGTTGGCCGCAACATTTATTGGCGCTGCAATAGGTGGAGTAACAGAATATTTAACAAATGATAATGCAACCTTTTCATCAGTCGCTAGAGCATCAGCAGTTGGGGGAGCCGTTGGACTAGCAACATCTCTTGGTGGTGGGGTTATTTCTTCAGCGTTACTCGGTGGTGGAGCAAATGCAGCTGGTGAAGCTGCGAATCAACTTGCAACGGGAGATTTTGATGCAACAAAAGTTGCCACTGCTGGTGTAACAGGTCTTGTTGGTGGTGCATTAGCTAAAAATACAGCTAATGCAGTTAAAGGAGCGTTGACTAAAGGGCTACCTGATAATTCAGTTGCACAAGCAGGCCACAATGCGACACAATCGACTTCTCAAAGAGTGCTCAGCATTTCACAGTCTCTAACAAATGCAAGTAGTAAATCTACATCAGCGGGTCTTCAAGTCGGGGCTGGTTACGGAGCCGGCTCGGCAGCGGGAACTGCGGCAGCAGATAAGGTTTGTACAGAAAATTCAGGTTGTTAAATATGAGCTCGTTAAAAATTTCTGATTCGAGAACAGAAAAAGGTAAGAAAATAAAGCTAGTACTACATCTGATAAACGTATGTATAGTGACATTTATTTATATAACACTAGTCTATAAGGTCGGTGCGGCGCTTGGCGTTGATGTGGATAAACCTCTTCGTGAATATGACAAGTTAACTGTGTTGAGTGGGTTTTTACTAATGCTAGTGGGTCTGTCTATTTTATATGGTACTTCGTTTAAAATATTGAATTGGCTATTTGTCAAGTTTAGGCTTTAGTTGTTTCTAAATGCGAAGACAATATATTCGCTGACATGTTTGTCTAAATGTTAGAGCACGATTGTCGGCGAGATGGGCAGATATTGCTGGTTTTTATGGGCAGATTGTTTTAGTGGCGTTGGCAATTCTTGTCAGCGCCACTAATTGGCGACACCAGTCTTTTTGACTAGGTTGGCTTTTTAGGTCTGCCCATTAAAACGGCAAAAGTGAATGGTTTAGCACTATTATAGCCCGCAAGTTAGCGTCGTTTAATCGGAGCGTTAATGTCCGCTATAGAGCTATAGCTCAATCAGAAATCTAATATCCCTAGATCTGTTGAGCGTTCAAACATGAGAAATGAGTAAAAACCGCAACGGCTGAAAACTGCCCAAAGCCGTCTATCACTCATTGGATTTTAAAAATTAAAAACCCAAATCAATTTGAACACGATATATGGGCGTTTGGCTCTAACTTGCAAGTCAATTCAGGTTGTTTCCTCACTTTATTTATTAACATCTTTATTGTTTACAAACAAATAGCGGTCTGCAAGGTTAAAATTTGTCGCGCACTGCTGACGCTTCGATTTTGAAAGTCAGAATATAATCTCTGTCAGCATGGTTTAATTCTGCGTAATTACTCAGGAAAAACAATTGTCTAACTAGGTGAGTTGTCGTTACACTAGCGTTTTTAACATTATCGTAAAGTGTAATGCCGACGCCATTTCATTATTCAACTACATATACACTAGACAAGAGTCATTTCTCTGAAACGTTTGATGAATCTATTGTTGAAGCTAACTCTATTAAAGCATACGCAAAATCTATTGGATTAATGCTAGTAGGCTTCGCAATTGTCTATTTTACCGATTTAGCACCTTATTTTGCTTGGTTTATTGTTGTTTTAGGTATTGTTGAAGCACTAAGTATTTATTTCAAACGATCATGGTGGTTGGCTAGGCAAATGATTAGTCAGGCAGCGAATACTAAGCTTACCCTAAGCATTGATGAGGATGCTATTCGCAGCACTTCGCAATCCGTTGAAAGCCAAATTTCGTGGAAGGACATCAGTAAAATAGAAAAAACAAACCAAGGTTGGCTGCTTTACCACCCTTCGGGAAGAAATTATTTATCAGGACGATGCCTGTCTGATGAAGCGAATGAATTCATTAGTTCACAGGCTTTATCGAAAGCTCAATAGCAGTTATTAGGAACATTAGCCATTAGGGATAGCCATGAAAATTTACGGCGATATACAATCTGGAAATTGCTACAAAGTTAAATTGCTTTGTGCTTTATTGGATATAGAACACGAATGGTTTCATGTGGATATCCTCGCAGGTGAAAATGGCACACCAGAATTTCTGGCGAAAAACCTAAACGGCAAAATCCCACTACTTGAATTAGTTGACGGTCGCTGTATTTCTGAATCAAATGCCATTTTGAATTTTTTGGCTTCTGAGAGTAATTTACTTCCGAAGGACAACTTTCAACTTGCAAAGGTTCAACAATGGCAGTTCTTTGAGCAATACAGCCATGAGCCTTTTATCGCAGTGGCACGTTTCATTGCAAAATACCTTGGCTTGCCAGAATCTCGCCGTACTGAATACGAATCAAAACAAGTGGGCGGCAATAAAGCTCTTGCAGTTATGGAGGCTCAACTAATAGAAACGCCTTATTTGACGGGTGAGAAATTAACCACTGCTGACATCGCACTTTATGGCTACACCCATGTAGCCCATGAAGGCGGTTTTGAGCTGTCTAAATATCCCGCCATTCAATCGTGGCTTCGCAGAATCGCATCTCATCCCAAGTATATTGGTATGAACTAAATGGCATCTAACATGCCGGCCAGTTGACGAAACTTCAGCTGTTTATTAACGCGAAAACCGTGAAAATATAGGCTTCAGCGGGCTGCAAAAAACAGCTAAAAATTTATTTTTAAAATCACTATCTAATTCTAAAAAGTGGAGTACACTCCGCGAATTCTCACCTATTCTTTTTCTCTACAATGGCTATTGGTTTTCACGAAATACAAGAAAAACGTTTATTAAAAGTGTCATTTTATATGGCAGGGTTGTTCGTTTTTGTCGCCTTAGGATTTGCACTTGTAACGCATTCTGGCGCTATCTTGTTTGACGGCATTTATTCTCTTATTGCTTTCTTTATGGCTTTGCTCACGCTCAAGGTTGCTAACCTCGTTCAGTTGCCCGACGACGACCGTTTTCATTTTGGCTACACGGCTATTGAACCGACCCTTAATTTATTTAAGTCGCTGATTATTATTGCAACCTGTTTGTATGCAGTAGTTGGTTCAATCAATAGTTTAATGACAGGCGGCAATTCAGCGGAGTACGGCTTAGCTATGATTTATGGTGCATTTGCAACGGTAGGTTGCTTTGCGGTATCTGGCTATATGACGCACCAAGGTAAAAATTTACGATCAGATTTGGTTGGTGTTGACGCACATACTTGGTTTGTAGACGGTGTGCTCAGTGCTTCAATCCTGTTAGGTTTTGCATTAGCATACTTCATCGAGCAAACAATCTTTGCTTCTTACGCCCCCTTTGTTGACCCAATACTGCTGGTTTTATTAGGAACCGCAATTTTACCTATACCCGTTAAAATCATGCTTGATAGTTTGAAAGAAGTGATACACAAGGCACCGCCTGAGGCTGTCACCGCTGTTATTGAGAAAAAGCTGAAGCAGACGCTTACATCGGTGCCGTATGAACACATCGAGGTGCGCATAAGCAAAAGTGGCAGAGATCTTTACTTGTTAGTGCATATCATCGTTGATGAATCGTTTTCGGTAGCGACTATCAGCGAGCTTGATGACATTCGTAAAAGTTGCGAAGCCGCAATGCGTGAATGGGACCCTTCCATTATTATGGATATTCTGTTTATTAAGGACCCGGCCTTAGCAGGTTAGATTCCAACTACTGAAGTAGCAACGCTGCAAAAAGTATGAAAGTCGCAAATATCTATAGATCAAATAAGCGCTCACAGCGAATTAGATTGAGCGCTTATTTGGTCTATTGCTAAGACCAACGCGTATGTGTAACCTAATTAACAATTTCAGCAAAATTAGATAAGCATGTATAAGCGCAAACTTTTTTACTTCGGGCTCACCACCGCTTTTATTCTATTTCTAGCACTCATAAGCACGGCTATATCCGCACATTTAACTCGTGAAAACTTGCAGCAAAGTAACATTGCACAATCCTTGTTGATTGAGCATGAAAAGCTGTCTAGCATTTCCTATCGATTATTCAAGCAACTGACCGACGAGATTATATTTGGACGCAATGCCAACCAAGCTTATGTCAGAAAAAAGCAAAAGTTGATTCAGGAATCAGTAGCGCAAATTAGGTTACTGGAACTGGAGCAGCGCACTGCGCTTGGCGTATCATTTACGCAGGGAAGTGTCGAAGACACGGATGAACTAGTGCGATTGTTAGACGAGATCATTGCTGAGTTTGAAGAGGTTGTTGTTAGCAATAATCAGGCTCCGTTGAATCAACAAGAGCAGCTTCGTCGCTTGCTCGAGGTTACGATTGATGACCAATTCAGGGAGGCCATAAATTCAGCAGTTGCGCGTCAAAGTCGCGTAGTGGCGGCAATAAATGCTCGTATTGATACTTTGAACACGACTATCGTGTGGTTTACCATTGGCTTAGGCTCGCTGTCGCTTCCCCTCATTCTTTATGGCTGCTATTGGCTATTTAATCAGTTGTATCAGCCACTTATTTTAATTGCTAATGCAACCAATGCGATTGCTTCTGGACATTATCATCAACCGATATCGGTCACCTTGGACGATGAGTTTAAAGAACTTGCAACGTCCATTAATCAGCTCGCACAGCGTTTGCAGGAGCATGAAAATAAAGAAGATGCGCTGAGAAAACAATTAGAGCTTGAGGTTAAACAGCGTACCAGTGAGTTAACCGAAGCCAATCTTCAACTGACAAAAATTGACTCCCGACGTCGTCAGTTTATCGCTGATGTGTCGCATGAGTTACGCACACCCTTAACTATTATTAGAGGTGAAGCACAAGTGACCCTTAGGATGCATTCGGCGTCGGCGGAGGACTTTAATCAAACTCTGGTGTCGATACTTGAACAAGCTGTAAATCTGAGTAGGTTGGTGGATGATTTGTTGCTCCTTACTCGTGCTGAAATGAACCAGCTGAATTTAGAGAAGACTCCCGTTCAAATAGAACCCATGCTAGCATCAGAAGTAATGAAATGGGAAAAGCACGAGCCAAATCGTACCATTGCATTGCATGTACCCGAGGCAACTGATGAAACTATCGCTATGATAGACAAGCAACGCATTCAGCAAGTACTTTCTATTTTGCTAGATAATGCGACAAAATACTCAAAACTAAACCAGCCAATAGAAATCGCGCTAGAAAAGTCAGATACGTACATTACTATTGCTATTAAAGACTCAGGTGAGGGAATTTCAGCAGCCGAAGTTGATAATATTTTTGAGCGCTTCGTTCGTTTTAGTAAACATAATGAAGGCTTAGGTTTGGGTTTGCCTATTGCTAAGGTCATTGTTGAGGCTCATGGTGGCCGTATTTCGGTGGAATCATCTCAAGGGCAAGGGTCTATATTTTCAATTATGTTACCTATTGGAAGCATCTCATGAATATCTTACTGGCCGATGATGAAAAGCCATTATTAAATTTTTTATTGCGCGGTTTACGTGCGGAAGGCTTCGAGTGCACTAGCTTAAATGAACTGCATGAAGTACTGCCGTTTATTAAGAAAAATACTCCGCAGATAGTCGTCTTAGATAGGTTATTTGGTTCTCAAGATAGCTTATCTATTCTTGAATCTATCAAAGCTCTGCCCAACCCACCAATGGTGCTTATGTTGACTGCGCTGGATGAGGTGTCTGAACGTGTCAAAGGCTTAGAAATGGGCGCCGACGATTACCTTTGTAAACCCTTTGATTTTGATGAACTACTCGCTCGCATTACTGCCTTGAGACGTCGAATGAGTGCGCCTCAGCAAGCGAGTCAAAATACAATAAAGCTGGGCAACTTAGAACTGGCGTTACAAGAGCGTATCGTCTCGGTTAATGGCGAAGAATTAGCATTAACAAAAATTGAGTTTGAATTATTGTTATATTTTGCGGAAAATCAAAATAAGGTGTTATCGCGGGAGCGTATTCTGAGCCGCGTTTGGCAGACCTATAGCGATCCAAACACGAATATTATTGACGTTTATGTTAGCAGGCTTAGAAAGAAAATAAAAAGAGAGCCGAGGCTCTCTATTCAAACATTACGCGGCAATGGATACCGCTTGGCATTAAAATAATGTGACCCACTCAAAATGGGTCGCATTGATTTTTTACTTAATGAGTGGTGATAATAACTTTGGATTTTTCACTAAGTTACGAACGCCATGAGCATGGTCTTCGTTGAACACGTTATCGTTACACCATTCACCCACGCTGTTGATGTCAACAACCGCAACTTCAGGTCTAACACTCCAAGTCACCTGTAATGGAGATGCTTTCTCGTTATATGATGGTCCAGTTGTTGAACCTAAATATTGAACCGGCACACCCATGTTAGTCGGTACATTTGGTGCTTGATAATAACCATTTACCTGCTCGATTTCTGCTAGATCGTCGAACTCCATTGCGTCGTCATCGTTGGCAAGAACAATGACCTGTCCTTCAACGCGTAAACCCGGATTCATAGTGCTATCTGCTAAACATGCACCTAGTGTTGGACCTGGTTTTACATCTGCTGATGAGTATACAAAGTGTACTTCTAAGGTATCACCAGACTGCAGAGGGTCACCTTTCGCGGCACATATTTGGCTGCTCACTGGCTTCATTTGTGCTGCTGATAACTTGCCGTTGTATTTGTAGCCCGTATTTTTTCCTTTGCCGTCGCCGTTACCAGCAAAAGTAGTAAACTCTCCGCCTTTATGTTCAGCGTTTTTATGAAAATGGATGTTACACAGGTTAAGATCGCTGCGATTCGGCGCGATACCAAAATTACGTAAATTAGTACCGTAGTCTTGGTCGATATCACGCGGTGACTGAGGGCCGTAACCTTTACCATTTGTGTTCTTTTCAAGAGCTTCGTCCTGTGCGGCAACAACACTATCAGCTACTGACTGCGCATTGGCTGCAACGGTAGATAGCATTAATGTTGAAACGGCAATAGCGACAGCCGTTGTTCTAACAGTCATTCTTTTAATATTATTAGTCTTCATTTTTATTCCTCTATGTAAAGCGGCGAACAGCAGTTATTGATCATGTGAGCAAACTGCGTTCAGTTTTAGTTTGTTATTTTCGTATGAGTTTCTAACTGGCTTAGCATTCTTGGCTAAACAGTCAGTATTACTTGAGTCCGTTTAGTAGGTGACGGGCTTAAAACCGATACCCAAGGGAGATCGTGTAAACCCATGGATCAATTTCTATAGAATCTATTCGACCCTCTGCACCATTGAGCTGAAAGCTAGCTTCAGTGTCGATGTCGATGTAGCGAACCGAGCCATTTACGAACCACTTTTCGTCTACTAAGTAGTCTACTCCTAGCTGCGCGGCCAAACCGAATGAGTTATCTAGTGACAAGTTTTGTAAGCCAATTGCACTGTTTTGAGAGGTAAATTCCTCATCAAAAAACAATGTGTAATTTACACCTACCCCAGCGTACGGCTTGAAGTCGCTGTTGCCGGTATCAAAGTAGTAATTAACACTGACTGTCGGCGGTAAGTGAGTTACCTCGGCAAGTTGATTTCCCGTACCTAACGGATCTGGAACCCCGAAGTTGACGTCATGCTTAAACGGTGTCGCGGCGAGCACTTCAACATTCATATTGTCTGTAAAAAAGTAAGCGAAATTTAAACCAAGTTGGGTATTATTATCCACGCCAACGTTGACCCCGAGATCACTACCTACAATAATATTAGAGGATGATTCATTTGGACTTACAGTCGCCAGTCCAGCTCTTACGAGTAAATCCCCTTTTTCAAAAGCTACCGTTGTTTGTGACGCAAATAAAGTAGTCAGAGCTACCGACACAACACTTAATCTTTTCATCGTACACCTGTCGTAGTAAGTTTGAGGGTGTAGTCTATCGATCGTATCTAAAAAAGACTTTGCGGGAATGTTAAAATTAGATTAAAAAATTTAGCGATAAGGCTCCATCAACTCGAAACTTTGACGTTGTAGAAGCAACTAAGAGGTGGAATTAGATTTGAAACGCTTGTGTTTATTGGTTTTACTAAGTGTCGGAAGCCTTCATATTGGATGAAGACTTCCATGTTACATTGTCGATTTATTGCTTATAAATAACGCCATTTTTCATAACAAACGAAACGTTCTCTAGCACTGAAATGTCTTCCAAGGGATTAGTTTTTACTGCAATAATGTCTGCTAAAAATCCTTTTTTTATTTGTCCAAGCTCTGCCTCTTGCTTAAGTAGCGTTGCACTATTAATCGTGGCTGCTTGGATAGCTTGCAGAGGAGTCATACCGAAGCGGACCATGCGCGAAAACTGTTTGCCGTTATCGCCATGAGGATAAATAGCTGCGTCGGAACCAAACACCATCTTAACGCCAGCCTTAACGGCTTTCGTGAAACTATCGCGCTGCGCCTTTGATACTAACTTTTCCTTGTTGATGTTTTCTTCCGGAACGCCGTTAGCCTCACCAAACGCGAGTGTGTATTCCGTGTTGTAAATGTCGCATGAAAAGTAAGTGCCCATTTTCACCGCTAATTCAATTGCTTCATTGTCCAGAAAGCTGCAATGCTCAATTGAGTCTATGCCTGCGCGAATGGCTGCTTTAATACCGCTGGTGCCATGGGCATGAGCAGCGGCAACTAAGCCACGCATATGTGCTTCTTCTACAGCCGCGGCAATTTCTTCTTCGCTCAGTTGTTGAATACCTACTTTTGTTCCTTTTGAAAATACGCCGCCGGTAGCACAAACTTTAATGGTATTGGCGCCGTATTTAATGTTTTCGCGAACTTTCGCCCTCACAGCCCAAGGGCCATCAGCTACGCCTGTCGATTTACTCTGTGCTTCAGGTGGCGAAAAATTATCGTCGCAGTGACCACCCGTAACGCCTACCGAATATCCGGCGGCCCAAATTCTTGGCCCAGGAATTTCTCCTGCGTTAATACCGTCTCGAACGCCAATAACGGAGTAACCTTTAGCACCTAAGTTTCTTACTGTCGTGAAACCGGCCAGTAGCGTTATTTCTGCGTTTTTAACCGCTTTTACCGTTACTCGTGGGACTGAGTTGCCTTTAGCGGCTAGAAAGTTATCTCCTGCGTCGCTGCTTAGGTGCACGTGCATATCCATTAAGCCAGGTACTAAGGTCATCCCAGTCAAATCGACTACTTTTGCGTTTTTCGCGTTGATATCGCCTTGTTGACTTACTTTAATGATTCTACTTTCTTCAACAAGAACAGATACATTTTTCATTAACTTACCTGTTTCTACGTTGAGTAATGCGTCAGCGTTAATGAGTGTTTGTTGAGCGCTTGCTTGATTGTTCAAAGCCATTAAAAAGGTAAGAGCTGTAAACCAGCAAAAAATCTTTGTTGTTTTCATTTGAATTCCTGATCGAAAGAGTCGAGGTGCGTCGAAGTGTTATGTTTTGGTGCTAGGTTTCAACATTATGTCTTAAGAGTAAACGTATTGTCGAGTCTCATACTTCATTCTAGTTAGCTTCTTTACATTCATTTTTAGATGTCTACTTTTTGTAAAATTTACTGTGTGTAATTTCCTTTGTGAAATTAATCATAAAATTACGCTATGCTCAACGAACTGAAGTAAAAAAGCTATATATCGAGACACAACGGAGAATATATTATGAATATGCCAATCGCTAACGCCAACCGCTTAGAAATTCAAAAGCAATCATTTGCACCAGAGCTAGTGACTCCTTTCAACGAAATGGCTCAGCATGCAACTTCAGATGTGCTTAACAACACCCTTAAGCCAAGTGAGATGTTAGACCAACACTTTGCACTGCAAAACGGCTCACACAAAGACGTGAAACAATACGTTGTGTATTTCCGCCATATAATGGCATTTTTTGCAGACGGCAGTCACTGTGGCTTGGATAAGCCAAAACAGTTTGTTGCTTTTTTAGGGTGTAAAGAAAGCCCAGAATCAATAGTGCTTAAAGAAAACAACGTTCATATCGAACTAGTGCTTAATGCCCGCAATAGCATTAGCCAAGATGGAGCGGCCACTCGCATTGAAATTCCGACGCAAAGTACCTTCACATCAACTATTGATGATGACTACTTTGTTGCCTAGTAAGAAATTTAGCGCCTACCATGTGGCATCACATTTGGTGTTTGGCGCTCAATTTTGATGAAGTACGCTTTTAAATAATCGAGCAACAGGCGCAGCTTCTTGGAAGTAGCGCTGCCTGGGGGGAATACGCCATAAATATCGATATCTTTAAGCTTATAGTCCTCCAAAACAAGCTCTAAACTTCCGGCTTGAATTTTAGGTCTGGCGTCGTACACTGGGATCCTACCCAAGCCATGACCGCCCTCAATAAAGGCAGTGCGTGCAGCTGCATTATTAGTGGTAATACCGCCTTTTACTGCGACGCTATATGAAAGACTCCCCTTTGTTAGCTCAACTGCTCCCGACGTCATTTTATATACGACCCAATCGTGCTGCTGCAGGTCGGCGGGAACCATCGGGCGACCTCGTTTCTTAAAATAATCAGGCGAACCGCACAAACAGGTTTCTAGGGTCGAAAGCTTAAGCGCCTGCAAACCCGAGTCGGGCAGCGGCGCGCCACGAATTGCTAGATCAATACCTTCTTGCAAGATATTCACAACTTCGTCGCTCAACATGACATCAAGCTCTATTTTAGGATATAGGCGGCGAAAGTTATTGAGTGCCGGTACTACCATCTGTAAACCGACATTGACTGGACATGTTACTTTCAGCAGGCCTTCAGGTTCGTTTTTCAGGTTTTCAATTTGCTGATTTGCCGTGGTAGCTCGCTCAGCAATAATTCGACAAGATTGGTAATACTCCGCACCTGCTTCAGTTAATGAAATCGATCGAGTTGAGCGATTGAGCAATTTCACTCCAAGCTGTGATTCTAGCTTTTTAATGTGATAACTCACTACTGCGCGCGACAAGCCGACATGTTTCGCAGCCGCCGTGAAGTTGCCTTGCTCCACAACTTGGGCAAAGACCACCATACTTTTGAGTTGTTCAAAATGTAAATTCATAAGGCATCATAGCAAATATTGTATCAATAATTAAAACAATGTTGTTCATTTAGTGTGTATTGTTAGAAATCATATTAAGGTTTAGACTCGTTGCACTTGAAACAAATGAGAGAAAGATAATGAATTCACAAACTACAACCAAGCACATCTTAATGGTATTAACGTCACATGCAGATCTCGGCAATACTGGTGAAAAGACAGGTTTCTGGGTAGAAGAATTTGCAGCACCATACTATGCCTTCATTGATGCGGGTATGAAAGTGAGCTTAGTTTCTCCAGCAGGCGGTCAGCCCCCAGTCGACCCAAAGAGTGAACAAGAAGATTTTCAAACGCCATCAACCAAGCGTTTCGATGAAGATAACAAAGCAAAAGATTTAGTGGCTAATACACTTAAGCTTGCAGAGGTCGACGCCGCGGATTACGATGCCGTTTTCTATCCTGGTGGTCATGGACCAATGTGGGATCTTACTGAAAACGCCGTGTCAATTTCACTAATTGAAAGCTTTATTACTGCCAATAAACCTATTGCTGCGGTATGTCACGCGCCATCGGCATTTTTGAATGTTAAGGACGCTTCCGGCGAGTATTTTGTTAAAGGCAAAGCGGTAACAGGATTTACGAATGGTGAAGAAGAAGCCGTTCAGCTGACCGATATTGTACCTTTCTTACTAGAGGATGAACTAATTAAGCGCGGCGGCAAATATCAAAAGGTTGACGATTGGAACGCTTTTGCAATTCAAGACGGCCTATTAATTACCGGACAAAACCCTGCAAGTTCAGAACTAGCTGCAAAAAAATTATTGGCAGCCTTAGCATAATATTGTCTGCTCAGTTAAATAATCGACATATTTTCAGGAATAATAGTAATGTTAAAGTTTAGTTTTCAAAACACGACTCAAATCCTTTTTGGTGAAGGTCAAATAGCATCTTTGAGTAAGCAGATCCCAAGCGATGCGAAAGTGTTAGTTACTTACGGTGGTGGCTCAATCAAAAGTAACGGCGTTTACGACCAAGTTGCGGCAGCATTATCTAAGCACACTTGGTTTGAGTTTTCAGGCATAGAGCCAAACCCCAGCTATGAAACGTTGATGAAGGCACAAGATATTATCAAACAAAATGATATCGACTTCATTCTAGCGGTTGGCGGTGGCTCAGTGGTAGACGGCTCTAAGTTTATCGCCGCAGCAGCCTTGTTCGAAGGTGATGATCCTTGGGATATCGTGAGCAAACAAGCACGCATTCGCAAAGCCTTACCACTAGCATGCGTATTGACACTACCAGCAACAGGATCTGAGTCGAACACGGGTGCAGTAGTTACCCGTGATGGTAATAAACTGCCTTTCCATAGCCCGCTTGTTCGTCCAATATTTGCTGTTCTTGATCCAGCAGTGACATTGTCATTGTCAGAACGTCAAATTGGTAACGGTGTTGTAGATGCTTTTGTTCACACTATGGAGCAATACCTGACTTATAGCGTGAATGCGAAAGTACAAGACCGTTTCGCCGAAGGGCTATTGCTTACCTTAATAGAAGAAGGGCCAAAAGCACTCGCGCCAGAAACATCGAAAGACTTAGAAGTTCGCGGCAATATTATGTGGGCAGCTACGATGGCACTGAATGGTTTAATTGGTGCAGGCGTACCGCAGGATTGGGCAACTCACATGATTGGTCATGAATTAACGGGCACTCACGGCATTGATCATGCACGTACTCTATCTATAGTGTTACCTGGCGTGATGAAAGTATGCAAAGAAGCCAAGCGTGGAAAATTATTACAGTATGCTGAGCGTATTTGGAACGTAACCGATGGGGATGAAGATTCACGCATCAATCGTGCTATTGAATTAACAGAACAGTTTTTTGATACCATGCAGGTGCCAACGCGTCTGTCCCAAGTTGATTTAGGTGCGGCTGATATTGATTTACTAATCGAAAAGTTAAAGCAGCACGGAATGTTGAAATTGGGCGAACATGGTGATGTGACACCTGATGTTAGCCGCGAAATATTAACGGCGGCGCTGTGATCCAAGGTTTGTAACAGAAGGCTTTAAGTAATTTAGCCTGAAGTATTAGCAATGAAAGACTAATTGCCAGCGGAAGTTCGAAAAGCGTCCGCTGGCTGTCTAAGACAATAGTAGTAAAAAGTACACTTCAAGAATATAAAACGTTAAGCTGCAGCCCCCACTGTGACTATACTTGCCACATAAACAGAATTACTCCCAGAGTTAAAAAATAATAGCATTCCATCTTCTGCGTATTGCGATAACCAAGCGCAGGCTCTACTATTTTATCCTATACTCATTATTTGCAGCTTCATGAGCGGGTTTAACTGCCGAGCGCCAATGCATCTCAAATTTTACATTCATTCCTCAATATAAAGGTGAATAACGATTATGTTTAAAGGTATTTTGATAAACAAAGTAGACGATAAATACACGGTCCAACTGCAAGATATTGACGACGCAGTTTTACCTGAAGGCGATGTCGATATTGACGTAATGTACAGCACACTGAACTATAAAGATGGCTTGGCGATCACAGGTAAAAGCCCCGTTGTGCGTCGCTTTCCTATGATACCTGGAATAGATTTGGTGGGCACTGTTACTAAATCTACTGCAAATGATTTTAGCGCAGGTGATACGGTTTTACTTAATGGCTTTGGTGTAGGGGAAACACACTGCGGCGGTTTGGCGCAGAAAGCTCGCTTGAAAAGCGAGTGGCTGATTTCTTTGCCAAGCGGCATGACACCAGAGCATGCAATGGCAATTGGTACTGCAGGTTATACCGCAATGTTGTGTGTCATTGCACTGGAGAAAAATGGTGTCACCCCTGAGTCTGGCGAAATATTAGTGACCGGTGCAAATGGCGGAGTTGGAAGCTTTGCTATTACTATACTTTCAAAACTTGGCTACAAAGTTGTTGCATCGACTGGCCGAATGAATGAAACCGATTATTTAACGAAGCTAGGTGCAAGTGAAGTGATTGATCGCAACACCTTGTCTGAGCCTGGTAAACCGATGGTGAGAGAGCGTTGGGCTGGCGCTGTCGACTCAGTTGGAAGTCACACCTTAGCCAACGTATGTGCCAGCACTAAGTATGGTGGCACAGTCGCTGCGTGTGGCCTTGCCCAAGGTATGGACTTTCCTGCCAGTGTCGCGCCGTTCATTTTGCGAGGAATCACGCTTAGTGGTATCGATAGCGTTATGCGTCCTATTGCGGATAGAGTTGAAGCGTGGGAGCGATTATCTAAAATCCTAACGCCAGAAGATTTTGCAGATATCTCTACGTTTATCGGTCTTGGTAAAGTGATCGAGACGGCTGAGCAACTGCTTGAAGGCAAAGTAAGAGGGCGAGTCGTGGTTGATGTAAACAAAAGCTAGATTGTCCGACAGTTTATTTATGTGCTAGCCTTTAGGCTGGATTTTAGGATTGATCAGTCGAGTGAGCTTTGCCCAATAAACACGACGAACTTCAGGTTCTGTTACAAGACATTTTAAGCACATTCAAAGCTCAATTTATTGAGGGAATCAGTGAGTTTGAGATAATAACGCAGCTAAAGAAGCCGCCTTATTCACTGTTTGACGATGACGCGCTGCGTGACCCGCTCATGTTATTTCAGACTCATTTTGTGCTATTTCACTCCTTATACCATTTGCGTAACGAGTGGAGAGCACAGAGTATCGGTGAGTTGAACATCGGTGCAACGTTAATTAAGCTGCAGCCCATATTGTCGTTTGATGCCGCTTTGCAAGTAACAGATCCGCTGGGTGATTATTATCTTGATTGGAACAACTTTAGCGCCACCGATGAGGCTGGCGTTGAAGATTTGCTTAACCGCTTTTGGCAGACAATGGCAGGTGGGGAGATGCAATACCACGTTTCGCAAGAAGCGCTAAACGAGGCAAGCTTTACCCTTCAAATTGATTCGCTTGAAGGTTTGTCTTTAATCCAACTCAAACAACAATATCGAAAGTTACAGCACGCAAACCATCCAGACAAAGGAGGGAGTGTAGAAGATTCGCAGCGAGTGTTACAAGCCTACACAACGCTGCATAAATATCTGTCTAATAAACAAAGCTAGTAAAAATACAGCTAGTAAAAAATACAGTTCGTAGCAAGCACTAATAAACTGTGTAAAGCGCTTCTAAATAAGTTAGATATTTTTAATGATACCCAGCGTTTTAGTATTCATCTGCCATCTACAATTCTCTCAGTTAAGTTGCTTCCTTTTTATCTGTCTTACTTTTTGCTGCTGTTGTTTTTGTTGTAGCCGGCTTTTTTGCAACTACTGGCTTTTTGCGGGCGCCGGACGTTGTTTTTCTTGAAGGACTTTTAGTTGAACTATCGCTAGATTCAACTATTAAAGGTTGAGATACCTTTGTTGCTGAAGCTTTTGCTGTGGATGCGGGTTGCGTAGCAATATATTCATCCATCTGCTTGCGATTACGCTTAAACGCAATGATCATGAGTTTTTTGCTATACACTGATATCGAATGATCTGACAGTAGGTTCGACCAAGGCAATGATTTATAGATAAGCGCTTTCATTCTATATAAAAAGCTGACGGTGTAGAGTACCTTCACATCGTCAAAATCACCCGGAGCACAATTGCTCAAATAACGCATGTTTCCTGCATGAATATAGCCTCCAAACTTACTTTTTAGCCACGTTGAAATGGCGTATCCTGGTCCAGGGATCAGTTTGAAAAAAAATGTTGAAACTGATATCAAAACATCACCCGGTGGTAACATAGTGACGCAGTCCGCCGCATTGACTAAACGGTGTATGGGTGTTTTGATGTTGTTGATCCAGTCGTCGTTCCCTACTCTTGGAGAACCAAATGTATAGCAAGCTGCCAAGCCGCCTTTGTGATGCGTGAATTTAGTGGCTACTGTCGCCAATGCGCCGCCAAGGCTATGACCAGTTATATACAGTGGTTTTTTGTTTAGCTCTGGTTTATCAATCGCTATTTCAATATCCTGGCGAATTAAGTTGTACGCCGAATAAAAACCTCGGTGGATCATGCCTTGTGTTTCACATTTAATGATATTTGCGTCGGCGTCGGCCTTAATGTCTCTCAAGCTGTCTGTTTCAGTTCCCCTGAAGGCGAGCACTAAGTAGTCTTTGTGTTCCACCAACATCGCCTGTGAACCTTGGCAATCAAAGGTATTAATAACCTTAAACTCTAATTGTGCTAGTTGATATTCAAGAATTTTTTTCGCTTCTTCAGGATCATGAGACAATTTATCTCGCAGCATATTTAATATGCTGAAACCGTCCTTTTTTTCCATTTTATCAAACGTGTCAATAAGATACTTTTTGATATATTCAGATTTGAATTGTTTGTCATCACTAATGCCTTTAGTGACGGCAAATAAGGGATTGAACTTCACGTACACTACCTCCGACATGACAGCCATAACCCATGCTGTTCTATCGCTGTATGCTTGGCGGTAAGTGGGTAGGCTTAAGCCAAGAATTTTTAATGCATCGTCCTGCTCTGCAACGGATTTAAAGTAGCTTGTTGTCATAACCATTTCCCTTTTTGGATTAGGTGAGTTTAACTCTAGTCCACTGGCAATCTGGAATAGAATAATGCGTTTAGTTTTTCACATGGCTCCTACCTAAATTGGTAAGTAGTTCCAGACTTGGCGCCAAATAATCGAACACCTGTCAGGGACACAGGCATGGCAAGCACTTATGCTCTCAGGATGGGTTGCTTTGTTAAAAATAACAAATTATCTCAGGATGTATTCGGCAATGGATACTAAGCATGGAGCCATGTTGATTATGATTAAAAAACATACACCCATGATGCGATAAATACAAGTGTTATGAATGAACATAGTTGGTCAGAACACGTTTACTTAGCTTGGTTAAAGTGAGCTTAGTTACTACTTTTTAGGGTTTTATAAATCGTGATGTCGCTAAAATTCGAGAAGTATCTTCCTTAGAAACGGGGCGCCCAAAATAATAGCCTTGAAGAATGTCGCAGCCTAATTCCTTTAGCAAGTCAGCGTGTCTTTTAGTTTCAACACCTTCAGCAATTAAGTTAATTTCAAGATTATTAGCGAGGGTAATTATTGTTTGAATAATTGTAATATCGATTTTCTCTTCAAACATATTTCTGACAAAGCTCTGATCAATTTTTAGCACATCAAGCGCATATTTTTTAATATATGAGAGGCTTGAATAACCAGTACCAAAGTCGTCTATTGATATTTTGATGCCAAGCTTTTTAAGCTCATTAAAGGTTGTGAGTGAGTGATCGTCATTTAAAAGCACCGATTCGGTAATTTCGAGTTCAAGGCATTCCGGCGCAATTCCAGTGTCAACTATTACTTTGCTGACAGTTTCTATCAACTGAGAAGTAAATTGCACCGCAGATACATTCACTGAAACATGCAGTTTTGGATATTGCTTTTGCCATTCTACAGTTTGCGCACAAGCCTGCTTTAAAAGCGACTCGCCTAAGGAAATGATTAGCTTTGTTTCTTCAGCAAGGGGTATGAAAGCATCAGGGAAAATCATGCCGCCATCTTTTTGAGGCCAGCGAGCCAATGCTTCGAAGCCAAGTATCTCTGATGTCTTCGCATCCACTTTAGGTTGATAGAACAATATTATTTCATCGCTCTTTATAGCCTCCTGAAGTTTGGCTATTTGCTGTTGCTGCTGTTTAGCTTTTAATTCTAATTCTTTAGAGAAAAAACTGATGCTGTCTTTTCCTATTCGCTTCGCTTCATGCATCGCTGTGTGAGCTTTTTGATATAGCTGATGTACGTCATCACAATCCACAGGGTACATGCTAACACCGATACAAAGTGTCAGGTCGAAAGCAAATTCTTTTGTTTTCCATCGCTGGGCAAAATCAGATTTGATTCGGGTACAAAATTCGGCGATGTTAACGTCATCTGAAATCGTCGGTAATATCACGACAAATTCGTCTCCGCCTTGACGGCTTATGGTATCGTAAGCTCTTAGTATTAATCCGAGTAATTTTGCGACGCGTTGCAATACTTTGTCACCAACGACGTAGCCGTGTTTATCATTAACTTGCTGAAAGCGGTCAATGTTAATCATCAGCATGGCTACCGCGCAATTGTTTCTGTGGGCATCCTTAATTGCTTGTGAACCTCGATCCATTAGCAATGTTCGATTAGGCAGCCCAGTGAGTGCATCATGATTAGATAGATGGAATATGCGTTGCTCGTTTTCGCGCTTTTGGGTGACATCTCTAAACACAAGAACAGACCCAATCAATTCGCTATTTTCATCGAAAACAGGTGATGCTGAATCTTCAATTTCATACCGTCTTCCGTTCTTACTCACTAACATTGAGTCGGCGTAAGGATTGGTTTTACAACGCTCACTAAGCGCATAATTAACCGGACTGACTAGTCGTTCGTTGGTATTTTTATCGATTAAATTTATCGCGGTATCAATATTTTGGAGCAGGAGCTCGTCAGAGCTTAATCCGATCAGACGCTCTGCGGCAGAGTTTGCATAAGTAATTCTGCCCATGGTGTCTGTCGTGATCACGCCATCAACAACCGCAGTTAATGATTCGGTAAACTTACTTTTTTCCAGTTGCCACTCTTGGCCTGAAGTATTGTCGTCATCAATTTCAGTCATTATCATCAAAAAACCATCTTGGTTTTCAAATGCTCTCTCATCAATCAGTGACACATGAACGCGTTTACTGCGGTTCTGATAATTTGTAAACGAAAATTCAAACGCCCCAGCTTTTTTAACTAGATTTTTATTAATTGCAGCGGCGAATGCATTGCCATCGCTATTGTTAAACAAAGGTATCAGTGAATGCCCAACTATGTCGTTGGCGGTTTTATCGAACCATTTACCATCAACATCGTTGTTGTAAATGTTAATTAGATCATATGACCAATAAGAAATGAAAATATTACGTCGTGCAACAAACTTTGCTAATTCGTCATGTGCTTTACGCAATTGCCTTGTTTTGTTAATTAACGATAGGTGAGTGCGCACTCGTGCTTGAATTAACTCGTTGTTGATAGGTTTAGATATAAAGTCAACGCCGCCTTGGAGGAAGGCTTCCAATTCGTTGCTAAATTGATCGTGCGCAGTAATAAAAATAATCGTTGCTGAATTAGTCATGGGGTTGGATTTCAGCTGCCGCGCTACTTCTAATCCATTTATATCCGGCAGTTCGATATCCAGTAGAATAATGTCTGGTTTATATTCTCTCGCTTTTACTAGCGCTATTTCGCCGTTTTCAGCACGAATGAATTTACCCATATGAGATACAGCATTTTCGATGATGTCTAAGAATATACCCGTATCATCGACGGCTAGGATGGTGAATTCTTGATTATTAAAGTCCATTTTCATACTGCTTACAACGCGTCCTATTGATTATTAAAATGTAATAGTTTGACATAGCGAAAAAACCAGACTCCAAAGCAGAATATATCAGCTTGATAGCAGGCGCTAGCTGAATTTATTAAACTTTAGTCTATAATGTGCCTGTTTTTGTAACTGATCGCAATAACTTACCTAATATTTTCCCCCAAATTTCGTACTGCAATGCGTTAGGATGAAGCAAGTCGGGCATCACGGTTTCGTGTAAAACACCGTCTGCATCAAGAAAATTAGCGTTGATGTTGCACCAGATTACCGAATTATCATCTGCAAATGTTCGAATGATGTCATTAGTGGTATCGACGATTTTACGCATTCGCTTATGTTTATTTCTGCTGCGCGGAAATATAGCGGTTAACACAATTTTGCAGTTGGGGACTTTGTCGCGTATTAAACGGATAAGAGATTTTATGCCTGAAGCGATTTCTTCAGGTTTATCATGGCGGTGACCAGCATTGTTTGTGCCAATAAGTAACACCACAAACTTGGCGTTTACATTATCAAGCTCACCGTTCTGGAGGCGCCATAACGCGTGCTCTGTGCGATCACCCGCGTAGCCCAAATTCAATGTGCTTAAATGACTGAAATGAGCCTGCCAAGCCGATTTACCCTCAAGTTCCCATGCATGAACAATAGAGTCACCGATAAAAATGAGGTCAATGGGCTTTGCGCTTTTGGTTTTTTCAGCGATTTTTTCAGTGTGGCGTTGTAACCACCATTCTTCACTTCGTTTTGTTGGGATACATGACAAAGGGATTTGCATGATAGTGTCTTTGACTATTGTTTAGATAATCTTGAAAAGCTCGCTGTCTGTGGCGAGCTTTCTAGTAAGTAGCCTACTGATTTTTTGCTACTGATCATCAGTATCAGGGTCTTTCATGCGCTCGATTCTTTCCTGCTCTTCTTCGAATGCGGCTTTAATTTCTTCAAGCACAGTGTCAACGTCAGCTTCGCGCTCGTCAAATTCAAAATGACCGGTTAATTCTGTCTCTGGCGTCAGTTTACCAGCCTCAAACAATGCCCACATTTCTTCGGCATAGTGGGTGTCACGCAGTTCTGGCGCAAATTCAGAATAGTAGTCAGTCATATTGCGAACGTCTCGTTGCAACATACTAAATGCATTGTTGTTGGCAGCAGCGTTAACCGCTTGGGGTAGGTCGATTATGACAGGGCCGTAGTCATCAACTAGTACGTTGAATTCAGATAAATCGCCGTGCACAATGCCTGCACACAACATTAACATGACATAGTGCATTACTTGGGCGTGGTCTTCTAGCGCTTGCTCTGCTGACATTGAGACGTCATTTAGTCGAGGTGCGACATTACCTTCGTCGTCGGTCACCAGCTCCATCAACAATACACCGTCGTAGCAGCCGAATGGCTGAGGCACTCTCACGCCAGCTTTTGATAAAGTGAATAGCGCGTCTACTTCAGCATTTTGCCACGCATCCTCTTGCTGTTTACGGCCAAAGCTTGAGCCTTTTTCCATCGCTCGTGCGCGTCGGCTGTTTTTAACCTTCCTACCTTCTTGGTATTGTGCCGCTTTTTTAAAGCTGCGTTTCATTGCTTCTTTATAAACTTTGGCGCAGCGGACCTCGCCCTGACTGGTAACAGCGAACACGGTGGCTTCCTTGCCACTCATGAGCTGATAAAGGACATCATCAATTAGGCCATCTTCAACGAGAGGCTGTAAACGTTTTGGAATTTTCATGGGCCGTTTATACAGCACTCGTGGTTGTTTTTAAATATATTATCAATATATTATTTTAATGGCCGCTTTCAAGGTGCTTACCTCACATTGTTATCGATTAGTTCAAATCAAAGCGATCGGCGTTCATCACCTTGACCCAAGCGTTCACGAAGTCAGCTACAAATTTCTGATTAGCATCATCGCATGCATACACTTCCGCTATTGCACGAAGTTGCGAATTGGAGCCAAAGACTAGGTCGGCCCGTGTAGCTGTCCATTTCTTCGCTTGTGTTTTGCTATCAGTACCAATGAACTTTGTCGCACTTTCGTCGCTTGGCGTCCATGTGGTGCCCATGTCGAGTAAATTCACAAAAAACGCGTTGTTTAATTTTCCTGGAGACTCAGTTAATAAACCCTCTGTTGAGTTCGCATAATTTGCACCGATGGCTCGAAGACCGCCAAGTAATACTGTCATTTCCGGCGCGGTCAGCGTGAGCAGTTGCGCTTTGTCTAACAGCAGTTCTTCTTCTGACACCGTAAACTGCTTTTTGCTGTAATTTCTAAAGCCATCAACGACAGGCTCTAATACTGCGAAGGCGCCGACATCTGTGTCTTCTTGAGTTGCGTCAACTCTGCCTGCATTAAATGGGACGGTAATTGCCAAACCGGCTTCTTCTGCCGCTCTTTCAATACCAACCGAACCACCAAGCACAATCAGGTCTGCAATGGAGACGGTTGTGCCTTCATTATTTTCCTCGGCGAAGGTTGCCTGTATATTTTTATAAACAGATAACACTCTTGCAAGCTGATCTGGCTGATTCACTTCCCATGTGTTTTGTGGAGCAAGACGGATGCGTGCACCGTTGGCGCCGCCTCTTGAATCTGAACCTCTAAAAGTTGAGGCGCTCGACCATGCGGTATATACCAATTCAGATGCTCTCAGTTCAGATGCCGCGATTTTCTGCTTCAGATGCTCAATGTCGCCCTGACTAACAGGCTTCGCATCGGATGTGGGTAAAGGATCTTGCCATATCAAATCTTCCTGCGGCACTTCTTCACCTAAATAGCGAGACTTCGGCCCCATATCTCTGTGAGTTAGTTTAAACCAAGCTCTTGCGAAAGCATCTGCAAACTCTTCTGGATTTTCCATAAAGTGCTGCGATATTTTCCGGTATTCAGGATCCATTTTCATTGCCATATCGGCGGTTGTCATCATAATTCCGACAGGAATGGATGCATCTTCCGCGTCAGGCGCATGGTCATTTTTGGCTAAGCCTACTGCCTGCCACTGGTGTGCTCCAGCTGGGCTTTTAGTTAATTCCCATTCATAACCAAAGAGTACGTTGAAATAGCTCATATCCCAAGATGTCGGCGTTGGCGTCCAAGCTCCCTCAACTCCACTCGTTATGGTGTCTCGACCTTTCCCTGACTTATAATCACTGATCCAGCCCAAGCCCATTTGCTCTATCGGAGCAGCCTCAGGTTCCGGCCCTTTGTGTGATTCGGGAGCCGCGCCGTGTGATTTACCGAATGTATGGCCGCCAGCAGTCAAAGCAACTGTTTCATAGTCGTTCATTGCCATTCTGGCGAAGGTCTCGCGAATGTCGCGCGCCGACCCGAGAGGATCTGGGTTACCGTCTGGACCTTCAGGATTAACGTAAATCAAGCCCATTTGCACTGCAGCAAGCGGCTTTTCTAGTTCGCGGTCACCGCTGTAGCGATTATTTGCTAGCCATTTATCTTCGGTACCCCAGTAGATATCTTCTTCTGGTTCCCATATATCGACTCGTCCGCCGCCAAAGCCGAAGGTAGGTAAGCCCATAGATTCAATAGCTACGTTGCCGGTCAAGACAAATAGGTCTGCCCAAGATAATTTGTTACCGTACTTTTGTTTAATCGGCCAAAGTAGGCGACGCGCTTTATCTAGGTTGCCATTGTCTGGCCAGCTGTTGAGCGGCGAAAATCGTTGATTACCGGTTGCTGCTCCACCGCGTCCATCACCTTCGCGGTAAGTGCCAGCGGCATGCCACGCCATTCTGATCATGAACGGACCATAGTGTCCATAATCTGCTGGCCACCAATCTTGGGAGTCGGTTAGGATATTCTCAATGTCAGCTTTCACTGCCTTTAAATCTAAACTGTTAAAAGCCTCTTTGTAATTAAAATCAGCTCCCATTGGGTTTGCTTTTTTGTCGTTCTGATGAAGAATTTTAAGATTGAGTTGATTAGGCCACCAATCAATATTTTTGGTGCTGTTACCGCCTACTCGAGTGTTTGCGCCATGCATGAAAGGGCATTTCGCGCCTGAATCTTGGTTACTGTTTTCCATAAACACCTCTAGTTACTTTTTCTATTATTAGATTTTTAAATTCTCTGCCATTTAAAGATAGATCAATATCATATTGATTGATAATGAATTTTTCCGGTCTACTTAATCGATTCGATTAGAACAGAGCTGTAATTTTTGGAATTGAATCTGGTTCTATCGCGTGGCAAACTGCACTACCAGTAAGCGATGTTGGCGCAAGTGCCCAGCTTAAATGCCTAATAAAAAGACCCAATAAACTATGTCCAAAGTTAATGATGCAACCTTAACGTTCATCCAATCGAGCTTTGCTGATCCTGACGCGTTTAAGATCGCCAGTATACAAATGCTTTGGAGTGGTTACGGTGAAATCGCGCGCTATTATGTGCCAAGTTTAAACAAGTCAGTCATTGTTAAATTAGTTATGCCACCAGTGCAAAGTAATCATCCAAAAGGCTGGAATGGACAGCGTTCTCATCAGCGAAAGCTGGACTCTTACATTAACGAATCGATTTTTTATAAACAGTATAGCCAACAAACCGATACTTTATGTCGCACTCCTTCATGTTATTTTACACATACCAACATCGCTTCTAATCGTCCCGAGGATAAAACGAACAGCCCGAATAGCGTATTGATAATGGAGGACTTGGATCAAGCTGGTTTTAGCGAGCGCATTAATCAAGCATCATTAAAAGCCGTTAAGCTTGGCGTTAGATGGTTAGCTAAGTTCCATGCCAAATTTTTAAATCAAAACCTACGAGACCTTTGGCCGATTGGTACTTATTGGCATTTAGCAACGCGGCCTGATGAATATGCAAGAATGCCTGAAGGTGAGCTTAAAAGAAAAGCTAGCAAGCTCGATAGTGCACTCAATAATGCCCGTTTTCAAACGTTACTACATGGCGATGCCAAACTGGCTAATTTTTGTTTTTCAGCAAATACGAATGATTTAGCCGCTGTCGACTTTCAATATGTCGGGCGCGGAGTTGGCGTGAAAGACCTAATGTACTTTTTGGGCAGTTGCCTTGATGCTGATGAACTAGCGTTACATGCTAACAGTTTAGTTGATGAGTACTTCTCTGTATTGCGGCTCTCAATTCAAAATGACCACCAAGAGCTCGATTTCAGTGCACTTGAATGCGAATGGAGAACGTTACTTCCACTTGTTTGGGCTGACTTTGAGCGTTTTCTAGTTGGTTGGGCAACAGAGCATTATAAAGTAAACGCCTACATGAAAAATCAGACAAGCATTGCACTAGCCAGCTGTTGATATTGCCCCAATAAGCAATTCTTTTAGTGGTTTTGGCTTGCCGAGCCCATATCCCTGACCAAAATTGACGCCAATAGTCGTAAGTAACTCTTTGATTTGATTGTTTTCAACAAACTCAGCTATGGTCTGCATTCCCATTACATGACCAATCTCGTTAATCGATTTCACCATGGCATAGTCAATGGGGTCCTCGACAATACCCTTAACGAACATACCATCGATTTTTAAATAATCTACCGGCAAATTTTTCAGGTAGCCAAAAGACGATATTCCACTACCAAAGTCATCCAAAGCAAAACGAAAGCCAGATTTTTTTAATGTTTTAATAAAGCGAATAGCTGCGTCGAGGTTAGAAATTGCTATGGTTTCCGTAACTTCGAAACAGACCATGCTTGGGGATATATCCCGCTCTGAAAAAACGTCTAATATAGATTCTAGAAAAGCCTGATTGGTTAACGATGGGCCCGATAAATTTATGCTAATAAAATCGACCTGTGCGAAAAACAGTGGATGCTCAGCCAAAAGTTTACATGCATGACTAACTACCCAAGCATCTAGTTTTTCAATCAGATTATAGCGCTCAGCAGCCGGCAAAAACACGCCAGGGAGAATAATTTCTCCCTGTTCATCGACCATTCTTATTAATAACTCATAGTGCTTTTCTGCACCGCCATCTAAGGGAACAATAGCTTGTGCATATAGGCAAAAACGGTCTTCATCTAAAGCTTGGTTTATACGCCCAACCCAATTCATTTCTCGATGTCGAACGGCCAACTCGTTATCGTCAGAGTGATAAGCATGAATACGGTTTCTTCCCATATCTTTTGCAAGATAACAGGCAGCGTCGGCTTGTCTAAATAATTCTGTAAAATCGTCGCTAGTTTTAGTTATTGCTACTAAACCTATGCTAACACCTATGCGAAATACCTTTCCGGCCCAGAGAAATTGATAGCCCGTTACTGTTTTTAGAATTTCATCGGCAACTAAATGCGCCTGTTCCAACGTACAATCTTGGATTAGAATGCCGAATTCATCTCCGCCAAGCCTTGCAACCGTATCGCGTTTACTGATGGTAGAGAGCAGTAGTTGCCCCAGCTTATTCAGCAACTCATCTCCTGCAACGTGACCACAGGTGTCGTTGACAACCTTGAATTGGTCCAAGTCCATAAATAACATGGCGTGACAATTATCGCTGTTTTGGATTTCAGACAGCAGATAACTCACTCGTTTTTCGAACTCGTGTCTATTAATTAGGCCTGTTAAGCTATCGTGGACTGCCTGATAGTTAAGCTCATCTTGTGCAATTTTTTGTACTGAAATATCGCGTATAATTCCCTCAATACTCAAGATGTTGCCATCATCGCTCTTTATCAAGTGCGCACTTGATGAGCCCCACCAATAGGAACCGTCCTTTCGCAGCAGTTTAGCCTCAAAATTTTTAACCGCGCCATTTTTTAAAATAGAGTTTAAAAACCGCTCTCGTTCTTTTGGCTCCGCGTAAACTTGTTTGCCTAATTCCATTCCTATCGCTTCGTCTACGGTATAACCGGCAACAGAATAAACAGAGGGAGATATGAAGGTGATTTTTCCATCTAAATCTGTTTTGTATAGGATGTCAGGAATATTTTCCACGAGGTCGCGGTATCTAGTTTCGCTTGCTGAGAGTGCCGCTTCTGCTATAGAGCGCTTCTGAGCCTCAACTGCATGGGATACAAGATCTGCTAGAGAGCTGACGTAAGTAATTTCTTCAGCGCACCATTGTCGCGCTTCACCGATGTGCTCTAAACATATAACGCCAATAGTCCTTCCACCGAAGCGAATGGGGGCGTCTAACATCGATTCAATACCTAGTGGAGCTAAATAGTCTTCAGAAAACTCTGCTGTGCGGTGGTCTTGGTGAGCATTGTCGGCATTGATAAAACGGTCTTCTGCTAAAGCTGCAAAGTAGGCAGGGAAGTCAGTTTTTGAAAGTTTCTCGCCTTTGGAGTGAGTGTTAGATGTGCTTTCATAAAGATCCATACTTTCGATGCTGGAACGATCTTGTGAATACATCCAAATGCTTGCCCGCTTAACCTTTAAGGTGTTCGAAGCAGCTTCGGTGATCTCTTGAAATGAGTCGGTAGAGTTTCCGCTGTAAAGTGCTTTCCCCTTCACTATAGTAAGAAGAGAATCACTAAAAACTTCGAATTGATTTACCGACATTGCTACCCTATTCCCAAAAAAATTTAAGGACTATCAAATCATCAAGTGCTACTGTTGATTTTACGGTGAAGACTTTATAGCAGCGCTAACCGTTTAGATAACGATGATGGCTTTTTTGTGTATTATATTCGACTTCGGCAATAATGGGTAAGAGTATGCCAAATATCAGCCTAATTCAATAACTATGTCTTTGATAAGCGTTAGCTAAATCCTAAATAAAGCAGCGAGCGATCACCTCTGCATCATCAAAGCTATTCATAATGTGCAGCGATAAGCGAAATATATCACCGCGACGATCATATCTTACGCCAGCTTCATTCAGTTTTTCTGCGGCCTTTTCCATGTCGTCACATCCGATGCACAAGCTGCCTCCTTGCCCACTAAGCTCAGCTTCGTTAGGTTTGATTGCGACATAGTTTGGTAGGCTATTTAATAAGCGACGTTTCAAGTCAGTATTGTGTTTAGCGATGTTTTCAACGCCTATTTCTAATATCATATTAATAGATGCACAAGCGCTAACGTAGGGGGCGACACTAGGAGTACCCCCCCAAAATCGCTTCGCGTTATTAACGGGTACATAATGAGTAATATCGAATTCAAACGGGTTTTCATGCGAAAACCAACCAATAGGGTCGGGTTCTAACTCATTAATGTCACTCACTTTTATAAACATGAAGCCAGCGCCAGGGCCACCGCACAGCCATTTCACACAGGACCCAAATATTGCATCTGCGCCCCATTCTTTGCTATCTACAGGCACGACGCCAACGGATTGAGCAATATCAACCAGAGCATAAGTGCTGTGTGATTTAGCAAGTTTAACCAATTGTACAAGATCTGATTTGATAGAGGTGTTTGAATGGACATGGGTGAACAAGCAGGCAAGGACATTCCCCTTCGCTAATTCCATATCCCAAGCGTCGAGGCTATTGGGGTCGTCTTGGATTAACACTAATTCCAGTTCATATGCTTGAGCTAGACCAGTAACGACAAAGCCCATCGAAGCAAAGGCATCTTGATGCATCAAAACACGCCGCTTATTTTTGTTTTTTGGTAATTTAGCAAGAGCACTTAAGTATGCTGAAAAACCCGATGCTAAATTAGCTTGAGGGCAAATCTCATCGGCTGAGGCATTAATTAAACTCGCAACGGACGCACAAAAATCATCAATGCTTTGCAGCCATTTAGGCCATGCATCTCCACCCAATGTTTCCCACGGGGCCAGATAATGTTCTTGGAGCGCTAACTTGGATACCTTCGGTAGGGGGCCTACAGAATGAGCGAGAGCATATATGCCGTCGGGTAAGTGAAAATATGATTCGTACTGCTTAGTGTTCAAAACGTATACCTTTATATTTTTTACCAGATTTGAATTTGAACTGTCTTTGTTATCATCAAGTTAAGACAATTTGACATTAAAATATACCACAACAGGGCCGCTATGAAACGACAATCAGGGTTTACACTAGTAGAGTTGATAATAGTGATCGTGTTGATTGGCGTGTTAGCCGTTATTGCAGTTCCACGCTTTCTAAGTTTTGCTGAAGACGCTGAGCGAGCCACTTTTAAAGGTATTGCAGGTGCCTTTAGAGCGGGTGTTGATCAGGTTCATTTGGCGTGGTTAGTGCGCGGAAACGGGGATGCAATACAGAATTTCATTCCTATCGCGGACCCAGCTGTTTTAGGTGATTTAACCGTGAATAGCTTTGGTTACCCAGCAGATACAAGAGGCACCAGTCGCACGCTTAATAGTCAAGCTGACTGTGTGGATGTATGGCGTGCCGTGCTTTCTACCCAAGACGCGAATGTGGAAACTGATGATTCAGGACTCTTTAATGCGCTTTACTTAGGCAGTAATGCGTGCCGTTACACATATATTCCACAACCGGCGTTAACGGTCGAATATAATTCAAATACAGGCGCCATAATTGTCAACGACTAACCACTAATGACTAAGTTACACACCTTATTGGATAACAAAGCCTAATTAGTTAGGAAGGTCTTTACTACGTCTTTGTAATTACGACTAACCTTAATTTTGTCATATTCTCCCATCATCAAGAAAAATTCGCCCTTCGTGTGGGGTATCACTTTGTCTATAAAGTCCAAGTTGACGATGGTCGAACGGTGGACACGTTTAAACTGCGTTTCGTCCAATTCAACCAACATTTCTTTCAAGGTACAGCGTTTTACGTGGGTTTCACCTAGTGCATGCACGCACACGTAATCTCCAGCAGCATCAATCCACTGAATATCTTGCTGTTTTAATAAATGTATTTCGTCTCGGTCTTTAATTACGATTTTGCGGTTTTTAATATCGACAGACTGGGGATCTTGTTGCGTTGAATCATCAGCCATCCACGTTACAGTTTTATCATGTTTTTGGTCGATATGCGCAATTGCGCCTATCACTTCACGCTTATTTTCCGATTGCTCGTCTGATTTTATCGCAAAACGTTCTAGGGCTCTATCAACGGCCCTTTGAATGCGTTCATCGTCAATGGGTTTAAGCACATAATCTACGGCATAAGCGTCAAAAGCTTCAAGCGCATATTGTTCGTAAGCAGTTGCAAAAACAATTAGCGGCATAGTGTCGTTTTGTAATTGCTTTACTACGTCCAAACCAGATAGACCCGGCATCTGAATATCTAAAAATAGCAAGTCGGGTGCAAGCTCAATCACTGCATTTATGGCTTCACGGCCATTTGAGCATTGCGCAATGACCTCTACATTAGGCACTTTCTTTAGTTTTGCAGCTAGCAGCTTTAATGCAAGCGGTTCGTCGTCAACAATGATTGTTTTTAATATAGTCATTTTGTATCCGATAATTCGAGTGGCATATTGATGCAAGTAGAGCGTCCGCCCTCTGCACGTCGCATGGTGTTAATTTGATAGTCGTTTTCGTAAAGAACCGACAAGCGTTGTTCAGTATTTTCTAGCCCGATACCAGTTTCATGTTCGGCTTGTGATTTTTTACTCTCTTGGTCTGCGCCGCTGTCGCTTATTTCAATAATCAGTCTGTTCTGTTTAATGCCCGCTCTTATTTCAATAATGCCGCCTTTTTCGTTTTTTGAAATGGCATGCTTCATTGAGTTTTCGATGATGGGTTGCAATAGCAAACTGGGTACTAGGGCATTTTGCGCCTCATCGTCTACTTTAAAATCAAGTTGTAAACGTTCAGCAAATCGGGTTTTTTCTATTTCGAGATAAAGATTTAAAGCGCTAATTTCTTCTCTTAATGTGATCATTGTGTCAGGGTTGTTATCCAATGAATGACGTAAGAACTGGCTCAATTGCACAGTCATTATTTGCGCTTTCTCCGACTCTTCAATTTCGATCAGTGAGTTGATGGCGTTCAAGGTGTTGCATAAAAAGTGAGGGTTAAGCTGATATCGCAACATTTTAAGTTTTGCATCGCGAGCGACACTTTGAGCCTCAATGCGCTTAATATGTTCTTTTCGAGTCGCCGCTTCAGCATTGAGCATAATGCTATGTTCTGATTGCAGCAGTTCGAAATAACGAATACCGTGAAATAACCCAGTCCAACATAAAAATATGAAGATACTTGCAAAAAACCAGCCGCCAAACTCTCCCCAAACCTCATCCGCTGGAGTTAGCCAAGACAATGCCTGCATTCTAAAAATAGTCCACAAAAATGCGACCACAAATACAACAAACATTCCTACACACAGCCTGTATGCTATCGACTTGTCCCAAATTCGATCGAAAGTCCGATAAAGAAAAATCGAAAACAGCAAACCAAGCAGTGCCTGAAGAACGGTATGCACGACATTCGCCAGTGTTACTTGGCTGTACCACAATGTTAAAGTAACAAAACTAACGGTGCTCAAAAATAACCAAAAGCTGGCCTGCCAGAACCAAAATCGATGAATGGGATCTTGTTTAATTGCCGTTTTTACTGATTGGTTAATTGCACTGATCATTGGACAGTTTGTTTACCTTTTATTAACAAGCAGCAAGTTTACACCTAGCAGTGCATCATATCTATCGCGGTCGTCCATTATAACCTCCAATAAGTCCAACCTGCCTCATTTTATTTGAGGAACAGGGGGGTAAGAACGCAAACTAATATAACAAAATAGTAACAGTTATATTTGCGAGTAAATAGCAGGGCGAATACTCCGAGTAAAAAACTAATTAGGTGAGTAAATATGAAGCCTGGTAAATTTCTATTATCTGCTTTTGTGATAAGTATGGCTAGCGTTTCGATTTTTTGTAATGCAGCCCCCGCATTAAATGGTCTAAGCGAAGACTCTCTGACACAGTCCAATACACTTGTAAATAATATCATAGAAACGAAAAAGCAAACGCCAATTAAAGTTGAAATTATCGAAGAAAATGGCCGCTACCAATTATTGAGAGGCGGAAAGCCATATCAAGTAAAAGGGGCAGGTATAGGCTCAACCGATCTTGCAAGTTTGGTAAAGTTTGGTGGCAATTCAATGCGAAATTGGGCCGTTGATAATCATGCTGAGCCTGCACAGCAATTATTAGACCGAGCTCATGCCATGGGTATTACGGTTTCTTTGTGCTTAGAGTTTGCTAGAGAACGACATGGTTTTGACTACAATGATCCTGTTGCTGTTGCGCGACAACTTGCTAAAAATACGGCAAGAGTTCAAAAATATAAAGACCATCCAGCATTACTGACCTGGATAATAGGCAATGAAGTAAACTTTGGATTTACCAATCCGAAGGTATTCGATGCGGTGAATGATACCGCGAAGATGATTAAAGCAATCGATCCTTATCATCCCACAACTACTGCTTTGGCAGGCTTCGATAAAAGAGCATTAGCCGCAATACAAGAACGTGCGCCTGATTTAGATTTCGTTAGCTTTCAGCTTTACGCTGACCTTTTAAATTTACCTAGGTATATTCAGGACTCGGGTTACGATAAACCTTATTTCGTTACGGAATGGGGTGCGGTTGGGCATTGGGAAGTACATAAAACGGAGTGGGGTGCGCCAATTGAGAATACCAGTTCGGAAAAAGCCAATAACTACGCAAAAAGTTATTCACAAGTACTCAAACCATATAGCGACAAAGCGATAGGTAATTATGTATTTTTATGGGGTCAAAAGCAGGAAAAAACCCCGACGTGGTACGGCATGTTTTTAGCCAGTGGTGAGAAAACCGAAGCAGTTGATGTTATGTATCACATTTGGAATGGTGTTTGGCCGGAAAATCGCGTGCCTCAAATTAATCAGATTGTGCTGAATAAGCAAGTCGCATTCGATGACGTGTACTTGCGCTCCGGTGAAGTTTACCAAGCATCCGTTGAAGTTGTTGATCCAGATGGAGACGATATTCGTTACCTCTGGGAAATTCGTCCAGAATCCACCTCTAACAAGGTGGGTGGAGATGCGGAGTACGTTCCTTCATTAGTCGATGGAGCCATTAACAATCAGGCAGCTGTTATTCAGCTAACAACACCTGAAAAAGCCGGCCCTTATCGTTTATTTGTGTATGCTTTTGACGGCAATAACAATGCGGCACATGCGAACATTCCGTTTTACGTAAAGTAATTCAAGGAGTGTTTGCATAAATTGTTTAAAAATCCGCGTGGCGGTAATCTTTTACCTTTCTATATTAACGTGTACTTTTAGCTCTAATCGTTAACATTAGTAAGCTTATTGAAATTGCCACAAAAAAATAAGGAACTCCTGCCTGCCAGCTTGCTTGGCTATTAACCCCAAAAAAATCGAAATATAGTGCGGCTTGAATGGGTCCTATGTACCAAAGCGCAGGATAAAGCACTTCGAACATTCGCTTTGTGCCAGTAAATGCGCCACAAAAATAGGCGAGCGATACCGTAAATGAAATAGCTATAATCAATTGGACGAGTAATAACCATTCTGCGCTTCCAGCAAAACGGACAACGCTACCCATACTTGCTAAGGCTAATAATATCCATGCCGCACAATAGCAGGCGAAGCTTTGTAAAATAGATGATTGTTTACTGTAGGTGACCAGCTCGAAGGTATTAGATTGTTTTTCTAATTGCCCTAGTTGAGAGATCACTAAAACACACCACAACCACGAGATTGGCAAAATAAGGCTAATAAGCAATTCCTGACTGATAAACAATTGAATGATGTTCAACACCAGCAAACCGATAAACCAATAAACGGAATGACCTTTTATTATTAATTTTAACTCTAATCGTAATAAACGAGTAAAGGCAAAATGCTTGGTTAAAGCATCAAAAATAATATCAAGAAGGCCTCCGAATCTAGTTTCAAAAATCAAATTTAACCATGGAGATCGTTTACTTTCAGGGATTGAATCTTTACTAAAACGATCAAAAAATATAAACGCTAACACTAAACAACTAAGGCAAACAAAAAGTAAAGGCAGCGCTTCCCAAAGGTGCATTACTGTTGGCTCTATCCCTTGCCAAACGAAAGTGCTGATTTCATTTGTTTCATTACTAATACTTATTCCTATATTCGTACTACCTTGCTGCGACGGAAAAAGCGCTGCAATTTCTGCATCTAGTTGGTCGAGTAATGCACCGATCCCAGAAACACTTTCCATGCTTTGAACAATAAAGCCAATCCATAAGAAAAAATAAATGACATTACCTAATCCGCCTTTGAGCCACTTAATTGACTCAAACATTATCGCGATAGCGGCAATTGCTAATAGCATGGGCAGCACAAAAACCAACTGTGGCCATGCTAACGCCCAAAGGTTTATTTGATAACTTTCACCATAATAAATTTGAATCCCAAGACAACTTATTAACATCACTAGCACAATAGAAATTAAAATAAGTACACTCGAGCACCATTTGGCTAACAAAAAAGCCTGCTTACTAATAGGAGTGGCTGCGATGAGTTCTCCTGTCATTGAATGTCTGTCTAATTCAAGCGCATTTTTGACCAGATAAAAACAGATGATAGGTAAAAACAACACGTTCAACATAGCTAGGCATATACCAAGCCAAGCGCTATTGTAGATGCCACGATAACCATTGATCACTAGCGTCTGATAATGAGCATCAGGGGAAGGAAAAAAAAGTAATGTTAATACCGACATCGCCAAAAGTGTTACTACAAAACTTTGCTGGCGTGTTCGTTGTTTAAAGTCAGCACTGATGCATTGCCATACTTTATTCATTAACTTGCTCTCGCAAAGTCAGCTGGAGCTTGTCGGTTGCTGGTGAAATAAAGGTAAGCATCTTCTAACGACGGTGCTCTTGAAATAGCTCTTGCATCAGGGCAATAGTCAGCAACGATGTTTAATTCAACCATGGTTTCTTTGCGCACACTATGGCTGACAATGAATTTTTGCTGGATTTGTTTGAGTTCACTGAAATTGACGCTTAGTTGCCAACATTTATTGGCTATTTTATGTTGAAGAATACTTGGTGAGTCTGATTGAATTAAATGGCCTGATTGCATGATCGCAATGCGATCTGCAATTGATTCAACATCAGCCACTATATGCGTAGAGAATATAATGCAACGTTCCCCTGCCAACTCGGTTAATAACTGTCGAAAATTAGCGCGTTCTTGCGGATCCAGGCCAACGGTTGGTTCATCAATAATCAGTAATTTGGGATCGTTAAGTAAAGCCTGCGCAATACCAATACGCTGTTTCATGCCACCAGAATAGCCTTTTAATGACAAGTGAGCAGCGTGCGTTAGGTTGAGTTTATGAAGTAAATCTTCAATTGTGTGATCGGCAATTGATTTACTTAATCCTTTTAAGCTAGCGATATATTGCAAAAACTCGATGCCTGATAACTGATCATATACCCCAAAATATTGTGGCAAGTAACCCAACTCTTTCCTTAGTGCTTGAGGAGACTTAACTATATCTTGCCCTTTCCAGAAAATATTTCCTTGGCTTGGTTTTGTAATCGTTGCAAGAATTCGCATTAGGCTAGATTTTCCTGCGCCATTTGGACCTAACAACCCCAAAATGCCAGGCTCAACTTGCAGTGACAGTGATTTGATTGCAATCTTAGCATTTTTGCCACTCTGATATTGATGGCTAAGTGATTGAATATCCAATAGCATTTTTCTTCCCTTAAAAGTCAATGTTCTATTACCTAGCAAAATCAACGCCACAAATAATTCTAATAAATTCAATGGGTTAAATTCCCCATAATTTAAGCATTAAAAAAACATGGCGAATTAAACCAACTATTAGTGAAGTAAGAAAAAATCATGAATAAATACGATTCATGTTATGTAGCAATCAATAAGTTTGAAATGACAAAACTATTAGCCTCTGATGCAACAAGAGAGTGTCTTCGCCAATAAGCTTTCTCTCTTGTTCTATCCAAATTTGTTTAAAGAAAATGCAGTTGCGTTTTGGCGCTTTATAATGGGCCTATACTGAAAATAAAAATTGTCGTTTTCGTCAAAGTAGGATCACAGAATACTTTTAATTCGATGGGGCATTTCTCAGCATCGGCAACTAGTATTAAGACCAGTCGCCGATATGAGTATTAAAAAAGCAGAGAGGTCTCTAATTTTCGTTATGTGGAGGCTTTAGCTGACGACGTAAATCTAAGGTAAACCGATATTCAGGCGATAGCTTTGGCTCAATGACATCGCTTATGCGACCAATTAGGTCGGGTGCTGCGTTCCAGCGCGCTGAACGGCGCTGTTCTGCTGCTTCATCGTTCTTTGGTCTACCATCATATACTGCTGCATCAGGGTTCCAGTAATGGTAGCGCGCTGCTGAAAGTGTCTTACCCGAATTTTTATCCACCCATTCAATCAACAGCGGCGACTGAATTGGAACATGAGGATGCAATGCTGGATATGCGCTTGCACACTTATATCGTAGCCCACAAATCATCAATCCATCAACTTCTTCAAAGGGCACTCGCACATCATTAACGCGCAGTTCTGCAGTGTCTAGTAGCTCACTGCTAGACAGCGTAACCTGCAGACGGTCAGTCGAGTTATCGACTACGCGCACGGTTGAACGTCCTCTATTTTGTTCAGCCATCAATGGCCATGACTCGAACGCTTGGCGCAGTTCAATGCTCCCTTTGGGAATTTCAAGCTTGCCGACACTTGGGCTTCTGAAGTCTAGGATGGGCAGCAACCATTGTGGGTCAAAGGGTATACCGTGCGACTTCAAGTCAGCACAAATTTCTTGAATGTCTTCCCATAAAAATGCAGGTAAAAAGTAGCGGTCATGAAGTTCAGGACCAAAGCGTTTCAGTGGCTCGGTAAAAGGAGATTCAAATAGACGGACAATAACGCAACGAATAAACAATGCCGCCAGTGACATTAGTTCTGCCTTTGCAAACGTTTCAAACGCTCTAAATTCAACGATCCCGAGTAGACCGCTCGGCGACTCTAGGTTGTAGAACTTGTCAAAGCAAAGTTCTGCGCGATGAGTGTTGCCGGAGGAATCTGTCATCAGATTCTTAAGAAACTGGTCAATTGATGGGCCATCGGGGGCGATGGTCGCTGCCTCTATACCTTCGCATGCAACTTCTAATTCATATAGGCCATGCCTAGGTCCTTCGTCAACGCGTGGCGCCTGACTGCCTGGGCCAACATGCTGGCCTGTAAAGAAATAAGATAAGGCCGGATGACGTTGCCAATAACGCAATACTGAGGCGATACGCTTAGGATTTAGTAGAAAAGGATTGGTATCAAGGTTTTCACCGCCAAACGTCAAATGCGAACCGCCGCCGGTACCGTAAACAGAACCATTGAGCTGCAGCTTAGTTAGCTGGAGCCCAACCGCTTTGGCAGCCTCCGTGCATTGAAGTAAAATACGATTGTAATCATGCCATGTTTTACTTGGCGGAAGATTAACCTCTAATACTCCAGGGTCGGCAGCTAATCCTAGTACCACAAGTTCATCTTTTGTTTCGCTAGGTGCATAACCACAGAGTAAAAGGTCATTCAAGTTCGCCTCGTTGACAAGCTGACGTATTAAATTAATGAGTGCACGAAAAGCAGACAACGCCAAAGGAGGTATAAAAATTTCGATAGCGCCTTTGCGCACTTCTATACTAAGGGCCTTGCGCATCGTCTCTTTCGGGAGGTCTCCTAGTGGTAAGCGCAAACCAACTGGGCTGTCGCCCATAAAAAGTTGAATAGGTTCATCAGGCGTAAAAGGCCATTCTGCTGAAACCCAGGTATCTTCTGCAAAGTCTAAAGGTAAAACCCAACCTGCTAAAGCCGAACCTTTTTCTTGAGTTGCTTGTTCAAAGGCTTTTAACACATGCGCCTTTAAACCCAGTGCTGAAGCAATTCCTGTCATCAAAGTTTCAGCTATTTTAGGTTTATTTGCACCCTCAACATCGTCAAGCATCAAACGTTCAGTTTCTGGCCAAAGTGCCTCGCCTTCATTAGCGTGTAGCGTCATAAAAACCCACCGCGGCAAAGGCTCATTTGGATACCACTTTCCGAACACCTGCATGGCTAAGGCTTGAGGGTAAACGTTTTTGATCAACTCACCACCCATGCGACGAGCGTAACCCAATTTCTGTTCTCCCATTGCGCCATTATTCCATTCATCGGTGTCAGGCTGAGCAACAATGTATGTAGGCTCTCCGCCCATTGTTAGCGTGATGTCTTGTGCCTGCAGTTTAGACTCTACGATTGCCGCAAGGGCATTAATTTCACTTGAATGAATCAAGGCTCAACTCCTCTATATTTAACTGAACCTCTAATACTGAATTTGTCGCAGTTTTAGAAAAATAATGTCCTTGAATAGGGTCAACAACCTCTGGTAAATGACTCACAGCTGCTGGGATAAAAAAGCTGTTGGCCAATATACCGTTAGTAGGGTCAAAGCCCTTCCATCCAGCACCGGGCAGGTAAACTTCTGCCCAAGCGTGCATTGATCCTGCCGCTCGATTTAGTAAGTGGTTTTCATCGTCATTGCCACACTCAACATACAAATAGCCGCTAACAAATCTTGCGGCGAGACCGAGTTGACGCACAGCAGAAATGAAAAGTGCAGCCATATCCCTACAGGCACCAGAGCGGAGTGTTAGCGTCGTATTTGGAGACTGGATACCTTCTTCGTCACGGCGTACATAAGCGATGTCACGACGTATTGCTTGGTTTAAGTCTGTCAAAAATTGTACGATATCGGGGTGTTTGTCCGGCGATGGCACTGCTTGATTAAACCAATCAAGTACTTCGGTTTCGTTTTCTAAAACTTCATCTAGTAGAAATGGCATAAGCGCCTTTGTATCCGCTCCTCTATAGGAGAATGGATATTCTAAGGCGTAAGACTCGAGTAAAAAGTCATAGGGATTATCTTCATTTATATCGACTTCGATTTCAGTACGAAACTCTAAAACATCAGACTCTTTAAGCGCAAAATTGCAATTTAAAAGAGTGTTACCACTAACGTCACGCACGAAACTTTGCGTTGATGCGGGTATTGTATCTACCGAAAAACGATGAACGCGCCGCAGGTGTCCTTCTATTGGACGGAGATATAAACTATGGACTGAAAAACTGACGGGGCCAGAGTAACGATGACGGGTTAAATGCTCGATGCGTAATTTCATAAAATTAGTATGCTAAGCTTATTCGAAAGTAGTGTAACAAGAGGATATACACTAAATACATCCTATGCAAAGGACGTAGCTAAGATAATGATAAATTAGTGGCTGGCTTCATCTGAACCCCGTTGAATAAGCTGCAATACAGCATGTTAATGTCAAAGCCTTCGTTTTAAAAATTAGGTACTGTTCTCGACACAAAAGCGGCACCAAGTACCATTCAACCTGCCGCTAGTACCATTCAGCCTGTCTATTCTTGCATACAATAAGTATTGCGTTTATTCTTTTATTGAGACTCAAAAAGACCTTCAATTTAATCCAAGCGCTTCAGTTTCTGAGCGGCTAAATAGAGATGACTATGTCCGGAAAATATTATCGAAATAAGCGTTCAAATGCAGCGCAATTATCTGTTTCTGATTTACAAAAAGAAGCTAAGAAACTATTGGATAACAAAATCCACGGTCTCTCATTCAGTCCATACATCACAGGCCAAGAGCCGGGTCCGGGCACCCAAATTACTGAACAGCAGATCCGCGAACGCTTGCAGCTAATTTTGCCTTATGTGAAATGGATACGCACATTTTCATGTACTGAAGGCAACGAGTTGATTCCCAAAATTGCAGCTGAGTACGGTCTCAAAACAATGGTTGGGGTGTGGTTGAATGATAATTTTAAGAACAATGAAAAAGAGCTACAAAATGCCATTAAAATCGCTCAAGCGGGTCATGCTGATATTTTAGCTGTTGGTAATGAAGTTATGCTACGGGAAGAAATGAGTGAGCAGCAGTTAGTCGACTACATTAACCGAGCAAAAGAAGCTGCGCCAAATATTCCAGTAGGTTATGTTGATGCTTACTTCCTATTTGAAGATCATCCTCCAGTTGCTGACGCTTGCGATATTATTTTCGCTAATTGTTACCCTTTTTGGGAAGGATACCCGGCAGAGCATGCATTGACTTACATGAAGGATATGTACCATCGTGCCGTGAAAGTGGCCAATGGGAAGCCAGTCATCATAAGTGAAACAGGTTGGCCGGACCAAGGCTCACCGGACAGAGCCGCGATACCTTCTTATGAAAACGCGCTGCGCTATTTTGTTGATGCCTATCATTGGACTCAAGAAGAAGGTATCGACTTGTTCTATTTTTCTTCTTTCGATGAAGACTGGAAAGTTGCGGATGAAGGCGATGTTGGCGCTTATTGGGGCATACTCGACAAAGACGGAAATCATAAATATGCAAAGTGAGTCTAAGCAGTTGACCTCACTTGAAAAAATGATGGGTCGCGAGCATGCACAAGCGATTTGTTATTCAGGCTATAGAGATGGGCAAAATCCAAGACTCGGTATATACCCGAGTTATGCAGAAATAAAAGAAGACTTATTGTTATTAAAAAATTGGTCTTACCTTAGAGTTTATGATTGTAGTCAGCATGCAGAAACAGTGCTAGAGGTAATTAAAAAAGAAAAACTCGATTTTGTACTTATGTTGGGTGTGGATATTGCGGCAGAGGTCAGCAACCCAAACTGTCCTTGGGGAGCCGACTATAGTGATGAGCAGCTCGAGCAGAATCGTCAAGCAAACGATGAGGATATTGAGCGTTTAATTGCTTTGAGCAATCGTTACCCTGAGTATGTGCGCTCGGTATCGATTGGAAATGAAGCGAGTGTCGATTGGACTGATCATATTGTGCCTGTTGAGCGCCTAATCGAATTTGCAAAGCGTATTAAAAGCAAAATTGATGTGCCGGTTACCTTTTGTGAAAACTACGTTCCTTGGACAAATAAGTTAGCGCCGTTGGTGGCAGAACTAGACTTTATATCTATTCATACTTATCCAGTTTGGGAGTACCAAAGCATAGAAAATGCATTGGAATACACGAAACAAAATTATTATTCCGTGCAGCATTGTCATCCTGATGTTCCAATCGTGATTACTGAAGCCGGCTGGACAACACAGTCGAACGGTTGTGGTATCGAAAAATGGAATGCGTCTGATGCGCTGCAGGCTGAATATTATCAACAGCTGCTGAGCTGGACCAATAGCGAAAAGATTCTAACCTTTGTGTTTGAGGCTTTCGATGAACCTTGGAAGGGCTCGGATGATCCGCAGGAGCCGGAAAAGCATTGGGGTCTATTTTACGTTGATAGAAGGCCTAAATTGGTTTTGCAGAATACATAAACAAAAACGCGATGAGCAAATAATACTCTGTAGGTTCATTGCGTTGCTTTAAAAGAAGCTAAATTTTATCATAAAGACAAGGGAGCTAACGCTCCCTTTTTTATTGTTTCTTTTTTACATCGCTTAATCAGATGATGAGTTAAGCGCTTATTTTGTAGCGACTTCAAGCGCGAGCTTTGGCGTTCTATCTGAACGAAAGACACCCCAATTTTTCTCTGCAATGCTGTCAGGCTGATCTTCACCGCCTTTCCATTTCTCGTCAAACGCTTCAAAATAGAACGAGACGATACGATTTTCCTTTAACCAATGACGGTAAGCATCAAAAAATATCTTCTGTGCTTTTTCACTTGCTTCACCAATGATAAGGCTTTCATCGCCATTACTACTGACCGAGCTCGTAGCCCACCCTGATTCGCCAAGCGCGACCTGTTTATTGGGGTGTAGCGCTTTAATGTCATGGTAGGTTTTTTCGGTCCAGGGTACGGCATGTTCTAAAGCTTGTGAATTCCACATTGCGTATGCATGCAGCACAATATAATCAAGCGCTTGTGCAACTTCTTGACTCCAAGGTTTGTTCCAAAAATTATAGTCATCGGCCAGTGTGACAGGCACATCAACAGCACGCTTTACTTTTTTGACCCATTTTAAATACTTTGGAATATCGGATACTTCGAATTTGTTTGCCGACCAATCAACAAAGATTTCGTTACCCAAATTGACGCTAACAACGATGTCTTTGTAGTCATTGGCTAGTCGAATGACTTCGGATATTTGCTCTTCATTTTGTTCAGCAGTTTGGGTTGATGAAAGCCATGCTCCCTGCATCACTTTTACGGGTAACTTATGTTTTTTAATCGTTTTTAATACTTGTTCGCTTGCTGGGTCAGCGGCATACATGCGAATTAAATTCCAAGTAACAGCGCTGTTCGTGGTTAAAATAGTCATGTCTTCTAGGATATCTTGCTCAGATGACACGCTCTTTTTATCAGGGCTTTCACCGTCGCGATACGAACCATAAGCAATGCCTAAGCCAATCCATTCTTCATCAATCATAGGGTCAAAGACCGGCTTGGAATATAAAGATTTACTGTTTTGCTTTGTCATTTGATTCGCCTGTAGGTGAAAACTAACGAGTACTAAGATGAAAGTCATAGCGAATAATAATTTCATATCAATTCACACTAAAAATAGAAAGGCTGGCAGTACATCAGGTTTACGCGGTTCTTAGCAAGTAATTTGAGTTTAAAAGGACTTTATTTGGGTTATTCGGGAGACTTCCCTAAAGCCGAACATGCGTCATTTTTATTGTCAATTTCTACATTCTTTCAGTTGCGAACCATGATCTGTCCCAGCCATCACGAAAAAAGTTCAAGTGACCGAATTAGTGCAATTTTACTTAGAAAATCAGGCGCAAATGACATATATTTACAAACCATTTACAACTGCATTTGAACCAACATATGTCGCACTACGAAACAGCTGCTAAAGATCGTATTTCTTTTAGTGAAAAAGCCGCCTATGGGACGGGAACGCTAGTCCTTAATTTACTACCTGCCTCTCTAGCGCTATTTGCATTCTTTTTAATAACAGCATTCGGTATAGATCCAGTACTAGCCGGTTTACTCGTTGGGCTACCCCGCTTATTTGATGCCTTAACTGACCCCATCATGGGTTTTATCACTGACAATACAAAATCTAGATGGGGCAGGCGCCGACCATATATAGTGGTTGGGGCCATATTAAGTGGAAGCTGTTTTGCGCTGCTATGGCAGTTAGATCCAGAAAACTCTCAAGACTATACATTTTGGTATTTCTTGATACTTTCCATGGCTTTCACTATTGGCAATACTATGTTTGCAACACCCTTCGTCGGTTTAGGGTATGAAATGACTTCAGACTATAAGGAGCGAACTCGTTTAATGGCTGCCTCTCAGTTTATGGGGCAAATTGCTTGGATGATTGTACCGTGGTTTTGGGTCATGATTGCTGACCCTGATTTATTCGAAAATCAGGCACAAGGGGTAAGGCAACTCGCATTATACATTTCGGGTATTTGTATTATTTTGGGTATCGTACCCGGATTATTTTGTAAGGGAATTGATAATTCAAATATTGAAAACAGAGCAGAAATTTCATTCCGAATGATTGGCAGTAATTTAATGGGAGTATTTAGAAGTATTATCCAAACATTCAAAAATGCAGCCTTTGTGAGGCTCTGCGGGGCTACTTTCTTAGTCTTCAATGGCTTTCAGTTGGTATCATCGTTTGCGTTTTTCATTATCGTATTTCATATGTTCAATGGTGACTATGCCGCAACTGGCTCTTGGCCGGCATGGTTCGGCACAATGAGCGCTTTTGCTACGGCATTTATGGTTATTCCTGTTGTTAGTTGGATGGCAAATAAGTGGGGAAAACGCAATGCGTTTATCATATCTACCCTAATATCCATTGTCGGCTACACATTGAAATGGTATGGCTTTAACCCTGAAAACCCTTGGATGATATTTATGCCTATTCCTTTGATGTCGTTTGGCATAGGCGGGTTATTTACCCTGATGTTGAGTATGACTGCCGATGTTTGTGACTTAGATGAGTTAAAAAATGGCATGCCTCGGAAAGAAGGCACGTTCGCAGCGATATATTGGCTGATGGTTAAGCTAGGTCAGGCATTGGCAATAATATTGAGTGGTATCGTGTTGAAGTACGTTGGATTTGACGCCGGTAACGCGACACAAACCGTAGAAACCATGACGAATTTGCGTATTGCGGATATTATTATTCCTGCAGGAACCGCTGCCCTAGCTATTTTGGTTATGTGGAAATATGATATCAGCGAGGAACGAGCACATCTAATTAAAGAAAAGTTAATTGAACGTCGTGGTGAAATATAATATCGATGACTAGGGTTTGTTGCGCACCAAAGCTCAACAAACCCTAGCAATTTTTTATATCGTTAAATCATTTGCAGCCCATAGGTTTTAATTTTATCTATTAATTCACGGTTAGTCGGCAAGCCATTCACTAATTTATGCGTCATTTCCTGATTCTTACGAAGGTGCTGGTAAGCCGCTTTCGTGTTCTGCATTTGCTTTGCTGTTAGTTGCTGCTCGGTGTGAAAGCCCATACCATACAAAACATATTGATAGCTGGCTGACGGGAAAATTTCGTCTACTTGCGTAAAGTCATGATGCCATGGTGATTGATGTTGCCATAGTTCTAACAGTTCTATTAAGCCATCAGGGATGGTTTCTTTACGACAGTTATCTATCCAGTAATCACTATCTGTTCTTTTTGTTAAAACGTAGTGTAATTTTAAGAAATCGATAATGCGGTCCCAGCGATAAAGGAACTTTTCGTTAAATCGTTTTGCGACAATATCCATAACATTTCGAGTGGCAGGAAGCTGTTCGCTAATCATTGCAGCGGACAGCTCAACTAACACTAATGCGGAAGCTTCAAGCGGCTCTAAGAAGCCTGCAGACAGGCCCACTGCGACACAGTTTTTGTGCCAGAAAACTTTTCGATGACCCGGATCGATATTAATCTTTCGCGGCGTTAACTGACCTGCATTTGCCCCTTTAATTCCGTCTAAATAACGCTGTAACTCATCTTCGGCAGTGCTGACATCAGTATGGGCACTAGAGAAAACATAGCCAACACCACGACGAGTTGGTAAACCTATATCCCAAATCCACCCTGCTTTTTGTGCGGTTGAAATGGTATGTGAGGCTATTGGGCTGTCGTGTTCAGGGTAGGGAACATGCACAGCTAAAGCCGTGTCATTAAATAAAACTGATTTACACTCTACAAAAGGAATACCATAGTGCTCACCAAGCAGCAGCGACTTAAAGCCCGTGCAATCAATAAATAGGTCGCCCTCTATTTCACCGTGTTGCTTTGTTGTTAGAGAACGTATATCACCTGTCTCATCATTATTAACAGCAACAACGTGATCAAGAATATGCTTTACGCCGAGCTTTGTTGTGCAGTGTCTTTGTAAAAATCCGGAGAACTTACCAGCATCAAGGTGATAAGCATAATTTGCAATGTGTGCGTATTCTGGCGTTGTATTCTGTTTTGGCGCTAAACCGCGTTCGCAAAGCTGGCCTTGAAAAGAAACCGCGTCGGCAAAGGATACATTCGCTGAGTTTTCGTTCCAAAAAGGAACTAAGTTAACTTCACTGTAGCCCTGTGGTAATACTAACGGGTGATAGTAAGCGTCATCATCAGCGCCAGTTACCCACTTTGCAAACTTTGCGCCTTGCTTAAACGAAGCGTCACATTCTTTGAAGAAGTCGGTTTCCCGGACACCAATTTTTCTGAGTGTTCCGCGCATGGTTGGCCAAGTGCCCTCGCCGACGCCAATTGGCTTAACGTCGGGTGATTCGACTAAAGTCACTTGGATGCCACTGTCCGTGTTAGCACAATGTTCTGCGGCTATAACAGCGCAGGTTAGCCAGCCAGCAGAACCGCCACCTAAGATTACGATACGTTTAATTTTCTTATCCATTGCCGTGCCCTAAAGTTCTTAATAAGAGAAACGCTCTTTACTATTTTTGTTTCTTACAACTTAGCGTGATTATTTGATGATATCCATCAGGTTATATCGAGCATAAACTACAAAAAACGCTAAATCGGCTTCTTTCTTTATCCCACCACTTAAAACGTTTGGTACGTTATTAAAGTTTAGCGATGAGTGCGTTAAATACGAAAAAAACCGACGTATATTTATCTATTTAATTTATTCACCAACAAAGCCCTTAACTTACGAGCTAACTGCGGGTCAATAGGATTTAGTATCCCTCTTTTATCTTTTGGAATGTGGCTTTGTTCTTGAGGAGAGAAGATATAGTGTTCAAAAATATCACGCCAAGCATCTCGCTGTGCTTGTGGTAAGTCTTTAATACTCAGCAGCGCATGGTTTAAAGCGTCCATCGGCGCACCCATCTGCATATCCACTTGTCGCCACCAATAGTTGACTAAGACATTGAAGCGGCTTAAGCCCTCAACGTGATGCCACCACATACTGGGAATAAAAATCGCATCTCCTGCCTCTAACTCGGCAGATTGCGCATGTTTAACAGCTTCAGCAAACTTGGGATATTTGACCAAGTCAGGTTGTGCAAAGTCGACTAAACTAGCTGGCTGCCCCGCGGGCGTAAAATCCAGCGGACCTATATACAAATTGTCTAACTGATTGGGAGGAAACAGGGTAAAACGTCTTTTGCCAGCGGCCACACAAGCAACGTTGTCGGTGACATCATAGTGAGCGGCAATTCGCGATTGATTGCCTACCCATAAACTAACCAATGGATTATCAACTAGCAACGGTATGTCATTACGTTGTCGAAAACCGGGCATAATGTGATCCACAGAGGTGGAGCCCATATACAAGCCTGGCGGCTCAGTTAGCGTTTCATACTCGGCTAAATCGTCGAGTACTTTGTCAAAAGTGGTGGTGGTAGGGGTGAAGTTAAAACCACTTAAATCATCATTATAAAAAAAACGCCCACGGTGCATTGCATCTGCCATGAAAGCGCGGATTTTACTTTGATTGTAATATTGTCGAAGGTGACTTCGCGCAGCGTGATTAGAGATTTTAGCATCCACCACCAAAGGCCAATCTTTAATTAACCCACGCAATACGACAGGCGAAGAAGAACTAAGTAACTCCGGCGTTAAACATTCGTTTGTAGCGTGCGTAATTTCTTGGATTGGTCTTGTCATAGCAAACATGATTTATTTCAATTGACGATTTTTTAATGCAATTAAATGGCTCATATTTGGCATAGAGGCCAATATCATATGGATTGCTTTTAAATAACCTGAGCGGTGCAAATCGGCAGCTACCTCAGCAGGTAATTGGGCAACTTCTTCCTCATTAATGGTATATAAAAAATCCATAGAAAGTTTTGATTCATCGTCCAACATGATGTCGACTTTAACGGCCTCAAGCAAGTCGTGCTTGAGCAGTGTTTCAATGAAGGACTTGGTATCTTTGTGACCTTGATCAATCGTCATCAAAACAGTCGCTACTTTTTGTATATAAGGGCTTTGACCACCTTGGGGTAAAAATACTGCTTCACCCTGCGAATCACTAATTCTAGGGCTGTCCATATCGATATGAATAACGGGTTCTTCGCTAACAACGCCATCTTCAATTTTTTCTTGAAAGCCGATTAGAAATGGTCGCCTTTGTATACTCAAAGGAACATAGCTAGCATTCCAACCTGAATCGTCTAAAAACAAGTTTTCCTCATCAGCTAAACCAAATAGTGCGATAGCCTCAAATTGTCCTGTTTGTGGATTTTTTTGAAAAAATATAGGGTAGTGGGCTTGTACGTCTCGAAACTCAGAGATGAACACATGGCTATAGCTGTGGTTATCACCAAATTCCGGCTTATGTTCTGTCATCACATGGACGTTTTTGTGGTTGATGTTATCCAGTAATTGATGGTTAGGCATATAGGGTTCCTTTATGTATTGTAAGCTGCACGTTTTCATTTTATTGAAATCAGCCTGCAACAAAAATGGTGATAAGTTTGCTTATATTGTGCAAATTTTACCACTCTAAATATTCTAATGGGCTTAATAATACTCGTTCTTTACGAATTAAAAAACTAATGAGGCTCATCGTATTTAATGTAATTTGTGATTATACAAAGTAGCATAAAAAAGCCGCTGATATCAGCGGCTTATATATTGCTTACTGCACCTTAGAAAGTATAGCGCGCACCCAAGGTATAACGTGGACCATATTGACGAGCAAACAAGAATTGCTCTTCGTAACGGCCGTAGCCTTGCTCAGTTTCATTGGTGATGTTGAGGCCCTCAAGGAAAACAGTGAGTTCTTCTGTTACATCATAATTCACACTGAAATCAGTTTGTGCATACTCTTTGCCAAACTGCGGAGGAGCTTCAGACGTACCCTGTGCTTGGCCGACACCGATTAAGTAGTCGTCACGCCACGCATAGGTAACCTTCACTGATAAACCATCTTTTTCGTAGAATACGTTAAAGTTAGCTGAATCACTCAAGCCAACTAGTGGTGACTGTTCATCAAAGCTTTCTATATCAAATTCTACATCGCCACCAACTAGTGTGAAGTTAAAGCCTGTACCAAAACCAGTTTCACCGAACATGTGCTGTACGGCAAATTCAATACCATCTACTTTTCGAGTGTCCCCGTTTGTTGGTTGGCTAACGTCCCAAGTTATTAGAGGGTCGTCGCTGTTTTGGAAAACGATTATATTACCCGTAATAGGGTCAAACGCCCCACCACCGTTTTCGATGATTTGATTATAGATATCAGGTTCAGAAGGAACAAAATTAGGGTCACCAGACGCTGCCACCAAGTCAGCAACTGCTTGAGCTGCCCTCGGGCCTGCAATTGGGTCTCGTAAACCGTCAACTTCAATACCCGTAATAGTGTTTGTAATAAAGTTTTTCACATCTTTACGGAAATAACCAAGCGATACGTAACTGGCATCATCGTAATAATACTCGACGGATAGGTCAAAGTTTGTTGACTCATATGGCAGTAGGTTTGTATTGCCTTGGCTACCATTTCTGCTGCCCGGCTTGGGGCTACCAGATAAGTTTCGAGTACCAATGAGATTACCCAGCGGCGCACGTGTAATCGATTTACCCATCGACATACGAGCGATAATATCGTCGGTAACAGCTACCTTAATATCTAGACTTGGCATCAACACATCATGCTTACCCTCAAAGCTGACTGGCTGCTCGCCACCAGATTGAAGGCGCAACTGCCACTCTGTCGGGTTAGACCAAACGATAATATCTTCCACATTCTGGATTACATTACTAGTAACATCTGTCTCTTCGTAACGTACACCAAAATTAATATCCACGGGCATTTCGGCAATATCAAAGTACATGGCACTTTGCAAATACACGCTAATGGTATCTTCACTCAGACTACCAAAGCTTTTTGAGGCTAATTCAGTGCTGAAAACGTCCTCTGGTACGCTATCAAAAAAGTTCGTCATTCGAGCGATAACTTCTGCAGTATCAAACTCGTAGTAGTAATTGGTCGTTAAATTATTACCACCGCCATCCAATGCATCTAAGAAGTCACCAGTATCTCTGCGCGTAAACATGCTGTCAGGGAAAATAAATTGGTTGCCGTTATAACCATTCGGACCAATGTTACCGCTGCCGATACCTTCTCCACCTATCGTTTGTTTGGTTGAGGCCAGACCAAATTTAACATTGCTTAAGAAGCTATCGTCTGGGTTAACCCATTCACTGTCGAATTGGAATTGTTTAACGGTTGATTCACCTGTCGCTCTACTGAATTGGCCGAAAAGTGGGTCAAAATCGTTAGGATTTGCTTCGGCTGCACCATCGGGCCATCTGATTGAATAATTCGGAATCTCGCCAGTGGTATAATCATAGGTTTTATCTACGATATTGTTAGGTGCGATTATAATGCTGCTTGCATAACCTGTTCCTTTATCGCCACCCGTATCAGTAGCGTTCGACGAATCATGGTAATCAAACTCAAGGTGAATGTCGTCTGTTAACTGCCAATCAAAGTTGAAACCAACAGATTCAGCTTCAACTAGCAAAGTGTTAGCGCCGGTAGAGTGAGCCCAATCGTTAGCCGTTTCAGTAAATCTAAGCGCAGTGCCGTTTTCGTCCAACTCGTAGTTAGTAAGTGAGCCACCAAGGTTAAACCAAATACCAAAACCTCTTGCTTCAGTCGCCGTTTCTGCTTCTGAGCGCGTATAATCCAAACTAAATGTCATCGCGTCAGTAGGCGCATACTGTAATGTTACTTGACCATTGGTTCTGGTTCGTTGCACATCAGCGATATCGTAAGAAATTTGTCTTGGGAAGTAGGTATGACCCGCTTTACCGTCGGCTAAAGCACCATCCAAAGTATCTTGTGCATCACTGCTTGCAGCGGCACGTAAATCGATTGCATTATCACCGGTAAGACCACCGAGGCCTTGGTCAGCTCGCCAACCTGGAATGTTTGCGCTTTGCTGCTGGAAGTCACGACCTTGGCGAGACAAAGATATTGCTACACCAATGGTATTGTCAGCAAACGTATTACTGTAAAGTGCCGCTAATTCAGGCGTGACATCGTCACCTGCAACATTCGACGTATCATATATACCTTTGGCTGATACTGAGTATTTCAAACCAGGAGATGACAATGGCTGTGCGGTGACGATATTAACCGTTGCACCGATACCGCCACTTGGATATTCAGCTCTTGCCGTTTTAAACACTTCTAGTGCACTTACACCTGAAGACGCTAAGTTTTCAAGGTTATAAGAGCGGCTGTTCCCTGTACCAGGCATTTGACGACCGTTTAATGTCACCAAGTTGAAGTCTGGACCAAAACCACGCACGGTGATTTGACTACCTTCACCATTTGAACGACTTACGGTTACACCAGTAATTCGTTGTAATGATTCCGCTAAGTTAGTGTCAGGAAATTTACCCATCTCTTCTGCAGAAATGGCGTCAACGACACCGGTGCCTTCGCGTTTCATGTCCATTGCTCGAGCCAAACTGCCTCGAATACCTGTTATTTCTATAATTTCAACGTTATCTGCGGCATCATCGTTTACAGCAGCTTCTTGTGCATACGTCAACGGCGCTATACCAGCACCCAACAACATAGAGATGGACGCTGCTAGTCGTGTTCTTTTGAAAGTAATGTCTTTCATAATTACCCTACTTATTTATTAATTGATTCCAATTGATTACTGCTGCGTTAAGTAATGCTTGTTAACTCGAGTACTTAATCAAAATCAATATTTATATAATGTTCGTCTTCAGCGGCGTTTTGTTCGACGGTTATTACTAATAACCTCGCATCAAACAAAACGCGCTTCGACATATAGTCTTTCTATCAGTAATTTAGCGTTACTATTTTTCTAGTCGAATGTTGTCAAGCTTAAAGTTCATAGCGCCTGTGGGCTCTACCACAAAGAGATTTTCCAAGTCAAACGGGTCTGCTGTTCCGTCACCAAAGCTATTACCATTCGCTAATATTTCCGCAACGCTAAGACGCACTTCTGTCCACACACCTTCAGCAGGTAGCGGTACGCTATAATCACTGACGTTGGGCCATCCACTATCAAACTTTACATAGAGCTCAACACCGCTGTCCATGCTAGTAACGAAAAGGTTAAAGACTAATTCGCCTGTGTCCTCGAAGCTGCTGATATCAAAACTGAGACCTTCTGCGACAATGTAGTAATTGCCTACTGCGCCGGTTTTCTCTATTTGCACAACTGTTCCATAACCTTCTTCGTTAACTTCACTTCCAAAAACAACACCTTCTGGATTGTAGCTCGCGAAGGTCAAGCCATCAGCCAACGCATCCTCGTACCACATGAGCACTTCTGTTTCAGCTACTGGTGCTTCAGTTCCTGGAATTTCTAAACGAACATTGTCAAGCTTAAAGGTCATAACGCCAGTGGGCTCTACCACAAAGACATTTAATATGTTGGACGGGTCTGCCGTGCCATCACCAAAGGAATTACCGTTAGCCAAAATATCCACGACAGGAATACGAATGGTAGCCCATTGCCCTGTAGTAGGTAAGGTAACGCTGTAATCACTCACGTTAGGCCATCCGCTGTCGAACTTAACGTAAAGTTCTACGCCATCGCCTAGGCTGGATACATTTAGATCAAATACTAATTCTCCGGCATCCTCAAAGGGGCTCAGGTCAAATGCATCTGGTGCTTCAAAGTAGAAGTTACCTGTGGCGCCACTTTTCACGATCTCAATTACGTTACCGCGGCCATCTTCAGCTAGTGCTGCATCGTAAGACACAACGCCATCTGGGTTATAGCTGTTGTAAACCAAAGAATCTGCCAAGGTGTCGGTGTAGAAAGATTCTACAATAGTCGGTGTACCGCTGCTTGTACCTTCAATATCTAAACGAATATTGTCGAGTTTAAAGGTCATCACGCCTGTAGGCTCAACTACAAAGACATTGAGTATACTTTCAGGGTCTGCAGTACCGTTGTCAAAGCTATTACCATTGGCAAGAATGTCGGCGACTGGAATACGTATAGTTGCCCATTCACCTGTAGTAGGCAGAGTCACGACATAGTCACTGACATTAGGATAGCCACTGTCAAACTTCACGTAGAGTTGAACACCTGCGCCTGCGCTCGTTACGTTCAAATCAAATACCAAGTCACCGTCAGCTTCCCAGCTTGTCAAGTCAAGCGGGTCGAGTGCTTCAAAGTAGAAGTTACCTATTGCGCCGCTTTTTACGACCTCAAGTACGTTACCACGACCATCTTCAGCAACTTCGGCATCATAGGATATAAAACCATCAGGATTGTAGCTGTTGTAAACTAGGCCATCTGCTAAAACGTCATCATAGAAAACTTCGGTTCTAGCTTCGACACCGCCGCCGCCATTATCGCCGCCTACGTTGAACTTCACATTGTCCACACGGTACACGGCGCCTTCACCTAATGCGTACTCTGGGAACACCATGATTAAGTCAATTAAGCCTAATTCTAAACCTGCATCAGCTAATGATTGCAGTGTGAAGGTATAAGTCTGCCAAACGCCTTCAACTGGGAATTGACCTTCAAGACTGTTTTGTAAAAATAACAAATCACCTGTTCCTGTGCCTGAGCGGTTTGCGCCGCCGTCAGCTTCAACTTTCAGTAACCAGTTGTCGGTTCCGGCTGGAGCAGAAACTACCTTCATATCGAAAGATATCGTTCCATTTTCTTGTATGCCGGTTGCATTAAAGGTTTTTGGATCGTCACTGATGCGAGAGTTAAAACCAAGTACGGTGCCCGCGCTGTCTGTAATTTCAAACTCAGCAACCGCGCCGTATGTTGGATCTTCGTCCACGACAACCGATGGTGTTGTTTTGTTGCTGTCATCCCAAAGAGGCCAACCTGGAAGTTCTTCATCTTCAAAGATAACAATTCCTCTTGCTGGGCCGACAGGAGGAGTAGGTGTCGGAGCAACGCCCAGTACAAGCGCACCCGTTGGTTTTTCCTCGGTGGCAACTTCATTATATCCATTACGAATGTTCTCACAGCCTGAGCCGTCAGCTTGGTCTGCGTCACATTTATATACTCGTACATAATCAATTTCGTAAGTTTGACCATTTGCGAAGGCTGCAGGATCAATACCGTTTGGAAAATTTGCTGCGTTATTGGTGTTTGCTGGAAAAGCGCCACCCACTGCTAAGTTTAATAGTATATGAAAATCTTGGTCGAAAGGAGCATTGCCCCAAACTGGCTCTAATTCACCTGTTACTTGATTAAAAAGTTCTGCATACCAGCCTCGGCCAAATTCAGTAAGACCTAAAATTTCGCCTCTACTGTTTGTTCTCAGCGTAGACTTTCTTTGCGTTGCATATAAATAGTCGTCTACATACCAGCGAATTTCGCCGGCTTGCCACTCAATGGCGTAGGTGTGGAAATCGTCTGCAGGGTTTGAACCGTCTAATAAATCAAAGGTTTTACCTGAACTATCAAATTGGTTGTTAGCATTAGCTTCGCCAGAACCGTAATAAAGCGTGCCTACAATAGAGCGCTCTTCTTCACCGTCAGCGTTCAGTTCTTTTAAGTTAACTGTTTCAACTATGTCTATCTCACCTGACTTAGGCCAGTCGCCATAAACTTCATCAGTGGACAACATCCAAAATGCCGGCCAGCTACCTTGTCCTGACGGCATTTTTGCACGCATTTCAAAGCGGCCGTAAGTCCAATCACCTTTGTTCTTTGTGACCATGCGAGCGGAGGTATAGGGCAGGGGTTCATCACCTGTAGAGGGCTTTGCTACGATTTTCAAAGTGCCATCGGAGACAAAAGAATTGTCAGGGCTATCTGTATAGCATTGTTGCTCCTGGTTGCCGCCACCTTCACAATTAACTTCGTGTGTCCATTTCGACGCATCGATAGTGCTACCATCAAATTCATCACTCCACACCAGTCTCCAATCATCAATTGATGTTGAAACATCTACTGCAGCTACGTCTGTATCAGTTGCAGCGTCACCGCCACAACCAGACAAACCTAAAGTCAGTGCTATTGCGACTGAAGCTGAAAGAAAGTGCGTCATTCGTTTAACGCTATTTGTTACCATGGTTATCTCCGATAATTGTCATATAAAAGTGCAACCCGCTCGTTTTGCCACTTTCTGAGCAATGGCTTCCAAACAAGTTAAACTGTTGTTCTCATTAGGTGTAAAAACCGTAATGTTAACGACATTTTTAATATGTAACATAAACGTTAAATATGGTCGACAGTAAATGCGGTCAAGTGGTACGGAGGAAGGGTGGAATGGACAAACAAGCCCCTGTACTGGGCCACTATACTGTTTGCTTCAATATGAGCTTGCTTTTATATGAGCTGGCATTGTTACCTAAAAATTAACAATCGATGGCGCAATAAATCGAGAGATATGCAGACTGCGCTGCATTATAAAGAACACTTTTTAATGATCAAAACGAATACACTTCTTGCAATTAACTCAACATAAACGTTTATCACTTTGTCGCAGAAGCAGTCCGTTTTGTCTTGTTTTGGTTGTATTCAGTTGCGAAAAGACTAACTTGAGCCAATGATGCACAGTCATGTGCGCAAGTTTTTCGTAAGTAAACGAAGAGCTCAATTAACAAGAGAGTTTGGATATGCACAACAAGTCATTTAACGCTAGCACTCAGTTTGAACATGCAGTAAGCGGCGACTTCACAAAAATGGATGGCGACACCTTCTATAAGATCAGCAATGTTGATCAAATGCCTCCATTTTTTATCAGCTTGGTATCTGACCAAGATCACTGGCTGTTTGCAGGCTCTACTGGTGGCTTAAGTATGGGCAGAGTGTCTCCGGATAAAGCCGTCTTTCCATATGTTACCGTTGACAAACTTTATGAAAGCACGCCGCATACAGGTCCAAAAACAATCGTAAAAGTGGTTCAAGACTCCGGCAAATCTGCATTTTGGGAGCCCTACAATAGGGAGCACGACGATCGATACCACGTCACTCGAAATTTATATAAAAATCTATTAGGCAATGTGCTTTGTTTTGAAGAAATTAACCACGATTTGCAGCTCTCATTTCGCTATTCATGGCAGTTTTCGAGCGAATTTGGTATTAGTAGACAATGCAAACTAGAGAATCTATCAGAACAAACTTGCTCTATAGAGATACTCGATGGCCTACAGAATATTCTTCCAGCGGGTACGCCTCGCTTCACTCAATCACAGTCAAGCAATCTTGTTGATGCTTATAAATGGACTGAAGTGAATAGCGAAACGGGCTTAGCGTTATACACGCTTTATTCTGCGATTACCGACCGTGCTGAGCCCGTGGAAGCGCTGCGTGCTAACACAGTATTTAAGTTAGGCTTGCAAGGCGGTACTGTGCATTTAACGTCCGCAAGTTTGGCTTTATTTAAAGCAGGTAAAGCACTTGAAAGTGCAGACTATAGCCGCGGAGTGCGCAGCTGTTACTTGGTGCATAGCCAATTTACGATGTCTGCCAACGAAGTACAAAACTGGTCAATTAATGTTGATGTGGAAAAAGACCAAAGCGAAGTTGTTGCGCTGCAGCATGCTTTGGCGAATCCGAATGCAGTGGCTGAAAAAATGCAGCAATCATTTGTCGAAGGCAGCGATAAATTAGCCCGCATTATGGCATCGTCTGACGGATTTCAGGCGACCGGAGAAGAAGATGTTTCTCTCCACCATTATGCAAACACGCTATTTAACGTGCTGCGCGGCGGTATTTTTGCCAATCAATATCAAATTTTGCGCAGCGATTTAATCAATACGCTGAAGCACTTCAATATCGATACCTATCAAAGGCATCAGGCCGCACTGAGCAATCTACCAGCGACTGTGAGCTTGGATAAACTTATGTTGTTCGTTGAAGAGCTAAATGATGCTCAATTGAGCAGATTGGTTTACGAATATCTACCGATTACTTTCGGGCGCCGACATGGTGATCCAAGTCGCCCTTGGAACCAATTTGCCATTGAATTAAAAGACGACAGAGGTCAGGCACTCTTGTCATATCAAGGTAACTGGCGAGATATATTTCAAAATTGGGAAGCGCTGACGCTTAGCTATCCGTCTTTTATCGAATCGGTTATCGCGAAGTTTGTTAACGCATCAACCCTCGATGGCTACAACCCATATCGTATTACTAAACAAGGTATCGACTGGGAAGTTGAAGAGCCTGATGACCCATGGAGTTATATTGGGTATTGGGGCGATCATCAAATTATCTATTTGTTGAAATTGCTTGAGTCTTCTAATAATTTCCACCCAGGGAAATTAGCTTCTTTACTTGAGCAATCGGTGTATAGCTACGCAAACGTGCCTTATCGAATAAAGTCGCTGCATGACACGATTGAATCACCTAAAGACACCGTTGTTTTTGATAACGAACTTGCTGAAAAAATTGAACAAAATATCGAGCGTTTAGGCGCGGATGGAAAGTTGATTTTGGATGCTCAGGGTAATGTTTACCAAGTGTCTTTAGCTGAAAAGCTATTCATACCGCTGTTGTCTAAATTGAGCAATCTAGTTATTGACGGCGGCATTTGGTTAAACACGCAGCGTCCAGAGTGGAATGACGCCAACAATGCGTTGGTTGGTCAAGGTTTATCGATGGTAACGCTTTGTTACCTTAATCGCTATCTGTCGTTTTTAACAAAGTTACTCGCTTCAATTGAAGACAAAAATAAACAATTTACGTTAACGACAGAAGTTGCTGAGTGGTTAACAGGAACAACAAAAATCCTGCAAAGTGCGGTTGAGCAAGCGGAGAACGGGCCCGTTTCAGCAAGCTTACAATTTTCTACTCTGCAGAATCTGGGCACATTAGCTAGTGAATACCGTGAAAAGATGTACCAGCATTCGGGCAATTATACTCAGCAAAATGTCAGCGTTACAGAGCTTAACGCCCTGCTATCTAGCGCCAAACCATTGATAACGCATAGTATCGAAGCTAATTACAGCGACTCTGGTTTGTACCATGCATACAATATTCTTAGCATCAATCAAGAGTCACTTAAAGTAAGTCATTTATACGACATGCTGGAAGGTCAGGTGGCAGCACTAAGCTCGGGCGCGTTAAGCGCTGAGAGAGCGGTCGAGATCATGGATGCATTATACGCGAGTCCAATGTATCGAGCCGACCAGAAAACGTTCATGCTCTATCCAGATCGTAAGCAACTTAGTTTTATTAGTAAAAATTGCGTTCCTAAAAATGATGTTAGTGGTCACCCACTATTAGCATGCATGCTAGCGGACGCTGATGGAAGATTGATTAAGTTAGATGCTCAAGGTGACTATCGCTTTAATAGTGAATTGACAAACGCGAATGCGATCAAACAAATTTGGCCTCGTATTGCAGAAGAATATCCAGAGCTAGCAACAAAAAGCTCACTCAACGCACTGTTAGAGATTTATGAAGCAGTGTTTAACCACAGCGCCTTTACTGGTCGCTCTGGCGGTATGTTTGGATTCGAAGGTTTAGGCTGCATATATTGGCACATGGTTTCTAAACTGTTGCTCGCTGTGCAAGAAGTGGCAATAGAGTCTATGCATCAGGAAGGTAAGTCAGCAACATCGCAAGCCTTGATAGCGCACTATTATAAAGTCCGCTTGGGGATTGGCTTTAATAAGACTCCTGAAGAATACGGCGCGTTTCCAGCTGATCCTTATTCACATACGCCAAAACACGCGGGCGCACAGCAGCCGGGCATGACGGGCCAGGTGAAAGAAGAGCTATTGACCAGAATGGGAGAGCTAGGCTGCTTTGTAGCCAATGGGAAAATTAGCTTTGACCCTTTCTTGCTTAGAGTGCAAGAGTTTACGGCAGAAGCGACAAGCTTCCGTTATCTTGACGTCAATGAAGACTGGCAGACGCTTGAGTTAGAAAGTCGAAGTTTAGCCTTTACTTGGTGCCAAGTGCCGATAGTTTATTCATTGAGCAGCAATGCTGAACAACAAGTGACTATTCATTCTGAGGATGGGCAAAAGCACGTGCTGAAGACTAATGAACTCAATGATGAATTCAGTCAAATGCTCTTTACTCGTTCTGGAAAGATTGTTCGGATTGATGTTTCTATTAATATAAATAAACTTTATGAGGAAAGTTAGTACTTACTTTTTCTTTATACAATATAGTTACTAAGAAGCATAGTATAAGAGCGGAAGCCGTGTCGCCTCCGCTCTAAACCTTACCTTTAATATCCTGTTATCTCGAAAGCAGTCCACTTTGCCTTGTTTTGCTGGACTAACCAATTCTGTCGTTTATTGTGCCCAGATTACGCGATCTTGTGTAAGCTGGTAAATGAGCAACAAGTTCATCCAAGCATTTAGCAATCTTAAACTCAATTTGGAACATTCCTTTTCTATGTCAAATTCACCTGCCTTCAATTTATATTCTGCAGACATAAGCAAAAAAGCAAAACAGCTGTTGAGCAAAATGACCTTAGACGAAAAGTTAGGGCAATTGTCTCAAGTATGCAGTCCTGGAGCGCATATTCCGGACTACTTAGCGGAGTCTATCAGGCAAGGGAGAATTAGCTCGGTCATTAATGAAGTTGACTTGAATGTTAATAATGAATTGCAGCGCATCGCGGTTGAGGAATCGCGTTTAGGCATACCCTTGCTAATTGGCCGTGATGTCATCCATGGTTTTAAGACGATATTCCCTATTCCTTTAGGACAAGCAGCCACGTGGTCGCCGGAAATAGTTAAGAAAGGAGCAAGAATCGCGGCTGAAGAATCCTCGAAAGCGGGTGTAAATTGGACGTTCGCTCCTATGATTGATATCGCCCGCGATCCTCGCTGGGGTCGAATCGCCGAAAGTTTGGGTGAAGACCCGCATTTATGCTCGATACTTGGCGCAGCAATGGTAAAAGGGTTTCAAACTGATGACCTCTCTTCTATTGGCTCTATTGCTGCCTGCGCAAAACATTTTGCGGGTTACGGCGCGAGTGAAAGTGGTCGCGATTACAATACAGCGAACATTCCTGAAAATGAACTTCGCAATGTTTATTTGCCGCCATTTCATCAAGCAGCAAAAGTCGGAGCTGCTTCATTTATGGCTTCATTTAGTGACTTAAACGGTGTACCTGCAACGGGTAATCGATGGTTGTTGAAACAAGTATTGAGAGAAGAGTGGAACTACCAAGGGGTGTTGGTAAGTGATTGGGAATCTATTAAAGAACTGCAGGTACACGGGCTATCTGCCAATGAAAAAGACTCAGCCTATTTAGCGGCGAAAGCCGGTGTTGACATGGAAATGGCCAGCACCTGTTACATCGATAATATGGCAGCACTCATTGCCGAAAATCAGATTGATGAAGCCGAAGTTGATCAGATGGTGCTGAACATTCTGCAAATGAAATTTGCGCTAGGGTTATTTGAGAACCCGTTCACAGACCCACAAACCTTGCCTGAACTAGTTAATGCTAGTAATCGGGACGCTGCCAAAGACGCAGCCCAAAAAAGCTGTGTATTGTTGCATAATAGAAGCCGTTTTGGACAGCACCCGGTGTTGCCTATTAATAGAGAGTCGACCAAGCGTATTGCTGTCATTGGCCCTCTGGCGAACGACGGTTATGAACAATTGGGAACGTGGATATTTGACGGTGAAGAAAAGCATAGCGTGACTTGTCTTGCTGGGTTAGAAGCGCTAGCAAGTGATTCAACAGAGATAGTATTTGAACCGGTATTCGCGAATTCACGAGATAGAGACACGCAGCATTTCAATAAGGCGCTCGATCTGGTAAACAGTGCCGATGTCGCTATTGTATATTTGGGAGAAGAATCAATTCTGTCAGGAGAAGCGCACTCAAGAGCCAATATCGACTTACCTGGCGCACAGCCTGAGCTCATCGACTATTTATCGCAATCAACTACGCCCATCGTGCTAGTAGTGCTTGCAGGTAGGCCACTAATATTACAACCGCTGATTAACAAGGTAGATAGTATTTTATATGCGTGGCATCCGGGCACAATGGGCGGGCTTGCGATTGCTGAACTGCTGTTTGGCGAAGCATCACCGTCGGGCAAGTTGCCTGTTTCATTTCCGCGAGTGTTGGGCCAAATACCCATTTATTATGCGCAAAAGAACTCAGGCAGACCTGCTAGTGAAGATAAATATGTCTATATCGATGATGTCCCTGAGAGAGCGCCGCAAACTTCATTAGGAATGGCCGCAACTCATTTGGACACGCATTTTTCACCTTTATATCCGTTTGGCTTCGGCTTGTCATACGCCCGCTTCGAATATCACGAAGTAGGCATTAGCCACAGCGAAATTAAATTAGGTTCTGCGTTTGAAGTTTCACTGATAGTAGAGAATAAAAGTGATGTAGATGCTGATGAGATTGTGCAATTGTATATTCGAGATTTAGTGGGTTCTGTTACGCGGCCAGTAAAAGAGTTAAAAGGTTTTAAACGCATCACGGTAAAAGCGAATTCAAGTGTCCCTGTGACATTTAAAATGCATACCGACGATCTCGCTTTCTATGACATCTGCAATCAATTAAACGCGGAGTCTGGCGACTTTCTATTGGGCGTAGGAGCCGACAGTTCGCTTGAACTGAATATTCCTTTCAAGCTTGTGAACTGATGTAACTTACCACTTTGCTCTGGCGTCGCTTTTATAGAAGCGCCATACGAATGCGGTACCGATAGAGTAGGTGACTTCTTTCTCAAATAACGGGCTGTCTTTATTAGCTGCTAAGCTATGAAATTGAGCTGAGCCACCAACAAAAGCCCGCACGTTTTCACTGACTCGAAATGAAAGCCCGAGCGTTAGTTCCGAACCCAAGTAACCTGCTTTGGCATCGTAGGCTGGGCGCCCTGCGGTGGCGAATTCGGGGCTTACTTCATAGAAGTAGTCATGTGTTTCTTCAGTGGCAAAAATCATTCCAAAGGAAATGTTGAACGCAGTGTCTTCATGCTTTAAACCGCGGTGTTGGTAAGAAATTTGTGGTTCGAAAATATAGCCTCGCCCATCAATACGGTTAAAGTCGGTTGAGAACACAGCGCGCGCCTGCAGGCGGAAATCGAGTCGTCCTTTACCCAAGTTTGTACCCATACTTTCGCCATCAGCATTTTTATCGAAATCGTAGTTACCCAGCATGAAAATCATCTGTGGACCAATTTCGCCTAAAAAATCGAGTTCAGGCATACCAACACGTGCGCTGTTGTCTTCGCTATCGCTGGGCAGCGCAACACCAAACGAAAAGTCGACTTCAAAGGTTTCATTTTCGATAAGCACTGCTCTTGCGCCACCGCCGTCTCCAATCCGGAAAGTCTCACCGCGATAAACGACAAAAGGCAGTGCTAAGCTAAACAAACGCCCTTCACTAGATGCTGGATATTTAGGATTGTAGAAAGCACCGCCGCCGACACCGAGCTCCCAAAGTGAGAGTGATTCGTTGACATTTTCAAAGCCGGTTAAGCTCCGATCCATGGCAATGTCGGCTTTACCGACACCGTCGCCTAAAGAAACTCGATTCTTTTTGTCTTTGTCCGGCGATTGCTCAGACTGTTCAGGATTTTGACTGTTGCCAGTCACAGAAACGCTTTTTTCTTCAGAGTTGCTTTCATCTGCTGCAGAGGCCGTGGGTGTGAAAATCAAAACTGAGACAAGCAGACCGCTAGCTGCTATTAGCTTAAGCAAGGTGTGATGTGCAGGAAATACTTTTATGCTAGTAGAATTCATACAGTCTCTTGGCCTCTGCGCCTGGTTGATAAAAGCGCTAATTTATAATCATTTAGAACGACGCAGAGCACAAAAGTAGGTCTCGTTTGTCACATAAAAAAGCACTAACAACCTATCACTATAAAACAAGGTTATCAGTGCATTTAACAGTAGTACGAATTTAGACCGTAAAATGTTTACTTACAGGCAAGTCCCTGATGCGTTTACCTGATGCATGAAATATTGCATTAGTTAAACTTGGCGCAACAGGAGGCGTACCTGGTTCACCCACACCACCTGGTATCGCATCGGACTCGACAATATAGGTTTTGATCATCGGGCTTTGAGACATTCTCAGCACTTGATAATCGCTATAGTTTGATTGTTCTACAGCGCCGTCCTTCACCGTAATTTCGCCGAGCATTGCCAACGACAAGCCAAATATCATTGAACCTTCTTGCTGCGAACGAACGCGATCTGGGTTCACTACTGTTCCTGCGTCAATACTTGAGTGCATTTCAAGAACCGTGACTTTATTGTCCTTCACGCGTACTTTCGTTGCCACTGCCACGTAGCTCACGAAACTTCGATGCGCACTAATGCCCCAGGCTTCACCTTCTTTTGTTGGCTTATCAGCGCCTGATTTGGCAACGACATCGTCCAAGACATGCTTTAAACGCTTGGTGTCAATTGGGAAGCGCTCGAGAGTCTCACCATAGTTGCCGTATTCAAAGCCTTGCTCTTTTGGATTAACAAGGCGATCGTCACCTAGTAATTGATGCCACATTTTGTGTGTCGGCATGTTAGCTGCATGTGCTACCTCGTCGACAAAACTGCCCTGGGCAAATGCATGCTGAATATTACTGACCGAGCGCACCCAGCCAATTCTAATATGTGCAGGGGCTTTGTGAGTTTCACAAGACAGGTTGGCAATGTTAAACGGTACATCGCCAAAACCTAAACTCAGCTCACCGTCGGAGGGCTCATCGGTAACACCAGTGAAGGTCCAGCTGATACTTGGGAAAGCAGTGCGCTGTATCCAAGCATCCACAGAATTGTCTGCGTTTAAGCCTGCCTCGAAATGCTGTGAACTAATGGCATGGTAGTAACCTTGACGAATGTCATCTTCTCGACTCCAAACTACTTTCACTGGTTTGCCGGTGTACTTTGCAAGAAGTGCTGCTTCAACTGAAAAGTCTGGTTTTGATTTACGTCCGAATGCACCACCAAGCAAGGTTACATTTATTTTGACATTCTCTTTGGGGATGCCCAGTGCAGCTGCGACATTTTGCTGCGTGCTCTGTGGCGTTTGTGTACATGCCCATACTTCACACGCGCCGTCTTTAAATACGGCGGTGGCAGCCGGTGGCTCCATCGGCGCATGCACTAGATAGGGAACAGTATAAGTTGCCGCGACTTTTTGCTGCGCTTTTTCCATTGCAGCATAAGCATCACCGCCTTCTCTAATGGTCTTACCTTTGTTGACTATTCGCTGGTTTAATTCAGTTAAATATTCAGCTGAGTTGTGACTTTTATGCGGACTGTCACCCCACTGGATGTTTAGGGCTTTGCGGCCTTGTGACGCAGCCCAAGTGTTGGTTGCTATGACAGCAACGCCATTGGATGGGTGAAAAACGACCGGGGTAGGCTGGTCCGGCATTTTATACACGTCAACCACGCCACCCGTTTTCATTGCTGCGGCTTTGTCGAATGATTCCACCTTTGAGCCAAGCACTGGGTTACGCTCGATGCTGGCGTACAGCATACCTTCTAGTTTGATGTCTTGACCAAAAACGGTGTTACCAGTAACGATGTCGGGTAAATCTACAATTTGCATCGACTTACCGATATAAGAAAAATCTTTTTTCGATTTATAGCTCAATGATTCAGGCGCCGGTGCTTTAATTTTTGCTGCGGACTCGGCTAGTGAACCAAAGGATACCTTTTGTTTTGTATTCTTGTTGATCACGAAGCTGTCTTTAGCGTAAACCTCGCTTATGGTTACACCCCATTTTTCGGCGGCAGCCTGTTCAAGCATGGTTCGTGCTGTTGCCCCCATTTCGCGCATTTTTGCGTAAAAATTTCTTATGGAACGCGAGCCATCGGTATTTTGACTACCATAAGCTTCATTCGCTAAGCCCTGGACAACGTTCACGTCGTCCCACGCAGCGCAGAGTTCGTCGGCAACAATTTGAGGAATGCCGGTGCGTATACCTTGGCCCATTTCACTGCGGTGACAGACAATATTGACGCGTCCGTTAGTTTCGATGGCAACAAACAAGTTGAGCGTATTGTCGTGCGCAGCATTTCCATGCGCCCAAACCGGTAGGCTTATGGGCAGCATGGAGCCTAATATTAATCCGCCCGTGGTCATGCCGGTTAACTTTAAAAAATCGCGGCGGCTAACGGCTTTTGTTTGCTTAGCTATATCTGTATTAGCTGCTTGTTGAAATGATTCAATCATACTTTTTCTCCCACATTTTTAGCCAAGCTGAAGTCGAAGTTGTTTGACGCACTTGTGGTAGCGCTTTTGCTGGCAGCGTCTTTTATTGCGGCCTTGATGCGCGGGTAAGTGCCACATCGGCAGATGTTGCCCTGCATAGCGTTATCGATGGCTGCATCGTCTGGATTTGGATTATTAGAAAGCAGTGCAACAGCACTCATGATTTGCCCTGATTGGCAGTAGCCGCACTGTGGCACATTGTGTTCCAACCAAGCTTGTTGGATAGGATGGCTTGCATCACTGGGCAAGCCTTCGATGGTTGTGATTTTTTTCCCTGCGATGCTGGCAAGAGGCATAACGCATGAGCGGATGGGTTCGCCATCCATGTGCACAGTGCAAGCGCCGCATTGAGCGATACCGCAACCATATTTTGTGCCTGTCATATCGAGCATGTCGCGAAGCGCCCAAAGCAAGGGCATGTTTGGATCTGCATCGACTTCGATGGCTTTGTTATTTAGGGTAAAACTTATCATGTCTTTATCCTTTGGATATTTCGCAATTGTGAGCGTCGTTTTCAACCTGCACTGAATTAGCTTTGCGTAGTTGATATGTACGACAATAAATCTGTTTTAGTATCAATGTCTTTAGCACCTTCTGGCAGATCTAGACGAATGATATTTGCCATATTGTTGCGTAAGATGTCTCGCGCACCTTTGTCATCGTTTAATAACGCAAGGTCAGCAAAATGAGCCCGCGGGAAAATTGCGGGGGCGCCAACTTTTCCGTTATAGAAAGCTGCGACAATCTTGTCTGGGTATTTCTGCGATTCAGCTATCATAAGATTACACTGCTTTGCACGAATTTCCACCTGATCATTTAATCCGATGAAAACGTGTGTAATTTCTTGCGCTAAATTTTGTATACCGGCGGCAATGGATGCTCCCATGCCCTTTTGCCAGTTTGTTGCAAAAGTAGAGTTGATGTTTGCATGAACTTCAATGTTATTAGCCAAATCCACATTTATCTTATCTAGCGCAGCTTTAATAGCAGTAGCGTTTGCGCCTAAAACAACCGTAATGGCGTCGAATTCGGATTGAGCGAACACGGTAAGGGTATGAGCAAGCATTGGCTTTTTATTAATAATCGCAAGCTGTTTGTTACCCTCAAAGCGCTTACTCTTGCCAGCGGCCAGCAGCAGTGCTTCAATGCGGTATCGCTTATTGTTTGTTGTTATTACCATAGGACTCGGTTATTCAATTAAAGACAATGCGTAATTTAAAACACCTTCACTCTCGTTAACCTACTGGCTCAATATGTTGCTAAATGATTTACCGTCTGCACTTTCGATAAATGCGTGTATTTCAGACAAAATGGATAGAGCAATAGACTCAGGTAGTTCACCGCCGAGTTTCAAACCGATGGGATTTGCTAAGCGTTTGCTTAAACCCGAGGTTGTTTGTTGATGTTTATTAGCAGACTCGCTTGCAGAAATGCCCGCTTCCTTGAGCACTCTTTCGGTGCGATGTGCAGGTCCCAACATGCCTACATAGCTAGCCGAACTGCTTTGTGCGAGCAATAATGCTTGTGCATCTAACTTCACGTTGTGAGTCATGATAACAATAGCATCGATGTCGGACAGCCATGTGTGCTCAGATGCATTGGCAAAATCGGTTTTAATTATCTGCTTTGCATCGGCAAATTGAGTTTTCCTTGCGTAACCCGTGCGCGGGTCGGCAATGCTTACGTGCCAACCTAAATTGTTTGCAATTTGAGCCACTGGCATCGCATCAATGCCGCCGCCAAAAATAGCTAGCTTAAGAGAAGGCTTAATTATGTGCTCAAAAATAGTGTCGCTGCTCAAGCTTAATTCGGGAGTGTTTTCGGTGTTAGCCTGTGGCGCTGAATTATTATTAAAAGAAACATTGCTCTCAATTATACAGACCTCATTGTTTGGTGTGCTTTCATCAACTGACTGAATATATTTGCAGGCTTGATTTTGATTAATCAATTGGCGTAGTTCGCATAGTTGCAAGAAGTTGTTTGCAGTATTAATGGGTTGTAACAATATACGAACTAGGCCGCCGCAACCTATGCCGAGCTGCCAAGCAATATCCTCTTCTTCACGCATGTCATATTGAATAATGCGATTATTGCCCGTCATCCAGCATTGACGAGACTGTCGCATTATATCTGACTCTAAGCATCCGCCGCTCAATAATCCGTGATATTGGCCAAGGCTATTGATCATCATCATTGCCCCAGGCTTGCGATATGAAGACCCTTCTGTGGCGATGATCGTTGCTAATACCCAGTCAACGTCATTGCGCTGTTCGTACCAAGTGTTTAAAAGTTGTTGAGTATGGTTGGCCATGTTTAATGCTTATAGCTCTGCTTGGATAGGTTTAAGGGTTTCAATGAGAAGATTTCAACGTTGGCGTTTTAACTTCCATGATAAAGCACTTGTATATCATACTTAATTTTATGTTTGAATGATCATCCTGATTGTCAGGCATTATCAAATGGCAATGGCTAAAATTCTTTAACTCATTGCCTTAGCATTACTTTTGACTCGTAATCCATGCTTTTACTTTGCGCTCTAATATGACCATGGGCAATGCACCACCGCCCAAAATAACGTCATGAAAAGCTTTGATATCGAACTTATCTCCGAGTTGCTTTTCAGCTAGTGCGCGAAGTTCTTGTATTTTGAGCATCCCGATTTTGTAACCAGTTGCTTGACCGGGGAGGGTTAAATAACGACGCACTTCAGACTGCGCTTGTTCACCGGTAATTGCGGAGTTTTCTTTGAAATAGGCAATAGCCTCTGCTTCACTCCAGCCTTTTGCATGCAGTCCTGTATCAACGACAAGACGGATTGCGCGCCACATTTCAGAGCCTAAACGACCAAACTCAGAAAGTGGATCTTGATAAGTGCCGGGCATTTGTTTTGCTAACCATTCTGAGTATAAGGCCCAGCCTTCGCCATAAGCATTCAAGTATGATTGCTTGCGAAAAGTGGGCACGCCCTTTAATTCGAGCGAAATCGCGATTTGCATGTGATGACCAGGCAAACCTTCGTGGTAAGCAATCACTTCAAGCTCTCTTTTAGGCATGGCGGTCATATCAGACAAATGAGCATAGTAAACACCAGGTCTTGACCCATCCGGCGTTGATGGAGAATAATGCTGAGCCGCGCCATCCTGCTCGCGAAAAGCTTCGACGCGTTTTACGACCATGTCAGCCTTTGGCAAAATGCCAAAATAGTCTGGCAGTACTTTTTTGATTTTATTGATGGCGGCTGTGGCATCATCTATATAAGCTTGGCGTCCCTCGTCCGTATCAGGGTAATACAGACGCTCATCGTCTTTTGTGTCGCGTAAAAAGACAAAAAACTCTTGTAAGCTACCTTCAAAACCAAATTCAGCTTTAACAACTTCCATTTCACCGCGCAGGCGAGCGACTTCTGTCAAACCAATCTTATGTATTTCATCCGCGCTTAAATCGGTAGTTGTTTGGTTAGCTAAGCGCTCGTTGTAAAAGGCTAAACCATTCGGTAATGCACTGGCTCCTAATGCCTCCTCGCTGGCATTAAGTTTATCTGCTTGCTGCCATGCGATGAGTCTCTCATATGCGGGTTTAAAATCTTCTATGAGGGCTTTTTTAATGTTGTTAGTTAAGTCGTCAGCTTCGCTTTGAGTAAGTTGATTTTGTTCTAATAAACCTTTTATTTTAGCTTTTGCGTCAGCCCAGATCGCGCTGTCGACACCGTCAGAAAATGGGGCACCTGATATTATTTTAGTAGACTCATCAATAACAGCTTCAAAAGCAAAATAGGGTGGTCTAACGCCTTTTTCAGCGATTTTTTTCGATACTAAAATAAGCTGATCAAGCGCCGTTCCGCTCGCCGATATCCGCTTTAGATATTGCTGCATATGTTCGCCTGTTTCGACTTTGTGCAGCGCGATAAGTAACTGCGGAAAAAAGCTGTGAACCGCATTCATTTGCTCAAATATATATTCGTTATAACGAAACTCGTAGGCAGCAATTGCTTGGTCGCTTAAGTATGTCCAAAGGTCGTAAGAAATTTTTGCATCGTCTGTTAGTTTTGCATAGTCAAAGGTGCTTTGAAGTTCTTTTAGGTTGGCTTTCTTTAACGCAATTTGCGCGTCATAAGCCTGTTCTGAATAATCATCTATTTCATCTTGACGTTCGCTTCTGCCGAGCATAGTCAGTGACGTGGGGCTAAGCATCAATTCTTGCTCAAATTTATCCTCAAACCAAGCGTTCAACTTCGCTGTTTCTGCGGATTGTTCTGCGGCACTAACAGCTGTTGCTGGCATTGGCTTAGTTATTTGTGTGGCTGCTGCTTGCGTTCCGTTTGTATCCTCTGTTTTTTCACAGCCGATTAGGGTAAGGCCTGTGATTATAGAAAGCGTGGCAAGCGTAATTTTATTTAAGCGCATAGTTATCTCAATTTGAAAGCGAACCTTTTATTTGGTTTTATCCTACTCCGCTTAGCCAATGAACACAATTATTCAAACTCTAGGGTTTAGTGTATCGATTTATCGGGCGGTTATTGAGTACTTTCTTTGCAGCAATCTATGGTGTTGGTTCAGCTTTTGATGGTTTTTTTTTGTCCTGATCCATTTCCCTTTTCACGAGCAAAAAGGTAAGAAACATTTTGGTAGGTAGGGATAAGGCCATGCCAACTGCAACGCAGCCTGCACTAATGATGATGCCATTTACGCCCATGTCTTCAATCGTTTGATTGAATAAATGAAAGTAGACACCCAAGAGTATTAAACTAATGCCAACGCTTATGACTATCTTGAGCGTTAAAATAATTTTTTTATCAGTCATTTAGATCTCTTATATTGAGCAGTCTATGCTGTGAAAAATAGCTAATTTGAAGACTAAACATAAAGCATGTTTTACTCTACGCCTTTAATGCTTTGACAATCTTGATCTGAATCATAGCCGAGTCTTTTACTTCGTTTTTCACTAGCTTGATTGCGCCACTCTGCTTTTTATAAAAATTAGTCTATTATTGTTTTTCTACTACCATAAATTTAACAGTGCTTTGAGGATGAATAATGCTGAATTGGGGAGTTATTGGCTGCGGGGAAATAGCAAACACTTTTGCGAACGGCTTGGCTTGTTTGAACTCAGGAAAACTTATTGCATGTGCATCAAAATCAATGCAAAGAGCCCATGCTTGGGCTGAGAGTCAAAAATCAGAACACAATATAAATAAAGTCTATAACAGTTATGAAGCATTGCTCGCCGACGAAGACATTGATGCCGTGTATGTGGCTAACACACACAACTTTCATTACGAATCAGTTAAGCTCTGCTTGCAGCATCATAAACACGTATTATGCGAAAAACCAATCACCCTAAATGCAAAACAAGCGACAGAACTCTATACCCTTGCTCGACAAAATAATTGTTTTTTAATGGAGGCCGTTTGGACTCGATTTTTGCCCGCTATTCGCATGTTACAAAAAGTGCTATCGGATAACACTATTGGCGAAGTGCTGAGTTTACGAGCTGATTTTAGTATCAATCCAAAGTTAGAGCCAAGTCATCGATTAAGGAATAAAGCACTTGCAGGCGGCGCTTTATTAGACCTTGGCATTTATCCTATCACCTTCTCATTTATCGTATTTGGTGAAGCCCCTGAGAATATCCAAAGCTCAGCGGTTATGGACAGCACTGGGGTTGATGAAAGATCGTTTTATTTGTTTGAATACAGCGATGGTCGCAGGGCTTCGTTGTCTTCAGGATATAGCCATGCAGCTCCTACAGAGGCAATAATTGCTGGTTCATCAGGATATATTCGGGTGCCTCACTTTTTGGGCGCACAAGAGTTTACCGTTTACGTTGAAGGGCAGGAACCTAAAACCTACAGCTATCCTTTCAACGCTAATGAAGACTTTAGTTTTGAAATTCAACACATGCATGATTGTATTGCGCAGGGTTTGCAGCAAAGTCCCATATTGCCTCAAGACGAAAGTATTCAAGTGATGGAAACAATGGACGCGGTGAGAGCAAAGTGGGATTTACGTTATGACAATGAATAGCATTGTCGGAATGGCTAGCTAATACTTTTTTTGTGCAACTAGCTCTCTTTTTTGTCAGCCTATTATCTAAATAACTCTGATAAGGTTAATAGTTTGATACCTAATAAACTTAAGGTGATGTTATGAAACTCGGTGCTTTTTCGATTAGTTTAACGGTTAACAACATTGATGTATCAAAGGCTTTTTACGAAAAACTAGGCTTTCATCAAAGGGGAGGAAACATCGAGCAAAAATGGGTAGTCCTTAAGAATGAAGACGGCACGGTAATTGGCTTGTTCGAAAGTATGTTCGACAGGAATATGTTGACCTTTAATCCCGGTTGGAACAAGGACGCAGCCGAGACGGATGATTTTGAAGATATCCGCAGCGTACAACAAAAACTGATTCGTAACGGCATTGAGATCAAAGAACCTATTGATGAAAATTCGACAGGACCCGCGCATTTTATGATTGAGGATCCCGACGGAAATCCTATTTTAATTGATCAACACCGACAGTAGTTAATTCTTCCCTCATGGTAGAGTTTGATAGCGCATATCTAGAAAAAGAGGCAAGTTATTAACTGTAACTTGCCTCGCACTGGCATTCTTAATAAGCACGCTTAATTCGACAACTAACTCGCTTTCAACTTCGCTTCAATATATTGATCTACCAATCGTTCCATAATATCTAGTGGAACAGCGCCATTTTTCAAAATGACATCATGAAACTCACCCAATGAAAATTTATCACCTAACGCTTTTTGCGCTTTAGCTCTGACCTCAAGAATTTTCATCATACCAACTTTGTAAGCAGTAGCTTGACCTGGCATCACAATATAGCGCTCAATTTCAGATGTCACATCTGATTCAGCCATGCCAGTATTAAGCAACATATATTCAATAGCCGCTTCACGTGTCCAACGCTTCGCGTGAATGCCAGTATCAACCACTAAACGCACTGCTCTAAATAATTCAGCTTGCAGTCGACCGATGTTATCAAACGGGTCATCTTGGAAACCTAATTCCCACGCTAAATACTCCGCATAAAGAGCCCAGCCTTCAACATAAGCAGTGAAAGGAGAGATAGTTCTGAATATAGGGATGCCTTCCAACTCCATTGCAATGGCAATTTGAAAATGGTGCCCCGGTATACCTTCATGATACGCCAAGGTGCGCATTGAATAAGTTGGCGTTGCTTTGATGTCGTATAAATTGGCAAAGAATACGCCAGGTCGCGCGCCGTCAATAGAGGGTTGCTGATAGTACGCACCGGGTGCTGTTTTTTCCTTAAACAATGGAATGCGCTTCACTTCCATTCCGGCCTTGGGTCTTAGCGAAAATGCATCTCCTAGGCCTGCATCTATTTCGTCCAAAATAGTTTGGTAGTCAAGCAAAATTTGTTCGCGTCCTTCATCCGTATCAGGATAATAAAAGCGCTCGTCATTTGCCAGAGCATTAATAGCAGGTGTAAAACCAGCACTGATATCAAAGCCTTCACTGCCTAGTATGGTTAAGATTTCGGCTTGAATACGATCAACTTCAGCTAATCCGATATTATGAATTTGGTCCGCGCTGTAGTCCGTCGTTGTGAAAAAACGCAGTGCCAGTTTGTAAACATCTTCACCGTCAGGAATTTGCCAAATGCCATCGTTAGTGCCGGCTTTAGCTTCTAATTCTGAAAAGTAAGCGATTAGCATTTTATAGGTAGGGTAAACCGTCGTTTCAATTTGTGTTTGTGTCTGATTGAGTAAATCGTCATATTGTTCAGAAGGGATGAGCTCTGTTTTCTTCATCTTTTCATGTAAAGAAGTATAAAGAATGTTTTCCGTGGAAGGTTTGTCGACAAATCCTTGCATCTCATCAATCACGCGACGCACAACAAATTTTGGTGGAATAATTCCTTTTTCTTCTCGAATTTTAAGGCCTTCCATCATTTGCTCGTAATAACGCTTTGATTCACTTAAGCGTGAGATGTAGTTCTCGACACTTTCAACATCGGTGATCGCGTGTTGGGAATCCATGAAGCTAGGGAAGTTGCTTTGCGCACCAGACATTTGATTGAAGGGGTAGTTGTGATGCTGATATTTTTCAAATCCTTCGATAGTGTCAAACAAATATAAAGCGATTTCTTTTGAGAGCCGCTGGTCTTCGTTAAGGTCTTGATATTGTAAAAGCACCTGTTTAGCATCAGCTAAGTCGGTGAACATTGCTGCAGAAGTAGCCTCACTTGCATCATCTAAGTGAGCGTTATGACCTGTAATGCCGATGCTCTCAAACACGCCAATAGAGGTCATCGTTTCGGGGCTTTTAAGCGCTTGTTTTATGAGTGTGCGGTCAAGAAATACTCTGAAAGAAAAAGGTTTTTCAGCCTTCCACTCATGCGTTGCAACTGCACCTGTAATGATCAGAATACCAAGTACAACAATGCCGAGCCATTTAAAGAATGTCTTCATGATTTACTTATCCTTGTTTATTGTTTTAGATCTTCCGATGATGATTGTAATGCTAATTGAGAAAGAAAAGCTAACTTAATTGCTCAACGATGCCTGTTGTCAGTTAGCTTTTTTAGCTTATCCACTAGTCGCGGTTCATGGCTTTAGTCTATTGAAGCGTTACAAAATACCCGCTTCAATTAACGGCAATATCCAATAGCGTATTCTCTTGTCGTTATTGGTTTTACTGAGTAGCTTACAAAGTTGCTCGGAGGTAGATGCCTGATGCAGTACTTCAAACCGAAAAAAGTCTCGATAGCCTTCAACCTGTTCCCTTATATTGTAGTGGCTATGTTCTTTACTAAAGCCTTGAATTTTGGCTAAGCTGAATCCGCTTATGAAGGTTTCCTCCATTAGTGTATCGACTACTTTATCTTTCAAATCTTCAGGTACAATTGCGACGAGCATCAGATCATTTTGTGTTAGCGCCACGGCGATTCTCCAACCAAATATAAAACACGGGAATTAAAAACAAAGTAGTGAAAGTAGAGGTAAACAACCCGCCAATCACCACAATAGCTAGCGGCTTTTGAATCTCAGCACCTGGCCCGGTGGCAAAAGCGAGCGGGAAAAGTCCAAACATTGCCGTGCTGGCGGTCATCAACACTGGGCGTAAGCGTCGTTTTGCACCAAGAACAATGCGGTCAACTACGTTGGTTACTTCAAACCTAGTTTGTTCAAAATAACTGACCATGACGACACCGTTCAAGACGGCCACACCAAGCAAAGCAATAAAGCCTACTGAAGCTGGCACAGACAAAAACTCCCCGCTTAAATAAAGTGCGATAACGCCACCCATTGTCGCAAAGGGAATATTGGCTAATATTAAACCGGCCTTGCTCAAGGCGCCAAATGTGGTAAATAAAATAATGAGGATCAAGCCAAGTGCGATAGGAATTACGAGCATAAGATTAGTTGCTGCTCTCTGTTGATTTTCAAATTCGCCGCCAAAATTAAGTGTATAACCGACCGGTAAGTCTAGTGATGTTGCAAGAAGCTCTTTCAGTTCCTCGACAAAACCAACAATATCTCTTTCTTCTACATTTGTAGTAACAACCGCAAATCTATTGCTGTTTTCGCGCTCTATTAGGATTGGTCCTTGTTTAAACGATACATTAGCTATGCTTGAAAGCGGCATTAAACTAGCATCTGGCATCAATATCGTCATTTGTTGTAGATCGTTGATTGTTCCAGGTTTGAGTTTGCTTGAGCTCGTTAGCCCAAATACGATGGGCGTTTTTTTCTTACCTTCAATTAAGCTTGAAAGCTCCGTAGATTCAATTTGCGACTTAACAAACAGCGAGAGCTCAGCTATTGTCATATTGTAAGCACTGGCAATTTCTGGCTTTAGCCTTATGTTTAAGAAGTCACCGCCTTCAATTACAGAGGCATTAACGTCAACGCTACCTTCTAATGTTCGCGCTTTTTCACTTATCTGTTCTGCTAGTTTGGCTAATACCGCAATATCATTGCCGAATACTTTAATTGAAACATCACCTGTACTGCCCGTGAGCATTTCAGAAACGCGCATTTGAATAGGTTGCGTAAAGCCAACGTTGATGCCAGGGAAGCCTTCCATTACCTTGCGAATTTCTTCAATGAGTTCTTGTTTGCTATCAAAGCGCCAAGTATCAACAGGTGCCAGCTCCATGAAAACATCAGTTTCATTTAAACTCATTGGGTCCAAGCCAATTTCATCAGAGCCAACTCGAGCTACAATTTGCTTAATTTCGGGGATATTGGCAAGTAAGGCTTTCTCGATTTTAATGTCTAAATCGGTTGAAGCCTGCAAAGAAATGTTGGGCGACTTTTCTAGCTGCACAATAATGTCGCCCTCATCAAGCACGGGCATAAAGGTTTTTCCGAGCAGGCTATAAAGTACAATACTGCCGACTAACACTACTAGGGTGACTATTATCACAGAAGTAGGTTTTAATATTGTGCGTTTTAGTGCAGCGTGATATTTCTCTTGCAACCAAATTACGAACCGCGGCTCGCTGATAGTATCGGCTTTGAGCAATAGTGAGGCTAGCGCCGGTATTACGGTAAGCGACAATACCAATGACGAAAGCATGGCAAATACAATGGTAATGGCGACTGGCTTAAATAGCTTACCTTCTAGTCCGGTTAGCGTTAGCAGCGGAGAGAAAACGATAATGACGATGATCGTTCCCGACACCACTGGAACCGCGACTTCTTTGCAGGCACGAAAAATCAGATGTAATTTTGGTAAGGTGGCATTTTGTTTAAGGCTATTAACAGTATTCTCAACCACTACAACAGAGGCGTCTACGAGCATACCTATCGCAATAACTAAGCCACCTAAGCTCATTAAGTTGGCGGACATATTAAAATAGTTCATTAGTAAAAACGTACAAACGGCAGATAGGGGCAACACCAAGGAGACCACGATAGCAGCGCGCACATTGCCAAGAAATAATGAGAGCAGCAATATTACCAGAGCAACGGCAATAATAAGCGCTTCTTCGATAGTGCCAATAGCAGTATCAATAAGTGTTTTTCGGTTATAAAACACATTTATTTCAGTTCCTTCGGGTAAGGTTCCTTGTATGAGCTCAAGCTTTTTTGAAACGTTCTCTATCACATCAGCCGTATTTGCTCCTTTTAATGCGATCACGATAGCTTCTGTTGTTTCTACGCCATTGCGTGTGACTGAACCATAGCGAGTGAGATGGCCGATATTAACCTTTGCGACGTCCTGCAAGCGAATGGAGGTATTGTCTTTGTTTGCAATCACTATGTTTTGCAGTTCGTGGAGATTCTGTATGCGCCCTTCGGAGCGAACAATCAGCGTATCGTTGCCAATATTCAAGCGTCCAATGCTGCCGTTTTGGTTAATGTCTTGGATCGCTTCACTTAACTGCGTAAACGACATGCCAATGCCAGCCAGCTTTATTGGATCGGGACTAATTTGGAATGTTTTAGCGAAGCCTCCTAAGATGTTAACGTCAGCCACACCGTTGATGCTTCTCAAAAGTGGACGGATTTCCCATTCTAAAAGCTGCCGCCGTTCAATCAGGCTCATGGCGGGGTTCTCTATTGAGAACATAAACATCTCGCTCAATGGCGTACTCATTGGGGCGACGCCTCCTTCAATTCCAGAAGGTAAAGACGGTAATACGTTACCTAAACGCTCAGCTACCTGCTGGCGCGCCCAATAAATATCGGTGCCTTCTTTGAAGTCGATAGTGATATCAGTTATTGCGTATTTAGTGGTTGAGCGAAGGATTTGTTGATCTGGAATACCTAAGAGCTCAGTTTCGATTGGCAGCGTTACTTGTGCTTCAATTTCTTCAGCAGTCATGCCCGGCGCTTTCAATATGACTTTTACTTGAGTTGGAGAAATTTCCGGAAAAGCATCAATTGGTAATGCAAACCAAGCGGAAGCGCCGGCTAAAAACAAAAACAGAGATATAATGAGTACAAATACACGCTGAGTGAGGGAAAAACGAATAACATTACCTAGCATTTTGTTAAATCCCCAAGCCTAGCAGAATACCCTGCACAGCGCTGACAGAACTAAGCAACACGTTTTTTCCTGCAAGTGATACGGATGATTTCACAATATAGTTGTCATTATGTGATGTGATAAGGCTAACCTTCACAGCCGTGTAATTTTGTTTATCCTGGATGAAAATATAATTATCACCTTCCCAATTAAACACGCTGGACTGTTTTATTTCATAGGCATTTGCTTGGTATTCTGGTGTGGCACTTAACACTTGGCCAACAGCAAACGCGCAATCATTAGTCAGTGCTTTGGTCCACGCGACTTGATAAAATGCCGAGTTGGCGCTTTCGACAAAGTCGACGGCTAGCTGGCAACCATCGCTGCTAATGAGCAATGGCTTCTGTGTCGCATCGATGGGGATGTTGACTTTAAGTCTAACTGCTTGCGCAGGAGTAAACGAAGCGATCGTATCTTCCATATCTAATGCATTTGATAATCTGTACTGAATAACACCTGCCATTGGCGCGCCGAGCGTCAGCGAATCTGTCGCTTCGTCAACGTTGAGAACTAAGTCAAAAAAATGCGTCAGTTCGTCATATTCCATTCTGATCTTGTTATATTGGTTGCTTACATCTAGCCATGCTTGTTCACTTAAAGACTTGCGTTGATATAGGTTTTTACTGTTGTTAAACAGGGTCTGAGTTTGTAAAAAAAGCACTTTTGTTAATTCAAACGATCTGTAAAAGTGATGCACTTCAGGTCCTTGGATAATGGCAAACGCTTCATTTTCCTTAAGCGTTTCGCCAACCCCTTTTAAATACTGAATTCGTTGTACATTAATAGGTGACTTAAACACATACGATTGGCCTGGCAGTATGGCAACTGTCGCCATTACATCTTTACCCGTATAAGACGAAACTGAATCTATCGGATTCGTCTGGAGCGACAAATTGCCCAGCTGTTCAGCCTGCACCGTCATATTTTGAGCAAAAGCCGAATGGCACATTAACGCCGATGATAAAATAAAGAAGGATAAAATTTTCATAAGGTAAGTCCTGCTGCTTGTCTCATTAGTGCAATATGGCGTTGAAGATGAATTTGGTTTAATTCAATTGAATACTCTGAATCCACGGTGTCGAGTAGAGTGCGAATATAGAACTCTTGGTTGGGCGCGTTTGCTTCGCGTAACTCAGTCATCGCTTGGGTAAGAGCTGATAAGTTAGCTGTGCTGGAGTCGAGTAAGGTTTGTTTTTGTTGTAAAAACTTATACTCTTGCATCAAATTTGCTTGGGCTTCGCTGAGTTCATGCATGAGCTTGCTTCGAGCTATTTGGTACTCGGTGTTAATTTTACTGTATTCGCTTCGTTGCAATGTAGATAGTTGATTGACTATATTTATCGGTACTTCTATACCAAGACCAAGCTGATTTTCGGAAAAACCCGGAGTTTCTACCCGTTTGCCTGTTATTTGAACATTCCAAGGTGCTGTACTTTTGCTCGTACTCAGCAGCGTTTGTTCTGTACTTTGAAACGTATTGTCTAGTGCAACAATATCTGGATGAGCATTTATGTCCATTTGACCTACATTGGGCGCCGCTTCGGTAATTACGCTAGGCAATGCGTTCAAACCAGTGAGGCGATAGTACTTAGCCATCAGATTATTGATGTTTTGTTGATGTTGCAGCAAAGAGATTTGATGGTCGTTAAATTCTTTTTGCACTATTAACGAGACATATTGAGGAATGGCCTGAGCTTGCGCCATTTCTTTATACTGTAGGGTCAGCTCGGCTAGTATCGATTGCTTTTTAGATACCGCGGTTGCTGAAAGTTTCTCTATTTGAATTTCCCAAACGATGTTGCGAATGATGCCTGATAAGAACAAAGCGTACTGCTTTTGAGCGCTAGTTCGCAAGGCATCTACCTTGCTACTTAAGCTTTTCTCTATTTTCCTAAGGAAAGGTGATTTAATTGGTAAGTTTAGGCTTATCTCACTTTCAGTTGTTCCTAAACTTTGCTGACTATCCAAGTAAACTAAAGAGGCTGAAGGACTGCCGTCTAACCAATCAAAACTCTTGTTGTCCGTTAGTGCGCTATTATTTGGGTCTGGCATTTTACTGGACTGCTTTTCAACGGCTGCGGTTAAGCTGTCATGCAGGGTTAACTTACTTTGCGCGTTTGCTGAAGAGCACTGAGCTACGAGTATGCAGAAAATAAAGAAGTGTTTAAGTTGAATGGCGCTGGCTTTCACTGATTTCTCTTTGCTATTAGTAATCAAACTATTATGTGATAAAAATGGCCTTTTTAACATCAAACTTATGTATTATACGCACCGAACATATGTATAACAGACTTACAAAAACGGCGCTGTAGGCTACGAGTTATCTAGCCACAAACAACATGTTTATGAATTACTGAGACGTCAAAGAGGGAATATGAGAAATACGGTTATCACCATAATTTTGATCATCATTATGCTGCTCAATGGCCTAGACGTAATAGTTGATTTAGGCTTAGGTGTACCTCTTTGGCATATTTTACAAGAGGCTTTATTGGTGGTTCTTTCTGCCGTAGCTGCTGCGCTTCTTATTCTGCACATACGTAAAAAGAACAAGAGTTTACACCATCTTGCTGAAAACTTGTCTGACGCAAATCAACAAATAGCTTTGCTAAACAGTAAAATAAAGGAAGAGAGAAAGCGCTATAGTTTGGTTATAAAGGAGCAGTTTGACAGTTGGAATTTAACTTTAGGAGAGCAGCAGGTTGCTTTACTTTTGTTAAAAGGACTGAGTCTAAAAGAAATTGCTAGCGTAAGAACGACAAAAGAAATGACCGTAAGACAGCAGGCTTCAAGCATTTATTCGAAGAGCGGTCTTGTGGGGCGACACGAGTTTTCAGCTTGGTTCCTCGAGGACTTTTTAAATTAATTAGCACCTCAATTAAGTGGAATTCTAAAAGGTAATGGTGGTACGCATTCCAATCACTAAGGCTTTTTTTGGAGCTACTTGGTTTATCAGGAGTGCGCTTGGATTTTTTATCCACTGAATAACGGGTTGCAGAGACAGCCAATAGTTTATTTTTGTCGAATAAGTTAGTTCAATGTTAGTTTCACCTGAGGCTAATTCACCTTGATCGTTGAATGGCTTTCTTACGGACTGCTTTGACAAATGAGCATAAGCAATTGCTAATCCAATCTGATCTTCTTGTCTATTTTTGAAAATACCTGTTTTTACAAGGCCTATGCTGAAAAACTTATCGAATTGGTTAGTATCAGAGGAAGCTGAATCGATTCTAGCAAAACCAGTTAAACCTTCTACATGTTCGAACGTGTGTTCAGCTCGCAAATACAGTCCAGTGCTTCTTGTTTTCATATTTTCATTTGGCAGGTCACTTTTATTATAGTGCCATAAACCAGTAAGCCATTTCGTTTGAGCTTGGAGTAACTCCAATTCAACAATATGCAGATATCCCTCATTTGATGACAAACTTAAGCCTAGCTCATCAAGTTGCTTATCATCGCCAGGCACGCCGTCCGTAAAAACGGTTCTGATAGTGAAATCTTTTGTAGCATACTGATAGCGCAAGGATAGGCCAGGAAATGGGTAAGTAGACGGACCGTTAGTGCCGCTCGAGCCTAATGTATTTCCCATACCATGAGCGGCATTAACAAATAGGTTCGCGCTTTGCATTACGTCAAACTCTGTATTAGTGTCAAATAAGCCCAATAAAACACTGTGCTTACCTGCCGTTAAGTTAACATAGCTTTCGTAAACTCTCTTTAGATTAACACCTGTTTCAGATCCAGACGCACCCTGTGAGTCGCCTACAATCGTTTCACTGAATTTGGCGCCATTGGCGTAAAGTAAGCTGCCAACGAAGGCAATGTTAAGTCCACTCTCATATCGAATTTGATGAGACAATTCAATAGTCGCAAAGTCGATATAGGCTGAAGCTTCTTTTATGCCTCCGCGTTGATTTCGTAAAAAATCTGAACTGTAAACAAAATTTATTTCGGATGTGCCTTCGCTTGCAACAACAATAGGTGGATTGAATAAGAGTATTAAACTTACAAAAAGCATTGGAAGGATAACTGAGCCGAGCTCTTTAGCAAGTTTCATTGAAAATGTCAGTCCTTGTGCGAATGTCTATAAATTAGGGGCTAAAGCAGTAATTAAGGTCTGGAACTTTGAACTGCTTAATTACTACTTCTAAATTACCTAATGTTTATATGAGCACTTTGGATGCAAAATATAAGTATTCAGCAACAATACTGTAAAAATGAATGATGCTACAAGCCTTAAAAATGTCTGAGCGGCAAATCCAACTTATTCCAATATCACTACAAAGCTGACTGATGACCGAACGCCGCTAGGTGACACGATGCTAACTGTGATGGTAGCCGTGTTAGATGTGTCTCCTGGGGCTAAGTTATTTTTAAGTGTAAATATGCTTGTTCTGGCACTATTGCGATTCGACTGAGGCATAACGTCATCTATTGTTCCGGCTAACTCTCCTAAAGTGGTGCTTACTGCAATTGTAGAACCACTCGAAATGGGCTGACCAGCGATGTCAGAATAAGTATATTGAAGCAAGACCGTTTCGTCGCGAGGAATCGATAATACCGGGGTAGCGGAACCGGCCGATTGATTGCTTGCTAACTCAACGCCGTTGTTGCTTACCGAAATCGCAGCAGAGCTGCTTGATGTTACCAGAACGATTGATCTGCGCACATGAATACTTTCAGCCCCACAAGAAGCTCCTGTACACTGGGGGCCATCGAAAAGTCCATTTTGCGCGTCGGGCTGAGAACCGCCGGAGGCATTAAAATCTAAATAGATCTCGTTAGCATCTTTAACTCTATTCTCGTTGTCATCGCGCCATGCTTCACTCAAATCGACAAAGCCTGATCTAGTAGGCAATGTGACGTCAAAACCGCTTCCATCATTGCTTGTAATCGCGGGCCCGTCAGCATCGTCATATTGATTGTTACCATTGCCATCAACAAGCGTTTCGTGACCAATTGCAGTGGCTAAAATTGTTATGCGGTGGTCATCGGCGCGCGGATTGGAGCTGGTCCAAGTTACGCTGCATGCACCATTAGAAGTATTGCACGTTGGTTGAATACGGCCACCTTCAGCGGTAAACGAAACGGTTGTGCCGTCGGGAACAGGATTATTAAATGTATCGGCTAAGCTAGCAAAAATAGTTACTTCAGTACCATCGATATTAAACGCCTCGGGGTTTAAATTGGAAGGAGATAAAGTAATACTGTTTTGATCAGGTAGACCGGTATTTATTGACAGTAAATCAGACTGTGTTTGGATTGTTTGCGTGTCGCTAACGTTAACTTGCGCCGTTACTCTTACCGAGGTAGGCACGTTCCCTGCAGTCACTTTGACGCTAACTTGACCCTCTGAGTTCGTAATTGCTGTTGCTGGGGCAAGCGTCAGTCCGCCTGTGTTTGTATTCAAACTGAAATTAACGGATTGCTGAGATAAAGGGTTACCTTGCGCTCCGGTTACCTGAAAGGTTACGCTAGAAACAGACTCACGACCCTGTCCACCTGTGCCTTGCAGCACGATGTTTTCCGGTGAAGCAGATATAAATTCAATTGCGCCGGCCGTTTCTGGGGCCAATATAAGGTCACGACTAATGGTGACGCTAATGGAATTAACGTTAATGGTTGCCGTAATGGTATCTATATTACCGGCTCCGCCAGCGCAACTTAGGTCTTTGTAAGTTGCATTTGCAGTTCCATTTATCGTGTTAACTGTGGCATCAAGTGTGGCATCACCACTTTGAACACATCTTGACGTAAACGAGATAGGTGTACTTGTTGGAATTACTTGGTCATTTTCGTCAACCAATGCGACCATAACTCCTAGCGTTGCGCCAGCACTGATAGAAATCTCGTCAGTAGAAGATGCATTACCTAAGCCAATCATATTCTCGATAAAAACACCGTCTTCAAAGTAACCAAAGCGCACAACATTATCGTTAACTGTATCGATGGACTGCACTTCAAAATTTAAAGAGTTGCTGACAGATTCCCCATTACTACTAAAAGTTGCTGATATCGACGCTGCGCCTAATTCTAGCTCAGACGTTGTCAGTGTCGCTAATGCGATGCCTTGATCGTTGGTTAGCGCTTGCGTTACCGAAACAGCTCCCGACGTGCTTTGAAAGCTAACGATCTCATTAACGATGGGTGTGTCGTCGCTATTTAATAATGAGGCGCGCACCTGCACGACTTCATTCGCTTTGAAGCGCGAAATTGGATTACTTTGCTCGTTCAGTAGACTTATCGTTATGGATGGAAGTTCGGGGCTTACAGAAGCCGAGGATAAAAATTCGTAGTTAGCTACAGCTGTTAATTCGCCAAAAGACGCGTCGATTGACGCCGCACCGATGTTTCCGTTAGCTGAAGTCAAGGTAATTTGAGCAACGCCACTGCTATCTGTTAGCTTCGTTGCCGCTGAAAGCTCGCCTATGCCGGCTTCAAAACTAATGATTTCCCCGACAAGCGGAGTACCGTTTTGGGCAAGCGTCGCTTGAACGCAAATTGTTTCACCTAGTATAAAAGCATTGCCAGCAACTGCATCGCAATTCGCATCTAGTACGTTAACTGATAGTGAGGTAACGCCTGAATCTGTTTCGCCAACTATTTCATTGTCACCCGAGGCACCATTGCAGGCGGCCAAAGATAGCGCAAAAAATAGCACTGATAATACTTTTAATACTTTTACTGTCATGAAAACTACTCTTCAATGTTTTGTTTTAAATACTGAAAAATTTCGCGTGCAGCTTTTGGTGGTTTTTCAGCCTCTTTCTGCTTAACGGCCTGACGATGCATTTGCCTTAGCTTTTGTCGGTCTAAATCAGGATGTTCATCTAACAGCGACTGAATTGCGCTATCGCCTTTATTCACAATGTCGTCTCGAAGTTGCTCAAGCTCGTGGAAGTGAGTATTTGTTCTTAGGTGATGCGCTCGAAGTCTGTTGATCCCATCTTCAATTTGCTCAAGATCGCACTGCCGCAATATCTTGCCAATCAATTGAAGTTGACGTCTAAAACCGTCCTTCTTCTTGTTGATGCGATTAGCTAATTGAATGGCTTCACGTAATTCATCGTTCATTGGAATTTCATCCAACTGCGCATTTGAAAACTCAACTAAAGCGACACCTAATTGTTTTATGTCTTCCGCATCTTGCTTAAGCTGAGTTTTACTTTTTATTATTTCGCCATTTTCATCAAGAAGTGGCTCGGGGTTATAATCGGCATTCATATAAAGTTTTTTGATTTCTTTAGTGCTAGAATTGCCATAGATTGTAACCGTCACACTATTGTTTGGACAGTAAAAAGAAAATATGGAATCTGAAAAGCAGTTAGCAGAAATTCAAAATGTCGTAGATGACGCATTGCGTCTTGCCATTCAAAAGGGCGCGACCGCCGCCGAGGCAAGTATGTCTAAAGTACAGGGCATTGCCGTATCTTCAAGGTTAAAAGAAGTTGAAACTGTAGAGTTCACGAATGACGGCGGCCTAGGCATAGCAGTGTTTGTGGGGAAGAAGAAGGGCAGCGCATCAACCGCTGATTTGAGCCCTGCTGCGTTAAGATTAACGGTAGAAAAAGCCGTAGAAATTGCAAAATATACGAACGAAGATGACTGCGCCGGGATCGCCGACAAGGAGTTTATTGCCGCCGATATTCCTGATTTAGATTTATACCACCCCATAGAATTAGATACCCAAGCAGGAATTAAATTAGCAATTGAAGCCGAAACTGCTGGAATAGACTCCGATTCGAAGATTGTAAATTCGGATGGTGCATCATATAACGCTAATTTAGGCGTAAGAGTGTATGGAAATACTCACGGAATTAACGCCGGTTATGCAAGTAGTCGTTATAGTTTAAGTTGCGTTCTTATTGCCCAAGACGGGGAGGATATGCAGCGCAATTATAGCTACACCATGAACCGTGAAGCGCATTTACTCGACTCCGCTTACAAAGTTGGACTTGATGCCGCAAAAGAAACGCTAAGTCGCCTAGGCGCCAAGAAGATCAATACAGCAAAAGTGCCTGTACTGTTCCACCGCGATATCGCATCGGAGATTTTTGGACACTTTGTGAGCGCAATTAGTGGCGGTAGTTTATACAGGCAGTCTTCCTTCCTATTAGATAGTTTAGGTACAAAAGTATTCCCTGATTGGCTAACTATTAATGAAAAGCCGCATTTACTGAAAGGCTTGGCAAGCTCACCGTTCGACAACGAAGGTGTTCGTACCCAAGACATGACCATTGTTGAGTCGGGCGTGCTGCAGCATTACTTGTTAACCAGTTATTCAGCGCGTAAATTAAAAATGCAGACCAACGGTCATGCAGGTGGCATTCACAATTGGCTGCTCAGTTCAACGGGTGAGTCAGATAAAGAGCTCCTTGAAAAAATGGGCACCGGCTTGATTGTTACTGAACTTATGGGACAAGGTGTGAATATTGTGAACGGCGACTATTCCCGCGGTGCTGCAGGTTTTTGGGTTGAAAACGGCATCATTCAATACCCTGTACATGAAATAACGATTGCCGGAAACTTACAAGATATGTTCCAGAATATCATTGCCATTGGCGCTGAAACAGAACTGAGAAGCAGCATTCAAACAGGCTCAATCCTAATTGAGTCTATGCAGGTTGCTGGTGCTTAATTTCAAGAGTTAAATGCGTAACAATAAAAAGGCCGCTCAACTTGAAGTGACCCCCAATAGTTGGACATTCCAATTACTGGGGGTCTTTTTATGTCCAAACATCACAGAGTATTTAAGTTAAAGCTCGCTCGCCTCTTCCAAGAAGAGAGCTCTAGGGCGTTAGCCTTAA